>Ga0065705_10000723_pt1 | contig 380104 bp, 337 predicted proteins | sample SwibulcommuniRL2_FD_59092 | JGI IMG/M metagenome (GOLD analysis project Ga0065705, IMG submission 59092) | Bulk soil microbial communities from switchgrass field near Rose Lake, East Lansing, Michigan, USA - RL2 Bulk Soil v2 (version 2) | ecosystem: Environmental > Terrestrial > Soil >...
CGCGATCAGTAATGTGCAGCGTGATGTTTTTGATTCTACGGTTGCGGCGTTTGAAGCGCATATCGGTTCACGGGTGTTTGATTACAAGATCTGACTGGCTGGCGACCGTTTTTGAAAAATCAGAGCCATACTGCCATCAATTATCCATTAGATTTTTCACTTTTCTTCGAATGTTGATTTAGTTTGCTGATTCCCCCACAAATTCACAGGACTTTCATAAAGACAATTTCCGGCGGTGAAAAATCGGCTGCGCTTGGAGGGTGAGCAGTAATAGATCTGCGGTATGGATTGCCCGCTTCGAAGACCACGCCATCTGCCGTTGCGATTCGCAGATCTCACCGAGGCACTATTTCGCCGAATATTTCCGCGCCCGCAAATTGACCTTTTGCGGGACGGCTCAACGTCACCGGCCGCCGAATTACCTACTGCTGAGGTAGCCCCCGCCGATTGTGACGAATTGGCTACCCTTGATTATCATGCTCGTCTAACAGAGGCAAACGTCATCGATGACACGACCTAAACCGAAAACCGCACAAGACCAAGTGATGCCGCTACCGCTCTGGTCGGTTCCGATGCGCATTGCCGTCGTCATCGGCGTCATGGTTGGTGCACTATTGCTCGCGGTGGCATTGAGCAACGCGGCCGATCCGACCGCACACGGCACCCTTGTGGCAAGGATCTTGAGCGGTGTCGTTATATCTACGCTCGTGATCGCCGTCATTGCAATCCTCGGGCGCTGGACCGGGCAGCATTCACTCAGGGCTGCCGGCTTCACCACAGCCTCCGGTGACGTGCAGGCGTTCTGCCTGGGCATCGCTGCGTGGACCGTGCCCGCGGCCGCCGCATTTTTCGTTCTCGCACTCTTTGGCAGTCCGTTGCAGATCACAGCGCCAGCCACCGAATTCTGGCTTGTGTTTGGCCTGCTTTTGCCCGCGGTGCTGTTGGCTGAGGCGATTCCCGAAGAACTCGTGTTCCGCGGCTACGTGTCCGCGGTTCTTGCTGAGCGGCTCGCACCGTGGCGGGTTATCGGTGTGCAGTCCGCGCTCTTCGTTGCTGCCGCGATCCTGCTCCGCGGCGAGGCCAACCTGCTGGACGTATCCCTGTTCGCAGCCATGGGATTCGTCCTGGGCTACGTTCGACTGGTCACTGGCAGCGTGTGGACCGCTGTCGGCATCCACGTGGCCTTCCAGACCGCTTCCCAGCTCGTCTTCACCCACAGAGTCATCGAGTTCGGCGGCTCACCGGAACTCGCCATGTTCGCTCTCGGTGCGGTGCCGTTCACGGCAGCCGCCATCTTGCTCCCGCTTCTTGTCGCGTGGAAGACCCCTCCTACCAATAACCTCAAGGTTTGACCCCGGGATAAGATTCCCCTCGGGATTCAATTAGCCGCCCGTCAGGATTTCTCGTTTGAGTCCCAGGGAATAAGACCTGGCCTTGGGGTAGCTGCAGGTTCTGCTATGGCGGTGAGAACCGGACGCAACTAGGAGGCAGATTCTGAATCATTTGGACAAGTTGTCCCAGATGCATGCGGCAATGGTGTTGATTCTCCGCCTGCCCCTCACCGGCACATTGCACGAGTGCGCGTTAGCGGTTTCACCGTCAAGGAATCAACCACCGCTGAGCAAGATTCAGGCTCTTATCCAGCCAAGAATCAGCACCGCTTTCTACTGATGTCTCCGAGCGGAAAGCGGCGCGTGATCTACTGAGTTCGAACAGGCTCAAGAGCTAGTTCGCCCAGAATGGGTAGTCGGTGTAGCCCTGCGGCCCTTCGGTGTAGAAGGTAGCCGCATCCGGTTCGTTCAGCGGCAGCTCATCACGCCAGCGGCGTACCAAATCCGGGTTAGCGATGGCCGGGCGTCCGACGACTACCGCTTCTCCCCAGCCTTCGGCGGCCACGCGCGCAGCTTCCTGATAGGTGGTGATCTCGCCGAAGCCGGTATTCAAAAGAACCGGCCCGCCAAATGCCTTGCGCAGCCCCTGAACCAGCTCGCCCGCTGGATCATGGTGCAAGATGCTCAAGGCAGCCAAACCCAGTGGTGCCACGCCTTCCAGCAATGCGCTGTAGGTAGCGGTGACATCCTCACGGTCGCTTTCAATAGCACTCTGGATATTGTGCTCCGGTGAAATGCGCAGCCCGGTCTTGCCGGCACCGATGGCGTTGGCAACGGCGGTCACCATCTCGATGACAAAACGGGCGCGGTTCTCAGGTGAGCCACCGTACAGATCGGTGCGGGTGTTGGAGGTTGGTGCCAGGAATTCGTGCAGCAGGTATCCGTTGGCGCCGTGAAGCTCCACCCCGTCAAAGCCAGCAGCAATGGCGTTGCGTGAAGCGGTGACAAATTCCTCGATAATGCGTGGCAGCTCTTCGCTGGCCAAGGCATGCGGGACCGGGTAGTCGTACTTGCCGGTGTAGGTGCGGGACTGGCCTTCTACGGCGATAGCACTCGGTGCCTCGACGTACTCAACTCCGGTGGTCTCCGGGTGGGTCACGCGTCCTGCGTGCATCACCTGGGCCACGATGAGGCCGCCTTCGGCGTGCACCGCATCGGTGACTTTTTTCCACCCGGCAACCTGTTCGGCGGTGACCAGGCCTGGCTGGCGCACAAAGCCCTGGCCGGCAGCCGATGGATAGACGCCCTCGCTGACAATCAGCCCAAGGGACGCGCGCTGGCGGTAGTACTCCACCACATCGGTGTTGGGCACGCCGTCCTTGCCCGAGCGGGAGCGGGTCAGCGGTGCCATGACCAGACGGTTGGACAGCTTGAGGTCGCCAAGGGCGAGCGGGGAAAACAGATCCATGGGGCGGGACTCCTGAAGTGGAAATTGTAGTTGCCTCGTGCAACATGCAGGCGGCGAACTCTATTCCAGCTCGGTGCCCCAGGTGAGATGGATTACGTGCACAACAGGTCACTCGCCACCCTGGTTCGGGACCTCGCACGCTACAGCTCCCGTGGCCTTCGCCACTGGTAGTCTCGGTTCATGGATGAAGAATTGCGCGGTTTCCTGAAGTCTTTCGCTCGCTTGGCACAACTTGCCGAGCAAGATCAGCAGCAGCCCAAAGGCAAACTTCTGGCACCGGTGCTGGCAGAACATCTGGAAATAGACCCCGGCACTGTACCGCTGGTTGTTGAGAAATTCGCTTCCCACCGTTTGGCAGATGCAAACATTGTCTTGGAGCGGTTGATTTCAGGTGACCCGCAGGCCAGGATCATCGGTTTGGCGGGCCAGGATCGGCACCATTTTGATCTGGGTGATCTCGTTGGTGTGCAAGGTGACTTCGGCGTCCTTGGTGAGCCTTCCTACACCACCTTGGCGGTGGGCCCGGGACAGCAGCAACGATTTCTCTCCTTTGGCATTCACTTATTCAGCACAGAGCAGATACCCATGGTCATTCTGCTGCGCCAGGCAAACCCGGAATACGGCAAACCCGAAGCGAGCCTGGAAGTGCTGTGCACCGAAGAGAAGCTTGTCGATTCCTTCCTTGCGAACTTCCGCGAGCAGCTGCACACCACCAGCATCTACCGCGGCCAAGTCATTTCCTTCAAGTCCAGCGANTACTCCGAATCCAATGCCGGCATCACCTTCCACCAGCGTGAAGAAATTAGCGCAGAGCAGCTGATCTTGCCTACCGGTCTGCGAGAACGAATCGAAGAGCAGGTGCTGGGCATCGGAATCCACCGCGATGCCCTCTTGGCCCANGGCGCCCATCTCAAACGCGGGGTGCTGCTTTATGGCCCGCCGGGGACGGGCAAGACCCACACGGTTCGATATCTGGCTTCGGCGGCTACCGATCATACGGTCATCTTGCTCAACGGCAATACCCTGTCCTTGGTTTCGCAGGCCTCGGCCATGGCCCGTGCGCTGCAGCCGTCCATCGTGGTGCTCGAGGATTGCGATCTGGTTGCCGAAGACCGCAGCTTTGGCCATGGTCCACAGCCTTTGCTCTTTGAGGTCCTGGATTCCATGGACGGTCTGGATTCTGATGCAGACGTGTCGTTTGTGCTGACCACCAACCGCGTGGAATCCCTGGAACAGGCTCTGGTCCAGCGTCCGGGACGTATCGATCTGGCCGTCCAGATACCCCGGCCCGATTTTGACGGGCGCAAGGCGCTGCTTCGGCTCTACGGTTCAAAACTGGAGTTGCCTGAGGAAACGGTGGACTCCGTGGCTCAGCTGACCGGCGGCACGACCGCGTCGTTCACCCGCGAGGTAATCCGCCGGGCCATCCTGACCGCGTCCATCGCTGGCGTGCCAGTCACCGAGCGGCATGTGCGCGTCTCAGCCGCGGAGCTCATGGATGATTCGGCGGCACTGACCCGCAACTTCCTCGGCGGCACCGAGGACCCAGACCTGGACAGCGGGGAACCGGACGAGGAAAGCTATGGATCCTTTGGCTGGTCACCGCTGCCTGAGACGAGGAGTTTCGGATTTGTCACCGATACCGAATCGCGTTCTGGTGAAGAGACACCGGAAGCGAAAGACGACTAGGGCGTGTCTCGTTATCCTCTAGGAATGGCCTTGCAACGACGGAGAGGTGAATCCTCGATATCGGTTGATGACCGCTACCGTGCCGAGATCGCTTGGCATGATCTTCCCGAGCACTACGGGGCCATGGGACACCACCTTTGGGGTGCTGCTTTCCCACGCAGACTCTCATGGGTCGATTGCTTGGGAGGAAGCCGGTGGGCTCCGCGATTACTCGCGCCCAGCTGACAAGGTGCCAAGTCTAGGGATGCTGGTTCTTCGGTTAAATGCGACACAGTTGCAACTCCAGAAATATCAGGAGTTGCAACTGTTGGTACTCGCCCTTAATCCAGCGGAGGGATATGGGACCTGTGCTTTGCCACGCACGGCGTAGCGGGAGCGCCTAGTTGTATTGAATGACCGCGCGCACGACATCGCCCTGATCGAGTTGGCTGTAGCCTTTGCGGATGTCAGCAAGGCTAAAGCGATGGGTGATCAGTTCATCGAGCTTGTACTTGCCCTGCCGGTACAGCGCGAGAATCGTCGGGATGTCGCGTCGCAACGAGGAAGAACCCATCACGGTGCCACGCACGGTTATGTCATTCATGACCAGTTGGTTGATCGGCAAATCCAAGCGGAACGAGGCTGGATTGCCCAGAGCCGCAAGTACCAGCCTTCCGCCCTGGTCGAGGATGGATACCGCCTGAGCTGCCAGCGCGGCGACCGGAACAGTCAAGATCACCACGGTTGGTTTGCGGCCGTGGCTCGCCTTATGTATGTATTCACTAGCCTCACCCAATGAAGCGAAAGCGGCATCAGCACCGAATTCGCGGGCCAGCGCCAACTTGTTGGGCGAGAGGTCCACTGCCACGACAGTTGAGGCTCCAGCGACCTTGGCACCCTGCACTGCGTTGGTGCCTACACCGCCCATGCCAACTACCACCACATGGTCGCCTGGCTGCACCTTGCCAGCGTGTACCGCTGCGCCGAAGCCTGTGGGAATCGCGCAGCCCAGCAGGGCCGCCACATCCATGGAGATGTCCTTGTCGATGACGACGCAGGCCGTGGCCTTCACGATGGCGTGCTCGGCGAAGGTGCCAATCAGGCTCTGCGCGTTGAGGGCGACCCCGTCCTGCGAGAAGCGCGGGTTCGGGTCGCCGGCCTTGACCTGGTCGATTTCCGTGCACAGATGCGCCTTGCCGTCCACACAGTAGCGGCACAAGCCGCAACTTGGCCGGAAGGTGAAAACCAGGTGGTCGCCGGGCTTGATGTGGGAGACCCCTTCACCCACGGAAACAGCCACGCCAGCACCTTCATGGCCGCCGACCAGTGGGAACTGCGCGGGCAATTCACCGTGCCGGATGTGCTCGTCGGTATGGCACAGACCGGCTGCGCCCATGCGAACCAAGATCTCGCCGGGGCGGATATCTGTCTCCCGCAATTCAACTTCGCGGATATCCCACTCGGCGTCAACGCCGTCGATTACTGCTGCTTGCACTTTCATTTCTAGTCCAATCCAATCCAGGTTGCCTTGACTTCGGTATAGGCTTCCAAAGCTTCCGCACCCATTTCACGGCCCCAGCCCGAGGCGCGCATGCCGCCCCATGGTGCTGCCGGGTCCAGGCCCGAAACAGTATTCACACGCACCGCACCCGCGGATATTCGTGCCGCCAAGCGGTGGCCGCGCGCCAAATTTTCAGTCCAGACAGAAGCTGAGAGCCCGTATTCTGAATCGTTGACTCGTGCGATGACCTCGTCTTCATCCGTGTAGGTCATAATGGGCATCACCGGACCGAAGATCTCGTCACGGGCTACTGCCATCTGTTCAGTCACTCCGGTGAGCAGTGTCGGCGGGTAGAAGCTACCGGCTGCAAAGTCGCCGCCCATGCGGCTGCCACCCAGTACTGCGCTCGCCCCTTCCCGCAGCGCCGACTGGACCATTTCGTCCACGCGTTCCATGTGCTCAAAACTGTTCAACGGGCCCATCTGGATGCCTTCATCCAAGCCATTGCCTACGCTGATGCTGCCCAACTGCTCCTGGGCCCGGGCGATGAACTCGTCGGCGATGGATTCGTGGACATAGAAACGGGAGAGCGCACCGCACACCTGGCCGGAGTTGTTGGTGACATTAGCGATGTTCTTGGCGATGATCTTGTCCAAGTCGGCATCTTCGCAGACGATCGAAGCGGCCTTGCCGCCCAATTCCAGCGAAAGGCGTTTGAGATTTCCGGAAGAAGCGCGAACAATTTCGCGTCCCACGGCGGTCGAACCGGTGAAGGAGACCTTGTCAATGCCGGAATGCTCGGTGATCAGCCGCCCGGTTGCGCCGGCTCCGGTGACGACGTTCAGCACCCCCTGCGGCAGGCCTGCTTCTTCCATGATTTCGGCCAGGCGCAAGGTGGTCAATGACGTCTGTTCAGCTGGCTTGAGCACCACGGTGTTTCCCGTGGCCAGTGCCGGTGCCAGTTTCCAAGCTGCAATCAGCAGAGGGAAATTCCATGGCGTGATAAGTCCGCAGACCCCGACTGGCACCCGCTGGGTGTACAGCATGGCGTCCCGGCGGGACACCGAAGGGACTCTGCCGTCGAGCTTGGTGCACCATCCGGCAAAGTAGCGGAAATGCTCGGCCGCTCCGGCCACCGACATGCCCGCCGAAACGCGCAAGGGCTGTCCCTGATCGAGAGTTTCCAGGCGCGATAGCTCGGCGGCGTTGGCTTCGATGCCGTCGGCGATGGCCCATAGCAGGCGTGCACGTTCGTTGGGAAGCATTTGGCCCCAGGCAGGCGTATCCAAAGCTCGGCGGGCGGCACCTACCGCGGCATCGACTTCGGCAGCGGTGGCTTCACCCAAGTTCCCCAGATGTTCGCCGTTCGCGGGATTGATTGCTTCGTGGGCACTACCGGAAATTGGTTCGCGCCATTGTCCGTCAATGAGGAAATTGCTCAATCCGCCGAGGACGAGTCCTCGGTCAGTTTGGCTGGATTGCTCTACTAGGTTCACGCTGCGCTCCTTGAAATTGATACTGAGAAGAGCATCCCAAGGTCACGTCCATATATCCAATACTAAAAATGGGTGCACGATATAGGATAAAAATATGGATACTCGTTTACTTCGATACTTTCTGGCAATTGTCGAGGAAGGCTCCATTTCGCGTGCCGCCTCTCGCCTGCATATGACCCAGCCGCCATTGAGTGCAGCTCTGGCCCAGCTTGAACGTGATTTATCGGTTTCGCTGGTCACACGCAATGCGCGCGGAATCATTCCGACCAAAGCCGGCCAGGAGCTAACGCGTTATGCCAATGAACTGCTGGGCTCGATGGACGATGAGCGCCATCGCCTGCAGCTGATTGAGGCCGGAGGAATCGGAGACCTGCGCCTGGCCGTGGTCTCCCCCTTCCTTTGGGGGCGCATGCCGCGCCTGCTTGAGAGCTTTGCCGAAGCCGCCCCGCAAGTGGATGTTACCGTCACCTCGCCGGCACCGCTTGAGGTGCTCGACGCAGTGCGCACTGGAAAGGCTGACCTAGGCGTCATCTCGGTGACTTCAGTGGATGATCTCAGCGAGCGATGGGGCCATCACTTGCACGTCCACCGGGTGGGGTCCTTTCCGCTGATCGCCGCACTGCCCTCTGGCTACAGTGCTGCCCAGGGGCCTTTCGACCTCACCGATCTGGATGGCGCGACTTGGTTCATGGTGCGCGCGACGCTTGGGGTCGACAGCTTGCCGGAAATCATTACCAATGCTTGGCGTGATCATCGAGTGCGGCCCGGGCGTGTGCGCGTGGTCGAGTCGGTCCCCACCGCGGTGCCCTTGATTGCCGCAGGCCTTGGCGTCTCATTAGTGCCCGAGCCGGTACGCACCATGCCTGGCGGCGGTGTCGTTCTGCGCGAGTTGAAGCAGGAGCTTCCACAGCTGCAATCGGCGCTCATCTACAGCCGGCGTGTTGAATTCACTGCCGTGATGAAGCTTTTCCTGGAGCTGGCCTTAGAGACGGGAGATACAAGGGTATAGGCAAAACCAATAGGGTTGGCAGGTTTTTCCAACTTGTCGTATATGCCAGGCACTGGGATCGTTATGTTGAATGAGTCACACCGTTTAGGGTGATGGAGCACTTTTCTAACGAAGGATCCAGATATGAAGCGTCGATCATTGCTAGGCCTGATGCTGGCGGCCCCACTTTTGGCGGCTTGCAGTGCACAAGGCAATCAGCCAGCGGGAACAGGCGGCTCCGGAACTGCTGCCGGCCTGCTGACCGTAGGCATGATTCCGGTAGCTCATTTCGCTCCGGTTTATATTGCCCAGCAAGAGGGCCTTTTCAAAGCCGAAGGTTTGGAAGTGAAGACCCAAGTGATCCAGAACGCTGCCTCTATCGTTCCCTCGGTGATCAACGGCCAGCTGTCCTTCGGGACCTCGGCCGGCACCCCGTTCATTAACGCGGTAGCCAAGAACCTGCCAGTGCGAGCGGTGGCTCCTGCGGGTGCGAATCCGGGTACGCCCAAGGAAGATACCATCGGGCTGGTGGTACGGGCCGACGGACCCAAGACGCTGCAGGATCTGCCAGGCAAAACCATGGCCATCAATGCCCAGGGCGCGCAGCCTCACATCGCCGCAGCAAAGGTGCTGATGGATGCAGGAATCGATCCGAAGAGCGTGAACTTCGTGGCAATGCCAATGGCCGATGCACTGGCTGCACTCAAGCAAGGCCGCATCGACGCGGCCGGACTGGCCGAACCATTTGTCACCATTGCCCAGAACCAAGGCGACAAAGTTCTCTCGGCGCTTTACTCACTAGCGTTCAAGGGGACCGGGATGGAATCGGTATATTTCAGCTCCAATAATCTCGTGGAGAGCAATCGCCCTGAAGTCGAAGCCTTCCAGCGTGCGATGATCAAGGCCAACGAACTGGCAAATGCAGATTCTCAGCTGCTGCAATCGATTCTCGTGTCCAAGCTGGAAATGGACAAGGACCTGGCCGCAAAGATGGTCATCCCGACCTTTGGCACCGATATGGATCCATCGACTTTGGTAGAAATCTCGAAGGTCATGGTTGAAACCGGCTTCCTCAACCAGGAGCAGCCGGGCGACAAATTGGTGATGTCATGAGTGCCGGCACATGGGGAATGGCTCTCGGCAAAGCGGTCAAAACCCGTCAGCGCCGGCTGCGCATGAACCACTCCCTGCTGGGACTGGGAACCGTCCTGTTTGCCTTGCTGCTCTGGGAATTCGCTGCCAAAACCGGGATTCTTCCGGCAGTTGCGTTCCCTCCGGCAAGCGCGGTGCTCGCAGCACTCGGACAGCTCGTGATCGGCACCGGATTCTGGATGGCATTGGGCGCAACCTTATCCGGCGCAGGGGTGGGTCTGCTGATTGTCGTTGCCCTGGCCTTGCCGTTGGGACTGGCTATCGGACGGCTGCAGGCAGTCGCCAAATCAACCACCTTGGTGATTGAGTTCCTCAAGCCTATTCCGCCAGTAGCCTTGCTGCCGTTGGCGCTATTGTTCTGGGGCCCATCGCCGACCATGAAGATCTTCCTGGTGGTGATGGGCGCTCTCTGGCCACTGCTGGTCCAAGTGATCTACGGTGCCCGTGGCGTGGAGAAGACGCAGCTGGACCTCTCTCGTTCCTATCGTCTCGGCTGGGTGCGCACGGTGCGCCATATTCTGTTGCCGACCTTGCTGCCGCATGCTCTGGTAGGACTGCGTGTTTCTGCCAGCATCGCGATTGTCGTAGCGGTCGTGGCAGAGCTGATCGGCGGTGCCCCGGGATTGGGGCAAGATATCGCCTTGGCGCAGAACTCGGCGGATCTGCCAAAGATGTACGCACTGATCATGGCCACTGGCCTTCTTGGACTGGCCATTAACGGCCTGTTCAGCTTGATCAGCAAGCCCTTGTTGTTCTGGCACCCATCGGTGCGGACGAAGGAGAACTGAGATGAAAGTATTGCTTCGGGACACCGGATTGATGTTGTGGTTGCCAATTGCCATTCTGGCACTTTGGTGGTTTGGTTCAGCTGGTTCACAAAATGTGTATTCCCCGCCGCTGGAAACGATTTTGCAGGTATTTGCCCGGGATTGGCTGGGCGAACGGTTCATCACCGATGCGTTGCCGAGCATCGGAAAATTCATCGCCGGCTTCCTGCTCGCTGGTTTGGGCGGAATCCTGCTGGGTCTGATGATCGGCATGTCCAGATGGCTCGGCGCCGCGTTGGATCCCTTGATCCAGTTCTTCCGGGCTATTCCGCCACCGGCACTTCTCCCGGTTGCGCTGTTGCTCTTCGGCATCGGAACCACTATGAACATTGCGGTCATTGTGGCTGGGTCCATTTGGCCAGTGCTGCTGAACACCATTGACGGTGTTCGTGCGCTGGATCCGCAGGTCGTGGACATGACTCGTTCTTACCGCCTGTCCAGAACCCAACGGATTTTCAAGGTCCTGCTTCCGGCCGCTGCGCCGCAGATCTTTGCTGGTCTGCGAGTGACCCTGCAGCNGGCGATCATCCTCATAGTCGTCTCAGAGATGTTTGCCTCGACTGCCGGCATTGGTTTCTACGTTTTGAATTCGCAGCAGTTCTTCGCTGTTCCAGAAACCTGGGCAGGAACCATCGTGCTGGGCCTGCTCGGCTACGTTGCAACTGCCATCTTCGTCCTTATTGAACGTCGCGTCATCTCCTGGCATCACGGGATGTATGCCGCAAGCGAGAAAGCCTGAGAAGCATCATGACTAATCAAACTTCAGTTGAAACGCTGCTGAGCGTTGAAGACCTGCGTAAGAGCTACGGCGAGGTGGCCATCTTGGATGGCATCAACTTCGAGGTCAATCGAGGCGAATTCGTTTGCATCGTCGGCCCTTCGGGCTCGGGCAAGACCACGTTGCTGCGAAGCATTGCAGGGTTGCAGCCGCCAACCAGCGGCAAGACCGTCTTCGAAGGGCAGGTAGTGACCGAGCCACCGGCGAAGCTTGCAGTGGTTTTCCAGGACTACTCCCGCTCGCTCTTGCCGTGGATGAGCGTGGCCGATAACGTCGCACTCCCGCTCAAAGGACAAGGCGGCAAACGAGAGATCTCGGCCCGGGTCGAGCAGGCCTTGATATCGGTGGGACTGGCGGGCAAGGGCAAGCTGTATCCATGGCAGATGTCCGGTGGAATGCAGCAGCGTGCTGCCATCGCCCGCGGATTGGCTTACAACCCCGACGTGCTCTTAATGGATGAACCTTTTGCAGCAGTCGATGCCCAAACGCGCATTGAGCTGGAAGACCTGGTGCTGCGCTTGCGCGATGAGTACAACACGACGGTGCTCTTCGTTACCCACGATATCGACGAAGCAGTCTACTTGGCCGATCGCGTGCTGGTGCTCTCCGGGGCGCCAACGAGGGTGACCGAGAATATTCGAACGGAGCTTCCGAATCCTCGAAACCAGCTGGAGACCAAACGGTTGGAGCGTTACGGAGAGGTCCGCGAGCAGGTGTTCACCCTGATCCAGAACGCCAAGTCGCACGCCTCGATCTAGAACGGTTCTTGCGCGCTAGGCCTCTGACGGCTTTCGCTTTATCCGCAAGAAACTCGAATCTCGTTGGACAGTCATAGCTATGGCCGGGAATCACGGTTCGTGATTCCCGGCCATAGCTATGTATTCCGAATGATTAGCTGCCTAACTGGGTCAGGCTAGTTCACCTCATGCAGCTGCTGCTTGAACCGCTCTGGCAGTGTCAGCGTAGCGATCATTGACAGCGCCACAATCGACAGGGCGATGGTCGTCAACGCTACGGTGCCGTTCTCGGTGTTCTGGAAGATCCAGGCCGCAATGAACGGAATCGGAGCACCGAAGATCAACCCGCCGAAGGTCATGCCCAGAGCCGAACCGGTGTAGCGCATGCTCGTTGGCAGCGACTCAGCGAAGAACGCGGCCTGGGTTCCGGCATTGATTTGGATCCCGCACAATGCCACGGCAATGATCGCGGTGGTGGCTACCAAGTTCATTGAGTTCATAATGGGGAACAATGTTGCCGCAGCGATGGCCTGGAGTACCAACCCGAGCAGGAAGGTCTTCTTGCGCCCAATCCGGTCGCTGGCCCATCCACCAAAGATTGCCGCAGGGATGGAGATGACATTTGCGATGAGGAGAATCCCGAAAGTGACCGAATTGTCGTAGCCCAGAATCGAGGTCAGGTAGTTCACCGCGTAGGTCACGCAGATCCAGAACAGTGCGGCCATGGCCGCACAAGCACCGATCAACCGGATAACCGTCAGCGGACGCTTGACTAGGACTGCCAAAGCACGTTCCTGCGGGATTGCTTCCGCAGCCGCCTTACGCTGATTTTCTTTGAAGGCAGGAGTTTCTTCTAGGCGGCGTCGAATAAAGACACCTACAACTAGTAGGAAGACGCCCATGAGGAACGGGATTCGCCAGCCCCATGAGTTGAAGGCTTCTTCGGAGAGGAATAGTGCCAAACCGGTGAGGGTCAGGGACGCAAAGCTCTGCGCAAGAGGTGAACCAGTGGCTAAGAATCCACCATAAAGGCCGCGCCGGCCATGCGGGGCATGCTCAACCACCAGAACTTGAGCACCGGTAGATTCTCCGCCGAGTGCGAAGCCCTGCAAGAAGCGCAGGATTACTAATAACAGCGGCGCGACGAACCCAATGGTCGCGTAGGTTGGCAGCAGACCAATGGCTACCGATGAAATGCCCATCAGGACCAAAGTGATCATCAGGACGTCTCGACGACCGATTCGGTCACCGAGCGTACCGAAGATGATTCCGCCCAATGGTCGAGCGACCATGCCAGCACCGAAGGTGGCGAACGATGCCAACACAGCGGTGTTGGCATCAAAACCTGGGAAGAATAGTATTGGGAATACGGTGGCCGACAGTGTTCCGTAGACGGCGAAGTCAAACCACTCTAAGGCGGTACCAAAGGTGCCACTGACGACGGCGCGGCGCGAGGTCTTGGGATCAAAGACGATTTCGTCATTTACTTCCGCGCCGGGAACGGTGTCGTTCGGTTGGGCTGGGTTCACCACATTGGACATGGTTTCTAACTCCTTGAAGTTCGGGAATACCTGATCTCGTCATGTTGATGACAGCGCTTCTGCCACCATCGATACAAGTTGTGAACCCGCCACTTGCGGTTGGTCCTTCTCAGATACGATGTGCCGTTTAACGAACGAGCGTTCGTACGACTAAATCTAGTGTGACAGATATCTCAGGATTTTCAATAGTTTTTCGGCAAAATTTTCAGACTTTAAAAATCTACGAAAGGCACGCTTGACCTATACTTTTAGGCGCGACAAGACGCACATTCCCGATTGGGAATGTGCGTCTTGCGTTGGAGTTCAGACTCCCGCGTAAGGTGCTAGTTGGTGGCTTCCTGCAGTTCAGCGCCTTCACGACGCTTCATCAAAGCAGTGCGGCGAACCACGCAGACCAATTCGTCTCGCTGGTTGTAGCCACGGTGTTCAATGCCGACTAGTCCGGTATCCGGCCGGGACTTGGAGACCCTGGTATCCAGTGCCTCGGTTTCGACGCGCAAGGTGTCGCCAATAAACACCGGCTTGGGGAACTCGATGTCACGGAAACCAAGATTTCCCAAGGTGGTTCCCAAGGTGGTTTCCTGCACCGGAACACCGGTGACTACACCGAGGGTAAAGACGCTATTGACGATCTGCTGTCCGTAGATCGAGTCCTTGGAGAACTCCGCATCCAGATGCAATGGCTGCACATTCATAGTCAGCGTAGTGAACAGCAAGTTGTCGGTCTCGGTCACCGTGCGGGTGACCGCGTGGCGAATGACGTCTCCAATAACAAAATCTTCAAAATACATTCCAGCCATGGCTAGTTCCTTTCAAAATCCAATATTTAGAGGCTTGCGAACGCGAGAGCTTCTCGCGCGTGGTTGGCGTGCGCCAAGTCGATATGATCTCCGCGATACATGACGGCACCGTGTCCTTGGCTTTGGCCTTCTTCAAAGGCGTCCACCAGGCCTGTGTAGTAATCCCGAATGGTGTCGGTCAGCCCGTATTCCTCGTTGGCCACCGCGGCGTGGGAAGGGTGGATGATGACCTGGCCGCTGTAACCGAGACCGCTGTTGTCCTCGGCAAAAGTGCGCATCCCCTCCAGGTTGTGCACCTCTTGCCACAGACCTAACACGATCGTGCGAATTCCGGCGGCGCGAGCCGCAACCACCACCTTGCTGCGCAGATACAAAGTTTCCAGACCCTGCGCGGTCCAACGGAAACCGACTTCACGGGAGACATCAGCGTCTTTCGCAGCCGCGGCCATCACGCCGCCAACCCGTGGGCCAGCAAGGATCTCGTCCACCTTGGAAATGGATGCTGCAGTTTCAAGGGATGGAACCAGTTCCACGGTGTTGCGGGCGATTGAGTGGTCCAGCTCTGCCGCGGTCACCAGAGCATCAAAGCGCACCACGTCATCTCGGGAGAACAGCTTGGGCAACAGGAACGCGGTCAGGTTCTGGTGGGTCACCGCGGCAATATCCTTGCCGAAGTGGACGGTATCCAATGCGTTGGGACGCACCAGAATTCCCTTGGAGCCATCGTGAGCCGCTAGGGCTTCCACCGCGTTGCTCCGAGCGAGAGCCTTGTCGGCTTCGGGAACCGAATCTTCCAGGTCAATAATGATTGCATCTGCGGCCGAATTCAGGGCTTTGTCGATCCAAGTGCGCTTGTGGCCTGGGACGAAGAGCAGTGAACGGTATGGTTTCACGCCGCCACCCCCGCGGTGACCTGAGTCAGCACGGTCTTGGCAGCCATGGAATCGCCAACCTGAACCTCGAAGTCGCCAACGATTCCATCAAATGGAGCCTTGAGCGGATTTTCCATCTTCATGGCTTCCAATACGAAGAGCACCTCACCCTTGGACACCTGGGCGCCAGGTTCTACGTTGATTTTCACGATGGTACCCTGCATTGGAGTCTTGATCGAGCCATCGCTGACTACGGCACGTTTTGCCCCGCCTGCCTTGCGGCCGGATCCAGCCTGAGCAGATCCGGGATCCTGAGCCACGGCCGCGCCGTAGCCGCCACCGCCAGTACCGTAATCGCTGAAGGTTGGGATAATGAAGTAGCGTCCGCCGAACTCAACGTTGGAGCGGTCCGCTTCCTCTTCTTCTTCGAAGCTGACCGAGTTTTCCAGCCACAGGGTGGAGAATTCGACGTTGCGGAAGTCCTCGTGGGAGAGCACCTTGATAGACGCTGGTGCAGTGGTCTCGATACCATCGACTTTCAACTCGCGCAGTGCGCCGAGCAACCGCTCGATGGCAACTTCACGGGTTGGACCGTAAGCAATGAGTTTTCCGACCAGCGAATCATAAAATGGAATGACCGTGTCACCGCTGGCATATCCACCATCAAAGCGCAGACCTTCACCCGTCGGAATAACCAGGTTGTCGATCTTTCCCGGGGCTGGGAGGAATAATCCGCCGGCAACGTCTTCGGCGTTGATGCGTGCTTCGATGGCCACGCCGGTGGCAACCAGATTTCCTTCGATGGAAAGCGGCTCACCGAAAGCCACACGAATCTGTTCTGAGATCAGGTCAACCTGATGAACCATCTCGGTGACCGGGTGTTCCACCTGAATGCGGGTATTCATTTCAAGGAAATAGAACTTGTCGTCTTCCACCATGAATTCCACGGTGCCGGCGCCCACATACCCGACGTGCTTAGCTAGTCGCACCGAGGCTTCACCCATTGCCTGCCGCATCTGGCTGGACAGTCCCGGAGCCGGGGATTCTTCGATGAGTTTCTGGTGACGACGCTGCACGGAGCAGTCGCGGTCACCGACGTAGACGGTGTTGCCGTGCTTGTCGGCGAAGACCTGCACCTCTACGTGGCGGGCACGCGTCAGATAACGCTCCAGGTAAACTTCACCGTTGCCGAATGCCGCAGTGGCCTCGCGCACCGCTGAGTCGAATGCCTCGCGGGCCTCGGACAGCGAGTTGATTCGGCGCATTCCACGTCCGCCGCCACCGGCGGAGGCCTTCACCAATACCGGGTAACCGTGCTGCTCGCCGAAGGCTTCAACGTCATCGGCAGAGTTAATGGGTCCGTCAGAGCCCGGCGCCAGTGGCACCTGCGCGTCGACAGCCACCTTGCGTGCCGCAATTTTTCCGCCCATGGTGCGGATTGCCTCGGCAGTTGGCCCGATGAATGCCAGTCCGGCAGCCTGGACCGCCTCGGCGAATTCGGCATTCTCCGAGAGAAAACCGTAACCCGGGTGGATTGCTTGGGCACCGGAGTCCAGTGCGGCTTTGATGACTGCCTGGATGTTCAAATAGTTATCTGCCGCCGGGCCATCGCCGAGGTTGACCGCTTGGTCGGCAACTCGTACATGCATTGAGTGCGTGTCTGCTTCCGAGTGGATTACGACAGACGTGATACCCAACAGTTTGCAGCTACGCGCGATTCGGGTAGCAATTTCGCCACGGTTGGCGATCAATACTTTGCTGAACATGATTCTCCTAAGTTGTCATCTCTGCTTTAGCGAGTAGCGCAGGTGTTGGTGCAGGTACCGATCGAGGNGATCGAGGTGGTTACGGTGCTGCNTTCGGTCAAGAATTCTTTGGGGCTGCGTCCGTCGCCTACGCCTCCCGGGGTTCCAGTGAGGATGATGTCTCCGGCACGAAGCGTGGTGATCTGGGAAATGTAACGGACTAATTCGGTGGGGTCGAAGACTAAATCCGCGGTTTGCGAGGATTGCTTGGTCTTTCCATCAATTACGCAATCCAGTTGCAGATCCGGGTTTAGCCCCAGCTCATCGACGGTGACTACATAGGGGCCCAACGGGGTGGTGTCATCAAAAGTTTTACCCTGAAGCCATTGCGGGGTGAAGCGCTGGAAGTCGCGTGCGGAAATATCGTTGGCCACCGTATATCCTGCGATTGCGGCCGCCGCTTCGTCACTGCTCGCCCGGGACACGGTACTTCCGAGAACGATGGTCAGTTCCGCTTCCCAGTCCACAGCCTCCGATCCGGGAGGGAGGATGATCGGATCGTTTGCTCCGATCAGCGCGTCCGGGTACTTGGCGAACAAGGTGGGGCGCTCGGGCAGCTCGCGTCCCATTTCCAGGATGTGTTCGCGGTAGTTCAACCCGACACACACAATTTTTCCCGGGGCTGGAACGACAGGAGCAAAATCTGCGGACTCGGCACTAAGCCGCGCGGTCTCTTCTCCGTCAACGAGTTCTGGCGAACCTGCCTGAAGCCAGGCACCCACGTCCGAGAATGGGTAGAGCAATAGCTCCCCTTCGGATTCACGAGCAAGCGTGTTCCCCTGCGCCGTGCGAATGGTTGCCAGCTTCATATCGATAATCCCGTTCTCTAGATCGGCCAGGCGCACAGACTGCATCCGGTCCGTTATCTGCGCGTTTCTTCATTGAGATTACGATAACACGAACGAGCGTTCGTACGCCATTGTTTTTGAGGTATTTCTTTTACCGCCTTTAACTACCTGCGCTCAGCACAACGGGGAACGGGTTATTGGGGCATAAAGTACCAATGCGCCGCAATATCTGCGGCGCATTGGTGTGGAGGAAATTCAGTTATGCACAGGGCTACTGCGAGACCGCGGCGCCAAGTGCGCGCACATCCGCATCAACCACATTGAGTTCACGCAGTGCCAGACGCGTATAAATCCGCACAATTTCACTCAATTCCAAGCGTCCGCCTGGCCGATACCAGCCAGCTACGTGGGTTGCCTGAGCCACGAAGCTATAGACGTGAATCTTTGAATCGATCACCTCGGCCAGACCTGCCTCCCCCGCTTCATCAACCAAGGCGGCAAGGAATAGCTCATACTCGGCGCGTTTTTTCACCACATCGTCACGGGCAGCCTCCGGCAGTGAGCGCAACTCCGCGTTACCGATAAATACCTGTTGGGCACGTTCGGCATGGAAGGTAATATGCCCGGCAAGCGCGGCCTGAAGCCGGTCGACCGGATCCCCTGAAGTCACCGCGGCGACACTGGCCTGCACGCGTTCGAGCAATTCATCGATCACGCTGCCCATGATTTGCTGCAGCAGATCTTCCTTGCTGGTGATGTGGTTATAAAGGCTTCCAACCTTCAAGCCAGCAGCTGATGCTACTTGGCGAAGCGTTGTCGCGTCATACCCTCGCTCGAAGAAGAGTTTCGCAGCTTCATCCCTGATTACCTGAGCACTGTTGCGCTCTGTCGTCCCAGCCATTTTCTCGCCCCTGAATATAGATTTGTTCCAGCTTAACGAATCTTTGTTGAATTTCCAGAGTCCGGTAAACCGTTGACAACAAAACACAACTCCGTAAGACTCAGAATAGCGTACAAACGTTCGTAAGTAACTAGAAGGATTGCCGACCATGTCTGATTCTCGTCTTTTCCACCCGGTTCGCCTCGGAGATCGGCACATCGAAAATCGCATCGTACTACCTCCACTGACGCGCAGCCGCGCCACCTCGGACGGCTCGGCCACCGAGTTGATGCGTGAATATTATGCTCAACGTTCGGGTGCAGGCTTGATCATTGCCGAGGGCACCGTCGTCACCCCGCAAGCNAGCGCCTATGCCAACGTTCCCGGTTTATTCACCGATGAGCAGATCAACGCGTGGCGTCCGGTAGTCGAGGCCAGTAATCGCGAAGGCAACGCGGTGTACTGCCAGTTATGGCATGTAGGACGCCAGTCCCATTCGAGTGTACAACCAGACGGTTTACCACCCCAGGCCCCATCCCCGGTAGCTATCAAGGGATTTTCCTACCGCACCCCCGAGGGACGCATCCCCTATGAAACACCCCGAGAATTAACGACCGAACAGATCAAAGAGATCGTGCAAGCGTTTGGAACCGCTGCAGCGAATGCCGCCAAGGCCGGCTTTGACGGGGTGGAGCTGCACGGTGCCAACGGATACCTCATAGAGCAATTCCTGGATGACGGAATCAATTTCCGAACCGATGAATACGGCGGTTCACTGGAAAATCGCATGCGCTTCCTCTTCGAGGTTTTGGACGCGGTCACCGAACAGCTACCAGCCAACAAGGTCGGCATTCGTTTCTCACCATCCTCGGACTGGATGGATGCTATCGATTCAGATAAGCGCACCCTGTTCTCCACCGTGATTCGCCGGCTTAACAGCTATTCCTTGGCCTATCTCCACTTGGTAGAGCCGGGCATCGCCGGGGCAACCAATGCCGCAAAATCCGATAACTCAATTCCCACCAAGGAACTTGCCGCACACTTCGATGGCACCGTCATCGTCACCGGTGGGCATGACAAAGAGTCGGCCGAAGAACTCATTAAATCCGGTGTCGCAGACTTGGTCGGCTTTGGCCGTCTGTTCATATCCAACCCAGACCTTCCCGAACGGTTCCGGCTTAACGCGCCATTAGCCGAGCTCAACTCTCATGGTCTCTATGGCGGCACAGAGCGCGGCTACACAGATTACCCGCGCTTGGATTCCCGCACCCTATAGGACTTTGCCAACCTTCCACTTTATTATTCAAAGGACGAAAACCCATGGTCAATAAATCACTCAATGTCTTAGTCACCGGCGCCGGCGGGGGCATGTGCAAGGGCATCAACGCACGACTCGCAGCACAAGGCCACCACGTCATCTGCGTGGACCTAGATTTAGAACGCAGCCAGGCTGCCGCACAAGAAGTTATTTCCAACGGTGGCACGGCCACAGCCTTCGCCGCTGATGTCACCGATGAATCTGCGATTTCGGCTCTGCGCCAGGAAATCGAACGCACGATTGGCCAAGTCCAGGTGCTGGTGAATGCGGCGGGCATCCTAGACCGCAAATATCTGGCGGACAGCGATGGTGATTCCTTCCGGCGGGCCATCGACATCAACCTGGTCGGACCGTTTTTGTTGATCAAGGAATTCGCCGGACCAATGACAGCAAACGGCTGGGGCCGTATCGTCAATATTGCCTCCATCGCCGGGACTACCGGGTACCCATATCCCAGCTACGCGGCGTCAAAGGCCGGCTTGGCCAACTTGACTCGTTCATTGTTGGAAGACTTCTGGGGAACCGGGATCACCGTCAACAATATCTGCCCCGGAGTAGTTGATACGCCTATGGTCATCGATGAAGTCCGCGCGCAGGTGCGCCGGCGCGTACCAACGCAAAACATCATTCAGCCTGAGGAAATCGGAGCAATGGTTAACTTCCTCATCTCGGATGACGCGCGGAACATCAACGGTACGGACATGCTGATCGATGGTGGGGCAACTAAGCTCTTCTCATTATTCAATAATCACGAAGGCTAGAGATCATGGGTAGTAGTCGAATCGAAATCACCGGCGTCGCGCAAAAGCAGGCGTGGATAGACAAGGTGCTTCCACCGATTGAAGAAGTACGCCCAGGCCTATTCAGCATCCCCGTGGTTTTCCCGGAAAACCCTATGCGATACACGCTCTGTTACGCCCTGATCAATGACCAGCAGTGCATAATTATCGATCCCGGGTTTGATAGCGATGAGGGCCAGGCGCAAATTGCGGCGGCGCTACGCCGAGCTGATATTGGGATGACCGAAATTACGGGCATCATCGCCACCCATTTCCACCATGACCATCTAGGCATGGCGGCTCGTCTCGCGAAAGCTTCCGGGGCTTGGATTGCCTTGGGCGAAGACGAGCGGCGCTACATCACCGACTTCACGGATGCTGAGGCGGAGGTGCAAGCCGACCGCGAACGCATGGGGGTCTGGGGAGTTCCCTACGACCGTCGTGCCGAAGGTGCAATGAGCATCGAAGGGTTGATGCTGATGAAGAATCTAGCTGACCCCGATCTCAGGCTCCAGGACGATCAGATTCTGGACGTCGCAGGACGAAAACTTAGGATCGCGGCAACTCCGGGACACACCCCCGGCCATATCTGCCTCTGGAACGATTCCGAAAGCCTTGTCCTCGCTGGAGACCACGTGCTGCCACGGATTTCCCCGAATGTTTCCTTAGAGATCCGCGGAGACACCGACCCTCTGCGCAAAAACATTCAATCGCTGAGGCGTATTGCGCAGAATAATCACTACGAGGTCGCGCCTGCTCACGAATACCGTTTCCGCGGGGTGGCAGATCGTGCCGATGACCTGCGTGAACACATTCAGTCGCGTTCGGACGAGGTGCTGCGGGTCTTGGAAGCTGGTGCTCCGTCAGTGCACGAGGTAGCGCGCAAGCTAACCTGGTCACGAGGCTGGGATTCCTTAGGGCGTCTCCAGTTCCGTCTCGCACTCAGCGAAACCGCGGCGCATATCCAGTATTTGGTGACTTCTGGAATTCATCAAGGAGTTCCAGGCCTTCCTGGCGCACACGCAAAGATCTAATAAGCCATCGTTTAGTTGCAATGGCAATAACGAGTTGTGGCCCTCTCAAAATTTGAGAGGGCCACAACTCGTTATTCTTCGTTCGGTGTCGATTTCGCTACCCAGGAATTAGGACGCAAGCTCCGGCGCAACGATGATCTCTTCACTACCCAGATAAAGGTGGGCATTGGCCACGTGGCTCAGCGCGCCTAGGGCACTGCGTACCTGAGGCAACGCCTCCTGCGCGTCCTCTAGAGAGGTGAATCCAAAGGCCAAAGCCACCTGCGGAATCCGAGGCTCATGGCGTAGTGCTTGCCGAATCAGCAAATCTTCCGCTGATTCCAGCTCATTGATGTTTATCCCCAGATGGCGGTGAAGGGATGCGCTCAATGACTCGGCCCACGCATGCACGGCATCCGAATTGTCCGTGTTTTCTGACCAATGCCCCAGCACCCAGAGCTTGTACGGCCAAGGCTCGTGCGGCTCCGCCGAGTGCACCGGACCGCCGGTCAACCCCGCGAGGAATCGCTGCTCATCAATGATCAGCCGGTCCGCAACATCCGAATCGCTGGCCGCGGAGACAACATCTGGTTCGTGGAACCATAACTCCACGATGCCGTCTATGCGAAACGGCTCCGTTGCCGACTCAGGAGACTCCGCTAAGTGCACGTGATTTTGCAGGTAGCAGGCAACACCGGGCAAGTCCCTGGCAATGTCAGCGTGCGTGGTCCGCCAATGCGAACTGAAATCTGCAAAATCAAGATCGTGTTTTTTCTCTAGATAGGTGATCCGCTTGAGCACATCAGCCCTTTCCATAACGTTGAGTCCTTTGCTTTAGCTGACCCAGCCGAGATTCGCTTTGAGTTGTGCTTTGACCAATTTTCCTGCTGCGGAACGAGGCAGTTCCTCCGCGGTGACAAAAACGATCTGTTTCGGAATTTTGTACCCTGCTAGCTGGCCTCGAAGGTGCTGGGTCAATTCCGCATAACCGGCACCGGCTCCATCCCGCAGCACAACAACTGCTCGGACTTCTTCATCCCATTTGGGATCAGGAACGCCAACTACTACTGCTTCGAGAACTGCCGGATGCAAGTACAAGGCCTGTTCGATTTCTGCCGAGTACACGTTTTCACCACCGGTTTTAATCATTTCTTTGAGCCGGTCGCGGAAGAACATAAATCCTCGTTCGTCCTTTACCGCGAGGTCTCCGGTGTGCAGCCACCCGCCACGGAAAGCATCCGCAGTAGCGTCGGGGCGGCCATAGTAGCCGGTCATCAGCGATGGGCCCTTGACACAGATTTCGCCGAGTTCTCCCGTGGGCACTTCGTTGCCGTCTAAGTCCTGCAGCTGGACCTCCGACAGCAAATATTCGGCTCCGATGGACCCATCAACCGCTGGGTCATACATATCTTCAGGTAATAGCCGGGTCACCATCGGTCCTGCTTCGGTCAGGCCGTAGCGGTAGAACAGATCTGCATTGGGCAGCTTGCTGGCAAAGAGGTCTTTATCCGGCATTCGCAATAGACCGGCACCGGTGTGAATGGCCCGCATGCTCTTGTTGAATCCGGGTGTTTCAAAAACACCGCTCTGACTCAGTCTGCGCATCATATTCGGGATGAGGAAGGTATTAGTGACACTCTCTCGTTCAACAAGGTCGACAATCAGTTCGTCATTAAACTTCTCGGCTATGACGCTCGTAGAACCCGAAATGAAGTGTGGCACAAGCCAGCAGAGCAAAGCAGCCGAGTGGAAGAACGGGGTGAGGATCAGACCTCGCTCGTTTGGCCGGGAACCCATTTGGCAGTCATACATTTCATTGATCGCGTTGGCTCCCGCCGCCCGGTGCGAAATAACCACACCCTTGGGGGTTCCAGTACTTCCACCGGTGTAAATGATGCACAGAGGGCTCTCTAAACTTGTAGGGTCTTCAAAAACTCCAGTCCCCACGCGCAGTGCATCAATACGAGAGCCTTCGACTACAAGTTTGGGCAGCACTTCCTCGGTTCGGCTGAGGATCTCTAATGCTTCCAACGCCTTCTGCTCAAACTGTGCTTCGACCAAAATGACGGCGGCTCCGGTTTCCTTAATTCCGTTAGCCAGCTCTTGGGTGGCCCAGCGCCAGTTATAGGCAACGTAGCAACCTCCGGACGTGGCAACACCGAAGAACATCTCGGCGTTGAAAAGGGTATTTGATCCCAGGACACCGACGTTTGTTCCAGCTTCAACGCCTAGGCCTTGAAGCCCTCGCGCTAACTGCCAGGTTCTTTCACCGAGCTCCGCATAGGTCAGCCGACCGTCGTAGCTCACGAGAGCCTCGCGCGTTGGGTACCTACGGGAATTTATCCGAACCCAATCTCCAATGGTGCGCAATGTCTTCTCCTAGCTTTTGGCCAATCGTTCAACCACGAGTGTGGGTTCAGATCAGAATATGAACAAGCGTTCGTTTGTTAATGACTTTAGTGTCTATTTCAGTGTGATGCAAGACAATTTCGATCATTACGTTTCAGTAAAAGTGCACGGGAAAATGGAGACCAGCGCGAGGAGCTCCCGGTCATCTGATCCCCAATTCCGCGCAGTAGTTGGGCCATCCACTTATGGCGCTCAAATGTCAGGCAGCTGCCTTGGATTTCGCTGATTTCTTGCGTTTGTTTTTGCCCCCGCGGACAGCACCGAGGATTGCCGCTACGGAAATCGCAATCGCTTGAATCAGCATCTGTGTAGCAGTAGGTGCACCCAGTGTAAGCACTAACTGAATCAGTTGAGACATAAAGAGTGCAGCGATAGCGGTGCCAATAATGGTTCCGCGCCCGCCCGTCAGCGGGGTTCCCCCGACGATGACGACAGCGATCACCGACATCAGGTACGAGTTGCCTGCCGAGGCGGTGACATTCTGCAGATAGCCGGCAAGGAAAATCCCCGCTACGCCATAACATACTGCAGCCAGCACGTAGGCGAGCACTACGTTCCGCTCTACTTTAATTCCATTAGTGATCGCGGTAGCAGGGTTAGCACCCGAAAGGACGAATTGCCGTCCGAATACGGTCTTGCTTGCAACGACTGCCAGGATGATCACTAGGAGGATACTAAGCCACAACAGAGTTGGGGCCCCGAGGATCTTGAATGAGACAAAATTGCTCAACCCATCCGGAGTTGCCGCAGTTGACCCTCCGGTGTAGAGCAATACGACACCAACCAACACGGCATTGATAGCCAGCGTTGCGACCAGCGGGGTAATCATCAGCCGGGTGACCAGCAAACTGTTCACCCAGCCGACCACAGCACACACCAATAGAACGATGACCACCATCAGGAGTGTAGGAATCTGATGTTTGACTGGCCCGGCGGCAACCAATACTGCTGCCAAGGAGATAGTGCCTCCGACAGACAGATCGATGCCTCGTTGCTGCACAACTAAGGTCTGGCCGACCGCTGCAACTGCCAAAATAGCCGCGAACGGCAACATCGCCGAAAGCGAAATAGGGCTCATGGTGCGCGGAGAAATCAGTGCACTGATAATCACTAGCGCGATAGTTGACACAAGAATCGGAAAATACGCTGGCATTTTGAACGGAGCTTTGCCAATCGCCGGCCTCTGTTGAGATGGAGAAGTAGCCAAAACACCCTCTGGGAATTCGGTAGCCATTATTATCGCGCCTCAACTTTCGCCATTTGCCGACTTCTGGAATACCCGGCAACGGCGATAATCGTCAGTCCTCCGAGAAGAAACTGCTGCCATGCCGAGTCCAACCCCACAAATGTGGTGACAGACATCGCTGTCTGAATGAGTAAGGCACCTAGGAAGGCGCCAAGGAAAGTACCGCGTCCACCCAGCAGGCTTGCGCCGCCAATCACCGCGGCACTAATGGACGAGAGGGTGTAAGTGGTGCCTGCCGAAGGATCTCCGGAGCCAAGCTGAACCATCAACGTAACGGCACCCAGCGAAGCCAATAATGCGGCACCAACATAAACAAACAGCCTCGTAAGCCGCGGAGTCAGTCCGTTTACCTGTGCGAGTGCGGAATCAGAACCGGCGGCGCGCAATGCGATGCCACCACGGGTACGGCTGATCCACCATGAGAGGATGATCGCAACCAGCGTAGCCAGAATAAACAACAACGGAATGGGACCTATAGCAGCACCCAATGGCTGGGTAATTCCTCGGCTGATGGTGCCGCCTGGCACTGGACGCAGGATCAAGGCGATCGCTTGCAGTGCCATATAGGTTACCAACGTAGCAATCATCGGATGGATCCCGCCGACGTCGCTGAGCATCCAGTTGACCACGCCCAAGACTACCGGCATTAGAAGCAACAGCGCCCAACCAAGCAACTGCATTCCCCCGCTCGTGCCATCGACCAAGAAGAAAGAAAGCACCACTACAGCCAGCCCCATATAGGGCCCCACCGAAAGATCTATTCCACCAACCAACAGCACCAGATTTTGAGCTAAGGAAGCAAAGATCAACGTTGTTGACATCATCAATAGCGTCGAGATGCTTCGTTCGCTCAGAAATAGTGGATTCACCAGTTGAGCGACTAGACCTAAGGCAATCAGCGCAATGCCGACCAAGACAACGGGAGCCATGTCCCCCGCCAGCCAGGCACTGATTCGGTGTTCGCCGCGGTTTACCTTTTCGCGAACACTCGTTGCTTTAAGCGCTGCATCGGTGATCGCGTCCTCGCGGACTTCTGCGCCGGAAAGTTCCTTGACGACGCTCCCGCGAGAAAAAACCAGAACCCGGTCACAGAGCCCCTCGAGTTCTTTCGCATCAGAGGAAAGGACTATCACCGCCATTCCTGTTTCTGCTGCACGAGCGCGAATCAGTGAGTAAATTTCGCTTCGAGCACCAACATCCACACCTTGAGTTGGCTCATCAAGCAAGAGCACTTGTGGGTTGGAAGCGAAAGCTCCGGCGAGCACCGCCTTCTGTTGATTTCCACCCGATAACGCCGCAATATCCGTTTCTAGGTGAGGAGTCCTCACATTGAACTTCTCTGCCATCTGACGGACCACGCCCGCCTCAGACCGAGCAGAAACAAAGCCTCCCACCGCGAAATGCGGAAGTACGCGAGAAGCAATGTTCTCTCGAATGCCCAGTCCGGCAAAGATTCCTTCCCTATGGCGATCAGGGGCAACATAGGCAATGCCACTGCTGGCGGCTGCAGCAGAGGACCGCAAGGAAGCACCCTTGCCGTCGACGAGGACCTCCCCCGTGCATTTGCCTATTCCGGCGAGCGCACGTAGGAATTCACGCTGCCCGTTGCCATCGATCCCAGCAAGACCGAGGATTTCACCGGCCGCCACCTGCGCCTCAACGCCGGAGAATTGTGCGCCCCGTAAGCCCTGGACAGCCAGTCGTGTCACTGAACTATCAAGACGTTCTGGCTTAGGTGGAAAGGTCGCTTCCAGCACCCTCCCCACGATCAGGTCTACGATGTCCTGCTCGTTCAAATCCTCTGCCTGATGAGTGCCCTTGGATTCACCATTACGCAGCACCGAGATTCGATGCGAAATCTCTTTAACCTCAGAAATACGATGTGAAATGTAGATGACGGACGCGCCTTCATCAACAATGCGACGAATATGTTGAAACAATATGCGCACGTCTGCGGCCGCTAGGTGCTCCGTTGGTTCATCAAGAACCAATACCTTTGGCTTCGAAGCGAAGGCACGGCAGATCTCCACGATAAATCGTTGCTCTGGTAGTAGTTGCTCTACTCGCAGCGCTGGATCAAGTTTGAAGTTTGGGTCCCAACGCGACAGAATTTCGCGAGCCCATGCGCCAAGACGAGATATGCTCGGGCGCATCAGTTGTGGTGTGCCCAAGTACAAGTTCTCCGCGACCGTCAGATCGGGAAGCAGTGCGGGCTCTTGCCTGACCATTGCCAGTCCAAGACTGCGGGCAGTATCAGGATCAAAGGGAACCAACGATTGCCCGGCAATTTCAACATTTCCCTGATCGGGTTTCACCGCACCTGAAACTACGCCCATTAAGGTGGACTTGCCGGCACCGTTCTCACCAACGATACCGTGGACTTCTCCCGCGAAGGCCTCAAGTTCAACGTTATTCAAGGCGACAACACCGGGATAGGTTTTGGTGACATTGCTAGCCTTTAGCACCGTGCCGAGCAAGATCTCCCCGGTTTCGGGACTCATCGTATGCGCTCCGGTACTCATTTGAAGATCGCTTTCAATTCTTCAACACTCAATGACGAGGTCAGGTCTACGTCTGCAGGCAGACTTGGTTCACACTTCGGGTTCTTACCAGCAGTTGTATCGATAATGGTCGGGATACGCACTACCGATGGCTCCGGGTTTTCGAGTCCTTGCGCGGCTGCTACGGCTTTGCGTAAGGCGATGCGACCGAAAGTCGTAGTTTCTTCAAGGCCTAGGAAGTCGTAGTTCTCTTCCTTCCACTGGCAACCGTTTGCGTTGCCCGTCGCGTTCGTTGCGATGGCAGGCAGTTCGAGTCCGGCTTCTTTATAGGCATCAATAACACCGGTGTCTGGCAGGCCAAAGTCTGTAATGAAGGCGTCAATGCGACCATGCTGCGCCAGTAGGCCAGACACCACTCGCTTTTTCTGACCCGCTTCCCAGTTGGTATCGATCACGGAGTCGGAAACCAGCTTCAGGTCGGGATAATCGACCATTGCTTTCTTCACTCCGTCAAAGAACTGAGCACTGGATGCTGCGCCAGGTGTGCCGCCAAGGAACCCGACGGTGCCCTTACCGATCGTCTTGTCCAGCCACTGCACCCAATCTCGACCGGACGCATCGGTATCTTCGAGCACTGCATCGGCATAATCGACGCCTACGTTGCCTCCAGCGTTAGAAATGAGCGTGACAACTCCGACTCCTGCATCATGTGCTGCACGCAATGACGGCAATTGGGCTTGCCCAAATTCTGGCTGCACAACGATCGCTTTCACACCTTGCGCTACCAAGCCATTGATGTCTGAGATCGCTTGTTGCTGATTGCCCTGGGCATCGGTGAACAGTACCTCGGTGATGTTCTCGCATTTGGCCGCCTCCTGACGCATCTCGGCAAGGGTGATACGCGTCCACGAGTTATTGCTCCCCTTGGCGTAGGCGACCTTCATTGGCTCGTCCGGGCAAAAATCTTCCATATTTCCGGTACCGAATTCGGTGGCGCCATCAAGGCTCGCTTGAGGAGCGGCGCTAGTCTCGGCAGTGCTGGCACAGCCGGTGGCGACAAGAGCCAGGCCTGCAACGGCGACTGCTGCAGCGAGCTTACGTAGATTTTTCATTTTCTTCTCCATTGAATTATTGGGTGCTGTGGTGGCAATGCTTCTCCGTGAGCTCGGCGCTCAGGCTCTGGACCACGAACTAGCTGAGGAAGCCACCGTCGATAACGAATGTTGTACCGGTAATTGAGCGTGATGCGTCGGAACCTAAGAAGAGCGCACCTTCGGCGATCTCCTGCGGGGTGTTGTATCTTCCTAGCGGAATGCCTTCAGCGATGCTTTGCGCGGCGGCTTTAGCATCTTTTAGGCCGGTAGCCTGTGTAGCAATCCCATCTTGGAGAGCCGTCTGGGTGGGCCCCGGGTTGATCGTGTTAACACGAATCTTCCGCGGGGCTAGCTCCTTGCACGCGGTGCGCATCAAGCCGATTTGTGCGTGTTTCGCTGCGACATATGGTGCCGTATTTTCATAGCCGGCCAGCCCGGCAGTACTTGAGGTGATCACAATACTTCCACCATCAGCGAGCTTCGGCGCGCCGTGCTTAAGCGTGTGAAATGCACCCATTACATGCACATCCAAAACTTTTCGGAATGACTCAGAGTCTCGCTCAATGATCGGTTTCACCTCGCAGCCGATACCGGCATTAGCGAAGATGAAGTCATAGCCGTCGAGCTTTGTTGCTCCCTGTTCAATTGCCATGCAAAGTGCTGCTTCATCTGTCACATCCGCCAGCGATGTGCTCACTCGATCTGTGCCCAACATGGTGGCCACCGAGTTGAGCTCGTGCGCGTTAAGCCCAATGATGTGAACCTGTGCGCCTTCGGCGACAAAAAGCTCCACGGCAGCTCGCCCGATGCCGGTTTCTCCGCCGGTGACGAGTACTTTCTTATCTTGCAGACGTAGCATTATGGACATACTTCCTCAGTTTCAGCACATGTGACTGTGATCACTTTTCCTCTTAGCTATTACAGTAGATTCGCCTATCGGCGAGATCCTCCGAATTCGTGCCACACGCTCTTCGAGTTGGTGACATCGTGGAGAAAGGCACTTTTGAAAATGGCAAAGCGCCACCGCAATTCTCGTCCCGACCGAGATATGCGACAGCGCTTTGCAGTTTGTGGGCCAGATTGGCCTACGCGGTTGGCATGATTCCGCGTAAGACGATGCTCTTAATCTGGGTCATTTCTTCCAGGGTGTAATGGAATCCTTCACGTCCGATACCGCTCTTTTTATAGCCGCCAAAGGCACTGAGATCCGGTCGATAGCAGTTGCCACCATTGATCGAGACCATGCCAGTCTGCATCTTCAACGCGACATCAAACGCTTTAGTGACGTTGGCACTAAAGACCGCGCCACCAAGTCCATAAGACGAGGCATTCGCAAGGCTTACGGCCTCGTCAGTTCCCGAGAATTTCAGCACCGCGAAAACAGGTCCGAAAATTTCTTCGTCTCGGGCAATTCCTACATTTTCATCAATTTCCAGAATTGTTGGCTCCATAATGGCCCCCTTTCGGGCTCCACCCAAGCGCAGCTTCGCTCCCTCAGAAATCGCCTGTTTCACCTGCTGCTCGACGCCCTGTGCCGCTCGTTCGTTGATCAATGGCCCAACCTCGGTCTGCGGATCAGTAGGATCCCCCAGCTTCTTCCCTTCGACCGCGGAAACAAGCTTGTCCATGAACTGGTCGAAGACCGCTTCGGCCACCATGATTCGTTTGGTCGCAACACAGACTTGGCCGTTGCCGTATAGCCGGCCCATCGCCGCTTGCGCCACTGCAAGATCTACATCCGCATCCTCGCACACAATAAATGCGTCATTGCCACTGAGCTCAAGGAATGCGCGGACCGAATTCCGAGCGGCAGCCTCGCCGATTGCGGTTCCAACCGCGCTGCTACCGGTAAAGCTCACCGCATCGATTCGGTCGCTGGAAGACAGTGGAGCACCCACTTCGGCGCCCCTGCCCGTGAGCACCTGGAGGGTAGCGCCTGGGACTCCCGCCTGATGCAACAGTTCAGTCAACCGGATACAGGTTAGCGAATCGTCCTCGGGCGGCTTGACGATTACCGCGTTGCCTCCGGCCAGTGCTGCCCCGACCTTCTGTGCATAGAGTTCAACGGGGAAGTTGAAGGCGAGTATCGCAGCCACCACTCCCAGTGGCTCCCGACGAGTCACCATGAGGTCGCCTTCTAGACCCGGTTGCACGTCCAAGGGGATTGCCTCGCCGAATAGCCGCTTGGTTTCTTCGGCATAGCCAGTGAAAATCCTCAGCGCCGTGTCGATTTCATTTCGTGAATGTCCAAGCACCTTGCCGCTCTCGCCGGCGAGCAAGACGGTGAGTTCTTCAATTTCCGCGTTGACCAACCCGACAAAGTCCAACAAGATTTGGGACCGACGGTGTGCAGGTACTGCTGCCCATTGGCTTGCCCCTATTCGGCTCGCTGCCAAGGCGGTTTCAACGTCCTGTGCATTGCCAGCAGGGATTGTATCGATCAGTTCTCCGGTAACAACATTGAGAACATCAATGGTCTTACCCGATGCCGAATCTGATTTTTGTCCATTAATTATCATCTGCATGATGTCATTGCTCCTTTTCTACCAGCGGTTCAGTACTGATACGCCAGCACCGCGGTACTCACCCATGGACATCAAAACGTCGCCAGCTTCTTCGATGCCTACGCGGTTGGTAATCAGCTCTCCCGGATTCAACGTTCCACTTTCAACCATGCGCATCATGTCTGGGTACCGACCTACAGGCATATTTGCCGACCCAATAATCCGCAGCTCCTGCAGAACAATGCTGTCGATGGGTAGCGGGATCATTCCGGCTTCAGCGTTGGAGGTCATACCGACCTGTAGCATTCGCCCTCGCTTACGCAACGAATTCACAGCGGCCTGGCAAGTAGCCGCGATACCCAAGGCATCTACGGCAACGTGGACGCCACCGCTAGTTAGTTCGCGGATCTGTTCCACAACGTCGCCATCCTTGGCATTAACCGTCGCCACTGCTCCAAGGCCTTTGGCTAGCGCAAGCGCTTCTTCATTGATATCCACCGCAATCACCTGGGCGCCTGAAGCCGCCGCGATATGGATTGCCGACAGGCCGACACCGCCGCAACCATGCACCGATACCCATTCGCCGGGCCTGACGGCAACCTGGTCGACTACACCGTGGAAGGCAGTCATGAAACGGCAGCCTAATCCGGCTGCGGCTTCAAAACTTACGTTCTCCGGCAGACGGATCAGGTTACGGTCGCCGTCTGGAACGTTGACGTATCGACCGTAGCCGCCCCAGTAGTTGGTGCCCGCGAAGGTGACGTGTTCGCACACGTTCTGTTGCCCGTTGAGGCAGTATTCGCATACTCCGTCGCCATGAGCGTGCGGAACAAGAACCCTGTCCCCTACCTTGTATCGATTAACATCGGAACCAACAGCCTCGATGACTCCGGCAAATTCATGTCCCATAATGTGTGGCAGTTCGAGCTTCAGCCCGATCCAGTCCCAGTCACCCATCCATAGGTGCCAGTCGCTGCGACAGATCCCATTTGCCTCGACTCGAACGATAACATCACGCGTGCTGCCCAGCGCTGGGTCCGGCATTTCAAGAACCTCTAGGTTTTTCTTGAATTCCGTGAGAACTAGAGCTTTCATTTCCGACCTTTCAAACATGTGACTGTGATCACTTCTGATCTCTTGTGTTCACACTATGGGGCTCAATGAAGCGCTAGTTTCGGTTTGGTGTCAGCTTCTCTCCAATACAGTGCCAACTGTTGTAAACCGACGGCGGTACGCACCGGGAGAGACTCCAAATTTTTCGCGAAAACGCGCATAAAAAGTTGATGCGGACGAATATCCGACAGTTCTGCCCACTCCTTCAAGGGTCAGGGACATGGCCGGGTGCGCCAAGGACTTCGCTGCGGTCGACAGCCGGACTTCCTGGAGTATCGCCGAGAAGCTCTGTTGGGTTTCATCAAACGCGCGGAAAAGTGTACGCCTAGAAACACACAGCTCACGGGCTAAAGCATCAGCAGTGAACTCCGAATCCCAATAGCGTTCCCTAATGATTCGTTCGGCAGCACTCACGAGAAGCGACGTATTTGATTCATCTATACGCGTGCCTACCGCGAGCCCCGCAATGGAGGCTATGGCTTCGAGTGCTGGGGTATACATGGTATTCAACAGACCATCGCTGGAGACCTGAGCCTGGCTAAAAGCCGCACCGAGAAATGCAAGCCATGGCATGGCTTGAGGATTTGCAGGTAACGACATTCCGCGGTGATCCCGCCTGATACCCAGTGCTTGAAGTTTTCCGAGAAACGCTTCGGAGGGCATGTGAATCACCATCTGGCCATATCCCTCACTACAACGCACTTCGTAAGGTGTATCCAAATCTAGAAATGCCACTGTACCCGGTGACAGCACCGCTTCATTGGACGCCTGCCGGGCAATACTCGTTCCCCGAAACTGCCACAGCATGATGGTGGTTCCCTCGGTTCCGAGCGATACATCCCTTTTGGTCCGCGAGGCTGTCAGCGCGGTACTTGTGAAACGGCANGCTCTGAGNTCGCCGAANGCTGAGGTGGCCATCACGCCGGAAAAGTCTCGCTCGCTGTCATCTTGAAAAGACAGGTGCGTGTGAACNTTNTTCACCGCGTTCCCCCAGCCCTCCAACGAATTCTTATGCAACCTACCTTGGTTCAGCTCGGGAGCTTGGACCATGACCATAACATTCCTCCTGATCGGGAATCGGATAATGAAATAGCGTCGCTTCGCACGTTGGAAGCGCGGGCTTGGCCTACCGAGAAAGAATAGTTCAGCTCGCGGGGGTGCGAACTATGTGCATGATTATGACGGGCCAGCCATAAAACGATGTGTGTACCGATAACCAGAAAACACCCGGCAGCCGCCGGATGTTTTCTGGTGATTTTCAGTTACTACTTAGCGGTATTTCAACTTCCTCAGCGATGAACCATTGAACGTTTTCAAGGAAACCGTTCTCGTGGTCAAAGAGCGCCTCAGCCTCGGGTCCTGCGTAAGCAACCTTCACATCTTGCACCGAATCAAACCACAGTTCAGCCATACCGCTAAAGGGCCACTGTTTGCGGTGCTCTATTGCTGGATTTTGTCGATAACGACGAATCCCGGGAAGCTTGCGCACGTAGGCAGGATGCTCGATATTCCAGCCATGCAGGAATTGTTCTCGAGTTAGTCCTTCTTTTGCCTGGACGATAGCTACAATCTTGATCATCTAACCAACCTCCTAGGCTGGAGTTACTGCTTGACGGCGTTGCACCGGTACGGTCTTCCGCTTTGAATACAGACCCAGACGGCGGGTTAGATCATCACGTAGGTCGTTGGCTGGCACTACCGCTTCGACCGCGTTGGCGTTCGCAATCTTGAACACATCGATGCCCTCGGCGTATTCGGCGTGCTTTTCGGCGATGAACGCACGACGTTCTTCCGGATCTTCGATTGCGTGGATCTGGTTGTAGTAGATGCCATTGACTGCTGCGTCTGGGCCCATTAGGGCTGGACGTGCGGTCGGTAAGGCGATCACTGCATCAGGGTTCATCGGAGCACCGGACATCGCCAAGTATCCGCCGCCGTAGGCCTTGCGCACCAGAACGGTGATGCGCGGAACACGGCATTCGGAGACTGCGAAGATCATCTTCGCGCCGTGACGAATGATGCCTTGGCGTTCTACTTCGGAACCAATCATGTAGCCGGCGATATCCACCAGGAAAACGATTGGAATGCCGTAGGCATTACAGATCCAGATGAAGCGAGCTGCCTTATCCGAAGAATCGGGGAAGATCGAGCCGCCCATATGTGTTGGCTGGTTGCCGACCAAGCCAACGGGACGCCCGTTGATCCGGGCGAAACCGGTAAGCATTTCCGGGGCGAATAATTCCTTGTACGGGAACCACGAGCCTTCATCCACCAAAGATTCAACGAATTCTTCCATGTCGAAAACTTCGGCTTCGCGCAATGGAACAATTTCTTCTAGCGTACGCCCCGGGCGTGGTTCGATGGCTGGGGCAATGGGAGCTGGGGTTTCCCAGTTTGCTGGCAGGAAGGAGAGCCATACACGAATAGAATTCAGTGCTTCTTCGTCATTTTCCACAAGCACGTCGCCCAGGCCGGAGACGGTGCAGTGCATTTCCGCGCCGCCCATTTCTTCGAGGGTGACCTTTTCGCCGGTGACCATTTCGGCCAGTCGAGGAGAGCCAAGGTATGCAGTTGCATGTCCGCGCACCATGATGGTCATGTCGCACAGTGCCGGCACATAGGCCGATCCTGCTGGCGATGGGCCGAACAGCGCACAGACCTGTGGAACTCGTCCCGAGATCTGTACCTGGTTGTAGAAGATGTTGCCCCAGGCATGGCGTCCGGCGAAGCTCTCAAACTGCTCATCAATTCGCGCACCAGCAGAATCAAAGAGATAAACAAGAGGAATACCGGCAGCCAATGCCTTGTCCTGTGCGTGAGTGATCTTCTCGAAAGTGCGATTGCCCCAAGTGCCAGCCTTGACCGAGTAATCATTGGCGATGACACAAACTTCGCGGCCATCTACCCGACCGAAAGCGATGACTACAGCGTCACCCGGTAGTCCATCTTCGTAGCGAGCCAGCAGACCGTCTTCAATGTAGTTCTCATCATCGAAAAGTAAACGCAGGCGGTCACGGACCAAAAGCTTGCCTGAATCCACAATCTTCTTGCGGGTCTTTTCCGAACCACCCAGACGGGCAGTTGCAAGCTTCTCTGTCAGTTGCTCATGTACCGTGGCTTCCGCCTTCGGTGCTTCAGCGATAGTCGCTTCACTCATTTCGCGCCTCCAATGCACTTTGTGATTACTACTAGTATACGAACGTGCGTTCGTTAGTCTAGTATGAAAGAGAAATAATTCATGTAATCATGAGAAAAAGATCGCGACCCCTAAGGATGGGATGGCAATGACAAGCGAACGCAATGAAGCAGCCGGCACCAGCACCGCTTCGCCCAAGGGGCGCCCTGATCACCACTGGGATGCACTGGTCGAAGGTGACCTCATCCATAGTGCAGGCATGACGATCACCGATGCCCATCTAGTGAATTGGGCAGGTCTCACCGGAGATCTTGTCTCGCTTCACTTAGATGAAACATATGCGGCAGAGACACAATTTGGTCAACGCATTGCACACGGTCCCCTGACCTTGTCACTGGCTCTAGGACTAATGACGCAGACCGGATACTTCAGCAATGTCATCGCGTGGCTAGGCTTGGATGCGGTACGGGCGCACAATCCCGTATTCATTGGCGACACTATCCATGTCGAAGCCCGAGTAGCCACTGCACGCGAATCCAAAAAGCCCGGGGTGGGTATTTGGAGCATTGAATACACGGTTCTCAAACAGGACGACACAGAAGTCATGACTTTCAACAGCAGCTTCATGATCAAGCGGAAGTAAGCCCATGATCCAGAACCAGCTCTCCAGCCATGCAACCGACTCGATCATGGAATCGGATGATTTAGCACAGCTTCGCAACAAGGTACGTGAACTCCTTGCCGACGTGGCCACACCGGAACGTCTGAATAAATTTGATGAAGAAGAAAAATACGATGTCGAGATGTACCGAGAAATTGGACGCGCCGGGCTCATTAGCCTAGGAGCGAATCTGAACGGAGAAGGCCCGTCGCATTCGGCGCAGTCAGTAGTACTTGAGGAACTTGGCGCGGGCCCCACATCCATTGGCGTGAGCATGGTGGTCCAGTACATGGGCATGCAATTGCTGCACTCCTACGCGAATCCCGAACAGCGACAGCAATTCCTCGCGCCGCTACATACTGGTGACGCCAAAATGTCCTTCGGGTTGAGCGAACCTGGTGGCGGCACGGATGTTGCCCGCGCCATGATGACCAATGCAACCAAACTCGAAGACGGAAGCTACTCAATCTCGGGTCAGAAAAAATGGATCGGCGGTGCCATGGATGCTGACTACATCATCCTCCTTGCCCGAACCACGCCAATCACTCGCTCGGCGATTGATGGCATCACCATGTTCCTCGTTCCTCGATCAACGCCGGGTATCCACACTGAGGAAATCGATACCATGGGCATACGTGGCTTGGCACAGTGCGATGTTTACCTTGAAGACGTTCGCGTCCCTGCGGCAAATATCCTCGGTGAAGCAGACAAGGGATTCCGCCAGGTACTGAGCACCCTTAATGGAGAGCGGCTCAATGGCGCCGCGGTAGCCCTGGGCATTGCTCGCGGCGCGTTGGATTGCGCGGTTTCCTGGGCGAAGAGCCGCGAAGCCTTCGGCCGCCAGATTGGCTCCTTCCAGGCGTTGCAACATTCCCTGGTGGACTGCAGCGTGAAAATTGAATCCGCACGTCTACTGCTGCAAAAAGCGGCGACAACTTCTGATGAAGGACCAGACACGAACCAAACGTGGTCAGCCATGGCTAAGCTGGCAGCATCCGATGCCGCAGCGGCAACAACAGATGCCGGGATGCGCGTCATGGCAGGATGGGGCTTCTCCCGGCAGCTTCCAATGCAGCGTTACTTCAGGGATGCACGGCTTTACACCTTCGCCCCATTGACCGATGAGATGATCCGAAACAACATCGGCGAAAAGCATCTGGGGCTGCCGCGGTCGTTCTAGAAGCAAGAAGTGCCGTGGCCTTGTACCCATTAATCCGGGTAACAAGGCCATAGCACTTTTATACGTCCCCAGATTGTGCAGCGCAAGATTCCGGCTTCAGACCTCGTGGGACCATGGGAGGTGAATGTCGGGAATCCAAACCAAGACAGTCACGAAAACCACTCAAAACGCAGTGAAGCCGTGATGACCAGCTGGTCATCACGGCTTCACTGCGTTTTGAACTACGAGCGGTAGTCGATTTCGATATCCGCGATCTCTTGGTTTTCTAGGTTGACCACGATGTTGTCAGGGGTACGAGTAGTCATCCAGACCAGCTCTTCGGTCTTGCTGGCATTACCTTCGATATGTGGCATGAATGGCGGGACGAAGACAAAGTCCCCTTCTTCCATGTAAGTGATCTGGCTGTAGCCTTCGCCGTAGCGAATGAAGCCGCGACCCTTATGCACGTATCCGCCAGTCTGGGCTTCACCGTGATGATGCGGATCCGATACTTCACCTGGGCCGGTGTGCACCTTGCCGAACCAGATCTTGTCGGCCGCGCTGTTCTCTTTGCTGACGCCGGAAATACGGCGAGCATTTTGAGTCTGACCCGGTGCGTTCTCAAGGTCAGCAGCCCTGTTCACACGGAAAATGTCTACATTCTGGTTGATGTCAAAAACTTGCTCAGTCATGATGTTCCCTCGCTTGAAGTAGCCTGCGCCTTCACCCTTGAAGGGTGCGCGGTTGGTCTAACTCAAGTATCGTCAACTCGAAGACATCAGTCAAGACGTACGCTTGTTCGTATGTAAATAACTTGAATACTTAGCGGTCTCAACGTCGACATCACACGGAATTTATCGGGCGAATTCTAGTCTCACGGCAATAAATGGCGGCGTCGGTGTTGAGGCGCTCGTTGTCGCGGCCGTCAGAGACCTGATGAAAATTTGGGCTAGCGAATTGACCGAATATCTACCCGCGCTCGGCTCCTCGCGCCTCCTCCATTGCGGTATTCCCAGTCCCGCAAACCCGAACTAGGACCCGGCGTTAATAATGTGACTTGCACCTCAGCCCAACGTTGCCCTGCTATAGAGTTTCAGGAAAACCTCCCATGTCGAAAAGCAATCACACCCATGTGCGAACACGACCACAACGCCGGCCCGGTCCCCAACCAAGCCCTCGCACGGCGCAGCGTGATGGCTGGAGCGGCGGCGCTGGCCGGCCTGGGCGCGCTTGGCTTCGCGGCACCCGCTTCGGCCGATTCCGGCGAGCGCGGCGGACTTGCAGCGAGCTACCACGGCTCGGCTCTGAAAACAGTCCCGATCATCATCGAGGGCGGCACGCTCATCGATCCTGCCACCGGAGACACCGTTCAAGACGGCGTAGTGGTGCTGCGCGACGGCAAGGTCGAAGCCGTTGGAACCCGGGAGGCCACCCGGAAGGCGGTGAAGGACGCGGCCGGGCAGGCAACTCGCATCGATGCCACCGGCAAGTTCATCATCCCCGGGATGGTGGATGCCCACGTGCACGCCAACGGGCTCGAGGACGTCCGCCTGATCCTGCAAAGCGGGGCGACCACGGTGCGCAGCGGATCATCCACGTTCTACCAGGACATAGCGCTCGCCTCGCTGCCGAAATGGAATCCCGGGCTTTCGCCTCGCATGCATCCGGCAGGCTTGTTCGTCTCTCCCGAACAGGGCGACTCGATCCTCGCAGATCCCGAGCTGGCTCCGCTGGCCGCCTTGGAGGACAACATCCGCGACGTCAAGGATCTCGCCTATCTGACCGGGGTGAATCTGCGCCGCGGCGCAACAGTCATCAAGACGCGCGCCAATCCGCGCGCGGGCCTGGCCGAGCAAGACCCATTGGAGCTGGTCTACGACCGGGAGCAGCTATCGGCCATCGTGAAGGCGGCCCGTGGAGCCCGGGTGCTCTGCCACGCCTACAGCGCCAAGGGCATTGCCGGAGCCGTCGGCGCTGGAGTGGCCAGCATTGAGCACGGAGTCTTCGTAGATGAACAGACCATCGGCCAGATGGTCCGCCGAGGCACCGCATTCACTCCGACCCTGGCCGGGGTGGCCGGAATGGCCAACTCATCGGATCCGGTAATCGCCGAGCGCGGCCGCGAGTTCGGCCCGGTGCTGGCGCAGGCCGTGCGCGCTGCCAATGAGGCTGGAGTGCTGGTGGTCGCCGGGACCGACTCGTTCGGCACGGATGTCATGCCAATCGGAGTGGAGGCCAAGGCGTTGGAAGACGCCGGGCTCTCTGCACTGCAGGCGCTGCAATCGGTGACCACCCGTCCCGCGAAGCTGATCGGCGTCGAGCGCCAGGGCGTAGGCCAGCTACTTCGCAAGGGTGTGGCGGATGTAGTGATTCTGGGATCGAATCCGCTCGAAGGAGCACAGGCTCTGTCCAAGGTTGAGGTAGTCATTGCCCAGGGGAAGATCGTGCGCAACGAGTTGAACTGACCCGTCAAGGCCGGTCACCGCACAGCGCTGCACGTTGCCGTTGGACAACCTCCTAGCTCGATTCACTATTTTCAGGTGACTTGAGTTGGGCGTAGATTGCCGCGACTAAGAAGGCCGGGCCGTTGGCTCGGGGTTCCCGGGCATTTGATGGATCCGGTGAGTGGTGCTGTGCATGAAATCCCTGTCGTGGGTGGAGAGGAGCACCGCTCCCCCACGACTCAGCACCGAGTCGATGACTTGTTGCAGACGAATCATTCCCTCCGAATCCAAGGCCTCGGTTGGTTCATCCAAGAGGAGTACCGTCGGTTCGCGGACCAGCACGGTTGCTAGCGCTACGAGCCGGCGTGCCGACGCCGGCAATTCGTAGGGATGGGTCTCGGCAAAAGCTTCCAACCCGAGTCGCGAGAGGACTTCCGGAACACGCAGTCGTTGTGTTCCCTTCTTGGGAAGGCCAAAAGATACCTCGCGCATTACGGTGCGTTCGAAAAGCTGGTCGGAGGAATTCTGCAAGAGCATCCCGGTAGCAGTTGAAACGGCCAGCGTGCCGGCGGTGGGCCGCAGCAGCCCCGCGGCGGCTTTGAGCACCGTGGTTTTACCCGATCCATTCGCACCCGCCAGTCCGACGCATTCACCGGCCCGCACTTGCAGGTCCAGTCCGTCGAGAACAGGCCGCGCGGCACCCTCATAACCTAGTTGGACTCCGCTGAAGTCCAAGAGAACTTCCGCATTGCCAGGAATGGCACGTCGTTGGGTTGGCACAGACGCTGAGTCCTGCACAAGATTGTCTGCTGAGATCTTGGCCAGTTGCCCATTCGCTATTCTCATTAGCGAATCTGCATTGTCGGCCCACGGCGTGGCAGTCCTGCTCAAGACCACCATCGCGGTGCCGTCAGCGCGAAGCCGGGAAATCATTTCGGTGACTGCGACCGTCGCTTCGGAGTCCAACCCCGCCAGAGGCTCATCCAAGACCATGACTGAAGGCTCCGAAATAGCCAAGGCTGCCAAGGCCACGAGTCGTTCCTGTCCGCCGGACAGTTTCGCAGGATCACGTTCGAGCAGATGGTCTAAGTTCAGGTGTTTGGAAAGTCCTGCGATGCGCTGGCGCATCGCATCTCTTTGCATGCCCTCGTTCTCGAGCGAGAATACGAGTTCCTCGGCCACCGTTTCACGGATCCGTGAAAGATAGTGCCCAGCTTCCTGAGGCAGCAAACCGACGTGTTTGGCCCACCCAGCAATATTAATGCGCTGGCTTTCCAGATCGGCATATTCGATCTGTTGACCGGCCAGGTTCGTTGTTCCACTGCATTGGTCTGCGCCCTGCCGCGGCAATATTCCTGCGAACAACTCGCCAAGCGTGGACTTGCCTGAACCGGATTCCCCGACAATCACAGTCAATGAGCCCGGAGACAAAGTCATCTTTATGTCCTGCAAGGAATCAAGCTCGGCACCGGAATAGCGAAAGTGCTCAATTTTAAGGTCAAGCAGCACAGAATTACCCGTGCGTGAGTTCTTCTGATTCTCTATCATGGACTCCCCCAGAAGGGTGCCAAGATTGCTATCGGGCCCAGCACGGCGCAGAGCAGGGCAATCCACCGGACACGTTGCTGGGTGACAGAGTCTGCGACGGTTCGCAGTCTGGTGTGGGCTCCGGCGGCGGGAAATCCGCGGACTGACAGGTGAGCCGACCTGTCGTGGGCATCTTGCAGGGAGGCGAGCACCAGCGGGACCGCTCGCAACCGCACCCGTTGGAACCAACCGGAAAGACCGCGTCCAGTTCCCGCTTGGCGTAGAGCCTGTGCTTGGCCGATAGTGCGCTGCTTGTGGGCCATATGCGGCAAGAGGAACAGCGTGGCTGCCAATAGGTATCCCACCTGCGACGGTGCCGGAGACAGGTCTATGGCCGCCACCAGCTGATGTTTATCGATCAGCAAGGTGCAGAGCAGACCTGCCACCACCAGCACCGCAGTGCGCAGACCCAAAACCATGGCAGTCTCCAATCCACCTTCAGTCACCCTGAACGGCCCGGCCGCTGCAATGAGCCCGGACGTCTCTTGGGAGACGAGCCCATGGATCAAGAGTAAGGAGGCGAACGTAGGAATCAGGATGGCAGCACTCAGGACGGTCAACCGTCGCAGATGCCCTGTCCAACTGGCAACCAGCGCACAGGCAGTGAGAACTGCGCAGCTCACCCACCAGAGGCCAACGGCGGTGGTCATCGTGACGACGGCCGCCACCAGAGCCAGCAAGGTAAATGGGTGCAAGTTGATGGACTTGGGCATTGCAGGTGGACCTACTTGGTTCCGCGCTGACCCAGCACCCGGTAACGACGGATGAAATCAAAGCTTCCGCTCAAACGCTTGGGCAGGGCGTAAACCAGCAATGCTGCAATGAGGAAGACGATGGCTTTGTCCCCCGGGTCTGAGATCAAGGCCTGCTTGGTTACGGCCGAAAGCAGCGAGTCGCCCATGGAGCGGAAAGCCGCAACCACTGCGCCGGTGCCGACACCAGAAGTTCCGCCGAAGACAAAAGCCGCCACCGGAGCTGAAACCACGCCGACCAGAACACCAGCCACCACACCGGCCACTGGGGCAAGATACGGGCGGCGCAGCGCACCGAAACGAGCGGCGGTTCCCGCAAGGAAGCCGACCAATGCAGCACCAGCTGCGAAGGGCAAGACGGTGGGGGCGAACAGTGACCAGATCAGTGTGCTGAGCACACCTGTGGCTGCACCGGCCCGGCGGCCCGCCAGGAACCCTACGAGCACCGTGCCAATCGAGTCGAGGTAGAGCGGGACCATCACGGAACCAACAAATTGTCCCAAAATGATGTTCAGGGCCAGCGCTACCGGGATCAGCGTGAGAGTGGATACCGGCAAGTCCGGAAGCACCGCGGCCAAAAGCATGACGGCGGCAGCCAGGTAGGCGGCGAAGGTAACCAGTGCAACGCCCTGTCCCAGTCCTTCGGCTATGCCCGTGGGCTGGGTAATGACTAGGACTAGATAGGTGCCGATCAGGAGCAGGGCACCAGCGCTGGCCAAAAGCCTGCGGCGCAGAACTTGGGAGCTGGTTTCTTCGGGCAAAAGCAGATTCGGTGACATAGAAAAGCATTCCTCGGTACGAGTGTGGCTGTGCACCCAAGTACTACTGGGTGCGTGCGAGTGTGGGGCCTAATGTCACCTCGGCCCGGTAGACAATTCTAGCTCAGCCTGAGCTGAGTTCAGGAGTCTGTGTTCAATTTCCGCGCCAAGCTCCCCAAGCGCGTAACGAGTTCGGCAAATCCAGCCTCCGGATCATTGACGGTGACTACGTGTGCATTTGCTGGCTTGCCCCATAGCCCACGAAAATCGGCGACTGTTGTCCCGAAGAGGAGCTTAGATTCGGTTTCCACGTCCACGGTGGCGGGTCGGCTTTCATAGTCGAGGGTTCCCGCTGCTACGCCTGCGGCAAAGTAGTCATGGACGTGGGCAATGTAGCCCTGGTCGTAATGCCGGTGGAACTCGAAGTAGAACCGCAGCGCATCGGACAGATAGCGCACCAACGGATTCGAGGAGTTGCTCAAAGTTCCTTCGGGATCGCTTGCCAGCACTAGCTCGGGCTCGGCGCATCCAGCTTCAGTGGACAGCTTTGTCAGAAAGTCCGGCTGCATTTCGAAGCGTTCTGTGGTGTCCAGCGAGCAGACAATTGGCAGCTTCGAGGATTCCAACCCTTGTTCAGCGGCAGCAGTGTAGGCAGCAAAGACCTCCTTTGCTGCGTGCGGGTCCACGTGAGTGTTCCACTCCGCGGTAGGAGTGGTGTTGCCTTGGTAGTAAAAGGCGCCTCCCATGATGACTACCTTGCGCAACAACCAGGGAAGTCGAGGTTCTCGGCGTAGTGCGAGAGCAAAATTGGTGAGTGGCGCGGTGAGCAGCGCCGTGAGCTCACCAGGGTTAGCCCGGGCGGCGTCGATCCAATAATCAATAGCGTCAATGGCAGTCGACGAAGCCGGTGCAGGATCGGGCAGCGTCGCGTAGCCGACGCCTTGGGGACCGTGAGTTTCAGGTGTTGTCACCAGCGGGATTTCAAGTGGGCCACGTGCGCCTACAAGAACAGGAACATCCGGCCTTCCACAAAGGTTCAGCAGTGACCGGTTATTCGCGGCAACCTGTTCAACATCTACGTTGCCCGGTGTACTGGTAACGGCTTCTATTTGCACGTAGTCGAGGGCACAGAGGTACGTAAGCGTCAGGGCGTCATCGATACCGGTGTCGCAATCGATTAGAAGACGTACACACTTCATAAAATTCCCTTCATTCCCATCCCACTTTTCGTTCTGCCTAAGATCTCATTTACCTCAGCACATAGAACGTTTTGAGAACACCTCGGCTCTCATGAAACGCTTCCCCTGCTCTACTCTTCGCACTGCTCATCGATCACCTGAGCAACAAGTTCGTTCTTCAACCCAAATTGCCGTCAGCCCGAAACTGAAAAGTTCGGTTGCACATGTCGCTGTATTCACCGGGCTTTTCCCCTGAACTGCACCATGTCAAGGGCGGTAATTTCGCATCACCAATGCTCCCCCACCTAATGTTTCAACAGTTTGGAACACTGCAGAGCACCACTACCTTAGAGGCAATCCATGTAAAGTGGCAAAGGTTCTGAAGCCCGCTCGGAGGATTTGTGCGAAGATGCGCATTGTTACTAGTATTTCCAGCCGACTTCTCGACACTTCACCCACGTAGTAATGGTTATTTAAATCTGAGACACACTAGGTAGGGTGCAAAATTTGCATCTCAGACAACGTATCCACGGACCCTGACGTTCGCCGTTACCGATACCACGTGCAAGGTAAACTAAACTGTCGGTCTCTTACGCAAGAATGGTTATGTGTTGAAATACGTAGATTTATTTTCAGGGTGCGGCGGCTTGTCGCTCGGTATCGAAGAAGCCGGCCTAGAGCTTGTTGCCGCAGTCGAGAAGTCTGATATGGCAGCCAGAACTTTCTACCACAACTTTGTTGGCGCCGCAGATGATCTACTCAAATGGCAACGATACCTGTCTCAGTCGATAGCCGCTCAAGCAACTCAGAAGGTTATCGTAAACGAACTCGGCGAGGTTCTTCAAGACGAACAAACAATGCGGCAACTAAAAGATGAAAAACTCGATCTTGTTGTCGGTGGCCCACCCTGTCAGGGATTTTCACTTGCAGGACGCCGGGATCGCTCAGACATCAGAAATCTGCTTCCATGGCAATATCTTGAGTTCGTAGAGCGGACAAACCCCAAAGCAGTAGTTATTGAAAACGTAGTAGGTATGAATCAGCGTTTTGACGCTGAAACCGAGTCTGCATTTAGCCAGCTTAAAATCGCATTGGAAAAGACTGGCGAGGGATACGTCGTTCAGGCGGTACTAGTTAATGCCATGCACTACGGTGCTCCGCAGCATCGGCCTCGCCTAATGCTCATCGCTTTGCGTCAAGATGTCGCGGAAGCAAATAACATCAGGACCACCGCTGAGCTGTGGAAATCCGATTTTTCGGATTCCATTCAAGAAATTCCGCCGTTGGCTCCAGTGCCAACGGTATCTTCTGCGAGCTTGGAAACGGTTAAGGTTGCCGTTTCAGATCTAAAGCTTGATAGTCCGGGCCGGGCTACTGGCTACGTATCCAGACTCAACAAAAAGTTCGGTACCGTCACTCGAAAGAAAATTCCTTTGACCAAGCTCAATCATATTGAGCGAAATCATACCGAACGTACAGTCCAGCGCTTCCGCCTGTATCAGTACCTGCAAAATTGTGGGGTAAATCGTAACGTTGTTTCAATCGCTGCAGGGACCGGAGAGAACGTCAGAAGCGACATACGCGCTCGTCTTGAACAAGCCAAGTACCCTGCAATATCTCCGGATGGCACAGTGCTTGCAACCGATGCAGATGAACTTGTTCAGCTCGTCATGAGACTCAGCACCAAGAAGCATTCTCAAAAGGTTCTCGCATGGAACGAACCTGCAAGAACTGTGGTGACCCTTCCCGACGATTATGTTCACCCTTCCGAGCCTCGAATCTTTACCGTACGAGAAATGGCTCGATTCCAAGGCTTCCCTGATTCCTTCGAATTTTTGGGTAAGGAAACCACAGGTGCTCATCGGAGAAAAGTTGAAGTACCACAATACTCGCAGGTAGGAAATGCCGTTTCACCCTGGCTATCCGCAGCCGTCGGAAAGACGCTAAGCGACTTGCTCTCGTAATCACGCGAGCCTTTAACAGTAAATTCCAAAGGCCCATGTTCTATGACGCCGTAACTGTAATTTGTCGTTGATACTACTTTTCTGCGAAAACAAGATCAAAAGATATACCACCGGGGAATAGTCGTCCGAACGATTGAGGACGAATTTTGAACAACGGACCTTGTTCTGAGACTTTTCCTTTGTCCCTAGATATCAAGTGATCCATATAAATCATGCGTTCTTGAAGCATCGGAATAAACTGATCGACGACTGGCTCGGACGTGTACTCGGCTTTTAGGAAATGGATCTGTTCTCTGCCCCCATCCTTACGAGATGAACCTTGGACCCACATTGTTCGCTTGTGTTTCTCGGTGAGTTTGTCCGTCAGGCGGTTGATTCCCCAGCTTGCGACTACTGGGAAATCGTCACGATTCGAGACTTCATGCAGCAAATGGCGCGTGCCATCGACGTCGAACGCAAGACCCTGGGTATTGAATCTGCCAAATTCAACCGAGCAGTTGAGGCTTCTCACTTCTCTGCCCTTCGAATTTTGACGCTCATAACCGAAGCGGTCAAGAATCTCAGCAGAGCTCTTGAGAGGGCTGATCGACCAATCAGCAACCTTAGCGAAGAGTGTCTTCCCACGTGATACTTTGTTTCGGGCAGCCTTAATTTCAATTGCCCCCATGAAATCGGGAGCCTCCGCAGAATTGGCTTCGATACCGAGTTCTGTTTCAAGCAAATGACCAATTCCTGTAGGACCCTCGCGATAGACTTCGATGAATCCACGAGAAGAAATGTCCTTCAAGCGTTCAACGAGCTCCGTCTGAATTGCATCAAAGGCAATCGCTCCAAAGAATACCTTTGACTCAGAAATCTGGACATGCTTAACCACATCAAGCGCAGTACGAGATAGGTTAAAAACAACAACGCGGTGAGAATCATTGACCATCATTATGATGTCGTCAGGCTCAACGACTTCTCTGGCGCCATAGATGTTGAATCTAGGATCACCCTTCTTTGTCTGGGGGCGATAGACCGACATCTTGGTTTCCTTGTGAGTTCCGTCCCCACGAACGAATACCACCGGTAGGAACCTTTTGTTCTCCGTACCTTTGGGCTGAGATTCAAAGTCGTGAAACCGTTCCGAGCCCAGAAACTCCCGAACCTCATATGTCGCATCACAAATTGATTTGGACAGCATAGTGAAAGTCATATGTACGAGGCAATAGGCCCTATTCGAGTTTTTTGCTAACTCTACAAACTTGGCTTCATTTTCAGTCAAGGCTCGCATCTTTTTCCATTCTCTGTCCAATACAGACTTTCGCATCGTTTGCTATCGAATCTTCGACACAACGAGAGACCAGAAAACTTAGGCGTTCCACGCACTTGCCCCGGACCAATCAACAAGAAATTCTTCTAGTCAGGGTATCATTCTGATCTTCAAAGATCGCTTAGTAGGGACTGAAGTTTATAAAGCGCTTCGACCCTCCAGACAAAACCAATGATCACCGATTCTCTGGTTATACGTCGAAGTCAGTGTCCGTCCTCCAAAGCCAAAAGGCACAGTCCCATCGTTCGAAGGACGAACACTGCCAATAAGGGCGGTTCTTACGTACTACGCTTTCCTGTTGATATCCGACATCACGAGCGAAGGAGTTCGCTCCATGCTGAATGCATCCACCAAATGTACGCGTTCGCCCCTGCTGGTCAACACTTCATATCCCCTCTTGAGCCGTTCATTTCCAGACTCTGTGCTTGTGTCCTCGAGCGAATGATGGGGCAAGAGATAAACCGTCGGGGCAGACCTACCTGCCTTCACCTTGATGCACGGGTTGCCCTCGACCATCTCAATGGTTCCACCATAACTTGATGCCCATATCTCGGCTACTCGTTTAACGTCCCCGAGGAAATCTCCAATCTTTTTCTTTCGGATGAGCTTGAACAGGTCAACAGCTAACTTCCAATCTAACAACGGATGAAAGCGCATGTTCTGATAGTCCCGAAGACACCCGTAACACGAACCCTTACACTCAGATTTATGCGCTGCCGACTCCAGATGCTCTTCTACATACTCCTCAATCTTTATTAGGAAGTCATCAAAAATTTCCGGAGAAGCGATACGGGTAGAGAACCCTGCGCCGTTCTCGACAGTGTCGGTAATGAATGCGAAGGTCGAGGGATTACTATCAACATGCGTGGAAAGGATTCCTGCATCGAGGTCAAGAGGTTCCACGTCCAGGAACGTCGACGCCACTTTTCTCAGCAAGAATGCGAGACTGTACCACGCTGCACGCTTACCCTCTGCCAAGACATTTGAACCGTCTATCTGTTCAGCCGCCGTAGAAAGGTGGAAACTCCAAGATTCTCCCGAGAGACGAATAGCGGAGTTTCTGGCGCCAAAGAAACCGAAGTCTGACTTTTGCTGCATTCCCAGTGCGACAGATTCTTCTGTTTCTTCTCCTGTTGGCTTGTTCGTTACGAAGATACGTTCATTTGGAAAACGCTGCACAAAATTGAACTGCCGGCCTCTATTGTCGTTTATGACGAACTTTGAGGCACTACCCGAATACACTGAGAACGTAGGACGCTCATGGAGCTCTAGCTTTCCTAAATCTGCAAGTGCTCGCGCATGCATCGCCCTTGGCGTCCATGCGAAGTTGCCGTCGAAGGCACGCTTGTCTCTCATTGCGTTCGAGGCGAAATACCCCAAAGGCTCACGAAGCCGTAGAGCGTTGGCAATCCCAGACTCAGCCCCGCACTCTGGGCATATTGCGTCTTCTGCAGGCATTTGTTCAAGTATTCTCAGGTGAGAGCAACGGCGACAAACGAAAACAATTTCCTGATCGGCGAACGGATCATCAATCGTTGTTGGCATATAACCGCCTGGCACCCACGCGGCGACACCAATCGACTTATAGATCCATCCATCCTTGATGAGTTCGCTACCCGGTGCAAACGCCGATAAAGCCATCGGTCCGTCGCGCTCGATACTGCTTTCAGGCGGCCAAGGGCTACCCTTTTTCGGCTTACCAATAAACAGCTGCCTGCTCCTTGTCGGGAACCCAAACATTGGGAGAAGTCCGTTTTCTGCAAGTCGCTGACTAAAAGCAGCGTGACCTACGAATTCTGGCGCCGTAATTGATCCGACGGCTTGGTACAACTCTTCGATTGCGGTTTCCAACAATCTCGATAAATCATCTTGAAATGGCGTCAAACGGAACAAACCTGAAATTTCTTCAAGTATGTTAGTAAAGTTCCAGCGGATCCAGTCTTTTACTGCGCGTTCAACACGATGCCAATCCGCAACGTAACCGTATCGGCCATGAGGGTTATGTGTGGTGTCGAGGTCATTCTTAAGCACAAATTCGCTAACCTCTAGCGAGTTAAAAGTTAATCTTAGCAACTCTGCTGTGATTACCCGCTTGCCAATCTTTTCGCTTTCTAGCGCCAGATACGGCGCAGGGGTGGGATCCGAAACGATTAGATGTGGATTATCAAAGTAATGCTCATCGTGGCTACGAGGGCGGCAGATAGTTAGAGCCATAGCCATGTTTGCACCACGGCGTCCGGCACGGCCGACGCGCTGTTGGTAATTAAAGCGAGTGGGAGGCATATTGCCCATCACAACAACATCCAACGATCCGATGTCGACACCGGCTTCCATAGTTGTGGTCACAGAAAGTAGCTCCAGTGATTCAACGAGGGGGATCTGACGCTCGCCCAAGAAGATGTTTTGGAAACTAGCTTGGCGTCGTTGTGCTTCGCGTGCGCCAGTCTGTCCAGTCAGTTCCTCGCATCTCAGCTTAAAAACGCCTGATTCATGTGCAGCGTTCGACGCGTAGTAGTCTTCGCCACGCTTGTTCACGCTCGGCGTTTCCGAAAGCTTACTAAGACAATTCGTGCAAACGCCATAGCCAAAGAAGACATGTTGGCGTGCACAAATCGTACATACATATACTTCCTTCGGCGCAGTGTGCACATGAATTTTCTCCGGGACGAGAAGAAATTCCTTGACTGAATCACCCCAGATATCCAGGATCTGCTCTTCTATGGATTCTCGCGAAACTCCAGCTTGCTTCGCTGCTGCGTCCCAGTAGTCGCGCAAGACCGTAGGCACCTTCTTAGACCCGTTTCTCAAGTAGAAGAATCTGCGCTTCTGGGCCAGCATCCTGATACTAGCTTGTGCAACTTCATGCATCGTCGTTCTAGCGGCCGGATCTGATGAGCTATTTGCGGAGTCTAGCCATCCGAGTCCGATTGATTCAAAATCACGTCCACTGCCTGAAGAAACTGACTCAATGACAGCCCGTTCATTGCTTGTGTAAAGCAACTTCTTGAAGTCGCTGAGGTGACGTGACAAATTGATACGTTCAGTTACCGTCTCAGAAGAGGACCAATCAAATAGCTCGCTCCAGTGGTGCTTCACGGTCTCGTTACGGTTGCTTGTCTCGATTTCCGTATATTGAACGTCAGCCTTGGGACCGGCAGGATTGATCCCTAACGTAAGCAGGTCACTAGCAATCGAGTTTGAGATTTCCTGCAAAGATGCTGATCTAACGCCTTTCATAATCACAGCCAGCGCTGCATCATCTTGATTTTGGCTCCATAGCATCGCAATTTCTGGGGCTTGGGCCGACCATCTACTCATGAATTCTGTGTACCGCGGAATCAATTTCGAATCATACGTTTTATGGTATTCACGTGCGTCAGCAAACAGTCTCTCGTCAAAGGTGCCCTTTACTACGCGCCGATTCAGCAGGGCACGCACGAGGTCCTGATGATGGTTGAGCTCAATGCCAGCCGACAATTTTGCCGCATCTTGTCGACTGTCGGTAAATACAACTGTCTTTCTTTTCGCCGCTGGCAGACTACGCATGAGCGAGCTTACAAGTACCTGATTAACCTTTTCGAAACCAGTACGCATCGTCCTAATAGACGATCGCATGGTTTGCGGAGAGAGCTCAGGAAGACGACCATCTGGCGTCATAAAAATGCGCCAGTCGTCATCACAATGAGGACAGCTGATGGGGTAAGGCTGAACGCTCTCAAGATTTAAGTTTTTATTAGAGGTGCGAATATCGAAAACCCAGCCGTCTGGTGTTTCATTTGGTGTAACACCAGTCAGGCGACCAACGCCCGTGCTCAGCTTTACTGCTTTATAGCGGTACTGAACGCCTTGGCTCGTGCTCTCTTTGTCGACGTAGCTGACAGGTTGAGCCGGGCTCGGCCAGTAGACACGGTAATTGGAAGCGTTCCTGTCGGTCCCCACATTATCTGGAACATTTCTTAGATCCGGCATATCTGGCAAGAGAGTGAAATCGACGCCCCTGAATTTACCATCATGTGGAGTAGTAAATCCACCAAGCAGCGTGTAGCCGCAACCCTGACAGTAGAGTAATTCGAGTACTCGAGAACCACATTCACATGCTATTGCGGGTTTGGCATGTAGTTTGCCTATCCGACGGTCTTCAAACTGAAATTCATGCTGTATTGCGCTGCATTCTGAGTTACAACAGGCCCACATCCCTGGAACGTTTCTGAAGAACATGTGGCTTCGCAATTTTGGCAGCATTCCGGATTCATCATTCGAGATTTTCGAAATGATACACGTACCAGCTTCTTCAACGTCGCTTTCGCTAGCGTGCGGCAATAACGCCGCCCCAAGCTCCGTAGCGCTAAGCGGTATCAGCTTTGAAGAATTCTCAGCGTCGACGAATGCATTCTCAATGATTGTGCCGAGAACTTCTGGCTCTAATTCTTCTATAGATTGCAAGCTCATTTCAGCAGGCGGATTCCTGGTAGCGTCAACAGGCCGAATATCAATGTCGCCTTCAATGAATTCGAAACTCTCAACAGGAAGCCCAAAGAAATCAGAGAGAAACTGTTCGTCTCTGCCCTTGTCCAACGAAGCAGAAGCAGCAATTACCCGAAGCTGATTTGATTTCTTGTACAGTCCCAAACGGCTAATGAGGTTGCGAACTATGTAGGACACCTCGGTGCCAGCCGTGCCACGATAGCTGTGCATCTCGTCGAGCACGAGAGTGAAAACATGACTTTCGTCCTCGTTCAACCATGCGATCGTGGACTCAAATAGATGTTCTTCTTCCGCCCTACGCAGCATAATGTTTAGCATGCTGTAGTTGGTAATCAGAATATCCGGCGGACAGGAAAGCATATCCCATCTAGAAATCATTTCCGCCGAATAAGGTTTCTGGATGAAGAAACGCTCGTCGGAATCGTCACTGACCGACGCAATGAGATCACTCGAATCACTCAGAATACCGCGCAACTCTGCGACTCGCGCTGCCTTATCTGGGCTACCTAGCACCGGAGTAGCACCGGTGTAACGACCAAAGTAGAACCGTGAACCATTTCTATTCTGATCCAGCCATGCAGTGGCTTTAGGGCTGTCCAAAGCTTTTCTAAGTCTGACAAGCTGGTCATCGACGAGAGCGTTCATTGGGTACAGGATCAAAGATCGCACAGCAGCTCGTCTCGACCCGATTTTCGTTCGAGAAGGAGTGAAGCCCGCTTTGGAGTTTTTCCACCACTCGCTACCAGTTCGGTCCGATTCGCTCCATCCGCGAGACTCACGAAGCATCTGAGCAATCATCGGAAGCAAGAATGATTCAGTTTTTCCGGAACCAGTACCTGGTGTCAAAACTAAATGGCCCGGAGCGGAAGAACTACCTAATGCCCGTTCCTGATGTGAATAGAGAGTGACTCCTGCCGGAATCAGACCACAAGAGAAAAAATCAGACTCGTTCGAAGTCAACTGTGCTTGTGCAGCCGACTCCGGCATAGATCTGTTGGCCGACTTGTAGGACGGACGAAGCTCGAACAGTGGATCTCTATATATTCCGCCTTCAACGTCCAAAAGCGAACGACGCTCCAGCGTCAGCTTCTTCTCAGCTAAACCGAAGGGAGTGTCATAGTAACTGAGAATCTGATTCTTCAGATCATTATGGATTTCGATTGGATTGCTCATGGTTAGATGCCTTTCTCAGGATCGAGCTTGAGATATTCAAATACAATTCTTGATAAAGATGAACTGACGTTGTCGAACCTGCGAGCGTTAGGTTCTTCAATCGGCAAAAGGCCTGAGCACAGAGTAAGTAACTGCTCCAGCTTCGCAGGAAGTGCAATCTTTCGGTTGAAGTAGAGCGATTCGGTTTTCTCGCAGTACCAGACAAGCCGTCTTTCCTCATGGTTTTCGCCGGAAATAGAACGCCACAACCACGGGCCGATCCCTCGGTCTGTTCGGTACCAGATACCGTTTGATTGGATCCAATACTTCAGAAGACCATTTACACGTTGCCTGTAAAGGCCATTCGAGTCACCGTGAAGGCAAGAATCATACGATAGATTTCCAAGTTCAAATCGTTCGAGCGTACCTGTATCATAACGAGGAGGCGCAGCAATCTTTGTCAGATGCAAACCTTCATTAGCTGAGAGTACCGACAGCTCCATCTCAACATCTACGAAGCCACACCCTGTAGCCCGCTGGTAATCGAAATATCCTCGAATTTCAGGAGCTTCTACATACATAGTCTTGGGTAAGAATCGTGCAATCTGAGGGTCGGTCGAAGCGGAAACGTAGGTTGGCCAAAAACCGTGATCGTCACCCTCCTGCGCTGCTACCTCCCGGTTAAAGCACCCAGTAAGCAGCGCGAGCCCATCTCGACCCGGAATAATGACCAACTGCTGGCCAACTGCTTCCCACCCGTCGTTGGTTGATGTGCGTCGAATAAATCCTAAGTTCTCCAGCCCATTAATCAATGACCATACAAACGAATCTTCGAAATTGTCCCAGCGAGTCATCCATCTAATACATTGTTTTAATTCGTAAATGGATCCACGGCTCTTATTAGCGACCCAGATCACCAGTGCTTCCGAGTCATGTACTGGCGTCACTTGCATATACCCTTCACCATAGATATAAGAATACTTATTTCATCGATCCCGCTAGATGGAACGAGATCGAGAAAAGTTTGCCAAGTATCTGCACATGCTAATACTGATTCCCTTTCAATTGTTATGTCGCGATCGCCGACTCTCTCTACAACGGGACGACGAGTTTCGTGTAGCCCAACAATCCAGACGCAATCGTCTGGAATACTTATGACAAAACTTTGAAAGTTCGTCTCAAATTCATCTGCTGAGCTTTCTTTACTTCGAAGACTTAACCACGTGGGCTGGCCATAGTATGTCATCTCTTCCACGTCTCCGGCTTCGGAAATCGCGAAATAGTAACGATCACGCCTAGCCAACATCTTCCCTTCGAATGAATGGCCCGTCACTGCCGATTCATCAACATCAATTCTGGAAAAATTCCAGGCTTCGTGCCCAGATATGACACGATACTTCTCGTTCCAAATTTCGGGCACACTCAATGACCGAGTTCCCCGACCGGAGCTAAAACGCGAAATCGGAAGAGGCTGACCAGTCGCCTTCAACCCACTCTGCTGCTTATCGCGGTCGAGTACCAAGGTGTAGGAACCAACAGAGGCATCAACTACAAGGTCTGGTTCATATCCTTCTAAGTACGTCCTTGAACCTGATAATGATTTGATCGAGATACCGCCGTTCAAGACGAATTTAGAAGCGTTCTCCATGCCAGCAGGAATCTCACTGGCACCACTAATCAACTTCAGAAAGTTCTCTTGCCCTTCACGCGGAATGTCTACATAGAAATCCCAGCCATCGAAAACATTCTGATAATGCGCGAGGCCCGACAAGTCGAGCGGATGCTTGTCCAGTAGCGCACGAATAGACGCAGAAGGAATTAGCAGTGAGAACTGCGCCTCCTCGACTGCACCCTTGAAGCTCATGACGGCTTCACTGGAACTGACGTCTTGAAAAATCCAATATTTACGTTTTGAAATTACGACAGAATTGTCCTCGTCCGTCCATGAATGTTCAGATTTCAGACTTTTCGCCGTGATCTTCGGCAGTGAATCGACTGTCCATATTTCCGAAAGATAACTGTTTTGGACACAAAGCTCATGCCCTTCTCGGTCTTTGCCAATAAAACCCCATAAATGAGAGTCCTTTGGCACCACCCAAGAGAATTCTTGAGACGTAAAGTCGTACCATATTTCCGCTTCCGTTCTGCGGCTACGTCGGACGATTCCGTCGTGTTCCAAAAATGGAGCAGAGAATAAGGCACGGATCAAGAATCCATGAACTTCTTTGTCATCCCCGTCAACTGAAGCGCGGAAGGCAGGGGAAAATTGAGAACCAGAGTTTCTGCCTGCCCACAGTCGTATTTCGTCTAATAGTTCATTGGTAGTCGATTGCTTAAAAAGCGCAGGCCCTATCTTAGTTTTGATTAGACTGAGTATTTGCCGATCGCGTGAATTGATAGTTGCCTGCGATCTAGAAAAACCAATTCGAGACTGTCCGCCAAGTGAAGAAATCATACTCGGACCCAACAACGAATTCTTCTCTATCCATTTATGCAGATCTTCCCACATCGACACGACATCGTCGAAGTCAGCACTCAATTGAGCGCTGGATATCTTATGTTCCAGTAAAACAGCTAGGCGTGGGTAGTAAGCATTCGCACTGAATTTATCATCACTATGCATATTCTGCGCGGCAAGTATAGATGCACCTATGATCGAGAGTACTGGTGGTGCCGACTGCTGATCTCCAATTTTCCAGCTCGCTAGCTTGCGCCTTAGCGAATAGAAAATATTCTTCGGCTTATTTAGATCCAGTTCTTCGATCACCTGCCGGCTGATTGCGGAAGCCACGCTCGATGGGTCAAGACCACGCGATTGCAGGAATTCATCTTCTAGGCCAAGGTATACCGGTTCATTTACGCTCCGATTGCCAAACCACAGTGCTCCGAGAGTTTCTTCAATATTTGATATAAGCGGCATACCGGCTAAGTCCACCATCATCTACTTGATTTCATTCATATCTAAGATGAAATCTGCAAGCATCTCTCGGTTCACGAAGGCAACGTTGCTTGAATGTGCATAGTCCCTAGGGAAGCTGTAGCCCTCTCCGAATTCTAAAAGTGCTTCTGCAGCCTTGTGATTGATACTTTGAATCCGGAGCACTATTCCTCCGTCTGAGTTTCGCCAAGTACGGCTTTCAGAATCGAAAATAGCTCCTTCACCTTCAGCAATTCGCTTAAGCTCGCTCAATAATTCTGTCTCGAATTCTTCCCCCTTTCGAATTGACTTCTGGATTCGACTAGGAATCTCCGTGGCAGCAGCACCCTGAGTAACGTTAGCTGCGATTCGCATGATATCTAGCAGTTCACCGATCTGAAGCGAAGCGCCAAAGAATTCTTTTACATACTCCCCAAGTTCGTTTTTGTCTTGAGCAGACTCTGTCGCTTTAGGATCGTCAAGCTCCTGATTGAGATCGTCGTAATCCGACCCAGTCTGGCTCGTCAAAGTCTCATAAACCTTTGTATTTTTAACGTCCGATTCAGGGTTCTCGGAGTAGGCAACGAGATTCAAACGCCGTTCAAAGAACCTAAACTGCTTCGGCCATCTCAATTGCATCGCAATCGAAGCTGTAAGAATTAGATTGCTACGTTCCTCTTGGTCGCCCACGACATGTCTGGCAACCAAATATGAGTTTAATAAGCGCTTGATCTGTCGCGGGTTTCCACGCAAAGCCAGCTTAAAAATAGTCTGTAAGTGTTTAGCCTCGACGCCAGCAAACCACTCATCGCGCAGTTCATCCCATCTTGGGATCAGCGAATTGAGCAAATCGTCGTCTTCGATACGTAAACTTGGAATCCAGAATGGAACTTGCACGATCTTTTCAATGAATTTTTCCGGATCAGCATGCTGGTACTTCTGATGAATTGCATCAAGGAGGACCTCATAATCGATCGCTAAAACGAACACAAACCCTTCAACGTCCATCAGCAATCGTATAGTTTCGATCAGTTCTACAACACGATCTGGAGTGCAACGGTCAAGGTCGTCTATAAGTACAACGATTCTCCCCGAAATGCTCTCACCGAGAATTTGAAGCTGGTTGAAACTTTCCATGTATTGCTCGGTCGCATTGATCGCGACGTTTTGATTATTAGCGGGAGAATCCGCGTTTTCTGGCATCCTCAGAGTTACTCCAAGAAGTCCGAATTCCATGCCACGGATCAGTTTCCCGAGCGCGGATGCAGCCTTCTTTGCACTTGCTTTACTTATTTTTTTCGAGGCAGGGAGTTCTTCAATGGATTTAACCGCCTCTTGAATCGTCCAAAGAAAAGGAAGCATGACATTTTCGACACGCTCATGTCTCCACGCGTCGAATTTAACCACCAATGGCGGCTCATCACTATTTTTCAGGAGCGCATCTAACGCATGCAAAATCGAAGATTTGCCAGTCCCCCACGGCCCGTACAACCCAATGGTGTAGCGGGCCGGCGTGCCACCCAACACCGCCGCTGCGAGAGCTTCCACATACTTCTCAAAACCAAGCTTTGGAGTGTTTACCGGTAAGTCAACAACTACCGGAATTCTTTTCATAGGGGCACTCACGTTAACTCCTTCAATCTTCAATATTCGACCATTTAAATGCAGCATATAGAACTTTTAGCCGCCTGGCATCATATTTTTGTTTTTGAAGAGAATGTTTCAAATGAGTTTTGATTTTTTAATTTAAGCGGATCTTCAGAATTCAGATTCTAAACACAGTATGCCCCGGTCCTCAGACGTGACAGTGAGGATAGGACGCCTAACGTTAGGTCTGACCTAACGATGGCCAGAGAGTGGTCGTCCTCCAGCGATCGAGTTCGGCAACCTTAAACCATGGCTACCTGCCGGCGCGTTTTTTACGAGCTAAGTTACTCCGAGCTCGCTTCAACGCGACACACTCCCGCGCTGCAGCGACCATCACGTCAACGATGATCCCGAACCGTTCATTTGAAGTGCATAGCCAGAACCGTCCCGGGAATGATGCCGCCAGTTTACTGGCAGCATCATCGGGTAACGAGCCACTCATTTCATCATAATAAAGTTCCTCGAATTCCACCGGAGTGCAATACCCCAAGGTCGAATGCAATCGGCCAAAGTCAAACCAATGAACCCAGTTCAGCACGACATCCGCCACATCAGATTTAGTACTCAAAGGCCCAGTTATCAAGAGTGAATCCTTGGCTACAGCTTCGTTTTTGAACAATCCCATCACCGTTTTGACGGCTGTATTATCGGATCCCCGGTAGTGCCGATCGAGGGAATGAGACCCTACGTGGCCAGCATCTGTGTATACCGCTGGGAGGTATATTTGCTACCCGCGTCCCACTGGTGGACCGTAACAAATACTCATCTCACATGAGGTTTCGCTCGCTGCGACGTTGCTGTAGAGCAATTTGGAGAGCTTTCTCCACAAATTCCCATGTCACGAGAGGTCGATGACGCTCAGGGCAATATTCTGCGGGAGAACAGGTCGATTACGAAGGACACGAAAGCGAACTCGCCGCGAATCGGAACATACGTAAAATCGGTAATCCAAACTTTGTTAGGGGGCATCGGTATAAAAGTTCGGGTTCAACAGGTCTTTCGCCCGAATCTTGTCCTTAGAACGGATCGTTGTGGTCGTTCTGAGGCCACGCACCAGTTCCTTCATTCCTGCGATGCGCATCAGTCGGTCCGCGGTGTGCTTCGAGATTTCGGGGAATCCGTTGCGCTGCAGTCAGGCCCGCATTTTCCAGCGCCCGTAAAGCACCTCCGGCTTAGGGTTACCTGTATTCGTATCGGGTATCTTCGGGTCATGTAATGCATTCAAAATGAGTGCGTCAGTCACGACTCGTGAAGCATGTTCATCTGCATTCCAGCTGCGACACGTGCGTGCGGAGACCTTCACACCCTGAGTGTTCAGGACATCACAGATCTGCTGGACTGCGTAGCCGCGTTCGCTTTGCTGGTCGATGAACTCGGTAATCAGTGCCGGCGAGGGTCCAGCTCCCGTAACTAAAGAAAATCGCTGATGCCTTCAAGATATCGTTGGCTTCTTCAAGGCCTCACACCTTGGCTTTCAATGCTTTGATCTCGACGAGTTCTTCACTGCTTGGTCCGGTCACCGGGATCGGCTTGGGCTTGGTGGACCCGGCGGCGCCGGGTTTCTTTGCCGACGTTGAGCTTTGGCACCATGTCAGCGCACGCGGCCTAGACCGATTTGTAACGATCTAGGCGTTCCATGGCGTAGTCCACTGCGCGGTTCTTGACTTCGGGGGTGTACTACTTGGGCATGTTATCCATCCTCTCAAAAGAATACGGCATGAAATCCGGGACGATTCAGTTGAGAGTATCTGCCTGTGGGATGATCCTATTTTCATGAATCCGCTTGGTTACAGGGTGAGATACGACTCCTCATCGGCCTACGCTCACTGCTCTCAGACCCCAAGGAATTTGGCGAGGCTCGACCAGCTCCCGTATAGCGCTCCCACATTTGTTCCTCACCTGCGCTATTCTGTGCAAAAGCCACAAGAAAGTAGTCAGAATTGGGAGAGCCTTGAAGATCACAAAAGTGTGCGTTCAAAACTTTCGGCTTCTTCGGGATGTGTCCGTGCGATTGGACGCAAGCTCCACAGTAGTAGTCGGCCGTAATAATAGCGGAAAGACTTCCCTCGGTGAAGTCGTCAAACGGATCTTCGGAAGCGGTAATGCCACGTTCCACATTGAAGACTTCTCCAGCAGCAGCTGGCAGATCTTCCAAGACGCCATAACCGCCTACGAGCCCAGTGGAGACAATACCAAAATCCTTGTAACGCTCCCCCGCGTCGAGATTAGGTTCCACCTCGACTACTCGGACGATGCCGACGACTATGGCCCATTGGCACCGTTCATTATCGATTTAGATGACACTCGGACCGATGCCCTAATTGTCATCAGTTACGAGTTGGCTTCCGCAAACTTGGGTCGCTTCTTCACCGGCCTCACCGCGCCGTTGACGAAGGAAGACCGAGCCGGATTTTTCAAGGAACTTAACCACCGAATCACCCAAAACTATCGCCGCCGTGTTTGGGCGGAGGATACGCAGGATGCAACAAATATTCGGCATTTGGATTTCACGGCCGTCGAGAAGGTCATACAGATTGGTCACGTGGGCGCTCAACGCGGGTTGGATGATATAACCACGAAAGACAGCGATGTACTTGCCAAGGTAATGGAGCGTCTTTTCAACACCTCCATTACGGATGGGGAGTCGGCGGAAAGCACAACCAGCAACCTGGTAGACCAAGCCCTCATGGATGTCCACAAACAGATCGACGATAATTTCAACCAAAACCTGACAGCCCTTGAACCCATCTTCGAACTGTTCGGTTTTCCTGGCGCCGCGGGCACACGTATAGCTACCAAAACCACGCTTAACGTGCAAAACATGCTGTCAAACTACACGAAAGTCAGTTACCCAAACGAGCAAGGTCCGGCTCTCCCTGAGGCGTACAACGGGCTCGGTACACGAAACATGCTCCATATCCTTCTGCAGATTGTTGGCCATCACCGCAAGTGGATTCAGGACGGCAACGAAGCCGGCCTTCAATTGGTATTCATCGAAGAGCCTGAGGCTCACTTGCATCCGCAAATGCAAGAAATCTTCATTCGACAACTCGGAGAAATTGTCAAAAAACTCTCAGCGGACTCGACGACACCGTGGCCCGTTCAATTTGTGGTCTCCACCCATTCATCCCACATCGCCAATGCGGTGCCCTTTAAGGCAATCCGCTACTTCCTTGATAGGCACGAGACGAACGGAATTCGAGAGACCTCGGTCAAGGATCTTCAGCACGCGGCGGAGAAAAACCGTGAAATTGACTCCCAATTTTTGCACCAGTATCTAACACTTACCAGTTCTGACCTGTTCTTCGCTGACAAGGCAATCTTGATCGAGGGAACCACCGAACATCTGATTGTCCCCAAACTCATTGCCGAGATGTCAGGGCCAGCCCGCACGAATTACGTCACTATCCTCGAAGTTGGTGGCGCCTACGCACACAAGTTCTTCCCTCTCCTGGATTTCCTAGAACTCAAAAGCCTCGTGGTCACCGATCTGGATGCCGTTGCACTAAGCGACGCTCATCGTTGGGTGGCCTCCACGGTTCACGAGGCAGGGGCTACGAGCAACGAGGCCTTGAAACACTGGTTCGGTTCTGATCCGCGTTTGACTCCCGCACGGCTGTTGGCACTCGAATTCGGAGAAAAAGTTACACTTCGACGACGCGTGGCTTTTCAAATTCCAGAGAGCAAGGATGGGCCCTGCGGGCGCACCTTCGAAGACGCATTCATTCTCGCGAACGCACCGCTGTTTGAGCTGGAAGCGGCCGGACCGGATGACCAGGAGACTGCTGCTCGAGAGCAGGCCATCAAATACAAAAAGACAGATTTCGCCCTGAAATTCGCAGTCGATCAGTTGGACTGGGTCACTCCGCGCTACCTAAAAGAAGGACTGGAGTGGCTCTTCGACTCAACAGCTGATTCGGAAAGGGTCATAACGAACGCTCCGCGATCCCAAAATGACCCTTCGTCAGACATGGAGCTCGTAGATGAGCACTGAACTTGTTGCAACTGATGCTTTACAGGTGGCTGCAGCCGCTCAATATCGCATAGCGGACTGTCTTTCCCGATCGCGTAACTTCCTCGTCGAAGCAGGAGCTGGAGCCGGAAAAACAGAGTCGCTCATCGAAGCTCTCCGCTTCCTACGATCTTCGCCACCCAAAGTCCTGCAACGCGGTCGACGCGTCGCTTGCATCACTTTCACAAATGTGGCCAAGAAGGAAATCTTGGCCCGCACTGACTCCGACCCGAGGTTCTTTGTAGCCACCATTCACGAATTCTTTTGGTCAGTCATCCAGCCCTTCCAGAACGAATTGCGGGAGATGCTGGATCCCGAGAAGTTCGAAAAAGCGCTGCAGAAATCAGAGATCGAAAACTTTTCAGACCAGAAAGTTGAATACTCTCTGGGTTACCGACAAGTCAACGAATCCATCATCTCGATCCACCACGACGACGTCCCCGCTTTGGCCGCGCAGCTTCTTAGCCGCCCCAAGTTCGTCACTCGGCTAAAGAGCGAGTACCCCATCGTTCTAATTGACGAGTACCAAGATACAAATGGTGTTCTCGCCAAAGCCATCGTCGCTCATTGCATCACCCCTGCTAAAGGCCCTGTATTCGGCTTCTTTGGTGATGTTTGGCAACAAATCCATCCTGACTCAGTGGGACAAATAAGCCACAACAATCTTGAAGTCATCACCAAGGGAACAAATTTCAGGTCAGGCGAGCCAGTCGTGCGGGCCCTAAACGCAATGCGTCCTGAGCTCATCCAGGCACTTCCCAGCACCAAAGTCGAGGGAGGAACGCATGTTTTCCATACAGATCAGTGGTTATCAGGCCGGGTCTCTGGCCCACATACTCAGAATGATCTGAATCCAGAACTGGTGGATCTAGCACTCGAAAAAGTTCATGAGTTACTCAAAAAAGATGGGTGGGACTTTTCACCGGATAAGACTAAAACACTGATTCTGACCCATAAATCCATCGCAGCGCGCCAAGGTTATCCCCAGATCGAGAACATCTTTAAAAATAGTGATGACTTTGCGAAGCTCAAAAATCCGATCCTGCGGTTTCTGGTCGAAGACGTGAAAGTAGCCTTAGATTATTTTAGTGCGGGCCACACGGGGCAGGTCTTTGAAGCTCTCGGTATGAAACGTCCAGAGTTACGTCGTGCCTCAGACAAGGCTCACCTTCGAGATGCATTGCTCCAAGTCATGAACGAGACAAAAACGGGAACAGTGGGAACTGTCCTCACCCTGCTAAACGACGACCCCCTAGATCTGCCAGCGGATGTCCGCCAACGACTCAACGAACTTGCCGACTTAGGCGAGGACGAGGAACGATCTCCGAGGCAGGTCGAGTTAGAGACGCTGCTCGGCGTGAACTATCGCGAGATCGGTGCCCTCTCCGAATATATAGGTCATCACTCTCCATATGAGACGAAGCACGGAGTCAAAGGATCTCAGTTCGAAAACGTATTGATCCTTCTTGGGGGCGGCTGGAACATGTACAATTTTCCGCGCTTCCTCGCATATGCAAGCGATCCGAGCGAGGTTACGAAGGCGCATCAGGCGGGCTATTCACGTGCTCGAAATTTGTTCTACGTTTGCGCTTCGAGGCCAAAGACAAATTTGGCACTTTTATTCACTCAACAACTAAATCCCGCAGCCCATGACGTGCTTGAGTCATGGTTTGGAGCAGGGAACGTGCATTCGCTCGCATCTCCGGAAACTATCTGAATCGATCTGGTGTTATTATCGCCGTTTTGCGGGCGACGCGAAAATCAAGACATTTGAGTGTTGCCGGCCCCGGTATCGCTATTCTTGCCTTGCGCCGACGCAATTCTGTCGACTCGTACGTGCAAGGGGCATTAGCCCCGAGAAGTAGGCTTGGCAGTCTTCCGGATGGCGCGACGAGTCAGGCTCGCGCATTTAACCGGCGTCACCGCGTTCGCAGTTACAGCATCCGGACTTCTTGGACCAGCGGGGCGGCTTCCCTGACCCGCAACCCACCCTTTTGATGGCACCACGCCACCGCATCACTGACCCACAGCAATGGCTCTTCTGGTGCATATACACGAGGTCCCGGTACCCGCTTGTGTGCAAGTACTCGGCGATGAGGCGGCGGTCGGCTGAGGTCAGGGAATCGTGCTGGTCGAGGACGAGGCGCCGCGCGGTGTAGGCACATAAGTCATCCATCAAGGCACCCGGACAGGCGGGCCGTCACCACGACCACCGTGATCCACAGACCCACCGGCAAAAAGAAGTTGAGGTCGAAGAATGACAGGGCCTTGTCGAATTCGGCGCCCGCGGCAAAGGGCGCGAACGCGTTCTCGGCGAACCCGCGGTCCCGAAGAGCGCGGTCCAGTCCGAATAGCAGGCCCAGGCGTAGGCGTTTGTGCCACCTCAGCCGTTGAGCCGGCAGGCGTTCTTGGAGGCGACAGTCAACAGTGCGTCCACCAATGTGGGGAGCACCGGAACTTGCTCGATCGTGAAGGAGCCCGCGTTGATTCGCCACGGACTGCTGTGTCTTCCCAGCGGACCGCCGATGAGCTCGGTGATGCGTGGCGCTGCACGCTGTTTTGACTTGTCATCGACGAGCTACTCAGGGCAAAAGACCCTTACTCGGAGGCGTCGGGAAACTGCGCGGCCAGCCGTTCCAGGGTGCGTTCCATATTGGGCCCGGTGCTCCGGGTGAAGCCCATCAGCCGCAACAGCCATTGGTGCCGCACCCGGCTCGCGTCCCAGGTTTCGCTGACCAATGTCCCGGACCCCACAGCTTCCAGCTCGTAGCGCCACCGATGCCCGCTGAAGTGCCGCCAGGCGATCTGCCGGTCTTGCTCGAATTCCACCACGGTATTGCTGATCCGGTACGGGACACCCAGGCGCATCTGCATGCCGAACTCGCTGCCCAGGGTGAGCTTGCTTCCCTGGGCGTTCGAGGCCCGCACCGTTCCGGAGCCGTCGATGACCGGGTGCATGGCCGGATCCCTGAGCAGTTCGAAGATCTCTCGGGGCGCGGCAGCCACGAGGCGGCGGCGGGTTTGCAGATACGGGGATTCACTCATCAGCCCATCCTAGGCAGCATCTGCTCCCGTGCCCGGCAGCCGGGCCTATCCCCAACGATGTTGTTGTGCCATTCTTGGTTGACCTGCACCCTCAGGAAAGGAAATCGATGAGCCACCGAAGCGATCAGGACCTTTTACTTGGCCCGATGCTCCGCCACGTGGATGCCACCTCCGCCAGTATCTGGGTGGAGACAGCTCGGTCTTGCACCGTCGAGGTCCGTTGCGGTGAAGACACCTGGCGTGCGCCGACTTTTCGTGCCCACGGCCACCACTATGCGTTAGTTGAGGTGACGGGGCTGGAAGTTGGAAGCATCAATCCCTACAGTCTGCATCTTCAGGGGAAAGCTATCTGGCCGCGCGAGGACGGCTTCCCCGAATCGATCATCGCCACCATCGACCCCGCCAAGAATCCACGGCTGGCCTTCGGGTCCTGCCGCACCAGCATTCCGCACGACGCGGCTGGCAACCGCAAGCACGGAGTGGATGCGATGCGCGCTTACGCCCTGTCCATGGCGGGCCCGGCGCACGGACCGTGGCCGGATTTGATGCTCTTCCTCGGGGATCAGGTTTATGCGGACTCCACCAGTGACCAGATGCGCGAGTTCATCCGCAGCCGGCGCGATATCAGGGAAGAACCCGGGGCGGAGCTGAAGGACTTTGAGGAATACGCCCACCTCTACCGGTTGGCTTGGTCGGACCCGGCCAACCGTTGGCTTCTTTCCACCCTGCCCAGCGCCATGATCTTCGACGACCACGACATCCGCGACGATTGGAACTCCTCGCTGCGTTGGAAGCAGGACATGGAGCAGAGAAGCTGGTGGCACGAACGCATTGTTGCGGGCCTCGGCTCGTATTGGATCTATCAGCACCTGGGCAACCTCTCCCCCGACGAGCGCGCGGCAGATCCACTGTGGCAACGCATCGCGGCGCACACCGGTCCCGAAGAATTGGATATCGCTGCCGACTTGGACCGGTTCGCCGAGCGCGTCGATGCCGCACCGGAAGAATACAGCTTCAGCTACTGCCGCGACTGGGATACGGTGCGGCTGATCGTGGTGGACTCCCGTGCTTCCCGCAGCCTGGACCCCGAAGAGCGTGCCCTGCTCGATCCACCGGAAAATGCGTGGCTCGACGAGCACATGCAAGGCGGATTCCGCCACCTGCTGGTCGCTACCTCACTGCCCTTCCTGCTGCCCATGGGCCTGCATCACGTGGAAGCGTGGAACGAGGTCTATTCCTCCGGGGAGCGCGGCCCGGCCCGGGCGTGGCTCGGCGAACGGCTGCGCCGGGCCGTGGACCTTGAGCATTGGGCGGCGTTCCAACAAAGCTTCCAGGATGTGGCCCGGTGGGCCACCGAGGTCGCCGATGGCAAGCGCGGCCCCGCCCCGGCGTCCGTCACGTTCCTCTCCGGGGACGTGCATTTCTCCTACGTCTCCGAGGTCGAACGCGAGACCGGGAGCCGGATCCTGCAAGCGGTGTGTTCGCCCATCCGCAACCCGCTGCCCCGGTTTATGCGCTACTTTGCCGCAGCCTTGGCCTTGGGGCCGGCCGTCCCGTTCGGGGCCTGGATGGCGCGCAGGGCACATGTGCCGGACCCGCCCTTTGACTGGAACCTCATCAAGGGTCCCTGGTTCGATAACAATCTGGCCATCCTTCAGGACACCGAAGGCGGGCTGGTGATCAGCTGGCTCTCGGGGGTGGTTGAGCACGGAGACCACCTGCACCCGAGGTTGGAAACCGTCGAAGTGGCAGCGATCGAGCCGCGCGAGGGATGACGCGACCGTCAGGTATCGGGGGTATCAGCGGATTGCTATTCGCCGCAATCATAAATTTCGGGCTTTCACTGCTCTTTTGGCTATTCGCTCTCAAACTCATGTTTTGGCACTGGTGGACTGGCCTACTCTCGTTGGCCGCAATCGCACTGCTATTCGTCACACTGGACCAATATCCTTGGCCGCTGGGGTCCGTGTCTTGATGCTGCCTCGTGGATAGGATAAAGGGCGGTCCGGGCGGGTAGTGGAGGTGCCGGTGCCCAATTTTGACGGCGTAAAGGCGCCCGGATTGTTGGCCCAAGGAGAATACCTGATAAGAAATTGGAGCATCCCAATGTTGCTTTAGATCACCGGGAGAGACAGAACTGCCACTATCGGCGCGATCAGTATGGAAATCGCGAATTTTCTTGATTCTGTAGCCCCGGTGGCGGGTTCTTGGATGCAGGAACCCGCCACCTCTGGCTTGCTCCTAGCCCTTGCCGAGCGTGGATCCGGCCTTAGATTTGGCTGGCTTGCTCGAGGAATTCGAGGCGAGTTTTGCCCCCGCCTTGGAAAGCGCCGCTTTTGACGGTTTCGCTGATTTGCCCATGTTTACCTCCCCCCTTCCGGTGTGCCCCTGCATCTGGTGCAGATGCCCCAGACCCTACACCGCGACTCCGACGCTTCGGGGCTGGACGCTATTGGGTATCGTCAGGGAGCGCGTCGAGGGCCGCAGTGAGTTGGTCCGCGGCCGGCACCAACTCACGGTCAGAGCTGGTGAGCTGGTCGTAAGTGTAGGCGGCCACGGCCATCGGCGAGGTAGAACGTCCGAGCGCGTAGCGGACGGTGTGATCGTTTTTGCTGCCACAGATCAAGATTCCCACGTTGGGCGCATGGGCTTCGCGGCGTAGCTTGTCATCAACCAACGCGACATAGAAATTCAGCTTCCCCGCGAACTCGGGCTGGAACTTCCCCGTCTTCAGCTCGATGACGAAGTAGCGCAGCTGCTCGACGTGGAAGAACAGCAGATCGATATAGAAATCGTCCCTTCCACTTCCATGTGGACATGCCGACCGACGAATGCGAACCCTGGACCCATCTCCAGCGGCGTTTCCACAATAAGGTCCATGAGCGCCTGTTCCAGATCCCGTTCGGCCACCTCGCCGGAGAGCCCCAGGAAGTCAAAAGCATAGGGGTCCTTGGCAACCTGTTGCGCCAATTCCGAGTCCGCGGCCACCAGATTCTGGGTGAAGTTCGTCGGTGCGGTCCCCGTGCGCTGCATGGATCGGTTCATCATCATGTTCAGCAGTACGTTGCGGGACCACCCGTACTCGACCGCAGCTGCCGCGTACCAATCGCGTTCCTCAGGGCTCTGGGCCTTGTCGAGGATGGTGCGAATATGCCCCAGGGCAATTGCGCCACAACCTGTGGCACAATTGCCTCGGGTCGCCACTCGTTGGCCATGGTGTGCATGTATTGCAGGTTCCGTTTAGAAAAACCCTTCATATGGGAGAACTCCGCACGCAGGTCATCGGCCAGCCGGCGGATGATACCAACGCCCCAGCCCTGGCGGTCTTGCCGGATCAGGATTTGCTGGCCAATGCCCCAGTACAGGGTAATCAGTTCCGTGTTGACCCTGCGTTGGGCCGTGAACCGTGCCTGGCGTATCTGGTTCTTCAACGAGGCCAACGCGTGAACTGCATGTCCATGTAACACCCGTCGAGCCGGAAATGCAGGAAACCGACGGCGCCGGAATGTAGGAGCTATATGACGAGATCGCCCACGACCAGGTGCGCAACCTTTTGAACTCATCAAAAAATTGAGTACCACCACCCCGGTGATCAATCTTCACGGCAAACCCAGCAAGAAGGAACGCCAAGCAATCGGCACGCAGCTGATTAGACGAATTCAGCGTAAAGATGACGCGCAGTCAGTGATCCGCATCCACGACTTCGTTGATGCGGAGGTTCTCGTCTTCGCGCATATGGCCCGAAGCAGGCACGGGGTCATCGTCAAGAAGGGATTCAAGATCATCGTCACGGACGGTGATCACTCACAGCCCGCGCTAGATACGCTGTAAAGAGTCAGATCGAAGTGGCGTGGTTGCTACTTTCTGGTTCCTTCTCATCAAGGGCCAAACGAATCCCCACCCGTAAACGAGCAACTTCATGAATACCATTGGCAGACAGCGTCGGACGTGAACTAAGCACATTCCACACCGTCAAATCCTTCATGACCAAGCCCTTCACAGTTGGATTGGTCAGCTCAAAACGATCAACGCTTCCCGATGCACTTTGAGGTAATTCTTGGTTGGTCCGGCGATGGCGACAGTAGCAAATACTAAAAGTTGCGTTTGCATGCTTTGGCACATGTATTGGGCAAAACAACTGCTTTAGCAATTTTAACAACACCGCCAGTAATAGTTGCCAACGGACTTATTATCCTACCAAATCATTGTAAAAGTTGCTAAGGTAAGAGTTATGGAAACCATCGGTGATCTAGAGCATCGCGTAGGCCAATTGATCCGCGAAGCACGGCTAGGTAGAGACACCACCCAATCTGAACTCGCACGCGACAGCGACCTGTCCCTCAGTGCACTCCAAAACCTTGAAAACGGCCGCGGAGTGAAACTTGAGACATTTCTACGCGCTCTGAGAGCGCTTGACCGTCTCGACATCATCGATTCACTCGACGAGGGCTACAGCGAACTAAGCCCGATGGAAGCCCTCCGCCTCTCCAAAAACAAACCAGCACGCCCACAACGCGCCTCAAGGAGAACACGTTAAATGGCTTTCGAACGCGTAAACGTCATCGAAGTCAAAGCTTGGGGCAAAACAATCGGCGCGCTAAACCGCGGCAACGTCCGAAACGCCTACACCTTCGAATTCGCGCCCGGCGCCGAACCTAACCGAAGCTTCTTCCCGCTGAGCATGAAGCCCTCGCCGAGGAAAAGGACTTTCACCTTCCCTGGTCTCAGCGAAAACACGTGGAGGCAACTACCTCCCGGGATCGCCGACTCGCTTCCAGACAGGTTCGGCAATGCGATCATCAACGCTGAAATGGCACGCCGAGGAGCCGACCCAAAAAAATGTGTCCGTCCTTGACCGTCTTGCCTACACTGGCAGTCGAGCCATGGGAGCCCTCGAATTCGAACCAGCAACCAGCCCTAGAGCATCAAAAGCCACCGTCTTGGTCCTCAGCGACCTCGTAGTTTCAGCACGCAAGGCAGTTGCAGGCACCCTGAACGACGACATCGAATCAGAAGCCGCTCTAGCTCAAATATTGGCAGTGGGAACCAGCGCCGGCGGCGCCAGAGCCAAAGCGGTCATCAACTTCAACCCTGACAACGGGCATATCACCCCCGGACAGGAACCTGTTGCCGGAACCGAATCTTGGTTACTGAAATTCGACGGTGTCCAAGACGAGAAACTCGGTGACACCATGGGGTTCGGACTTATCGAATACGCCTATTCGCTTATGGCTAAAGCTGCCGGAATCACCATGCCTGAAACGCGTTTGCACCACGAAAACGGTCGTTCACACTTCATGATACGAAGGTTCGACCGCCCTGGAGGGCTGGAGAAACTGCACATGCAAAGCTTGTGCGCGATGAAACATCTAGACTTCAACTTGGTCGGTACCCACGACTACGCACAGTTCCTGCAAACCATTAGCGAGTTGAATCTAGGCCAAGAGGCTAAGGCCGAAGCCTTCCGTCGCATGGTGTTCAACTATGCCGCTTGGAACTGTGATGACCACTCCAAAAACCACTCGTTTCTCATGGACGAGCAGGGTAAGTGGTCGCTCGCGCCAGCCTATGACGTCACTTTCTCTTACCGCGAGGATAGTGAATGGGTTGACCAGCATCTAATGGGGGTCAACGGCAAGTTCCTGCACATCACTGCCTCACAGATGCACCAGTTTGGAGAGCAACACGGCATCGTTGGTTATAAGAGCATTATTTCAGAGGTCAATGATGCCATTGACAATTGGAGCCAGTACGCGACAAAAGCGAATATCCTCCAAGCCGACCGCAACCTCATCGAACAATACATTGGCCCCGTAGCCTAAGCGCAAACCTCGAGCCCCATCAAGGGAAAATGGGGCTAGTGACCAGAGGGCCGAGATTCTTACAAACGCGCGATACCATCTGCTGGCTCACACCCACATATCCTGCGATCTCCGACTGATGCATTGGCATATCAGCCAACAACAGGCACCGTTCGATCGCCCAACTCCCCCACGGCACTTAGCGCGGGTTCTTCCGCTGAACAGAAGCAGCCTGCTCGAAAGGCTCAGGAGTGAAAACTGTACCTTTGAGGATCAGCTGCAGCGACTGCTCCGTGAGCACGTCAATCTGCCCCGCGCGCGCTTGCTCAAGAACAACATCGGTGGCTGTTCGGCCCGCAAACAGGGGACGTACCGGAGAACCTTGATGAGCAATAGAAATACGAATGGTGCGCGCAGAGACTCGTTCCACCGATGACACCACCGCCACCAAAAAGATTGCGTTCTCCGGCGAGCGCAGCATCCATGACCGTTCGCTAGTTCCTTCATCGATACGGAAATCTATTTCGCGAAGTAGAGAGACTACATCAAGACCCATAACCCACCATCTGTTACAACTATCATCCAATACTATGGGTTGAGAGTTGTTAGACAAGGAAATAAAAAAGCGGTATAAGCAAAAGAATTGTTTCAAGGTGCAGCGGTTGCGCGGAAGCCGTTACAGAGGCGGAACGTACCACCGATGGCAAACCCAGATCTGAGATGCATTCCTTCACGGACGCCGCGCGCCGCATGACACTTGAAGGATTGCGCAGGCTGCGCATGGACAGGCCCTGACTTGGGTGAGGTGGAGTTGCAATGAAGGGCTCGTCTCACTCAACCCTGGCAGACAGGGAATCTCGAATCGATATCGATGGCACGTAAACGATCCACCAGCTCGCCAAGGTCACCATATTTTGTCATGGTGTCTCTACCTCTACTACTGTCACTATTCGCACTCCTACTCTAACTACTCACTCCTCGTGTTGCGAGTAAATGTTGTGAGTAGTGAGAGTCTGCATAGGTCTTCGCAAATAATCCGGAACGTTGCAACTACAGATTCACGGCCTTACCATCAGCGATACAGAAGTCTACGATGCGTAATCATGCGCTCCGCTAGGAAATACCTGCTCACTCAATAAACCGCTTCGGTGTTCCTTCTGCGCAATTCGTCGACCCTCGGTAGCAATCGGTCCGGCAAATACTCATCACGATGAAACCAGATCGAGCTGACTACATCTACCATCGCGAAGCGGCCCTCAACCGCTTAGCCCCAAATTTGCGCGCCGCCGATTTGAACGGCCGCGATCCCTACCAAATTGAAGGCGAACGCGGCTACTAGATTTCTCGTACTCCAAGGGCCTTTCCAAGAACGAATCCTGAACTCGGGCGAGGTTATTCTTGGGATTCCGCGGGCATTTCCACCTTTAGCACTACGGCAACGCGTTGCATGTTCTCCCAGGTCTTCAAGTTCAGCGTGATGGCCGTGGCAGCTTCGATCTGTGCCGAAGACGGTGCACGTTCGCCCGGCACCCTGATGGGTTCGGTCGCATCTAGCAGTTCGCTGCCTTTGACGTAGCTAATGAATTCTTCAATCTGCGCCGTGTACTCATCCAGGTCACGCAGCTGAGCCACATCGATGGCGATGATCAGTGTTCCCTGATGGTCTGCGGTTTTTCGCTCGGAGACCGTCTGCGAACCAGAGAGAGCTCCGCCCAGCGCCTCAACCAGCAACCCCAATCCGAAACCCTTGAACCCGCCGAAAGGCTTCAGCAATCCGTCGGCGCCTACCCAATCCGCGGACAGTTTATTTCCACGGTCCCGCTCTTCGGCAAGACGCCCGCTGGCCACCGCACTGGTCGCGAAGTCGATCACCAGATGAGGTGCCTCGGCGCGAGGCACCCCGGCTGCCAACGGGTTCGTTGAGAGCCGTGCTTGGGTTCCGCCGGGCGGCACCACGATCTGTCCTGCGCCATTGTTGTTGCCAAAGATCAGCGTCACTACGCCGGCTTCGGCGGCCTGTTCGCAGAAGGGCGCTAGCCGCCCGGCATATTCGCTGCTGTGCACGGCGACCGCGGAAATTCCGTACTTCTTGGATCGTTCTACGGCGAGCGCTGTCGCATCACGCAGCGCAAAGTGCCCATAGGTTTCGTGCGCGTCCAGCCGCACCAAGGCTCCGCTGTCCAGGTCCACGGTCGCCTGCGCACCAGGCTTGGCGTGTCCGGCGAGAGCCCGATCCACATATTCGGGAAGGCGACGCAGTCCGTGCGAGGCGTGCCCCGCCAATTCGGAAGAAATCAACTGCCCGGCCATGTACTCAGCGTCCGTAGCGGATGCGCCAACTGCTTGCATGCAATCGGCAATGAAGCGGTGCAATTGAACCGGTGAGCTGGTCACCGTTGGAAGCTGGTTAGACATGGATTCCTTAGGAACGTTGGTGCCACCGTGCGCCGTAGTTGGACTCTTGGACGCAGCAAGGCTCGGTTGACTGGTCCTTCTAGCGTACGTAGTCGGCACCGGTAATATCGATTGTCGCTCCGGTGACGTATCGGGAACGCCCTCCGGACCTCCCTGCCTCGCCGCGCCGGACTTATACAGGGTTATTGCCCTGCGTCTAAAACATTATGGGCAGGCAGCCCACGTTTTCTTTAAGGCATCTGGGAACTCCGGCGCGGCCAGGAAACAGCGAGCGTCATTCTAAAGCCTCGGCCGATATCAGCACGTGGGACCCGAGTCCCCGGATTACTGCCGGGGAAAGCCCGGCATTGCCTAGCCCTGAAATACATCCCCCACCCCACCCGCTCCCACGACCAATTCAACAACTAATGTTTACATCGTGAGCTTGAACCCATAGTATGAGTTTAGCGAAGTGGTGCAGATCACCACGAAGGCAGACTCCCCCTCCTTTACGATCGGATCAACTCATGTCAGAAACCGCGATTCTGATCAACACCGCGGTGGCCGTGCTGGCCACCGTGCTGCTGATCGTGAGATTCAAGGTCAATCCCGTCATCGCCCTTGTTCTCGGTTCCCTGTATCTGGGCCTGTCGACGGGACTGGGCATCACCAAGACCATCGAAACCATCACCGGCGGCTTCGGCGAGATCATGGTCGAGGTAGGGCTGCTGATCGCCTTCGGTGTCCTGATGGGCTCGATCCTCAATGAGATGGGAGCCATCAGACGCCTCGTAGAGCATCTGCTTCGCGTCTTCGGCCCCAAAGCCCTGCCCTACACCATGGCCTTGGCCATCGGCACGGCGCTGCAGTCGATCTTCCTTGACGTGCTGCTGGTGATCTCCGCGCCGCTTGCCCGGCGCATGGCGCCGAAGATCGGCAAGTTCGGCACGGCCCGCATGGCCGTAGCCATGGCCATCGCACTGGAGTGCGGCATTGTCTTCATGGTTCCCGGCGTAGCCTCGCTGGCCTTGGCTGGCTTGCTCGGGGTCCCCTTGGGAAAAATGCTGGTCTTCGGATTCCTTGTCGTGGTGCCCACCATCATTGCCTCCATCGCCATCATGACCTTCCTCTTCAAGCGCGGATTCTGGAAAGCAGACCGCGACGAGCAGCACCTCTTCGAAGAAGAGGACTACCCGCAGGCCCAGCCACGCAAGCCCCAGGACTCCGGGACGTCGCCCACTACCACCGAAGCGCTGGAGCCGGCGGCCGGGGACAGGCCCCGTGGCAGTGGCCGAGCGCGCCAAGCCTGAAGCTCCGCTGCTCTTGCTCTTCACCCCGCTGCTGCTCTCGCTGGCACTCATTGCCGGCGGCGCACTGGTGGAGATCCTGGGCGTAGAAATTGCCGCGCTGCAATTGCTGGGCAACCCGGTGGTAGCGCTGCTGATCGGCTTGATCGGCACCACCCTGGTGGGCCGCTACGCCATCGGCCAGAAGTCCGTCGAGAACGCCATCGCCACGGGGTTCAAGGAAAGCGGCCAGATCCTGCTGCTCACCGGTGTGGGTGGCTCGCTGGCCGCCACCGTCGCAGCGGCAGGCCTGGGCGATATCCTCGGTGGCTTCTTCTCGGCGAGCGCCGTCGCTCCGCTGCTGGTCGTCTGGGCCATCGCCGCCGTCCTGCACATCGCCGTGGGCTCCGTGACCCTCTCGGCCATCACCGCCGCGGGCCTGCTCGCGCCGATCGCCCCGGCGCTGGGAATCGACCCGGTGCTCATCGCCCTGGCCGCCGGCGCAGGCTCGCTGTTCATGGTCCATGTCACCTCGAACACCTTCTGGCTGCTGCAATCGCTGCTGGGCCAATCGGTCAGAGGCGCGCTGAAGACCGTCACCTTCGGAGTTTCCGTTGCCTCAGTGATGGCCCTGCTCATGGTCCAGCTCTTGTCAGTCTTCATCTAGTCCTCCCCCGAATAACCAAGGAAGTTTCCACATGCCTGAACAAGACATTGCCCCCCTGGCCGGAGTCCGGGTCCTGGAGCTCGGCAACTACATTGCCGCCCCCACCGCCGGCCGGCTGCTCGCAGATTTCGGCGCCGAAGTCATCAAGGTGGAGCGTCCCGGCACCGGAGACGAGCTGCGCAACTGGCGGCTGAAGAAGGGCAGCGTGTCCATGCTGTACCGGACCATCAACCGCAACAAGAAGTCAGTGGTGCTGGATCTGCGCAGCGCCGCCGGACGCGCCGCCGTGCTGGAACTGGTCAAGCAGTGCGACATCCTGCTGGAGAACTTCCGCCCCGGCACCCTGGAGAAATGGGGCCTTGGCCCCGAAATCCTCAATGAGGCAAACCCCGATCTGGTGATCACCCGGATCTCCGCCTTCGGGCAGACCGGCCCGCTCTCTGAGCGCCCCGGATTCGCGGCGGTCGCCGAGGCCTTCAGCGGCTTCCGCAACCTCGTCGGGGATCCGGACCGCGCCCCGGTGCGCGTCGGAGTCTCCATCGGAGACTCCATCGCCGGACTGTACGCGGCCTTCGGCTCGGTCATGTCGCTCTTCCAGCGTGAGACCCGGCGCGGCAGCGCGGTGAAGGTGCCGCTGGGCGAACGGGTGATCGACGTGGCCCTGCACGAGGCCATGTTCTCCATGATGGAATCGCTGATCCCCGACCTGGGTGCCTACGGCGACAAGCGCACCCGCGTGGGCGGGCGCATGGAGGGAATCGCCCCGTCCAACGCCTACGTCTGCAAGGACGGAGCGAGCATCGTGGTGGCCGGCAACGGGGATGCGATCTTCCGCCGTTATATGGACACCATCGGACGCCCGGATTTGGGCAGTGACCCAACTCTGCAGTCAAATGCGCAGCGTTGGGAACGGCGCATTGAACTGGACGCGGCCATCGGCGTATGGACCGCAACGCTGCCTTCGGCTCAGGCGCTTGACCTGCTCGACGCCGCCGGCGTGCCAGCCGGGCCCATCTACACCGCCGAGGACATCGTGCGCGAACCGCAATACGCCGCGCGCAACATGATCCAGTCCTTCGACGTCTCCACCGGCGAGGAAGTCATCAAAGACGTCGGTTTCCCCGGGATCGTCCCCGTGATCGGCGGCACCTCGCTGCCGATCCGGACCCTGGGTCCGGACCTCGGCGAGCACACGCAGGCGGTGCTCGGCGGCCTGCTGGGCATGAACGCCGAAGAAATCGCCAACGCCTCAAACCCCGAAAGGACCCCGGCATGAGCTATACCCTGGAACCCCGCGCCGTACTGCGCGACGTCACCCTGCGCGACGGCTTGCAGCTGACCGGCAAGATGCTATCCACCGAACGCAAGGTGGCCACCGTGCGCGAGCTGATCGCCCTGGGCGTTCCGGAGATCGAGCTGGGCTCCATGGCCCGCGCGGACCTGGTCCCGGCCATGGCCAACACCCTTGAGGTCGCCGCGGCATTGACGCCTGCGGAACTGGACAAGTGCTGGATCTGGGTGGCGACCCCCGGGCACGTCGCCAAGGCCGCAGCGGCCGGCATCCGCAACTTCCAGTACTGCCTCTCCGCATCCGACGCCCATAACCAGGCGAACATCGGACGCAGCACCGAGGCCAGCCTCGCCGCCCTGCCCCAGGCCATCGAGTACGCCCGGGCCGTAGACGGCCGCATCCAGCTGTGCATCGCCACGTCCTTCACCTGTCCGTTCGACGGGCAGGTGCCCGAGCAGCGGGTCCTGGACATCGCCAACGACCCGCGCGCGGAGGGCACCTGCGACATCGTCATCTGCGACACCTTGGGCCAGGCGGTCCCCGCGCAGGTGGCTAGCCTGATCTCCCGGGTCCGCGACGAGACTCCGGCGCGCCGCATCGTCTACCACGGCCACGACACCTGGGGCTTGGGCGTGGCAAATACGCTCGCCGCCATCGGCGCCGGTGCCGGCGTGGTGGACGGGGCCTTGGGCGGGCTGGGCGGCTGCCCGTTCGCCCCAGGGGCCAGCGGAAACACCTCCAGCGAGGACATCCTCTTCGCCACCCGCCCCGAGTGGCTGGATCCGAAGGCCTTTGCAGGGCTGGTGGAACTCTCCGAAGACCTCTTGGACGAACTGGGCGAACCCAACCGCTCCAAGTCTGCCCAGGGCGCGCGGTCCAAGGCCGCCGCATTTGACTGGGTCATCACTTCGGACCAGGTACCTGCCTGCGAGGGATCCCTGTAGTGGGGGCACGGATCCTGCTGACCACGCCCCTGCCAAACCCCGCACCGGAACTGCTGGCCGCCGCCGGGGAGCTCACCATTCTGACGGCGCCGCCCAGTTATGAGGAACTTGACGCGCTCTGCGCGAGCGGGGACTTTGATGTGGTGCTCACCCAGCTGCGCGACAGGATCGATGCTCAGCTGCTGGCCAAGGCACAGCTCAAGGGCATCTCCAACTACGCCGTCGGCTACAACAACATTGACGTTTCGGCGGCCACCCGGCACGGCATCGCGGTGGCCAACACCCCCGGGGTGCTCACCGATGCCACCGCCGACATCGCCATGCTGCTCATCCTGGGCACCGCGCGGCGCGTGATCGAGGCGGACCGGCTGGTCCGCGAGGGACGCTTCACCGGCTGGGAACCGGAACTGCTGCTCGGTTCCGACGTTTCGGGCAAGACGCTTGGATTGGCCGGGTTCGGGCGCATTGCCCGGGCCACCGCCCGTCGGGCCCTGGGATTCGGCATGGAAATCCTCTTTGCCCCGCGCCCGCCCGGGGACCGGGTTGTCAGCCAGGAAGAACTGGGCGAGTTCTCCGGCAAGGTGCGCCAGGTTCCCTGGTCCGAGCTGGTGGCCTGCAGCGACTACCTGTCCCTGCATGTTCCGCTGAATGCCGACACGCACCATTTGGTGGACGCGGACGTGCTGGGGCAGATGAAATCCTCTGCCATCCTCATCAACACGGCCCGCGGCCCCATCGTCGATGAGCAGGCGCTGGTTGCGGCACTGTCCACGGGCCAGATCTCAGGGGCCGGGCTGGACGTGTTTGAGAACGAGCCGCGCCTGGCCAACGGGCTGGCACAGCTGCCCAACACCGTGCTGTTGCCGCATGTGGGCAGCGCAACGGTTCCGGTGCGCGCCGAAATGGCAAGGCTCAGCGCCCTGAACGCCATCGCCATGGCCTCCGGTCAGGTTCCTGCGCATCTGGTCAATCAGGAGCTCTACGCCTGAGCTGGCGCATCGTCCCGGACAGGTCCTCTAGCTGCGCGAGGCCACGGCTTCTCCGGGGAACCGTCCGCCGATGAGCCGGGTCATGCGCTCCGCGGTTTCCAGCAGCGGCTCTATCCACCCCTCGCACACTGAGCGGGGCATGCGCATCGTCGGGCCGCTGATGGTCACCGCCGCGACAAGCCCCGCCGCCGCATCGAACACCGGGGCGGAGAGGCCCGAGGCGCCGTTCTCCCTTTCCCCGGTGGTGATCGCAACACCGTCGGCGCGCGTACGGGCAATCGCTTCGCGCAGATCCTCGGTGCTGGTGATGGTCGCGTCGGTGAAGTGCTCCAGCGGGGCATCAAGCACCGTGCCCAGCAGGTCGGGATTCCACGCCAACAGCACCCGGCCGGCGGATCCGGCATGAAGCGGCGCAAGTTTACCGAGGTGCATTTCACGGCGCAGCGCGTGCCGGGTTTCGGCCATTCCCACGCAGACCCGGTACTGCGCCTCGGCGCGGAACAGGCAGGCTGTTTCGCCCGTGATATCCCGCAGGTCCGCCAGCAGCGGGTTGATCACATCAAGGATTTCCTTGCCCCGCGTGGCCGGGGCGGCCCAGTAGGCCATCTTCATGCCGATGCGGAAGGCGTCGCCGTCCCGATCCAGGAATCCCTGCTCAACCAGGTTCGCCACCAGGCGTTGCACCGTGGAGGTGGGAATCGAGGTGACTTCCCGAATATCCGAGAGCGTCAGGACCGGCTGGCGAAGCGAGAAAGAATCAAGGATTGCGCTGATCTTGCCCAGCACAAGCAGTGGGTTCTGGTTTTTCGTGGGCGCATCGGTCTTCGACATGAATTTGACGCTAGACCATCGGACCGGGCTCGTCCAATCATCTTGCTTCGGATTGCAGATTCGGCCTTCGCCAGCCCCGTGGCACCGGCAATAGCGGTTGTTGCTGCGATGATATGCCGCGGCCGCTGGCCAAGAATGCGGCCAGCTCGGCGACCTCTGGTGGCACGCTCTGCAAGCTGCCCGAAAGATTCTCTGCGATGGGTCAGGCGTGCCGGTGATGATGTTGATCGCTCCACCAAGCATGTGCTTTTTTGGGTAATGGCGTTACTGCATAGATCAATAGGAGGCTGCTGATTTAGATCAATGTTTCAGGCTCAGCATTGTGCCCATGTATCCACTTCCATTATGAACAACGCCAATATTCGCGTTCGGCGTCGCTGCGCAGAATGCAAAATTCGTTGCCCTCCGGATCGGCAAGCACCACCCACCCGGTTCCATCCGGACTGCGAAGATCTTCGACTTCACGCGCCCCCAAAGCCAGCAATCGGACCAGCTCCTCGTCGCGGGTGCCACTGTCTGGTTTCAGATCAAGATGCACACGGTTTTTGAGCTGTTTGGCATTGGGCACCTCAATGAACAGCAAACGCTGAGCACCGTCCGGGGAGAAAATCATGCACTCTTGCTCCCCGGGAAGATTCGGGTCATCGGGGTCTTGATGAAAACCGAGAACTTGACCCCAGAATACCGATTGGGCGTAAGCATCAATGCTGTCAAAAGTCGTATGGGAAATGAGAGCCGTCATGGGCTTCAGACTAACGCCCGCCAAACCGCGGTCTGCAAACCCAAATACCTCTGGGCCAAATCAACAATCATCAGATCATTGAAGCAGACAAGCCGATGAGCCATGTGAGTTCTTGATGAACTAGCTCATTTTTAACGGTCAACGGCTCGGGTAATTTCTTCGAACTCTTCAGGATTCAGAAAACCCTTAGCAAATGAGACCACTATTTTGTCCCATGTTCAGGGGGATGCGTCCCTCATGACGAATGACGGCGTCCTGACCCTCAGTGTAGGGGAATCAATGAGGGGTCGGATCAGTTCTGCTCCGCTGGTGCCATAGGTAAAAGCCCAGAGAACGATCTCCTCAGGACTTAGTTCTAAGTGACCTTCCCTGCGCTCAATTGCTTTGAGTAAGCGGTGCACCTTGGCTTGGCCGGTTTCCAGCAGTGCCGCGATTTCTTTCTGGGCCAGGCCTCGGCCTGTCGCGTTTTGAGCAGCTCTAAGCCAATGACGAGCATTTCATTCAGCTCTTATCCTCGTGCTGATCCCGTATTAATAGTTTGCTCCATTGATTCACTGTGAATCACGCAAAGTCTTGGCATGGTCATGCTTCCCAAGGCAGTTCAACATTGGTACACATACCTTCTAACGGAGCTGGCACGCACTTTCGAAAAAGTCCCTCGGTCCAGGCCTGCGGCGAGCGCCGTGTCCCGCATTTAGGGTTCAACGATCCACAGGCTGTACCGGGCGCGCAATGGTCTCCCCGCAGCCGACACGATGTGTGGAGGTCATTGGTGCAATCGTTCTTGTGGCATCACTTGGGTGTCCGCAGCCCGCGGATGCTCCTGCCTGCAGGAAACCGTTGGGCTTGACCCGAAAAAGCGCAAGTTGCTGGTGAACCAATACATGGTTCACCAGCAACTTGCGCCTTGATCGTACTCAGCGATGTCAATGTCACCATCTGGCACAGGCTAGGACATGGCCGCCTGTCTCTCCTGAGCAAAGCGGGCGTATTGCCGCAACAACTCAGGATCGTCCACCGAGCCGAGATCCGCGACCATTTCCAGCTGCGCTCCTTGCACAAGCCGCTTGACTGGCACCTCGAGCTTCTTCCCGGTGCGCGTATGCGGAATTCCGGGCATGAAGACAATCTCGTCGGGCAGGTAGCGCACTGAAAGATGCTCGCGGATGGATTTGGTAATCGCCTCGTGGCCGGCCTCCGGTGTGGTGCCCTCGGCCAGCTGGACGAACAATGGCATGTAGTAATCGGTGCCCAACTCGGCGCCAACCACCAAGGCCTCGGCGACTTCTGGCAGAGCTTCAACCACCGCGTAGATGTCCGCCGAACCGAGCCGCAGCCCATTGCGGTTCAACGTCGAGTCCGAACGTCCGTGGATCAGGATCCCGCGCTTGGTGAATTCAATGAAGTCGCCATGGCGCCACATTCCCGGATACATCCCGAAGTAGCTCTCATGGTAGCGGCTGCCATCATCACCCCAGAAGCTCAGCGGCATCGAAGGCATTGACGCGGTCACTACCAGCTCGCCCTTACCTCGGGTCGGGTTGCCCGCTTCGTCCCAGGACTCCACACGCACCCCGAGGGCCGGGGCCTGGATGTAGCCAACGTGCACCGGAAGTGTCGGGGATCCTCCAACAAAGATGGAGGCGATGTCGGTGCCTCCGCTCATGGAGGCCAGCCAGATATCACCCACATGTGAGTAGACCCAGCGATACCCGTCGGCAGAGAGCGGTGAACCGGTAACCTGCAGGGATTTCAGCGCGCGCAGATCGTGCTCGCGCATCGGCACCAGCTCGGTCTTCGCGCAGGAGTGGACGAATCCTGCGCCTACGCCGAGCACGGCAACCCGTTCGGAGGCGGTGATCTGCCACACCCGATCGAGCGACGGGAAGGTCGGGTTTCCGTCGACCAGCACCGCCGTTGCCCCGACACCCAGAGCGGAGACAATGGCATTCCACAGCACCCAGCTGGTCGAGGCCACGTTAAAGTAGCGGTCCCCGGGACGCAGGTCCGAGTGGATGAGGAGCATCTTCATTTCCTCAAGCAGCGCTCCTCCGTGCCCGTGCACGATACCCTTGGGGATGCCTGTGGTCCCGGAGGAGAACAGGACCCACAGCGGGTGGCTGAACTCGACATCTTCGAAGACAAGTTCCGCCGGCGTTGACACCGCCTGCGCCCAGTGCACGGCGGGGGCCTGGGTGGGAACGGTCGGCACAGAGGTATGGCGGTCCACCCAGATCACGTGCTCTACGGTGGGCAGCTGGGCAAGGATTTCCTCCAGTTCCGCTCGGCGATCCCGATCCTTGCCGCCGAGCATGTAGCCCGGCGCCGCGATGAGGACCTTGGGATCAAGCTGGGCGAACCGAGAAACGATCGCGCCTGGCCCGAACTCCGGTGCGCAGACAGACCACACGGCACCGAGCGAGGCAGCAGCGAGCAGTCCGGTCACGGCCTCGGTGACGTTCGGCAGGATTGCCACGACCCGGTCCCCGCGGCCCACGCCGCGGGAGCGAAGGTGCGCAGCCAGTGCGGCTACCTCGTGCCGCAACTGCTCGAAGGTGACCTCCTGCCGGGTTCCGTCTTCGCTGATGCCGATCAGTGCAAGGCCCTCGTGGCGTTGCAAAAGGTGCCGGGCGAAGTTCAGTGTGCGTCCCGGGAACCAGCGCGTGTGCGGCATCGGATCGCTAGTGCGCACAGGCCCTGCAACTCCGCCGAACTCGACACCGGCAAACTGGGCGAAAAGTTCCCAGAACCTTTCGGGCTCATCCACCGACCACGCCCACAGTTCGTCGTAGCTGGTGCCGGTGTTGATACCTTGCTCGCCGACGAAGGCCGCGAAGCGGCCCACTGCGGTCTGCGCAGCGTCTTCAGGCGCCGGTTGCCAGATCACTTCGCCGTCTGCGGCACGGGCGTCGGTGATCATGCGCTCTCCATGGATCGGGCGACAGCCTGGCGCTGCTCGGCGATCTGCGCAGCGGATTGCGGTTCGGTTCCGATGAGGACAAAAAGGACCCGGGCCGTTTGCTGCGTGCGGTTGGACCATGCGTGGCTGGTAGCGCGCTGGATTGCGACATCCCCGGCCCGCATGGTGGCCTCGCCCTCGTCAACCAGGAGAGTGATTTCGCCTTCCAGAACTACCGCATAATCCAAGGATTCGGTGCGGTGGAACCAGAAGTGCTTTCCACCGCTGCGTTCGGCACCCGCATCGGCTTCTTCGTGACCATCCAGTTCGTCAAAAATCGCCGAGTTGGCATCCTTGGGGTACACAGAATCCGGCGGAAAATCTGCGATCCGCATAATCGTCTCTCCCGGAGCCGGGAAACTTGGAATCTCGGTGTCGGCGCCGGCCATGTCAGTGTCGCTGACGTGGTCGATGATACCGGCTTTGGTCATCCACGGAACAGTGGCTCCAAAGCCTGGAATCGTGTCCGAGGAGAAATGGTGCGGTGCGTCTGTGTCCGACAGGATGACGGCGAGACCTTGGTCATTGTGGCCGGTAACTACCCGGCGAACTGGTGGGCGGGACATTACGCAACCCAGTTTTCGTGCGGGTACTGGCGTGGCTCTGGCCACCAGGGAGCCTTCTCGCGTTCCTTGGATATTGGGGTTCGCAGCGTGCCAACGCCCTCGAGCTCGAGCTCAATGACATCGCCCGGCTTGAGGAACGTACCGATTTCTACACCGGCGCCGAAGCCCATGGTGCCGGACCCGATGAGGTCCCCCGGCTGCAAGCGGTCCGAGATCGAGACGTAGGCCAGCAGTTCTGCGGGGGTGTAGACGAAGTCTTCGACCTTAGTCTCCGAGAGCACCTCGCCGTTGACGCGGACCTGGCCGCGCAGTCCCTCGAGGGAGTCGATTTCGTCCATCGTTGTGACCCAGGGTCCGATGCCGTAGCCGAAGTCCTTGCACTTCTGCGGGCCCATGCCGATGGCCATTTCCGCGCCCTGGATGTCGCGGGCGCTGAAGTCGTTGAAGACGGTAATGCCGAAGAGGTGCTCCATCGCGTTATCCGGGGTCAGGTTGCTACCGGACTTGCCCACGACGTAGCCGACCTCCAGTTCCCAGTCCAATTGTTCGGTGAAGTCAGGGTAGGGCAGTTCCTGGTTATGTCCGTAGGACATTGCGGTGGTGCCCTTGAAGAAGCCCGGGCGGTCGTAGATCGAGCGTGCCGGCTGCGCCTTGGCAACAATCCGGTGGAAGTTCTGGATGTGCTTCTCGAAGGTCAGCCCGTCGCGGATGACCGGGGAGTCAACGGCCGCGCGCCAAGAGACTTCATCAATGGCAAAAGAAGCATCATCGGCTGCAGCCAGGGCGTCGTGCGCGGCGTCAAGGAAGATGGAACCTCCCCCGATTCCCGCGGCCAGGCTTCCGGGAAGCACCGCCAGAGCAAGTGCGCGGGCGCGGTCCGGCTCCGCGGCCTTGCGCTGAAGCGTCAGGGCGTAGGCGCGGGCAAGGTCAATGACCCGTCCCTGTTCAGGCTGGGCCGCGACGAGGCGGATCTGTTCGCCGTCTGGCGTTGGCACTGCAATTCTTCCCAGTTTCACGTTTGCTCCTTTGAAAGTCATTCATACGATACGTACAGTATCGCATTGATGTGACGTAGTTGGCAAGAGGAGAGAATAACCATGACGCGCGCGGGATGTTCAGTGGGCCCGCGCAGCCGAGCGCCAGCTCCTAGTGGGGGTCGGCGGCTTCCAACACTTCGACGGCATAGTCCAGCACGGCAGCAGCCCGCTTGCTGAGTTTTGCGCCGGCCGGCCAGATGGCCACGACGGAGGTCACGCCGCTGCGCGGGCGCAACGGGCGAGTGACCAGCGGCAGGCCCTCACTGGAGACGGGGATCTGGTGGGGTCGGGACATCAGCAGGCTGTATCCCAGTCCGCGGCCCACCAGCGCCCTAACCAGATCGATCTGCGGAACAATCGACCCAATGCGGGGCGTCAGGTTGCGCTGGGAGAACATCAGCTCCGTGTACCCGGTACTGGGGGCGGTGTCGAGCATGATCAGCGGCAGCCCCGCGAGATCCGCCAGATCAATGTCGATTTCCTGCGCCAGTGGCGCGGAGGCGGCAAGGACGGCCAACACCTCGGTCTCGTAGACCACGCTGCGCTGCAGTGACGCCGGCAGTCCGATGTCATAGACGATGGCCAGGTCCAGCCGGCCCTCTTCAAGCGCTGCCAGCAATTCGGTGTGGTCTCCCACGGTGATGCCGATATTCACCTCGGGATGACGGCGGCCCGCACCCTCGAGTACCGCAGGCAGGATATTGCTGGCCAAACCCGTATAGCAGCCAAGTGCGACGGGACCACGCAGTTCTCCGCGCACCTGGGCAAGTTCGCCGACCAGCGTCTCTGCCGAGCGCAGGATCTCCCGCGCCCCGGCCGCGAAGTGCCGGCCGGTGGGAGTCAGGTGCATGCCCCTGGCCTTGCGGCGCACGCACAACTGCTCGCCCACCGCCGCCTCCAGCTCGGACAGGGAATGCGAGAGGGCGGATTCGGAGACATGCAGCGCCTTCGCGGCGGAACTCAGGGTGGAGTGGTCGGGCAAGGCGGCAAACAATTCCAGCTGCCGCAAGGTGAACCGAGCCAAAACAATTCCTACTCTCTCGAAGAAGTACCGCTAATATCCGCAGTTTACTGCAAGAACTTTCATTGTGACACTGGTTACAACCAATCGACAAGGAGCCTCCAGATGACCAGCCCAGCGGCCCAGTGCCCGTTCCGCGATCCCACTGCGTCCAACACCACCACAACCGCACCCGTGCCGCAGGCGGCGAGCTCGAGTTCCGACTATCCGGTGGCCGACTGGCTGGATGTCGAAAGCCTCGCCGCGGATCCCTACGCCGTCTACGAACGGCTGCGCGAAGAATCCCCCATAGCTTGGGTTCCCAAACTGCAGAAGTTCCTGGTAACCAGCTATTCCGGCTGCCATGGCATCGAGCAGGACCAGGAAATATTCAGCGCCAACGTCTCCGGTTCAACGATGAACCGTGCCATCGGCGCCCAGCCGATGCTGCGCAAGGACGATCCCGAACACGCCATCGACCGGGCTCCCATCAATCCGGTGCTGCGCCCCAAGTCAATCAAGGAGGCCTTGGCGCCGGTTTTCGCGCGCAATGCCGAGACCTACCTCGACGCATTGGAGGACAAGGGACCGCAGCATGCGGACCTGAACGCCGACTATGCCGCTCCGCTGGCCTCGCAGAACCTCATCGACCTGCTGGGTCTGCGCGACACCGACGTGCACCAGGTCCGCCGCTGGTCCCATGACTTCATTGCCGGAATGGGCAACGTCCTTGATGATCAGAAGATCTGGGCGCGCTGCGATGCGTCCACCGCCGAAGCGGACGCGCTCTTGGCAGAACTCATCGAGTTCTACCGCAGGCACCCCGACGCCTCCATGGTTTCCGCCCTGGCCAACAGCGGGCTGTCCGCGCAGAACGTCGCCGCCAATGTCAAGCTTGCGATCTCCGGCGGCTTGAATGAACCCCAGCACATGGTGACCAACATGGTGTGGGCGCTGAGCCGGCATCCGGCCCAGCGCGAGGCGGTGCTGGCCGACCCCGCGCTGTGGGCCGCGGTGTTCGACGAGACGGTGCGCTGGCAGTCCCCCATCGGGATGTACCCGCGCCAGACCACCCGCGCCACGGTTCTGGACGGTGTCCAGCTCCCGGCCGGCGCCGGCATCGGCGTCGTGGTTGCCTCCGCAAACCGCGATCAATCCCAGTTTGGCGACACCGCCGAAGACTTTGACATTCACCGGCCCAAGCGCCCCCACCTGGCCTTCGGGTCGGGCGTCCACCTCTGCGCCGGGCACTGGGCGGCCAAGACCGCCATCGGCCAGATCGCCGTCCCCAAGGCCTACGAGCGCTTCCCCTCGCTGCGCCTTGATGAGGACCGTCCCGAAGCCTGGGGCGGGTGGGTCTTCCGGGGCCTGACCAGCCTGCCCGTCACTTGGAACTAAAGAAACTCACGATACGAGGAACCACCATGCCAACCATTACCTTTACCCAGCCCGACGGGGCCGAGCAGATTCTCGACGTCGCCGATGGAACCACGCTGATGCGTGCCGCAGTATCCAACTCGGTCGATGGAATCGTCGGCGAATGCGGCGGCCAGGCCATGTGCGCCACCTGCCACGTGTACGTCCGCCCCGAATATGCCGCCCACCTGCCCGAGCTCGGCGAGGACGAGGACGAGATGCTTGACTGCACCACGGCCGAGCGAACCGGCAACTCGCGTCTGGGCTGCCAGATTGCCGTCGGCCCAACGCTGGGCAGCATCGTCGTCGACATCCCCGCGGACCAGGTCTAGGCGGTCAGGGTCATGAGCATCGTCATCATCGGAGGCGGCCAGGGAGGCCTCCAAAGCGCGGATTCACTGCGCACCGAAGGATATACCGGGCAAATCACGATTGTCGCCGACGAGCCGGGACTGCCCTACCAGCGCCCGCCGCTGTCCAAGGACTACCTGACACCGGGAAAGGAAGCGCTGCCGTTGCCCTTGCGCGGCGAGGCCTTCTTCAACGACAAGAACATAAGGATCGTGCGTGGCGTGGCTGCCACCGCCATCAACCGCCAAAATCGAACGGTGTCTCTGGCCGACGGAACGACGCTGGACTATGAGCAGCTGGTCCTGGCCACCGGCACCCGCAACCGCTCCCTGACCTGCGCGGGGTCGCAGCTGCCGGGCATCCATTCACTGCGCACCCTTGCCGACGCACAGGCCCTGCATACGGCCTTGCCCACCGCCAGGAACGTTGTGGTCATCGGCGCCGGATTCATCGGCCTCGAATTTGCCGCGGCAGCCCGCGCGCATGGATGCAACACCACGGTTCTGGAATTCGCACCCCGCCCCATGGGCCGGGCCTTGACCCCGGTTATGGGTGACTGGTTCGCCGGCGCCCACGCACGCCTTGGCATCGAGTTGAAATTATCCGAGGGAATCGACAGGTTCGAGGCCGGGGAGCACGGCCGAGTTGCCACCGCAGTGTCCACCACCGGGGCAAGCTACCCGGCCGACCTCGTCGTGGTGGGCATCGGGGTGCTGCCCAACGACTCGCTGGCACTCGAAGCGGGGTTGGAGACCGGCAACGGAATCCTTGTCGATGCGAACCTGAGGACCTCGGACCCCGCCATTTTGGCGGTAGGGGACTGCGCCAATTTCCCCCACCCCCTTGCCGGAGGCAACATCCGGCTGGAATCGGTGCAAAACGCCACCGACCAGGCACGCCACGTAGCGCGCAGCATCATGGCAGTGGAGCGCGGTCAAACAGAGGCAAATCCGTATACGGATCTGCCGTGGTTCTGGTCAACCCAGGGCCCGTACCGGCTGCAGATGGCAGGGCTGGCTCATCCCCAGGACGACACGCTGGTGCTGGGAGATCCGGAAACAGCGAGATTCTCCGTGCTGTGCTTCCGCGACGGGGTCCTTGCCGCCGTCGAGTCGGTGAACCTTCCGGCAGACCACCTGGCCGCCCGCAAACTGCTGGGCGGCTCCACCCGGCTCTCCCGCCAGGAGGCGCAGGCCGAAGGCTTCACGCTCAAGTCCGCCGCGAAATCACTGCTCGCCGCACCAGCATAGGGCGATTCGCCCGCGTCGGTACCCCACCGCCGGATTGAACTGGTGGCGGAGCACGCAAACCAGACCGGCCAACACCTTCCCAGCGGGAGCGTAGTGGCCGGTCTGGTGTGCCATCCGGGCCCCGGCAAATAGGCAGCCTGGGGAGGAGAACCGCGCGGTTGATCAGTACGGACAGAGAACCCGCCCCTGGGCAGGGCCACACGGGCAAGGAAACAACATACAGAAAAGGCAGGGGCAGGGTCGATGGATTCGACCCTGCCCCTGCCTTTTGCTCTGGCGAAAATCACCAATGCACAACGCGTGCGCTCAGTTGCCGACCGCCGCGGAGCCGGCGGCGCGGATCAGCGGTTCGGCGTCGCAGAGGGTTTCCAGGGCGATGCCTTTTGGAAGCATGTCAAGGCTTCCACGGATCTGCGTGAGCAGTTCCAGTCCGCGGTGATCCACCTCAAGGGTGCGGGCGCGTGATTCCCAAGCGCTTGCTGCCCCTGCCTGATAGCCGCAGCGTTCAAGCAAGGCGATGCCTTCGGCATCGGCCATTGATTCCCCGGCCGCAACCCCGCGCACCAGGGCGCTGAGGTAGCGTTCCAGCTCCTGTGATTCGAGGATCTCGGCACGGACCACCAGCCCTTGGCCCGGAAGATCCGGCAGCAGCGCGTTGACATCAACCACCCGGGTGAACCCTGCCTTTTCAGCCAGCTTGCTGAACGGCGGCCCGAGCAGGGTCGCGTCCACCTGTCCGTCCAGCAGCGCATCCAGGCGTTCGCGCACGCCACCGACCACCACAAAATCAACCTCCACGCCGGCGTCGCGCAACAACCGCTGGGCGATGAGCGCGAACCCATTATCGGGCGCATCCACCGCAAACCGGCGTCCTGCCAGCTCTGCCAGCGTTTTCACCTCGCCTCCTGCATGGATTCCGAGCGGCGTGGTTGCCTCAACCTGCGCCATCAGGCGCAGGTTGGCCCCGGCGCGGGTCCATTCGAAGAGGTTGTCAATCGCGGTGACGACCATGTCTTGTTCCCCAGCCAGCAATGCCCGCAGCTGCTCGGCGCTCGAGGTGGTCCGGGTGGGCACCACCTCGACGGAGCGCAGGAATCCCAGCTCGGCCGCCAGCAGGTAGGAGACCGGAGGCACGAAGTGGCTTTGGCGCAGGATCACGAGGCCGCCCCACCTGCCGCAGCAACCGCGACCGGGCGGTCGGCATACCAGGGAGGCAGCTGCCCCGAAGGTCCTCGGACGCTCGAACGCTGGGTTCCGAGGCCCGTGATCTCCGCCTCCATCACATCTCCATCACGCAGGAATCGGCCCCAGTGCGATCCGTTGCCCGCAGGCGAACCGGTGATCAGCACATCCCCGGGCTGCAGCACGGCCACCGAGGAGGCATAGGCGATCAGGCTCGGGATGTCGAAGAGCAGGTCATCGGCCAGGGCATCTTGCATCAGCGTGCCATTGAGGCTCAACTGGATCCGCAGCTTTGCCGGATCGGGCACAAACCGTTTGGGAACCACATAGGGTCCGGTGGGGAAGAATGTTGGCTGGTTCTTCGACCTGAACCAGTCGGTGCCCATCATCGCGATGTCGTTGCGCGGTACTAGTGCGCGCGCCGTGACATCGTTGACGATGGTGTACCCGGCCACGTAGTCGAAGGCCTCTGCCACAGAGACCCGGTGCGCCTTGCGGCCAATGACCACACCAAGCTCCAGCTCCCAGTCAATGCTGCCGCCGACATCGGGCAATTGCACCTCGTCATAGGCGCCACAGACAGCCGAGGGAATCCCGGTCCAGACATACGGGTCGCCCGTGCGGCCGCGTTCATCGATTTCGGCCGCGGCGTCGGCTGCCAATTGCTGCGCATCGGCACCTTCTTTCCCCAGCTTGTGGGCCACGCTCATCTGGATGACGTGCTCACGGTAGTTGGCCCCGGCGGCGATGATGGTGCCCACCGGCTGCACCGGCGGGTGCACCTTCAGGCCCTTGAGCGGGCGGGCGCCGGCGGCGGCCGGGTCCAGCTGCTCGAGCGCATCCAGGTGGGCATCCCAATGGGCGAAAAGATCCCCGATCCGCGTGATACCCGGCAGCACACTGCGCAGATCCACGACCTTGTCGCCGAAGACGGCCCCGGGAAATTGCTCCGCGCTGTCCTCGAAGGTGCCCAGCTTAAATCCACTGATGAGAGTTTCCTTCATGAGTCCTCCATGTTCCATGATTTTCTTCCCTATACCGGTGGCGGGACGAATAAGCCCTTGTCCTTGTCGTTGAACATTTCCTTGGCAATGAATTCATCCATATCCCCGCCGGTGCCCCACTGGTCCGAGGTCATCGGATCCTGGGTGTCATAGATGCTCGGGTGCCAGGTGTCCTCGTCGATCGAATCAAGTTCGGTGGTGAATTCCATGGTGTTGCCGTTGGGGTCGTGGAAGTAGGTGAAGGTGTTGTCCCCGGCGCTGTGGCGTCCCGGTCCCCAGATCTTCTTGAATCCCGAGCGCAGCAGCTTGCCGCTGCCGCGCATGTACTCGTCAATCCCGCGCAGTTCGAAGGACGCGTGCTGCAGCGAGGCGTGCGGGCCGCGGGCAATGGCGATGGAGTGGTGCTGCGAGTTGCATCGCAGGAAATAGAACAGATCCCCCATGTGCGGGTGGTTCAGGGTGTCCGAGAGCCGGAAGCCCAGGTGCTGCTCATACCAAGCGAGCATCTTCTCCGGTTCCGGGGAGTTGAGCACCACGTGGGATAGGCGCACCGGGATGGCTTCGCGTTCCTCGATTTTGCGGTGCTTGCGCACCTCGACATCCGAGGAGACCTCGATGGTTCGTCCTTCCAGGTCGAAGAATCGGAAGCCGTACCCCCCGCCAAGCGTTTTGAGGTCATCGGGTTCGCCAATGAGCTTCACCCCCTTGGCAATGAGGTCCGAGGCAAGCTGGTCCACCGCTGCATTGTCGGATGCGCCGAACGCGACCATGTCAAGGCGCTTTTCTTCGGCCTCGCGGACGCGGACAGAGTATTGCTCCGGGGAACCCTCGGCGGCAAAGTAGGTCACTCCGCCGTCGTCCTGCATCTCGGTCAATCCCCAGTGGTTCTTGTAGAAGTCAACCTGCTTCTTGTAATCGGGAACCGCGATGTCGAAGTGACGCAGGTGTGTGATCGGGCTGAAGGCCATAATTTTCTCCTGTAATTCTGTCCGCCTGGGCGGATGTGGGTGTGGCGAAGGTTGGCTTAGAGATGTGCCGGCAGGTCGTGGCCGACCATTGGGATGCCGGCAACGAGGCGTTCGAGTGCTTCGGCGGTGTCCCCAAGGCCCAGGATGTAACGGTCCGGGCGAACAACCACGACCTTGGCGCCGGCGGCCTCAAGAATTTGGCCGGCCTTGGCAGGATCGAACAAAACAACAACGTCGTCGTTGTCCTCGAGCTGGTTGCGCAGCGCAGCCGGGACGGCGGAATAGAGCTCGGGGGTGGTTGCCACCAGAAAGCGGGAACCCACCATGTCATCCAGGCGTACCCCGTCGGCGAGAATCGGCTGCATCCCGAGTCGGCCGGCACGTTCATCGGTGCCGCCCTCGTGCAGTCCCGGGCCCAGTGCCGGGGCGACGGGTGCGGAGGCCGCAGGGTTCGTCCGGATGAAGGCATCACGCTGCTTGGCAACCTCCGCGTCGGTGGTCTGCAGGAAGCCGGCAGCCTTGGCCGCCTGCTCAACCCAGAATCGTGCGTGCGGCAGGCGTTCGGACTCATAGGTGTCAAGCAGACTGCCATCAGCAGCGCCGCGCTTGACGGCGTCCAGCTTCCAGACCAGGTTGGCCACATCGCGCATGCCGGCGCAGAGGCCCTGCCCAAAGAGCGGAGGAGCCTGGTGCGCGGCGTCGCCGGCAAGGAAGATATTTCCGGCACGCCATTGGAGGGAGATTCTTCCGCGGAACGTGTAGGTTGCCAGGCGGTCCGCGGTGAATTTATCTGCCGGGAGCACGCCGTGGCTAATCCGCTCAAGGCCGGCGGGAGTAGTAATTTCCTCGGGGTCGTCCCCCGGCATCAACATGAACTCCATGCGCACCCGCTTGCCCGGGAGGCGGATCCACAGGGCGGGGCGGGTGTGGTGACCCAGGAAAATCATGTCTGATGACAGGCCCGGACTGTCTTCAAGGATCCCGTCGGCGACCAGCCACTGCGCATCCTCGCCGATTGATTCCGTCTCGATGTTCAGCGCCTTGCGGCTCTGTGAGCGGGCTCCGTCCGCTGCGATGGCCCAGCGGGCCCGGATGAGGGATTCCTCGCCGGCCGCATTTTGCACCGCCACCTCGACGCCTTCTCCGACATTGCGTACCGAGAGCACGCTCATGCCGCGGCGAAGTTCGACACCGGGAAGATCCTCGACGACCTCCTGCAGCAAGTGTTCGATGTCAGGCTGGTGGAAAGTGAGGTCATCGTGCCAGCCCTGGGCACCGATCTGCCCGGTTGGAACTGAAATGAGGACCTCGCGCTGCTCGTTTTCAATATGGAACGAGGCCATCGGCAACGTGGCCTTGGCGAAACGCTCGGCAACCCCCAAGGATTGAAGGGTGCGGAAGATTTCTCCGTCGAAGTGCACGGCGCGGGCTGTGGGCCAAGCCTGCACTTCGCGCTCCACGCCGATGGCGCTCAGGCCGGCACGGCCGAGCATAGCCAAAGCGGTGACACCTACGGGTCCTCCCCCGACCACCACTACGTCAACATCAACGATGTCTGCCATTTCACTCCTTGGTATTCAGTACGTATCGTTTCGAATAAATGTAACACTCATCACTTCACTGCGCAAGGGTTCTGAATGCACCCGAATGCGCGCCAAGCCTTGAGGCTCAGGCCTTCCATACGGTCTTGAGATTGCAGAACTCCCGGATGCCGTCAGCGGCGAGCTCACGTCCGAACCCGGAGCGCTTGATTCCCCCCGAAAGGCAGCTCCTGATTGGAGACGGTCATGCCATTGAATGAGTCCTCCGCGCTCGGGAACCACGCCGTCCTGGGACCGAGTCGAGCTTCGCAGCAAGCGCGCCAATTCGGCCGCTTCCACGAGCCATTCAAGGAATTCAGACCGGATGCGCTTCGGTGATTATTCCGCTCAATCCCATGCCCGACACCCGTACGATTCCAACGCCAGAATGTCCCCTCAAGAGTGAAAGAATTTCTCTCTCCGCCAGCGCCACCTAACGGATATGCCCCAGGCACCACTATGCCTACAGAGAAAGGAGGTCTTTTCAATGAGCCACTCCACTAGATGAACCGCAACGCATTTGCTCTGGAGAGCTTGCCTTGGCCAGCCGTTACAGACCAGTCTCAATTTGGGATGGCGTATCGGCTACCTGGATATTGCCGGCTACTGCGGGACGGTATGGTCCGCTGAACTGTCTGAACGGACTTGTGGATTCTCTCCTGCCGAATCGCTGATGCCGATTGCGGAGTGATGCCGCTTAGTTGCACTCATGGCGCCAACGACGCCGACCATCACCGCGACTGGCAGTGCCAACACCAAGAAGAATCCGGAAAATCCGAGGCCCGCACCGAGGAGAGTGCCCCCAGTGATCCCGCCAGCCACCGAACCCACTCGTCCGGCCAAGCTTGCCGATCCTACACCCGTGGCTCGCACCCGCGCCGGGTATTCAATGGTTGCGAAAATGTTTTGCGTACCACCCAGAATCGTCGGAAGAACCAGGCCTGTCAGGCTCATCATCAACACCAAAAGAGGGAACTCCATGGAGGGATTACTTCCAATGATGACTAGTGACCCTATTGACAGCACCAGGAATGTTCCCACCACTCCGAAACGGGAGTATTTCCTTAGCAGCATTCCCAACAGAATATTGCCCACCATGCTCCCTGCACCGTACAACCCGACAACGAGACTGCTCTGCGCCGTTGTCAGTCCGGGAACCGGGGCCTGCAGAAGTGTCGGCAAATATTGCACGATAGTCATTTGCACACCAAGCCCGATGAAAGCGTAGGCCCATATCAGGCCGGTCACGGCCACGAAGCGTCGCGAAAGAATGGTTTTGAACGCCCCCTTGTTTTTCTGGGCAACGGCGGGAGCCACGAGTTGCACTGTCGAGGGCAGACTGCCTGGTACGAGTTTCTCCAAGGCACGTCGAGCCCGGCCCATACGATCCCCGGGCCGCCAACCAGGCAGGTGATTCAGGAACTAGCGCAAGAAACGGGATGATCAGAGCAAGAGGAATGATGCCGCAGATTGTCATCAAGGTGCGCCAGCCGGAATCGGGGATGACGGCACCGGCTAGGAACGCACCGAATGTGGTCCCGAGTCCAATTCCCGCGGAAACGATGGCCACGAGTTGACCTCTGTTGGCAGAAGGAACCAAATCGGCCAACAGGGTCATGATCACCGGCATCACTCCGCCCAAACCGAGGCTGGACACGATTCGCCAAAAAATGAACATCTCCATATTTGGTGCCGTTGCCATGGCTATGGTGGTCACGCCGAGCAGGATCAGCGAGAGAACGGTCAGTATCTTTCGACCGAACCGGTCAGCCATCCGCCCTCCAATGATGGCACCGAGCCCCATTCCGATAAAGCTCACAGTGACGATGAAGGTAATCTGGGTGCCGGTCGCTCCCCATTCTTTGACCAGCGATGGGAAAACATGGCTCACAATCGTGATGTCCATCCCGTCGGCCATGAGGACCAAGGCGATCACGCCGAAGACCAGCCAGTGCCGTGCTTTAAGGCCCCCGCTATCTATGAATTCTTGCGGTGTGACGGTCGATGCTTTGACAGTATTCACTTTGATTCACTCCTTTCGATTAAAAATGCAGAGTCAAGGCTGTCCGAGAGGAACTCGAACTGCCTTTTCGCCATGCCAATAATTGGCTTGATCTTTTGTAGATCCCTTGCGACCAGACGGGGCTCCGGGCGGCCGCATTTCGCGAGCTTAGAAGAGCACATGCTCGCAGTGCGCATCCACCTGCTGCTAATACCCCAGGGCAACGGATTTACGAGATCAGTGAGCACTTGCCGATAGATCTCGACGCCTGGTGAATTTCACCTACCCGAACAACGTTCAACGCGCTTCTTTTCACGTGAAGGGTGGATTAGTTACGCTGCCAGGCAAAGGTTCAGAATGCACCCGAATGCGCGCCAAGCCTTGAGGCTCAGGCCTTCCATACGGTCTTGAGATTGCAGAACTCCCGGATGCCGTCAGCGGCGAGCTCACGTCCGAACCCGGAGCGCTTGATTCCCCCGAAAGGCAGCTCCTGATTGGAGACGGTCATGCCATTGATAAACACCGCGCCGGCGTCAATACCGGCGGTAAACCATGCTTCTTCCTCGGCGTCGTTGGTCCAGACCGCGCTGGAAAGCCCGAAAGTCGTCTGATTAGCGATGCGCAGGGCATCTTCGCGGTCACTCGCTCGGTACAGCGAGGCAACTGGACCAAAAGTTTCTTCCTGGATGATGCGCATCGATTCGGTCAGGTCGGCGAGCACCGTGGGCGCGTAGAAGAACCCCGGCCCCTCGGGAACGGTCCCGCCGGTGAGCACCTGGGCACCTAGGGCGCGGGCGTCTTCAACGAGTTCGACCAGATCGTCACGCCCGGACGCCGTGGCCAGCGGTCCCACCTGGGTCGCCGGATCCAACGGATCCCCGACAACAAGCTCCGACATCAACTTCGCGAATTCGGCGGCGAATGCGGCATAGACCTCGGTGTGGACGATGAAGCGTTTGCCGGCAATGCAGGACTGTCCGTTGTTGCTGATTCTTGCGCGCACGGCCGTGGCTGCCGCAGCGGCGACGTCGGCTGAGGGCATGACAATGAACGGGTCGGAGCCGCCCAATTCCAGCACCGACTTCTTCACATGGTCCGCAGCAATGGAAGCCACCGAGCGGCCCGCGGGCTCGGAACCCGTGAGGGTCACTGCCTTGACCCGGGGGTCGGCAAGCACTGCGCCAACTTCGGCGCCACCGATCAGCAGCGTGCGGAAGGAACCCACCGGGAAGCCTGCCCGTTCAAAGAGCGTGTCGAGGAAGATCGCGGCCTGGGGCACGTTCGAGGCGTGCTTGAGCAATCCGGAGTTGCCGGCCATGAGCGCCGGAGCGGCAAAGCGGATGACCTGCCAGAGCGGGTAATTCCACGGCATGACGGCCAGGACGGCGCCCAGCGGTTCGTAGCGGGTCCATGCCCGGCTGGCACCGACGCTCGACGGATCTGCCAGCGGGGCATCAGCCAGGAATCCCTCGGCCTGGGCGGCATAGAAGCGCATGGCTTTGACGCACTTGTGCACCTCGGCCACCGATTGCGCGATGGGCTTGCCCATCTCCACGGTGATCATTTCACCCAGGCCCTCGGCCTGGGCTTCCAGATTCTCCGCAGCGGTGAGCATCCACGCCGCTCGCTGGGCAAAGGTGGTGCCACGTAGCACGCGCGCCGCTTCGGCGGCTTCGGCAATGCGGTCCTGGACTTCCTGGGCCGAATGCGGCTCGATGATCATTTCGGTCGAACCTGTGGTCGGGTTGATGGTTGCGATTGCCATGGGATGGGATCCTTTTCTTCGGAAGTGTTCTCTGTCACGACTATATAGGATACGATTCGTATCGGATACCATTTGTTTCCAGCACATGAATCCACCCCCATCCGCAGCGCGGCCACCGGCTGCCCGACACGCAAGGAGTGCCCCCGTGAGCACCAATGGCGAGCTTCCGAAGAATCTTCCACTCTTTCTCACCGACGCCGATGTGGCCAGTCTTTCGGATTGGTCCGGGGCGATCGAAGCCATCCGCGCCGCCTACCAGGCGCCCGGCGACGAGGCCGGAACCCCCGGTCGGATTTTCGCCCAGACTCCGCGGGAATGGTTGCGGATCATGCCTTCGGTGCCGCCCAGCGGGCAGCTGTTCGGTGCCAAGTCGATCGCCGGGTCCTTCGCCGACGGCCTGCGCGTCAGCTACCTGATTTCCCTCTTCGACAAGGACACTGCGGATTTGGTGGCGCTGGTTGACGGAAATCGCGTCACCGGCCTGCGCACCGCAGCGACCACGGCAGTGGGCACCTCCACGATCGTGCCGCAACGGCCGCTGATCGTGGGAGTGATCGGCTCCGGCTTCGAGGCGCGCTCCCACCTGGAGGCTTTTTCCCACGTGCTCCAGTTCGCCGAGATCCGCGTTTACTCACCAACTCCGGCCAACCGCGAGTCCTTCGCCGCGCAGTTCGACGGCGCCTTCGGCGCTCCGGCACATGCCGTTGGCTCGGCCCGCGAAGCCGCCTACGGTGCGGATCTGATCCTGTGCGCAGCCCGCTCTCGCGATGAATCACCGACACTGCAAGCAGACTGGGTCGGCCCTGACACCGCAGTGGTTTCCATTGGTTCCACTACTGCAGCCCAGCGCGAGCTGCCAGCCGAACTCATCGCCCGCGCCGCGGTGGTTGTTGTCGATTCCCGAGACGAGGTAGTCAATGACAGCGGAGATATGATCGCCGCCCGCGCCCACGGCGTCGACGTCGATTCACTCGTTGCCACCCTCAACTCGGTCCTCTCCGGTGAAACCGACATCGATTCGGAGCACGGGATCAGGATCTACAAGTCAACCGGGTCCGGTCTGCAGGACATCGTGGTTGCCGAGATGCTAGTGGACCGCGCCCGCGCTGAGGGCATCGGCACTACCTTGCCCGTCGGCATCGTCACCAGCCGCAAATAACACCTCACAGAAAATAAAAGGAGTACACCATGGTGGATTACACCAAGTCCGAAGCCCGTGCCTGGGCCAAGCAGAACTTCACCGGCACCGTCGCCGTAACGCACCCGTCCTTCACCGCTGATTTCTCAGGCATCAACGAGAACGCCATCCGCCACGACATCCTGCTCCTCAAGGAGCGTGGCTACGCCGGTTCGCTGATCATCGCCGAAGCGAATGTCACCCCGGAGGAGAACGCCCGGATCACTGCCATCGCCCGCGAGGCCGCAGGCCCGGACTTCGCACTGTTCTTCCATGCCATCTTCGGCACCCTGGAGGAGAACATCCACGCGGCAAACCTGGCCACCGAAGCCGGTGCCGATCGTGCCCTGCTGGCCTACCCATCATCGTTCTGGCCGACTTCCTACGACGAGGTGTTCAACTACACCAAGCGCTTCACCGACGAAACCGATCTGGCCACCATGCTCTTCCCGCTGCCGGCCTGGGGCTTTGAACGCATCCACCCCGCCGGGATGAGCGTGGAGTTCGTGCGCCGCGTATTGGACGCGATGCCAAGCATCGTTGCCATCAAGGCAGAGCAGGGCTACCCCGGCATCCCCGGCGTCATGGAGATGTACCACCACTTCCGCGACGAAGTGGTGATCTCCTGCCCCATCGAGGCCGAGCTGATCCCGCTCATGTCGGTATTGGACGTCCAGTTCTCCGGCACTGCAAACACCAACTGGATGGGCGACTACTACCCCAAGGCCTTCGAGCTGGCCCGCACCGGGAAGTGGGAAGAAGCCATGAAGCTTTACTGGCAGGCCCAGCCCGCACGAGCCGCCAACATTGCTGTGTCTTCCTCTTCCACCCCGGGCACCAGCGTTATCAACCGCACCCAGTGGAAGTACCAGGAATGGCTCTCCGGTTATAACGGCGGTGCCCTGCGTTCGCCAGCGCCCCGGCTTCCGGACCGTTTCATGAAGCAGCTGCGCGCAAGCCTTGAAGCTTCAGGGCTGCCCGTCACGGACTCCCCCGACTCCGAATTCATGCAAGGACGCGTCCGCGCCTAGAAAAGGCCGCCGCTGAGCGGCGGACGAAAGCCCCTGGGAAGAACAAACCGGATTGGTTCGGTTTTCCCAGGGGCTTCTTTGCATGCGGCAAAATGCGCTGGAGAAGGATGCCGCATCAGGACCGCTGACGGCACAGCTGACGGCACAGCTGAAGCAGTTTGCCGAAATTGCGGGGCCGCACCGTGGTCTATCTTCCGCATCCGGGATTCCGGCCTGTTCCCCGCAGTCGCAGTGAAGCCCGTCAATCGGCAAAAGGGTCCTCGGTTTCGGTTCTCGAAGAGATAGGTCAGTTCATCGACGCAACTTTTCGTGAATCTTCAGCACTCTTTCGCGTCCATCCGCCGTCCCAGCCAATCAGGCGATCGAGCGATGCCTGCCCCGGACCTGTCACCAGGAGAACGAACAAGCCGGCGATCAACAACACAGGAACTTGCATGCCACCGCTTTCTGCGGGCGCAAACCCCCGATTGATTTCCACCATGAAAATCGCGAGGAGCATATGTACAATCAGCGGAATTGTCACCAGCCTGGTGAGGAATCCCAACGCGATGAAGCTCCCGCCAACAAACATTAGTAGCGTCACGTACCAGCCGATCAGAAGAGGGAACGGCAGCCCCCACGCGCCTTGAACAATCGCGGCAAATTTTTCCGGCGAGAACTGGAAACCGTGGGCAATGAGCGTGGCACCTATCGCGAGTCGCAAGAGCAAGGGAACGAATGGTTCAAGTCGATGTAAGGGCGAGAAAAATAAACGAAACATGGGTTGAGTTCCTTAGATTGTTTGCCGAGTTGGGTGTTTTGTCGATTCAAGGGGAGTTCAAGGCGATAGGTCCGGAATCGAATACCCGGGACCTCCGCTGGACAACGCCTTGACCCGGATTGATACGACGCGGATACGAGGCGTATCAAGCCTGCCTTCTCCGCGGCGGTCTATTCCGGCGCGCTCATGATCAACTGGCACGCGCCGTCGTTTTTCTTCGTCCGTGAAACCTGCGGCCCGGTTTTCAGGCGGCTTGACGCGTATCGCGTATCGCGTATCAGACCACCACAACGATGCTTTCCACGGTGGGTGCCGAATCGGCATCCACCGTGGAGAGTTGTCTTCCACTACCGGGAAGATCCGCAGAACGCGGCGAATCGCGCATAGCTGGACTGCTCTCCAGGACATCAGAAGATCGGTGGCTCTTGGCGGCCCTTCCGCAGGGACGCCATTACTCCATCGCGGCCGCGCGCTCGGCGGGTCCTTCCGCTGGCACGGGGCCATTTGAATCGACGTCCGCTTGCTCCGGCAGCTGGGTCCGCCGTGACTGCGCACGAAGCCCCGTCAGTGAAGCCAGAAGCAGGCCAATGGGCAGCAGCAGAACCAGGAATATTGCCGAAAGTCCCATTCCTCCTGCAATCAGGGTGCCGCCGGCAGCACCGCCGGCGGCGGCTCCCAGCCGCCCGCCGAATTCCGTTACGCCGATTCCCGCACCGCGCATGCTGGCCGGGTAAGCCATGGCGGCCAAGACGCTCCGCGTGGGGCCAAAGGCCGTGGGCAGGATGAATCCGGTGATCCCCAAGACAACGAGCAGGGAACCGAAACCCGGATCAGGCAGAAGATAAACTACGACCGCCATGACGGCAGCCAATCCCAGGACACTTCCGATAGCCAGGAAACGCGACACCTTGGCCAGGATGGCACCAAGGACCAGCCCACCCAAAACACTCGCCAATCCGTAGACACCGACTATGGTGCTGCTCTGCACCGTATCGAGCCCGGGTTTAGGCAGCTGCAGCAATGTCGGCAGGTACTGGGCTATCAGCAATTGGGTGCCCAGGGAGAAGAAGCCAAAAAGCCACAGCAACAGTGTCGTCGGCGCCAGCGGACGGGCCAAGACTCTGCCCACCGAAGCTTCAGCCCCAGGCCGCCTGGCCCCCAAGCCCTTGCCGGCCAGCGACGGGGTGCCGTTGACTCGGCGCTTGGCCGAGAGGAATGCCGGTGATTCGGGAACTACTGCGGCAAGCACAGCGATCACCGCCAACGGAATCAAGCCGGCTACCACCAATAGCACGCGCCATCCGGCGGTGGGAATCAAGGTACCAGCCAGAATTGCACCGACAGTTGTCCCCAGCCCCACCCCGGCGTATGCGGCGGCAACCAGCGCCGCGCGCCGCCGTTCCGGGACCAGATCAGCCAACAAGGTGTTTCCGGACGCCATCGCGGCGCCCATTCCCAGACAAGCCAGGATCCGCCAGAAGGCGAAGGCCGTGAAGTCCCCGGAGGTTCCCCCCAGAGCGGTGGCCCCTCCGAAGAGAATAACGCTGCCGATCAGGACAGACTTGCGGCCCCACCGGTCGGACAGTCCTCCTGCAACAACGGCGCCGAGTCCCATGGACAGAAAGCCCACGGCGACCACAAAGGCGATGCCGCCACCGACGGAAACACCCCAGCCCTTGATGAGCGTCGGAAACACATGGGCAACGATCGTGACGTCCATGCCATCACAAAGCAGAACCAGGGTGATCAGGCTGAAGTAGATCCAGTGCCTAGCGGTCAGGCGCTCGGAGAGCGAGCCTTCGGCAGATCGTGCTGGTTCATTGTTCATGCTCAAGGCTCGCTCCCTCATTTATTTGCCCGGGTTCACGAAGAAGTTGTTCAGGCGCTCGGTCGGCAGATAGTCCTCCGGCGCTCCGGCCAGGTCGGTGAGATCATTGACATCCCAAGCAGGGTCAGCGACATCGGCGAGGTTTTCACGGGTGACAACCACCGAGGGTTCAACGATCTGGTTGATCTTCGGCCCCTCGCCCTTCAGAATGCGCAAGGCCACATCGACCACCGCCTCACCGGTACGCACAGACGGAGTCGTGGTGCCGTAGAACGGGTAGTCAGAATGGGCAAGAGCCCAGGAAGAGAATCCTTGGCTAGAACCGTCGTCGGCGATCGGCGGGACCTCCATGCCCGATTCCTCGAAGGCGTTGCGAATACCCACACCCATCGTTCCGGCCTGAAGCACTGCGTCAACGCCGGCCGGGTTGGTGGCAAGGAACTTCTGAACCTCGGTCTGGGCCGTTGCCGGCTGGAAGAAGCCAGTCACCGTACCGGCGATCTTGACGTCCGGGCAGTTCTCCAGGACCGCGTCGAATCCCAGGTTCGCAAACGTCGAGGTCGGGATGCCCGGGATGCCTTCGACACGCAGGACGTTGCCCTTGCCTCCAATCGAGTGCAATGTACCGCCGGCAACCTGCGCGATCGCCAATGGAACATTGCGCGTGACGCTCACGGCGAATTCGGAATCGATGGGAACCTGCGCTGCAACCAGCGGGATACCCGCCGCATGGGCGGCCTTGGCCAGGTCCACGGAGGGTTCTGGGGCGATGGCGGTGTAGATGATGACATCCGGCTTCAGCGAGAGTGCCTCGTTGAATTGCTGGAGCTGGAGAGGGACGTTTGATGGATCGTCAGGGGCGAATTCGCCGACAATCTCGACGCCCTTGGCCTCCAGCGTCTTACGGATTGACTCCGACATGGAAGCGATGAAGGGGCTGGCTGGCGGCATGCCTACGATGGCCGCGGTGAATTGCCCGGTCTTCTTCGACTTGTAGTCGGCCCAGGCCGACTTGCGGATCTCGTATGGGTAAAGGTCGTAGCCCGCTGCGATTTCCTTGGGAAAAGCGGCCAGCAGTCCACTGGGATCCTTGGCCGTGCCCGTGGGTACGGACCCGCAGGTTCCCGCCGCGGCAGAGGCTGCCGGCGCAGGTGCGGAGGTGCCGGAAGCCGCGGGTTCCGCCGGGGCCGATGCCCCGCAGCCGCTCAGGACGAGGGCTCCGATGCCCAGCATCGTGGCGCCAACCGTGGTGAAACGTGGGAAAGAGGAGGTCTTCTTCATGGTTTATCTCCTTGGCGAGTGAAACGGTGCGTACCGTATGGAATTAGAGTGCCACATGCGATACGATTCGTCTAGTTTCAAATATGACCCATGACACATTTTCGCCAGCAAGGAGAACTGCCGTGAACAACCAACCACTGGGACTGGTGCTCACCGGGGTGAGTAAAAGCTTCGGCGCAACCCGCGCCCTCATCGACGGCGACCTGCACCTGCGTCCGGGCGAAATCCACACGCTCCTTGGCGAAAACGGCTCCGGGAAGAGCACCCTGGTGAAGATCATGGGAGGCGTCCACCGCCCGGATTCCGGCACGCTCACCCTTGACGGTGTCCCCGTCACCAGCCGCTCGCCCCGGGCTGCCATGGATCTGGGGATCGCCACGGTGTTCCAGGAGGTCCTCACCGCAGGGAGCCAATCAGTGCTGGAAAACGTCTGGCTCGGGTCCCACGGAACCTTCCGCCGCGCGCTGCCCCGCGCCGAGCAGCGCACCATCGCCGAGGATATCCTGACGCGCATCACCGGCGGGCTGCCGCTGGATCTTCCCGCCGGACAGCTCTCACTGTCCGAAAGGCAATCGCTGTGCATTGCCCGCGCACTGGTACGCAAGCCCAAGGTGCTCATCCTCGATGAGTCAACGGCCTCCCTGGACGTGCGCACCCGCGACCGGCTCTTTATTGAAATGCGCCGGCTGGCGGCCGAGGGAACGGCCATCCTGTTCATCTCGCACCGCATGGACGAGGTAGCGGAGATCTCGGACCGGGTCACCGTCCTGCGCTCCGGGCGTACCGTCTCCACCGTGGAACGCTCGGAACTTTCGATCAACAAGCTGATCTCGGACATGACCGGAAGCACCGGCCACGATCCGACCCGGCGGCAGCCACATGAACCCGGGGAGATCATCCTTCAAGGTGCGGACATCAGCCTTGCACCGGAATCAGCTCCCATCGACTTCGCACTGCGCGCCGGGGAGATTGTGGGCTTAGCGGGGCTCGAGGGCCACGGACAGGACCAATTCATCAAACGCCTTGCCGGTGTTGCAGCCGGGTCCGGGCGCATTGAGCGGCTCATCGATGAAGGCGCCACCGCGCTCACCGAGCGAAACGGGGACGCACTGGGTGTCGCCTACCTGCCGCGCGAACGCCGCGGCGAGTCCTTGTTCGAATCCATGTCAATCCGGGAAAACTTCGTGCTCCCGACCCTGGGCAAGCACCGCCGCGGCGGGTTGCTGAGCAACCGAAGCATCTCGCGGAAATTTGAGGCCTTCGCCCACCTGCTGTCTCTGCGCTTCGGCGCGGCGCACGATGCCATCTCAACGCTCTCGGGCGGAAACCAGCAAAAGGTGCTGCTGGCCCGCTGGCTGGCCACCGATCCGAAGGTCCTGCTGCTCAATGACCCCACCCGAGGAGTTGATATCGGGACCAAGCGGGAGATCTACGCGATCCTCGACCGGCTGAGCTTGACCGGCATGAGCATCGTGGTCCTCTCCAGCGAGGTCGACGAGCTTGTGGACTTGGTTGACCGCGCCCTGGTGTTCCGGGATCAAACAGTCTTTGCCGAAATTTCCCATGCGCAGCTATCCACCGAATCAATCGTCGCTGCCTACTTCGGCCAACAAACAGAGGTGCTCTCATGAACCGCTTCCTGACCCTCTTCCAGCGCTGGCCCTTCGCCTTTGCCCTATTGCTCGCACTCGTGTTGCTGGTGCTGAACCTGATCGTTTCCCCCTCGTTCCTCTCCCCCGCCCGGCTGCCCGGCACCCTGGCTACGCTGGCGCCGTTCGTGCTGGTGGGATTCGCCTCTACGCCTTCGATCCTCGCCGGCGGCATCGACATCTCGGTCGGCCCCCTGGCCACATTCATCAACTGCTTCTTTGTCGCCATCCTCATCCCCGCGGGACTGGGCCACTGGCAGGTGGCTGCTCCCATCATCCTGATAGTGGCCGCCGGCATCGGCGCCCTGAATGGAATTCTGATCGCCGTGGTGCGCCTGCACCCGGTGGTAGCGACCACCGGAATGCTGTTCCTGCTCGTGGGCATGTCGCTGACCATCGCACAGAACCCGGTGGCAGCACCGGATAACTGGACCGAGCTCTTTGCCGGAGGCATCGGCATTCTCCCCGGAGCCCTGCTGACCATCGGCGCCGCTGGACTCATCTGGTTCACCCTGTGCCGCACCGCGTTTGTCAGCAATCTCTTGGCCACCGGCGAGAGCGATGTCTCCGCCTACGGATCCGGAGTGAACATCAAGATGGTGCGCATCCTGGCCTACACGCTCGGCGGGCTCTTCGCCGGAATCGCCGGAATCGCCTTGACGGCCATTGTGCAGTCATCGCAGTCATCGCTAGCCACCACCTATGCGCTGCTGGGGCTCGCCGCCGCGGTGCTGGGCGGCACCAGCCTGGCCGGCGGACGTGGCGGATTGCTCGGCGCGCTCTTCGGCGCGCTGTCCATCTACCTGCTGCAGCAATTGCTCACTGCCTCGGGCGTGGCCCCAAGTCTCATCCAATTCGCCTACGGCTCCGTCCTGGTCCTTGGCGTCGTGCTAGGCGCGACGCTGCTGGCCCCCCGCTTGAAGAGGAAAGTATCATGAGCGCAGACACCCTGTCTCCGGCACCGGCACCCGCTGTCAAGATTCCCAAGCCCTTCGCCAGGTTCAAGGCCTGGGTCTTCGAGGTACCTGCCCTGCAGGTCCTGGTCATCCTGGCGCTTGCGATCTGGCTGCTCCTCACCATCCCCGCCATCGCAAACCCCCGGTCCGTCACCTCGATCCTGGTCATCACCTCCCTGCTTGCTCTGGCCGCTATGGGCCAGACGCTTGTGGTGATCCTTGGCGGACTGGATCTGGCAGCGCCCGGCTACATCCTCTTCGGTGCATTCATGGCGGCGAACGTCGCGGGCAAGCTCGCCGTTCCGGCGATCGTGGCAGTGCTGATCACGGTTCTGGTCTGCGGCGGCATCGGCGCCCTGATCGGCTGGATCTGCCACCGCTTTGCCGTCCAGCCGCTGGTTGTCACCTTGGGCACCGGCGCGGCACTGACCGGCGCGACACTCTTCCTCGCCGACGGGGATTATTCCTCCGCCCCGCCGGCCGCCCTGCGGTCCCTGGCAAGCCTGCGCGGTACCACCTTCGGCATGCCGTTCCCTCCGATCATCCTGATCGTGCTGCTGTGCGGGGTGGGCATGTGGATCTTCCTGAATCGCACCGCCGCGGGGCGCCGATTCCATGCAACGGGCGTCAACTTCCGGGCCGCCAAGCTGACGAGAATCCGAACCTCCGTGGTGTGGACACTGGTCTTCGCAGCCTCCGGCGCCCTTGCAGGCATCGCAGGCATCCTCATTTCCGCCTACGGATCGGGCTGGTCGCAGACCATCGGCGAGCCATATCTATTCTCCGGTCTGGCCGCCGTCCTGGTGGGCGGAACCATCTTTGGCTCGATCCGCGGCAGTTACACGCGGACATTGCTCGGAGCTCTGACCCTCACGCTGCTGTCCACCATCATCGTGAGCAATGGACTCTCCGAAGCGCAGAGCCGGATCATCTTCGGAATCATCATCTTGGCCGTGGTTTCGCTCTATGGGCGCGAACGCCACGTCCGAGACAGGTTCTAGGTTCGGATTCAGCAAATCGAATAAGACCGCCAAGGATGCCCCGGCCTGCTGGATGTGCCCAGGTCAATGCAGCGCGATGGCCAATGAATTTCCCGCAATCCATATCCACACGAACACCCACACCATGCAATAAGGGACGAGTCACCTCATCCTGATTCCATTAAAAATTCAAGGAGAACAAATGCCCACCGTGACCCCCACCGCAGCCGAGGTGCTTTCCACTTCCTGGAAAATCGACGGCCTGAGGATTAAGAACCGCTATGTACTCAGCCCCATGGCGGTGCTCCATCCCACCAAGGACGGGCACCCCAGCGACCAGACCATCGAGTTTCTCACCACGCGTGCACGCGGCGGCGCCGGACTCCTGATCATCGGCGGCACCGTTGCCACCGAGCGCGGCAATCAGGAAGCGCCGTTCCAGCCACTGATGCGTTTCGATGACGACAAGTTCATTCCGGGCCTCAAGCGCATGGTCGACGCCGTGCACGAATATGAAGTTCCCATCTTTGCCCAGATCTTCCCGAGCTTCGGCGCCATGGGCGTGCCCGGCGAGGGCCGGTCAACGCGTGCGGCAAGCCCCAAGCCCGTCCGCATGGCAGCACCCCGACTGCCGCACGGCTTGTATATTCCCGGCGGGCGCACCAACCCCACTCCGGACGAGATCACCAAGGAAGAAATCCTCGAGGTCCAAAACGCCACCGTTGCCTCCGTGCTCAGGGCCAAGTCCGCCGGCTTCGATGGCGTCGAGCTCGGTGCGCACATGCGCTACCTCTATTCCTCCTTCCTTTCACCGCGAACCAACTGGAGAACGGACGAATACGGCGGAAGCGCCGAGAACCGCGCCCGCATCCTCGTGGACACGATTCGGGCAATCCGCGCCGAGGTCGGCGCCGACTACCCGGTGGGCCTGCGCATGAGCGTCAACGACCACCTCCCCGATGGCCAGGGCCCCGAGGGGTTCGCAGAGGTTGCGGCAATCATCGAAAAGGAAGGTCTCGGATACATCGCCCTCAGCGATGCAAACTACGAGTCCATGGACAACAACGTCTCTTCCGAATCGGGCTCAATCATCGAGCATGGAGAACCCCAGGCATTCCGGGCCGCCATGCCCAACGTTCCCCTGCTGCTGAGCAGCACCTACAACCCGCGGCAAAGCGCTGACGCCATCACCGCCGGATTCGCCGACGGCATCATGCTCGCCCGGCAGCTGCTGGCCGATCCGGATTTCCCCAACAAGGTGCTCCAAGGCCGACAGAATGAGATCACGTGGTGCGACCATGACAACTCATGCCTGCGCCGGCTGATCCTCAACGTGCCGGTTCGCTGCCACAAGAACCCGGCCATGGGCCGTGAGGCGGCTCTCGCTGGGACCAAGGAGCCGGTGTCGCTCAAGCTCAAGCGTCCGGTGGAGAGCCTGTTGATTGCCGCGACCGGTTCCCCGGTCCTCATGGGGATTGCCGACAACCTGGCGACCGCCGGCCAGAAGGGCTCCAAGAGCTGATCCGGCATCGCTTCGCCGGGCATCCATCCGCAATGGATGCCCGGCGAAGCGCTTTGGGCATCCATGCGTGTGCGCCCGAACTCCAAAGAGCTCGGGCGCACACGCATTTTGACCTAATTAACTGTTCCTGTTTTGAACTTTGCTAGCCGGCCGGGCGCAGCGCCCTGCCGGTTCCGCGGTAGATGGCTACGGTTCGATCCCCCGCGCGCACCATCACATCCACAATCATCCGGCGGCCCTCATGGAAGCTGACTTCGGCGGTGGCCACCAGCTCGTCGGCGATATGGGCAGGGGAAATGTAGGAGATGGACGCCTCGGCCGTCGCGATTCCGGCGCCAAAGGTGTTGGCGGCCATGGCGAACGCGGTGTCCGCCAACGCAAAGACCAGCCCGCCGTGGGCAATCCCATGCCCGTTGGCCATATCCGGGGTCACGGTCAGGACCGCAGTGGCGCGTCCCTCGTTGGCGCTGAGCACCTGGATGCGGAGGCCCTCCAGGGCCCTGTCGGCTTCAAGCATCGAGCGGGCCGGGTCGGCAATGAGTGCTGACGGGTTCATGAGAGTCGCTCCACTACCATCGCCATGCCCTGGCCGCCGCCCACACAAAGCGTGGCCAGGCCGAGCGAGCCGTCGGTGGTTTGCAGTCCATTGATCAGCGTTCCCACCAGCCGCGCGCCGGTGGCACCAAAGGGGTGGCCCAGTGCGATGGCCCCGCCAAAGGGGTTGACCTTTTCCGGATCCGCGCCGAGCTTGCGCACCACCGGGACCACCTGGGCCGCGAAGGCCTCGTTCAGCTCAACGATGTCGATGTCGTCAATCGACAATCCCAAACGCGCCAACAGACGGGTGGATGCATCCACCGGACCCAGTCCCATGATTTCCGGTGACAGTCCGCTGGCTGCACTGCCCAGGACGCGGGCCAATGGCTTCAACCCCAGTTCACCCGCGCGCTTGGCACTCATAACCACCAGTGCGGATGCGCCGTCATTGAGCGGGCTTGCGTTGCCCGCGCTGACAGTTCCGTTTTCATGGAAGACCGACTTGAGACCGGAGAGCGCTTCTAAAGTGGTTCCCGGGCGGGGACCGTCATCGGCACTGGCCACGAGGCCGGAAGCCGTGGTCACCGGCACGATCTCACGCGCGAAGTACCCGGAACTGATCGCCCGTTCCGCCCGGAGCTGGGACTCCAGAGCCCATTCGTCCTGGTCCCGGCGCGTGGTGCCGGTTTGCCGAGCCACGAACTCGGCGGTCTTGCCCATGGAGAGGTACACATTGGGAAGCTGTCCGGATTCGCGGGGGTCAATCCACTCCTGTCCTGATTCAAACACTTCGTCGGCACGGAGCGCCGCATCCGCGAAGGCGGGGTGCGGGAACTGGGTCACCGGCGGCGTGGAGCTGGTCGATTCGACGCCCGCGACAAGGAACGCTTCACCGTCACCTGCCTTCACCGCCTGGGCAGCCATCGCGGCGGCCTGCAATGAAGAAGCACAAAAGCGGTTAACAGTGACTGCCGGGACACTGTCCATTCCCCCCAAGACCATGACACGACGAGCTATGTTGTCACCCTGGGCCCCCTGAGGGACGGCACATCCCACGTAGGCATCGGCAAATTCGGAATGATCCAGCTGAGGAACCGCTGCCAGCGCACCTCGGATGGCGGCCAATGCAAGGTCTTCTGGACGCTCGGCGGCCAGCGAACCCTTGCGGGCGCGGCCGATGGGCGTCCTGCGGTAGGCGACGATGACCGCGTCATTAGGCGCGAGGGCGGTATTCACGATGGTGTTTCCTTTCATTGTGGACGACCCACCTAACGGGCAGGTTCCACGGACAGGGAAGGGATGAGTACCGGAATGGCTCGTCCTGCATGCCCCGGGGACAGCAAGGTCATTCATCCAACATCAACTGAATTATATACGAACCGTATCGTATTGCACAAGGTTCAGAGCTTTCCCAAGGGCGCTCCGTCATTGAACGGAACCACGGAAGGGGCTGGATCAGGGCGAAGCGATGTACAAAGGACTCGTCGCACAACAGGCGAAAGCGGGAGCGCTCAGGCGCTTCCAATTTCCGGTGCGAGCCCTTGGATCTTGGACCCGACAGTCACAATGGTTCCTCCGGGAATTCCAAGGATCACTTTCCGGCGGAGAGTCCCTCAAGGACCGTCTGCATAATGGCGTCGGTGGCTTTTGCATCCAAGGGGCCTGACTGGAAAAGCAGGCGGAAATAGATAGGAGCATAGAGCAGCTCCGTGACCACCTGGGCATCTAGATCCTTGCGCATCGACCCCTCGTTGATGGCTCGTGCCACCAGCGAGGTAGTGGCCTGCGCACGCGGGGTCCAGAAAAGCTTCTTGAACTCCGCCATCGTGGCCTCGTCCTGCTGGCACTCGCCAATAAGCTGCGCAATAAGCCGGCCCTCATTGCCCGCATAGACCTCCGCAAGCGAGGCCATGTGCTCACGGAGCGCGTCGATCGCCGGTACATCCTCACGCACCGGGGTGCGCGCAACATGGTTATCAAGGAAGGTATCGATAACCACGGCAACCTTGCTCGACCACCACCTGTAGATGGTGGTCTTACTGACGCCGGCTTCGCGGGCAATGCGCTCAATGGAGAGCTTCTGGACCGTAAACCCGTCCTGCCCCGAACCCTCAAGCAACTTCATCGTTGCTTCCAAAACGGCCCGACGACTATCTTCGCTTCTAATTGCCATGATTCAACCCTACTTGCAAAATAATCCAATACGAAACGTTCACAATCATGTGCCGACAAAGTGACATCACCACCTTGCGCAGCATTGTGATGCAGATTACGCTCAATACGAAACGGATCGAATCTGATTGGGAGGTGCCGTGTCCGTATTTTTGGCCACGGAGATCATGAAACTGGAAAAAGTCACAGGGACTCGGAGATTTGCGGTGGGCTCGGTTGCTGCTCGTTGCTCCACGTTCGGCGCGTACCTGTCTGCACTGCGGATAACCCACCAAACGTCCTGCCAGGTGGAGAAGTGAGTTCCGTACTGGACACCCGTGGGGTTCCTGCCGCCGAGCGCCGGGATTACTGGTCCGCTGGAATCGCCGAACGCTTCTTCCCGATGGAGCTCGAATCTGTCGGCGCTCCTTCCTTCGAAGCCCGTCTTGCCGGTGGTCAGATGGGGCAGATCGGGGTCCAGTCCATCCAAGGACTTGCCCACCGGGTGGCCCGGACTCAGCGCATGATCGCCCTCGCCGATCCCGAGTGCATCCTGCTCTATTTGTTGACCAAGGGCGAGATCCGGATCGAACAGGACGAACGCAGTTGCGCCCTGCGCCCCGGAGACCTTGCCTGCCAGGATACGTCGCGGACTTCCACCTTTGAGGGTCGGGAGGGTTTCGAGGTGCTCGTCTTCAGCATTCCCAAATCGGTTCATCGGGGCGCAGGCCGAAGGCATCACCCGGCGTTCGGCGACACGGGTTGAGTCCGGCCAGGGCCGGCTGATCGGGCATGCCACCCCATTCCTCGCCCAACTTGCCCGAACCACCACGAGCGGCGGCGGCTTTTCTACCCGCGACGGCGAAGCCGCAGCGGACATGATGTTGCCCCTGGTCCGGAGCATGTACGGCGCACAGGAGATCACCGATCCGCGTTCGCGCCCCGAGGTACTGCTCGCACGAATGCAGCGGTACGTTATGGAGAACCTGCACGACCCGGAACTCGGACCCGAGTCAATCGCGCAGGCCCACTATGTCTCCACACGCTACGTGCACAAGATCTTTGCATCCTCCGGCACTGCGGTGTCATCCTGGATCCGCGAACAAAGATTACAAGGTGCGGTGGGCGAGTTGCGAAGGTCCCCGGAAACCACGATCGCCACCGTCGCGGCGAAGTGGGGATACCGGCATCCGGCCAGCTTCAGCAGGGCATTCCGCGAGGTTCATGGCTGCGCTCCGCGCGATGCTCGGCAGCTGCCGTTATCGGCGTGAAGTCCTGCTCCCCTTAAGGGGAGCAGGACTTCCTCGGCCCGGCACGATCACATCTGCTGCGGGAATCCAGCCTCGCGCATGCGAGTGCCCCAGATCCCCGACTTGCCCGGGGCGATGATCCCATTCGGATCAAGAGTGTCCTTGATCGTCTCGTTGAAGCGTCGCAGCGCGTGGTCGTTGAACCCGAACTGGTCTGCCGCCAGATCCATGAAGGACAGGTGCGCCCGGTACTCGCCGTAACCGCGCTTGCCAGCCTCGGCCACCATCCGCTTGGCCAGGGCATACGCATTGGCGACCTGTTCGGGATTCTTCGTGTCGAAGGCGATCACGTTGATGAACGTGGTCGATCGGGCGTTGATAGGGAGCATGCCGCCGAGGAAATCAAGTCCCGCCTCGGCGCACATCTCCCGCATCATCTTCTGCGCGGCAATCGCATTCTTCCCGGTGAGCGGAATGACCGGCGAGAAATCGACGTGGCCACCCTCTTCGCCACCGGACCAGCCGGCCATTTTGTAGAGGTCCTGGCTCGGTACGCCGATCTGCACCCGCTCGTGCGGGTTGGGCAGCGTTTCCCACGCCTCTTTTCCGTGCTTCTGGCCCACCAGGTCAACGCTCGGGATCTGCAGGAAACGCGCCTCAAGTTTGGCGAAGTTATGGTCGACCACGGCCTCGTCGCCATAGAGCGCGAAGCGCATCATCCAACGCCCAAGTCCCATCTCCTTGGCGATCTTGTCGATGACCTCTTCCGGCATCGGGCCCTCGCCGGCGTACCACTCGGCGCGGGTGGTGAGCATTGAAGCCATGCACAGGGTGTTGGACAGCTGCGGACGCATGTCGATGGTGCCGTCGAGCATAAGCTCGCGCAGCGCGTCCACCACTGCTGGCATCTGCTCCTCATCCCAGACGCGCAGCCACAATGGCATGTACGTTTCAGGCTTGGGCATCAGCCAGTAGCCCATCTTGGTGACGATGCCATAGTTCGACTGCATGAACATCTCGGTAGAGGTCGGGCCTAGGCCGCGCTTGTACAGCGGCCAGGTCGGGTTGTTGTCCATGGCGCCTGAGCCGGTGCGCATGAGGTCCCCATTGGGCAGCACCACCTCGAAGCCGCAGTGCGAGGCCTGGTCGATCGAGTACGGCATGTAGGTCAGCCCATGCTCCAGCGTATTGGAGACGACCCCTCCCCAACCGATGTCCACGATGGAGGCCACGAGGTTATGCCCGCCGGCCTCGATGGCGTCATGCAGGTCGTACCAGCTCACGCCCGGCTCCACGATGGCGTAGCCGAGTTCTTCGTTGATCTCCAGGACCTTATTCATCTCCCGGAAGGAGAGCATCACCGAGCCGCGCACCTGCGGTGCCGCACCGCCGTAGCCGTTGTTCTTGCCGCGGCCGATGGGCCACAGCGGGATCTTGTATTGGTTGGCAATCTTCACGATCGCCTGCACGTGCTCGGTGCTCCGGGGACTGACAACGCCGGAGGGCACATTGGTGGCAGTGCCCGGGACCTGGAAGGGATCCTGGAAGTCTTCCAGGGATTCGGCGTCGGTGGCGACATTCTCGGCTCCGATGGCCTCGGCGAAAGCTGCCAAGGCGTTGTCCAAGTCGGCTTCGGTGACGCCCGGAGGAAGCGGACGGGTAGTGGTCTCAGAGGTATTGCTCATCTTTTCAGGTCTCCTAAATAGCGCTAAAGGTGAAGCTATTGTGTGAGTTCTATGGTGCGCCAAGTTGCCCCCGTGTGGGGCAGCTCTCACTCGATGGTGCAGTGCGTGCACAGAAGTGTGCACGCACTGCACCATCGGTGCCTTGCGGGTTCCACCGGTGAAAAGAAGGTGATTGCATAAGGTCAACTACAGGCATCTAAGTAAATGGAGAAATCATCATGACCGATGGTCGTCTAGCTGGAAAAATTGTCCTGCTTACAGGTATCGGCGGTGGCATGGGCCGGGAAACCGCAAGGCTTTTTGCCCGCGAAGGCGCCACAGTGGTCGGTTGTGATCTCAACGAGGAAAGCGCGGCGGAAACGGTTCGGCTCATCGAAGCCGAAGGTGGCACTATCGATTCCAGCGCTCCGGTGGATCTGGGCAAGCGCGAGGCAATCGATGCCTGGATCAACGGCGCCGTCGAACGCTTCGGCAAGGTTGATGTGCTCTACAACAATGCGAGCATGCCTAAATTTGCGCCCTTCGCCCAAATGAGCGGTGAGGATTACCGCTTCACCATCCAGAACGAGCTGGATCTGGTCTGGCATGCCTGCCAGAGCGCGTGGCCGCATTTGGCCAAATCCGGCGGCGCTATTGTGAATATCGGTTCGGTGGCTGGAGTCCAAGGCGCGCGTGCCTTGCCGCAGGCGGCGCACGCGGCCGCTAAGGGTGCAGTCATTGCGCTGACCAAGCAGCTGGCCGCGGAGGGTATCGCGGTGGGCGTTCGAGTCAATTGCGTCAGCCCCGGCGTCATGGCCACCCCACCGATCCTGGCCATGTATGCCGAGCTGGGCGATAAAGCACCGGTAGCGCCGATCGTTGAACGCACGATCTCCGGCAAGCCGGGCGATCCACTGGCAGTTGCGTACGCCGGACTTTATTTCGCCTCAGATGAAGCCAAATGGGTCACTGGTTCACATCTGGTGGTGGACGGCGGAGCCCACGCGGTGATGTAGGAATTTCAGTCCAGAATCATCGAGTCGATATCGTCTCGAAGCCACCCCTGGCCACCGCTTCTAAGGTTGTTGGCTAGGGGCAGCTGGTGCGACGCGCTTTCGATAATATGCATCAGATACCCGCCGGTATTGGGAAATGCCACGAGGTCTCCCGCGGCAACGCCCTGCGGGAATTCGAAACGACGCCGCAAGATCAGCTCTTCCTCGATGCAGTAGGCCCCCACTAAAAACGCGCTGAGTGCGGCGCGCTCGCTTCGTGGCGTCCCTGTGTGAAGCAGCAACGGATCCAACAGGAAGTCCGCCGATGTTGAACGGCACTGCGTCCTGTTCATGTGCAGGCCCACTAGCGGCAGCCCATCGCTGCGGGTCTTAACAAAAGCGACCTTTGCAAGCGTCATCCCGCAACCGTCCAGCAGGCTACGACCGGGTTCGCAGCGCAGCTGAACGCCGCGTCGCTTGAGCATCTGCGCTACGGATTCATGTTCGCCTTCCGGATGGCTTGCAAGAATTTGATTCAGCCATTCTCCGCGGATCAATTTCTGGTGGTACGGATATACCGAGCCACTTGGCTCGGTTCCGTTGGCGCCCAGCCGATCGGATTTCCACGTCAAGGACTCATCCCCCGCGGGCAAGGCGGCAAGACTCCTCCCAAAAACCGGTCCATTGCGCGGCATCATCCAGATAGGACATCGGGATCCCGCCTCCCATGTCCACGAATTCCGGGGTATGGCCCAATTCCCGCAAGGAGTCGATGAGCCGTAGCGATTCGGTCAGGACCAATGACCGCTGCTGCGCGCTGTACCCATTGAGGTGGAAATGGATGCCGCACACTTCCAAGCCCGTGGTTCGGTCCGCGGAGTCAAGAAACTCCAACCATTGCTCTGCACGGAGCCCGAACCGTGTGGGAGCAATGGCTGCGCTTGCGGAGGCGAGGCGCAAAGCGACCCGAACCCGGCGGCCGGACTGCGCCGCAATATCCAGCAGATACAGCGCCTCATCAACATTGTCCAGGCTCAGCACCACGTCATTTTCCACCGCCAATGTGAGCAGCTTTGCAGACTTGACCGCAGCCGTGACGATCAGCCGGTCTGCCGGGACCCCTCGTTTCAGGCACTGGTCGAGTTCGTGGAAACTCGCCACATCGACGCCGCACCCCTCCGCCGCTGCATGGTCGACGGCCCCGATCGTTTTGTTTGCCTTGCGCGCCAAATAGATCTGGAAATCTATTTCATGTTCAGCTGCGGCTTCTCGCAGCTCGGCAATATTCCTGCTCATGGGAGTGAAGTCATGGAGGTTCAGCGGTGACCCGTACTGCTTGATCAATTCTTGGCAGAGGACCGGATCCGCCAAGAGGTCTTCCATCCACGGTTCCAGGCGCGCGGTGAGCTGGGCAGTTCCGTACATCAGCGGTGGCATCAATGAGCTACTTTCTGGCTTTCGGTGGTGACTTTTTGTGCAATTCTTTGGGCCCAACCCCGGTACTCCGGGTGCAGCGTGCGATTCAGGGTGTCGTGCCCAAGTGTGGGGTCCTCGGTGGGTCTGCCCAAGGCGGCTAGCGACTCGTTGCGTTCTCCGCGCACATTCAGGCACGTGCCGTCGGTATCCGTCAATAATCCGCGTTCCCCCGAGCGGATCAGAACCTCGCCGTGGGCAAGCAAACCGTTGAACAAGGTGCTTGCTGGGTGTCCATCCGGCGCCGGCCCGGCGAGCACTCCTGCCGGCGCGGTCACGGCATCGATGAACACGGCACCGGCTTCAACCGGCTTATTAAAGAGTGCTTGGTTGAGCAATCCTGCATCGAACAGAGCCAACAGCTTAAACGCGGTGGGCTCGGGTGGGCCGAAGGCCATGCGTTCCAGGTTTGCGGCCAAGCAGCTGAAATGTTCACGCTCCCCTGTCCGCCAGGGGATTCTTGCTAGCGCGCTAACCAGCTGGGCATAAACCCCGGGCCAGACGATAGCCCAGACCCATTCGTGGGTGGGAGTTTCCAAACCGTGGTTTGCACGCAAGCTCCTGCGCAGCTGTTCGGCCGGGTCGCCCAGAGTTTGCATGTGCTCTGAGCACCCCGTCTGCAGGGTTTCCCACAAAGACTTCTTGCTGGCGGGAACCCCGCTGAGTTCCGCACAGTCTTTGGCACAGGCAAGCAGGATCTGCCACAACACGTTCACCTCGTGGGTAGCCCCATCAGTGGTGCCCCACAGGAGTACTTTCTCCTTATAGGCTTCAAGAGTGCTTTGCAGGTTCGCCGGAACACTTTGAGGCTTTGGACTCATAGGAATGTTATTCCGAGAGGTCATGGTGATTCGTTCTGGCTCATCCCCGCTAGGCAGATAACGCAGGCCCGGCAGACCGTTCGTTGTTTGGGCCGCCCAGGTTCCACCACGTCCCTCGGTCAGGGACAGGACTACGTCATAGGCGGTGAGCGCCGCTCCCCTGATAAGCACGTTGCTTCCCGCCGGCACCCCGTCCACATTGTTTGTCCCGCGTTCTACAGTGAGCCCGGCTGCTGCAAGTGAACCTTCCGGAGAATTCTCTGCCCGGTAACCGGCAAGCCCGTGCCCAGTGACGATCACTACCTCGTCATAGAGTTCACTACCTCGTTGTGTGGTGACCTCCCAGTACGAGCCGCTACGCACCAAGTTGCCGACGGCCGAACTTCGGTGGGCTATCTGCAGATTGCCCTGCTTCTTTAGACGTTCAAACTGCTCCCTCAGATACTCACCGACCAGCGCTCGTGGTGGATATGTATCCTCCTGCGCGCGAGAGCTATCCGCGCTCCTCCACTGGTTGAAAGTCTGCGGACACAGGCTGGAAGAGGCATCAATAATGCGCGCGTTGACGTTCAGCTTGAGTTCCCGTGGCTGCTCGGTATTCCAGACTCGTCCGGCACCGGGTGAATAGGGGTCATAAACATCAACCTGAACCGCCTGGGCAATTTGCTCGTCAAGGCAGTCGTTGAGCTCTAACAAAGCAAACAGGCATTTCGGGCCGCCGCCAATCATGGCTATGCGGGTCATGGAGCCGAAAGCTCTTCTCGCTGCAGAGCCTCTACGCTGTCTGGTTCTTCACCCAGTTGTTCGCGAACCCAGTCGTCGTTGTACACGCTATGCAGGTATGGAACCCCCGAATCATGAACCAAGAAGGCAATGCGTGATCCTTGGGGAATTTCCGGGAGTAGCTGCCCAATGGCGGAGACTATTGCCCCGGTGGATGCGCCGGCAAGAATTCCTTCACGGCGGGCAAGCGTCCGACAGCCACGCACCATGTCGATTTCCGGGATCCGGAACACCCGATCTGGCTTCGCCTGCAATGCCAGCTCCGGAACAATTCCTGCGCCCAGACCGGGCAAACGCCTGTTTCCGGATTCGCCACCGAATAGCACCGAGCCCATGGCATCCACAGCAATGAGCTTCGTCGAAAGTCCGTGCTCGCGCACATAGTTTTGGCATCCTAGAATTGTGCCGGTAGTGCTGGTGGCGACAAATAACATGTCCAGGCGGCCATCTACCGCCTCCATGATCTCCGGCATCGTAGAGGAAAAATGTGCTGCAGGATTGTGCGGTGAACCGTACTGGTTCGTGGTGACGGACCCAGGGTTCTCGGCCAGCAGTTGCGCAACCCGTTGCCGGCGAGCTGCGAGCTTGTTGCCGTCCGGCTGGTTGACCACCAGATCAACCGTGGCACCGTAGGCACGCATGATGTCCAACGCAGACTTGTTCGCGTTCTCATCGACTACCGCCACAAATTTGATGCCGCGAACTACGCATTGCCGGGACAGGGCAATGCCTAGATTTCCTGAGGTTGATTCAATGACCATTCCGCCCGGTTGCAACTGCCCCGATTGCATAAAGGAATCGATCAGGCTTCCTGCCGTGCGTTCCTTGGTGCTTCCGGAAAGCTGCAGTAAATCCAGCTTGGCAAAAATCTCAATACCTGGTGCATCAAACAGCCTGTCCAGCTTCACCGTTGGTGAGTTGAAAGGGCTCAGGGTTCCAACACTATCCATGATCATTTCTCGCATTCGTGCGTTGGCAAATTCAGCTGGCTTGTACTTCTTCCGTTGAGTTCGAGGACAAGTCCTCCTCACTCCATTTTTCGCAATTCTAAGTGCGAAAGATCGAGACTGGCTAGGAAATCCATGAAATCCCAAGGATTCTTAATTACTGGGCCGAACAGCATATGACGTTACAAAGCCAAGCTTTGGGATAGGTCGTGAAAGAACTCNNCGGTGTATGCCTTGGACCACGGTCGCTAGATGGCCTGATCCGACGTGGAAGGAAAAGTCATGAACTCAACGAACAATTCAGTCGATACTCACCAGCGCACCGACTCTGCATGGATTATCACTGTCTTCGCAGGAGTTATGGCGGCCCTGCATATTTGGAAGCTTCCAGCGGCGATTCCGGTACTGCAAGAAGAACTACAAATCTCGCTATTTCTTTCCGGAGTGCTGCTCGGTGTTGTTCAAGTTGCCGGCATGGTTGGCGGTTTGGCCATGTCGTTACTGGCAGAAATTCACTCCCAACGAAAGATCATGCTGCTCGGCCTGATATTGCTGGTTTGCGGTTCAATTCTCGGCTCGTTCTCCCCCAGCGCTGGCATGCTCCTAGGGACACGCATCATTGAAGGTGCCGGCGTCATCATGTGCAGCGTAATGGGCCCTGGCTTGGTCCGCGCCCATGCACCTTTAAAACGGATGAATCTTGCGGTGGGCTGGTGGGCCGCGTTCATGGGCACTGCAACGTTCTTCGGCATTCTGGGAACCGCAATTTCCCTGCAATTCATCTCATGGCAGACCTGGTGGTTCATCCTTGGACTGCTCACATTTGTACCGATTGCCCTGATTCTCAAATTCGTCTCAGCCNCCGACCCGGGCGGAGGTTCGAGCACCAAATCCGCCTTCCGAAAAANCGCGGTCACCGCTTCTTCTGGCCGAGTATGGGTCAGCGGCCTCATCTTCGGCTGCTACACGGTGCAGTGGATGGCGATCGTTGGATTTTTGCCCACCATTTTCCGTGAAGACGGGCTGTCACCGATTCTCGGGGGATTATTCTCGGCTGTAGTCGGCGGGCTGAACGCCCTCGGGGCAATCATCACCGGAGTGCTGCTGCAACGTGGCATCGCCGGCAAACACCTGTTGTTGGGCTCATTTGTGATCATGGCCGTGACGGCCGTGCTGACTTTCGCGATCGACTACCCGAAAACCCTGGTCCTCGTTCAGGTGCTTTGCGTGGGGCTGTTCTCCTTATGCGGTGCCGCGGTTCCTGCCACGATGACTCGCTTGGCGGTGGATCTGGCACCGGAGGGCGGCTCGGCCCCGGCGGCCATGGGCCTGATGCAGCAGATTTTTAATATCGGGAACTTCACCGGTCCCATGCTTGTCGCGTGGCTGGTAGTCTTCACTGGAGGCTGGTCTTCCACCTGGTGGGTGAGCGTGTTCTTCGGAACCCTTGGCTTAGCCATGGTCTTGGTTCTATTGCCCAGGAACTCTCCGCTGAATTCAATCCAGCACGCCTAGTTCCACCGAATAATACTGTGCAGCGCACTATCGGATGCATGCGCGCACCTGCGCAGCGTTATATATCCACGCCAATACCTTGTATAACCGACTGGAGCGTATCGACAAGCTCATTGGGCCGGGGTGGAAAGATTCCTCACGAAATCTGGACCTCCAGCTGGCCATGCGCCTGAACCGGCTAATCAGCACCATTGTGCAACACCATGATGAGCGCTGAGCCCGGACTCTAATTCCGTCCGTGACACAGACCCGCGAGAGTCGCATCACACCCGCCGCTAGATAGTTGCACTGAATGCATCGATGCACTTAGTGTAATTAGGTGAATACTCCCCTGACGGCGGTTGACCGCCGTACCGAGATCAAGGCAAAGCATCGCCAGTCGATCATCGACGCCGCCTCGAGAATCATGCGCGAGCGTCAGAGCAGTGAGTTCTCCGTTGACGACTTGGCACTTGCAGCAAATGTCTCCCGCCGCACGATCTTCAACCATTTCGCCTCCCTCGATGACGTGATCATTGAGGCATGCGGCAAAGAACTCACACGGGTCGTTGAACACCTTGCCTCCATTTCGCCGGCGTCCGGCAGTGCCAAGGTCCCCATTTTTGATGACCTTGCACAGACCTTTCGCCAAGCAGATCTGATCACCGCCATGGTCTACCTGACAAAGGTCCTTGGCAGCGATGATCCCCGGCTTACGCCACGTCAGGCTCAAATGGCCGGACGCGCGTTTACCGAAATTAATGAACACCTCGGGCGGGAATTGCACGGCCGGCACCCCGATGCGGATCCGCTTGAGGTGGGTTTGTTGGTCAGCACCATGACCAACGGCTTGCTGGTGATTTACCTGCACTGGATCTCGGTCTGCGGCGCCGTCGACTCACCGGAATCCAGGAAGCTGTGGTCACAACTTGTCGACCGGCTGATTAGCTCGCTGCGCACCGGGTTTGGGTCCCACTAACTCCACTAAGAAGCATCTTTTACAACAAACTACGAAGGACTCATGGCTGAATTTCTGTATCGTCTTGGACGCGGCTCCGCCCGCCATGCACGAAAAATCCTGGCCGCGTGGTTCGCGGTACTGCTGGCCGTGGGCGTGGCCTTCGCGTTGGGTGGCGGAACGCTGTCAAACGCCATGTCGATTCCCGGCACCCCCACGGCGCAGGTCACCGACAAGCTTGCCGAGAAGTTCCCCGAGGCTTCGGGCGGCACCGGCAGCGTCGTAGCCCAAACCAGCGACGGCAAGGCCTTCACGCCGGCGCAGGAAAAAGCAATCAGCAAGATCATCACCAAGGCAACCACGATCAATGGCATCGAAACCATCGTTGATCCCTTTGCCAGCGAGGCCGAGCGCAGCAAGCAGGCCAAGGACATCAAGGATGGCAAGGCCCAAATCGCCGACGCCCGTGAGCAGCTAACTGCGGGCACCACCCAACTTGATGATGCCGAGGCCCAACTGAATACCGGGCGCGAACAGCTCGAGCAGGCCATCAGCCAGGCCAAGGCGGCCGGCATATACGAGCCGGCCAAGGCCCAATTCGACGCACAGCAAGCCCAGCTGGACGCCGGCGCCGCCGAGCTGGAGAAGCAACGCGCAGCACTTGAAGAAAACACCGCCGAGCTTGAGGCACAGCAAGAGTCCCTTGAGCAGGGCGCCTCACTGCTGGAGATGGCGGCCGAAATCCGCAACGTGTCCCAGGACGGCGCAGCCGCGGTCATCACCACGGTCTTCACCGAGGCACAGATGGATATCGCCCAGGAAACCAAGGATCAACTGGTTGCGGCATTCGACGACACCCCAGTTGCGGGCGTCAGCTTCGACTACTCCTCCGAGGTCTCCCAGGGCATCCCCAGCGTCTTTGGCGTAGGCGAGGCCATTGGCCTGCTGGTCGCCGGAATCGTCCTGGTAGTCATGCTGGGGACACTGATCGGTGCGGGGCTTCCGTTGCTGACGGCCCTGGTGGGCGTTGCCATCGGCGCCCTCGGCGCCATGTCGCTGTCCAGCGTGCTGGACATGTCCTCGGTAACCCCGATGCTCGGCTTAATGCTGGGTCTGGCGGTGGGCATCGACTACTCGTTGTTCATCATCAACCGCCACCGCCACCAGCTCAAGGACGGCTACTCGGTCCGCGAGTCGATCGCCTTGGCCAACGGCACCTCCGGCAATGCCGTGGTCTTTGCCGGCGCCACCGTGTTCATCGCCTTGCTGGCACTAAATGTCACGCGCATTCCGTTCCTGGGACTTATGGGCTCCGTTGGCGCGGTCAGCGTCCTGATTGCCGTGCTGGTGGCCATCACCATGACCCCGGCACTGCTTTCACTGGTGGGGACCAAGATCCTCAGCCGCAAGGAACGCACAGCGCTGGCTGCCGGTGTAGCGGCGCAACCAGTGCTCGCTCCGTCCCCGAAGAAGGCCGTGCGTGCAATGTCCACCAAGGGCGCCATCGGCACCGCGGTGGTCTCTATCGCGCTCTTGCTGGTGCTCGCGATTCCAGCACTAGACCTGCGGCTGAACCTGCCCGACGGGTCTTCCGAAGCCCACGACACCACGCAGTACCGCGCGTATTCGGCCATCTCTGAGCGGTTCGGCGAAGGCCAGAACGGTCCGCTGCTGGTGGTCGCCGACCTTCCCGCCACCAACACCGACGAGGCGGCGCTGGCTTACCAGCGCGAGATCGCCGAGGCGCTCTTCGCCCAGCCAGACGTGGTTGCTATTGCCCCGGCAGGCACCTCCACGGACCGCACGGTAGCCGCATTCCAGGTCATCCCTGCGCAGGGCCCCACCAGCGTTTCCACCGAAAACCTGGTGCACGACCTGCGTGGGCTCTCACCGCTGGACGGCAAATTTGAGATTGGCGTGGCCGGTGCGGCCAGTGGCAACGTGGACATCTCAGAGAAGCTTGCCCAAGCCCTGCCGATCTACCTGGGCGTGGTGGTGGGACTGTCCATGATCATCCTAATCCTGGTGTTCCGCTCGATTTTTGTGCCGGTAGTTGCCACGCTCGGATTTATCCTTTCCTACTTCGCGGCCCTCGGCGGCGTGGTGGCCATCTACCAGTGGGGCTGGTTCTCCGCGGTCTTCGGGGTTGACACCCCGGGGCCCATCCTGAACTTCCTGCCCACGCTGTTAGTCGGAATCCTCTTCGGGCTGGCCATGGATTACCAGCTGTTCATCGGCTCGGGCATGCGCGAGGCCTACGCCCATGGTGCCAGCTCGCGGCTGGCCGTGGTCCAGGGCGTTCGCGCCGGACGCGCGGTGGTATCCGCGGCCGCGATCATCATGATCTCGGTCTTCGGCGGCTTTGTGTTCTCACACAGCGCGATGATCCGGCCGATCGGCTTTGCCCTGGCTTTCGGCGTACTGGTTGATGCGTTTGTGGTTCGCATGCTTTTGATCCCGGCACTCATGCACTTAGCCTGCGACAAGGCCTGGTGGCTGCCGAAGTGGCTCAACAGGATCCTGCCGGATATTGATGTTGAAGGCGCTTCTTTGGAACGTCGTCATCCGCATGCAGAGGCCGAGGGTTCACCGGACCCGGCTGTGCCTGCCAAGAGCAGCTAGCTCGGTCCGCAGCTGGATCCCTCGGGGCGGTTGCCACCATCACGATGGTGGCAACAGCCCTGAGGCGTTTAATCGATCCGTGTTGATGCGAATCCATGAGGTAACTGTTCGGGGGTCGGCAAAAAGGGATTCAACGTTATTGCTAAGGACACTACCTACGCCTAGTCCGCGTTTGAGGACAACTGATCTTCTGCGACTCTCGGATCCGCTGGTCTCACACATCTAGGGGTGTTTGGCATTCAAACTGCTTCAGCATTTACCCCGTGAGGTTCCCTGTCGAAGGATTGATGTCATGGTGCCCTTGCACCTGCATCATCCAAGTGCGATATACGAGCGGAACCAGTAGCGCGACAGCGTCAAGCGTGAGAAGTTCGCTGTTGAGCGTTTCACCGGTTTGGGAATGGTAGCTCAGAGACCCCCTGTGTGGGATGGTTACGGCTTTCGCACTGGAGGAAGTTTCCAGATGGGTGCCAAATTGCTCAGGGCAATCGGCCCACTGGCAATTGCCGCTTTCCTGCCGTTCAGCAGATTTTTAGCATGGCCGGCAACCAGGAGGGGCAGCTTCTCGCTGCCGCCGCGTAGCTCGATTTCTTGGCTGGCATATCGAAGCTTTGCCAAAGTCTCATTGACAATTTCCAACGCCCGATTCTCTTTGAGCCCCCACGATGCAGCCTCCGAAATCAACCGTTCGCGGGTGACGTGCGGCTGATGCGAGATCCCGTCGATCTTCATCGAGAGTGTGACGGGTCGACCATAGTAAAGAATCTGAGGAGTGACGTCGTATAACGGAGCCAACTCGATACGCCCATCAGGCCTGTGGAGGATGGAGAAATTCTTTCCATGGGCGTCAGTGTTTCCGCAAACAACGTTTGCCACGACGTAGGCCAAAAGCTGCTCGCGGTCATCAAGGCCTTGCCCGAAAGCTGTGCGTCGCCGGCTCAAGATACCTGCCATATTTTTGAGAGTGGCACGGTAAGGGTGATTGTGCTCAAACTTCGAATCGGCATCCCACGGAAGACCGATCGCCTGAGCCAAATCTTCTTGGTGGACTCGCCCAATGACCCCTTGGTCATCGGTGAACCGATCGTATCTTTCGATCACCAAAGCGGAGGTGCCATCAAATATTGACACCTCGCTGGCGAAGTTCACCAGATCACACCTTCTACCGAGTTCCAGGCAGTACGCTTCATCAAAAAGTGCACGCAGTCCTCGGGCGGAGTCCTCGTCTACGCAAGGCTTCACTATGTGCGTACTCGGTGCACCATTCACTGCATCGTGCCAGGCTCCATCGATACGGGCCATCGTCATCTTTGGTTGATAGCCGGCCAGTGATCCTCCACCGCCTACTTGGCCTAACGTGTGGAGGTTGATGCGCCCGATTTTTTGTGCGACTTGGGCGTCGGTCATCGGCTCATAGCTACCTACCGATAGATCTGATATTTCACCAATTTGCAGTGCCCCGGCTACATCGAGTCCTGCGTATGCGAGATGTCCAAACACGTCGGGGCGCTCTGCCCCGGAATCTCGAACAAGGTTCTCCAGACCTTTACCCTCGGGAAGCAGTCCTCCAAAAAATGCTGTTGCCGCTCCTGGCAGAGACTGACGAGGGCCCAGCGGCAGGCTCAAGGAAACAATCGTCGAACCAATGCCAAATTTGGCCATTCCTTCACTGGTGGACTGATAGGTGATTTGATCGCGAGAAATGCGACGGATGTCGCCGACATAAACTCCGTAGATGTGGACTGGAAGGGTTGCATCCACTGGCTACCGGGCCTCCCTGAACGAAAGCTCAATTCCGAGCGCTGACAAGACTTCGAGGAGCCTGGCATTGAGCACTTTTGGCTTGCCCGTTTCCAGTTCAGAAAGGTAGCGTTGGCTGACTCCGAGACGCTCCGCAAGTTCTACCTGTGAGAGTCCGTGACGTTGCCGCACAGCCAACACCATCAACCCGAGGTCGGATGTCTTGCGGATGATCCCATGCATTTTCATTACCTTTACGTAGTAAAGAAGATTTCATTACCTTTTCGTAATCATACCACCGCTATGAGCTATTCGTAATAGGGGATGTATCCAAAGCAAACACCCACACCCAATACCGCGCCCAAGGACCGCCGGATTCCCCCGTCGAGCATCTGGCGTGCAATATGCAGGGTGTCTAACAAGCAAATATTCGCAGGAAAGCCGGGAAGCAGATAGCCATCCATGGTCGGATCGGGTTGTCCGGAGACAAAACGCGAAATCGCCGAGGAGTAGTCTCGGCACGTTGCACCAACACATTACCCACCGTCCGCTTTTAGGATCTCAGCAACACCAATGCCAATCGAACGAAAAATCACTTACCTCGTCAGGTTTTCACGCAATCCAACGAAGACTACTTGATCAGCTCCGAGAAGTCTGCAGCTTGCAGGACCCAGGTTCAGGCTCTATCTCTTCCTTCTGCGGATACAAGGCCACCCCTGTCCGGCACTTCAAGATCAACGTTGCAAACCTATCTGACCTGCGGTGCATCCACCTTCAGCTGCTCGGCAATCTGGAACAACGAAGCCGTGGTCACGGGGTTGAGCAAGATTGTATTATCCGCGGCGAGCTGTTCGGCACTTGGAGCATTTTCACCGGGAGCGCGCACCGCAGACTGACCGGCTTCCATTTCGGTGTCCTTCACATAGGCGATGAATTCTTCCACCTGCGCGGTGTACTCATTCAGGTCACGCAGTTGCGCCACATCGATGGCAATGATCAGCGTTCCTTGGGCTTCTTCGCTCTTGCGTCCTGAGACGGTGTCCGAACCGGACAGCGCACCGCCGAGAGCTTCAACAAGTAGCGCTAATCCAAAGCCTTTAAACCCGCCAAAGGGTTTGAGGTGTCCGCCGGCTCCGACCCATTGTTCTGATACCTTAGCGCCGCTGTCTTTCTCATAGTGCAGTCGTCCGGAGGCTACCGCGCTGGTGGCAAAATCAAGCACCATGTGCGGGGCTTGGGCACGCGGCACCCCGGCGGCGATGGGGTTGGTGGAGAGCCGCGGCTGCAGCCCGCCGGGCGGAAGCACCGATTGCAGTGACCCGTTATTGTTTCCGAAGATCAGAGTGATCACTCCCGCCTCGGCCGCCTGCTCGCAGAAGGGTGCAAAGCGTCCGGCGAAGTCGCTATTGCGCACGGTGACGGCACTAATGCCGTACTCCTTGGCGCGTTCTACAGCGAGCGCGGTGGCATCGCGTAAGGCAAAATGTCCGGGAGCACGGTTGCCGTTCAGCGCAAGCAGTGCCCCAGAAACTTTCTCAACGCTGGTCTTGGCTGACGGGTTTGTCTTGCCTTCCAAGGCCCGGCCCACGTATTCCGGTAGCCGGCGCAAGCCGTGGGAGGGGTGGCCCGCAATTTCGGAGGCCATCAGGTGATAGGCCATGTAGCTGGCATCTTCCACGCTGGCTCCCACGGCCTGCATGCAGCACACCGTGAACTCTTCGAGCTGTTGCGAGCTGAAGGCCGTGGACTCGTTCTGGTTTTGCCGATTGACTCACTGCATCTCCTTGGCTGATTTGCGGTGCTGGCTGTAGCCAGCCACCATATCCGGATACTTCCCTACAACGCTGCTGAATTCAATTCGAGGTCTATTCGGCGAAGGCGGGGGTCTTCACCCGGCATTCCACGCGTTCTCCCACGGCACCGGTTTTTGTGCTGATCTCTTTTTCGCCGTCGAGCAGTACCCGGCAGGTCGCGCTGGCTCCCTTGCGCGGGGTGGCTGCAACACCGGCGTCGTCTTCGGCGGTAACTATCGTCGTTTCCCGCCAGGTTGCGGTGTCTGCATTCTTCGCGTCATTAACCGTCGCCGCCGTTTCCACGGTGGTTTCCGCCGAGGCCTCACCGCGCCCCGGGGATTCGAGGTAAACGATCTGGTCCACGGCGTTGATCGTCTCGCCGGTGACCGTGACCTCGTAGGTCACGCTCCACGCGTCGGCGGTCTGCTTGTTGAAGGATTCCACGGCTCCGCACCCGGTGAGCGATATCCCCGCAATGACCGCCATCGCGCAAACCGCCGCACGCTTGCCCGGCCGCGCCGTCTTCACCCATCCACCCAAATTCATTCGTTCCTCCTGATCAATTACGGGTACCGGGCTCCGGCCCCAATCTTCAGCCTACAAGTCCGCGCGTGCCCGACACCTCAACCGGCAGGTGGAAAATCCGTCGGCCCGGCTGCGACCAGCGAGGTAGCACCCGGCCATGGGCCGGGCCTCCTTTATACGGCATCCACTGGATGGAAGCACGCACTAGCCGTGCGGTGATTGCTCTGCAACTATTGCCCCATGACTAAGCTGCAGCCGGAAACAAATTTTTATGGCCACAATGTTTCAGCCTTTCTCGGACCAAGCCCGGCAACGCTCTTCGAGCAGCACCCGCTGCTAGCCAGTCTCTGGGAAGACGCTAAGGGGTATCTGCTGGTGCGCAGCAACGACGCGCACACCCTCTACGCGGTATCGCTGGCCAAGACGCTGCTCAGCCACCACCGGCACGCCGACCCGGATATTGTCTTGCCGGCCATACTGCTGCACGACATCGGCTGGTCATCCGTAGCGCCAGATTTGGTGCTCTCGGCCATCGCCCCGGGCGGCGGAAATAATGAGCTGGTCTTACAGCATGAAAAAGAAGGCGCCCGACTGGCCGGAGAACTCCTGGCAAAGCACGGGGTCGGCCCGGACGTCCTAGAGCTCATCAGCTACATTATCGATGGCCACGATTCCCGCAAGGAATCCACCAGCCTGGAAGACAGCCTGGTCAAGGACGCGGACAAGCTCTGGCGGCTGACTCCCCACGGGATCAACACGGTGATGGACTGGTTCGGGCTGACCCGGCTGCAGGCGGTGGACCTGTGCGAATCACGGGTCCTCGACCACCTGTTCACCGAGGCCGCGCGCATCATCGCCACCGGTTTGCTCGCGGTGGAACGCGCCAATCTCTTCGACCAACGGCTAGCCTTGGACTCACCAAGCTAGTTCTGCACCCAAGGAGCAACTCATGGCCGGTGGCACCTCGCAGCCCGGACGCAGCGTCACCTCTAAAATCTTGGCCATCCTGGCGGCTTTTGAAACAACCCGCCGCTCTCTGAGCCTGACCGAAATTGCGGCGTCCGCGGATCTTCCGCTGTCCACCACGCACCGGCTGGTCGGCGAGCTCATCGAGGCAGGCATGCTCAGCCGCACCCCGAATGGCGGAATCCAGCTGGGTTTGCGGTTGTGGTCCATCGCGCAGAACACCGGCCGGCAGCTGCGCGATACCGCCCGCCCCTTTGTCCAGGACATCTTCTCGCTCACCGGTGAGACCAGCCAGTTGGCCATCCGGGACGGCAACTCGGCGCTGTACATCGACCGGGTTTATGGCACCAAGCGCATTGCCCGGGCCTCACGTGTCGGCGGCCGGCTACCTTTGCACGCGACAGCCGTGGGCAAGGTGATCTTGGCTTTTTCTGAGCCCTGGGTGATGGACGCCTATCTGGACCATCCGCTGGAAGCGCTCACCGCGCATACCCATAACTCCCCCATTCAGCTGCGCAAGGAACTGGAACAAGTGAAGGCGAAGAACTACGCAGTCACGCGGGAAGAAGTCCGCTTGGGCACCTGCTCCATCGCAGTCCCGGTCTACCACACCGGTCGCTTAGGCTGCTCCATCGGCGTAGTAGTCCCTTCCTCCCACGCAGCGAATATGGAACGCCACCTGCCGGTTCTTAATGGGATTGCTAAACGCCTGGAGGCGGCGACAGTGCACATTCCACTGGAAACGCTGCTTGGCATCATTACCGGCAAGGACAAGAACATTCCTGAATTAGACGAGGATGACAGCTACCCCGAGGCCTAAAGACACCTTCCACTGGATGGAAGATGCGTCTTCCGTTCGGAAGTGCCGTGGACAACACTAGGGATCAGTAAACGTTACGTGGATCACAGATCTGCGTATCCGCAATTTCCCGAGGAGCCACATCTCATGACCAGCACCCCAGCAGTTTCCGGTGGATGCCCAATGGGCTTCGGTGCGCAGTCCCCGGCGGACCACCACGGCTACGAACCATTCGCCATGGAAAATCCGTTTCCGGCGTATGCACGTATGCGCAGCGAGCAACCGGTGATGTTCGATGAGCGAACCGGCCTGTACGTGGTCACCCGCTACGACGATGTCAAGGAAGTCTTCGAAAAATGGGAGACATTCTCCTCGGAGAACGCCCAGGCACCGGTGCGCAAGCGCGGACCGCAGGCCACACAAATCATGACCGAGGGCGGATTCACCACCTACTCCGGACTCTCCGCCCGCAGACCCCCAGAGCACACCCGCATCCGGGCCATTGCGCAGAAGGCCTTCACCCCACGCCGCTTTAAGGCCTTGGAGCCACTGATCCGCGAAAACGTGAAGGCCTCCATCAAAGCGATGCTGGCCCGCGGTGATGATCATGGCGACATCGTGGCGGATCTGGCCTACTCACTTCCCACGGTCACGATCCTGACCCTGATCGGCGAAGACACCTCCTCGGTGGACACCTATAAACGGTGGAGTGACTCACGCGCCGCGATGACCTGGGGAGATTTGAGCGATGAGGAACAAATCCCGCACGCGCACAATCTGGTCGAATACTGGAATCGCTGCCAGGAAATCGTAGCCCGCACGCATGCCGAAGGCGGCGACGACCTGACCGCCGATCTGGTCAAGGCGCAGTTAGAAGGCGGGGATATCAGCGACCACGAGATTGCCTCGCTGCTCTACTCACTGCTCTTCGCCGGCCACGAAACCACCACCACGCTCATTTCCAACTGCGTGCGCGTCCTGCTCGATCACCGCGAGGCCTGGGAAGCGGTGTGCGCCGATCCGAAGCAAATCCCCAAGGCCATTGATGAAGTGCTCCGCTATTCGGGTTCCATAGTCGGCTGGCGGCGCAAAGCACTTGAAGACACCGAGGTAGCAGGGGTGCCGATCCCCGAAGGCGGTGAGCTGCTGCTGCTGATGGGCTCGGCCAACCGCGATGAATCCCGCTTTGAAAACGGTGAGGACTTCGACATCTCCCGGGCCAACGCACGGGACCATCTGTCCTTCGGCTTCGGCATCCACTACTGCTTGGGCAATATGCTGGCCAAGCTCCAGGCCAAGATTGCTTTGGAAGAGCTGACCACCGCACTGCCAGATCTTCAGCTGCTGGACGGTGAGCACATCAGCTTCCGCAAAAACCTCTCCTTCCGCGTCCCCGAGCAAATCAACGTCTCCCTGAACGCGAACTGAATTTACTTCGAAAGTAGAACATCATGAGCAACAACGACTTCATTGAATTCTTCGACGGCGGCTTAGCTCCCACCTTGGACTCACTGGGCGGCAAGGGCGCTTCGCTGGTCACCATGACCGCCGCCGGTATGCCGGTGCCTCCCGGATTTGTGGTTAATACCAATGCCTTCCGTGCCTTCAAGGGGACCGGGCTGGATCAGATCATCAACGAGCATCTGGCGCAGCTTGACCCGGAAGACATCCAAGCGGTGGATCAGGCCAGTGCGGCGATCCGGGAACTGATTACCTCCCGCCCGGTCCCCGCCGATTTGGGCGAGGTCACCCGCGCCGCGTACGCCGATTTGCAGTCCCGCTTCGAATCCGAGGTTCCGCTGGCGGTGCGTTCTTCGGCCACCGCAGAAGACTTGCCAGATGCCTCCTTCGCCGGGCAGCAGGACACCTATTTGTGGCTCAACGGCTACGCTGCGGTAGCCGAGCACATCCGGGCCTGCTGGGCCTCGCTGTACACCTCGCGCGCCATCATCTACCGCCTCAAGAACAGCATCCCGGATGAGGGATTATGCATGGCGGTAGTGGTGCAGAAGATGGTCAACGCCAGAGTCGCCGGTGTCGCGATGACCTTGGATCCCACCAATGGGGATCGCTCCAAGATCACCGTGGACGCGTCCTGGGGCGTGGGTGAAATGGTCGTCTCGGGCACCGTCACCCCGGATAACATCCAGCTGGACAAGGTCACCTTGGCGGTGATCACCGAGCATATCGGCGACAAGCACGCCGAGCTCATCCCGGATCCGGCCACCAACTGCTTGGTGGAACGCGAAGTTGAACCGCAGCGCCGCAACGTCTTGTGCTTAAGCCGTTCCGAACTCGAAGCGGTGGCTCAAATGGCCAAACGCGCGGAGAAGCACTACAAGAGCCCGCAGGATATCGAGTGGGCCTTGGACGCCGATCTTCCCGACGGCCAGAACCTGCTGCTGCTTCAGTCCCGCCCCGAAACCGTGCATTCCTCCAAGTCGGCGGCTCCAAAAATCAGTACCGGTGGTTACGCCTCCTCGCTGGGCTTCGGCTCCATCACCTCTTCGCTGATGAAGACCGCCAACTAATCTCCCGCTCCACCCAAGTCCCTGAAAGGGTGCAAGTCATGACAATGAAGTCCTTCCCTAAACCATCCGATTTGCCGGTACCAGCCGGCGCCGAAGGATGGGAGGAGATCTACCCCTACTACCTGGTCTTCCAGGACGAGCTGAAGGAAGAAGAAGACGCCAAATTCTGGTTCTGCGATTCCTCGCACTGGCCCACGGTGTTTAAGCCCTTTGAAACCATCGGTGGCGAATTCGCGGTCAAATGCCTAGGCCAATACAACGCCCGCCACCTGATGATCCCGAACGCCAATGGCATCGACTTCCGCGTCCACCTTGGCTACCTCTACATGTCGCCCATCCCCGTCCCCGAGGAACAAATCGCAGCGCGGGTTCCAGAGTTCGAGGCCCGTATTGGCCACTACTTTGGCGACTGGGAGAATAAGCTGGCGGCTTGGCACAATAAGGTCAAAGGCACCATCGCCGAGATGGAACAGCTATGCTTTGACCCGCTGCCGGAGATTGTTCCCTTCGAGGACATCACCAACGGCGTGGGCAAGGACGGCTCGGAAAATCTGCTGGATAACTATGACCGGCTGATCTCGCTGACCTACCAGAACTGGCAGTACCACTTCGAGTTCCTGAACCTGGGGTACATTGCGTACCTGGATTTCTTCAACTTCTGCAAGGAAGTTTTCCCGAACATCCCGGATCTGTCCATCGCCACCATGGTGCAGGGTGTGGATATGGAACTGTTCCGCCCCGATGATGAGGTCAAGTCACTGGCCCTGCTGGCAGTTGAACTGGATCTGGTGAATCATTTCTCGCATACCGATGACCCGGCCGCGACCTTGGCAGCCATCACCGCAGCACCGGGCGGCGAGCGCTGGATCAAGCAGTGGGAAGAAGCCCATAACCCATGGTTCAACTTCACCATCGGCAATGGTTTCTATGCTCATGACAAGTACTGGAATGAGCACCCGGAGATCCCGCTGGACTTCGTCGCGGACTACATCCGCCGTGTGCAGGATGGCGCGCAGATCCTGCGTCCTACCCAAAAGCTGATTGCTGAGAAGGACCGCATCGTCCAGGAATACACCGAACTGCTTGATGATGAAACCGCTGCGGTCTTCGAAGCCAAGCGTTCACTGGCGGCTACCGCCTACCCCTACGTGGAGAACCATAACTTCTATATCGAGCACTGGACCATGGGTGTGTTCTGGCGCAAGATCCGTGAGCTGTCAAAGATGCTCGCCGATGCCGGAGTCTTCCAAGATCCAGAAGATTTGCTCTACCTGGGCCGCAACGAGGTACGTGACGTGCTCTTTGACCTGGTGACTTCCTTCGGCGTGGGTTCAGGCACCCCCATCGCTGCGGTAGCCCTGCCAAAGAAAATCGCCAAACGCCGAGGCATCGTCGACGCGCTGAAGACCGCTCGCCCGGCTCCCGCGTTGAACACCCCGCCGGAGGTCATCACCGAACCATTCACCCGGATGCTGTGGGGCATCACCACCGAACAGGTGCAGTCATGGCTGGGCAACGACGAGGACGCCGAGGAGAACGTGCTCAAGGGCATGGCAGCCTCCCCGGGACTGGTGGAGGGTCCCGCCCGAGTGGTCATGCACGCCGATGACCTCTCTTCCGTCCAGGCAGGTGAAATTCTGGTCGCGCCGATCACCGCCCCGTCCTGGGGTCCGATTTTCGGCAAGATCAAGGCCACGGTGACAGATATCGGCGGCATGATGAGCCACGCGGCGATTGTCTGCCGCGAGTACGACCTGCCGGCGGTCACCGGAACCGGCAGCGCCTCGACCACCATCAAGACCGGAGATCTGCTGCGTGTTGACGGGACCAAGGGCACCGTGCAGATCCTGACCGATGCGGATTTGGTGGCCGGGCCAGGAGCGCACTCCCACGCCCACCAGCACTAATCCCCCTTACCGGTGAGGCTTTCTCGGAAAGCCCCCCAAGCTCTTCCGAATTGCCCTCGCCTACCCCGGGTGCCGGCCCTTGCCCCAAGTGGCCGGCACCCAACCCCCAAACTTTTGATCATCTTCTGCAGAAAGGCAAAGCCATGAACAGTTCACCGACGGTACTCATCACCGGCGCGGCCGGCGGTCTGGGCCGGGCCTTCGCCTTAGGTTTCGCGGCCCGCGGCTACAAGGTGGCCGCCGCAGACATCGACCTGGCCGGCACCGAAGAAACCGCGGCCCTGCTCCGCCAGGCCGGAGGCGAGGCCGCGGCCTTCCAAGTGGATGTCACCGACACCGCGTCGACCAACGCGCTGGCCGCCGCCGCGGCGCAGTTTGCCGGCGGAACCATCGGCGTGCTGATCAACAACGCCGCCATCTACGCCACCGTGACCCGGTCAAAATTCGAAGACATCAACCCCGACGAATGGGACAAGGTGATGAACGTGAACCTGAAGGGGCCTTGGATGGTCTCCCGGGCGCTGTCCCCGCACTTAGGCGCGGGGTCCCGGATCATCAATCTAGCCAGCGCCACCGTGTATTCGGGCTCCGAGCAGTGGGCCCACTACGTAGCTTCCAAGGGCGGGGTGATCGCACTGACCCGCGTGATGGCCAAGGAACTGGGCCGCCGCGAGATTTCTGTGAACACCATCGCCCCGGGCTTCACCCTCACCGAGGCGAGCCTGAGCCTGATGGATGACGCCGCCAGCTACGGGGTGGACCGCGGAGCACTGAAGCGGGCCAGCCAGCCCGAAGACATTGTGGGCGCCGCGCTCTTCCTGGCCGGCCCCGACTCATCATTCATCACCGGCCAAACGCTCGTCGTCGACGGCGGACGCCAATTCATCTGAGCCCGCTCAGCTGCTGAACCCGAACAGGAGAAACATCATGGCGAAAGTACACTTCACCGATTTTGAAGGTGCCACCCAGGTCATCGAGGCCAACACCGGGGACTCCATCATGGAAACCGCCGTCCGCAACGGCGTGGAAGGCATCGTCGGCGAATGCGGTGGCTCGCTGTCCTGCGCCACCTGCCACGTCTTCGTCGCGGCCCAGGACTTTGAAGCCCTGGAGCCCATGGAGGAGATGGAAGACGAAATGCTCTACGGCACCGCGGTGGACCGTGAAGAGAACTCCCGGCTGTCCTGCCAGATCAAAATCTGCGCAGAGCAGGAAATCCACGTCACCACCCCGGAAACCCAGGTTTAGCCATGAGCACCCAGATACTCTCCCCCTCACTGGCCGGCGCCGACGCCCCGGCCCCGGGCACAGCCACCGGGCTGTTGATTGTCGGAGCCTCGCAGTCCGGGGTGCAGCTAGCCATTTCGCTACGCGCCCTGGGCTACAACGAGCACATCACCTTGCTGGGCGAGGAAGACCACCGCCCCTACCAGCGTCCGGCGTTGTCTAAAGAATTCTTGCAGGACAAGGTCGGGTCCGAATCGCTGATCTTCCGCTCCAACGACTACTGGATCGAGCACAACATCACCCTGGTTAAGGGCGAACGCATCGAATCGATTTCCGCGCACCCCGACGGCAGCGGTGAAGCAGTGGGAAGCTCCGGCACCGCCTACCCCTACGCCAGTTTGGCGCTGACAGTTGGCGCCAGGCCGCGGCTCTTCGAAGCCCCGGGAGCGCAGTTGAACGGAGTGGTGTATCTGCGCAATGCAGATGATGCGCTCAAGCTCAAGGCGCTGGCCCCGGATGCCACCGACGTGGTGGTCATCGGTGGCGGGTTCATTGGCTTGGAGGCGGCCAGCTCGCTGCAGGCCATGGGCAAGAAGGTCACGGTCCTCGAATACGGCCCGCGCCTGGTGGGCCGTGCCGTCGGTGAAGACACCAGCGAATATTTCCGCAAGCAGCACAGTGACCGTGGCCTGGATATCCGCATCGGCGCACGCATCGAGCAGATCGTTGATGATGGTAACGGCGCCGTGCAAGCGGTCCGGCTGGAGAGCGGCGAGGAAATTGCCGCGCAGATCGTGCTGATCGGCATCGGCGTCATTCCCAATACCGCGCTGGGCGAAAAACTCGGGCTGAAAATCGATAATGGCATCGTGGTGGACGAACACGCCGTCGCCTCGGACGGGCACACCATCGTGGTGGGCGACGTGGCCAATATGCCCAACCCGGTGCCCGGCTCGCCTTCCGGCGAGCGCATCCGCCTGGAATCGGTGAACAACGCGGTGGAGCATGCAAAGGTGGCAGCCTATTCGCTGATGGGCCAGCGCGAAGCCTACGCGGGCATCCCCTGGTTCTGGTCCAACCAGGCGAATATGAAACTGCAGATCGCCGGGCTGTCCATGGGCTTTGACTCCACGGTGCGCCGTGAAGTGCCCGATAAAGGCAAATTCACCGTGCTCTACTACCGTGCCGGACATATCATCGCCGCGGACTGCGTCAACGCTCCGCTGGATTTCATGGCGGTCAAACAGGCTCTCGCCGCGGGAAAGAACATCAACCCGGACGCCGCCAGCAACCCCGCCACCGCGCTCAAGACTTTGATTGCCTAAGGATCGATATGACAACCCTGAATGAGACCAGACCGCTGCCGGCCACCGGTGAAGTGAATACCGGGCCCATTGCCCTGGATATCCATGAAGATGGAGAACTTGATCGGCTCTGGGCCGCGGTGGTTCCCGAGACCCGCGCGCGTGGCAACGACATCCACCTGCCCATCTCCTTGTCCTTCGCCCGCCGATTGTGCGATGCCTACCCGGAGGCTGACCGCACCCTAGTGCTGGTGGCAACCTTGCTGCACGACACCGGCTGGGCCCACGTGGACAAGGACAAGATCATCTCCGACGGCTTCCGCGGCGACTGGCGCAAGGCAGACATCCGCTACGAGCATGAGCGCGAGGGCTGCGTGGTAGCCCGCCGGGTGCTGCCCCCGCTGGGTTTTGCCGAAGAATTCATCGAGGCGGTCTGCCTGATTATCGACGGGCATGACACCCGGCTGGTGGCCTATTCCTTGGAGGACGCGCTGATGCGCGACGCGGACCGGCTGTGGCGCTTTGACCACGCGGGCATCGCCCTGGCCTCGGGCTGGTTTGACCAGGATCCGGCGCGCTACACCGACCGGCTGGAAACCGAGATTATTCCGGAATTGATCACTCAGGCCGCGGTGGATATGGCCACCGCAGACCTGGCCCGCTCCCGCAAGCTGCTGCGCACGGAGGTCCTCAGATGAGCACCACCGCCATGACCCGAGAATCTTTAGCGATACCCTACCGCCATGTGGACACCCACTTCATCAATGGCCGCTGGGTCGCCTCAACGGGGTCCAAACGCATCGAAGTCACCGACCCTGCTACCGCAAAGGTGTGGGGTTCGGTGCCCGAAGGCACCGAAGGCGACGTGGAGGCGGCGGTCGGCGCGGCACACCGGGCCCTGCGCAGTTCAGCGTGGAAAGCCTTCACGCCCGCGGATCGAGCGGCCCTGCTGCTGCGCATCGCCGATGAGGTCGAAGCCCGGGCTACCGAGCTGTCGCTGACCAACACCTTGGAAAATGGCTCCCCCGTCTCGGAGACCGCAGGTGCGGCGGCTAACGCCGCAAGCATCTTCCGCTACTTCGCCTCACTGGCACCGCTGCTGGAAAACGAGGATCTGCGCCCCTTCCCCAACGGGACCGGGCAGTCGCTGGTGCGCCGCGATCCGGTGGGTGTGTGCGCGCTCATTGCCCCGTGGAACTTCCCCATCAACCTGATGGTCATCAAATTGGCCCCGGCACTGTTAGCAGGGTGCACCGTGGTGATGAAGCCGGCCAGCCCTACCCCGCTGTCTTTCCGCATCATCATGGATGCGCTGGCGGCTGCCCGAGTCCCGGCGGGCGTGGCCAATCTGGTCACCGGCCCGGGCCGGTTGGGAGATACCCTGGTGCGCCACCGATTGGTGTCCAAGGTGGCCTTCACCGGCTCAACCCCGGTGGGGCGCAAGATCGCCGGGGCCTGCGGCGAGCTGCTGCGTCCGGTCACCCTGGAGCTGGGCGGCAAATCCAGCGCGCTGGTCCTGCCCGATGCGGATCTGGATGTGCTGGGTTCGCGGCTGATCCGCTCCTGCATGCGCAATACCGGACAGACCTGCTACATTTCCACCCGAATCCTGGCCCCGGCGCAGCGCTACGATCAGGTGGTGGACGTGATTGCATCAACCATTGGCGCCGCATCGCAGGGTGACCCCTTGGACCCCGCGACCGTGTTTGGCCCCTCGGCCAACCGCAGCCAGTACAACAGAGTGCTCGAGCATGTGCAATCCGGACATGCCCAAGGCGCCCGTGCGGTCACCGGAGGCGCAAAAGCGCAGCTGCAAGGTGAGTTGGCGGACGGGTTCTTCATTCAGCCCACGGTCTTCGCCGATGTCGAACCCGAGATGAGAATCTCGCGTGAAGAGATCTTCGGCCCGGTGATTACCGTGCTCAAATACGAGTCGGAAGCCCAAGGAATCGAGCTGGCGAACAATACCGAGTTCGGCCTGGGCGGGTTGGTCTTCGGCGCGGATGAGGAACACGCGCTGCGGGTTGCCGAGCAGCTGGACACCGGAAGCGTGGGACTGAACTTCTTCGCCTCGAATCATGCAGCGCCCTTTGGCGGTCGCCACGATTCGGGTCTGGGCACCGAATACGGCCCCGAAGGCTTAGCCGCGTATCTGAGCTACAAGTCAATCCACCGGCAGGTGCGCTAACTAGGAACCCCCTAGCGGCAGCAGGCATCAGACCCCATTCAACGGGGCCCGATGCCTGCTGCCGTGCCTTTTTTAACTGCAGAAATCTGCAAATAATGGCCTGACAGAGCCCTTCCGCTGGATGGAAGTCCGGGCTGGTGAAACACCTGCCGGCCGAGCAGGATTACTAGCAGTTCACAACGTGTTCCGCGTCACCATCCGGAGATGAAGGACCACTTCCCCAGCTAAGGAGCCCACAAGATGCAGTACCACCACGACGGTTACATTGGCCGCGACCCGCGCATCAGAACCGCGCAGGGCACGGGCATTGATCGCACCGCCGAACTGCCTGAGACCATGGATGTGCTCATTGTGGGCGCGGGACCCGCCGGCATCGTGCAGGCCGCCCAGCTGACCGAATATCCAGATGTTCACACCCGCATCATCGAGCGCCGGCCCGACCGCCTGGTGGCGGGCCGCGCCGATGGGCTCTTTCCACGCAGCTGCGAAACTTTCCAGGCCTTCGAGTTTTATGAAGAGATCGCCCACGAAGCGGCGCACATGCGTGAAATGAGCTTCTGGGGCCCCAAACCAGATGATCCGACGCAAATTGCCCGCGGGGCTCGGGCCGATGATCCACCGGCCTACGTCAGTGAATTCCCCATCCTCACCGTCAATCAGGCCCGGGTCATCGACTACTTCGCGCAGCGTGCGGCCAATGGTCCGGCACGGATCAACGTCAACTACGGTTTTGAGTTCCTGGACCTGACCGTGCATGAGGAAGGTGAATATCCCGTTGAGGTGAAGCTGCTGGATGAGCACGGCGAGCAGCGCACGGTTCGCGCGAAGTACGTGGTGGGTTGCGACGGAGCACGCAGCAAGGTCCGCGATTGCATCGACGTGGAAGTAGTCACCGACCCGGCAGATCAGGCATGGGCCGTCATGGACATCCTTGCCAATACCGACTTTCCGGACTTCCGCACCCGCAGCGGCATCGCATCCGATAAGGATGGCTCAATCCTGCTCATCCCACGCGAAGGCGGCTTCCTGACCCGCTTCTATGTCTCGCTAGATACTCCTACCGGCGAAAACCGGGAGCGGGTCCGGGCCACGACCGCCGAGCAGGCCATCGAGCGAGCCAATCGCATCTTGTCTCCTTACACCGTGGACGTTAAAGAAGTGACCTGGTTCAGCATCTACGAGGTCCGCCACTCGGTAGCGCAGAGCTTCGACGATGTGGCAGCTCAAAAGAATCCATCGTTGAACCCCCATGTATTCATTGCCGGAGATGCCTGCCATACGCACAGCGCCAAAGCAGGTCAGGGCATGAATGTCTCCATCCAAGACGGATGGAACCTCGCCTGGAAGCTCGGCCAGGTATTGGAAGGACGCAGCGATGAGTCCCTGCTGCAGACCTACAATGACGAACGCCAGGATGTAGCGCAGAAGCTGATCGACTATGACAAGCAATGGTCGGCCATGATGTCGCGGAGCCCTGAGGAAATGGCGGGCCCGCATGAGATCGTTGACTTCTTCACCAGTACCGCTAACTTCCCCGGCGGCTTCGACACGAGGTACCCGTCCTCCAGCTTAATCGGTAGCAGCGCAAGACAGGATCTTGCCCCAAACTTCCCGCTGGGCATGCGCTTCAAATCAGCCGAGGTTTCGCGGGTCTGCGATACAACAACGGTGCAGCTTGGCCACCATTTCCGTGCCGACGGCCGCTGGCGGCTGTATGCTTTCGCGGACGAATCGGGTCAAGCCGTAGCCGAGCTGGCCGACTGGCTGGAAACCTCCGCTGATTCTCCGGTCACGCAGTTCACTCCCGAGGGAGTCGATATCGATAGCGTATTTGACGCCAAGGTGATCTATCAGCAGGGGTACCACGACGTGGACCTAGGCGCAGTTCCAGGCTTCTTCATGCCTAAGGTCGGGCAACGCAAGGTGACCGATTGGGAGAAGGTCTATGCCGCGATTCCGCACAACGACATCTTCGAGGACCGCAAGATTGACCGCGCAGGCGCACTGGTGATTGTCAGGCCTGATATGTATGTGGCGCACGTTTTGCCATTAAACGCACGGACAGAGATCACCGATTTCTTTGCGCAGAATATGGTGGGGGCCAAGGTAGTGAATTTCTCCTGACATTCGCCTCGCATGAGCGCAGGCTGTCGGGACGAGTGATGTTCAACGTTGCCTCGTCCCGATACCCCGCCGCTCAGATATCTCTATCGAACCTCAATAGCTCAATATCTCAATAGCTCAAAGTGAAGTTGAACTTTGCTCAGGGATAACCTTTGGCCCATTCAGCAGTCCAGCGGTTTGTGCCGAACAAACGTTGACACGATCAAAGAATTCATGCCGGAGTGACTTTACGGTTCCGCTGTCCAAAGTCAGCCGATGCCGACTAAGTGTTAAATGCCAGTTTCGGATAATCAGTGAAGGCTCCCCAGCAAAGACGCTGCAATACGGCGGACCATTCTCCAAAGCACCGGCCCTCAGCGATAGCTTCCAGCGGCTCTGAGTATCATCAACATCGTCATTAAAAAGATCTGCCCACCGACTAGAAAATCGGTGGACAGATCATCGAATGATCAACCGGCCTTTGGACTACATAGAACTACCGGCGGGTCTAGACGTCACTGCGAGGAGCTTTTTTCTCCAACCGGTTAATTACCGGAGAGAGCACCAAATATCCCAGAGTCGCGGTTACCGCTGCGATCAGAGCCGCTTGGTAAGAAGTCATCACGAGACGATAGCAACCAATCATGACGACAAAGGTCAAAAGCGTCTGCAAAGTTTGTACAGCGGCCTTGCTCGCGCTGTTGAAGACCCTTAGAACGATCCGATCACTAATTTCGCCCAAAACTAGAATTATCAAGACGAAAACAATGGTCAACAGCGCAGACCAGAGCAGTATTCCTGGCTTCGGAGCGCCGAACTGGGAAAACCATAGTGGCGCAAAAAAACCCAGAAGTACCGGCAGCCCGGTTACGAGCGTCACCATGGCTAAGTAGAATCCAAGCCCGAATTTTTCAGGGGTATTCAATTTGTTCATCGGAACCTAACGTAGCTGAGACCTCTTAGATACCACCGAAGACAACAACCCATGTGGCGACAGCCGAAGCTACGTCATAAGGGACGCCCAAGGCCATGAGACCGGTAATGATTGGTCCTTCTTGCCAGTTTTCGAGTTCCTCGAGGAAATTCGCAATCTTGTTTGCGTATGGTCGCAGTTTCGCGGGTATCTTATTTGAACTGTACCGAAGCGCCGCGATAGCTGCTTTTTTGGCCAGCGTTGTAATGATGTTGGCCGGCTGGGCTACATTTGTAGATCCCGCCTTGCGTGCTGCCATGGCATTTGCGGCTTGTGCCGAAGAAACGTCAGAGGCTGCGGAGGCTCTTTTCGCTACTTCTCTCCAGTCGCTAGCAGTCAAAGACCCTGACAAGGACGAAGCGCTCTGGCTAGTCACCGCTGGAGCGTTAGGCGGTGCGACCGTTCCTGCATTTGCGGCTAGGGGTGTCAGCACGAGGGCCGACGAAATGGATACCGCTACAGAAACGCGAAGGAATCTTGATTTTGACACGTGAACTTCTCCCTGAGAGGTGTTGGGAATCTTCCATTACCACCCTATGAAGTATCTCAATACGCTGTAAATAGTACTTTTGGATGAGGGCAGGCCACCGACCGAGGGACGCTAAGAGGGACCAAGAAAAGTGAATTACTCCCCCGAAGTTGAACTGAGAAATCAGAAACCAACATCTGGAGGCAGGCCAAAATCAACCTTCTACTTGTTGAAGGAATGCATCCGCGATTAGCGCCGAACGAAGAATAGGCGTTGCGATTAGTTGGCCTCACAGAGGGCAATTTGAAGCGGCGCCTCGAACCGTGACAGTGCGCAGCACGCGGGGTCACCCGTTGGCTTCCATGCACGGCGGCGGATCCATGCGGAGACCTTCTTTGATGGCACCACAGTTGGGCAGACCGCCAGAGATGACAGGATTCTCCGTGTTCAACCCCATCGATTCAGATGCACTGAAGTACCTTTGCTGGGCCGGTGTGAAAGCCTCCGTAAGCATACTGCGACGGCAGGTAGTCCGAGTCGAAAGCGCTGAAGATTCCCTCCACGGCTAATCGCAGCGCAAAATCTCGCACTACAAAAACGACTACCGCGCAGAGTAATTAAAATCGTGCAGTCCTAGGACCGTAGCGAAGGTTCCCGCGCGCAAAGAAAGTGGCGTTCCTATTTGTCGTTTTCGGAAGTTAGCGAGAACACGCATACCTTCCTTGGCGTCACGACGGCTCGCCAGATAGCAGGGCGCCGGACCGATTACCCATCAACCCACGTTACAACGTCCGTGAGGGGCGCGCGCGAGGTGCGGTAGCTGTTGGCGGGATGGCTTTCATCCGCATACCCGAAGGAAATACCGAGCAAGATCTTCCGGTCTTCGGGGATCTCAAAATGCTTGCGGATGAGGGCGGAATGTCCGGCGAGGGCAGCCTGTGGAATTGCCCCCAGCCCGAGACTCCGAGCGGCCAGAAGAAAGCTGTCAACGTACATACCTGCATCGACTGCTCCATAGACGCCATGGTCAGCATCCGTGGTAAGTATTGCGACATGGGGTGCGCCAAAGAATCGATAGTTTTCAAACGACTGTTGCGCGGAGGCTTCTCGGTCTCCTCTCGCTACGCCAACAGCCTCATACAATTGCCACCCACTTGCTCGCCGCCGCTCTCGGTAAACACCGCGGTATTCCGTGGGTTTTTCCAAATCAAACTTCGCCGGATTCTTACCGGCCGACTCCATCATGGCCTCGCGGAAGCGTTCGGTTCCTTGCCCGCTGGTCACGATGACCTCCCAGGACTGGGTATTACACCACGATGCAGTGCGCTGGGCCATCTGAAGCAAACGCTCGATGGTGGCCCGAGGGACATCCTCATCGAGGAATGCGCGGGAGCTCCAGCGCTCCGAAAGAAGTTTCCCGAGAATAACGGAATCGTCGACTTCTAGTGCAGAGGATGCGGCTGATGTCATCATGATTTCACCGTAATACACCACATTAGAACAATGGTTAACTGTTGAGTTCCTAAATATGGTTCCGAGCCACATTGCGAGGGGCGTTCCGCGGGCCCGCTACAGGCCACTACCATACTGCGATTGGGCGCTCTCTCCATGAGCCTTTTATCGTGGCAGAATTTTGACTCTAGACGGATCTATCAGCTTCAGCGGGCCTGTTCGGCCCGAAAATGTGTCTCGTACTAGGTCGCTGAAATCACCACACCAGTGCTGCTCCTGCATAGGAAGGCCGACCAAGGATTTACAATCGAAAACACCGTAATACGCTGCATCTCCCCTACGTCATTTCAGCTCGTTGTTCTCGACCGCCATGTTATATTCTGTGATTTGGGTTCAAATTGAAAGCAGTATCTGACATGAGCCAAAGTGGCAGCACGACGACGTTCAAGGGTGTTAGTGCGTCCCTTGGAGCCTCAATCATGTTTGGCGTCGTTTTTTATCTATCTGGCATCGTACCGACCGTCTCGGCCTCGGTGATTTTTGCATTCCGGATCGTACTGACGCTCGTATTCTACGTCTGCGTCCTCACCGTTCCGGCGGCGCGTACGGAAGCCAGTAGGGTGTTTGCGGTATTAGCGGCACATCCAAAAAAAATTGTGGTGCTGGTGGTGACAAGCTTGTTGGTGGGAGTTCAGTTGTGGCTGTTTGGCTGGGCACCGCGTTCGGGACATGCCTTGGACTCCGCTATGGGATTTCTGTTGATGCCCATAGTGCTCGTTCTTTCCGGACGTTTGATCTTCAAAGATTCCGTCAGACCACTTCAATGGCTGGCTGTTGTCTTAGCCTCGGTAGCCACCATCACCTCGTTGGTCTTCGGTGGCGCTCTATCGTGGCTAACTTTCGTGGTTTGTCTAGGCTATCCGGTGTATTTCATTATTCGGCGTGCTTCGAAACTTGATGGGCCCGCGGTATTTGGTGCAGAGGTGTTGCTGCTAGCTCCCCTAGCCGCCATCTTGGTGAGCAGCGCCAGCTTCAAATTTGATTCGATTCCAAATACCGCACTATTGGTGGCTCTAGGAATAGCGGGTGCGATCGCGATGGGCCTTTACCTAAATTCAGCTCAGTTGCTACCTCTGCCGCTTTTCGGGCTTCTGGGATACATCGAGCCATTATTACTGGTGCTCGTTGCAATAACGCTGGGTCAGGTGCCACAAATAGCAGATCTGTGGACATATCTACTGCTGTTTTTCGCCCTCGTATTGGTGGCTTTTGATGGTTTTGTTACTGCACGAAAAAGTACTCCACGCAAGAGATGAAAGGAAAGCTATCGGTGCCCTAGGACCTAGGACTCTATTTTTCCCAGAACCATCATCTCGTCCAACCAGTCGAAGTGCGCGTCAACAGCTTCCATAGCACGTTTTGGATCTTGCTCGCGAACTGCTTCATAGATATCCAGATGGATTGTTTGCAATTGCGCCTGGCGAGTATCGAATGAGACTTCATGAATCGTGGCCCACAATAAGTCGCGCATGATCTCGGCAAAAAACACTAGCCCAGACAGTCCAGAAGCATCAATGAGCGCGGTGTGGAAGAGTAGGTCAGCCTCGCGAAAGTCCTGCTGGTTGCTGTCCGGCCCCATCTGTTCTACGGCCATCATCATTCGAGCAAGATTGATATGATCTGCACGCATTGCTGCTCTGCGTGCCGCCTCGCGCTCAAGGCCCACGCGCACTGGAATCATTGCCGACGGTTCCAAGTCGCTGACTGCCATGCCAATGGCCAAGGTATCGCTGACGCGCTTGGCAGAGAGTCTCTTCAAGTACGTGCCCGAACCAGTGCGACGCTCAACCACGCCGATGGCTTCCAAACGCATGAGCCGGTCGCGCAGCGCGGTACGGCTGACTCCCAAGGTCTCCGCAAGATCCCGTTCGCTAGGCAGCCTTTGTTCCAATTCGAACCCACCAAGGTGCTGCACCAGACGCCCGGTCAGATTATCTGAAAATGGAAAGTCCACGGTGAGCTCCAGCCTCGAGATATTCACAACGTAGCCCGCAAAGTACTGCACACTATCGCCGTACGCGGGTAGTCATCTACCCCAATAAATTAATTCCGTTAGAAGGCCACAGGGGTGGGCAGGCGTTGAGCCCGCCCACCCCAGCGTAGTTCTAACTGGATCTTTAGTTATTGTATCCGCTGAACAGTACATCTTCCTTGAGCAAGTCGCCGAAGAGCTCTTCATCACTTGGGATCACCGGATTGACGATTGGCTTGGCCACCCACGTGGTGTTGATGTAATGCTTCACGGTGATGTTCTCGGAAACAATGTTTCCACCCCAAGTACCGCAACCAAGGTTAATGGTCAGCGGCATACCGGTGGTCCAGCCGCCGGCGTTCGACTTGGTGGTCGCCTGGCCTACCGCCACACGAGTGGTGTTGGTACGTTCGGCGAATTCCATGATGCGATCGTCGTTGGTGGAGTGGATGCCGCAGGAGTGGCCGGCACCGCTGTGCGCGTGAATTCCGTTGACCAGATCGATAGCCTCGGCAAATTTGTCCGTCTTGTACAAGGTGACGACCACCGAGAGCTTCTCGCCGGAGAATGGGTAGTCCGCGCCGAAGCCCGATTCCTCCACGATCAGCCAGTCGGTATCCTCAGCCACCTCAAAACCTGCAGCCTGCGCCATGACGGAGGCCGACTTGCAGATCACATCCGGGTTTAGATGTCCATCTTTAAACAAGCTGACCTGCAGCTTAGCCTTTTCCTCCGCGGTGCACACGTGCGCACCGGAACGTTTGAACGCGGCTACGGCTTCGTCATACACCTCGGACAGCACGATCACCGAGTTCTCGGTGGAGCAACCGATAGCGTAGTCGTTCATCTGCGAGAAGGCGACCTCGCCAGCTACGTAGTCAAGGTCTGCTGTTTCGTCCACGACAACCACTGCGTTGCCCGCGCCCACACCGTAGGACGGGGTACCCGAGGAATAGGCCGCGCGCACCATCGGTGCACCACCGGTGGCAACGACGAGATCCGAGGACTTCATCAGCTCATCGGTCGCGGCCAGGCTCGGCTTCTCAATGCACAGTAGTAGGTCTTCTGGAACATCCATACGGCGCAGCAGTTCCCGCAAATCGGCCACCACGCGCGCTGTGCTCCCCTTGGCTCGTGGGTGTGGGGAGAAGACCGTAGCGTTGCGCCCCATGATGGCGTTCATGGCACCCATGAAGACCACACCTTCGGGTACGGTGGTTGGCACCAACGATGCGACGACGCCTACCGGCTTGCCGATCTTGATCAGGTTTTTCTTCTCGTCGGTTTCGATGACGCCGACTGTGCGCACCTCCTGGTAATCGCGCATAAGGCCGCGGGCACGGCCTGCGGTGCGGTCGATTTTGCTCTGGCGACGGCCCATGCCAGTTTCGGCCAGCACAATATCGGCCCAAGCTTCTGCACGGTTTACGGCCAGCAGGCCAATGGCACCGGCAATGCGGCGCACCTGCTCCTGATCGTAGCCTGCCGCGATCTTCTGTGCGGCACGGGCGCGAGTGATCAGTTCTTCTACGGTGGTGTTGTTCTCGGACATGGAATTCCTCCTGAGTAGTTTTTAGTCTTGTAGTTCTTTGGGAGCGGCAGCCAGAATGCGGCGGGCCTGGGCAGCGACGGGAGCGTCTATCATTTTTCCGTCCAACGCGCAGGCACCCCGGCCTTCGGCCAGCGACTGATCCAGAGCTGCCAGCACGCGGTGAGCCCACGTGACTTCTTGTGCGGTAGAACCGAAGCCTTCTTGCACTGTGGAAACTTGGCTTGGGTGGATGCAGGCTTTGGATGTCATTCCAAGGTTGCGGGCCGTAGCTACGTCGGCGGCTAACGCCTCGGTATTGGCTATCGCCAGATGAGGGGTGTCCATCGCAAACCGGTTGTAGGCCCTGGCGGCGATGGCCAGTTGCTGACGAGCCAGCATGATCTCGTTTCCCTGCTCGGTGCGGGAGATGCCCAGCTCCGCGGTCAGATCCTCAGCACCGAGCATCAGCCCGCTGACCCGAGGGTTGCTGGCAATACTTGCAACCTGCAGCAGACCACGGCAGGTTTCAACCAACGCGATTAGCGGCGGTGCGACCGCACCGGTGGCTTCGAATTCCTCCAGCTGGTTGGACAAGACCGATAAGGATGCTTCATCGGCCTTGGGCACCATGATGGCGTCCGGGTGGGCAGGCAAGATGGCCGCCAGGTCGTTGACCTGCAAACCGGTACCCACCGGATTGATGCGCACCCAGCGTTGCGCGGCCGAGTCCAGTTGCAGAGTTTGCACCACGTATTCGCGGGCGGTGTCCTTTTCCAGCGGACTCACCGCGTCCTCTAAATCCAGGATGATTGCGTCCACCGGCAGAGCCAAGGCCTTAGCCATCATGCGCTGCGAGCTGCCCGGCGCGAATAGTGCGGTTTGGAGCTGGCTCATGCGTTGACTGCATTCGGTTCAATAATCGCGCGAGCTACTTCCCGATTCGCTGCACGCTCCATGGCCAGCTGAGTCTCAGCCAGCGTGTAGACACGGTCGGTGAGGGTTTCGAAGGGGAAGCGGTGTCCTTCAGCAGCTAACAGGTTCAACGCACGCAACAGGTACCACGGCTGGTAGCGCAAGGTGCCACGCACCGTCAGGCATTTGCGGGTGATCAATCCAGGAAGGATCGAGACAGACTGGGACTCATCGACGCTTACGCTACCCACCTCGACCACCTGTCCACCCAAGCGAACTAGTCGAATCGCTTCGTTCAGTGCCGCCGGAACACCGGTCACGTCTACCACCACATCCGGTGCGCTACCGGTCAGTTCGGCAACCTTCAAGGCACGGCCTTCCATGGTTGGCACGTCGACCATGTTGATTACGTGGCTCGCGCCGAAACGCAGGGCCTCCTGAAGGCGGACTGCTACCGAGTCGATGACCACCACGGTGGCGCCCATCAGCGAGGCGATAGCGGAAGTAAACAAGCCGACCCCACCCGCACCCTGGACTACCACGGTGCGACCGCCGAGAGGACCGCACTGGTCCATCACGTAGAGCATCTGGGCGAAACCACAGTTGGCTCCCGCGGCCACCGCATCGCTGACAGCGTCCGGCACCTTATAGAAATACTGGTCTGCCTGCACCACGTAGTGGGTAGCGAAGCCGCCCGTGAAGTGAGGGGCATTGGCAGCAGGGGCACCCATGAAATCGCTACCGCGCTCACAAATGTTGAATAGGCCTTGCGTGCATGCTGCGCAGCGACGGCAGGTCTGGTAGTACACCGGAACAATGCGGTCACCTGGCTGCACCGGGGTCCCTGCGGAGTCGGTGGTGACACCTTCGCCGAGTTCCTGGATGACGCCGGTCATCTCGTGCCCCATGACGTGGTCGCGGAAAATATGCTTCCCTTCCCACATGTGGATGTCGGAACCGCAAATATTTGCCTTGGAAACCTGCATCAGTACCTGGCCGGAGGCCGGGGTTGGCAATGGGTATTCACGGATCTCAATGTTGCGCACACCGCTCATTGCGGCAAGTTTTCCTTGTGACATGGTTCTTCTTTCCTATTTCCACCAGAGCGTGAGCGCTGGAATGTATGTGATGAGCATCAGAACGCAGATCGCGCAGAGCACGAAAGGCCAGATGTAGCGGAGGGTCTCAGGCAAAGTCGCCTTATTTACCTTGAGCGAGACGAAGATGTTTGCTGCCAACGGAGGGGTAATCAGGCCGATTTCGATGTTGGTAACCAGAATGATGCCGAAGTGCACCGGATCGATTCCGAACTCCATTGCGGTTGGGAACAATAGCGGGGCCATGAGCAGCACCGCGGCATTTGTTTCCATGAACATGCCCACCAGGAAAAGCAGGATGTTGGCAAAGACAAGGAAGGTCATCGGATTATCGGTCAACCCGACGGTGAAGTCCGCCAGATCTTGTGGAACGCGCATCAGGGTCAGTACCTTATTGAAGATGCTGGTAAAAGCGATAACTACCAAGATGGCGCCGGATACTACCGCTGCACGGTAGAAGATGCTCGGTACGTCCTTGAGTTTCACCATCCGACCGATCAGGATAACAAGCAGTGCGTAGACACCAGCGATTGCCGCCGCCTCAGTGGCGGTGGTGACACCCGTGTAGATGCACCCCAGGATGATCACCGGCATGATCAACGCAGGCAGAGCGCGAATGACCTTGGTTTTGAACGGCGTCACGATCTCGGTGCGGGTCATAGTGGCACCGGGTCCGGGAGAACCCATGCCGCCCAATGTAGCTGTCGCTGGGTTGTACACGCTGCGCAGGCTGAGGGCGTGAACCAGCATGAAGGCCACGGTCATAATCAAACCCGGAACAAGAGTGGCGATAAACAGCTCAGATACCGACACACCTGCGGTTGCGCCGTAAACAATGAGCGGGATGCTTGGTGGGATCAGCACGCCGAGCAGGCCACTGCTGGCTACAAGCGCAGCCACGTAGCCACGCTTATAGCCCGAACGCACCATGCGCTCGCCGACGCTGGAGCCGATGGCCGCCACTGTGGCCACCGAGGAACCGGTCATCGCACCGAGGAATGCACTGGAAACCGTAGTGACATGCCCCAAGCGACCTGGCAACCAGGACAGCAGAGAATCGGCAACGTCAATCAAACGATCAATGAGCTTCCCGCGATTCATCAGTTCGCCAGCCAAGATGAAGAAGGGAATGGCAAGCAGCGGAACTGAAGCCACGGCGAAGAATGGGGCGTTGCCCACGATGCCAGCGGGAATTCCCGCCGCGCCTGCCCCGGCGATGCCGGCGATGGCGAAGCCGAAACCGATAGGGACACCGACAATCAGCAAAAAGAGTAAAGCGCCGATAATCACTGATAATTTCATTCGGGGATCACCTCGTCATTTTCCATTTCGAATTCGGCTCCAGGGGTGCGAAGCACCCTGAGGTCACGCACGAGGTTCATGAGTGTGTGGAAGGTGGCGAAGAGCAGTCCAATGACCATCGCCCCGAAGGGAACCGACAGCGGGATGCTCATTTCTGAGCTGACCCACGCACCGGTCATCGCAGCGGAAAGCAGCTTGAAAGCCTGGATTCCGAAGAGCACAACGAACAACAAGATTCCAACGTTGGCGATCTGGCGCAGGATGAATCGCAGTCGTTGCGATTTGGCAAGGGCTGCTACTTCGATGGAGATGTGTCCTCCGGTGCGCACAAGCAAACCGATGCAAAGGAAAGTCAAGGACGCGATCGAATACATAGCAACCTCACTGAGGTCTGGGATCTGCCAGTTAAAGTAGCGGACCGGTACCATGAAGGCGATCACGGCAAAGGCCATGATCATCAACAGCGTGACGACGAGTTTTTCACCTGCTACCAGCGATTTTTCAAGGGTGAACATTTGTGAGCTCCTGGGTTAGTGCGCGCTTCATCGGGCGCTACTTGAGGTTCTTTACTGCGTTGACTTCTTGTCGCAACTGAGCGATGCGATCGGCTCCGTACCGTTCTTCCATCTGCTGCCACACGGATTGGCCGACTGTTTGGAAGGCGGAGAGTTCACTTTCGGTAAGCTCAGTGACCTCAACTCCGTCCTCACGCATCTTCTTGATGTAAGAGTCGGTGAGTTTTCGCTCCTCGGCGACTTCCCAGGTCTGTGCATCCTGGGCAGCATTTTCAACAATCGCGGCTTCCTCTTCGGAAAGCCCTTCGTAAGCCTCTTCGCTCATGGCAATCGTTCCGGTCGCGTAGACGTGACGGATCATCGTGTAGAACTTGTTGATCTCATAGAAACGGTTGTCAAAGGTCAAGATCAGACCGTTGTCCTGGCCGTCTACTGTCCGTTGTTGCAAGGCGGTATACAGTTCCGGGAAGGGAATAGTGGTCGGGTGAGCGTGTAGCTGCTCGAAAAATGCGCGAATGGCGGCCGACCCAGGGACGCGAATTTTCTGTCCTTCGAGATCTTGCGGGGTGTGCACCGCGCCGTCTGAAGTTGAGACTCCGCGATATTCCAGTTCATACCATCCCAGCGCCCTAATATTGTTCTTGGCGAGTGTTTCGTGCATCGTGGTGGGGATGATTCCGTCACCGTAGAAGAGCTTGTCTGCCTGCGCGTAGTTCGCCGCAATATATGGCAGGTAGTGGAAGTCGAGCAGCGGGTCCATGCCGGCCATCGATCCTTGATTCAAGAAAGCGAAGTCCAACCCGCCCATGGACAAATCCTGACCCAACGATTCATCGCTGCCGATCTGTCCGGAGGGAAAGACCTCAACTTGAAGTTTTCCATCCGAATCATCGGAGATCTTTTTCGCGAACCGTTCCGCGCTCTTGTGCTGCACGCTGCCAGAGGCAGCAACCATGCCTAGGCGGAAGGTCTTGAAACCATCGTCTGATTCTCCGGCTGTGGCGCAGCCTGCCACAGAAAAGATCATGGCTGCTGCGACGAGGAGAATGCTGGCTCGTTTGCGCAGATTCATATTCGTGTCTCTCCGACGAATCGCTTTGACTCGGCTTTGGGTCAGGGGTGAAGGTCCCGGCTAAAAGTTTTGGTATTACCAATTAGCAATACGGTAGTACCAAACGTGAAGTTGTGTCAAGGAGCACAGTTCATCTTTGGCGCGCGAAACCAGTACCGGCTAACACCAAACAGCCATAAATTATGCGTCTCTGGGATTATGGATTCTCTTCGTATCAGATCAGCGCTGAAATTACTTGATTCTAGAGATAGCAATTTGACCGCTGAGGCGCAGAAATCCTGTATCGAAAAAATTGGAAGGGTCGGTGCACCCCAGTATTTTGATGGCACGACAAACTCGTTACTTGGACTAGACGCCTTTCGGTCGAAGGCTCCAATTCCATATTCGCCGTCAGCAGTGATGGATGCTCCTCGGGTACCAACCCGGTAAGCTCAGCCACGGACCCATCACCGTCGAGAGGACTTCATCATGCCGTTAAGCCTTAGCGCTAAGAATCAATTAGCAGATCGGCCGGCATGAGACTTTCAATTCTTGATCAGGTCCCGCTCACCGAGCACGCCCCCACGCGGCCTGAGGCATTAGCCAGCGGCCTGAATCTGGCGCAGGATGCTGACGCGCTGGGTTACCACCGCATTTGGTTTGCCGAGCACCACAATTCGCAGTCCTTCGCCAGCGCGGCCCCAGAAATGATGACGGCACTGGCACTGGAGCGCACAGCCAAGATCAGAATCGGTACCGGCGCGATTCTTCTGCCTTACTATTCGGCGCAAAAGGTTACCGAAGCGATGGGCCTGCTCTCGGCGGTTCATCCGGACCGTGTGGACACCGGTGTGGGGCGAGCCTCGCTCAGCGACCCGAACTACGCGGCAAAAATCGCTTCGCTGGTCCACGAGCTTGACGCCGCACACGCACCGTCGAATAGTGAACCTGCCGGACGCGTCTGGGTACTGGGCGCCGGTGGTTCTAGCGCACCGCTGCCGGGAACTCTCGGTGCCGGCTACGTGCACGGGCACTTCCTTCGCCCCACCGGCGGCGAGGCGGCGACCGGCGCTTATCGCGAGGCAGCACTGAGTTCCGGGCACACTCCGCATACGGTCTTGGCGGTCCGCTTCGTCACTGCGGAAACCGAGGAACATGCTCACGCGTTGGCCGAGGCTTTGCTGCTCTGGCGAGTACGTAAGGATTTTGGGCACGACGGCCCGATCCCTTCGACTGCCACCGCCGCACGTTACCAGTGGAGCACCCAGGAACGGGCACGGGCTGCGGAACGCAGTCAGGCACTGATCGTTGGAACCCCGGCCAAGGTCCGGGCCGAACTTTTGGCATTGGCTGCATCCCATCAGGCCGATGAACTGATGCTCAACACCTTGGTTAATGATCCCGAGGACCGGTTGAATTCTTACCGGCTTTTGGCAAATGATCTCATCGACTGATCCACCTGACCCATCACAGCTTGAGTGAGCACGAAAATTGCCCCTGTACCTTGACCCGGTGCAGGGGCAATTTTCTTGGGATCTAGAGCGCTCTGCCCAAAAAGTCTTCCGCAGAACGAACATCGACACTTCACCCAACGAACCGGGACGTCGCTTAATCGATGAACCGAAACTTTTCGTTTCCCCGTGATCTAGCCGATTATCAATGAAATTATGTGCCGCAAAAAAAGTTTTCCAACTTATTTCAATCCTTTTCTCATCTCGCTCCGAATNCTTCATGACAGCCCGCACCAACAGGGTCGGGAAAATACGACGAGGTTTCTCGTCGTAAGGCAAGGAGATAGACATGCAGACACTCAACCGCAAATTTGTTGGAGCACTCTCGCTGGTCGCAGTTGCAGCAATGGGATTGACCGCTTGCTCAACCGGCTCCGAAACCGCAGAGCCATCAGCTTCCAGCTCCATGGCGGCCCCGAGCAGCTCGGCAATGGCCAGCGAGTCGCCAATGGCTGACTCGGACATGGACCCAGCAGCTAACCTGGTTGGCTCTGGTTGCGCGGCTTACGCCGAAGCAGTGCCAAAGGGTGACGGTTCGGTAGCCGGAATGGCTAAGGATCCGGTAGCCGTGGCAGCTTCGAACAACCCACTGCTCAAGACGCTGACCGCCGCGGTATCCGGAAAGCTGAACCCGAAGGTTGACCTCGTGGACACACTCAATGGTGATGAGTTCACGGTCTTCGCACCAGTTGATGACGCGTTCGCAGCAATCCCTGAGAAGGACCTCAACGCAGTGGTCAAGGACGCCGACATGCTCAGCAAGGTGCTGACCTACCACGTAGTTCCCGGCCAGATTAAGCCTGCAGATCTTTCAGGCGAACTGACCACCGTAGAGGGACAGGATGTTAAGGTCACCGGCAGCGGAGATGACCTGAAGGTCAATGGCGCTTCGGTCATCTGTGGTGGCGTGCAGACCGCCAACGCAACTGTTTACCTGTTGGACGAAGTGCTGATGCCACCAGCAAAGAAGTAATTAGAACCGAAAACCGGGAAGATGTTCCCCGCCAGTTGGCCGGTGCTAGGTGAAAGACCATCAGCACCGGCCTCACGGCGTTTAACGGCCCCCGCACTACGGCAGTGACTCGGGTCTTTCCGGCCCGGCCGGAACAGGAGACATGCACAACGCTGACACAACGCAATCGATGACCGGCTCCGGTGATACTCTCGAATCCATGGACAGAGCACCGAGCGGTACTGGAACGCGGGCAGAAGCCGACACCACCTCCAGCGGAGATTGGAACGGCGTCTGCCAGCGAGTGGCACAGGGAGACCATCAGGCCTTCGATTCGTTGTACCGGGAATTGTCCCCCGTGGTTTATGGAATTTCTGTCAGGCTGCTGCGAAACTCGGCCTTGGCCTCAGAGGTCACCCAGGAGGTGATGCTTGAAATCTGGAACAATGCACACAGTTTCTCACCAGGCACCGGGTCCATCTACGCGTGGGCCTCGACCATAGCCCGCCGCCGGGCAATCGACCGGATCCGTTCGGAAGAAGCCCGGACCGCACGCGAGGACCGCAACTTCACCGTAGACCGGGAAGTCACGGAAATTGATGACGAGCTGATGGCCCAAGTTGATTCGGAACGGGTTCGCAGCTGTCTGGAAACCCTGACCGACAAGGAAAAGCAGACGGTTATTGACACCTACTACGGTGGCAGCACCTATGCGCAAGTGGCCGAACGGCGGCAGATGCCCCTGGCCACGGTGAAGTCCAGAATCCGCAGCGCCTTGCAGCGCTTGAAGACATGTTTGGAGGTGGCATAAGTGGATCGCCGAAAGTATGACGGCTCATTGAGCACCGAAGACCATGAGCTACTGACCGGGCTGGCCCTGGAAGCCCTCGATTCACCCGGGGAACGCCAACGCGCCGAGGAATTGGCCGGCTCCAACGAGCAGGCAGCCCAATGGTTGCGCGGCTACCGCGAGACCCTCTCGCACATCGACCGTGCCACCGCGTTGACACCGCCGGCGGACCTGCGTGAAAAGATCTTCGCGGCGCTGCCGCCTCAGGATGCGCAAGCACCGATTTCGCTGAGCGAACGACGCGAACACAAGCGCCGCTCAATGCCGCGCTACGGCTGGCTCGCAGCAGCCGCGGCGGCAGTGGTCCTGGCCGCCGTGCCAACGGCAGTCGCGGTCAACCAGCACCAGCGTGCGGTGACCGCGGAATCCGAGAACAACGAACTGCTTTCAGTGCTTGATGGCGAGCAGGTCAAGGTGGTCAACGCCCAGATGGCCGAAGGCCAGGGCGCCATGACCTTGCTTGCTTCCTCGTCCGGGACCGTGGTGCTCGGCCACGATTTGCCAGCCATGGACCAAGAGCATGATTACCAGCTATGGACCATCGCCGAAGGCGGGTCGCCAGTTCCCTCAGATGTGGTTCCGCACGGCGACTGGAGCGCTCAACTGCCCGCGATTGAGGAAGGTACGACGATCGCTTTGACCGTTGAACCCACAGGCGGTTCAACGGCTCCCACCACCGATCCGGTGATGGCCCTCGTTGGCTAGGCTAGCGTGAACATCCAATAATTTACCTAGCCTAGCTAGGTATATATTAGGGTGTGTCTATGAGGCAGATCCAATGAACCAGCAAACGCAACCGCTCCAACTCGTGCTGTTCCGCGATGATCTCCGGACCATGGACAATCCCGCCCTGCTCGCCGCCCGCGCGGCCGGGCCTACCATCGCCGTCTTCATTCTGGACGAGCAGTCCGCGGGCATCAGGCCACTGGGAGCGGCCGCTCGCTGGTGGCTGCACCATGCCCTGGCCAGCCTCCACGATTCCCTGCACGCACTGGGCATACCGTTAATATTGCGCCGGGGCCCGGCGGTGGATATCGCCGCGGAACTCAGTGCCGCTTGCTCCCCGCAGACCGTCAGATGGAACCGCCGATACGGCGAAGCCGAACGCCTGGTAGACGCGCAGCTCAAGGAGCAACTGCGCGCCGGGGGCATCGGTGCACACAGTTACGCAGGCACGTTATTGCACGAACCGTGGGAGCTGCTGACAAAGAACGGGACCGGCTACAAGGTTTTCACGCCCTTCTACAACGCCCTGCGCAATTGGGAAATACGTCCGGCTCTGCCCGCTCCGGAAGCACAGGAACCCTTTGATTCCTCCGCTCTGGCCAGTGATGAGCTGGAGAGCTGGAAGCTGCTGCCCACCACGCCGGATTGGGCCGCGGGCTTGCGCGAGACCTGGACGCCGGGTGAACCGGCGGCCCGGCAACGGCTTGCCGAAGTCCTCGATTCCATTGCTGCGGACTATGCCAGCAGCCATGACCGGCCGGACTTAGACGGCACCTCCGCGCTGTCCCCGGCACTGCGTTGGGGCCATCTCAGCGCGCACCAGGTTTGGGAAGAATTAAGCCGCTACGCCGCAGAGTCCCCTGCAGCAGCCGAAGGAGCAACAGCCTTGCGCCGCCAAATTGCCTGGCGTGACTTCTGCTGGCACCTCTACTACCACCACCCGCAGCTTCCCACCGAAAACCTGCGCAAAGAATTTGATGATTTCGATTGGTCCTGGCCAGCGGATTCTGCAGAAGCTGCGCATCTGGTGGAAAGCTGGCAACGCGGCCGAACAGGTTTTTCGCTGGTAGATGCGGGAATGGCTCAGCTGTGGCACACCGGTTGGATGCACAATCGCGTGCGAATGGTCACCGCAAGCTTGCTGGTGAAGAACCTCGCGATTCATTGGCGAGTGGGCGAGCAATGGTTCTGGGACACCCTGGTTGACGCGGATCTCGCCAGCAATACAGCCAATTGGCAATGGGTGGCTGGCTGCGGAGCCGACGCCGCACCGTACTTCCGGATCTTCAACCCCGAGTTGCAGGCCAAAAAATTCGATCCACAAGGTTCCTACGTGTCCCGGTACGCACCTTTGGCCAGCGAACCGGTGATAGACCTTAAGCAATCAAGGACCCAAGCCCTAGAATCTTACAACCACATGAAATCACAGCAGCAATGACGTCGATGGCTTTAAAGATCTTGGCAAGCAGCCAATCCAAGACCGCTACGGCTCCGAATAACCCATAGGCACTCTCTTGGCCTAGTTGCAGACACGTGCAGAACAACGTATGAGGTGGTCGAAGATGTACGAGGCAAGCAGATCCAAGCGTTTTGAGCTATTCGCATTCGGGCTCGCCGGATTCATTTCCGCGGCGGTCCTCTTTGCTACCGCACAACTGGTCTCGGTATTTTTTGCGACCTCCTCGGCACCATTCGTCGCGTTGGGTTCGACATTCATCGACTTCACCCCGCCGTGGCTCAAAGATTTTGCCATTGCGACCTTCGGGACCAATGACAAGCTTGCGCTCTTTGTATCTTTGGGTGTGGTGGCCGCCATCCTCTCAGCACTCGTAGGCCTGCTGGCACGGCGCAGCTTTGCTGCCGCTGCCGTGTCCATCCTCATTCTGGCCGCGGTGATCGGCGCTTCGGTCATCACCCGCTCCGCGACCGACGCAATGGACTTGGTACCGGTAATTCTCGGAACACTGCTCGGCCTGGGAACCCTGAAATGGCTGACTTCGCTTGCCGCCGAGGACAGATCTCCGCAGCCAGAGGAAAAATCACCCGCCGGTCCATCTCGGCGAAAATTTCTCGTGGCCTCTTCACTTTCTCTGCTCGGGGCAGCCATCGCCGCCGGCGTGGGAACCTCCATCGCTGCAACACGCAATGCCGCAGAAGCCGCACGTCTCGCTTTAGGGTTGCCGGCACCAAAAGCTAAGGCTGCAAAGATTCCCACCGGTGCTCAGATAGACCTCAAGGGAATGCCAAAATTCGTCACACCCAATGAAGATTTCTATCGCATTGATACAGCGCTTTCCGTACCTCGCATTGACCCTGCCGAGTGGTCCCTTCGCGTGCATGGTTTGGTGGACAACGAATTCACGATGAGCTTTGATGAATTGCTCGGTGAGGAACTTGTCGAAAGCTACCTGACACTCACCTGTGTTTCAAACCCCGTCGGTGGAGACCTGGTCGGCAACGCCAAATGGCTCGGCTACCCCTTGCGCAAGTTGCTTGAGCGGGCCGGCCCTCAGGCAGGAGCCGACATGGTGCTGTCCACATCCATCGATGGGTTCAGCGCCTCCACACCACTGGAAATACTCACCGATGACCGCATGGCCCTCCTGGCGATCGGAATGAATGATGAACCGCTTCCACTGGAACATGGCTTCCCGGTGCGCATGGTGGTGCCCGGACTCTACGGCTACGTCTCAGCCACCAAGTGGGTTGTTGACCTTGAAGTGACACGGTTTGGCGAAAAAGACGCCTATTGGACTACCCGTGGATGGTCCGAGCGCGGACCTATCAAGATGTCATCCCGTGTAGACGTCCCACGGTCTTTCACCAAACTCCCGCCCGGAGAAGTTGTCATCGGCGGCACCGCATGGGCGCAGACCATCGGCATTTCCAAAGTCGAAGTCCAGGTTGATGATGAGCCGTGGCAAAAGGCCGAACTGGGCGAAGAAGCCACGCTGGATACCTGGCGCCAATGGCGCTACGTCTGGAAAGGCGGAACGTCTGGCAACCATTCAGTTACGGTTCGCGCGTATAACGCCGACGGGGAAATGCAAACCAGTGACCGCGCAGATCCGGTTCCCAATGGCGCCAGCGGCTGGCAGCGAGTGCAGTTCTCCATCTCTGACTCGTAACTCTGCTTGCGAAGTCTCACCCTGAACGTCTCGAAGCTAAAAAAATTGACCGGTGCAACAGCACCGGTCAATTTTTAGGATTGGAAACTCTAGAGCTCGACAATCTCGAATTCCATCAGGTCCGCGCCGGAAGCCACAGGCTTCTTGTCGCTTCCTGCATGGGCTGCCTCTGAGCGCTGATCCCGCCAATTCTCAAAGTCTTCGCGAGTGGCCCACTGGGTGAAAACAAAGTACCGGTCTTCGCCGGCCACGGGACGCAAAAGCTTAAAACCTTCAAAGCCTGGCGAGCTGTCTACCGAGTTTTTACGAGCGGCGAATCGCTTCTCTAGTTCGGGGCCCGCCTCGGCCGGTACCTTCAACGCGTTGATGACAACAATCGACATGTTTCTCCCTTCATTGCCCGGTTACTTTCGGGCCCTCGACGATTCCTCATCTCAGCCTACATCCCGCTTCCTAGGCAACGGCGTCTTGTTTCGCTTGCAGACGTGCAAGCTTGGATTGCCGGGAAATATGGTTTGAGTTGTTCACGGCGATGTACCACGAAGCACCAACAATAAGCAGGATCAAAGACATCCCGATACCACTGGCTAGATCGGGGGCAAACATTATTGGGTTGATGATGGAAACAACCACCACAACCACGCCGACCCACTGAGCGATCTTGGTGAAACCTGGCCGCGCACGGCCAATCAGAAAGGTCAGGAAACCTAGAATCAAGAATGGCAACGCGATGAAACGAACGATATGGATGAAGTCCACGTTCTGGAACATTCCGCCGGTGAATTTCATGGACGCGCCAGCAGCTTCACTGACTAAGAGAACAAAAACGCTCATGACCACCGCACCGAAGGTAGCGATAACCACTTGAACGTAGTTGAAAGGCATCTTGTACTTCATTTCAGCACCCATGGCTGAACATCTCCTTGGCAACTCGAAAATGGAGAACCCTCCAATTTCAATGTACTCCGATTTGGGTGCCTTGAACCCAAGAGTTTTTCTGTGCTTGCCGGTACCCGTGGGATGCTAGAAGTATGGATTTAGAGATCAGCCGCGCACTGAGCATTCCGGATTCGGAGCTCAACTGGCGGTTCTCTCGTTCGTCTGGCCCCGGCGGCCAGCATGTCAACACCTCGGATAGCCGCGTTGAGCTGTCATGGTCAGTTACCGGTTCACGCGCACTTAGCGATTATCAACGTGAACGCTTAGTGACCAGGTTAGATTCAAAGCTCATTGCTGGCGTCATTACCGTCAGCGCATCGGAGCAACGTTCCCAGCTACGCAACCGCGAGCTTGCCTTGCAAAAACTCGCCAAGATCATCGCCACCGCACTAGCACCAGACGGGCCAAGCCGGCGCGCCACGAAGCCTACTAAGGGATCGCAGCGGCGCCGACTGGCAACAAAGTCACGTCGTTCAGAAACTAAGGCACAGCGCAAGCGCCCTTCGGCTGACTAAACACGAATAACCCGTCAGTTTAGTCTGTATTTTTATCAACGGACAGAAAATTCATACCGTGCTGCTGGATCATTTGAATCACTGAAACTGATGTTTATGTTTCGGTGTCGCGGGAGTAGCGTGAGAGTCACCGTTGCTGGCGTATCAGTAGTATTTAGGCACTGAACACTCATAGTTTTTGATGATGTCGGTGTCGCCGTGCAACCTGCGCCAACGTTGATCCAGCCCCACAAATAGTGGTCCATCTCGACGTTGAAGACCAACTGCTTATTTTTCATCGGTTCGGTGGGAGTCACTGTGAACTCATAACGAGACAAGAATCCGCCATGAAGCTTATTCATCAATACTTCAAAACTTACGTTTGATTCACTTTCTTCAGGCTCTGAAGGCTCATCTGTTGGCTCCGGTGTCGGTTTCGTAGTTGGCTCAACCGTCGGTTCCACATGCGGTTCAGGCGTGGGTTCCGGTGTCGGTTCCCCAGTTGGTTCAATGCTCGGTTCAGGAGTGGGTTCCGACGTTGGCTCCCAACTCGACTCATCAGTTGGTTCAACCGTCGGTTCTAAACTCGGTTCCCCAGTTGGTTCAACACTCGGTTCCGTAGTTTGCTCAATCGTCGGTTCCGAAGTTGGCTCCCAACTCGACTCCTCAGTCGGTTCAACACTCGGTTCCGAAGTTGGCTCCCAACTCGACTCCTCAGTCGGTTCAACACTCGGTTCCGTAGTTTGCTCAATCGTCGGTTCCGAAGTTGGCTCCGGACTCGGTTCCCTAGTTGGTTCGACGCTTGATTCAAGTGTGGGTTCCGACGTTGGCTCAACCGTCGGCTCAATCGTCGGTTCAACGCTCGATTCCCCAGTTGGTTCTAAACTCGGTTCCGTAGTTTGCTCAATCGTCGGTTCCGAAGTTGGCTCAACCGTCGGCTCAATCGTCGGTTCAACGCTCGATTCCCCAGTTGGTTCTAAACTCGGTTCCGTAGTTTGCTCAATCGTCGGTTCCGAACTTGGCTCCGGACTCGGTTCCCTAGTTGGTTCGACGCTCGGTTCCGACGTTGGTTCTAAACTCGGTTCCGTAGTTTGCTCAATCGTCGGTTCCGAAGTTGGCTCCGGACTCGGTTCCCTAGTTGGTTCGATGCTAGATTCAAGCGTGGGTTCCGACGTTGGCTCAACCGTCGGTTTAACGCTCGATTCAAGAGTGGGTTCCGATGTTGGCTCTATCGTTGGTTCCTGCGTCAGCTCAGCACTAGGCTTTGGCACTAGCTCCGCTGAAGGTGAGGGCATTTCTTCAGGGGTAGGTTCTACCGTGGGTTTGGCCGTAACCTCAGCACTCGGCTCAAAGCTGGGTTCCACTGATGATTTCGACGTTGGTTCAGTTGTGGGCAGCGTACTCGATTGCAGGCCTGACACCGGCCCTGCGCTGAACAAAAATTCATTGACGCCAGACGGTCGTGTGGGTTCCGGGGATATTTTGCCCTCTTGCGAATCAGCCTCTGAGGTGTCCGATGGTACTCGAAAGGAGATTGAATCCCTGATGAAGTCCACAATCTCACTTCGTGCTTCAACATTTTCTGTTTCGAAGACTTGTTGCTGGGAGGCGTCCTCAATGTAGGGTTCGTTTTGACGGCCACCAAGCAACGGTGGCAAAATCCCTGCAGCGGAAGCAACCACTGCTAATACTGTCAGCCCACTTCCAACGCTCACCAAAACTGCTGTGGCGCTCGCCGCTCCGGTAGCAACAGTTGTCACGCTTGAACCAGCCACTACAGTGCCTGCCGATGCCCCGCCAGCGACAGTGCTCAGGCTAGCGCCGAGTTGCGTCACGCCACCGGCCGCCGATAATCCAAGCGCCGTGGTTCCACCAACTATCAAAGGAAGCACCACGCTTCGCATCAATCCGCCGATATGTTGTAATTCGCCATACACTAAGGCACAAGCGGGGCAACCTTTTATGTGCCCCTGGAGCGAGCGCCGTGCCTTGGCAGGAAGATTCCTGCGGATAAACGCCGGCATTTGCTTACGAGCAGTTTCACAACTCGCGGCAAGGTCCAATTGGTCGTTCAGATGTGCGGAGAGGTAGGACTCGCGTAGTCCTTCGCGGGCTCTCACCGCCAAGGCCGACACGGCATTGGGAGCAATCCCCAAGATCGCGGCAATTTCACGTGGTGGCATTCCATCAACTTCGTTATGCCATAAAACAGCCCGCCAGCGCTCGGGCAACGAGTTAAAAGCTCTACTGATAAGCAGAGCCTCATTACGTTGCATGGCCTCATCAGCCTGCGGATCGCCATGCCCGAATTCGGGCATTTCATCTGTGACGATATCTCGCTTGGCGGCATTGTTTCTCCCGAAGGCTTCCCGCGAGACTGTAGTCAACAAGTAAGCACGAAAGAATTCGGACGGGCCTTTTCCACGTGCTAGGCAAGTAAACACTCTTAAGAAAGCATCGGAAACAATATCTTCCGCTTCGGAAGGATTGTCTGTATGTCGGTAGGCTACAGCTAGTGCTACCTGTTTATGTCGCTGGTAAAGGCGTTCCTGGCAAGTCTCATTACCAATGCGGGCTCCTTCAATGAGATCCGAATCGCTTGCCCCGGCGAAATCGGCTCCTGGATCTACTGCCACAAAGTCCCCAAACTTTAGAAATCAATGCATCTTGCTCTAAACATGCGCAATGAATTAGTTCCCCAAGACCTTAGAATTGCACAGCCAGTATTCGTCGACTTCATCGACTATACCGACATACGGGTGTGTTTCACCGCCTCCTGTCACTTGTTCGACGGACCTCCTTGGGTCTCGCACGGCCTTCTTTATTACTTATAGCCACAGTGGCTGAATGGGTCTCCCCAAAAATAGCTAACCATCCAGCCACCACCGCTGCAGGTAAAAGTTCAAGCCCCCAAGACCCGAATCCTCACCTATGTACGTTAAGAGTCGGCGAACCGGGATTCGTGACGCAGTTATTCGAAAAACTTTAAATTTTTCTGGCTTTGCTCAGATCAGCCATAATTCAGCTTTAGGAATTCTGACCAATCGACCCGACAGGCACATTCAGTTCGGTGATGTATTTCGTCGCTCCGGCATCCGGGCACAGTGCTAGGCACGTCATTTTCTTCTCCCCGTGAAAAATGACGTGCCTAGTTATGGCTGCTTCTTACGTAGCCTCGCAGATGCACATTACTGTTTTAGAACTTCGTTTTACCGACCCTTTTAGCGCAACACCACTGTCCGCGACCCGTTGAGGAATACGCGGTCTTCACAGTGCCAGCGCACCGCGTCCGAGAGCGCCTTGCATTCGGTATCTCGGCCCGCTGCTACTAGATTTTCTGGTCCGTAGCTGTGGTCTACTTCTTGGACCTGCTGGGCAATGATTGGGCCCTCATCCAGTTCGCTGTTGACGTAGTGCGCAGTCGCGCCCACGGTCTTCACACCACGCTCGAATGCTTGGTGGTAGGGCTTCGCTCCTTTGAAGGAGGGGAGGAATGAATGATGAATATTAATTGCCCTACCAGTGAGCTTCCTAGTCAAGTCATCGGAGAGGACCTGCATATACCTAGCAAGCACCACCAGGTCGATATCAAAGCGGTCCACCAGTTCCATCAACTTGGTTTCCGCTTCGGGCTTTGTTTCAGCGGTGACCGGAATGTGGAAGAACGGTATCCCATTCCATTCAACCTGCTGACGGTGGTCTGGATGGTTTGAGACCACCGCAGCAATCTCCACTGGAAGTTCACCCATTCGGGCGCGGAACAGTAGATCATGCAGGCAGTGCCCGAATTTCGAGACCATGACAACTACGCGCTTTTTCTTTCCAGCAGCACGCATTCCCCACTGGGCTTGATACTCCTGCGCGAGCTCTTCGAGGCTCGCTTCAAGTCCGGCAATGTCTTGGGTGGTATCGGGCTCATTGCAGATTTCGAATTCAATTCTCATGAACAAGGTGCCTGACCTCTGGTCATCATGTTGCTTGAGTTCGCGGATGTCTCCCTGATGCTTCAATAGCAATCCGGTAACAGCATGAACGATTCCCGAACGCTCGGCGCAGGTGAAAGTCAGGACGTAGATATTGTTTGGTTCGGTCATTGTGCCGCTCCTTATTAGTTCACCGAGCTGACGGAGGCATCCGCCATAAGTCGTGTTTGAGTGAAGATGAGCCAAGATACTTCATTGCGCCTGCAAGGCCGGGCTAAAAGGTATGAGAGGAAAACCTGGCTTGAGTTTGGTGATGACCACCAGCAAAATCAAAATAAACCAAGTTAAGTACCGGATATAAAACTACTGATATATCAATGTTTGATCACAAGCTTAGGCGTGCGTCTATCCATCGTCAATAGGTATTTTCAATCATTTTTCACTGGGCTCACGCAGCAACGGTCGTCGTCGGATCCAGGCTAGAAAGACGACATGCTGGAGCACTATTCGAAACGAAAAACTCACCTTCAAGGTGACCAGAAGCGCTTCTGCGAGATACTCTTTGCTTATAGGCAACTGATATTTCACAAGTGAATGAGAGCAATGTTCTGATGCCACCTACGCCCACACAAACAACCACCAGTTCGATGGCCGATCGCGCCTACGACCTGCTAAGGGATCGACTTGTGCTGTTGGAAATCGCTCCGACGCATCCCATTCATGAACCTGCTTTGGCCGAGGAACTTACCGTGGGGCGTACCCCTATACGCGAAGCGCTGAAGCGTCTTGAAACCGATCATTTGGTTGTCTCCTACCCACGTCGCGGAACTTTTGCCACCGCCGTAGACTTTCACGAACTGAACCAAATTTCTGAGATCCGCCAGGTGCTCGAACCCATGGCCGCGCATAATGCAGCGGCAAATAAGGATCCCGAGATTCGCGCCGAACTAGCCGAATACCTGAAGAAGATTGATTCTCTGGACGAGTCCATGGATCAACGCTCGTTATTGCTCCTAGACGTGCACATTCACCGGTTGATTTACCGCGCCAGCGCCAATAAGCATCTCGAAGAAACGCTTGTACGCCTCGATAATCTAGTCACTCGCATTTGGTGTTTGGTTATCGACCAAATGCCACCCATAGCCGAACATATTATTGAGCATTCTGCTCTTCTGAAAGCCATCCTGGACGGCGACGGAACGAAAGCTGCACAGCTTGTCTCCGCTCACGTGGCCCACTTTGAGCAAGCCTTGCGAAAAGCACCATAAGCCCCGCGACACCTCGCGATGCTCGGAAGCAACCAGTTGGTTTTCACCCTAGGTCTGCTGCCGAGCATCTGAGTTTTCTATTACCTGCCGGCCGGTTCCGTTTGCGGATCCCGATCCTCATCGGTTTCCGCCCTATCGGTCGTTGACCGCATAGGTGCTTCCGCTGTACCGACCGCGGGATTAGCCTTGACTGTGACTATCGAATTTTCTCTTGTCATCAAGCTGAACTGTTCCCCGTCATGTCGTTCAAGGCCATCATCAACTGCCTGTTCAAGTACCTCCAGCGCTACCTTGCCGCGCAGCACCAGCGGATCACGGCTCAGGTCTTTCCAGATAGCCACGCAGAGCAGCAACATCACCAGAACAAATGGCAGTGCGGCGACAATGGTGATGTTCTTCAGACCATTCAGCGCTGCCGCCGGATGATCTCCACCGGCCAACAGCATCACCGCAGCCACGGCGCCTACCGAGACACCCCAGAAGATCACGGATTTCTTGCTCGGATCCTCGGCGCCTCGTTCGCTGAGCGCACCCATCACAATCGAGGCAGAATCCGCTCCGGTGACGAAGAAGATCGCGATGAGCACCACAGTAAGTACCATCAACACCGTTGCGAACCAGGCCGGGAAGGGTAGTTTGTCCAGCAGATCAAAGAGCACTGAATCAAAGACGATGTCCGGGGCGCCATCAACCATTTGTGCCATGGCTTGTCCCATGTCGCCGCTTCGTTCGGCACGTTCCTGCAACCCAATGGCTCCGCCACCAAAGATAGAGAACCAGATCAACGTGACGGTTGAGGGTACGAGCAAGACACCTGTAACGAATTGGCGAATGCTTCGACCCCGCGAAATACGAGCAATGAACAACCCCACAAATGGCGTCCAAGACACCCACCAGGCCCAGTAGAAGATAGTCCATGAAGACAGCCAGGTCGCCATGGTTTCATCACCCGAGGCAGCTGTGCGCGAAGCCATTTGCGGCAGGTCGCTGATAAAGGATCCTACGGCGTTCGGGATGATATTCAAGATAAATAGCGTCGGGCCACCGATGAAAACCACCAATGCCAAGATCACCGCAAGCACCATATTAATGTTTGAAAGCCACTGAATGCCGCGTTCAATTCCAGAGACCGCCGAGGCCACAAACATGGCCGTCAGAATCGCAATAATCAGCACCAACATGCCCGAGCCGACCTTATCCAGCATGCCGGCGGACTGGATACCGCCGCCGATCTGCAACGCTCCAAGACCTAGCGAGCAAGCTGAACCGAAGAGAGTCGCCAGAATCGCCAAAATGTTAATCGTCTTACCGCCGGCACCGTGAACTACCCGTTCACCAAAGACCGAACTGAACATCGAGGAGAACAATTGCGGACGTCCTAGACGGAAGCTTCCATAGGCCATCCCCAAGCCAACAATCGCGTACATAGCCCAGGGGAAAAGTGTCCAGTGAAAAAGCGTGGTGCCCATGGCTGTGCCCACCGCGGCCGAAGTCTGACCGTCAACCGTTCCCGGCGGTGGTGACATATAGAAGAACAATGGTTCGCCCACACCATAAAAGACCAGCCCGATGCCCATACCGGTTGCAAACATCATGGAGATCCATGAGATCGTGCTGAACTGCGGTTTCTCCCCATCCTTGCCTAACGGGATCCGGCCAAAGCTCTTAGCCGCCACAACAAGCACAAAAACCGTGAACACCGTCGCTGCAATGACGAAGACCCAGCCGGTATTCGTGATCACCCAGTCCAGGGCGGTACTTGCCGCACTCCCCAGGCCGGTGGGGGAAGAAAATCCCCAGATGATAAAGGCCAACGTCAAGATTCCGGCTATTCCGAAGACCCAGTAGTCTGTGCCCGCGGCAAGATATCTCTTCGGCTTTCGTCTGCGCGCGGAATGAAGCTCGCTCACCAGATCTTGGACGGGTTGCTCGTTATTTTTCATGGCTTTCCTTTGTTGGCGGAACTTTTTAACCGACACTCACTGAAGATTTTTTTGCGTCAGTAGTTTTCATCTCGATGGCGACTGCATCCACCCGCCGAGACGATGTTCCGTAGCCTGATGTCTTGATGTCCGCCAGTGCCGTCGACCTGTGGTGGACCGGTGACCCATTTTTGGGCGCAACAAGTCCGGGCATGGACATCTTGGGATAATTCCGCCCCAGAAGATGCGAGTCTCTAGGGGTTGGATAACGGGCACGAACAGATCTAAAAACCTGCTCGTGCCCGGGAAACTGATGCGGGCTTAAGCGCGGATCATATTGTGTGGATCAAGGACAAATTTCTGCGCAGCGCCCTCGTCAAAGGCTGCGTAGCCCTGCGGTGCATCTTTCAAAGCAATCGCGGTCGCATTGACGTTTTTGGCGATGCTCACCTTGTCGGAGAGGATTGCCTGCATGAGCCCGCGGTGGTATTTCATGACCGGGCATTGGCCCGTGACAAAGGTATGCGATTTAGCGAACCCCAAACCAAAACGCATTGACAGCGAACCCTGCTTGGCCGCTTCATCTGCGGCTCCTGGGTCGCCGGTGACGTAGAGTCCCGGAATACCCAAGGCACCACCGGCACGGGTGATTTCCATCAGCGAGTTCAAGACCGTAGCAGGCTGCTCTGTCTTGGCGTTTTGGCCGTGTCCGCGCGCTTCAAAGCCCACGGCGTCAATTCCGCAATCCACCTCTGGAACACCGAGGATTTGTGCAATCTGCTCGCCCGGGTCGCCCAGCGAAACGTCTACCGTCTCGCAGCCAAAGCTCCTGGCTTGGGCTAGTCTGTCTGCGTTAAGATCACCGACGATGACCGTGGCAGCCCCCAGAAGTTGGGCCGAGGTGGCAGCTGCCAATCCAACCGGACCGGCACCGGCGACGTACACCGTGGAGCCAACCGTCACCCCGGCACCGATGGCGCCGTGGTANCCGGTGGGAAAGATATCGGAGAGCATGGTCAGGTCCAAGATTTTCTCCATNGCCTGATCCCGGTCAGGGAATTTCAGCGCGTTCCAGTCCGCATACGGAACCAGNACGTACTCGGCCTGGCCNCCAACCCAGCCNCCCATATCCACGTAGCCGTAGGCCGAACCCGGCCGGTCAGGATTGACGTTCAAGCAGATGCCGGTTTGTCCGACCTTGCAGTTTCGACAACGCCCACAGGAGATATTGAAGGGTACCGAAACAACGTCACCTACCTTAAGGAACTCTACGTCACGGCCTACTTCTACGACCTCGCCGGTGATTTCGTGGCCAAGCACTAGCCCCTGCGGAGCCGTGGTGCGTCCGCGCACCATATGTTGGTCGGATCCGCAGATGTTGGTGGCGATGGTTTTCAGGATGACACCGTGATGCACCTGGCGCCCGATGTTAGCCGGGTGGACTCCCGGACCGTCCTTCAGTTCAAATTCTGGGTACGGGGTGTCGATAAGTTCGACCTTGCCTGCACCGGCGTAGCTGACTGCCAAGTTGCCCATGGATGACCTTTCACATGAAATATCAGTTGGATACTATTCGGACTTAGCCAAAGTCTGCTCATGAGTGTGATCTGTGTCAATAGCCAATGGAAAAATAGTTCTCCGGCCTCCGGCGCCTCGCGGCCTGGCCTAACCGTCCAATTCCTCAGTCAATCGCTGGGAAATAATCGCTTCCGCAGTGTGCTGCAGAAAAGTTAAAGATTCTTCGATGAGCGGCGAACCCCGCCCGCCTTTGCGGGTCACCGCAACGATGCGCCGCGAAGGTTTGGCAGTTCCGGAGATGCGTCGACGCACCACAGTTTCCACATTTCCCAACGTGGCCAACCGCGGCAGCAACCCCACACCTAAGCCGGCGCCGATAAAGGCAATCATGGTTTCCCACTCGATCGCTTCGTGCGCAATGTGCGGCGTGACTCCCAACGAGGTGAATGCCGAGATGAATAGCGAGCGATATACCGATTGTTCATTTTCAGTTATCCATGGATCCTCGGCCAATTCTTCCAGTGAAACGGTTTGGTTCAGCGCAAGCCGGTGTCCGGCTGGCAGCACCACGTCCAACGGGTCATCGAGCAACACGGTCTGCTCAAATCGGGCGCCCGCCTCGGCTGACCCGTGAGCCTGCGAAGCTACGATCACCGCCAGGTCGATTCGCTCAGCGAGCAAAAGATCCAAGCAACGCTGCGGGTGAGCTTCCATCAGCTGCACCTGAACGTGCGGGTGGACGGTGTGCAGCTCTTCCGCCAAGGGCGCGAGCAATTGGGCAGCGGCTGTGGAGAATCCACCCAAACCGAAGCTCGCTTGCACCTGTCCCTCACTGGCCAAGGCCGAGGCCCGCAACTGCTCCCATTGGGACACAATGCCGTCGAGTCCCGCCACAAAATGCCTGCCGGCAACCGTCAGCTGGATGCCGCGCCCATCCTTGATCAGCAGTTTAATCCCTAGTGAACGCTGCAGTTCACGCAGCTGCGCAGACACCGCGGAGGGCGAGTACCCGGTGAGCTCAGCGGTACGTGCCACGGTGCCCACCGAGGAGAAAACTCTCAGGGTAATCAGACGAGGATCAATCATGCACCTATTGTGCATGATTTCCTCCACTTTCTTGCGCTTTTCATGCGACTCTTCAGACTTTAGTCTCGACATATATGGTGATTCACTTCACAGATTTCTGCGGTGCATCCACCACCATGACAACACTTGGTTTCTGGCTTCTAGGAGTAAAAATGACAGCTTCGGTAAGTTCCCCGCATTCCATGCGAGGCAAGTTGGCTTCTTCGGTGACAGCCGAACAACTCACCGAAATTACCGAGCTCTTCCAGAACCGGCGCCTAGGGTATTCGCTCGACTCCCCGTTCTACACGGACCCAGCTGTTTTTGCGCTGGACATGCAGGCGGTCTTCGGAACGCACTGGCTCTTCGCCACGAGTGTCGCCGAGATCCCCGAACCCGGAGACTACGTGACCGTCGACTACGGCCCATATTCGCTGATCATCCTGCGCACCGACGACGGCGGAGTCAACGTCCTGCACAATGTCTGCCGCCACCGCGGTGCCCGAGTACTGACCGAAGCTTCGGGCAGCACCGGAAACCTTGTCTGCGGATACCACTTCTGGACCTACTCCCCTGAAGGAGACCTGATCCATGCCTCCGCTCCGGGGGAAGCAAAGTTCGACAAGAATTGCTTCGCCCTCAAGAGAGCCCACGGACAGATTCGAGCGGGACTCATTTTTGTCTGCCTCGCCCAAGAACCACCTGCGGATTTTGATCAGGTCGCCGAAATCTTTGAACCCTACCTTGCGCCGCACGACATCTCCCGCACTAAGGTGGCCTACCAGCAGAACATCATCGAAGAGGCCAACTGGAAACTGGTGATGGAGAACAACCGCGAGTGCTACCACTGCGATGGCCACCCAGAACTTGCCTGCTCGCTGTTCCCCACCTGGGGGCTGAGCGACGAAATCGTTCCGACCCATCTCGAAGAAGTGTGGGAACGCAATAAACAGGCTCAGTCAAGCCTCGAAGAACGTTGCCGCCGCTACGGCATCCCATTCGAAGTTGTCGAAGAATTAGATACCCGCATCGCCGGGATCCGCATCTCCCGTGAATCCTTGGACGGCGACGGTGAATCCTTCTCCCCCGACGGCCACCGGCTATCCAAAAAACTTCTGGGCGACCTACGCGATTTCCGCCTTGGACGTTGCTCCATGCACCTGCAGCCCAATAGCTGGTTCCACTTCCAAAGCGATCACATCATCACCTTCGCCGTCTTCCCTATTAACGAGCACCAAACCCNGGTACGCACCACCTGGCTGGTAGCCGATGATGCGTTGGAAGGCGAAGATTATGATCTGGACACCCTGACGCACACCTGGAAGCAGACAAACCTGCAGGACAAGGCGTTCGTGGAGCTGTGCCAAAAGGGCGCGGCCAGCCCGGTTTACGAGCCGGGCCCCTACATGTTGAGCGAATACCAGGTTGAGGCTTTCCTTAACTGGTACACCCAGCGCGTTTTGGAGCACCTGGCATGACCGAAGCCACCACCCGCACCGGTATCCCGGAAGCCCAGCGCATCCGCGGATTGGAAATGCCATGGAACCGGGTACTGCGCGGACAAGATGGACCGGCCAGTGCCGCCCGCGCGCTGGGCCCCTGGCACCCGCAGGAGTTCATGGCCGAGTGCGTGCAGACCATCGCCGAGGCCGGCGGATTGATGACCTTCGTCTTTCGCCGGGTCGATGGGGCACCGTTGGCTTTCCGTGCCGGCCAATATTTGAATATTGCCTTCCCCGTGCACGGCGAAGACCAAGACTCGGTGGACCGCAGTTATTCGATATCCAGTGCGCCCACCGTGCCGTGGACCTTTAATATCAGCATCAAAAGGGACACTAACGGCCTCGTCTCCAACTGGGCGCATCAAAATCTGCGCCCCGGAATGGTCTTGGACATGCTCGGCCCGGTAGGCGCATTCCATCTGGGAGACTCCGACCGGCGAGCGCGCTACCTGTTCTTATCTGCCGGTGCGGGAATCACCCCGATCATGTCCATGGTGCGCACCATTCATTCGCTGCCCGGGTTAGCGGACGTGGTGGTGCTCTGCCATGGCACGGTACCCGGGGACTTCGCGTTCTGGCCCGAACTGGAATACATCACTCAGGTTGATTCGCGGATCAAGGTTTCCTATTCCTTAGGCAATCGTGAAAAGCCCGCAAGTTGGGACGGTTTCAGTGGACGGCTCACCGCACAGATGATTGATGCGGTGGCACCGGACGCCAATGGGCGCAAGGTGTTCGCTTGCGGCCCCGAAGGCTATCTGAATCTGGCCACCAAACTCCTGCGCGAAGTGGGGGTGGATGACACCTCGGTGTTCATGGAATTCTTCTCCGGTGACCATAAGACAGTGCTGGAATACCAGCAGGAAATTACCTTGGCCGAGGGTATTGCCGAGGAAGTCGCCGAGTCGGTGGACCAGTTCTACGAAAGCCAGCCCCTTGAGCTGGTCATGTATGAACCGGAGTATGACTCAGCAGGAACCATCGAAGCTACGGGACAGAAATTAGAAGTCGTCGACTCCAATATTTCTTTGCCGCCGGCTAAACCCTTGGTGGAACCGGCCGGGCCGGTTGATCCTTCGACTTTCCCCACCGTTGGCAGCGGGAGCCTGACGATGACCTTTGTGCGCAGCGCCTTGAACGTGAAGATCAATGGCGACGAGCACATCCTGGGAGTCGCGCAACGTGCCGGAGTCCGCATCGGGGCGAACTGCCAAGAAGGCATGTGCGGTTCATGCAAGGTAGTCAAACTCGATGGTGAGGTTCAGATGAACCATCAAGGCGGAATCCGTGCCAGAGAAATCTCGGCCGGCAAGTTCCTCCCGTGTTGTTCCACCGCGAGCACCGATCTGGTCATCGACGCCTGAGCCGGCCGGTTCTTCCCGAAATACTCGCAGCATCTCAATTCTCCACACCACACAAGTTTTAGGAGTCCACCGTGTCTGTTTCATCCCCACGGGTAGTCATTATCGGAGCCGGAATCGTCGGCGCCAACCTGGCAGACGAGCTCGCCGCGCTGGGCCACACCAATACCTTGGTCATTGAGCAGGGGCCATTGAACCAGCCCGGCGGTTCCACCTCGCACGCCCCCGGACTCGTTTTCTCCTCAAATCCTTCTAAGTCAATGACCGAGTTCGCCCAATACACCATCGAGAAGCTCACCTCGCTGGTGGGTGCCGACGGCCGTGGCTCTTTCCTTCCGGTCGGTGGGTTGGAAATCGCCACCACCGAGGCCCGCCTGCAGGATCTGCACCGCCGGGCCGGGTGGAACCGCTCCTACGGTGTACAGGCCGAAGTCATCGAGGCCGCCGACTGCCTGAAGAAGTTCCCCATGCTCAACCCGGAGAAGGTACTTGGTGGCCTCTTCACTAAAAATGATGGGCTCGCCCTGGCTAGCAAGGGCACCTCGCTGGTCATTGAGCGGGCGCAGGCTGCCGGAGTTGAATTCCGCGGCGGCACGGTGGTCACCGATATTGAGCAGTCCGGCGGCAAGGTCACCGCGGTGATCTGCGGTGAGGACCGTTTCGAAGCTGACATTGTGGTTTCCTGCGCGGGATTCTGGGGACCAAATATCGGAAAGATGGTCGGTACTCCGATCCCGCTGTTGCCGTTGGGTCACCAGTTCGCATGGACCACTCCGGCTCCGAGCCTGGCCGGAATCAATGAACAACCTGCCGGGGCCACCCGGCCGATCTTGCGTTACCAGGACGGGGACCTCTACTACCGCGAGTGGGGAGACCGTATCGGTATCGGCTCCTACGCCCACCGCCCAATGCCAGTAGATCTTGACACCCTGGCCCGCTACGCCCCGGAGGAAATTACCGATGAGCGGATGCCTTCCAGCTTGGCATTCACCCCCGAGGACTTTGCTGCCCAGTGGGCAGCAACTCAAGAATTGCTGCCGGATCTGCGCAACACCCAGATCCAGCGCGGCTTTAACGGCATCTTCTCCTTCACCCCGGATGGTGGTTCGCTAGTCGGCGAGTCCCGTGAAGTGGACGGGTTCTTTGTTGCCGAAGCCGTGTGGGTCACCCACGCTCCGGGCATCGCCCGCGCGGTGGCGCAGTTGATTACCAGCGGTCAGTCCGAAACGGATCTGAGCGATTGCGATCTGAATCGTTTTGAAGACGTGCAAACCACCAAGGAATACGTCAGCGAAACCTCCCAGCAGAATTTCGTGGAAATCTACGATATCCGCCATCCTCTGGAGCCGCGCCTGAAGCCACGCAACGTGCGGACCAGTCCATTCTTCGCCCGGCAGCAAGAGCTCGGAGCCTTCTTCTTAGAGGGCACGGGCTGGGAACGCCCGCACTGGTATCAGGCCAATGCCGCATTGCTTGATCAGCTGCCCGCCGAGTGGGCGGCCCCGGCACGCGATGAGTGGTCAAATATGTTCCACTCCCCTATCGCTGCAGTTGAAGCGTGGAAGACCCGTACCGCGGTGGCCATGTTTGATATGACTCCGCTGAAACGTGTGGAAATCACCGGTCCCGGTGCCGGGCAAATGCTGCAGGGGCTCACCACCGCCAATATGCTTCGTGCCCCCGGCATGGTCAGCTACACCCTGTTGCTGAATTCGGCCGGCAGTATCACCAGCGATATCACCGTGGCTCGTATCTCCGAGGAGCTTTACCAGGCAGGTATTAACTCAAATGTTGATGTCGCCTATCTGTCCCGCGAGGCCCGCAAATTCAACGTGGCAAACCCAGGCCAGTGGGTGAGCGTCCGNGATATCACTGCCGGCACTTCCTGCATCGGGCTCTGGGGGCCGCTGGCCCCGAAGGTAATGTCCAAGGTCAGCGAAGACGATATGAGCAATGACGGTCTGAAGTACTTCCGCACCAAGCAGATTTCCATCGCCGGCATCCCGGTCACCGCGATGCGCCTTTCCTACGTGGGTGAATTCGGCTGGGAGCTCTACGCCACCGCGGATGTCAGCGCACGGCTCTGGGATGTCCTCTTCGAAGCCGGTCAGGAACATGGCATCATCGCCGGTGGACGCGAGGCGTTCAACTCCATGCGGCTGGAAAAGGGTTTCCGCTCCTTCAGCACCGATATGACCAGCGAGCACGAGCCGGAACAAGCGGGTCTGGGATTTGCTGTCAAAGCTGCCAAGACCGCTGACTTCGTGGGCAAGGACGCCTTGGCATCCCGCGCCGCCGCGGCTACCACCAGGCTGCGCTGTCTGACCATCGATGACGGTGTCTCGATGGTCCTGGGCAAGGAACCGGTGTATGTGAACGGTGTTCTGTCCGGCTACGTCACCAGCGCCGCCTACGGCTACACGGTGCGCCAACCCATCGCCTACGCCTGGTTGCCAACCTCGGTGCAGACCGGGGACAGCGTACAGATCGAGTACTTCGGCCTGCGCATCGCTGCGACCGTGGTTGACGATCCACTGTACGATCCGCAGATGGACCGGCTGCGTGGGGTCGACTTAGCGGTAACCCTGGGCTGAATCATGACCTAACTCAGCGATTTCTGTCCGGAAACGGTGTGGTTCACGGGGAGAACAGAGGAGGTGGCACGAGAAGTTCTCGGAGCTGCAGGGTTAATTGCTTGGTACTCAAGGCAAGTTGACCTGCAGCCAGTGACCCGCCGCGCCCCATTAGTGGTGATCCGTGCGATGCTGCACCATTCACGCCAGGGGGCAGACAAGAGGTGGGCGACTGATCTCTGGTCGCCCACCTTTTCGTATCAAGCGGATTTCTGGACCTGGCAAGATCAGTCGCAGCAGCTTAGGATCAGTGCCGCAGATGTCCCGCAGCCTGTGGGACATCTGCCCTTAGGCGGCAATCGAGTCCTGATCGACAAATAACTTCTACCAGGCAATAACGATCGCAAATTTATGGATATTTCAGAGCTCTCAACGGTCAGTTATTCAGAGAAGCAATCGGTCAAAATGAGTGCCGCCCGATAGCCATCGGCCTCAAGGCAAGACATGGAATCTAACTCCTGGAGAGGAATGGGAAGGCACGTTACGTCTACCCAGCTCTCTCCGCTAGGAGCATCAATCCACGAATCATCAATGATGATCACCGGCTTCTCTGTGGATCCCGCCGTCCCATGGCAAAGTATCCAGTGCGGGACGTCGTATCCGAGCATCTGCCGCAATGACACCAGCAGTAAGACCCGGGCGCTCTGACTTACGGCCTCGTGAATCTGCGAGATTTCCATGCGCTTAGAAGTCACCGGCAGTCCGGTCGCTTCGGCACGACGGCGCGATTCAGCCTGCAAAATGCCCCTCCAGCTGCGTTCGGCCTCAGGGTAGTAGTCAACAATTACTGGCTTGTCGGTATCCAAAGACACTTGGACGCGGCTTGCTGGCCAGCGCTCAGCGATGGCCAGCCCGAGCCCCACGGGTTCGCAAGCCATGAAATTAGTCGCTTGACGCCACAGCAGCAACTCGACGGAACGCAGTCGATCCATCGTTGCAATGCTGGTGGTTTCCCCGTGCGCGGCCAGCGCGGCAACCGCCGCGCAGGTGAAGTTCTCGCTTTGCTCGTAGTGCGCGGTGGGCAGATAGCAGGCTGGATGTAACCAGTGCACATAGCCGAATCGTGGAATCGAGGCCGAACCATCTGCGGTTCCGCGCGGAGCTGGCAATGATTGGAAACCCATTTGTTCAGCCAGATCGGCTAGCCACGGTTCTTCCGTCCAGCCTTCCCATTTCACGCAGGCCAGATCCTTTTCTTTGGCGTAGTCCAGCACCGCACGGACGAGCTCTTCATATGTTGCTGCGTCGCGGGCAAGAATCCCAGAGATCTTCACATATGCAGCCGCCGAACGAGCGGTAAGCAATGCGGCGCCGGTTACTGTGGCGTCTGACGACTGTATCGTGAGCAGCCGAGCGTTAACCGTTGCCACGCGGCTTTCCCACGGACCTGGCACGGAGCTCAGATGCCGCAGTTGCGCCGGGTGGTGTTCCGGGTCGAAGTCCTGGATTCTCGTGTACTGGGCAGAGCGTTGCGCCATGGTTCCTTCCAATTTGGTGGGGTGCGGAGCCGGTTAAGATCCTCGATTAACAACTAGCTGCGTGATCGGTACAGCAGCCAAATGAAGTACGGCGCGCCGAGTAACGACACGATCAGACCGGCGGGAATCTGTGCTGGCGCGATGACGGTACGGCCCAAGGTATCGGCGAGACAAACTAGCAATGCTCCGAAAACTATGGACACCGGGATCACCTTGTGATGGCGGGAACCCACCAACGACCGGGCCAGATGAGGGGCGATGAGTCCGACAAAGCCAACTACACCAACGGCCACGACGCTGAGCGCCGCGAGCAGTGCGGCAATGGACAATGCGGCTAATCGGGTGCGAATGGTCTTGATGCCCAGCACCCGTGGCAGGTCTTCGTCGATGGCCAGCAGATCCAGCTTGCGTCCCATGAGCAGCACGACCGGAAGGGCTAATGCCAGCACCGTCAGAACAGGGAACACGTCTGCGAACTGGCGTCCATAAGTTGAGCCAGACAGCCAGGTGTAGATGCGCGGAGTCTCCCACGAATTGATGCTCAGCAGCAGGTAGGTGGTGACCGCAGAGAGCGTATAGCCTGCACCGATGCCGATCAGCACAAAACGCTCAGGGGAGAATCCTCGGCGCCAAGCTAGCGCGGTGATGGCAGCGAAGGTCGCCAGACCGGCAATCACCGCAAAAATCACCAGTAGCGAGCGGGAACCGCCAAAGGCGGTGACCACTATAGCCGCACCCAACCCTGCCCCCGCGGTGATGCCCAAGATCCCGGGCTCGGCCAATGGATTGCGCACGGTGCCCTGCACCAGGCAGCCAGCCAGACCTAAGGCGGCTCCGGCACCCAGCGCCGCGGTGGTCCGTGGTGCGCGTTCGGAGAAGGCGCGGGCGATGAGCTTGGGCGCATCATCCTGGAACCACAAGGCGAGATCTCCCAGCTTAAGGAACATGCTCCCGGCCAGAAGGCCCAGAATCACGGCTCCCACCAGCAAACTAAGTCCCAGCGCCATGGTGAGAATGAACCGGCGGTTGCTGCGCAATTTGCTTGCTACCTGTAACGGGTTGCGGGAGCTGGATGCTTCGGGCAACCGGATTGCCAAGATGATGATCAGCACCCCGCCGAGGATCGCGGTGGGAACTCCGGTAGGAATGGAAGCCGCACCTTGAGCACCGAGCAAGGCACGAAGGGAAACATCGGCCAGCAGGATCAGCAGCGCACCAATCAGACCGGTGGCCGGCAGCAAGAAAAGTTGACGGCGCAACACCGTCAGTCGACGCGACAGCAGTCGGGCGAGCACCGGGGCGCCAAGCCCTACAAAAGCAATCGGACCGGCCAGCGAAACGGAGACACCGGTGAGCACCACAGCACACAGGACGGCCACGGTGCGGGTTGAGCGTACCGGGATGCCGAGCACCGCCGCGTTTTCATCCCCCAAGGACAGGACATCCAAGCGGCGAGAGAGCAGGAGACAGATGGCCAGCACCACCAAGATCACCGGGAGACTGCGCAAGAATGCATCGAGATTTAATTGGGCCAGCGACCCTGAACCCCAGGCATACAGTCCTGTCGTATTTTCCTTGAACAGCAGCAAAATGATTCCGCTGCCTGCTTCCAGCGCCATTGCGATGGCTGAGCCGGCGAGGATCAACCGGGTGGTGGCGGTTCCCGAGCTGCGCCCGGAGATTGCCAGCACGATACCGGCCGCGAGCAGCCCGCCAGCGAATGCGAGAGTGCTGGAAGCCAGCGTTGACATGCTTATTCCCAGGGCAGCAGCCACGCTCAACGCGAAGTATGCACCGGAGGTGACGGCCAACGTGTCCGGAGAGGCCAGCGGGTTGCGGGTGACCGATTGGAGCAGCGAACCGGCTACCCCTAAAGCCAGACCGACGGCGGCACCCGCACAGAGGCGCGGTAGCCGGGAGCCGGTGAAGATCTCGGCGGCGCCCACTCCTCCGATACGGGTGTCATCTCCGGTGAACGCGCGAAGCAGTTCACCCAGACCAATACCGGAGGTCCCCTGAGTGAGATGCCAAGCACCCACCAGCAGTACCGCTGCCGCTAAGGCGGCTAACAGACCCAGGCCAGCGGCGACACGGGTACCGGTGACCGGCGCGGGGGAATGATCCGTGCCGGTCATTTGGGTGCCGGCACCGCTGGCCACGATCTGTCGCTCTGCTGATTTTTCAGCGGTTTTCATTTCAGCTGTACGCTACTTGGCTTCCGAGGCGGAGGTCAGTGCATCGGTGAAGGCATCCACTGCTTGACTGGTGGACTTCGGCCCGCCGGCACCCCAGATGTTGGGGAACTGGAAGGTCCGGCCTTCCTTGACTGCGGTCAGGTTGTTCCAGATCTCGCTGGATTCCAGTTCGGCGGTCCATCCGGTGCCGGCGTCGTTGGAGTAAAACAGGTTTACGTCGCCAACGCCCGCTAGGCCCTCTATGTCGGTCTGGGCCAGCCCGTATTCTTTATTCACGCCGCCGGATCCGAAGGACTTGTTGATGTCATCGTTCCACGCTGGGCTCAGGCCCAGTTCCTTGCCGAGCTCTGTGAACAGAGCCCCGTCGGTGTAGGGACGGATCGTCAGGTTGGAGCCGTCAACCCAACCGTCGAAGAAGAGGAAGTCGGTGGTTTCCAGCTTCACATCGGAGACTTCCTGCTTTTTCTGCGCCAAATGGGCGTCGAATTCGTTGAGTACTGCGGTCGCGCGCTCGGTGCGTCCGGTGGCTTCGGCGACCTGTGAGAAGACATTCTTCATGTTGCCGATGGGATCCGCAGAATCGTTGCCCTTAACCGCCAATACGGGAACGTCTCCCTTATCAAGCTGCGACAGCACTGGGTCTTCTTCACTGAAGGCGTCCACGATGATCAAGTCGGGGTCCAGTGCGTAGATTGAATCCAGATCCGGCTCGCCGCGTTCACCCACCGAGGCAACGCCCTCAGGCAGCTCCTCTGCAGTGACGTAGGTGCTATAACCATCCGGGGAAGCGACACCCACCGGGGTGACGCACAAGCTCAGTGCATCTTCAATTTCCTGCCATTCGAGCACGACTACGCGCTCGGCTGGCTTGTCCAATTCCAGTGTGCGGCCCAGGTCATCGGTCATCGACACCGGGTCTGTGCTTGTGACGGTGGTGTCATCCGCGCAACTTGCGGATGCGGCGGCGGGGCTCTGTTCGGTGCCGGAACTGGTGGTGTCGGTAATACCACAGGCGGTGGCTGTGAGCAGCAATACTAAAGCGGCCACTGAAGTGACGGCATGACGGGCGAGTGCAGGCATAGGTTTTCCCTTGTAATTGAATGATTCGGTGGTAGGAAGAGGCGGTCAGCTCTGCCGGTGGCGGCTGACCGGTTCGATACGCAGCAATCCGCTCTGCTTATCTGCGTGGACCTTCACGGTGATCTCATAGACATCCGAGAGGTTCTCCGCGGTGAGGACCTCGGCGGGGGTTCCAGCGGTGTGCACCTTGCCGTGCTTCATCAGCACCAGCCGATCGGCCAGCGCGGCGGCTTGGTTCAGGTCATGCAGGACGATGCCGACGGCTAGCCTATTCTCACGGGCAAGATCATGGACCAGGTCCAGGGTCTCAACCTGATATCTCAGATCCAGGTGATTGGTGGGCTCGTCGAGAAGCACCACGTTGGTTTGCTGCGCCAAGCATACGGCCAGCCAGACACGCTGCAGTTCTCCACCGGACAGTTCCCCAGCAGCCTTACGTGACATCGCGGTGGTCCCGGTCAGCTTCATGGCCCAGGCAATCGCGGCCTGATCCGTCTCGGATAGCCCGGCGAATCCGCGCCGATGCGGGTGGCGGCCGAAGGCGACGATATCAGCCACGACCAACCCTTCAGGGGTGGCGTGGGACTGGGCGAAGAGCGTGACTTCATGAGCAAACGCTCGTCCGTTGAGTGTGCTAATTTCGCGGGGCTCCCCGTGGGTACCGGTGAGCGTGATGACTCCCGCGGCACGCTCGTGCAACCTTGCCATGGAACGTAGCAGTGTGGATTTTCCGCTACCATTTGGCCCAATAAGCGCGGTGACTTCACCCGGGGATATCCGGATGGAGGCGCCGTCGACCACAGTATTTTTCCCATAGCGCAGCACAACCTCCTGGGCGTGCATGTTTCCAGCTCCAGCGGGGGCTGCTGCGGTTGCTACGCCTAGCATGGGCGATGGGCAGACTGAATACGTCTGGCTTTGGTAAGTATTTTCACTTAGGTAAGTCTAAGTTAACTAATTAGTGTCAGCAATCGATGACTTCTGACAGTCAATCAGGTTTTTCTGTCAAATATTCAGCTTTGCCGACGTGAAGGCCCCAGGCGTGGAGCCCATGGTGCGTCGAAAAGCATCTATAAAAGTACTTGGCTGCGCATAACCTAACAGGTCTGAGACGTCCTGAACTCCCTCGCCATTGGTCAGCAGCTCCAGGGCGCGGTGAATTTTGACCGCTTGGCGCCACTGGGCAAAGGATAGACCGGTCGATTCGCGGAAGACACGGGTGATAGTCCGTGCACTGATTCCAGAATCTACGGCCCATAGTTCAAGCGACCGATTATCCGCCGGGTTGGTTATTAACCGGTTGGCGATGCCATTAATTCTAGGGTCCTCGGGCAGCCGCAGCGCTAGCTGGTGAGCGGAGGGTTTGAGCACGTCGAAAACCACGGCCTCCGCGCGCGCTCTGGCTTCTTGGCCCAGATCCCGATTGGATAGATGGATCAGCAGAGACTCAAGCAACGGCTCCATGACTATCACCGTAGGAGCTTTGAATGGGGTGGTGGTTCGTTCGGGGGCAAAGAAAGCACTGAAAAGTTTTACATGCGCAGTCAACCGTCCCCCGTGCAGCGCTCCGGTCGGAATCCATAGACCATGCCCCTCGGAGACTGTAAAAATCTGCCCTTCGATTTGAGCCGTCAACGTCCCGTTCTTGGTCCATAAAAGTTCATGGGCCTGGTGGGAATGCGGCTCCCACTCTGTAGAGACCTCAATGGTGTATGCCTCGCTCAGAATTACAAACGAGGAGGTGGCGGTACTAGGCAGCGCGGTTGCCCGCGCCAATGCAGTATCCGTTTCACGGGACCAGGAGCCAAGCCCTGCGGTCGGCTCAGGATAAAGAGTCATGGTAGCAGTATAGAAAGTTATCGACATGACGCGGCACGTACCCGGTTAGCTCAACCGAAGCAGTTGAGGCATGCACCCACTTCTAAGGCAAAGACGGCCTGCGGAACTCAAAAAACTTCGCCGCCCGGTTCAGCAACCACCAAGGGAGCTGACGGAACTGAAAATCGCCTTACTGAAAAGCTCATAGCTAAATCCTGCATAGCATGTATGCAGTTCTGGGCATTGACGGTCACTCCAAGTCCGGCCAGTCGAGTTGAGAGTCGAATCCAGTTTCAGCTCGCGCCGCGCACTGGTAGGAACCTAGGCTGCATTCGGCCCGGCGCAGATGCTTAGTCCAGTACGTAGTGCGCGAGCTGCGCATCAAGACTTTGTAGCTCAAAACCGCGGCGCGTGAGCAACGTGGCTGAGACCGTGTTAGCCGGAGCGACGCGGGCACTGAATTTAGTGATTCCGTAGATTTTGGGAATGGTGATCAGGGCACTATCGAGCATGGCTCCGCCAACTCCTCGCCCCCATTGATCTGGCGATACCCAGTAACCGATCTCCACACGAGTTTCTTGTCGCGTGGAAAATACGACGCCGACAGCTTCATTTGCTTCAGCCGCTAGGAACCATCGGGAGGCTCCCACGGTGTCGAGCGGTTCATGCTGAAGGGATTCCTGAACGCAGGCTGAGATAGTTTGCTGGTCCCATGCCTGGCCAAAGCCAATGAAGCGCGTAACACGTTCATCCGAGGCCAGGCTGGCAAAGAATTCGGAGTCCGCATTTTGGAATGGACGAAGGGTGATTGAGTGCTGGCGCAACATCCGGGGCCTTTCAACGTTGTGGATCTAAACAGCTTATAAAAGTATTAATCTGCCCTGAGCCTGCCGGAGCACTGCACTCTGAGACAGCATTAATGCCGGCTGTGTTAAGTACCGCCAATTTCGGCATGTGAAAAGAGGGCTCAAAAAATGCAGGATAGCCTCATGGGCAGTTGAGGCGCACCGCCGCAAACGGGAAAATCTGACATCTGCGTCTCCTGTTTGCTAGTCGGCCCGCCAGTACCCAGTAAATTGGATATTTTCCTTGCCCACCCCAAAGTCTTTAACGAGCACGCGGCGCATTCGTCCGACCCATTGCGCTTCGCCTGAAATCCAGATGAACGCCGATTCCATCGAGCAAGACTGGGCAATATCAGTGGCCGCGATCAGCTGAGTTGCGTGAAGGGGGCGTTCGAATACCGAGACCTCTCGCGGCCCTGTGAAAACCGGCGGCTCTAACGAAGTGGTGAGACCTACAAGGACCGTTTGACCAGGAGTATCCCCCGCTTCTTCGTGGAAGCGCCGAACTGCAGGCAGGGCACTGGGATCAGAAAATATGTAGGTGCGTGCAGCTTCGGCAAAACTCTTGCACATCCGCGGAGGAATGCACCAGAGAAACTGCCCGGGTGCTGCTTGCCGTGCCCACTGCGTTGCGATTCCCGCTTCATGCAGCAAAAAGTCCACGGTCACTGTACGCCGTTGTCTATCCACAAATAGAACAGTATATTCTCGCAGCTCGAAGGTTTCCGAAGTCAGTTCATCTGGCATGGAAGACGGGTGCACGAATTCATTGGGGAAGGACAACACGAGAACGTCGTCAAATCCGTGGGAATCAAAGTTCGCTTGCCCATAGTTGAATTCGACTCGCATGAATTGAACGTTCAGCCGTATCACCGAAGTCACCCAGAGCTGTGTCCACCGCTTTTCATGACGATGCTGGGCGCGCATCCTGGTTCGCCGGCGTTCCTCCATCTCAGCCACGGACCCTGCCTTGACGGAACAACAACCCGAGGAAAAACCCTCCACCAAAAATGATCGTGACCACTCCAACCGGCAATGCCACCGGCAACGCATACTGGGCGACCAAGTCGCTGAGCATGAGCAGGATTCCCCCGGTCAGCGCACAGACCAACAGGTTGCGCGAGCCGGTCAGCGAGTGGCTGATATGCGGGGCGACCAAGGCAACGAAGCCGATAGGGCCTGTGCAGAGGACAGCTAGCGCCGCCAAAACTGCGGCCGCGGCAAACAGCACTGCTCGAATTCTTGCGACATTCACTCCCAGTGCCGCAGCAAGGTCATCCCCCATCGCCAGCATGCGCAATTCGCGGTCGAAACATAACTGGACTAATACTAGCAACGCGACCCCTAGCACCAGCCAAGGCAGTTCGGACCAACCTCTGCCTTGCAATGTTCCCACCAACCACGTCTGTGCGATTTGGGCAGAGGGAACGAATACCTGCGTGAGCATGTAGTTGACCAGGGCCGTCGATAACGCGGCCAATCCGACACCGAGCAGGATTAGCCGGGTTCCATTGAGCCGGAACACCCGGACAGCCACCAGCAGGATCGAGGCAGCGGCGAATGCGCCAAGTAACGCACCAATCGAGGCATCGATAAGCGAGCCACCCAACAGCAAAATGACGACGCAGCCCCCCAGAGATGCGCCGTTGGTGATACCGATAATGTCCGGACTTGCCAGAGGATTACGCAACAGCTGTTGCAGCAAGCTGCCACTGGCAGCAAGAAGCATGCCAGCCATCAAAGCCACCAGCGCTCTGGGGATCCGTCGTTGCATGACGAAGAATTCAGTCATGGGAGCCGGAGGACTTCCCAGCATCGTATTCCCGAAGTCTGCCAAACTTACCCGGTATTCTCCGAAAAAAGCCGATCCTGCCACCAGCAGCAATGCCAGCGTCACCATGCCCGGTAGCCATCTGACACTTGTGTTAGTTCGGATCGCTGTCATGACATCTTCCTCATGCTGGGTCGAATGATCAGAATCATGAGTACCAGCGAGCCGATGATGGCGGTCATAATGCCAACTTGCACCTCGGCTCCATGGCCGATAAGCCGTCCAACGATGTCGCAAGCAATGACCAGAATGGGAGTCAAGACTGCGGAAAAGCGAATTACCTGTTTTGTATCATGACCTAAGACTAGGCGTACGAGATGCGGGACCACGAACCCGACGAAAGCGACAGGACCGGCCAATGCCGTAGCCGGTCCGCAAAGTAACGCCACAATCAGCAGAGCACCCAAACGGGTTTTAGCGGCTCCTGCTCCCAACGCGTTGGAGCTCTCATCACCCAGGTCAAGGACGTTTAATCGCTGACCAATGAGCCACGACAGCAGCAAGCCCAGGAAAATCAGAGGCGCCACCCACATGGCTACCTCAAGTGGCCTGGCAGCCAACGACCCGACCTGCCAGAACCGAAACTGGTCCAATAGATCTTCGTCCGAAAGAATCAGTGTCTGGGTGATGCCTGCCAGGATCGCGGAAAACGCCACCCCGCACAAGGTGATGCGCACGGCTGAATCCCGAAAGCTGGGGAGCGAAGCACAGGCAAAGAGGAACAGCGCCGCCGCACCGGCTCCCCCGAGTGAAAATGCGATACTGGCCATCGCTCCCGCAGAACCCAGCACGAGGATCCCTACCGCCATTCCCAACGCAGCTCCAGCATTGATACCCAAAATGCCGGGATCGGCAATCGGGTTGCGAATGACGCTTTGCATCATGGCACCACTGGCACCCAACGCCGCCCCAACCAATAAACCGTTAATACTGCGTTCCAGACGCAGACTGAAAACTATCTGTTGATCACCGGCACTTGCGGTGCCCTGCACCACTTGCAGCAACTCAGCGACTGAAAGCGGCTTGGCTCCCAAGCAGAGGCTGAGCAACAGAATTAATGCCAACGCGACAGCGGAGCCGAGATACGCCGCTGGCAAGGATAGGCGGAGCCTGTCGCTTTGGCCCGCGTGCGCTGCGCCGTTCTTGCGCGAATATGACGGCGCAGAATTATTTTTCACCAGTTAAGCATTTCATGTATTAGGGTTGGCTTGCTTACATTCCAATAATAGGGGAACACTCGTGATTGCTAAAAGAAATCGCAGCTTCGCTACGCTCGCCGCCCTCACCGCTGCCAGCATCGCAGCTTTGACCGGCTGCGCCAGCTCGGCAACAGGAACCGTGGCAGAGTCCTCCAGCCCCGAGTCGGCAACATACTCGGTGGAGCATGCCATGGGCACCACGGAGATCAAAGGAAAGCCAGAACGCATCGTCGTGATTGACTCACCGCATCTGGACGCATTGACTGCCCTCGACATAATTCCGGTCGGCGCCACCGAGTCGGGTGCCTCCCAGGGCTTCCCCGCGTATCTTCAGTTGCCCGAAGGCAAAACCACCAGTGTCGGACTGACCATGGAGCCCTCCGTAGATGAGATCGCCAACCTGAAGCCAGACCTAATCATTGGCGCAAAGGTACGCCATGAAGCCATCTACAAAGAGCTCTCTGCAGTTGCTCCAACCGTGTTCTCCGTCGATTCGGGAACCAACTGGCAAGAGCAGGCCCGTGTCACGGCCGCCGCTGTTGGCGAAAGCGCGAAAATGGAAGAACTGATCTCTGCGCTCGACGAACGGGCGGCGCAAGTCGGCGAAGAGGTCAACGCAAATGGCACCACCGCGTCAATCGTCCGTTTCCGCCCGGATAACTTCCGCCTCTACGGCCCAGAGTCTTTCTCCGGCTCTATTCTCAGCAGCGCCGGCTTTGATCTGGGTACCGAAGGCTGGAACGAATACTCCATGAAGGAACTTAGCCCGGAACAGTATGAGCAGATTGATGGGGATTTGGTCTTCTTTACCAACCCAGATGGTGACCCTAAGGCAACCACCATGGAAAAGGTCACCGGACTGTGGGCTTCCTTAGACCCAGTAAAGAATAATGATGTTCACGAAGTCTCTGACGAAACCTGGATGGTTGGCATCGGTGTCGTCGGCGCAAACCAGATTCTTGACGATGTACAGAAACTGCTAAAGCGGTAATCTCAGCAAAAGAGGTCACGGCAGGACCCTCAGGGTCCTGCCACCGTTATATCCGCGGTACCCGCCCGTCCTCAAATATCCGCCTGGGAAATAACAGAAAGTTGAATCTGCCCTCAAATTGCGTGGGCCGTTGCGCAAGGAGGCTTGCTCACTAGTCGACCCGATTTTCCTCGACATTTACTTTCATGGCTCAAGATAGAGAGCAAGCATGTAGCACCAAAACTGTTGCCAACCGGCTCATTTCGACCCCTCAAAGTCTAGGGCCAGCACGTGCGGGACTTATTATCAAAGGCCTAATCTATGCCCCGGAGCACGGCATGGTAGCTTTCACGGTTCCCGGAATGGCCGAGTTCATCAACCGACAGCACGACTCAACCGCGTAGGTCATGACAACCCCAGCATTCTCAGTGAACGTATACGAAGCGCGGGTGCCGGATGCCGGTGAAGTCTTCAATCAAGAGTCATCGCTGACGAGAATCAGGTAGGTTTTTAAGCTAGTTAGTTATGAGTTCCGACATGCAATTACGGGACACACGTTGCTGTTTCATTTGGCTACCGGTTCAAGCCGTGATGATCACGCTGCAGGCACTGCACCGCCGCACCATCGACCTTCCTCGCGATGATGCGGCGGCAAACATCCGACGCAGTGACGGCCAGCGATTCCACCAAGGATCCTGGCCCGCGCGTGGTGTCAGTTATGGGTCCACCAGTTACTTGCAGTTACCGCGTTCCTCCTCCGCGCCTGCGAGCTGGATTGCCCAGCAAACACGTCACGTTGGCGGTCTGACAACTACCGGCCTGCGCTCATCTGGCACTCCTCTCGGCGACGACGCTCAAGGAAATTGGCGGCCGCTTGAACCGTGTGCAAAAGCAGCAAAGCAGTGGTCACCGTGCCCACTCCCCCAGGCACCGGGCTCAATGCCGAGACCAGGGGCTGCACCGAGTCGGTTTGCACATCCCCGGTGAGCTCACCGGATTCACTCACGTGAGTTCCAACGTCTATCACCACCGAGTGCGCTGCCACCTCGTTGGCCGTGAGCAGGTGTGGCTGACCAGCAGCCACCACACACACCTCGGCCCGTCGGGTATGTTCGGCTAAGTTAACGGTGCGCGAATGACAGATGGTGACCGTCGCGTCACGTTGCAACAGTAGTTGCGCCAGCGGTTTGCCAACCACCGTGGAGCGGCCTATCACCGCCACATGCTTTCCGGACAGCGCGATCCGGTAGTGCTCAAGGATTTCCATCACCGACCGCGCGGTGGCTGGAGCGAAGGCAGCTTGTCCAACACTCAGCCGGCCGAGACTAACTGGGTTAGCTCCGTCAATATCTTTGGCCGGGTCTATCAGTTTGACCAGTGAAGAGACGTCAATTCCCTGCGGAAGCGGGGTTTGCAAGATGATGCCATGAATTAGCTCATCGGCATTCAGTGTCTTGATTGTTTCGGCAATTTCCCCTTCGGTAGCTTCGCCGAGATCAAACACTTCACAGGCCACTGCGAGCTTTGCCGCAGTCCGCGCGATCGATCCGACATACCAATTGGTGGCTTCATTATCCGTAGCTACGATGACAGCAACTTTGGGCGTGATGTGCTCAGTGGCTAACTGCGTGACGAGGTCACCGAGGCGCTGACGAACTTTTCCGGCTACCGGTCCACCGAACAATATGCGCGCGCTCATACGGTGACCGCCGCGCGAACCTGATCGCTGAGCAGTTCCGCTGCGGCGATGGTTGCCACTGCTTGGTTGACGGTGCCGATCAGCCGGTCGCGATGCTTCTGTGCGTTGAGTGCAGCGATATTCATTTCCAGGGTTGTGACCGCTGTACGCGTTGCTGCGCGGGCCGCTTCCGCCGCGGCCGCCACGTCACTGAGCACCGACGGATTGCCAATAGCTAATAAACGCTGAGCGAGCGTCACGACAACAGCCGAGATTTCGACGGTACTGACCAAAGGTTCACTGGCTACCATGGTTGCTTCTTGAATCGCAGCCGAACGTTGCCCCATTTGATCTTTTGGCATTCGATAAGCGCTACTCAGCTGTCCGAAGCAGCGTTCGTCTTCCTGCGCGGCATACAGTGCAGAGCGCATCAGAATGCGCGCACGCTTAGCGATTTGCCGGGCTTCCGCCTCCACGTCGCGAAAACGTGGGCCGGCGGTAAATTCGGCCGCCATGGACACCAAGGCCGCACCCTGCGCCACCTGCATGGCCGCGGCCGCACCGCCTCCCGGAGTCGGCGCTTTGGAAGCGAGCCGCTCAAGATAGCTGGTGACTGTTTCGCTGGACATCAATGTGGTCCCCTTCGGGCCGGATGAGGCGCTGATGCTGAATCGACTTGCAGTGCTGTCATGGCAATGCAGGCGCAGATACTCGATAGCGAGTACCAAGATGCCGGTCGATACCACCCTAATATTGTTAATATCCGACTGGTATATCAGAATACCTTGAAGCCTAAAACAGACACCGGTCACAGGTCAAGGATTTTTAATTTCGACTAGCCCTTCGACTGGCCGGGAAACTGGCAAGCCGCTTGATGACAGCACAAGACACAGATGCTTGAATGGAGAAAAGCGAAAGGAGCCAGCATGACGCAAGCATTTTCGAAAGGTGATCACGTCTCGTGGAATTCCGAGGCAGGCAGGGTATCGGGCAAGATCATCAAGGTGCACACTGCCGACTTCGACTACAAAGGCCATACCCACCGCGCCTCTGAAGAAGACCCGCAATATGAAATCAAGAGCGACAAGACTGACCACGTCGCGGCACATAAGGGCGGCGCGCTGAGACTGCTCAAAGACCAGTGAGCCACGTGGAAGCCACGCAGATCTTCACCATTGGACATTCAAATCGAACACTCGAAGAGTTCGTGGAACTGCTGCAGGAGAATGCGATTGAACAGGTTATCGATGTCAGAAAACTCGCCGGGTCCGCGAAGTTCCCGCACTTCAACTTTGACGCTTTAGCCACGTCTCTCGCGGCTGAGCGCATCGATCTGCGGCGCCTCGAACCGCTTCAGGGGCGACGCACAGTAAGCAAAACCATCCCCTTCGAGGTCAATGCATGGTGGGAAAACCGGAGTTTCCACAACTATGCCGACCATGCGCTCTCCCCGGATTTTGTGGTGGCGCTGGACGAACTCAGTCATCTGGGTGCCGCAGCCAACACGGTGGCCATGTGCTCCGAAGCCGTGTGGTGGCGCTGCCACCGGAGAATTATCGCCGACCACTTGCTGGCCCGCAAGATTCACATGCTGCATATTATGGGTCCGGGTAAAACCGCAGAAGCCCAGCTCAGCGCCGGCGCCGTCCTTGATGAAAACGCCACTGTCCGGTACCCGGAGCAAGCCTAACCCTCGGTGCTCCTACCGAATCCAGGTTTGACTCATTTCTACCAGCAGCGACTGGAACGCATTCTCCGCCGGCGCCCGGACTCGATCCCGGCGCTGGGCCAGAACCACGCTGCGCGGAGCGGCAGCTTGACCCAGTGACAGGATCTTTACGCCGGGATGATTATTCATCACCGCGGATTTCGGCGCCAAGGCAATACCCAAACCCACGGAGACCATTGCCTGAGCCTCTTGATAGTCATTTGCTTGAAATGAAATCTTCGGAGAAAACCCTGCAGTGTTACATGTTCGCTCCAGAAGTTCGGCCACCGGATGCTCGTTCGCGCGCACGATCCACTGTTCATGAGCCGTATCGCCCATATCAATCTCATCGAACTGCGCAAACGGATGTTCAACGCCAACCACAAGTACCGTCGGCTCCGTGAACAGCGTCGTCAGCTCAAAGTCCGCACGGTTCAATTTGTGCCACTCATATTCCCAGAGCAACCCCAAGGAGATTTCCCCCTTGGAGAGCAGCGATATGAGCTCTTGCAATCTGGTACTTCGCACATCAAGATTTACCGAGGGATACAGCTTGCGGAAGCGGCTAATCACCAATGGCATGAACGAACTGCCGAGGGTGGGAAAAGTCCCCAGGCTCAAGCTTCCGCTTTTAAGCCCTGCCAGCTGATCCAAGTCTGAAATCGCGGCATCCATGTGCTGCAAGATGCGCCTGGCATGGGAGGCAAGAACATGACCCGCGTCCGTAGGCGTCATGCCTCGCGCGTGGCGCTGAAGCAGGGGCTGCCCAACCTCCTCTTCGAGCTTGCGCAGCTGCTGGGAAACTCCCGACGGAGTATAGAAAAGTTCATCCGCAGCCGAGGTGACGGAACCACCTTCGACTACTGCGAGCAATATTTGTAATCTCTTTACGTCGAGCATGCCGCCTCCTTGTAGCAATACTTAAATATACTCCAGAACCACAACATTTACTGGATTTACATCTAAACTTTCAAGCACTTCGGCATCCGAATCGCACCCATAAGACGAACACGCCCCTCAGCAGCCCCTGCGTAGTCTACGAATTCAGCGATGCTTCAATCTAATGCAATTTTTGTAACTACTAATGCATTCATCTTTAACGGATCATCAGTACATAACGGACGTGCGGCACATCACAAATGGTGCTTGGCGCGATGATCTCGATAGATTAGGTGAATCCAATTAAACGATTAGTTAAGGCTACGTGGATGCGTGGGGGTACCAGCAAGTGCTGGGTGTTTGAACGAAGCGAACTCGAAGTCGCCGGCTTTACCGTTGACGAGGTTTTGCTTCGCCTCTTCGGGTCTCCCGATCCGCGCCAGATTGATGGCATCGGCGGCGGAAGCTCAACGACGAGCAAAGCCGTCATCCTGACCCCAAGCACCGAACCCGGCATCGATGTCGAGTACACCTTCGCACAGGTTGGCATCGACCAGGCTGTGGTGGATTGGGGCAGCAACTGCGGTAACTGCTCTGCAGTCATCGCACCCTATGCGCTCGACCGCGGTTGGGTCAGCGCCTCCAATGGCGAAGTCTCCGTAAGAATCCGCAATACCAACACCGGCCAAATCCTGCACGAGCGGCTTGCCGTTCCGCAGTCGCCGGCTCACCGAACCGCGGATACTTTCATTCCTGGCGTGCCTTTCCCCGGAGAACCGGTGGAAATCGGATTCGTGGATCCTGCAGGCGGCACCACAGGCAAACTGCTGCCCAGCGGAGAAGCCCGCACCGTACTCCAGGTGCCAACGGTTGCCGGCGGCCAATTCGAGAATCTCGAAGCTACCCTGGTCGACGCTGGCGCACCGGTGGTCATCATCAGTGCGCAGGACGCCGCGCTTGGCGAAGTGGATTTTTCTCTCTGGACCACCGAGTCAACCACCGAACTAGCGCGCTTGGACAGGATCCGCCGAGCCGGAGCCGTGGCCATGGGTCTGGCCGAAGACATCGTCTCCGCACAGCGGGCGATTCCCAAACTCGCCATCGTAGCCGCCCCGGAGGCCGGCTCGGAATGCGACTTCAAGGTCATGATGCTTTCAATGGGTGCACCGCACCCGGCGCTGGCCATCACCGGCAGCGTGGGACTCACTCTGGCCGCCAGAACCCCGGGTTCTATCATCGCTTCGCTATTGAGCGGCGCGGCGGAGGAAAAACTTCGTCTGCAGACACCTGCCGGAGCCATCGAAACCTGGTACCGGAGTATCGGCGGGTCCGAGGTCGTCGGAACCACGCGCACTGCGCGTCTTCTCGCCGAGGCAACCTTGAGCTTCGACCCGGTCACGGACCCAGCAGACGGCCCGGCGCAGATGCACCTGACCTCCGAACTGGTGGAAATCGATGAACCGCTGGTTCCGGACTTCGAGGAGACCCACCTGCCTGACCCCGCACCGCATAAGCGGCGCACGGTGCTCGCTTCGGTGGGTGTGTTCGCAGCCCTTGGTCTTGGCACGACGCTCATTGCCGGAGGACTGCTGAACCCACCAGCAACCACCACGGACGGCGACTATGCCGGAGAAACCCTGGAACTGGTCATCCCCCTGGCGGAAGGCGGCGGCACCGATACCTGGGCACGCTTCATCGGCCAGGAATTGATCCACCAGATCCCCGGCACTCCAGGCTTCGCCCCGACCAACGAATCAGGTGGCGAAGGAATCACCGGCAGCAACCGGTTTGCGACCTCCGCCGATGAGAACGGAACCGAGCTTCTGGTCAGCACCGCCACCACGGTAGTGCCCTGGGTTTTGGGCCGCGACGTGGTGCGCTACTCCTTCGACAAGCTGGAGCCAATTATGGTCAACGGCACCGGCGGAGTGATCTACGGACGCACCGAGGCAGGAATCAACGACGTGCGCGACCTGGTCGATAGAGACAAGCCACTGGTCTTCGGCGGAATCGCCGCCACCGGGTTGGATCTGACCACTCTGGTCGCCTTTGACCTGCTGGAAGCCGATGTGACCTCGACCTTTGGCTTCGAGGGCCGCGGTCCGGTCAACCTGGCCTTGCAGCGCGGGGAAGTCGATATCGATTACACCACCACCTCCTCCTATGAATCGGCCGTTCGCCCCATCGCCGAAGACGGCTCGGCAAAGGTGCTGATGTCCTTCGGCCAGCTCAATGAGCAGGGTGAAATCGTCCGCGATCCAAACTTCCCGAAGGTGCCAACCGTCGTTGAAGCCTACGAGGATATCCATGGCGAGGCGCCGGCAGGTCCAAAGCTTGAGGCCTACCGGACCCTGCTCGGCTTGACCTACACCTACCAGAAGGGACTTTGGGCCCCGGCTGAGGTGCCGGTTCAAGCACTTGACCTGCTGCGCGAGTCGGCGCATAAGCTCTCCGAAAACGAAGAATTCAACGACCGCGCCGAGGATATCCTCGGCGGCTACCCCATCGTTGCCGATGACAAGCTTGCCGAGCGCGTCAAGGAAGCTTACACCGTCAGTGAGGAGACCAAGAGCTACGTCACCAGCCTGCTCAAGGACTCCTACGGAGTAGAAATACACTAAGGAGCGAACAATGTTAGATTCTGCAATGTCCGCATTGGTTTCGCTGACGGACCCGAGCTTGCTGCTGATGCTGCTCGTTGGGGTTCTGGCCGGCTTAGTCATGGGACTTATTCCCGGCCTGGGCGGCACTGCCTCCGTGGCCATCTTGCTGCCGATTACCTTCGGCATGGACCCAGCCCCCGCGCTGGCGATGCTCATCGGTGCGCTCGCGGTAGTGCACACCTCGGATACCGTTTCCGCGGTGCTACTCGGAGCCCCGGGATCCGCTTCAGCCTCGGTGACAATGCTTGACGGCTATTCCATGGCGAAAAAGGGACAAGCCAAACGGGCGTTGAGCCTGGCGTTCCTCTCCTCCATGGCAGGCGGCATCATTGGCGCCGTCGGACTGACCCTGGCCATCCCGTTGGCTCGTCCGCTGGTCCTCTCCTTCGCCAGCCCGGAGCTGTTCATGCTCACGGTGCTCGGAGTCGCGTTGGCCGCCGTGCTTTCCCGCGGAAATGTCATCAAGGGCCTGACCGCAGGTGCCCTTGGACTTATGGTCGGCATGATTGGCACCTCGCCAACCACTGCCGAGGAACGCTTCACCTTCGGTTCGCTCTTCCTGGGCGACGGGCTCTCGCTGGTTGCGGTGGCGCTCGGCGTCTTCGGCCTGGCAGAAATCGCTTCGCGGGCAAGCCAGCGTCGCGGAGACACCACGCAGGTTAAGGTCGAGGGCGGCTGGGGTTCGGGCATCCGCGAATGGCTGACTCACTGGAGCCAGGTTCTACGCGGTGGACTCATCGGCATCTGGGCTGGAATCCTTCCGGGCGTCGGCGCCACAGCGGGCACCTGGCTGGCCTATGGCCAGGCGGTAGCAACCGCCAAAGACAAGACCCAGTTCGGCAAGGGCGACCCGCGCGGCATCGTCGGCCCGGAAAGCGCCAACAACTCGGTGGAGGCCGGCGATCTGATTCCGACCTTCTTGTTCGGAATCCCGGGCGGCGTTCCCTCGGCAATGCTGCTGGGCATGCTGCTGACCTACGGCATCCAGCCCGGTCCAAGCATCATCAACGAGCATCTTGATCTGATGTATCTGATCATCTGGTCCTTCGCGATCGCTTCGGTGCTCGGCGCGCTATTGTGCTTCCTGACCGTACGCCCGCTGTCCTCGCTGACCAAAGTACCGTTTGCCATCTTGGCCGCCGGCCTAGTAGTCATCATGCTGCTTGGCTCCTTCCAGGAGAGCGGCCAGATCGGCGACCTGTGGATCATGCTGCTGCTCGGCGTTGCTGGCTGGTTGTTGAAGTCAACCGGCTTCCCGCGGGCACCATTCCTCATCGGCTTTGTGCTTGCCATCCCGCTGGAGCGCTACTACTTCCTGACCGATAGCCTCTACGAAGGCTTCGATTGGATGCTGCGTCCGGGCACCATGGTGTTCATTGCAATCCTCGTCCTTCCAATTCTCTGGAATGTCTTCAAGTGGTTCCGTGCTCGCCGCAAGCTCAGCGCGGATGACGACCAGCTGGTAGATGCTGCTCCAGATGCCGAAGCCCCGTTGAAGAACTCGATTTGGTCGCTGGTGACCTCCGCTGTACTGCTGGTGATTTTCTCCGGTTCGCTGGTGCTCTCGGCAAGCTACTCCCCCGATGCACGGCTCGTTCCGCAACTCATCGGCTGGCTCGGAGTCATCATGGCCCTGGTCCTGGTGCTTCAAGAGCTGCGTTCACGCAAGCGCGTGCTCGCTTCAAGGCAGCAGGTTTCAGTGGAAGCTTCGCTCTACGCCACGGCTCCAAGTGAAGCTGCCGTGCATTCCACGGGAACAACAGCACTTCGTTCATCGGGTTCCGCCGCGGCGAGTGAATCGGTTGTCTCCTCTGGCCGGCTTTCGAGCGGTTCGATTCAGCCGCCTCAACCGGCAATTGCTCAAACCGGCAAATTTGGCTGGGGTGCCCGGTGGACGCAGGATGCCTCGTTCGCCTTCCGCACATTCGCTTGGATGGGAGGATTCCTCCTGCTCGCCGGACTCATTGGATACCTCGCGGCAATTTCTATCTTCATCCCCGCGTTCTTGCTTATGGTTGCCAGAGCGAAATTGAAGACAACGATTATCTACACCCTGGTGTTCTTTGCCCTCATGCTGGCCCTGCCTTCCCTGCTGCCGATTGATCTTCCACAGGGACTGTTAACTTCATGGCTGTAGCACCACGTTTTCGAAAAGGAGAAACACATGGCTATCTTGGCTTGTTATAGCAACACGGACTCGGGTCGCGCGGCAATACGGCGGGGTTTAGCCGAGGCCCATAAGTCCCACGACTCCCTGCTCGTGGTCAACCTCGAAAAGGAGCCAGTTACCGAGGAGCAGCTGGGAATCGACGTGAACACGCTCATGGATTTCGGGGTGCCGGTGCGCATCCTGGCGCACCCGGCAACGGTTCACGACGCCGCCGACGCCGTGCTTCAAGCCGAACAGGAACACGAAGTTTCGATGATCGTCTTGGGGCTGCGTAAACGCTCACGAGTGGGCAAACTACTGATGGGAAGCATCGCTCAGCGCATCTTGATTGAGGCTGACTGTCCGGTGCTGGCGGTCAAGAGCTAAGTGAAGCGAACCATCTAGTGCCGCACAATGGGGGCTTCGAGAGATGACAAATCTTCTCTCGAAGCCCCCATTGCCAATTTCCGATAATTCAACGGCGTCTGCGTTGCGTCGGATGAAAACCTCCGGGCAATAGACCCTCATCGTGCTGTCTTCCTCGCCGCAGGATGGAGCACCACATGCTGGTGAGCAGTCGCAGGCTTCTAGCGGATCTTGGCCCCTTTGCGAGTTTTGAGCAGCAACTTCCGTTGCGGGAGAAGTTGCTTCATGCGGATCCGATCCAGCTCCCAAATATTATGAGGAAGATCCGGCTCTTCGACACTGCCGTACCGCTGATATCCCACCAGCTAACGCACCCTTGGCCAGTTCTTCTGCCCGTTTCTTCTCATGCCGCATTCGGCTGATTCGTTGACATGCTAGTAAACCTCTCACGCAGCCAAGGCAACGAGTCGTGGCTCATAACGTGAATCCGGAAGTCCGGGTTCCCGCTACGGGCCTGTCACTGGCTCGGACACCGAACGGAAGCGTCTGAACAGTAATTATTTGTTTGACTGTTTCCGGGTGAAAGCCGAAATTCCGGTAATATCTCGTCCAACAATGAGTGCCTGCATCGAATCGGTGCCTTCATAGGTGGACACCACTTCCATATCCGTCAGATGCCGTGCCACATGGTTTTCCAAGAGCAATCCATTGCCTGCCATCATGTCACGGGCTTCGCGGCACATCATCAGTGCCTTGCGTGAGGTGGTCATCTTGATCATTGAAGCCATTGCGGCGGTTAATTCGTCGCGTTCCTGCAGTTGCGCCATGCGAGTACACATCAACTGCATGCTCGTTAGCTCCGAGAGCATGGTGGAGAGTTTTTCCTGAACCAACTGATAGCTGGCAATTGGCGCACCGAACTGCTCACGCTGCAGGGCATAACGTGTAGCCATTTCAAAGGCCGCCATGCCGTGCCCTACTGCTTCCCACGAAGCTCCGCCTCGGGTCGCCTTTAACACGCGGTTCACTCCGGCGAAGGATTCGCAGTGCTCCAGCTGGTTCTCTGCAGGTACGCGGAGATTTTCAATGAGAATATCGGCTTGCAAGATAGCTCGCTTGGCGATCTTTCCGGCTATGGGCGTGGGACGGTAACCGTCAGGGTACTGACCGTCTTCTGCTCGTTCCACGATGAATGCCTTGACGTTTCCATCTGCTTCGTCGCGTGCGTAAAGCACTATCACGTCGGCTTCATGCCCGTTGCCGATCCAGCGTTTGTGGCCATTGAGAACCCAAACGTCTCCCTCTCGACGAGCAGATGTTTCCAGTGAGACTGAATCCGAGCCGTGGTTTGGTTCGGTCAGTGCGAAAGCTCCAGTTTTTTCTAGACGCGCCATAGCTGGCAGCCACCGTTGGCGTTGCTCTTCATTACCGAGCATGTAGATGGATCCCATGCACAAATTTGAGTGCACCCCCAAGAATGTATTGACTGACCCATCAATACGTCCCATTTCACGAGCGACAATTCCCGCAGCATGACGGGTGAATCCGGGACAGCCATAGCCCTGGATGAAGGTGCCAACGATTCCAAGATCACGCAACCCGGGAATGAGTTCATGGGGGAAATCTGCTCGTTCCCAATAATCATTGATGATCGGTTCAATGCGCTGCAATCCGAAAGAACGCACACGATCTCTGAGTGCTAGATCAGTATCACTGAGCTCTGCATCCAGTAAAAGGTAATCCGGGTAATCAAGAAAATCTGTCATGAATCATCGTTCCTGTCGGGAAGGGTGCGCCGACCGGTTGAGTGCCTTGGCGCTAGGGAGTATGCGCAATGCTCTGGGAGCGTTGAACGAAGGTATTTAACCGCGCAGTGCGTTTTCTGCCTCAAATTTTTTGGTGAGCAATAGCAGCCGTTCGCGTTCTCTGGCGGGGTCCAGAAGCAGACCGCCGATAACACCAAAGATGCAAATCAAGATGCCCACTATGAAGAAGCCGTTGGCGTACCCCTCCGTAGGGGTGGAGGCCAGCTCAACAATAATTCCCAGTCCTAGGGGCGCGATCATTCCAGCCAGGCTATACACGGCAATGATGCAACCGAAGAAAGCTGTGCGTTGACGCGCTGGCAAGAAATCCGAAGCTCCCGCAAACCCGACGGTAAATGCCACCGAGTTGATCGAGAAAGCGGCCACCACCATCACTAGCTGGAGCGGTCCGGGGGGAAGCTCGGCAAAGAGCATCATGCACACTCCGGAGAACAGCAAGAAGCCTGCGGTCAAAAAGGACCTTGCCACCCGGGAAGAATAGCCTCTCTTCAACAGACGTCCAGAAATTACACCCGCCGAGATGAGGATGATAATTGCCACCGCGTAAGGAATCGGGACAAGCAAGCCCACCGTTTCGCTGCTGTATCCAAGTCCCTCGTGGAGGAACGCGGGAAGCCACGTTACCTTCAACGAGCTAATGAGATAACCGGAGAAGGACAAGGCGGCCAGCCCCCAGAAGCTGCGGGACATCAGCAGGCGACTGAATGGAACGTTGATATCGGCGTTGCTGTCATAAACGTCTTGTTTTGCGTGCGCCATGGTTTTTGGCTTGAAGAACGGCAGTTTGTCGGCATAAGCCATCCAGACAATGAGCCAGAGAATGCTGATAGCCGACAAGAGGATGAATGAGGCGTGCCAGTCCCAAGTCAAAATAACCCAGGTAAGCGCCGGGGCGGCAAGCAAGGGGCCAACGGATGAACCGGAGTTAACGATAGCGCCGGCAAGAGCACGCTTCTCCGGCGGAAAACGTTCATGCAAGATCGACTGGACCAAGGCGTGCGCCGGGCTTTCGAAGAATCCCAAGAGGATGCGGCTTGTCAACAGAACACCAAAAGTCGTCGGTACCGTAATCGGCAGCATGCTCATGATCCAGGTGAGCATCAAGATGCCCGCCGCCCAGTTATAAGAAATTCGTTTAAGTACTGCTGTTAGTACCACCGCGCCAACGGCGAAGAGCCAAAAGAATGCGCTGGACAGCATGCCATACTGTGCCGCGTTCAAATTCATGCTCTCGCGAATCTGTTCGCTGGCAAGTCCCACGGCAGCTTTATCTGCGAAGTTCATGGTGAAGAAGATCAGCAGCAGTACTACCAGACCCCAGCTCTTGCTGTTTGTGGGCGTCTTGGCCACTTTCGTGTTACCGGTTAGCATCGCAGGTACTGACAAGGGATACACCTCTTCACTGTTCTTGGTTCATCGTCGCTTCGTAAGTTGCACGTCTTCTTAAAGGTCCTGACGGTAACGCGAAAATTCAGATCAATACCGAGAACAAAATGAGCCAGATCATGTAACGCACACCACATTAGCAACGAGGGCACCCGCAGCGAATCGCCCCAGTCCCTCCAATCGCAGCTAAGAACATACCCAAAGATGTGAGCCTTGACACGTTGGGTTTATTAGATTATACGTTCCCCGGCAAATCATGGGACCAAGCGATTTCGCTTGTTAACTAGCGGAAATCCAGCGCTGAACCATGATTTGCGGAGACTTTGCACTTCCAACGATGACCTAATTTCATGAGCTTGCATCGATTGCGCCGGTTGAAGTACCGATCACGGTGATACGTCGGCGTTAGCGCCGCAAACTTCTAAAGTCAGGCCGGCGGCGCTCCCTCACCGCCGCGACCCCTTCCGATGACTCGGTATCCACCAAGCTTGCGACCATCGCGTGGGCCTCGGCTTCCAGCTGCTGTTCAAAGCTGTTCGCGATAGCGCTTTGGCACAACTCCAGAATCCTCGCGGTCGCTCGCTGGGGACCGAGAGCCAGCTGTTTCCCCAGTGCCACAGCGGCCCGCTGCGCATCCCCCGGTTCGGTAAGTACGTTCACCACCCCCAGTCCATACAGGCGTTTTGCCTCGATGCGTTGCCCCAGCAGACATAGTTCGGTAAACAACTGACGTGGCAGGCACTGGGCGAGAGAAGCTGTCAGGCCACCATCTGGACTCAGCCCCGCCTTGATATAGGCGGCGCTGAAAAACGCGGTGTTGCTTGATACCAGTAGATCACCGGCGAGCGCTAAGGACATCCCCGCGCCGGCGGCGCCACCTTCCACCGCCATGATCACGGGTTTGGGGCATGACTTAATTTCGCGAATCAGCTCATGCAGCAATTCAAGCCGGGACCTTCGAACCATCGCAGTGGCCTGGCCGATCAGCTCCAACTGCTTCAAATTACCGCCGGAAGAAAAGAACCCGCCAGCGCCGGTGAGCACAATGGCGCCAATGCTCTTGCTGGCTCCGGCAGCTTTGATGCTTAGGGCAGCCTGGCGAAAAAATTCTGGTCCCACTGAATTGCGGGTGGCGATCGAGTTAATGCTCAAGACAAGCACGTCGCCTATGGTTTCGGTCAGTAACACGTCGGGTTCGGTTGGGCTATTCATCAGGGCTCCTCAGCATGATGGCGTTTTCCTTAGCAAGAAGGAACTTTGCGCACCAATCTATCGCTCGGCGCCCGCGCAGTGATCCACCCAAGGCGTAGGGTATTCCCCCTAGTTCGGTCCACAGCCCCGCTAAGGGTACTCATTGGCCAGTTTTGCCGATAGCGTCCTGAATGTGAGCGTCCTATATTTAGTCCGTCACGGACAAGCATCCTTCGGTTCCCAGAACTATGACCTGCTTTCTGAGCGCGGTCACCAGCAGTCACGAGCACTCGGCGTTCAGCTGCGCGCTCTGGGTATCAGCCCCTCACGGGTGCTGACCGGGAATATGGTTCGCCAACAGCAAACCCTGCAGGAGATTATCGGTGCTGCCGGGTGGGATCTGCCGGTGACTACCGATACCGGGTGGGATGAGTTCAGTGCTACCAACCTCATTGAGGCGTATCCCGAGCAGGATCCACAAGCTAAGACCGACAGCCGGGCTTTCCAGCGGATCCTCGAAAAGTCTTCAACACGCTGGGCTTCGGGAGCACACGATGAAGACTATGCGGAAACTTTCACGGATTTCACCACACGTGTTGGGACCGCCTTAACGACTGCCCTGACGAGTTTAGGATCCGGGCAGAGCGCCGTCGTGGTCTCCAGCTCAGGGGCGATCGCGTGGACCGCGGCGCAACTTATCAAGGGCGGCTTTGACCAGTGGCTCGCTTTGAACCGCGTCACGGTCAATTCGGGAGTCAGCAAGATCGTTTCAGGTTCGTCCGGAACCACCTTGGTCAGTTTCAACGATCACGGGCATCTACCGAGCACTTGGGTTACCTACCGCTAAAAACACTTTTTACACACTAATCCTGCCGGCAGGCAGAAGGAAGGTCTGATCATGATTGATGCAGAACGTACGGCAATTATTACCGGCGCAGGACGTGGCATCGGAGCTGAAGTGGCTCGCCGGCTGGCCGCCGATGGGATGAACGTCGCTATCATCGACCTGGATGAAAAAGGCATTAAAAACATCACCGCAGAACTCAGCGATCAGGGACACAAGGTGTTGGGCATCAAGGCGGACGTGTCTGATGAAAAATCGGTCTCTACGGCGGTGGAAGAGGTTGCAGCGCAGTTGGGCGCCCCTACCGTGCTGGTAAATAACGCAGGAATTATTCGAGACAATCTGCTCTTCAAAATGCAGGTCAGCGATTGGGATCTCGTCATGAATGTCCACTTACGTGGCTCATTTTTGATGTCCCGGGCAACGCAGAAGTACATGGTGGAAGCCAAATGGGGTCGAATCATCAACCTCTCCAGCACTTCGGCCCTGGGAAACCGCGGCCAGGCTAATTACTCGGCGGCTAAGGCCGGCTTACAGGGTTTCACCAAGACCTTGGCATTGGAGCTTGGCCCCTTCGGTGTCACCGCCAACGCGATTGCCCCCGGATTCATTGAAACGGAGATGACGGTGGCAACCGCCGAGCGTATGGGGATGAGCTTTGAGGACTTTACCGCGGCACGCGCGGCAGAGATTCCGGTACGCCGTTCGGGGAAGCCAACGGACATTTCCAACGCCGTCTCATTTTTCGCCAATGATGAGGCTGGTTTCGTCTCCGGTCAGGTGCTCTATGTGGCCGGTGGCCCGAAGGCATGAAAATCTTTGAAAGCATCGACGAGTTTGAGCAAGCTGTCGGCCAAGAACTAGGTGTGACCGATTGGCGGACCATCACCCAGGACGACATTAACTCCTTCGCTGAGGTGACTAATGACCATCAATGGATCCATACCGACCCCGCAAGGGCCGCTGCTGGTCCCTACGGTGCGACCTTGGTGCATGGCTACTTGACGTTGTCCTTGGTTTCGGGGTTCAAATTCGAAGCCTATGAGGTCAACGGGGTGGCAATGGGTGTGAATTACGGGTCAAACAAGGTCCGCTACCCAGCACCGGTGCTGGTTAATTCGCGGGTGCGCGGCCGGGTGAAGCTGTTGTCCCTGGATCGTGCCGAGCACTGGGCGCAGTCGGTAGTTCAGATTACCGTCGAACAAGAGTTAGGCGGCGAGATGAAAAAACCAGGTTGTGTGGCCGAGGTAGTTTCACGTCTTTACTACCCCGGCGAGAACAAATAGATCCTTGAGCGATTGTCCGTGGCCCGTGGCGGTTCTCCCTGCTTCCAACGGGCCACGGCTTCGCTGACTAGGACATTTGAAGATCGCCGCGCTCATAAGCCACGATCAGTTCAACGCGCGACGGGTACCCGCTCTTGCGGTAGAGCTTGGTCAGATAAGCCTCAATGGTTTTGTTGCTGTAGCTGAGTATTTCCGCCAACTGCTTATTGCTCAGCCCCTCGGCCAGCATGGTGACCAGCTGGCGTTCCACCGCGGTCAGCGTCCCAATCTCCGCGCGGCGGCTGCTGGTTCGCGCTATGAGAATTCCGTGATCCCGGGCGGCTGCTTCAACGCGTTTGAGCCATAAGGCCGCTTCCATGTTGTTGAACTTCTTCCACGCCGAGCTCAAGTTTTCCTGCACCTCACGCCCTGCCAAAGCCAGCGCGTACTGCCCTTGCGCCGCCAGGAATTCATCACCCTGTGTCTTGGCCCTGTTCACCAATATTTCTGCTTCATCAAGCTCCAGCCGGCATAGCGCACCGGACACGCTTGCCAAGCCTAGATCTCGTGGCATCTTGGTGTGCTGTGCATGTGCGGATAATTCTTCAGCTAGTTTCCGGGCTTGGCCTTTCATGGAACTGGCCAGATAGGCTTCGATCAGACTTGCGCTGGCCAACGAGATCACCTCATTCCAACCATGCTTCTGCGCATGCTCCAGCTGCTGTTCCAGCACTGGGATCGCTTGCTGTGTGCGTGCCATCGCCACGTCAAGTCCGGCTGCCGCACTCTGCCAGAGGGCAAACTCGCTCGTTCCCACAACGTGAGATTTATTGCGTTCGAGCACTTCTTGCGCCCGGGCAAATTCAGCTCGGCCCAGCAGGATCTGGACTTCCACCGTCCGCAGACGGGCCAGGTTGCTGCGAAGTCCAGAGAATTCCAGGTGCACCGCTTCCTGGGCAATGGTGTGCATTGCCTGGGTCCACTGGCCCTGCTGAAACAGGGCGAGACAGCGGGCCAACCCCGCCTGTCCACCAATATCTTCGAATCCCGCCAACAAGGAAGGCTTCTGGGAAAGCTTCAACAAGCGGATGCTGTTCGCGGTGTCTGATGCTAGCGCGGCGTTATGGGCCGCCGATTCAAAGGCGCTGGTCCTAGCCCCGCTGGGTAATTCCAAATCGTTGTGTCCTAGTTCTTCCAAAGAACTAACCGCAGTTCCAAGCTTGTCAAACGTTCCAACGCTGCATTCGGCCTGCCCCAGATAGGTGTAAGCGATCACTTGATCCGCAGGTGGGCAACTTGAAACCTGCTCCCACGCTTGGGCCATCAGTGACCGGGCTTGTTCATTCTCCCCGAGCCGGGCAAGCATTGCGGCCCGCTGCGCCAGATAGGCTGCCGGGTTCAGCACATGCGGTAACTGCTGGACAAGTAAATCATCGGCCTGCCGCAGTTTCCCCATCGAATTAAAACAATTCACCATGGTCGCCACCGTGCGGTCCAGGCTCCGCCCCGGCTGCAGAACATCTAGTGCCCGCTGCCCGGCAATGATGGCTTGGGTGGGCCGAGACCCTTTCCAGTAGGCAATGGACTGGCGGCTGAGCGCTTCACCGATCTGCTGGCTTCCCGGGGGAATCAACGCCAGAGAACGCTCATACCAACGCGCGGCTGACAGTGGCGAGGTCCGAAGCACCTGGTCCGCGGTGCGCAAGGCGGTGCTGATCGCGGTGGCATCGCCACGTGCCGCGCCCTCAACCAGATGCCGGTCCCGTTCCAGTTGCGTCATGCGCAGCCGGGGTGCGCCCACCGAGGTGTGCTGTGCAATGGCGGCGTGGATGGTGCGCCGATTCGCCGGCCCGATCCCCTCATAGAGCAGTTCGCCAATGAGCGGGTGGCTGAATTCGTACCATCCTCCGGTGGTCTCGCTGAGCGCACCGGTTCCCACCAACGCATCAAAGGAACTGGCCACCCGGCGCGAGGAAAACCCGGTGAGCTGTGCCAGCAGCGGCAAGTAGTCCAGGTCCACGCGGCCACAGACAGCAATGTGCCGGGCGACCTCTAATTCGGTATCGGTGCTGGAAAAAACTCTGCGTAATAACGCCTCCCGACGTGAAAACATGGGAGGAGAGTCATCAACCAGATACGCCGTGGACTGCTCAATGCGTACCGCTCCGGCACCTTGTAACGCTCGAAGTGTCTCCTGCACCAGCAATGCGTTGCCCCGGGTGCGTTCGGCAAGATACCCGCACAACCGGGCTTCCGGCTGGGCTCCAAGAATCGTGGCGGCCAGGGCCGCTAAGCTTTCGCCCGCGGCAGGGTGAAGCTCCAGCACCGTGCCTTCATGCTCGCTGACCAAATGGCCTATGGTGGCGTGCAAGGCCTGGCCGGTACTCCACGGGGAGGTGCGGGAGGCGAAGACCAGCATGAGCTTGCGTCCCACAAGATGCCGTGCTGCCAGCGTCAACGCCACCAGACTGTCTTCGTCTGAAAGGTGCGCATCGTCAATGACTAACAGCACCGGTGCCGCAAAACTCAAAGAACGCACCAAACGTGTGAAAAGCGTCAGGGGCGGACTGCGCAATTGCGTGGAAGTCACCTCGTCGGTGCTGGTCATGGCCAGGTCGTCCAGCGCAAGCTGCAGTTGTTCACTGATCCCGCGGACGTCTGCGGGTAATTCTGAGTTTTCAACTGTCGCTGCCACGTTGCGCAAGGTCGCATAGGCGATGTCCTGGTCGTAATCGTGAGCAGCTGCGTACATGGTTCGCCATCCGGCGTGGTCTGCGCGCGCAATCAGTGAGCGCAGCAACCGCGTTTTGCCGATGCCGCCTTCGCCGTGAATGAGAAATGTTGTTCCCGTGCCGGTCCCGACATGATCCATGGCGGCATCCAGGCATGCCCGTATTTCACCATGAATATCCATGCCAGCAGTCTATCTCCCAACCCGGACCGGCGTGCGGTGCAGGTCACATAGCTGGCAGTCCCGGCAAAAGAGGCAGGACCCGCGGTCAGCGGTGCACACACCCCTAGGGCCGTGTGCTCAAAAGTCTAGGAAGATCCCCATAGCGGCACGGTACTGCGCTCTGACAAGCTGATACACAAGGGCTCGCGGAAGATTACAAGACGAGCAAACTCAACATTTTCACTTCTTTCCCCAGCCAAAGGAATCAGTATGCGTCAAGCAGCGATTGTTTCGACAGCTCGCACCCCGATAGGAAAGGCCTATCGCGGTGCCTTCAACAACACCTCTGCACAAGAGCTGGCTGGCCATGCCATTTCCGCGGCAATTGAGCGAGCTGGCATAGCCCCGGAGACGGTGGAAGACGTAATCCTCGGGTGCGCCGTGCAGCAAGGCACTACCGGATCAAATATTGGCCGGCAGGGTGCGTTGCGCGCCGGGCTGCCTACCAGCGTGCCGGGACAGAGCATGGACCGGCAGTGCTCCTCTGGACTTATGGCAGTGGCCACCGCGGCTAAGCAAATCCTCGTTGATGGCATGCAAGTAGTCATCGGCGGCGGGGTGGAGTCCATTTCACTGGTTCAGAACGAACATCTGAACAACTACCGGCGCCAGGATCCGTGGATTGAAAAGCACCGTCCGGGGACCTACCTGCCGATGCTCCGCACTGCAGAGCTCGTCGCTGAACGCTACGGGGTCAGCCGCGAACGCCAAGACCAGATGGGGGCGGCCTCCCAGCAGCGTGCGCTCCATGCGCAAGAGCACGGAATATTCGCTCAAGAGATCGCTCCGATCCAGGTCACCACGCTGAAAACCAACAAGGAAACCGGTGAAGTCAGCGAGTTCGTGCAGCTGCTGAGCCATGATGAGGGAATACGTCCGGGAACGACTGAAGAATCATTAGCCGGACTTCGCACGGTGCTAAAACCCGGCGAGTTCACCGCGCAGCCCACGGTGACCGCGGGCAACGCCTCGCAACTCTCCGACGGCGCTTCGGCTCAGGTTCTGATGGACAGCGGATATGCCGCGTCATTAGGTTTAACCCCGCTGGGTTTTTACAAGGGCATGACGGTGACCGGCTGCGAACCAGATGAAATGGGTATCGGTCCGGTCACCGCAATCCCCAAATTGCTGCGTCTGCACGGCCTGAGAATCGAAGATATCGGAATTTGGGAACTCAATGAGGCATTCGGCGCGCAGGCGGTCTATTGCAGGGACTTCCTTGGCATCGATCCGGAGAAAATGAATGTGAATGGCGGAGCCATTGCCCTGGGCCATCCCTACGGAATGACCGGTTCGCGCGCGTTGGGCAGTGCGCTTTTGGAAGGCCAACGACGTGATGAGCAGTTCGTGGTGATTTCAATGTGTGTCGGTGGCGGAATGGGCGCTGCCGGCCNCTTCGAGGTCGCGCGTTAACGGACCACCAAAGTACTTTCACGAAACCTGGCCGGTCGGCTCATTCCCGTGTGGAGATGAGCCGACCGGCTTTGCCGTGTGCCAGCTGGTTACCGGCCCCGGCAGCACCGAAGCGTTCCTCACTGGAAAATCCAGCGAGGAACGCTTCGGTGGCAGAACTCTTTAGCTAAGGGTCAAACGCAGCGGCACCGCACCCCACCCGCGCAAGGCGTTGTTGTGGTTGTACTCAACTTCTCCGGACAGCTCAATGCGTTCCACGCGTTCTATCAACTTCTCCAGCAGGCAGGCTGCCTGAAGGCGCGCTGCGTGCTGGCCCACGCATTGGTGGATTCCCATGCCGAAGGCCAGGTGCCCTGACGGATCACGGCTCAGATCAAATTTGTCCGGGTTCTCCCAGCGGCGCGGATCCCGGTTCGCTGCCCCGTAGCTGAGCAGCACGCGGGTTCCCTCGGGAATCACATGGGAGCCGATACGCACATCGGTCCCCGCCTTGCGGAACAGGTACTGCACCGGGGCAATCCAACGCAGCGACTCATCAAAGGCAACGCGGGCCAAGCCCGGATTCTCTTTCAAGGCAGCCCACTGGTCGGGGTTGGTAGCTAGTGCATAAAGCAATCCGGTAATTCCATACACCGTGGTGTCCACTCCCGCACTGAGCAGGGAACGGGTCAGCAATGGAGCGAATTCGTGGGTGATATCCCCGCGGTCGGCGGCGGCCCAGATATCTGCCCCGAACCCCTCGGGCTTCAACGCATCACGTTGGCATTTATCATTAGCCCACTGGCCCAGTTCTTCGGCCCGGCACTCGCCTTTTTTATACAACTCGTTGCGCGGTCCTCCCGCGTTGAAGATATGGTCCGCATAGGGAACCAGGTTTTCGCGCCCTTCTTCGGAAATGCCCGAGGCATCAGGGAAGAAGTTCACCGGCATCACCGAGGCAATATCATGGTACGCGTCAAGTTCCACCTGGCCCCCGCCGGCTACGCCTTCGAGCAGCGGAGAAATCACCGAATCCGCACGCTCCAGGCAGGATTCGCGCAGCGCCCGCAAGGCTCGCGAGGAGAGTATCTCTTGCAGCACCTCGCGCGGGGCATCATGTTCTGGCGGATCCATCTGCAGCAGGCCGCGGGCGCGCCAAGGTTCGTGCATGCCCACACCGGAGCCGGAAATCATTTCCTGCCAGTTCTCCAGCGTGCTCGTGAGTTCCGCAAAGCGTCCAATGGCGTACACCCCGTATTGCGGCAGGTAGGCGACGGGGCCGGCTTCACGCAGCCGCTGCTGGAAAGGCAACGGATCTTCAAGGTTCTCAAAGGAGAACGGATCGTCCTCAAGTTTCGGAGCGCTGGTGTGGTGCGCCGGGCAATTTGAAATAGTCGACATGGTTTTCCCTTACCTTAAAGATCCAATACGAGACGGTCGGAGACCGCACGCGAAACGCAGACAAACATTCGGTCGTTTTTTGCCCGTTCGCCGTCGTTGAGCAACGAGTCCCGGTGTTCTGGCGTGCCGCGCAGCACGCCCACCTCACAGGTTCCGCAGACCCCTTCCATGCACGAGGCAAGCACCGGAATGCCAGCATCCGAAAGGGCGGCGAGCACCGTCTCATCCGGCTTCACTGTGACCGTTTTCCTGGACACCTCAAGCTCAAGTTCAAATGGCTCGGTGCGCACCGGGGCTTCCAAGGTTGCGGCCACGAAACGTTCAAACCGTACCGCCCAGTCCGGCCAGTTCGCAGCGGCGCCCTTGACCGCGTTGAGCAGCGGCTCCGGTCCGCAGCAGTACACCCGCCCGCCCTGCGGCATGGTTTCCAAGAAGCTCAAGTTCAGGTGGCCCATTTCATCCTGCGGCCAAATGGTGACTTTGTCTGCAAAGGCTTCAAGCTCTTCAAGGAAGGCCATGGAATCACGGTTACGTCCGCCGTAATGCAAATGCCAGTCGATCCCCAATTTTTCAGCTGCGGCAATCATTGCCATGATTGGCGTGATCCCAATTCCTCCGGCAATGAACTCAAACCGTTCGGCTTGGGAAAGTAGAAAATTATTACGTGGGGTGCCAACGGTAATCAGATCCCCTTCGGCGAGCACCTCATGGATGTAGCGTGAACCTCCACGGGAATTAGGTTCGTTGAGCACCGCTACTTCGTAGGCATTCGGCTCCCAGCGGTCCCCGCACAGCGAGTAGTGCCGGGAGAGCGATTCCCCCTCTGATACCGGCAGCACCAACTCGATGTGTGCGCCGGGGCCCCAGTCCGGAACACGCGCCCCGTGAGGATCTTCGAGACGCAAGCGAACCACGCCTTCGGCGAGCAATTCCTTGCGGGCCACGCGTAGCGACCGAACGCCAGGGCGGCTTCGATTGGGCTGGGCGGCCGCCGATTCATCGGTCTGGTTCGAGGCAACATTAGTAGGCATGACTAGAGCTTGCTCCTTTTGAATAGCTGTAAGCAACATCACACGACCTATCGTCGCGATAGATCACTCTTGCACCCCTTCGGGAACCAGGTATCGCGCCGCTCATTTGAGGCCATGCACGGAGTCCTGAAAGTGCGTGGCGTGCGAAAGATCCTCCGCCAGCAAGCTGGCGGAGGATCTTTCAGCCGAAAAGAGCTTAGCTCACCGGCTGCGCACTGCGTTGCGTCAAAGCTTCGCGACGTGCCCGCTGGGCCTTGAGCTCATTTCGAGCCAAGGCGTTCTTGTGCACCTCATCAGGCCCGTCGGCGAAGCGCAGGGTACGCACGTAAGCCGCGGATTCGGCAAGGATGAAGTCCTGGGACAGCCCGCCGGCCCCATGGACCTGGATCGCCTTATCGATGATCCACTCCACCGCTGCTGGTGTGGCGATCTTGATCGCCTGGATTTCGGTATGAGCACCCTTATTTCCCACGGTGTCCATCAACCATGCGGTCTTGAGCACCATCAGACGCAGCTGTTCAATGCGGACCCGGGACTCGGCAATCCAGTCACGGATCACCCCCTGTTCGCTGAGCTGCTTGCCAAAGGCGACTCGTGCATCGGCCCGCTCGCACATCATATCGATGGCGCGTTCGGCCATGCCGATGGCCCGCATGCAGTGGTGTATACGGCCAGGGCCCAGACGGGCCTGGGCGATCGCGAACCCTTCGCCCTCGCCGCCGATGAGGTTGCCCACCGGAACGCGGACGTTGTCGAAAAGCACCTCCGCATGCCCACCTGAGTGGTTATCGCTGTAGCCCAGAACTTCCATGGCACGCACCACGGTCACCCCAGGGGTGTCGCGCGGAACCAGGATCTGGCTCTGCTGGCGGTGGCGGTGAGCGGACGGATCGGTTTTTCCCATGACGATGAACAACTTGCAATTGGGGTTCATCGCACCAGAAATAAACCACTTGCGCCCGTTGATAACGTAGTCGTCGCCGTCGCGTTCAATACGCGTCTCCACGTTCGTGGCATCCGAAGAGGCCACATCCGGTTCGGTCATCGCAAAAGCCGAACGGATTTCACCTTCCAGCAGGGGGCCAAGCCACTGGTTCTTCTGCTGTTCGGTGCCGAACATTGAAAGCAGTTCCATATTTCCGGTATCCGGAGCGGAACAGTTCAACGCCGCAGGCGCCAAGAACTTGCTGCGGCCTGTAATTTCGGCCAATGGCGCATACTGCAAGTTAGTAAGCCCGGCTCCCTCTTCTCCCGGCAGGAAGAGGTTCCACAGGCCGCGGCGTCTGGCTTCGGCCTGTAGCCGCTTCATCGTGGGAGAATCCGTGAACGCATGGGTATTTTCCATGCCAGCTAGCTCTTCGGCGTACCCAAGTTCTGCGGGGTACACGTGGGATTCCATAAAGTCGGTGAGCTCCACCATCAGCGCTTCGGTGCGCTGGTCATGTGCGAATTCCATTACTTGTACTCCTTCAATGATTCAAGACCAAGCTCCAGTAGCAATGGCACGGTGTTTCCGCTATCTTCAAATCCTTCGCCGACCATTTGCCCGTTCAGGTGCCGGTAACGCACGCCTTCGGCGATGCCTGCCAATTTGAAGCAGGCCAGCCCCAGATGGAAGCCGAACCCGTCCAGTGACCGGCCGCTCTCCCGTTCGTAGATGGCCATGATCTCTTCTTCCGAAGGGTAGCCATCGGCCAAGGTGACATCCTTTTTGTCCGGGGCGGCAGAATCCCAGGTTGAGATGATGCGTGCCCGGCGCTGGTAGGTGAGCATCAAGGCCAGATCCAGCAATGGGTCCCCCAAGGTAGCCATTTCCCAGTCAATGACCGCCGCCGGCAGATCATCTGGCCCCATCAACACGTTGTCCAGGCGGAAATCACCATGCACAATGCCTGTGGCTGATTCGGCGGGAACCAGCTGCACCAGTTTGCTGTACAGCTCCTCGGCTCCGGGAAGCTCCCGGGTGAAGGAAGCATCCAGTTGCTTCTTCCACCTGCTGACCTGGCGGGAAAGGAATCCTTCGGGCCGGCCGAAGTTTTCCAGTCCCACCGCGCCAGGGTCGACACGGTGCAGCTTCGCCAAGGTGCGAATCAGTTCGGTACCGATATCCGCGGTGCGTTGAGCACCCAGCGTGCTGATCTCCGCGGCATAGCGGTAAGGCACGCCGGCCACGCGTTCCATCACGTAGTATTCCGCGCCCACCACGTCCTTTTCACTGCAGTAGGCGATCATCCTGGCCACCGGAACGTCCGTGGACTCCAGGGCCGCCGCGATCGTGTATTCGCGGCGCATATCATGAGCGGTAGCCATGATTTCGCCCAGCGGCGGACGGCGGATAATCCAGTTATTCACGCCATCGCTGAGGTCATAGGTCAGATTTGACCGTCCTCCTTGGATCAGCGAGGCACTGAGCGGGCCCGTGACCAAACCCGGACACTCGGTATCCAGCCAACGGCGCAGTTTCTCCAGATCCAGTCCGGTCGGTGAGAGAATAGTTGTTGAATTTTCACCCATCACGCTCACGCCCTCGCAAATTCGGGAACGAGCGTCTCATAGCTGATCTGCCCCTTCTTGATGCTTCCGAAACTCTGCGCAACCGCTGCCATCTGGGCCACGGTCTCCTTCTTGGCCTTGAATAGCTCCTGGAGGTTCGGGGCGATGGACTGGGCGTAGTGCTCAATATAATCGCGGGCGATATCCGGGGCTGAATTCGCCAGGGAACTCTTATTCAGCAATGCCGCGGCCTCATGTGGTTTGTTCAGGATCCACTGATGGGCATCCCACTGGCATTCCAGCCACTGCTTAACCAGTTCCGGCTGCTGCTGCGCCATCTCTTCGCGCACCGCAACCGCCAGTACGGCTTGTTCACGCAACTTCCCTGGGACGTCTTGTTCGGCGAAGTCCAGCAGCACCGAACCTCCTGATTCCTTGGCAACATAGCGCGTGGAGGTCCACTGCACCGTCACATAGGCATCCACGCGCTTCTGCTTCAGATTCGGGATGGCGTTTGCCGTCGTTCCCACCGCCAGCGCGGTGACATCCGAGTACTTCATAGCGGCTAATTCCAACGCAAGTTTCAGTTGCAGGTCGCTACCGGAACCAACACTTGTCACCCCGACCTTCTTGCCTTTCAGCGAGGCCATTTTTTCCTCGAAGCTTGCCGAAGCCGGCGGAGCCGAGAATCCTTCGCCGGCGACAATTCCATAGGAGGTCTCGGGGGTGCGGAAACCGATGAGTACCGGTCGTTTACCTTCGGAGCTATTGGCATGTGTTGCCATCAGCAGGCCGGTATCGGATGCCAATCCATCAATGGCCCCTGCCACCAGCAGCTGGTAGGACTGCACACCACTTTGCGGGGTCAGATGCTTTGGAACATCAAGTCCGTGGTTGGCATAATCCTTGTTGGCCAGGTTCGCCGTGTCGATGAAGAATGAGTCACCGGGGAACGCTGCCACACCAAACTTTGTCAGGTCACCACCTGCGGACCCACCGCACGCGGTCAGCAATGACGCCGAGCCCACAGCCGCAGCTCCAAGCCCGACAAATTTCAATAACGAGCGGCGAGATACCGCGCCGTTGAGCATCTGCAGCCCGCCTGCAGCCGGCCTTGGGTTTCCTGAGTCAAACATTTCTACTCCTGTAATGTGATGCCTGCGGTGAATACGTGCATTGAGCTTTAGGCGGACTCCATGACTACCCGGCCCACTGTCTGTCCATCAGCCAGCCGTNGCAAGGCCTGGGGAACTCCGTCCAGGGTGAAACGTTCAGAAACGAATGGGCTGATCAGACCCGCATCCGCCAACTTGAGCAATTCGGCATGGCATTGATCCACCAGCTCTGGTTTACGGTCGTTATACAGGCCCCAGTGGATCCCCATAATCGAGTAATTCTTCACCAGTGCATGGTTGAGTTTCGCGCTCTGGATTTCGCCGCCGGCAAATCCGACCACGATAATCCGTCCTTCGAAGGCAATGCATTTGGTGGACCGCTCATAGGTTTCTCCGCCTACCGGGTCATAAATGACGTCCGCGCCGCGGCCCCCGGTGGCCTCCTTCACAATCTGCACAAAGTCTTCGCTCCGGCGGTCGATCACCAGGTCGGCACCGAGCGTCCGCGCATATTCTGCCTTGGCTTGACCGCCGACCACACCGATGACCCTGGCACCGGCTGCTTTGCCTAATTGGATGGCGGCGGAGCCCACACCTCCGGCAGCTGCATGGACCAGCAGGGTCTCTCCCGGTGCGATGCGTGCCAGCCGGTGCAAGGCAAACCATCCGGTCTGGTAGCCGATAAAGAGGCAGGAGGCTTGGGCGTTGTCCAAGGAGGAAGGAGCCTGATGCACCTTGGACTGATCCATCAGCGCATACTGGGCGAACCCTCCATAGGGCAAGGTAGTCAAACCCAGGACCCGATCACCCACCGCGGCGCGAGTCACCTCGGGGCCGATGGCCACCACCTCGGCACAGACTTCCCGCCCAGGGGTAAAGGGTAGCTCTGGCTTCACCTGGTAAATGCCGCGGCACATGAGCACGTCGGGAAAATTTGCGGCCGAGGCAAGGACACGGACCGCGATTTGGCCGGCACCGGGTGTCGGCGCGTCGACATCACGCAGTTCAAGGACCGATGCGGGTTCGCCCAGCTCGGTGACCGACCAGGCTTTCAGCGTGCTTGGAAGAGCCATGGCTTACTCCTCCTCGAAGTCGAGCAGTGCTTGCCCGCTGGCCACCACATCACCTTCGGCCACATGGACGCGCAGCACGGTACCGGCTTCCTCTGCCATCACGGGAATCTCCATCTTCATGGCTTCGAGGATCAAGAACACCTGGTCCTCTTCGACCTGCTCCCCTTCTTTGACCAAAATCTTCCAGACGTTTGCACCCATGTCTGAATTGATTGTCTCTGCCATGATCAGGCGCTCCTTTGTGCGAGTTTTTCGAGTTTTGCTTGGGCTTTGAGACGCTGCTGGATTGTTTCAACCAGCCCGGTATCGTAGTTCCCGGCAATGAATTCTTCGGTTTCCAAGATGGATTTCAGGAAGGGCTGGTTGGTCACCAATCCTTGGATGGCAAAGTTCTCCAGGGCTTGCCGGACACGCGCCAGGGCTTCCTCACGGTTCTCCCCCCATGCACAGACCTTGGCTACCAGTGAGTCGAAGTGCTGGGTGACCTCGGTGTCTGCCTGATATCCGGAATCCACGCGGATGCCCGGACCCGTTGGCTCGTTCCATCCCTCGATGGGGCCGGGTCGTGGGAAGAATTTTTTCGGGTCTTCCGCGCAGATCCGCAATTCAAATGCGTGGCCCTGCTGCTGCGGGGCAAAGCCGCTGGTAGGGCGGCCCGTTGCGGCAATGCTCAGCTGCTGCTCGATCAGATCAACACCGTGGGTCATCTCGGTGATCGGGTGCTCCACCTGAATACGGGTATTCATTTCAAGGAACACAAAGTCACCGCTGACGGTGTCCAGCAGGAATTCCACGGTTCCCGCGTTACGGTAGCCCACCGATCCGGCTGCCGCGATCGCGGCTTCACGCAGCTGTTCACGAACCGCTGGGTTCAGGTGCGGTGCCGGGGATTCCTCAATCAATTTCTGGTGCCGGCGCTGCGTGGAGCAGTCACGTTCGCCGAAAGCGATGATGGTTCCGTCGTCCAGGCCGAGGACCTGAATTTCCACGTGGCGGGCCGAGGCGACAAAGCGTTCAACAAAAACACGGTCCGAGCCGAAGCTGCGGCCGGCCATCGATTTTGTGTTTTCGAAGGCCACCCGCAGCTCCTCCGGGGTGTGGGCTACGGCCATGCCGATCCCGCCACCGCCGGCGGAGGCCTTGACCATGACCGGGTAGCCGACACGTTCGGCTTCGGCCACCGCCTCGTCACCGGTTTCCAAGGCGGCTCCCGCATCCCCGCTGATCGGCACTCCGGCCTTGGCCACCGCACGCCGGGATTCAACCTTGTCACCCATCACCTCGATGATTTCGGCTGAGGGCCCGACCCAGGTCAGCCCGGCTTTGGCCACGGCCCGGGCAAATCCTGCGTTTTCGGCTAGGAAACCGTAACCTGGGTGCACCGAGGCCGCGCCGGTTGTCTGGGCGATCTTCACGATCTGTTCAGCATCCAGGTACGCCTGGACCGGAATCTCACCGGTCAGCTCGACCGCTTCGCTGGCCTCGGCCACGTAGGGAAGGGATGCGTCAACCTTGTGGTAAAGGGCGATGGTGCGGACGCCAAGCTGGTTGGCGGTGCGGATGATGCGCCGGGCGATTTCGCCGCGATTGGCAATCAGCAAACTTTCGGGAAAAGCACTCATGGTTCTGCTCCTTAGAAACTCGTTGGCCAGGTGCGCAGCAGGTGCTCTCCGACACCGTTGCTCCGGGCACGGTAATGGTCGTTCAGCGCACCGAGGATGTAGTCGCGGGTCTCGGCAGGATCGATGACCTGCTCGAATCCGAAGACCTGGGCGGTGTCATAGGCAGTGGTGCCCTTGTTCATTTCCGCCAGGCGCAGCTCGTAGAGTTCGGGATCGCTTTCCTTGTCGATGCCGTGAACCACCGAAACTGCGGAGGTCGGATCCATGAAGCTGACTTCCGAAGACCACCAGCCTGCGGTGGAATCTGCGGTGCCGCCGCCACCCATGTTGATCAGCGCCTGGCCGTAATTCTTGCGCATGGTCACCGCGATCTTCGGAACTGTCACCAGTGACAGGGCATTCATCCAATTAATGATCTTGCCCGCTACCTTGCTGCGTTCGGCTTCCAAACCGATGAGGAAACCTGGCTGATCCACCAGGTGGATGATCGGGATGTTGTACGAATCGCACATCACCAGGAAGCTCGTTGCCTTGTCGCAGGCCGCCCCGTCCAGCGCGCCGCCCTTGAACTGCGGGTTGTTCGCGATGATGCCCACCGATTGCCCGCCGATGCGGGCCAAGGTGGTCACCAGGGATTTGCCGTAGCGGGCCTTGATCGGGAACATCGAGCCGGTATCAACGACCAGTTCGATCACCTTGCGCACATCATAGGTTTTGGTGCGTTCTTCGGGAACGATGCCGCGGATCTCATCCGCGCGGTCCCCCGAACCGGTGGGGACCGGCGCCAGCGGCGCGGTTTCCCCATTGTGCGAGGGCAGGTAGGACAGGAAGCGGCGGATCAGCTCGACGGCTTCTTCATCGCTGGAGGCCACCGCGTCGGCAAATCCGGTGACTTCCGAGTGCATTTTCCAGCCACCGAGCTCTTGCGGGTCAACCTCTTGCCCGGTGGCGCGCGCAACCAGGTTGGGGCTGGAGACCGCGAGCACCGCCCCCTTGCGGAAGACCGCGAAGTCCGAGGCCATGGTGTGCCAGGCAGCCGAACCAAAGCAGTAGCCAAAAGCGGCCGAAACCCATGGGCTTTCACGCTGGCGCAGGAAACGGGTCTTCCCGTTGGCGCTGCCCATGCCGGAGCCGCCCATCGCATCCGGCATGCGCACCCCGGTGGATTCGGACAGGTAAATCAACGGCTGACCGGTTTTGACTACCAATTCCTTAAAATGGGACATCTTCTTGTTGCTGGTGGGCGACGAGGAGGACCCCTTGACGGTGAAGTCATAGGCTATGACGCTGGCGCGGCGGTTATCAATCTCTCCGCTGCCGGTGATCTTTCCATCGGCGGGCGTCTTGTCCCGGTCCCCGGGGACCGAGGAGGTGACAAACAACCCTGATTCGCGGAAGGTGCCCGGGTCCAGAAGCAAGGCGATGCGTTCGCGGGCGTTGAGTTCGCCCTTGGCCCGCCGGGCTTCGAGCTTCCTGCTTCCGCCCATGGCCAAGGCGGCCAGCCGGCGGTTTTCATGCTCCTGCTCGCGAGTGAGATTTTCTTCCTCGGGCTTAGTTGCTTGCTGTGTCATGTTTTTGATCCTTCGTGGTGCTTCGCGGGGCCGAAGGCTTTTATCGGCTTTGTTCAAGTACTGCTCGCGCAGCAAGGGCTGCGTCTTCAAAGGTGGGGAAAACCGGGATGCCGGCGGTGCGGGCACGATGCGCATAACCGTCGATGAGCTCTTCGGTTTGTGTGCTGCCGTCGCTTTTGAGCACCAGCAGCTGGTGGGTTTGCCCGTTCGCTGCATCGCGGGCGGCGGCAATGGACTCGATGATGTTTCCGCTCACGTCCCCATGGGTGGCCCCGAGGTTGCGTTGGATAATTCCCACGTTCAGGTGGGTTATGAGCAGCGACGGATTGCTGCCGGCCAGGACCGCACCGAGGATGTCCGCGGCAACCTGGCCATTTTTGACTGCCAGTGTTCCGGCCGGCACGTCGATCGGGTTGTGGAAGCCATTGCCCGGCGGTAAATCCATGGATTCAAGCTGGTCAATAACTTCTTCTGGAAGCGCGGAGGTGCGCACCCCCTGGCGGTCCAGTGCGTCTGCGCCCAGCACCGAGGCCCCGCCGCCGTTACCGAACAGCACGGCCTCGGATCCGGTGAGCTTGACCGACATGTCCAAGGTGGATAGCGCATGCAAGGCGGTGGAGAAGTCGGTGAGCGAATCCACCAGGGTGATTCCCCCCTGGCGGGCGATAGCCGGCCAGAGCCGGTGGTTGCCCGCCAGCGCACCGGTATGGCTGGTGGCGGCCCGCGAACCTTCGGCGGTGCGTCCGCCGGCCAGCAGTACCACCGGCTTGCGGTGTGTGGCGGCGTTGAGCACCTCCATCACCTCGCGGGCCACTGCAATCGATTCGAGGTAGAGGCCGATCACCTGAACCTGATCATTCTCAAGGTGGGAGGCGACAAGTTCTGCGGCGTTGACGTCGGCACTGTTGCCGATGCTGACCACCGAATGGAAATCAATGCCGCGCATCGCTCCCACCCGCAAGATGTCCACGCTTAACCCGCCGGACTGGGAGACCACCGCGGTGCTCCCGGGGGTGAGCGGCGCTTCGGGAAGAAATGAGAGACGGCCGGCGGACGCGTGGGTGCCCAGGCAATTCGGTCCGATCAGCCGGATTCCCGCCGTGCGCACGGTGTCCACCAGCTCGGCTTCCAGCTCCTTGCCCTCGGCGACCTCGCCATAACCTGAGGAGATCACCTGGGCGAAACGCACCTTGCCTGCCCCGGCGGACAAAGCCTGGGCAACCCGTGTTCCGGGCATGGCCACGTAGGCATAGTCGACCGGTTCGCCGAGTTCGGCCAAGGAGGCGATGGCGGGCAGACCCTCGATGGTGTCCGCGCCGGGGTTGACCGGGATGATGGTGCCGGTGAACCCGTTGGCCGTCATATTGCGGATGAACCGGTTTGCCATATTGGGGCGCTTGCTGCTGGCCCCGACGACGGCAACGCGCCGGGGGGCGAACAGCGCGGAAAAATCGGTGGGAGCCGCGGCATCCACTGCACCGGAACGCGCCGGGGCCTGCTCGGCCTCCCCCACCACAAACCTGGCGTCGACGGCGACCGCTCGGTTCTCCGAGACGATGACCGGGTTCAGATCGATTTCGCGTACCTCGGCTGGCAGCGTGGCCAGCAACCCGGTGGGCCCGGACAGCCGCGAAATAAGTTCAACCAAGGCGTTGACATCTGCCTTGACGCCACCACGGGCGCCGTTGAGGATTTTCATCCCGCGCAGTTCACTGAGCATGCCGTGGATTTGGGATTCGCTCAGCGGGGCCAGGCCAAAGGCAACATCTTCGAAGACCTCAACCATGACGCCGCCCAAGCCGACCATCACGCTCCAGCCCAAATCTGGAACACGAACCGCACCGACGATTATTTCGTGGCCGGCGGGAATCATCTCCTCAACGAGCAGCCCGGCAAGCTCGTGGCCGTGAGCCGCGAGCGACTGGCTCATGGCGGCGCCGACCGCATCGATTTCACTGTGCGCTACTCCCACGCGGACGCCGCCGGCGTCGGACTTGTGAACCAGGGTCGGGCAGATCGCCTTCACCACCAACGGTTCACGCAGGTTCGCCGGTGCTTGCTGACCGAGTGAAATTTCTATGCCCCGCGGAGTGTCAATTCCGAAGGCGTCGAGCACAGATTTGCCCTCGGCTTCGGTGAACATCGCGGATTCCCGGGTCTTCGCCTGGGCGATGAACTCCTCGACGCTGCGTGCGTTACTCGTCTTTGCTGTTTCGACTGACAACTAACTACCTCACTGGACATTGGAGCTGAGCGCCGATTCGTGCGCTAAGTGTGTTCCAAGTCTCTCTGGGGTTCGCTAGCGTGTGAAGCCGAAATACGCTGGCACGGTGATATGACTGCGCTATCGACACCCTTTTCGCCGCCGGTGCAAATCATAGATTTACAAGTCAAGTACCTTTTAGCAGCTTCCCTCCGGGGGACGCTTCGGGTGGCGGGCAGCCCGCGGCGGTACCCAGCCGAGGGCAGGGACAGCCCGGGAGATACCCCGAGCAGGTACCGGGCTGTCCGCAGATGCCAGCTGGCAACGCGCCAAAGGCGCCGCCAGAAGAGTTAAAAATCTGCTGACTTTGCCGTCTCGCGCAGCAAACGCAGAAACGCCTGCACCGCCGAAGAACGGGACTCATCCTTGCGCACTACCGCGGACAGCTTCGCCGAAGCCCAGGGGTAAGGCAGCGGTATCAAGGAGATCCCGCCACCGCTCTGCGTGGAGTCGAGCAAGGTATTGGCAATCGAGACGCCCACCCCGGCGCGTGTCATGGCCCGCGTTGCCTCGGCATTAGGTGTGGTGTAGACGATCTTGGCTTCGACGCCCTCGAGCAAGCGCTCAAAAGCCACACGGAGGATGCTTGATTCGGCCGGGAAGATCAATGGTTGGCCTTCCAGATCCTGAGGATTAAAATCGTCTTTGAGCGCCAACGGATGATCTTCGTGCACCGCCAGCACCAACCTGCCGGATAGCAGATCTATGTGATGCAACAGCGCGTCTTCCCCGGCGGTCAGTTCAATGCCGGGAAGCCGGGTCACGAGCCCCACATCAAGATTTCCTGCCAGCACTCCTTGAACCACTAATTTCGAAGGTCCCTCATCTACGTCGAAACGCACGTTGGGAAATTCTGTCAGCAGGCGTTTGACGGTGCGTGGCAGGATCGTCTGAGAACCCGAGGGCACCGTGCCCAGCCGGACGGTACCTAATTTAAGTCCGCCGATAGCACTAGCTTCCTCGCGCAGCATACGCTCGGCCAACACAGCGGCTTCCACGTGAGGCAGAATTCTTTCAGCCGCATACGTCGGACGAACGCCCTTGGCCCCGCGGGTTACGAGAATGACGCCCAAGTCCTCTTCGAGCCGCTGGACCTGGTTGGTGATCGTGGGCTGGGAGATATCCAGCTCCTTCGCCGCTTGGCGGAATGAGCCTGTCCGCAGCGCTGCTTCCAGATATCGTAATTGTGCAAATCTCAAGAATGTGTCTCCTCGTTGAGCGCGATCTAACCCGGCCGTCAGATGACGTTACCGCGATCACATTCGTTTAGTTCAATTGTCACATGGGTTCACGAGCCAACACCGGTCCACACCGGAAGGTTTCCTGCGCAGCGCCGGCAGGAGCCACCCACGCAGTGAGGAATATTCCCGAGGCTACGACGTTGGTCCGAATCCCATCGGGCTCGCGCTGCAACCATGGGAGTCAGCACAGCCAGGGGTTTCACCTTGACCTCCGCGCCGCACCCACCACCAGGATTTCCCTGTCATCGGACCGGCAGAGCACCAGAGGCTCGATTTCTCTGGCCGGAACAGGATGCTGCGGGTGAGAAGATTGCCAGCCGGGCGCTTCCGTTAATTCAACGCCGCAGCCCGGAAAGCTGAATCGCTTGCCGGGCTGCGGGCCATACATAGTGAATAGTGTTTAGCGACTGCGCTTGGACACGTTCTTTTCCATCACCGAGATCGACAGATCCATGAGCATGGACAACAGGCCCATCGCCAGCAGGATCGCGAAGGTCTGGTCAACATGGAAATTATTGGTGACCACCACGAGCCGTTGACCAAGGCCGGTATAGGAGCCGACCATTTCAGAGACGACCGCGCCGAGCACCGAGTAGACTGCGCCCAGGCGCAATCCGCCGACAATCGCCGGCAAGGCCGACGGGAACTCGATTTTGAAGAAACGCTGACGCGCACTCATACCCAATGATGTGGTCAACTGCTTGATGTCGTGATCGATACCCACCAAGGCACCCAAGGTGCTGGTCAGCAACACGAAGTAGACCACGCTGAAAGCTACCAAGGCCTTGGGTCCGAATCCGAGCCCAAACCACAGGATAAAGATCGGGGCCAACGCCGGACGTGGAAGGCTGTTGATAAGAGTCAGCAGCGGCTGCGCCGCAGTGTGCAAAACCGGTACGTGGGCAAAGAGCACGCCCGAGAGAATTCCGAGTATTGCGCCGGTGATCAAACCAACCAGTGCCCCCGAGAAGGTGGCGAGCACATCTACCCAGAACGTACTGTCGGTCAGCTGGACAATGAACGCGGTAGCAACATCCAAGGGGGTGGAGACCAAGGTGGAATCCATAAGTCCCGTCGAGGTGACAAATTGCCACACTGCAACAAAAATTCCCAGAACTCCTACCCGCAGCCCCCAAACGAGCGAGTTGTTCTTCTGCTTGGTCCGGCGCCTTTCGACGAGAATTGTGCTGTCGTCATAGGCCAGAGGTTTTTGAATTGTCGCGGTCATGCCATTCGATTGTGCCTGGGGTTCCATGGTGATTCCGTTCCTACCGGTTAATTCTGCCGAGTCGTCTAAGCGTTGCTGGTTTGCCGCACGAGCTTGCCATCCAGTGGCGAAGAAGTATGCGGTCCGCCGGTCACCTGAAGCACGGTGCCGGTAATGAAACTTGCCGCGTCAGAGGATAGATAAATGCAGGCATCTGCCACTTCTTCGGGCAGACCTACCCTCCCCAAGGCCAAGAACTCTCCGAACTTCTTCTCGGTGTCCCCCTGCGCAAATCGCGAGGACGGGGTCAAGGTCGCTCCCGGTTCAACACAATTCACCCGGATTCCACGGTCCGCCCATTCCCAGGACATGGTCTTGGTCAACGAGGCCAAGGCTGCCTTGGCTGCGGCGTAGGCCCCCCGCATCGGGTGGGCATAATTCGCCGACCCCGAACCGACGTTGACGATTACCCCGCCGCCCTGGGCTTCGAATACCGGAAGCACCGCGCAGGCCATGTGGAATGGCCCGTTCAGATTGGTCCCAATGGTCGCATTCCAGGCGTTCGCCGAGAGATCTTCGAGGCGGCTGGAGAAGTTGCCGCCGGCGTTATTGATCAGCACGTCAATCCGGCCAAAATTCTCCAGCGCGGCCTGCACAATCCGCTGGGCAGTTTCGGGCTCCTTGATGTTGCCGGTGACAACGACCGCCCTGCGCCCGGTAGCCTCAATGGCCTCGGCCCGCTCTTGCAGCGACTCGGCTTTTCGTCCGTGGATGACCACATCGGCGCCGGCCTGCGCGTATTTCAGAGCAAGCGCTCCACCGATGCCGCCCGAGGCTCCGGTGACGATGACAACTTGGTCGGTGAAATCGTAAGAGACGGTTCCGGCCTTTTTGCTGGCGGCGGTAGTTGGGGTGTTCGACATTGAGTGTCCTCCTGAATGGTGCACGCCGATCATGGGCACAGTGCCCGGTGTCGGAACGGCAGAAAACCTAATACATTGCTTCTGGAAAAGCTTGCTGTGACTCAGACCACGTTTCAAGTTTCCAGTGACTATCGTGGCGATAGCCGCGCATAGGCCCTCTTTTCCTTGACCTCAGCCCCTGAAGTGAAAGACGATTCATTAACCACAGGGTGACGCACGGCACATGAGCCGTTGTGCGCATCCATGACCTTCCAGCACTCACTAGCACCGGCAACCGGTTCAAATGGCGTGCCGATCCAGCATCCCTTGGCCAGCATCCGGGGGTCCTAGCCTGAAATATTCGATTGGAGCGAACATGCCTAATCCACCAGTCAGCTCGGTGCGCGACAGTGAGTCGCCAATGACCGGTTCACTCACTAAGCCGACCAAGCCCCAGGGAGCCCGAGGTGTTTCGGTGCAGTTCCAAGGCGTAAACCACAGCTTCCTGCATGGAGACCGCCCGGTACGGGTACTGAACGACTTCAACCTCGACATTCAACCGTCGGAATTCGTCAGCCTTGTCGGACCCTCCGGGTGCGGTAAAACCACCGCACTGGGAATGCTCGGCAACCTGGTCTCGCCGCGCGCCGGCCAGGTGCTGATCGACGGTTCCCCAGTTAGCCCGGGTAGCAACGAGGCGGCCTTCCTCTTCGCCCGAGATGCTTTGCTCCCTTGGCGCCGGGTCCGCTCCAATGTCGAGCTCGGCATGGAGGTCCGCGGGGTACCGCCGCAGCAGCGCCGCGAACGCGCCGAAGAGTGGCTGCACAAGGTTCGCCTGCACGAATTCGCCGAGTCCGATGTGCTGCACCTTTCCCAAGGAATGCGACAGCGCGTAGCCATTGCGCGCACGTTGGTGCAGAATCCCAAGGTGCTGCTGATGGACGAGCCCTTCGCCGCGTTGGATGCGCAGACACGCGCCATTCAGCAAGAAGAGTTCACCAAGCTTTGGGAGGCCGAACGTCCCACGGTCATCTTTGTGACACACGATCTGGAGGAAGCTATCCTGATGAGCGACCGCGTGGTGCTCATGGCCAGCCGGCCTGGCCGTATCGTGGCGGACATGAAAATTGAACTTGAACGCCCACGCAGCCAGGAGATGCGCCGAGAGTCTGCCTTGTTTAAGGAATACTTCCACGAGATGTCGGACCGTCTGCGCGACGAGGTTGAGATGGCCGAGCAGCGACTTCGTGAAGAGAGTAAAAATGCCTCCTAAGACACTGAACAAACTGCGCGGATCCGATGGCTCGACCGTTGCATACCGTCGATATGGCACCGGCGAAAGAGTACTCACCGCCTTGCATTCCCTCGCCTTGGACGGCTCCTGGTACGAGCCGCTGGCCGCATCCCTCGGAGCACAGTACAGCATCCTTGCCCCGGATTTCCGGGGCCACGGGCAAAGCACCCAGGGTCATTCGCCGGTAAGCCTGGCTTTGATAGCCAAGGACGTCGCGGCCATGTGGGCAGCCGAAGGGGTGGAACATAGCGTGGTCCTGGGCATCTCCCTCGGCGGGATGGTCGCCCAAGCGGTATCGGGCAGTTTCCCTCAAATGGTGGACGCCCAAATCCTGATGGCGACCCGCGGGGCCTTCGACGAAACCGCCGCCCAGGGCACCCGCGCCCGCGCAGCCGAGGTGCGTGCGCCACAGGGGCTGGCTCAGGCTCTTGAAGCGACCATGCACCGCTGGTTTGGCGATGAATCCGCCAATACGAGGTCGCCTCTGGTGAGCCAGGCCCGCGAGCAATGGCTGCAAGCTGGCGGTGACACCATTGCCGACTACTTCGAAGCTATGACACAGGTCGGTGAGTTCCAGCTGGAGACTCCCCCACCCACGCTGGTGGTGGCCGGTGCCGACGATCGAAGCACCGCCCGCCCAGTGATCGAGGCACTCGCCGCGCAAATTTCTGGCGCCGAACTGGTTGTAGCCGACGGCGGGCACCTAGTCGCATTCGACAACCCAGCCGAGGTGGTCCGCGTCATCCGGCCATTCCTGGACGGTTTGGACTGCTGGCCGCGCTAGCCACCGAATTTTGTATCTTTTAACTTCATTGCACTACGGAGACGACATGAACACCACGCTGGAACGACACTACGCGCAGCTACTCGAAGAAGATCTGCGCGCGCATCACAACGGGTTTCAATCCCCGGCGCTGATCATGCTCACCGCCCACATCACCGCAGACGCCAGCGTGCTGCGCGATGAATGGCGCCCAAGCATTCCCGCGCTTCCGGTCAGTGGGCTGAGCCCAGAGATCGAGACCGAAGCCATCAACTATTGCATCGAGCGCCTGGCCCCGTACCTGGATACTCAAGCAAACTGGGCCGCGGAACCCACCGATCAGATGCGACTGGCCATGACCAAATGGCTGCTGAGCGCGGACAATGATGATGCCTATGCGCTCTCTGAGGTTTCCTTTGTCCCCAATGACACAGATCCACGCCAGCCGGAATGGACACTGAACGAACTTCAGCCTGGCACCAAGCTGACCGCCATCGTAATCGGGGCAGGCTTTTCCGGACTGTTGGCCGGGTTGCGCCTGAAACAGGCCGGCGTCCCATTCAAGATCATTGAAAAGAGCCACGACGTGGGCGGCACCTGGTGGGAAAATACCTACCCTGATTGCCGCACCGACGTACGCAGCCACATTTACACCTATTCGTTTACCCAGCATGACTGGGAAACTCACTTTGGACGCCAAGATAAAATCCATGAATACCTGCACAAGTTCGCCGCCGACAACGGCCTGTTGGAACACATGGTCTTCGGCAAGGAAGTTACCGCTACCGTCTGGAATGAGAAGAGCAGCACCTGGCAGCTCACTACCCGCCAGGCGGACGGCGGCGAAGAAAAATTTGAATCAAATCTCGTGGTCAGCGCGGTAGGCCAGCTCAATCGCCCATCCGTCCCGAATCTGCCGGGCTTGGACAGCTTCGACGGACCGGTAGTGCACTCGGCCCGCTGGGACCATGAGCTGGATTTCACCGGCAAAAAGGTCGTGGTGATAGGCACCGGCGCGAGCGCCTTGCAGTTCGCCCCGGCCGTCGCGAAGGCCGCCGAACAGATGACGATCTTCCAGCGCAGTGCTCCGTGGCTGCGCAAGACCCCGGTGCTGCGCCAGAATATCGAAGAAAACGAACGCTGGATACTGCTCAATCTGAACCAGTACCGCGCTTTCTACCGGTATTCGCTGTTCTTGCCACGGGTGGTGGGCAACTTAGCGGCAGCCACGGTGGATCCGGACTACCCGCCCACCGAGTTCGCCGTTTCCGCCGCCAACGAACGGCTGCGCGCTGACCTGACCTCCTATTTGGAGGAACAGGCCGGGGATGACGAAGAGCTACGCAAGGCAATCATCCCGAACTACCCTCCGGCAGCCAAGCGCATCATCTGCGATGACGGAACCTGGGTGAAGACCCTCAAACGCGACAACGTCCGATTGGTCAGCCAAGGAGTGAACCGCGTTGATGAAACCGGCGTCTGGCTGGGTGAAGAACATATCGACGCGGACATTATCTTGCTGGGTACCGGATTTAAGGCCTCGGACTTCCTGGTTCCCATGAGCGTTAGCGGAATCGACGGGAAGGATCTGCACGAAACCTGGGGCATCGACGCCAGCGCCTACATGGGCACTGCGCTGCCGGGCTATCCGAACTTCTTCTGCATGTACGGGCCGAATACCAACACCGTTATCCACGGCAATCTGGTCTTTTTCCTCGAATGCCAAGCCAACTATATTGTCGACGCCATCAAGACGTTGGCAGTAACCGGAAAAAGTTCACTGAATTTGAAAAACGACGTATTCGAAGCCTACGACCAGCGAGTAGTCTCCGAAAGCGCCAAGCGCACCTGGGGCTGGTCCAAAACCCACAGCTGGTACATGAACGCCGAAGGACGCTCCACCATCATGTGGCCGTTGCCGGCGCGCGAATATTATGAGGGCACGCTCGCGCTGAACGCCGACGATTACGAACTTCGCTAAACCATCAGATTAAGAAACTGCTTCAACGGAGGTTATTTTGCTTACCGAAACTACAGAAATCACCGAGAACTTGGACCTCGTCTCCGACCTGGAAACCCGCTATCTCTCCGGCGGACCGCAGAATGCTCCGGTCATTGTGTTCATGCACGACGGCGCTTACGGCGGAGCGTCGGATGTGACGTGGGGAAAGATATTGCCCGAAGCCGCGAAGAAATACCGCGTGATCGCTCCGGATCTGCTTGGGTACGGTGGCAGTGCCAAGTCCGTTCGCGCGGATGTCTCCCCGTTTGCCTTTCGCATTCGGCACATTTTCTCGCTGCTGGATCACCTCGGCATCACCGAGCCGGTGCATTTTGTCGGAAACTCATTCGGCGGCTCTATTGGACTACGTGCCTTGGCTGACGAGCAATACCGCCACCGCATCGCCTCGGTAAGTACCTTCAATGGTTCAGGGGGACCCTGGAAAGCGCCTGATATGACCAAGCTCGGCGCGTTCGACGGCACCCGCGAATCCCTCGAGCAGCTGGTAGACCTGTTATGCGACCCGGTCGATGACAAAGCAGATCACCTGGCGGCCCGCTACAAGTGGGCGATTACGCCGGGGCACTTCATCACCATGCGGGCCCCGCATACCCAGCTACCGGAGGCACTCAAGGTCGAGCGTCCGGCGGATACCTTCCCGGCCCAGCTGAAGGAAGTAAACACCCCAGCATTGCTGGTCGAGTGCTCCAAGGACACCTTGCTCCAAGAAGGCTGGTCCAAAAATCTAGCTGAGTCGATGGGTAACGCCCGTCGTGAGGTATTGAATCGAAAGCATTGCCCGAATATCACTCACCCAGAGGAAGCATGGGATCTCATCGATGATTTCCTGACCTCGGTTATCGAAGGTAGCGCAAACTAATGGCAGAAACTAAAGCACCTGCGCTGATCCTTTCCGGAGGTTCTTCAGGTATCGGGGCGGCGCTGGCCGCAGATCTACGTGTCGATTGGGATGTCATCTCGGTGTCCCGCTCACTACCCAAGGATCCACTAGATCGGATCACCTATGTTGCCGGGGATGTGGCCGGTAATGCGCCAGACGTCGTCCGCGAGTCGCTCAAGGCTCAGGGGCGAGATAGCGTCCACTCGATCGTGCACTGCGCCGGTATCGGGGTATTCGGTCCGTTTATGGATATGCCCAAGGCCGACTGGGAACGTGCGTTGTTACTTAACCTGCACGGCACGTTGAACTTTATTCAGGGAACCGCTGATTTGGTAGAGGACGGCGGTCGTATCGTGCTGTATTCCTCGGGCACAGTTTTCAAGGCTCCCGCCGGAGCCGCGGCTTATGCCGCGTCAAAGGCAGGAATCATCGGTTTTTCTCGGAGCCTGGCCGCCGAGTTGGGCGCACGGAATATCACCGTCAACGTGATTGCTCCCGGCCTGGTGATGACCCCGCTGGCTACCGACCTTGCCGGCGGTGAGGAAGCAAATATTGCTTCGCGTGCAATCAAGCGCGCCTCCATCACCGACGACTATGTGGGACCGACCCGCTTCTTCCTCTCCGAAGGCGCAGGCTTTGTGACCGGACAAACCTTGGTAGTTGATGGCGGCTCAATCCGCCGCTAGGCCATATAGTTCTACTCATAAACCCTCAGGTCACTTCTTCGTGAAGAAGCGACCTGAGGGTTTCTACGCGTGATTTGACCTGGAGTGCACGAGGCGAACGAATCATGGAGTTCAGCAATGGTCAGCGATACAGTGCAGCCGCTAGCCCGCCTTGACTAGGTTCTGGTAAATTCTGGGTCCATGCAGCTGCGATGCACCCAAGGCGTTTACCGACTCAAATTCCAAAAATAGTACTAGAGAACCTTTCGACAGTCGGCATATCCCTGATGCTAATAAATTGCTAGAGATGAGGTTCAACTCGAAGTGTTCTCAACTACGTCGAAGTTGAAAAAGGAAGACATGGCCAAGAATTATTTCCGGCTTCCCGACACATCATTCAGGCGCAGGATTGATCAATTAACCAGGTAGTGCCCGGATCCCTTTAAAGGGATCCGGGCACTACCTTTTTGTTACCTCAACAGCGCACTAGCTGTGGCGGCCGCGAGTACGGCGAGCCAAAACTACACCGGCTGCTGCCAGGAGCAGACCAAGAACTAGCAGTGACATGGTCTTGAAACCAGTGTCAGCCAGATTGTCATCATTCTTTGGCTTCTGCGTCTGCTTTGGTTCCTCAGAACCATCCACAGATTCGGAAGCCGAAGGCTGATCAGACTTCTCGGTAGGAGCTGCATCCTGCGAAGGATCCTCGCTCGTATCTGGCGACTCGATTGGATCTTTCGAAGGCGCTTCCGTTGGGTCCGTAGGAGTCGACTCACTCGGAGCCGGCTCAGTTGGATCATCCGAAGGATCCTCGGTTGGTTCCGTTGGAGTCGGTTCAGGATCTTCGTCTAGATAGAAGCCGAAGTCGAGGGTCCCGTCGTGATCCCCATCTTCGGTCAGGCCTTCAGACTTAGCTTCCCAAGTCGAAGAGTCCTTATCCCGGTCGGTACCATTTTCCTTGGTTGGCAGGTAGCCATCCAGAGCATCAGCGGATTTATCCCGATCAATGACCACCGTGTAAGACTCTCCATCCTTCAAGACCGGAAGGTCCTTGAAGTTGTAGTAGCCATTCTCGTCAGTGGTTACCGGACCGACTGGGTTGCCGTTGATGTCAACAACTTCCTTGCCGTCCGGGCCGATCAGTTTCAGCACGACACCCTCAATTGGGTCTTCGTCCTTATTCTGAATTCCGTCACGGTTCTTATCGACCCATACGTAGTCGCCCAGGGAAACCGAAGGTTCCTCAGTCGGCTCCGTAGGCTCAACCGTAGGTTCAGTCGGCTCCGTTGGTTCGACAGTCGGCTCAGTCGGCTCCGTTGGTTCGACAGTCGGCTCAGTCGGCTCCGTTGGTTCGACAGTCGGCTCAGTCGGCTCCGTTGGTTCCGTCGGCTCAACCGTAGGTTCAGTCGGCTCCGTCGGCTCAACCGTAGGTTCAGTCGGCTCCGTAGGCTCCGTAGGCTCCGTAGGTTCCGTAGGTTCCGTTGGTTCGACAGTCGGCTCAGTCGGCTCAACCGTAGGTTCAGTCGGTTCTGTTGGCTCTGTTGGCTCCGTTGGTTCAACAGTCGGTTCAGTCGGCTCTGGTTCTGGCTTCAGAACCACACCGGCATCCCACGTTGGGTCGATACCTTCAGTAGCCTTGAACTCCTGATCGGCGTAATCCTTGGTCAACGAAGAATTCTCGTCATCCAAAGTGAACTTGATAGTCAGGCCAGACTTCGGATCAGCATCCGAGTCATTCGCATCGTCTTCCCCAGCATCCTGAGAAGTAAATTCATACTTCTCAGCCTGCTCGGCAGTCAACTCGAACTTGACCTGGTAATCGCCGGCTAGCAGCTCATCAAAGATGTAACGGCCATTGTTATCGGTAGTTGTTGAGGAAACTTCCTCACCATTACCGTCAAGCAGAATTACCTTGACGCCACTAAGAACTTCAGAATCGCCTTGCAGGCCATCATCGTTCTTATCAACCCAGACAAAGTCGCCAATGGCGTAAGTCTTGACCGGCTCAGGCTTCAGTACAAAACCGAAGTCCAAGGTTGGATCATGCTCCCCATCTTCAGTCAGACCCTGCGACTTGGCTTCCCAAGTCGACGAGTCATTCTCACGGCTATCGTCGGTCTCAATCGTTGGCACGTAAGGAGCCAACGGTTCCTTAGATGCTTCTCGGTCGATGCTCACCGTGTAGGACTTGCCTTCTTCGAGTACAGGAAGATCCTTGAACTCGTAGAAACCGTTCTCATCGGTAGTAGTCGGTTCAACAGGATTACCATTGACATCCACTACAGGTTTGCCATCTGGACCAACAAGAGTCAGAACAACATCCTTGATGCCCTTTTCATCCTCATCCTGTAGTCCGTCGTTGTTCTCATCAACCCATACGTAGTCACCTACGGAGACCTTTGGCACTGGCTTCAGAACAACACCGGCATCCCAGGTTGGGTCGATACCCTCAGTAGCCTTGAACTCCTGATCTTGGTATTCCTTGGTCAACGAAGCATTTTCGTCATTCAAGGTGAACTTTTCAGTCAGACCGGTAGTTGGATCAGCATCTGAATCTACGCCATCATCTTCACCCTTATTCTGGGCAGTGAAATCGTACTTCTCAGCTTGTTCCGGAGTCAGCTCGAACTTGACCTGGTACTCACCAGCAGGCAGCTCATCAAAGATGTAGCGGCCGTTCTCATCGGTAGTCGTCGAGGAAACTTCCTCACCGTTACCGTCGAGCAAGGTGACCTTTACACCTTCAAGAACTTCAGTGTCACCTTGTACGCCATCATCATTCGCATCAACCCATACGTAGTCACCCACGGCATAGGTCTTTGGAAGTTCAATAACCGGATCATTGAAGAAAGTGACAGCGTTAGAAGAACCGTTTTCGTCAACGACTGCAACGATTTCGTCTTCGGAAAGTTCGTAACCTTCCGGCGCCTCTACTTCCTTGATGATGTAGGTACCGGTCTCCTTGACCTTGACTGCCTTGATGTTTCCGTCGGCGTCGTGGACACGTAGCTGGCCATCGGATACGAAGACATCGTCAACAACAACGTTGTTTTCCTGGTCAAGGACTTGGAATTTAGCGTCGAGGTCGGTGATGATGTTATCCGAATTTACGGCATCAATCTTGCGAATGCTCAGCGGGTAACCGTCGGTTGGGGTGATCGAAGCATCAACGTTGCCAATCGAGTTAACGATCGATTCATCGCTCGAGAATTCTGTGATCCGCACGAGAATATTTACATTCGGAGCACCCTTGGATGCATCCAGTACGGTTCCATCCTTCTGATACATGACTACAGAGCCCTGTGGAGCGCTATCACTTGGTGCATCAAAACGAGCCTGAACGTTACCGGATAGATCCTGCACCGAAGTGCTTGGGTTTAGCCCGTCATCAACGTTTGCGTCGGCAACGAAGCCGACAAACTCGATTCCCGAAGGAAGATTATCGACAACCGGGATAATCGGCACACCGGTGTATTCGCCGTGAGGTACCAACTTCACGTTGTATACAAACAGGTCTTGTACGAGGTTACCCTCGGCATCGGTCTCGGCACGCAAGTTGTTGGTCCACGCCTGGTTAGGCGTATCTCGGATTGCCTTGCGAACTTCGGCTTCGTCACCGTAGGAGGTGGTTTCTGTATAAACTTCGTCCCAGTAGTCTGCCTTACCATCTTCCCCGAACAAGGTTGCCTTGTTGGTGATCTGGAAGGTTTCCTTACCGATCAGTGGTTTCGTAGTCAGCGGCACATTCAGTTCGAACTGCTTGTCACTTCCAATGGTATTAACAAAATCGATACCAGCAGCGGTGAGCTTGATGATCAGGTTGCTCGACTCGTCCAAGGACACATCGAACATCTCTGGACCCATCTTCTGCCACCAATCATAGGTACCGGTAAGACCGGCCTTGATAGCATCCAGATCCGAAATGTTGAACATCGTTGGATCTACATAATCAACGATGTAGCTCTTAGTGATGTCAATCTTTTTGCCTGCACCCACGGTGAACTTGTAGTCCACGATGACCTCGTCACCAGGTGCAGCCGTGTGATCAGCGGCGGTCGCCTTGTTGAAGTACGATTCGTTTTTGAATCCTTCTTCGTTTTCAACTGCGGTCTCCAACTGATGATTCAGGTTGTAGCCGGTGTCATAGGCATGCGTCATGGTTCCGCGATTGGTGGCCCGGTATCGGGTCACATTCGGGTTACCGGTATCAACCTTTGCCATGCCAGTCACAGAAACTATTTGAGCTTTGAGTTTGACGGCAGTTACCAGCGTGTTATCCATACCGATATTGACATATACGGTCTGGCCATCTACGAAGTACTGTCCCACGTACTTTGCATCTTTGAAGGCAGTTGCCTTAGCAGATTCGGTACTACCTGCAGGTGCTTCGGTCGCCTCCGTCAGCGTAAGGCCTTTAGCGGTGATGAAGTCAGCTTCCTCGCTCTGCCATTTTCCCCATTCCGGCAATGCATCGCGCAGGACCACGTTTGAGGTCAACTTGCGCTTATCAATCTTTCCATCCCACACAGTGAGATCAGCATTCAATGAGTAGACGACATCCTTCGCAGAAACAATGTTCCCCTCTGCGTCAACGTCGACAGCAGCAACCTCGTTTCCGAACGTCGAGGTCTTGGAGAACGCCTTACCGAGGTCGATCCCTACATTGCCGGTGATACGTGGACCATCCACGTTAAACGTGACGTCTCTCGTTTCTTCACCAAAGGTTGCGGTGTTCTTCAGCGCGATGCTGTAGTTTTCTTGTTCTTTGCCATTGGCAACATCGTAAGCAGCCTGTAGTTCTTCCTGCAGCTTCAGCCGATCGGCTTCAGTGGTAACTGCAGCTTGATAGGTGATCTTCGCCTGCGAAGGACCGGCAAGATCAATGGTGCCTGAGAAACTGTTGCCAGCGATGATTGGGTCAAAATCAGGACCTGCTACATCACGCTGAACGTTCATGCCGTTCACATCCCAGATGGTCTGGGTAACCTTGAAGGAGTTTGCAATGTAATGCAGACCAGCCGGAAGCTGATCAGAGATGTTTAGCCCATTGCGGTCTTCCGCCGAATCGACACCCAAGGTGTAGTTGATCGGCTTATTCAGCACATCTGCTGAAACCTGCACTTTTCCGTCAACGACCTTGACGTAGGAGTTGAGAGTTCGGTTTTGAGCAAGACCCTTACTGGTGCCATTCTTCACGTTGGCGAATTGGTCACCGTTATTACGGATAATGATGTCGCGCGTAGTTTCTTCGCCGTCAACCGACCATGAGATAGTCTCTTGACTACTGGCGTCTACCTTGTTGACTTTGACCTTGAAAGCTAAAACGCCCTGGTTAACATCCGATGGCCAAGGATCCTTGAACTTAATCGTCACCTTGTTGGGGTTTGCCGGATCCACCGTCACGGATTCAACGGCAAGGTTCCCAGCCGGAATGGAATCGAAACTTATTGGTCCATCGAGTTCCAGAACTACTTCTTTGCCGGCACCAACTTCGACACCGTACTGGATTCTCATATCCAGTACTCGTTCTTCGTTAAGAACTGGCGTTCCACCATAATTTTCGGTGGACTCTTCGACGGTGATTTGAATACCGTCGACAGCATGAGCAGGTGCAATTGCACCGACCATGAGTGCGCCAAATGCAAGTGAAACTGCCACCACAAAAGCCAGAGCAGTTCTAAGAGCTGTCGTGAACTTTGTTAGTGCGTTTAGGTCACTTGCGCGCGCACCCCCAAAAAACCTATTCATTTATTCCCCAATGGTATGGCCAAGTACCCCTGCAGTAGTCGCAGCTCCTCGTTTGGTTGAGTCAACCAATTGTCAATGACGCGGACGGAAAGGCACCGGCAAAAATTTCTCTCCAAGCCGGAACGATATCAACAGCAAATTTCCGTCAAATCGGAATTAAAGCGGCGTGAAAGTGAGGAGCATTACCCGTAAAAAACAAAAATCAAGGTCTATCTTCACCGCCGAAAACGACATTTAGTTCAGAAATCGTCATTTCATTGCACGATCTACAACAAACAAGCGGGTTTTCCAGATAATATGCTCGCCATCAAAACGGGACTCACTGAGACCTAAACGAGACCTCCGCGAATATTTTTGCCCCGATGCGATGAATGCCAGAGGACCCTACAATCGGTCAATCTCGCTAATTAACCCGAAATTTAACCCTTTCAGGTCCAAAGGCCACTGTAGATCCGACTACAATCCCCAGATTCGAGCTTGTTCAAGCATCTGTTCCAAATCATTAGACTCAAGCTTTCGATACAGGCTACGCATTTGGGCTTTAACTGTATTTTCTGACCTGAACGTTTCTTCAGCGATCTCACGACGCGACATTCCCGAGCGGAGCTGTGCCAGGATTTCGCGCTCTCTCGGAGTCAACGAAGGACGCTTGCGCGGCGGGGGCCCAGAATCTTCTTTTACATCTTCCAAGATCACCTTCGAAGATTGGTCCAACTTGATGATCTCTGAGATCTCTCCCCAGCCAGGAATAAGCATCAGCATCGCTAACTCAGATAGAGATCCGGAGTCGTGATGCATGCGTGATATTTGTTCTTTCAGCTTGGAGACCGGAAGGTTGGCATTCTGCGCGATGAGCTTTAAATAGGCGCCGAGATTTCCCCTGCTTCGTATGTCCGTCATCGACTTGGGCATTTGCAAGACAGCTAATGCCGAGTCCGGTTGACCATCTCGCAAATACCTCAGTGCGACCAAAATAGGGTCGACTGTGTTTGGGTCAATTGCTTGAGGAAGGTATGTGCGCTCGAGCATGGAAGCAACATATGCGGCGTCGTCTAATAATTTGCGGCTAAATGCTGCTTCAGCTGCATTGTGGCGCTGTTGTCTAATTGTTGAGATTAGTCGGCTAGCTGCTTCAGGCAGGTTTTCTTGCGTCTTATGCATTGCCAGAAGATATGCATGCACTGCCCAGAATTCGTCAGCGTCTGGCATCTCTGGTATGTCCTGTAGTACTTGGCGCGAGGTATGGAGATCAAGTTCGGTCAAAGCCAGATAACTTCTTGATAGCGCAGCTGCTCTAGCAATCGTCGGGCGGCCCCACGTGGTTCTAATGATGGCTCGATCGTGTTGGATTAGAAATATTTTTGCGGCAGCAAAGTCGCCTTCTAATACATTGAGCAACGCAATTTTTCCCGCAGAATCAGCTAGCAGGAAGGGTTGATCCAACGCTCTGGCAGCCACAAGAGACATTTCGAGCGCCTGCCGTGCAGCTACCTGGTCCCCTGCAATCAACAATGTGATACCGACTTGGAGTTGCGCCATCGCCGCCAAGATTGGATTGGTCTTATCCGAATTGACCGACCGACGTAGTACGTCGTGCATTCGAATCGCAGCGGCCCCAGCCTCCACATACATTCCCCGGCTCCGGAGATACACGACTTCCAGAATGCCGACGGTCAGTGCCCGATTGCTGGGTTTTCGGTAAAGATATACCGTGTCTTCGAGAAGTTTATGAGCCACTTGATCCGTTGAATAGTCCGGGGTGAAGCCGGGTAGCTTAGTTTCGGTACCCCCTTCAACAGCTGTGATGAGCAAGCGAACCGCAAGCCATAAAAAACGCTCTTGAGCTGTGATGAATGGCGGGATTTGTTTCACTAGTCCAACCAGTTCTGTTGGATTCTCGAGAAACAGCTCGATCCAGTTATCTATGAGTAGCCGAAGCAGCATCTCCCATTTTCGATGTTCCGCTAACGTTGCCGCCGTTTCTCGGATCCCATAGATCCCCACAGAAGCTCTGATCAGCGCATTTTCCAAGATTTTCATACGCTCAGGTCCGGAGAGCGACACTCTTTCGGTCAGTGCCTGCCGGAACATTGCGGGCATCATCCATGCTTCGTCGCCATTGGGGCGAAGCAGCCCNGCATCGGCTAACTGTTTTACCCCGCGAGAGTGCACCGATATTTCCCCGAAAAACGCTTCGATAATGTCTTCATCAAATACACTCAGACAAACTGCTTCGGAAAGCTCTCCGTTGGGATCTGTTGCTTTGAGCCACATTGCCAGTCCGCTTCTTATTGCCTGCAGTGCTGGCTGTGTCGCTTCAGCGTCCTGAGCGAGCAATTTAGCGGCAGCGAGCCATCCACCACATTGTTCAAAAATTTCTAGACTTCTGCCGAGGGATAATTCTGCGGCGGCTGGTCCGACTTCAACAATTTCAGCCGGGTCAAGTAATAAGTCTTGTTGCTGAGCAATAAGAATCAGATTGGGCCACGGCATGCTCCAGATCAGATGCGTAGGTTTCAAGATGATTGCGAGATGCAATTCCGGGTCTCTATCTAGACGCTGAACAAGGGAAGAGATCTGCTTGGCTTCGTTGAAGTCCTTGCGAGTCCAATCGTGCACTTCGCCATGTCGATTCGCAATCCATGACCGAGCGAACCATCTACGTCCGGTTCCAGAAGCGGCTTTAACCAGTAATAGCCGGGAGGACGAATCAGCCCATTTGCTAAAACGGGCGAATGCCGGGTGCTGGTTGGGATGAAGTGACAATCTGTATTTCTTCTCGGTTTGTTATCGGGAGTTCATCATGTCAGCCCTGATCTTCTTGGCAACCAAAGGTTCTTTTCCCGTGTTGATGAGCACCATGCTACCCATTATTCGCTGTGCGGGTAACTCGATCATGGAACTACGGGATTCTGTATTCTCCGAGAACCTCGATAATTTAGAGCCAGTTAGAAACTTATGACATGTCAAAATCTCTTTCCACGGTCGCGGCCTCAAGACCAGAACCGTTGGTTTTAATATGCGAACGGCTGGTGCGTGAAGCAAGCTCAGGAGCTTGCTTCACACACCAGCCGTAAAATTTCGACTTTATGCTGTTTATGCCTCGTCGCGGCGAATCAGCTTCCCCTTGGGAATCTTGAAATCCACGTCTGCACCGGCGACGAGTGCCGAACGCACTACGCCAGCCAAGGTTTTGCCCTGGTACGGGGAGATTGGGTTCTTGTGATGAAGCTTCTTCACATCTACTTCGAAGGTTGCTTCCGGAGCAAAGAGCGCAAAATCTGCATCATTGCCCAGCTTGATAGCACCCTTATTTGCCAACCCGGCGAGCGCCGATGGCTTAGCCGACATCCACTCGATCACCTGTTCCAGCGCGATACCACGCTTCTTGGCTTCGGTCCAGATCAGCGGCAGACCCAGCTGCAATGAGGCAACGCCACCCCATGCCACGCCGAAGTCACCGTTTTCTACGTCCTTGAGGTCAATGGTTGACGGTGAGTGGTCTGAAACGATGCAGTCAATGACACCATCTTGCAGTCCCTGCCATAGTAGTTCGCGGTTAGATGACTCGCGGATCGGTGGGCAGCATTTGAAGGCGGTTGCACCATCAGGGATATCTTCGGCTAGCAGCGTCAGGTAATGCGGGCAGGTTTCAACGGTAAGTTTCACACCCTCCGCCTTGGCTTCCCTGATCATCTCCAACGCATCAGAGCTGGACAAGTGCAGGACGTGGGCACGTACCCCGGTCTTCCGTGCGCGTTCAATAACCTGGGCTATGGCGGTGTTCTCTGCATCGCGTGGCCGCGAGTCTAGGAAGCCAGAGTATTTGCCGCCGCTGGCTTCCGGGGCATGGTCAATGATGTCTGAGTCTTCGGCGTGCACAATCATCAAGGAGTCGAAGGACTTGAGCACCTCCATGTCCTCTTCCATCTCGTCAACGCTCAGCGAAGGGAATTCATCAACACCTGAGTGAAGCAAGAAACACTTGAAACCGAAAACCCCGGCCTCGTGCAGGTCTTTCAGGTCTTCTTTGTTGCCCGGAATCGCTCCACCCCAGAAGCCCACGTTAACGTAGGCCTTGGTGCTGGCAGCCTCGCGCTTGATGTTCAGAGCTTCCAGGTTCACCGTCGGGGGGATGGAGTTTAGCGGCATGTCCACAATCGTGGTGACGCCACCGGCGGCGGCTGCCTTGGTAGCAGATTCGAAGCCTTCCCATTCGGTACGCCCTGGCTCGTTGACGTGTACATGGGTGTCGACCAATCCGGGCAGCAGCACCTCGTCTTCACTGACGTCAATGGTTCGTGCGCCTTGCAGGTTCTTGCCCAGTTCTTCGATGGCGGCGATTTTTCCGTCGCGGACACCGATTTCGCGGGCTGCAATTCCCGAGGTGGTCAGGACGCGTTCACCGCGGATGACTAGATCAAATTCCACTTCAGTGCTTCCTGTGGTGCCACGTTCAACAGCTTCGTTGATGCTCATGAGTCGTTCCCTACTCGTTACGTTTAAAGCAATAGATAAAAACAAGTACTGCACGGTGCGGTTATTTCCATGATCTCCTATCTTGGAAATAACCGCACTCGCTTTTACTGCAGATGCCAATGACAGCGACGACTGAGATTAGGCATTTGCCTTGGCGCCAGAAGTCATGGGGACCAACGCGGTAGGTGCATCCCCAACTTCCAAGGCAAGATCTTCAAATTCATTGACCGCATCTAATTGCGCGCCCATGGAAATGTTCGTGACCTTTTCCAGGATCACCTCCACCACTACCGGAACCTGATGCTCATCAGCCAGCCGGTTGGCCTCGGCAAAGCCTTCGGCGAGTTTCGCCGGGTCAATGACGCGTACCGCCTTGCACCCCAGTCCTTCGGCGACCTTGACGTGGTCCACACCGTATCCGTTGGTCTCCGGGGAGTTGATGTTATCGAAGCCCAAGGACACGTGATAATCCATCTCGAAGGGCCGCTGCGACTGGCGAATCAAACCAAGGTAGGAGTTGTTGACTACCACGTGCACATAGGGCAGTTTGAACTGCGCGCCGACTGCTAACTCCTCGATCATGAATTGGAAGTCGTAGTCTCCAGATAAGGCGACCACCTTTTCACCTGGCTTACCCCGCACCACACCCAAAGCTGCTGGTCCGGTCCACCCCAACGGGCCTGCCTGACCGGCGTTGATCCACTTGCGTGGACCGTAAACGTGCAGCATTTGTGCACCTGCAATCTGGCTGAGCCCGATGGTGGACACATAGGTGGTGTCCTGGCCGAAAGCCGCGTTCATTTCCTGGTACACCCGCTGGGGTTTGATGGGGATGTTCTCGAAGTTCGTCTTGCGGTGATTTGTTGACTTACGGGCGGTGCACTGACTTGCCCAGTCGGAATAGTCCGGGATGTCGCCAGCACTCTTGCGCTCGCGGACAATTTCCAAGAGCAGGTCCAGTGCTGCCGACGCGTCCGAGGTGATTCCCAAATCTGGGGAGAACACCCGGCCTATCTGAGTTGGTTCGATATCTACGTGGATGAACTTGCGTCCGGCACGGTAAGTGTCCAAACCGCCGGTATGACGATTGGCCCAACGGTTGCCAATGCCCAGAACCACATCCGACGCCAAGAAGGTCTCATTACCGTATTTAGTGTGCGTCTGAATTCCCACCATGCCCGACTGCAGCCGGTGGTCATCGGGAATAGTGCCCCAACCCATGAGGGTCGGGGAGACTGGAATGTTCAGCTCTTCGGCTAGCAGTACCAGCTTGTCGCTGGCATTCGCGTTGATGACGCCACCGCCGGCAATGATGATGGGACGCTTGCCGCTCAGCAGCAAATTCACGATTTTCTCTGCTTGACCTCGGGTGGCGTGCGGTTTGGTCGGTGCCAAGGGCTCATAGGCGTCGATATCAAAATCAATCTCCGCCAGCTGCACGTTAATTGGCAGGTCAATCAGCGCCGGGCCCGGTCGGCCTGAACGCATGATCTGGAAGGCCTTGGCAAAAGTACCTGGAACCAAGCCCGGTTCGAGCACCGTGGTGGCGTACTTGGTGACCGGCTTGGCGATCGATTCGATATCCACCGCCTGGAAATCTTCCTTATGCAAAACATTGGTTGGCGCTTGACCGGTGATGCACAGCATCGGGATCGAATCCGCGATGGCTGCATACAGCCCGGTGATCATGTCGGTGCCTGCCGGTCCGGAAGTACCAAGGCACAATCCGATCTTGCCACTGGCCCGCGAGTATCCGTCTGCCGCGTGGCTGGCGCCTTCGACGTGGCGGTGCAGGGTGTGGCGGATTCCGCCGTGCTGCCGCATGGCCGAGTACAGCGGGTTAATTGCTGCGCCGGGCAAGCCGAACGCTTCGGTAGCATCTTCCTTTTCCAGGATCAGCACGATGGCATCTACTGCGCGCATCATAGGCATTTAAATCACACATCCATATCGATGGTTCGGCCCCGAACGGAGCGGTATAAGAGAAGAAAATTGAGGTAGACCTGTGGCGGGTCGACAAATTGAATTGTCATCACACACCGCCCCGAGCACCGGAAGCCGGACCCGAACTGGAACGAAGGGAACCATCCGAGGCGAAAAATCGCCCAAGAATGGAACGGCTGCCGAAGGCAGGCGTAGAACCCGCCACAGGAAGTATTGGGGAACAGAGGGTAAGTAAGGGTATTACTCGCTCTGGCCCGATAGGCGTTGTACGCCGCGGAAGAGTCCGGAATGATCCAGCGCTCCGTCGCCACTGGCTACGGTGGAACCGACTAGCTGGGCTACAAGTGCTCCTAGGGGCAGCACCACCCCGGCCTCGCGTGCCGCGGAAGTCACGATGCCCATGTCCTTGTGGTGCAAGGCAAGCCGGAAGCCTGGAGTAAATTCTCGATCCAGGAGCTTTTGGCCCTTCTGGTCCAGAACCTTTGAGCCGGCAAGACCGCCGCCGAGGACCTTCAACGCCGAGTCGGTGTCCACTCCATAAGCCTCGAGGAAGACTACCGCTTCGCTCAATGCCTGAATATTTGCCGCGACGATTAGCTGGTTAGCCGCCTTGACCGTCTGCCCTGACCCCGAGGGGCCTACCAAGACAATGGTTTTTCCCACGGCTTCGAGTACCGGCTGCGCATCGGCGAAGTCAGCTGGTTCGCCACCGACCATGATGGATAGCGCACCGTCAATCGCACCTTGCTCGCCACCGGATACCGGGGCGTCCAGTGGACGAAGCCCGGCCTCGCGGGCCTGCTTAGCCAGGCTCACTGCGACGTCTGGTCGGATCGAGGAATTATCAACCCAGATTGCGCCGGCCTTGGCGTGTGCAAACAATCCCTCGGCACCGGTGGTCACCGCTTCGACATCCGGGGAATCGGGCACCATCGTGATGACGACGTCCGCATCCGCCACGGCCTGCGCAATAGATTCAGCCCCGTGCCCGCCGGCGGCGATAAGCTCCTTGGTGGCCTTATCACTGCGGTTGAATCCGGTGACGTTAAAACCGGCGGCAATCAAGTTCTTTGCCATGGGCAATCCCATGATTCCCAAACCGATAAAGGCAACGTTCTGCGACATTTGATACTCCAAAGTTTGTTGGCGGTCCGCGCTCATGGCGCAGAAAATAGGTTAGGAAGCTTCGACTTCTGCGGTGCGCAGCCAGTCAAAGGCTGTATCGGCACTCTGCTTGTATTCCAAAGCAACGAGACCGGCGTAGCCAAGCTCTCTGGATCGAGTAATCCAATCCAGCAGCGGCAGATCACCGGTTCCCGGTGCGCCGCGCCCTGGTGCATCGGCTATTTGGATATGAGCGAAGACCTTGGCATGCTTTTCAATCACTGCCGCTACGTCATCGCCGTTAACTGCCAGGTGGTAGAAGTCGGCGAGCAGGCCAATATTTTCGCCACCCGCCTGCTTGACCTGACGTACCACCGCTAGCGCGTCGTCCGCGGTTTTCAGCGGATAGGCTTCGGTTCCTGAGACCGGCTCAATCAATACGTTTCCGCCAATGCGTGCCACCCCTGCGGTGGCGATCAACAGATTCTCAATGGCTAGCTCGTCCTGGGCCTGTGCCGAAGAATCCTTGTGGCGATTGCCGTAGAGCGCGTTGAAGGATCTGCAGCCTGTAGCTTCCCCGATGGCGGTGACAACATCTACGTTGTCGCGGAATTCTGCGCCGCGCCCCACCCACGAAACGAGGCCGCGGTCCCCGGCTGGCATATCGCCGGCGAAGAAGTTCAATCCGTCTAGCTGCACTCCGGCGTTCTTGATTGAGCCGACAAACTCATCAACCTGTTTGTCTGTTGGCACTGCAACAGCAAACGGCCACCAAAATTCAACGCTGTCGAAGCCCGCTTGTTTGGCTGCGTCGGCACGCTGGTTGATAACTAATTCGGTGAGCAGAATCGAGCAGTTCAGAGTGTAAGACACTGGATTTCCCTTCGAAACCTTTTTTCAAAGATTCCACTTCATGGAATCTTTGTCTTGCTTTATGAAAACTGTAGATCTGAATTTGAGTCACTGTCAACCCCTATCGAGCAAGCATTGCTCGTGAACCCTTCCCTCTCGAAGGTTTGCGCCACAAACACTCACGGAAGTGTTAAGGTTCGACACAAACGGGTTCACGACCTAAGGGGAACGTTTAACTTCCGCAATGCGAGATGAATGCTTCTCGCATTGCGAAAAGTAGTTTTTTCCTTGCGGAAATCATGTGATCCGCCTTACAGTTGGTGCAGTCATTCGACGGGCATATACCTCGCGAGAAATTACCCTCTGGAGCAGCCGTGAAAATCTCATCCCCCAATGACTTTGCCAACGCAAAGCCAAAACCCAAGAAGCGCTTCTACAAGTCACTGTTCGTGCAACTCGGATTTGCGGTCGTGGCAGGCGTCCTCATTGGTCACTTCTGGCCAAAGATCGGTTCAGAACTCAGACCACTGGGTGACGGCTTCATCATGCTGATCAAGATGATCATCGCACCGCTGATCTTCCTGGTCATCGTCACCGGCATTGCCGCCGTGGGCGATGTGAAAGCAGTGGGTCGAGTCGGCATCAAAGCTTTGCTCTACTTCACTAGCGCAACACTTTTCGCGCTAGTCTTCGGACTTATCATCGCGAACATCTTCCAGCCCGGCGCAGGACTGAACATCGACCCATCCACGTTGGATGACTCATCGCTCAAGGAGAAAACCGGCGAGGCCAAGGGCGCAGCCGACTTCATCCTTGGAATCATTCCAGTCAGCGTCATTGGCGCGTTCGCCGAGAACAATCTGCTGCAGGTGCTGTTCTTCTCAGTCTTCTTTGGCGCAGCCATTGTGGTAGTTGGCAAGGAACGCTGCATGCCACTGATAGCCGTGTTTGAAAATGTCCTCGAGCTGATCTTCAAGATCATGAGCTGGGTAATGAAGGTTGCCCCGCTGGGCGCCTTTGGCGCCATGGGATTCATCATCGGCCAGTACGGCATCGCCACCTTGGGCACCTACGCGAAGCTGATCATTGCCTGTTACGTAGCAGCACTATTGTTCATCGGAGTTTTGTTCATCATCGCCTGGGCTTTCGCCCGAGTGCCACTATGGCAGTTCATCCGGTATACCCGCGAGGAATTCCTGCTGGCTCTGGGCACGGCATCCACGGAATCGGTGATGCCACGCATCATGACGAAGCTTACCAATGCCGGTTGCTCACGAGCCACCACGGGCCTGGTGGTACCCACCGGGTATTCGTTCAACCTCGATGGCGCGGCAATTTACCTGTCTATCTCATTGCTTTTCCTAGCCCAGGCTTTCGGACACGACTTGAGCCTCGGTCAGCAGCTTGCAGCACTGGGCGTCTTATTGCTGACATCCAAGGGCATGGCCGGCGTACCCGGCTCCTCGTTTTTGGCCTTGTCGGCCACCGCCGCGGCACTGGGCATCTTCCCAGTGGCCGGCGTGGCACTATTGCTGGGCGCGGACCGCATCATGGATTCCATGCGCGTTGTAGTCAACCTGCTCGGAAACTGTGTAGCGACCTTTGTCGTGGCCAAGTGGGAAGGCCAGTTTGACCGCGAGGTCATGAAGCGCGCGTTCGCTGGTGAAATCACCAACGAAGACACCGCACGGATGCTTGGCAAGGAAGAAGAGTTTGCCGCCGCCGAGGTTAGCCGACTGGCCGCAGGCGAAGAGCCATCGCCCAAGTTTGGCGGCGGGCCAGCAGCGGATTCTATCCCTGAATTCGAGCTTCGCAAGCGCAGCTGATTTTTCTCTGAGCAGCAACACCGCGGGCCTGGCACAGTTGTGCCAGGCCCGCGGCGTCAGGCCATGCATCGGTAACGACAAAGTGTTTTTTGGTCTTTTGCTTCAAAACGCTAGTCACCTCGATTTCAGTAGATTTCCGCACAACGAAATTCAGATTCTCTATTGCGGTAATGTGATGTACCGCATACAGTTATTGAATCATTGATGTGGCACACATCTCGGAGTGTATTTCACTAACTCAGGAGCAGCCATGAGCCAACAACTCATTGGGAAGCACGCAGACAAGCCAGCATGGCGCCTGCAGCACGAAGCCCAGCCCGTGGTGGGCACACCGGCCGAGTTCTACGTGAACTTCGGCCAGCCTATTTACCCGTAACGCGTCAGATTCTCCCCATCCTGGGACACGAACACAGTTACCCCGTAAGGCAAATACAGGCACGTTTCATTCATGCGCGCTGTCGATAGCTCATTCCCTAGTGACCCATTCTTGGTCACCGAAACAGCCTCGACCTTCAGCGCGCTCCTAAGAATAGGACACCACCATGGCGCACCAATTACCGGAGGCCACCTCCGCGCCGACGATCTTCACCCAAACGCATACTCAAGGAATTGACCCTGCAAACCCGCATGAGCTCAGCGCTTCGCTGTACAACGAAGACCTGGCGCCCACCACCCGCAAGGGGCGCACCTGGAATTCCTACAGCATCTTCACCCTCTGGGCCAACGATGTGCACTCGCTGGGCAACTACGCATTCGCTATCGGCCTGTTCGCACTAGGTATGAGCGGATGGCAGATCCTGGCGGCGCTTGGCATCGGCGCAGTCCTGCTTTTCGCGCTATTAAATCTGTCCGGGTTCATGGGTGAAAAGACCGGCGTGCCCTTCCCCGTTATGAGCCGCATCGCTTTTGGTATCAACGGCGCACAGATCCCGGCCCTGCTCCGTGGGGCGGTGGCCATTGCCTGGTTCGGCATTCAAACCTTCCTTGCTTCACAGGTACTCAGCGTCATGGTCATCGCCTTAGCGCCGGGCATGGCCAGCCTGCAGGAAACCAGCTTCCTAGGACTCAACACCCTCGGCTGGATTTGTTTCGTCACCCTGTGGGCAGTCCAACTCGTGATCGTCAGCTACGGCATGGAAATGATTCGCAAGTATGAGGCCTTTGCCGGTCCGGTCATTCTGGTGACATTCTTGGCCCTGGCCATTTGGATGCTTTTCGAATCCGGCTTCAACGTCTCGATGACCACCGGAGATACCCGTTCCGGTCTCGACATGTGGGTGGGTATCTTTGGTGCCGCCGCCCTCTGGGTCTCTATCTACGGAACGTTTGTGCTGAACTTCTGCGATTTCACCCGGGGAGCTTCGTCAAAGAAAGCCATCGTGCGCGGAAACTTCTTCGGCATTCCGTTGAACATGCTGTTTTTCGGTGCAATTGTCGTCGTGCTGACTGGAACCCAGTTCTCCATCAACGGTGCGGTCATCAGCTCACCGTCAGATGTGGTGGAAGCGATCCCCAATACGCTGTTGCTAGTCCTCGCCTCCGGAGCGCTGCTCGTTCTCACCATTGCCGTGAACCTGATGGCGAACTTCGTCGCTCCGACCTACGCGCTGACCAACCTATTCCCCAAAAAACTGAACTTCCGCACCGCCGCCTTGATTTCCGGCGCTATCGGGTTGGTAATTCTTCCGTGGAACTTGTACAACTCACCGGAAATCATCAACTACTTCCTCGGCGGCCTCGGGGCCTTGCTTGGCCCACTCTTTGGCATCATCATGGCCGATTACTGGATCGTTCGCCGTGCTCGGATCAACGTGGTTGACCTCTACCGCAGCAATCCCGAAGGCACCTACTACTTCACTCGCGGGGTTAATTACCGTGCGGTGGCCGCCCTGGTTATTAGCTCGGTCATCGCATTGCTGCTGGCCTTCGTTCCCGCACTGCACGTAGTGGGGCCGTTCGCCTGGTTCTTGGGCTCCGGCGCCGGCGCCATCGTCTACCTGATTCTGGCAAAGCACCGTTTGGATCTCGCAGACATTGATGGCGAAGCTATCGCGGTCACCCCGAAGCACTAAGAAGAAGGAATCCCAATGCGCATTCTTGTTGTCAACGTCAACACCACCGCTTCGATGACTCACGCAATCGGCGAATCGGCCCGCAAGGTCGCCTCGCCAGGAACCGAAATCATCGAATTAACCCCGGATTTTGGGGCCGACTCCTGCGAGGGAAACTTCGAAAGCTACCTTGCGGCCATTGCGGTCATGGATAAGGTCCTCAATTATCCCGGCGAGTACGACGCGGTGATCCAAGCCGGCTACGGCGAGCACGGCCGCGAGGGCCTCCAAGAACTGCTTGACGTTCCGGTCGTTGATATCACCGAGGCCGCCGCATCCACCGCGCAATTCCTGGGCCACAAGTATTCGGTGGTGACCACCTTGGACCGCACGGTTCCCCTGATTGAAGACCGTCTGAAGCTTGCGGGGCTGACCGATCGGCTCGCCTCGGTGCGCGCCAGCGGGTTGGGGGTCCTGGAACTTGAATCGGATCCAGAGCGCGCCGTCGCCGCAATTGTTGAGCAGTCACGCCAAGCGGTAGAAAACGATAAGGCCGAGGTCATCTGCCTTGGGTGCGGAGGCATGGCAGAGCTGGAGGCAAGAGTCAGTGAAGCAACCGGCGTGCCAATTGTCGACGGAGTTCGCGCCGCGGTGACCATTGCCGAGTCACTGGTGCGCATGGGGCTGAGCACCTCGAAGGTGCGCACCTACGCCACTCCGAGGCCCAAAAAGATTACCGGCTGGCCGCTATCTCAGGCCGCACGCACCGTGCACGCCTGAAACCTCACCGAGGCTAAGCTGTAGCCAACTCCAAGGCGAAACCCAGCTTATTCTCAGAGTGAGTACCTAGAGTCGTAAGTACCTCTTGAAGGTGCGAGTGATGACAAGTTGCCCCTGACGCGATCCGCGTTAGGGGCTTCACTCTTTGGCGGGCCATTCATCGGCGAGAACCGCGTAAGTCATTCCGTCTAGCCATTGCCCGTCGCGGTGCAAACCACTACGCACCGAATAACCCTCACGCCGCATACCGATGCGTTCCATCAAACGCCACGATGGTTCATTAGCCGCAAAGCATTCGGCGACGACTCGTCGTAGGCCCAACGGCCCAAAGCATAGATCCACTACGGAACGCACCGCTTCGCTGGCATACCCTTGACCGCCGTAGCTGGGATCAAAGCTCCAGCCTATTTCGGCTTCAACTGCTCGCGCCTCGTCGGCAATTTCGGTTTGCCCCCAGCCATCTTGCACCTTGAGCATCACTGTCCCAATCAGTCGTGATTCCCCATTTGCTTGGTTCAGCTCAACTGCCATGTCATGCGCGTACCGTTTGGCGAGCATGAATTGACCAAGATATTCGTCAAAAGTTTGCGCACCGGAGGTGATCCAACGCTCCACCTCGGGCAGCTTCTGGTATTCCCAGGTTGCCTGAGCGTCTTCGGCTTCGAGTCGACGCAAATTCAGTCGCGCGGTGCGTACCGGCCAACTGGCCGCGTCCAGAGAATCGTTCATTGACGCAGTGTACCGCCAAGGCAGGCAGTCGAAAATGTGCTCCAGAGAATTCGTGACCTTAAATGACGCTCACCGGCCAGGCGCTGCCGGGACGTACAAAATAATTGGACAACGCTTCAGTTCACTATATAGCCCCTGGAAATAGCTTGCCTCGCCTAACTAAACGCGGAAATATGCCGGCGAAACGTGCTTTCCGCACCCTTACCTGACAATTAGTGAACTAGGTAACACCACTTTGGCTTATTGGATTTAGGTCAGCTTAGGCTAGGCTAATTACTAGCTCATCCACTTGCGCGGCCATTCGAGGCCGCTTCTCCACGAAGGACGACATGGCCTCCATGAAACTTCGCGCCGCAGCTCTGCTTGGCGTAGCAGCACTGACCTTGACCGCTTGCGGTTCAAACACCGCGGCTCCGGCCGAGTCTGCCCCAGCTTCCAGCTCTTCAGTGACGTTCACCGACAACAACGGCGAACACACCATCAACACCCCCGCGAAGTCGGTAGTCGCTACCGACAACCGCACCTTTGAAACTCTGGAAGCCTGGGACATCAAGCTCACCGCCGGCGCGGTCGCACTGATGCCAGACACCATCAGCTATGCGAAGGATGAAAAGGTCGTTGATCTTGGCAGCCACCGCGAGCCGAACCTCGAAGCAATCGTTGAGGTAGCTCCAGATCTGATCATCAACGGTCAGCGCTTCACCCAGCACGCAGAGAAGATTTCCAAGCTGGCTCCCGAGGCCACTATCGTGAATCTTGACCCACGCGAAGGCGAGCCTTTCGACCAAGAGCTCAAGCGCCAGACCACGGTGCTCGGAGAAATCTTCGGCAAGCAGGCAGAAGCCAAGGCACTGAACGATGACTTCGACAAGTCGGTAGCGCGCGCCAAGGCTGCCTACAACAAGGACGACAAGGTCATGGGCTTGATCACCTCGGGCGGCGAGATCAACTACTCGGCACCGGGCAGCGGACGCAGTGTCGGCCCAGCCTTCGACATTCTTGGACTGACCCCAGCACTGGTTGTCGACGACGCCTCCACCGACCACGAGGGTGATGACATCTCTGTGGAAGCTATCGCAGGCTCGAACCCAGACTGGATGCTGGTGCTTGACCGTGACGGCGCAGTCGCAGCAGACGAATCAGGCTATACTCCAGCCGCAGATCTGCTCAAGAAGTCCGAAGCGCTGGCTAACGTCACCGCTTCAAAGGAAGGCAACATCATTGTGATGCCGGCCGATACCTACACCAACGAAGGCATCCAGACCTACACCGAGTTCTTCAATGACTTTGCAGATGCGCTGGAATCCAAGTAATTCCCGCGCTAACTAGCGTCTACGTGGCGCAGCCGATCACCGGCTGCGCCACGTAGCCGTATCCACCACACACCACATATATGGCGGCATCATGACGACTACGACCCCCGCGGTCAAACCCAAAGGCAGGCTCCTGGAGCCCAAGCTACTGCTTGGAATTCTCGGCGTCCTAGTGCTCTTGGGTTTTTCCCTGTTCACCGGTGTTTATGACATCTTCGGCACCGATGACGGAACAGCGATGTTCGCCATAACCCGCATTCCGCGCACCATCGCCCTAGTCCTCGCCGGGGCTGCGATGGCAATGAGCGGGCTGGTGATGCAGCTGCTCACCCAGAACCGCTTCGTAGAACCCACCACCACCGGAACCACCGAGTGGGCCGGTCTGGGCTTGCTGACCGTGCTGATCATCAACCCAGAAGCCTCGCTGCTGGCGAAGATGACCGTGGCGATTATCTTCGCGTTCATCGGCACCATGGTGTTCTTCCTCTTCTTGCAGCGCGTCTCACTGAAGGCTTCGCTGACCGTGCCGATTGTGGGAATTATGCTTGGCGCCGTGGTGGGCGCCTTCTCTTCCTTTATCGCGTTGCAGACCGACATGCTCCAGTCCTTGGGCATCTGGTTTGCCGGTTCCTTCACCTCGGTGATTCGTGGGCAGTACGAGGTGTTGTGGATTGTGGCAATCGTGGCCATCGCGATCTTCATCGTGGCGGACCGCTTCACCGTGGCCGGTCTAGGCGAAGAGATCGCCACCAACGTGGGGTTGAACTACCGTCAGGTGATGCTGTTGGGTACCGGCTTGATCGCTATCGCGACCGGCGTGGTCACCGTGGTCATCGGAAACCTGCCGTTCCTAGGACTAATCGTGCCCAACATCGTCTCAATGTTCCGCGGTGATGACCTGCGTAGTAACCTGCCGTGGGTATGCCTGTTGGGCATTGCTATCACCACCGTCTGTGACCTGATTGGCCGAACCATCATCATGCCTTTTGAGGTTCCGGTTTCGTTGATCCTAGGCGTACTCGGCGCGGCAGTCTTCATTACCCTGCTCCTAAGGCAGCGCAAACTTGGCTAATCTCATGGCACCCCCACGCACCACACCTAAGCTTCCCGGGAAGTCGCTGTTCAATCGCGCCTCGGGAGCATTACCCACCAGGAAGACCCGCACCCGCTACTGGGTAGTCTTCTCCATTATGTTGGCCCTCGCGCTTAGCTTCGCCTTCGGGTTGCTGGCCTGGGATAACCCGATGCCGGTTGGCTCGGACGGATTCTGGCTGATCGCCCAGATGCGCGGTAGCAGCATTTTGACCATGGCTATCGTCGCGTTCTGTCAGGCGGTCGCGACGGTGTCCTTTCAGACGGTGACAAATAACCGCATCATCACCCCGTCGATTATGGGCTTCGAATCCCTGTATATCGCGGTGCAAACCGCCTCGGTATTCTTCATGGGCGCCGCTGGCGTCGTGGCGTTGCAGGGGATCTGGAAGTTCACCTTGCAGGTGGCCATCATGGTAGTTCTCGCCTGCCTGCTCTATGGCTGGTTATTGTCCGGAAAACTGGGCAATATCCAGATCATGCTGCTCGTCGGCATCATTCTAGGTGCGGGCCTCGGCTCGATATCTACGTTTATGCAGCGCATGCTGAGCCCCAGCGAATTCGATATTCTCACCGCGAAGCTGTTTGGCTCCATGAACAACGCGGATATGAGCTACATGCCGGTAGCCATCCCGCTGATCCTCATTGCCGGGTTCTTCCTGATTTCAAACTCCCGGAAAATGAATATCGTGGCCTTGGGCCGCGATACCACCGTGAACCTTGGTATCAATCACCGCACCGAGGTAATGCGCACCTTGTTTTTCGTATCCATCTTGATGGCCGTATCCACCGCCCTGGTTGGTCCGATGACCTTCCTCGGCTTCCTGGTGGCAACCCTTGCCTATCAGCTAGCAGATACCTACGACCACCGTTTTGTCTTCCCCGTCGCGTTCCTCACCGGTTTTGTGGTGCTCTCCGGTGCGTACTTCGTCATGAAAAACATCTTCTATGCCCAAGGCGCGGTGAGCATCATCATTGAAGCCGTGGGCGGCATAACCTTCTTGATCTTCATCCTGCGAAAGGGCCGGCTGTGATTACCCTCAAAGAAGTACACAAAAAATACAGCTCGGAGGTGACCATAGGGCCGGTCACTCTCGAAATCCCTACCGGCGGTATCACCGCACTGGTGGGCCCCAACGGTGCCGGCAAGTCCACCATGCTCACCATGGTCGGCCGCCTGCTGGGGATCGATTCAGGCACCATCGAAGTCGCCGGCTATGACGTCACCTCTACCGCATCGAAGGACCTTGCCAAGATCGTTTCGATCCTGCGCCAGGAAAACCACTTCGTCACCCGGCTCACGGTACGCCAGCTCGTAGCCTTTGGCCGCTTCCCGCATTCCAAGGGACGCTTGACGACCACGGATGAAGAGATCATCTCGCGGTCTATCGACTTCCTGGATCTGGCAGAACTCGAAGGCCGCTACCTGGACCAGCTTTCCGGCGGCCAGCGTCAGCGCGCTTACGTCGCTATGGTGCTGGCTCAGGATACCGAGACGGTACTGCTCGATGAGCCTCTGAACAACCTGGACATGAAGCACTCGGTGCTGATGATGCGGCACCTCAAGCGTGCGGCACAGGAACTCAACCGGACCATCGTGATCGTGTTGCACGATATTAACTTCGCCGGTCACTACTCCGACTACATTTGCGCGATGAAGCACGGCAAGGTCGTCCAGTTCGGAACCCCGGAACGCATTATGAACGACGAGATCCTTAGCGAAGTTTTCGAGACCCCGGTGCAGGTGATCGACGGACCGAACGGTCCCCTGGCGGTGTACTACTAAGCAGACGCCGGCTGCCTTGTGGTCGCGGGGCTTTCGGCGGTGCGCGATGGAACTGCGCTGCGGAGAATATGCGATGCCTTTGACGAAGAGCGAGGATCACACATCGTACAGCCGCATCGTGATCCACCGCCATGGCGTTCACGTGTTCTACTTCTGAAGGATCCCTCCACCCTCACGGGCCGGACATAATTCCGAATCTAGTTAAGCCCTGCCCTGCTCGGTAGCTGGCTGCGCGCCCTAGGCTGGAAATGTGGAATTTGTAGCCACATGCCACATGCCACATGACGTTACCGAATTCTGCAGCTGGTTCTATAGTGCAATTTTCCCGATACCTCCTAGTCAGCTAAAGATTATTGGGCGAACGGACGAATTTCATTTAACGCGGGCTATGCGCGAGTCGAAGGGGCAATGCCAGCATCGCGGCCAGCCAAAACTCCGAGCATCACTCCGGCTCCGGAATGCTGCAGGCTCGGATCTGGTTCCTTCTTGCACCTTCATACAGCCCCCGCACTTTCGAGGCCTGCTCAATCCGAACGTGGAACAAAGCCAACCAAGGCTATCTGCGATGCTGGACAACCGACACCTAGTCTCCGGGGCCAACCGAACCAGCGTCATCGTTCCAACCCAAAACATGCTTGCGGGCGTTCAGGTCCTTAAATATTCTCGTACCGCCTAGGATCCACTGCCAGCAGGAGTACTCGATGCGTGCAGAACCGGCGGTGGCAATCTCGGAAAACGGTGCCTGTCGACAGGCGCATGGCGTTCAGAGAACAAATCTCGTTGACCCATTCGGTCCTCACACAATCGCTCAGTTTTCTTTATTTCAGAGCTCGCGAGCTCCTCTTCTTGGCCATGTAGCTGCCCCAAACAAGTCTCCTATCGACCTGATTTGTATGCTCTATCGAAAAATCGCTATGGCTTCAGCCACGGACTTCGACACGCGCAAGGCGGCGAGACAAGCCCACTGTCTCCCACTGTGACAAATTTTTTTCCGTCGAAACCCGGCGTAGGCATAAGCAGCACTTCAATGAATTGTGCTTTTGGTTCATTCTCTAAAACCTCTGGTCGCGAGACTCGATATTCACCTGCCACGCATTCGCCCAAACGCGCAATTGCAACGTCATGGACGCGGATTCTAGGCAAATTAAGTGAAACTACATACCCCCTCCACGAGCAGTACATGGTCTTCATTTGTGATCTGGATTATTGTTTTTTGGAAGCCGGATCATCAAAAATTCGGACCAAGTGACCGGGATTTTGCACGCGGCACAACGAGATCTAGGAATGAAGATGAACATACAAGCCGAATGGATGCGCGGAGGCACCAGCAAGTGCTGGGTCTTTGAATCCGATCACTTGGACTTGACTACAATAAGCCTAGACGAGCTGCTACCGCGGCTATTCGGCAGCCCGGATAAACGGCAGATTGACGGTGTCGGCGGGGCAACCTCGACAACCAGCAAAGCCGTGATCCTGCACCGATCCGCTGATCCGGATATCGATGTGGAGTTCACCTTCGCCCAGGTTGGCATCGAAGAGGCCACCGTGGACTGGGGCAGCAACTGCGGAAACTGCTCCGCGGTTGTCGGGCTTTACGCCATCGAGAATGGCTGGGTGGCTCCTCACGGAGACATCACCGAAATCACCACGCGCAACACGAACACCAATCAGATCATCATTCAGCGGGTAGACACCCCCGGGGGCGCATTGCCCATCGTTCCGCGGGCTCAGATGCCTGGCGTTGCATCTGCCGGTTTCAAGGTCGGACTTGGTTTCCGGGATCCAGCGGGAATGACCACCGGAAGCCTGCTGCCCACCGGCAACACCGCGGATTCGCTGACCGTGGACGGTAGAAGCTGGACCGTTTCCATGGTGGATGCGGGAGCACCTGTCGTTGTGATCCGTGCCGAAGACCTCGGTCTGGATGCCGGGCAGTTTGACTCCTGGACCAGCACTGTCGAAATGCAGCTGGGCACCTTGGAAAAGATCCGCCGCGAAGCAGCCGTGCGGATGGGCCTAGCGGCTACTACCGAGCAAGCTGCACGAGCCATTCCCAAGGTGGCCATTGCCGCCGCGGCGGATGGCCGGGAATGCGACGTGAACGTCATGATGCTCTCCATGGGCAAGCCCCACCCCGCCTTGGCGATCACCGGCAGCATCGCGCTGACCCTGGGCACTCGGACCCCGGGAACGGTGCTGCACAGCATCACCTCAGGGATCCACAGTTCCGTGCTGCGCCTGCGCACCCCTGCGGGAGTCATCGAAACCTGGAGCGAAGAACGCGACGGATCAATGACCATCGGCGTCGACCGCACCGCCCGCAGCATCGCCAGTTCTATCATCCACCTCCCCGAGACCCTCGGCAACGCCGCCGAAGACTCGCTTGCAAGTGCTAGTTACTGAGGAGACGAACCATGACAAAAACAGCCTCTGAGTCTCGTCCATCGACGGATAACGACGAGATCAGCTTTCATACCGTGAAGCCGCGGCGCAGCCGCCGCACCACGGTGATTATCATTGCCACGATCGCCTTCCTCGGTCTGCTGGCCGCCCTGGTCGGTCCTGGCCTCTTGAGTTCATCCACCAGTTCGGACCCGGCAACCACGATGACTCCGGAACAGATCATCCCGCTGGTAGTTCTGGTGCTGATGTTCATCGTCGCCACCAAGTGGCCGGTAAATATCGGCGTGATGGGTCTGGTGGCTGCCTTTGGCATCGGCTACTTCATGCTCGGCATGAGCGACAAGGAAATCCTCGCTGATTTCCCTGCAAGCATCGTGCTGACCATCATCGGCGTCACCTACTTCTTCAGCATGGCCCAGCACAACGGGACCATCGACATCATCGTGCGCAACTGCGTGCTGCTGGTGCGTGGCAAGACAATGCTGCTGCCGTGGGTGTTCTTCCTCGTCGCCGCTGCGCTGACCTCGCTGGGCACCTTCTCCCCCGCAGCGGTCGCGTTGCTGGCCCCGGCCGCCATCGGCTTCGCCTACGAGTCGCGGATCAACCCGCTGCTCATGGGCGCCTTCATCATCAACGGCGCTCATGCCGGCGGCTTTTCGCCGCTGTCCGTTTCCGGGGTTTTGGTGCACGATATTGCGCTGGAAAATGGGTTCCCCATCTCTCCTATCGCACTCTTTGTCGCCAGCTTCGTGATCAACTTGATTCTCTCGGTATTAACCGTTGCGGTGTTCGCCTTGCTCGGCAAGATACGCGAAGGTGACGGCGTGGCACACACCGACCTTGACGATACCCGCAGCACTCGCCCACGTGGCCAGCAAATCTACACGTTGCTGTTGATTGGAGCGATGCTCGTATGCGCGCTGGGCTTCGGATTGCCGATCGGCTTCGTCGCCCTGAGCGCCGGCCTGCTGCTGGCGCTGCTGAACATCAAGGATCAGCATAAATTTGTCGCCGGGATCTCTTGGTCAACGGTCCTGCTCGTAGCCGGCATGATCACCTATGTCTCACTGCTCACGCACGTTGGCGTCATCGACACCCTGGCTCACAAGGCCCTGGCTTTGGGCGCACCGATACTGATCGCCCTGGTGCTGTGCTACGTCATTGGCGTTGGTTCGGCTTTCGCCTCCTCCACCGCCCTGTTGGCCGCTTTCATCCCGCTCGCCGGACCGCTGCTATCTGTCAGTTCGCTCAGTGCCACCGGCACGGTCGCTGCCATCGCCATCGCGGCAACCGTCGTGGATGTCTCGCCCTTCTCCACCGCTGGCGCCCTGGTTGTTGCCAACGTGAAGGAAATTCACCGTCAGCGCATCTACCGCCAGCTGATGATGTACGCAGGCGCCGTAGTGCTGGTCGCACCCGCACTGGCTTGGGCCTTGCTGGTGCCAACCGGTTTCATGTAAACATGTAACGAATTCTCATCCAAGTGAAGGCAGGATCCCGCACACGGGACCCTGCCTTCACTTGTTCTGCTAAGCCGCGGATTTCTGAGGCAATACAGTTGACCGCGAGCCAATCGCGGTGCACTCTGCTCGCAGAACGACAGCTAGACAGGGCCTTCGCCGGGGGCTGGGAACTGTGGATTAGGACTACATCGGCTGGCGCAGCTCTTTCGTCCGCAGCACTGGTGAACATACCAAAACGATCACCCCGACCAGTGGCACCAAAAGCAGCCCGGTACGCAGCCCCCAGTTCTCCGCGATGAGACCAACCAAGGGCGGCGATCCAAGGAAACCTAGACGCATCAACCACGACACCACGCTCAGCCCGGTTCCGGGCTGCAGCCCCGGCAGCCTGTCTGCGTGCTCCATGGGGGCGGGCACCAAGGTCGCCACGCCAAATCCAGCAGCAGCAAAGCCGAGAATGCCTCCTGGTACCGAGGGAAAAGCCAGCGCAAGGCCCATGCCGAGCACTACACATAGCGCGCCAATTTGCGCAACGAGCCGCTGGCCCAGCCGGTTAACCATTCCATCGCCGAGGATGCGACCCACAAATTGTGCACCCACCAGAGAAATGTAACCGAGCGCGGCAAAAGCCGCCGGAGTTCCCAGTGAGTCGGCGAGATACAGTGCCGCCCACGAATTTCCAGCGTCCTCAACCATGACTCCGGCCGTTGAAATCAGCACCAAAGCCGTCATGATCCACACTGTGTGATTTTGCCGCTGGGTCACGGGAGCAGAGCTGCCAGGCGCATTGTCCGGCACGGCGACTTCTTCGGCGCCGCTCATTGCAGACACCTCCGTCAGGCAAAACCTCAGCGCAATCAGCGCCACCGCGGCAAAGACGAGGAATGAAATTCCAAAGTGCACACTCAACGAGATTTTCAGTGCCATGGCTCCGGCCGCCATGAGACCGCCTAAGACGGCACCCACGGACCAGAAGGCGTGAAATGAGTTCAGAATCGAACGGCCATAACGCCGTTGGACTAGCAGTCCATGCGAATTCTGTGCCACATCGGTAATGGCATCCATGGCTCCGCCGAGTAGGAATGCTCCGGCGAGCAGGGACAAGCTGGGTGCGTTTCCTGCCCCGAGCAATGCCAACCCGGTAATCATTGTTCCCACGACCGCCACGAGCGCAGAGCCGAAACGTCGAATGAGCCTGCCTGCGGCAAGCCCGGCAATCAGTGCGCCGATAGGCCATGCGGTGACCAAGAAGCCGTAGCTTGCCTCCCCCAGCTCAAATTCGCTTTTCAGCTCGGGAAGTCGCGGCGCCATATTGGCGAAAAGTGCCCCGTTGGTGAGAAAGAGCGCGGCCACTGCCGCGCGTGCTCGGCGGTTAATAGGCGAAACCTGTTCGACGCTCAACAAACACCCCAGATCCGCAGAATTATATGGAAGGACTCCTAATTGACTCTCCCGTGGGAGTCTACCGAAGAAAACAGTTAATCTCGGCTCATTGAAGCCCAAGCATTGACACAGATCACATTTACGACTGTAATGAAAATCAATCAATCGATTGATAGACGCAAGTTTTGAGGAAGTGGCACTGACCGATGGACATTGATCAGGTGCAGCGCGCTGCAGTCGCACGCTTTGCCCAACAAGGCTTCGCAGCCACCGGAATCCGTGAACTTGGAACCGCAGCTGGCATCAATTCGGCAACCCTCTACCACTACGTTGGCAGCAAACACGATCTCTTGGTCCGCATCATCAGCGATTGCCTCAAAGCCATGATCAACGGCGGACGTGAGGCACTGAGCACCGCCCAAACGCCAACACTTCAGCTCGCCCAGCTCATCGCCTTCCACGTCGCTTTCACCGCGACTAACCCACAGACCGCACGGGTAGCCGAATACGAAATGCGGGCTCTGACCCCGGTGGCCCGCGACGAAATGCAACAACTACGCGACGAGTATGAAGCCCTCTTCACCACCGTACTGAGCGAAGGTGAGAAGACCGGCGAATTTAACACCGCTGATCTCACCATGGCCAGGCTCGCGGTCATGGAAATGGGTACCGGCGTAGCCCATTGGTACCGCCCCCACGGCCGGCTTTCTCTGGATCAAGTGCAACTAAATTTTGTTGCCATGGCCTATAGAATTCTGGCCGTCCCCGAAACGTTCAAACCTTCGAACACCCCGCTGCCGAGCGCACAAAAGCTGCCTAGCGAGCCCACCGCGCAACCTGCCACGCAGACCGTCAACTAAGGAGCACCAGTGAAGACCCTGCCCTCACAGCTCGATACTTCCTCGGAAAAATACCAGCAAAACGCGAAGCAATACACCGCGCTGACTGAAGAACTGCATCAGCGGCTAGAGACCGCCGCGCGTGGTGGATCCGAAAAGTCGCGTCAACGGCATCTGGACCGCGGCAAGCTTCTGCCGCGCGACCGCGTGAATCAGCTGCTCGATGAGGGCTCGCCTTTCCTGGAAATCGCCCCGCTTGCGGCAGAGGGCATGTATGGCGGGGCCAGCCCCGGCGCTGGGGTAATCGCCGGAATTGGCATGGTTCACGGACGCCACGTTCTGGTCATTGCCAATGATGCGACGGTCAAGGGCGGAACCTACTTCCCGATGACTGTCAAAAAGCATTTGCGCGCGCAAGAAATTGCACTAGAAAATTCTCTGCCCTGCGTTTACCTCGTCGACTCGGGCGGAGCATTTTTGCCAATGCAGGATGAGGTCTTCCCAGACCGCGACCACTTCGGGCGAATCTTCTTCAACCAAGCGAACCTATCAGCTAAAAAGATCCCTCAGCTCGCCGCAGTCTTGGGCTCCTGCACCGCCGGCGGCGCTTACGTTCCGGCAATGAGCGATGAAACGGTTATCGTCCGCAATCAAGGAACTATCTTCTTAGGCGGCCCACCGCTGGTGAAAGCAGCTATCGGTGAAATAGTCACTGCGGAGGAACTCGGTGGCGGAGATCTGCACGCCAAAACCTCCGGAGTGGTGGATCACCTAGCCGAAAACGATGAACACGCGCTGATGATCATCCGTGACATCATTTCAACCCTCCCTGATAACCCCACCCCGGCCTGGCACATCGCCCAACAAGTTGCCGAACCGCTCTACCCAGCCAGTGAACTTCCAGGCATTGTGCCGGTAGACGTCAATGCGCCCTACGATGTCCGGGAAGTCATCACACGGTTAGTTGACGGCAGTGAATTCCACGAATTCAAGGCTGACTACGGAACCACGCTGGTGACCGGTTTCGCACATATCCACGGGCACCAGGTAGGCGTCATCGCCAATAACGGCGTGCTGTTCTCCGAGTCAGCGATGAAAGGCGCGCACTTCATCGAGCTATGCGACCAGCGTGGCATCCCGCTGCTCTTCCTGCAGAACCTCGCCGGTTTCATGGTGGGCCGTGACTACGAAGCAGACGGCATCGCCAAGCACGGTGCGAAGATGGTCACCGCGGTAGCCACCGCACGCGTCCCTAAGCTAACCGTGGTCATCGGTGGTTCCTTCGGTGCCGGTAACTATTCGATGTGCGGACGCGCTTACAGCCCGCGCTTCTTATGGATGTGGCCAGGTGCTCGCATCTCCGTCATGGGTGGCAACCAGGCTTCTTCGGTGCTTTCTACGGTGAAACGCGACGGCATCGAAGCCTCGGGCGGCACTTGGAGCGCGGAAGAAGAGGAATCTTTCAAAGCCCCCATCCGAGAACAATACGAAAATCAAGGAAACCCCTATTACTCCACCGCAAGACTTTGGGACGACGGCGTCATCGACCCAGCCGATACCCGCCGTGTACTAGGACTTGCTCTTGAAGTATGCGCCCGCCAGCCATTACCGGAGACTTCCTTCGGTCTATTCCGGATGTAATGCGAGGAGACAACCATGAACACTGAACTTTTTGACACGGTGCTCGTCGCCAACCGCGGCGAAATCGCCGTGCGCATCATCCGTAGTCTACGAACCCTGGGCATCTGCTCGGTCGCCGTGTATTCGGACGCTGATGCCGGGGCACTGCACGTAAGCGAAGCGGATACAGCAGTACGAATTGGACCCGGTCCAGCCAATCAAAGCTACCTGAACATCGACGCGATACTCAAAGCATGCAAGGACACCGGAGCCCAAGCGGTCCACCCCGGATATGGTTTCCTCTCCGAAAACGTGGACTTTGCCCGAGCCTTGGAAGAGGCCGGGGTCAAATTCATTGGCCCTTCGGTGAAATCGATTAATCTCATGGGCGATAAGATCCGTTCCAAGAACCACGTTGTCGCTCACCAGGTGCCCGTGGTGCCCGGCATTGCCGAGCCTGGGCTGAGCGATGAACAGCTGTTGGCCGCGGCCGGACAAGTCGGTTTTCCGTTGCTCATCAAGCCCTCGGCAGGAGGCGGCGGCAAGGGAATGTTCGCCGTAGAAACACCGGAGCAGCTTCCCGAAGCCTTAGCTAGTGCCCGGCGTACCGCACGTAGTGCCTTTGGAGATGACACCTTGTTCTTAGAACGTCTGGTGCGCAACCCACGGCATATAGAGGTGCAGGTGCTAGCTGATCAGTTCGGTCACACCGTACATCTGGGCGAACGCGAATGCTCCTTGCAGCGGCGCCACCAGAAGGTCATCGAGGAAGCTCCAGCACCATTGCTGGAAAATCTCGAACATGGGGCGCAGATCCGCGAACGCATCGGAGCGGCTGCTGTCGCCGCGGCGGCCTCGGTAGATTACGTCGGGGCCGGAACCGTGGAGTTCTTGGTTAGTGATGAGAACCCTGAAGAATTTTTCTTCATGGAAATGAACACCCGGCTCCAGGTCGAGCACCCGGTTACCGAACAGGTAGTCCGTGTGGATGGCCAGAAGTTAGATCTAGTGGATTGGCAGGTTCGCATTGCTGCCGGCCAACCCTTGGACTTTGAACAGCACCAGGTCTCTTTGCAGGGCCATGCAATCGAAGCACGTCTTTACGCCGAAGACCCTTCGGCTGGGTTCCTCCCCGCAATCGGCACGGTGCTCCAGGTCATCGAGCCAACCGGTGAGCATGTGCGAGTGGATAGTTCACTGCGCGATGGCTTGGAAGTCAGCGCCCATTACGATCCAATGCTCGCCAAGCTCATTGCCTGGGATGAAGACCGCAGTGCTGCGCTTGGCCGTTTGGACCGTGCCCTGTCGCAAACCGTGGTGCTAGGCGTGCTGACTAACGCCGAATATCTGCGCCTGCTACTGGCGGACGTTGACGTGGCCGCGGGGCGTTTAGACACAAATCTCATCGAGCGGAAAATGCAGGAGTTCACCTTCCGCACGCCAAGCGCGCGGGAACTGGCCCTAGCCGCTCACCTCGAAGGCCGGCGCAGACCAACATCCGGTTCCCCGTGGGGCCAAGGTGATAGATGGCGTCTAGGTTCTGCGTTAGCCACGCAACAGTACTTTGAGGTGAACGGTGAACAGCTGCAACTTTCCGTGCAGCACACCGCAGGACAGAGCACCGTAAATATATCCGGAGAAGAATATGTTGTGCAGTCGTTGGGCGACAATGGGTTGTCAATCAATGGCGTACGAGTCTCCTCCCACCATGCATTCGCCGCTGACGGCACACTATGGCTCAGCGAAGAAGGCTGGAGCGGCTCGGTTCGTCGACTTACCCGNCAGGAAATCCTCGAAGCAAAATTAGNCACCNTGGCTAAAGANTCCGGAACTTTCTCACCTCACGTTGAATCCCCCATGCCCGGCACCGTGATCTCGGTGCAGGTCAGNGACGGCGAGCAGGTCAGNGCCGGTCAGCTGCTCCTGAGTATCGAAGCGATGAAGATGGAACATCAGCTGCTTTCACCGGCCGATGGCACCGTACGCATGAGTGGCCTGACCGTCGGGGATCTGGTGAAAGCCAAGCAGGTGGTCGCTACCGTGGAACCAGCAGAGCTTGAACGCGAAACAACCATAAATCAGGAGCAGAACGCATGAGTGACCAAGGCCCAGAACTCATTGAACAACGCGGACTTTATCTGGACGAGCTGAAGGTAGACGCCATCTATGTTCATAAGCCCGGACGTACTCTGACTGAGGCGGACAATGTTCAGTTCACCACGATGACCATGAACAATCAGGGACTGCATTTGGATGCGGCTTGGACTGCTACCCAACCGTTCGGAAAGCCACTGGTCAATTCCTTACTGACCTTGAGCACCATGATTGGACAGTCCGTGCCGCAGCTTACCGAAGGCACTATCATCGGACAGCTGGGTCTCAATGATGTCAATTTTCCGCACCCAATGTTCCATGGCGATACGCTCTATACGCAAACCGAAATCACACAGGTGCGTGAGTCGAAGTCACGGCCCGGACAAGGCATCGTCTCGATGAAACATACCGGACGCAACCAGAATGGGGTGGTCGTGGCTACCGCCACCCGAACCTGCCTCATGTGGAGCAAGGCTGCGCACCTGGCCTCGTTGGAAACTAGCGACGGTGGCACTCATGGCTAATTTCCCCTTTGGCCCTGCGATCCTCTTTTGTCCGGCGGACCGTCCCGAACGCTACGGAAAAGCTGCTGAGAGATCCGATGCCGTCATTATCGATTTGGAAGACGCGGTGGCTGCTGAGAACAAGGAGCTGGCCCGAACCGCATTGTTATCCAGCACTTTGGATCCCGAACGCACCATCGTACGGGTCAATCCGGTGGACTCCGAGTTTTTTGTTTCCGACATGGTGGCCTTGCAGCAAACAAAGTACCGCACGGTGATGCTCCCTAAATGTGAGTCCGCCGCGGATCCGGCACAGCTTTCCGGTTATCAAGTGCTCGCCCTTTGCGAAACTGCCAAAGGGATCACCAACATTGCCGAGATTGCTGCGGCAGCAAACGTCATCGCGCTGATGTGGGGTGCCGAAGATCTGATCGCATCGCTCGGCGGAACCTCGTCGCGCACTTTCCAAGGAAAGTACCGTGAGGTGGCAAGCTTCGCAAGATCCCAGACGCTGCTGCATTCGGTCGCGGCCGGCAAGGCAGCCATCGATTCGGTGTATCTTGATATTCCTGACACCACCGGGTTACTGGAAGAGGCCCGTGATGCGAAGGCCTCAGGTTTTAGCGCCAAGGCGTCAATTCACCCCACTCAGATGCCAGTCATCCGTGAAGCCTTCCTGCCTACCGAAAAGGAAATCGAGCGGGCCAAGCGGATTCTCGCTGCGGCAGAGAAAAACCCTGGCGTTTTCTCGTTCGAGGGCCAGATGGTGGATGAACCGTTGCTGCGGCAGGCCCGGGCTACGGTCCACGCACCCCGGTAGCGGACAGACCGGATGCCTCTGCCAAAGCGCTCAGACAGAATTTTTTCGAGGCATCCGGCCCGTGCGGTACAACCACATGATGAGCACTAGTGACAGGGCCACGACCACCGCTGACGTGAGGAACGCTTCACGCAGGGTCCACAGTGCTGCGATAGTTCCCAAAATCCACGCACCGAGCGCGGTACTGACGTCGAGTGCGAAAAAGTAGGTTGCGCTTGCCCGGCCCCGCGCTTCGGGGCGAGCGCTGAGCACCGATATTGAGTTCATTGACGGGCTCACCACTCCGGTACTGAATCCAAACAAAGCGCCTGCCAACAGCAGCAACCCGAGTTTGTCCGCAAAATAGATGCAGAGCATCGCACCGACGTTCAGCACGACTCCGCCCACCACGATGCCAGTCAGCGAGAGCACCTTGCGCATGGTTCCGATCAGAAGCCTGGAAACTGCCAGCATGAGNCCGCTCATCACGAAGAACAGGCCNATATTCTCCATCCCCTGGCTCANNGCATAGGCCGCCAAGAAAGTATTCACGCTAGTAGTCCCAAACATAAAGCACAGCATCACGGTGGCCGGACGCCACGAGTCTTTTTCCACCTAGATTTTTCAGGTGGAAACCCGATCGATTTCGTCCAGGAATCGTGGCAGCCTTCGCGCGGCGCCGCGCGTCAATAACTTGGGCTTCCTTAGCCAAAGCCATGCGCACCAGGAAGTTTAGAACGCAGCAACCCAACGCCACCGCAAAGGCCACTTCATATCCGGCGTGGATTCGCAGCGTCAGAGCTAGCCACGGCGCGAAGATTGTCACCACCGTCTGTTCAAGACTGAGAATGCCGAGTCCCTCGGCAAGCTTCTTTTCCGGAATGATGTCGGTGGCCAAGGTTGAGACCGCAGTACCGTTCAGGCTGAATCCAGCACCTTGCACCGCGCGTAAAGCAAGGAAGAGCCATACCGGCAACGAAAGCAGATAGAGACCGGTGGCAGCGGTAAATAGCGCCACGCCCAGCAGCATAATGACCCAGCGGCCGCGCGAGTCGACCAGCCAGCCAGAAACGGGTCTGGTCAGTGCAGCAGTCGCAAAATAGAGTGTGGAGGTCAGCCCCACTTGAACCGGAGAAAGCCCTAAATCGAAGGCATAAAGAGGTACAAGGGTCACCAGCATCATCGTTGCAATGCGCAGGCTAGCGTTGGATAGCATCAACGCGAAAAATACCCTTGTGTACAAGTTCTCTCCTTCTTTACTGCAGTACCCTCAGAAACCCTACCTTGACGACCGTAATTTTGATTCCCTAATTTTTATATCTCGGAATGCCTGATCAACCGCAGCTAGGAACCTCTGATTGGTTTGATACCGCTAGAAATATAGTCCGTGCCCGGTACAGATCTCCTTTCACCGCAAACTGACGCTCCGGATCAATTAGAGTTTGGACAAGAAGGGTAGTTAGCAAAAAGCCTCAGGAGTTAGTGCGCATGGAATTTGCCGAGATCGCAGGCCGGGTCCTGCTTGCTTCGCTCGTCGCTGTCATTTTTATCGTGGTGCTGGCAATGTTTGTCCGCAGACTGCTTGGCGTCGCGGTGGGTTTAGGTCGAATCATCGTCGCTGGTGTGCTTGGCCTCGGAGCTGAAGTAGCTTTCGAGTCCCGCTTCATCTGGCAGGATCCCAATGCTTCGTGGCAGCTGATTCCGGTCCAAATTGGTATCGTCTTGCTCGTTGCTTCGCTTTTCCTCATGATTGCGGAGCTGGTGATCCCCACCGGAACGATTGTGCGTCCCGATAAATGGGTTACTTCAACCAAAAATCGCTTAGCCCGTACCCGACGCTATAGCGAAGTGACTCGAATAGCCTTGTCGCATGGGCTCCTTCCCGCACGCCGGCCAAACCGTGCAGACACTGCGCAGGCTGCCGACGAGCGGACCGCCGCCGGCCGGTCCTTGCGGATGGCTCTGCAAGAATCCGGGGTGACCTTCGTAAAATTCGGGCAGGTCCTCTCGACCCGCCCAGAGCTACTTCCCACCGAATACATAGACGAGCTCTCTAAGCTGCAACAAAACGTGGCTCCCGAACCGTGGGAAAACATCCGCGAGGTCATTACCGCAGAGCTCGGGATGGAACTTGAAGAAGCCTTCGCGCATTTTGATCCGGAGCCTCTGGCCGCTGCGTCAATTGGCCAAGTGCACACCGCACGTCTGCATGGTGGCGAGGTAGTTGCGGTTAAGGTTCAGCGTCCCGGAGTCCAGCCCCTGGTCGAACGTGATTTAGACATCGCGTTGCGGATGGCGCAGACACTGGAGCACTCCACCGAATGGGGCAGGTCTTTGGGTCTTTACAAGGTTGCCCAGGGGTTTGCCGATTCATTGCGTGACGAGTTGGATTATGAACTCGAAGCAATGAATATCCTGGCCTTGCGCACCACTGCCCTGCAATACCCGCAAACCGAACGAGTTGGCATTCCAGAGCATTACCCGCGCTGGAGCAGCAAAAGGGTTCTGGTCATGGAAATGGTGGCCGGGCATACACTCAGCGAGCCAGGAATCTTGGAACGCTACTCAGATACCGTACGCAAGGCGCAAGCCAGCGCATTATTCAGGTCGCTCATGCACCAGATCATGGATGATGGGGTGTTCCACGCAGACCTGCATCCAGGAAATATCGTGCTGCGGCCAGACGGCAGTGCCACCCTCCTGGATTTTGGCTCCGTAGGGCGTCTTGATGCCGAGCTACGCGAGCTGATCTCCGAAGTGCTCTTGGCTTTTTACCGCGGCGATTCCCGCGCCATCGCAGATGCCTTACTCGGCATGGTTCCGATCCCGGAAGATTTTGACGAGTTGTCGCTACGACGCGAGTTGAGCCATTTCATGTCTCGGCATATGGGTCCTGGAGCCGAGCTGAAGGCCGAAGTTTTCACGTTGATGGTCGGCTTATTGGCTAAGCATCGGCTGGCAGTTCCTGCGGAACTCACCTTGGCTTTCCGCGCAGTCGCGGTGCTGGAGGGCACCCTGCGATTGCTGGCACCTGGCTTCGATCTACTCACTGAGGCGAAAGAGTACGGAGAAACTCGGCTGCGTTCGAGCCTGCGCCCGTCATCAATCACCGAAGCATTGAACAACGAGGTGCTCACCTTGCTGCCAATGCTGCGCCGGCTGCCGCGAAGAATCGATACACTCACCTCAGATCTGGAGTCTGGCCGGCTCAGTATCAATATGCGACTCTTGGCGCACCCGCAGGACCGAACGTTACTCGTGTCCCTGGTCCACGAAGCGATCCTCACATTCCTTGCCGGGGTGACCGGCATTATGGCCACAATCCTGCTGGTCAACGGCGGCGGCCCGATGGTGACCACATCGATGAGCTTGTTTCAGCTCTTTGGGTACACTCTGGTGGCGGTGGCCTCGGTATTTATCCTGCGCGTGGTCTTCGATTTGTTCCGGCGAAGAAAAGGCGACTAGCTCGCAGACTGTCTAAGCACTAGTTAAACTCGTGGCCGCCTGTTCAGGCGGCCACGACGGTTAACTGAAACTCTTTTTACCGAGCAACGTGATTACTTGGTGTGCAGGGCCTTGTTGCCGTAGTGCACGGCAAAGAACCAGCCGGCAGCGGTGATCAAGTGGATGACGCTTAGCGTGATCACTGCGGCAATGTTCCCGGCAACCAAGACGGGGAACACGATCGAAAGAACGGCGATAGCTACGCCGATCCACTGTGCCACCTTGCAAATTCCCGCCCTGCCACGGCCAAGGAGGAATACGATGAGACCAAAGAAAATGATGGGAATCATGGTGAAGGCCAGTACCTGCGCAAAGCCCACGTGTTCGCCGGTGATCTCATCAATCACCATGTCGGCTCCTGCGGAGCTTCCGATGAAAAAGGCAATCACGTTCAGGTAAGCGGTGCCTACTGCGGCAATCAAAACCTGGATAAAGTTAAACGGGCTTTTGGGCTGAGAATCTGGATTCATCCGCTAGGAGTCCCCTCGAAATTAGTTGGGTTATTTCAACTAAGTCTAAAACTCGAGATTACTCACCGTCCCCTCTGCGGCCAGTGAAATCGCTAACACTTCCCGCGAGGCAGGACGTTCAATCGTTAAGACAGTGGTCAGTGTCGGCTAAGCACTAAAAACAGCCCAAAGGCACCCAGAAGAAACAGGGCTATGGTGGTCATCAGTATCGCCACGATGTCCGCGCTAATACGTTCATTCTTAATTCCGAGAGCCATGCGCCGGTACCGGGCACGCTGCGAGGAAAAGATCCCAAATGCCATGACACCCGAGATGCTGATCATCAAGATAATCCCGTAGCCATAGTGCGGAAGCCAGCGCAAAAACACGGCACTCACTACAAGAAATGAGACCAGTGTCCGGGTCCAGGCAAATACCGTTCGCTCTGGCTGCAACCCCGGATCGGTGATCTCGATCGGTTCGTTCATGAGATTCGAGAACTAATAATCATCGCCACCGCGGCTAGTGAAGCGACCACTGCGCCGAAGCCCAGCAGTGGACACAATCGCCGGAATTGGCAGCGGTTTACCCGTACGCATGCTGCGTTCTACGCGAACCCAGCGCACCGCGGCGCCAGCGGCAATAAGCATTCCCACACCAATAATGAGAACCGCAAGCCAGGTACGCACCGGCGAGGGGAACGCTTCTGCAGCAAAGGCTTCCAAGGCAGTACCGCCTGCAAGAAATGCCAGTGANGTNCGAATCCAGGCGAGGAAGGTGCGCTCATTCGCCAGAGTAAATCGCGGGTCAGGNTCCTGGCCCTTAGGCAAGACCCAGCGCGATAGTCGGCTTCGTTCGTGCTCTGACATGCCCCTCCTTCGGGTGTGGCTTCCGCCCTTAGTACACCATGGGCGCCGCTGATTCTTCGACTGTGTGCAGTTTAGCGTCGCTTTGAAGCATACCGCCCCATTCATAAGAGAAACCGGTGTAGTTTGTAGATAAAAACAGTTTTACGAATGTGATGCAGCGCATAACAATAGAGGAAGGTACTGGAACAACGAAAGGTCGCAGACCATGACCTCCACAAATTTGAATCCCCACGTCGTTACGCTCGGCACAGCCGGTGGACCGCGTTGGTGGACCGGCGAAAACGCAGGCAAGCGCGCAGGCATTGCCACGGCAGTCGTTGTCGGCGACAGCGTCTATCTCGTAGATGCCGGAACCGGGGTAGGCAACCAGCTCATGAAGGCAGGGTTCAGCCCGGCCAATCTGCGTGGCATCTTCCTCACCCACCTGCATTCGGATCACACCATCGACCTCGCCTCGCTGGCGATTTTCGGGCTGTTCACCCTGCCGGCCGATAAAGAGCCGATAGTCATCCTTGGCCCCGGCGAGCGCGGCGCACTTCCACCGGTCTCACCGCGAGCTACCGTGCCACCGGCGGCCTTGTACCCGCAGAATCCAACGCCCGGTACCGCGTCAATGTTTGACCATCTAATGCAGGCCTACGCCACAGACATTAACGATCGAGTCATCAATGCGCTGCGCCCTTCACCACTGGATCACTTCAGCGCCCAGGACATTCAAATTCCTGAAAATACCGGTTATCACCCCAACGATAATCCGACCCCTGAGCAGTTCGAACCCTTTGTCATCTACACCGATGAGCTGGTCACGGTCACCGCGACGCTGGTCAAACATCCACCGATCGCGCCGGCTTTCGCGTTCCGCTTCGATACCGCAGAAGGCTCTGTCACGATTTCTGGAGACACCTCTCCGTGCCAGAACCTGGTCACGCTCGCCAAGGACACCGATTTGTTACTGCATGAGGCTATCGATTTCGACTGGGTGCAACGCGCTTACGGATCCATTGGTACCTTGGAGGCACAGGCCTCCATGGACCACCACCGGCGTGCACACACCTCCGCCGAACAAGCCATTGATCTCGCCGAGCAAGCTGGGGCACGCACCCTCGCCTTGCACCACCTGGTACCCGGCACAACCCCGCTATCGGTATGGCTGGGACATGCGGACAAGTTCTCCGGAAATTACTTGGTTCCCAACGATCTCGATACGATTTCATTCAGCCGGACTTTTAGTGAAATGGCGGCAACCCGATGAGCAACACCATCAACACCCAGCAAAATGCAGCAGGTGAGGAATTGAAGGTTCCATCCCTGAACTCCCCGCAGATGCGTCGCATTCTTGCGTCAAGCTTCATCGGCAGCGCGATCGAGTTCTATGACTTTATCCTCTACGCCACCGCCGCTTCCTTGGTCTTCAACAAGGTGTTCTTCGTCGGACTCACACCGTCCGTAGCGCTTTTCGCTTCCTTCGCCACGCTTGCGGTAGGTTACCTCGCCCGCCCGCTGGGCGGAATAGTCTTTGGCCACTTCGGCGACAAGATTGGCCGCAAGGGTGTCCTGATTACTTCGATGGCAATGATGGGCGGCGCTTCGACATTGATCGGTTTGCTGCCACCAACTGCTCAAGTGGGCATGATTGCACCAATCGCCCTCATCGCACTGCGCATTATCCAGGGTTTGGCCGTGGGCGGCGAATGGGGTGGCGCCATGTTGATGGCATTGGAACACGCGCCCAAGGAACGCCGCGGATTTGCCGCGAGCTTCGCCAATATGGGCGGCCCGGCTGGTGCGGTGCTGGCAACCCTCGCCGTATCAGCTGTCACCCTCATGCCTGAGGACCAGTTCCTCTCCTGGGGTTGGCGCATCCCGTTCCTGATCAGTATTGCGCTGGTTGGCATCGGTCTGATTATTCGTCTCAAGGTCGCCGAATCCCCACTTTTCCTGGCATTGGAAGACAAGGCCGAGGAGCGCAAGACTCCGTTCATGGAAGTCATCACCAAATATCCACGTTCGGTCATTCGCGGAACGCTGGTGGGCATGAGCTCGTACACCGTTCAGGGACTCATGACCGTCTGGGCTATTTCATATGTAGTCGAAGAAGTGGGCATGGACCGCACCGCGGTACTGAACATCAAAGCAATCGGCGCGGCACTGACCGTAGTGGGTATCTGGTTTGCAGCCCGCTATTCCGACAAGCTGGGACGCCGACCGGTGATGATGGCCGGTATCGCCGCCGGAGCAATCATGGCTCTGCCGATTATGTGGATGCTGCAAATGGGAGAACTATGGCTCTTCGCTATCGCACTGTTCATCGCTAACGGCATTATTCAAGCCACAATCTTCGGGCCATTTGGCGCCTTTACCGCGGAGCTGTTCCCCACCCGTATCCGTTATACCGGTGCGTCGCTGGTGTACCAGCTCTCTTCCACGGTGGGTGCCGGGTTTACTCCGATGATTGTCGCAGGGCTGGTCCTGCTTGGCGGAGGAACCCTCTGGATCGCTGGCGGGGTATGGGCCGCAACATTTATTGTTGCCGGACTAGCCATGCGAGGAGTCAAGGAAGGCCGCGAGGCAGACCTCGAGGCTGAAGAGATCTCGTAATACGACGCAGAATTCAGGGTTGGTTGGAGCCGTCGGGCGCTAACCAACCCTGTTTTCCTTTTCTGCGCCAATTTCCTCACAGAAATCAAGGAACGCACGCAACCTCAAACTCGGTCGGGCCGACGCCGTATAGGCGACACAAATGTCACTTTCACCGACCTGCCCTTCAATTTCCAGCGCCGCCAGCGGCAGGCCGTCATAGCTAAGATCTACCGGAGGACGTTGCACCAGAACCGTGTAGCCAAGNCCCCGCGCCACCAACCCNCGTACCGCTTCAAAACTCTGCGAGCTCCAACGCACCTTNGGATCCAGTCCGGACATTCGCAANTTGACCAGTTGATTGTCACGCACCGTGGGGATGTCCAAGGAGACGAAGTCATCCTCGGCTAATTCTGAGAGCCGGACGCTTTTGCGCTGAGCCAACCGGTGATTGCCGCCGACCAGCACGTAGGGACGCCCAGACATCACCCGGCGAAACTCAACGTGGGGCACTAAGTGCCGCGTATGAGTCAACACCGCGTCGAGATGCCCTTGGAGCATTCGTTCTTGAAGCTCTGCGCCATCGCCTTCAACCAGGGTCACCTGCAAATCAGGATTCATGTTGGTAAAACGTTCGCAGATCACCGGAATCCAGAACGCAGCCAAAGAGGAATAGCACCCTATGACCAGCGGTCCGGAGAGTTTTGTTTGGCGCTCAACAATTTGATCTTGCACTTCTTCAGCATGGCGCACCAGTTGTCTGGCGTCGTGGAGGAAATCGGTGCCTACCGCCGTCAAGACCACCCCGCGTGCCCGGCGCCGCACAAGCAGTTGGGAACCAACTACCCGCTCAAGTTCATCCATGGCTTGGGACATCGCTGCCTGCGAAATATGGCTCGCAACAGCCGCTGCAGAGATGGAACCCGTCTCTGCAACAGCGACGAAGTACTGCAGTTGACGCAGGGTGTAGTTGATCACCACCACAGTCTAGCCAGCGTCACGCCACTGCTCTCATTTCCACTTAATCTCGTGGAGTACTTCAATAAATTCATAGCCAGAGGCAGAGGCTTTCCCCTTCGGATCCAACAGATCCTGAACCCAAAAAATCTGAACTTTTAAACCAAGAATGCCCCCGATACCTTGTCAGTGTCGGGAGCATTCATGGTTTAGCTGTTTACTTCGAAGCGCCAATCGCCCACACGCGTGGCAGTTCCGTACCGTTGACCGCGAGGTCACCGATCAAGCGGGCCTTGAATACCCAAGGATTATGGTTGCCTGCGGTACGCGCATTGCGCCAATGCCGATCCAGGTTCTTCGAGGCGCTCGTCGCCGAGGCAGCGAGTGCGTCAAAGGCATGCGTGATGGCTGTGAGCACCAATGGGGTCAACGCCACCTGGGCTTGTGCGGAGGTAAGTTCAGCATAGTCATTTGCTGCTTCATCTTCTTCGGCTGAAATGACTCCAGTCTGCAGCTGAAGCGCACTGTCATAAGCACCCTGCAAAGCATTGGAAACACGTTCCACCGTGGCGGTAGCGGCAAACGCTGCCGCCGACACTTCCCCGATAACCTGCAGGAGTTGCGGATCTTCGCTGGCCACATTTGCGGCCGCGTGGCTGAAAGTACGCTTGCGGTTCTTTAGCTCCAAGGCGAACTCACGCTCCGCAGCCTTGGCGGAACCGGCAAGCACAGCAAGCAATACCTGCTGGTAGAAGGCAGTCTGATATTTAAAGCGCGTGTCAAAGTCGATCAGATTCTCTTCCTCCACGCTCGCGTCGGTAAAAGTTGATGTTCCGGTGCCGGTGGTGCGCTGGCCAAACCCGTCCCAATCCTCAGCCAAAGCGACACCGGGCTGATGAGCATGCACCGCAGCGATCACGCGCTTGCCGGTATCGGTGCGTTCGGCATAGGTGTCAAGCCAGTCGGCAAAGATTGAACCGGTGGAATAGTATTTGGTGCCATTAATCTTGAAGCCGCCGTGACCATCGGGTGTCACCTTGGTGATGACATCCCCTACCTTGACGGTTCCGATTTCGGTCCATGAGTTTCCGACTAACTCGCCGGCCGCAAATCGCGCCAGCCATTTGTCACGGCCTGGCCCGGGAGGAGAAATTAGCCGGTCCTCCACGAAGGCGAAGTGGGAACGCAATGCCTGAGCAATATTTGTATCGGCAGCAGCCAAGTCCACAAAAAGTTCAAAAAGTTCGGGCAGCGTAGCTCCCGATCCCCCATCACTTTCTGCGATGCGCACCGCACCAAAACCTGCGGCAGCAAGTTCGGCAATTTCGGCTCGTGGCAGTTCACCGGAACGATCACGTTCCGCCGCTCCAGCTGCGATCTTCTCAAAGATTGGGTTGAAACGTTCGCGTAGTTGCTTCAGACGGTTGCGGGTTGCGGTCAGGGTGCTCATAAATTCTCCAAAAATCTGCTGTGTACTGTGCTTGATCTGCCGGTGGTGGCTTAGGTGTACAGCGAAATTGGCTGCGCTTCACCGTGCAAGAAATACTGACCCACTTCGATCTTCTTGTAGTCCACCGGATCATGCAGGGAATGTGTGCGTACGTTGCGCCAGTACAGATCTAGCCCAACGTCATTACTAGCTGATGAGGTTCCGGTAACCTCGAAGATTCGATTCGCCACCTCTACTCCGGTTTCGGTGGAAACGATCTTCGCTTCGGCAATCGCTACTGCTAATTCGGCGCGTTCTTCGGCGGTGACTTCTCCAGCCTTGGCTATCAGCAGGTCATAGGCGCGGCCGAGTTTTTCAACGAGCGCTGCAACCGCTGCCGTCCGCGCCTTGAGCTCACCCAAGGTCCGCTGGAAGATCACGTCTCGTGAATAGGTCGGTGCGGAGGAAAGGAACCACGCGTTTTTGCGTCCCANTAGGAGCTGCTTGCCGCGTTCCAACGCCCCTTGNGCAATTCCCAAATAGAAGTTTGCNAAGGCNAGCTGCAATCCAGGAATGAGTAAGGTGGAGACCGGCTCTTCGGTCACTTCACCAAGGATCTCAGTGGTATCAACTCGCACGTTGCTATAACGTACCGAATTCGAAGCGCTGAGCCGCTGTCCCAAGTAATCCCAGTCATCAACGAGTTCTAATCCCTCGCGGCCGGTAGGCAAAACGAAGGCCAAAACCTTCCCATCGTTTTCGCCTCCCTGAACCAGAGCGTTGACGATAATTACTTCACCCACTCCCGAACCGGTGGAAAAACGCTTGGCACCATTAAGCCGGTATCCATCGGCGTCAACGGTGAGCAACAGGGTCGGGTCAACAGGATTGACCGAATCGCCCCACAACCACCCCTGAGCCACGGTACGTTCCCACCAAGCGCCCTGCTGTTCAGCTGGTGCGTAGAACGCGATACCGGTCTGGTTGAAGTAGTGATAGGCAAGCAGCTGTGCAATCGATCCGTCGGCAGTCGCCAGAATGCGTACCGCTTCGAAGGCAGTCTCAAAGTGTCCCCCTGCGCCGCCAAATTCTGCTGGCACCAACAGGTCAAGCAAACCTGAGGATCGCAAGAGCCGCGCCTCGGCATGTGGCTGCTCGTTTTTACGGTCCCGTTCCAGAGCATCTACTGCCAGGCCCTGTGCAACCTCTGTTGCGACCGCACGCCAACGCGTCAGCTCTTCAGGTGTGGCATTGCCGGTAAATGGGGTACGTGCAAGTGCTGCGGTGGCTACTGACATGAGCAAGCTTCCTNTTCTCGGGTGGTTGATGGCTTAGACGCTACTGCGTAATCACCGGTCCGTCAGGTGCGTTAGTCATCTGCTTACACCGGCTGTCACCAGACTTCTTATGGCGTCATATTGCTGCTTAGCTGACCGATCTGAGGTCGAAAATTCGACATAAAACGACTCATATAACTGCTCGTTAACTCCCCTTAGGCCGCATGCTTGACAGCAGGAAATCTTCTCGCTTAAAAGAGTCAAGAGACGAGCACCGGTGAGGTCCTCGTCTCTTGAAAAGTATTGGTGCGCCTTAGAGCAGGATCGCCCCAAGAATCCACACGGTGATAAAAACCTGCGGTGCCCTGAATAGCGGGTAGCAACACTTAGCGTCTTGTATGCGGTGATCACCGGAATGCGGATCAACTGCGAGACCACCCAGAAGTAGGAGTCATTCGCAGGGGAAACCACCATGGCGCCGGCACCAATCGCAAGGACAGTGAGCACCATACCCATAGGCGCACGAAAAGCAGCACAGGACGGAGTACATCCTGATGAGTTAAGAGCTCGTGACCAGAAGTTAGTTCGTATTGACCTTAGAAAACGTGCAGCTGCCCTAAGGCAATCGAGGCGTAGAGAGAATGCTGCAGGCGCAAGAATTGCGCAGAGTGCCGGATATCAATTCCGGTCAACTGACCCACCCTGTCGATGCGCTGCACGAGTGTGTTTCGATGGATATGCAGATACTCAGCCGCCTCGAGCATGCTATTCGCCGAGGCAATCACCAACAGTGTTCGAGCCTGTTCGGAGTTCACGCTGATGGCTAGATCTGCCAGGGTTTCGAGGTTGCGCTCCGGAGTACGTGCAATGGCCACTGCCACTTCCGGATTCCAGATGCGGCGCGATTCTCGACGAGGNATTAAGTGCGGGCGCCGGCTTAGTATGCGCAACATTTCGGCTTCATTGAGAAGCTGGCTCGCTTTCGCACTTTTCGCTGATTCCAGGTATTTATCGCCATGTGCGATACACGTTTCATCGATGGTCGCCTGGCTTGTACGCAGCCGCCAGTATCCCCCGGAAAGGTAGATCCAGGAGGTTCGCTGCCCGTCGATAGCTTGCTGCTGACTTAAATCCGGACGCGGTTCTTGCGGGATCCACAGTTCCAAGATCCAGGGGGCTCGCAAACCATGGGCGGCCAAGCGTCTGTCGATAAGATCCGCATCGGCGCTGCCAGCGAGTAATGCAGAAATGACGTCGCGAGCTTCGGTTTCACGCCGGCTGCTTCGTCCATGCTCGCGTTCTTGCGCAAAGAGCAATTGCACCGTCAAGGCAATCAAGTTTGCCAGTGGCCGTACTTCACGGGGTGCACCGGTAACGCCAACTACTCCACACAATTGGTCATTGATCACTAAAGGCGCATTTACTCCGGGCTGAGTTCCGGCGGCAGCATCCATCTGCTCAACGTCGACGATACGGTTGCTTCGAATCGCTTCCAGGCTTCCCTCATGGTGCGAGCCGACCCGGGATTGGTCGCTGGAGGCAATGATCGTGCCATGGGAATTCATGATGTTCACGTGACGATTGATGGTCGGGGCAATAGTATCGACGACTTTTTGCGCTAAATCTCCGCTTAGCCTGATCGGTTCTTGCTCTTCCATAGATTCATCGTAGCTGGCTCGCCGGCGGCACCCGCGCTGCGAGGTCTCGGGCAGTACCCGGCTGCTGCTGTTGGCCAGCCCGGGCACCACTGGCGGAAATTGCTAGTGTTAGTCGATTTTGACGGTGACCGACTTTAACGAGGTATAGGCTTCGATTCCTTCTCGTCCGTTTTCATGCCCCCAACCGGAATGCTTAAATCCGCCGAATGGCATGTTCGCGTCCATACCGGATCCGGTATTCACTCGCACGTTTCCGGCCTGAATTTTCTTAGCGAACATCAATGCCTTAGAAATATCCTGACTGAAGATGATTGAGTTCAGACCATAATCGTTGTCGTTTGCACGACGTAGAACGTCCGCCAGCGAGTCTTCATCACTAAAAGTACTCACCGATAGCACCGGGCCAAAGATCTCTTCCTTGGCCACTGTCATTTCAGGCCGCACATTCTTCAGAACCGTTGGCTGCACGAAGAAACCCTCTCCCTCTGCCTTCTCACCACCGGTCACCAGCTCAGCACCATCGGCAATTCCCGCAGCAATATAGCCTAAGACTCGTTCGCGCTGCATTTCGGAAACTAGTGGGCCCAGCTGCGTTGCAGATTCTAGCCCGGAGCCAATCTTCATGCTCTTCGCAAATACTGCTATGCCCTCGATAACCTTGTCTGCCACATCTTCGTGAACGTAGAGACGTGAACCAGCGGCGCAGACCTGTCCCGAATTCGCGAAAATACTCATCGCGGCTCCTGGAATGGCCTTGGCGAGGTCCGCATCGGGATAGATGACCACCGGAGACTTTCCGCCCAGCTCTAAACTCAATCGTTTGAGGTTTCCGGAAGCCGAAGCAAGCAGCCGCTTACCGACTGCGGTTGAGCCAGTGAATGACACCTTGTCCACATCAGGGTGATCGGCAAGCGCCTGTCCGGCGACCGGTCCGAGCCCCTGAACTACGTTGAGAACGCCGGCTGGGATTCCCGATTCGAAGGCAATCTGAGCCAATCTGACCGCGGTCAGCGGGGTTAGTTCTGCCGGCTTGAGGACCACCGTGCAGCCGGCGGCCAGAGCCGGGGCAATCTTCGACATCGCGATGGTGAAAGGCACATTCCACGGAACGATGAGTCCCGCGACACCCAGTGGTTGGCGCAGTGTGTAGGCATGCCAAGTTCCCGGCAAAGAGACCTCCCGCGTCTCTCCGTTGAGCTTCGTCGCCCAACCCGCGTGGTAACGCAGGATCTCAATGCCCATAGGAAGTTCGCCGAAACGAGCCACGTTATATGGCTTGCCGCAATTCAAAGATTCAAGGGTCGCTAATTCTTCAAGATTCTCTTCAAGCGCATCCGCGAAACGATGCAGTGCTCGCTGACGTTGGGCCGGGGTGAATTCAGCCCAGGGGCCCGAGGTGAATGCCTGACGAGCTGCGCTTACGGCGTTGTTCACNTCCTCTACCGTGGCCGCGTTGGTNATGGCCAGCAACTTGCTGGTGGAAGGGTCCGTCACTTCCAAATGCTCGCCGCCGCCCGANATGGATTCACCGTTGATGAACAGCGGAAGCGGAGCCGAGGNGAGCTTTTCGCGTAATAGGTCTGCCATGGGGGCGATGGTGGTTTCGATAGCTGACATCTGAGTTCTCCTAATTCCCTGCGCGAAGCCAAAAGTTCTTCGCATTCAATTTGCTTGTGAGCCTTGCCACATAATCTACTAGAAGATATATTGTGAAACAAGAAATAGATTTTGGTTCGATGTTTGTTTTCACTGTTCCGGATGCAGGGCACACCGGGATTCACTCGCAGGCCAATTATTGGCCGGCCATTTCCAAGGAGACTTTCCCATGGTCAAGAATCGATTCATCACTCGCAAGGCCTTCTCTGCGCTGGCAGTCTCGGCACTCGCAGTGGGCGCATTATCCGCCTGCGGTAGTAGCGAAGAAGCCACCGCGGATGGCCCGACCAAGCTCCGTGTTGCCGTCGCACCCATCCAATTCGAAACCGCATATGTTGCAGATTCTCAGGGATTCTTCGAAGAACAGGGGCTCGATGTTGAAATCGTCAACGGCGCCGATCCCGCAGCCCTGCTAGCTCAGGTGGTTTCCGGGGACGTAGATGTTTCCATTGGTTCATGGATCAACGTCGCGACGTCCTACTCCCAGGGTGTCCCGATTCAGGTCATCGGAGGCAACGGCATGGTCGATGACAAGTCCGATAACTCCGGCGTCTTAGTTGCCAAGGATTCTGATATCAGCTCTCTAGCTGATTTGAAAGGCAAAACCATTGGCGTCGTTGGCGTAAAATCCGGCGGTGACATCCCAGTTCTTCAGGCTCTGGAGGGCGCCGGGGTGAAACTCGACGAAGCCAAGGAAGTAGCAATCCCTTACGCAGGCATGGAAGCCGCACTGGAACAGGGCACCGTGGATGCGGTAGTTCCAGCAGACTCCTTCTACCACCAGATGCTCGATTCGGGATACAAGTCGATCTCCAACCCAGTTCGCGAATACCAGGGCAATATGCCGGTGACCGTCTGGACCGCAAAGAAGGATTGGCTGGATGCAAACGCTGAGACCGCTAACAAATTCCTTAGTGCGATGAAGGAGGCAGTTGCCTTCTACGAAGACGAGGCGAACCTGAAGACCGTTCAGGAAACGCATGCAAAGGTGAATCAGATCGACGTGGCGAAGGCGCCTAAGGAATTCGTTCCTGCAGATGTCACCTTCAACAAGGCCGAAGCGCAGTCCGGCATCGACGCAATGGTCCACTTTGGTCTCGTAGCCAACCCCGTCAGCGTTGATGATGTGCTCTGGGATCAGGCTCCAAGCCGCGAATCCGCAGACAGCAAGTAATTACCGAACTTGGGTGGCGCAAGGGTAATCCCCTTACGCCACCCACTCCCATATCTTTCTAAGGAAAACAATGAAAGAGTCAACGATCTCTCCAGGCCTACTCACGGTCCAGCGCATCGTGGCCATCGGCGTCCTGTTTGGAATCTGGCAGCTGGTCATCGCCTCGGGAACCATGCCTTCAATGCTCCCCGGGGTAACCCAAATTTTCTCCGGGATCGGGGAAACCATCATCAGCCCGCTATTTTGGGAAGCCCTGGGCAAAACGCTCCTCGCAGCCCTCACCGGCTGGGTACTCGCATCCGTCATTGGCGTGATTCTGGGACTGACCATCGGTTCGGTCCGCTTCCTCGATCGCTCCAGCAATATCCTCATTGATTTTGGACGCTCCTTTCCGGTGCTCGCTCTGATGCCAGTGGTGATCATGCTTCTAGGCAGCAACTCGATCATGGAAATCGTGGTCGTGGGACTTTCCTGCTTGTGGCCGGTACTGGTGCAAACGATTTACGGTGCGCGCCGCCAAGAAGCGGCAGTTGCAGATACTGTCGCGGTCTTCCGGATTCCAGTCATGCTGCGTTTCCGTCGAGTATTGCTGCCCTCGGCGATGCCATTCATCGCCACGGGTGTCCGGATTTCCGCGTCCATAGCGATCCTTGTCGCGGTAGGCGTTGAAGTTATTAGCCAGGCGCCAGGCATCGGACGTCAAATCACCTTGATGCAGCAGGCTCAGCGCTGGGACATGGCCTTCGCCTATTTGTTCTTCGCTGGCTTGGTGGGTTGGGGCATCGCTGCGCTGCTGCAACTGGGCGAAAACCGTCTACTGAAATGGAAGAGGCAGAACGATGACTAATTCGACGCTCAAGGCTCCGGCCCCGGCGCTTACTCAACCTCCAGCCCGTAAGCTATCAAACGGCTCGGGCAAGAAGTTAATGACGTCCACGTGGCTCATCGTTGTGGTCGTAGTGATCTGGTGGTTCGCCTCGGCTAACTCAACAAATTTCTTCATCCCTTCATTACAGGAAATCCTCGAATCCTTGGTTCGAGATCTAGGCAATGGAGTGATTCTCGGCGGCGCGTTGTACTCTCTGACAAACCTCTTCGTGGGACTTGCCATCGCGGCGGTTCTGGGCATTGGCGGAGGACTGCTGTTTGGTGAACTCCACTGGCTGCGGCGTATCTTCGATCCGATCATCCACTTCTTCCGCTCGGTTCCACAGGCTGCCTTGGTGCCAATGATTATCGGTGTTTTTGGCATGGGACAGGGCCCCAAAATGGGCACCATTGCCTTCGCCTGCATGTGGCCAATTCTGCTTAACACCATCGATGGCGTGCTCGGCGTGGAACCCACCATCCGGAAATTCTCCAAGGTCTACCGCATTCCGCGGATGTTGCACTTTCGCCGCGTCGTATTACCTGCAGCGTTACCGCAAATTATGGCTGGTGTCCGCGTCGCGCTACCTATCGGCATCACTGTCATGGTGGTCTCGGAAATGTTCGCATCCATTGAAGGTCTTGGCTTCTTCATCTTGAATTCATCGGCAACCTTCAAGGTCCCAGAAACTTGGGCCGGCGCACTGCTTGTTGGCGTTATTGGTTACCTCATTTCTATCCTTTTCGTCTTCGTGGAAAAGCGAGTGCTGCGTTGGTATCACGCCTCCGGCGCGCAGTAGCCAGCCATGATCCCCGAAGATAATTCTTTCCCACAAGGAGCTAACATGACCACCCAGACACCGACCACCGAAGCAACACAAACCGCACCCCTGCTCATGAAGGTTCGCGGCATGTCCATGAGCTATGGCGAGGGTGCCCAAGAAAACAAGATCATTGAGAATCTTGATCTAGATGTCGAATTTGGACAGTTCATCTCGATTGTCGGGCCGTCTGGAGTCGGCAAAACAACCCTGTTGCGTTGCCTCTCCGGCCTCTTGCGTCCGAAGGCCGGCACCATTGAAGTTTCCGGTACTCAGATCTCCGGCCCACACCCAGATCTAGCGGTGGTCTTCCAGGATTATTCCCGTTCGTTGATGCCATGGATGACAACCCGTGAAAATGTTGCCTTCCCGCTACAGGGAAAAGGTATGGGCAAGACCGAACGAAACAACCTTGCTGATGAAAACCTTGCAGCAGTCGGGTTGGCAGGACAGGGAGATAAGTTCCCTTGGGAAATGTCAGGTGGCATGCAACAGCGCGTAGCTATTGCCCGCGCCTTGGCCTACAACGCCAAGGTACTGCTAATGGACGAGCCATTCGCCTCCGTTGATGCGCAGACGCGTTTCGACCTAGAAGATCTGGTCCTAGACCTGCAGCACAAACTTGGGGTCACGATCTTGCTGGTCACCCACGACATTGACGAAGCCTTGTATCTTGCCGACAAGGTTGTGGTGATTGCGGAGAAGCCTGCGACTGTCGTTGATGAAATCATCACCGACTTTGGAGACACCCGCGACCAGTTGGCCACCAAGGCAGATCCACGCTTTGCCGAAGCCCGTGCCCGCATTCTTGTGCGACTGCGTAAGGATTAAAGATGCCAACAATTGCTCGTGCAGCGCTGGCCCGAGGCTTCGACGGAACATTTAGTATCGAAGAAATTCAGATCGATGATCCGCAAGGAGCCGAGGTCCTGATAGAGGTGCGCGCGGTGGGCTTGTGCCAGTCAGATGCGCATCTTTCCAGTATCGATCTGGGGATCCCTGCACCATTGTTGATGGGACACGAGATCTCTGGAATCATCACTGAGGTCGGTGTGCAGACTGCCGGATTAGAAGTTGGCGACCATGTGGTGGCCACCTTGATCCAATATTGCGACAGCTGCACGGCATGCCTCGCCGGTGAGGTCTACCGCTGCGAACAACGTAACCACACCCTGCGGGCAGCGCACGACAAACCGAGGATTACCAGCGATTCAGCGCCGGTTACCCAAATGTTCGGCACCGGAGGTTTTGCCAGTTATGCCCTGGTGCATAGCCATCAGGTAGTGAAAATCCCAAAGAACTTCCCTTTCCCCCCAAGCTGCGGTCATGGCATGTTCTACGTTGACCGGAGCGGGTGCGGTATTTAATACCGCGAAAGTGCGTGCCGGAGAAGCGGTGGCAGTCATCGGCGCAGGAGGTATTGGCCTGAACGCGATTAATGCTGCTCGGATCGCCGGCGCAGCGATCATCATCGCGGTGGATCTGGCGGATGAAAAGCTGGATCTTGCGCGTAGTTTCGGAGCCACCCACACCATCAATGGTGGCACCGAGGATGCTGTCCGTGCGGTCATTGAGCTTACTGCGGGCGGGGTGGACCATGCTTTTGAAATGATCGGACTAGCACCAGCTAGTCTGCAGGCAATCCGCATGACGCGGGTGGCCGGCGATGCTTACCTGGTTGGCCTGCATAAACCGGGTGCGGAACTCGCGTTGGACGCCATGACCGACATCATCCAACCACAACGCACGCTGCATGGAATCTATATGGGCTCATCGAACCCGGAGCGGGACATCCCCCGCTATGTAGAGCATTATCTGGCAGGGCGTCTTGAGCTTGATGGATTGGTGGCTCGGGAGCTGCACATCGACCAGATTAATGAGGGGTTCGCAACCATGAAAAATGGTGGAGCCGTGGCGCGCAGTGTGATCACCAGCTTCAGTTAACCAATCAGGCCTCACCGAGCTAGCTAGCTCGGTGAGGCCTGAAGCAAAGAACTAACAAGCAAATTACCGGGCCACCAGTTTCAGCTGCAAGGAGCATCATGTCATCTAGAAGTTACTCGCCTCGATTCCGCCGTGGAACTACGCTTGCACTCGTTTCCGCACTTGCCCTCATGGGGTTGAGCGCATGTGGTTCTGCGGAACAGTCCGCTGCCGCAGATGGGCCAATCAAATTACGTGTCTCGGTGGCAAATATTCAGTTTGAAACCGCCTATCTTGCCCAGTCTGAAGGTTTCTTTGGGGATCAAGGGCTGGACGTGGAAATCGTCACTGGAGCAGATCCTGCGTCTCAGATTGCACAAACTATCTCCGGAGAAGTCGATATCGCCACGGGCGCTTGGACGAACGTGGCAACTTCGGCTGCTCAGGGCGTCCCGATCAAGGCTGTTGCCGGCAATGGCCTTGTCGATGCGGATATTGATAATTCAGGGGTCATGGTTGCCAAAGACTCTGAAATTAGCTCACTGGAAGACCTCAGAGGTAAAACCGTCGGGGTGGTTGGGATCAAAACCGGAAGCGATATCCCGCTATTTCAGGCGCTAGAGGCCGCAGGGATCAACGAAGGTGAGTTCAGTGAGGTCAGCGTTCCTTACGCCGGCATGCAGGCAGCCTTGGAACAGCACACGGTTGACGCAGTACTCCCGTCCGGAACGTTCTACCAGCAAATGATCGATGCCGGCTTCACGTCGCTCGCAAATCCGATTCGTGAGTTCCAGGGCAATCAACCGGGCACCTTATGGGTTGCCACCGGTCAGTGGCTAGGAACCAATACAGAGACTGCCGAGAAGTTCGTGGACGCGATGCGTGACGCGGTGAGTTTCTATCAGGATCCGGAAAATCTTGAAGCTGTCCGCAAGACGAACGCCGAGGTGAACCAGATCGACATCGACAAGGCACCAACTACCTTCGTCCCGGCGAGCGTTGATTTTAATATTGCTGAATCGCAGTCAGGTTTGGACGCAATGTCGCATTTCGGACTCATTGAGAAACCGGTAACCACCGAAGAAGTGCTTTGGGACAAGGCTCCGCGCAGAGATTCTGCCAGCACTAAATAGTTCTTTTTCTAATGGCGGTGGGGGCTTCGCAAGCGAAGCCCCCACCGCCATTAAAAATGCTTAGAACATGATGACACTGCGTGCGACGGCACCGCCACGCAACTGCTCATAGCCTCGCTCAATTTGGTCCAGCGTAATGTGCGCCGAGACCAGCTCATCTAATTTAAAGCGCCCTTGTAGATACAACTCGGCGTACATCGGGATATCTAGCTGAATATTGCTTGAGCCCATGGCAACTCCACGAATTCCCTTTTGCTTGCCCATCAGGTCGCCAAAGGGGGTGACATCGATGGTGGAGCCCGGCTTATGCACCCCAATGAGGTAGGCCGTACCGCCAATTTCCAGCATCGCCACGGCTTGCTCCGTGGTGGGCTTTAATCCGATGACCTCGAAAGCGTGGGTGACGCCGCCTCCGGTCAATTTTTGCACGGCGGCTACCGCGTCGATGTCTGCGCCGTTGATGACGTCGGTTGCGCCGAAAAGCGAAGCCAGTTCGAGTTTCGCCGGCTGCAGGTCGATGGCGATGATACGTGTCGCGCCAGCAAGCTTGGCACCCTGGATCACGTTGAGGCCCACTCCGCCGGCACCAATTACTGCTACGGTGTCCCCCGGGCGAATGCGAGCAGTGTTGATCGCCGCTCCAGCGCCGGTGACTACGCCACATCCAAGTAGGGCTGCGCGGTCGAAAGGAATACTGTTCGGGACTTTCACTACGGTGTTTTCATGTACCAATACTTGCTCCGCAAACCCTCCCACACCAATGAACTGGGTCAACGCCTGGCCTTCAAAGGAAAGTCGTGGGGTGGCACCTGAAGGCCGGGAAGTCTGCGAAGGAACCCGGCATTGGTAAGGGCGTCCACTGCGGCATCCGGTGCACACCCCGCAGCTGTGCACCGGTGAGGTGACAACGCGGTCACCGAGCTCCAGTGCGGTGACCGCCGACCCGACGCCCACAACCACGCCAGCCACTTCATGCCCAAGCACTGCAGGTAGTGGAAAGCCAAGGTCGTTGCTGGCTACGTGAAGATCAGAATGACACAGTCCACTGGCTTTAACGTCGATGAGCACTTCATGTGCCGCCGGGTTGTCCACCTTAATATCCAAAACGTCGAAGGCGCCTTTGACTTCCGAGATGACTGCAGCCTGCATAGGAGTTCCTCCAAAAAGTTTTTCACGAAAAGACGTGACGAATAACACTCTTGAAAATATACTAGTAGAAATAATGTATTTTAGATACACAAATCCAATAATGAGGTTTTCATGCGCGCAGCAGTCGTCAACACCATCGGTGAAGGGTTCGACATCCAAGAAATTGAAGTAGACCAACCTCGTGGCAAGGAGGTCTTGGTCAAAGTCGAAGCGGCAGGACTATGCCATTCAGACCACATTGTGGCAAATGTCGACCGCGGACGTCCGCTGCCAATGGTGGTTGGGCATGAAATGGCTGGGATCGTAGTCGACCTGGGCCCAGCGGCCACAGACTTCGAAATCGGCGACCATGTCATCGCCACCGAGATCAGCTTCTGCGGAACGTGCGCAGAGTGCGTCAATGGCGCAAGCTACCGTTGCACCTCCCCACACTCCGCCCTGCGCGGCTCGGAAGACCCCGCTCGACTTACCCGTGAGGGGCATCGCGTCGAGGGGTTCGGTGTTGCAGGATTCGCGGAGTACACGGTCTTGCATCAGAACAAGCTTGTCAAAGTCCCCAAAGAGATCCCGTTTGCACAAGCGGCGGTACTCGGCTGCGCCACCGCAACTGGCGTAGGCGCGGTTCTCAATGCTGCGAAGGTCGCTCCAGGGGAAACCGTTGCGGTGGTTGGTCTGGGTGGCATTGGATTGAACGTCATTCAGGGTGCACGATTGGCCGGCGCAAAGACCATTATCGGAATTGACCTGCAACCAGACAAGCTGGAATTGGCCAAAAAATTTGGCGCGACCCACGTCATCCACGGCGGTGAGCAGGATGTTGTCGCAGCTATCAAGGAGATCACCGGCACTGGAGTGCACCATTCTTTTGAAGCCATCGGACTCGGAGCCACCCAGCGCCAAGCTATTGATGTAACGCGTACCGGCGGGCATGTGCATTTCATCGGGCTACCGCAGGGCAAGCCCTTGGAACTTAATGTCATGTTGGATCTTTTGATCCATCAGCGCAGCTTGCATGGAATCTACATGGGGTCCTCAAATGTCCGCAAGGATATCCCCTACTATGCAGATCTTTACTTACAGGGACGTCTGAATTTAGATGACCTCATTGACTCAAGAAATTCCTCTAGAGCAGATCAACGAAGCCTACGAGAAGCAGGAAACCGGGGCGATAGCCCGCAGCGTGATCCGCTTCTAGCTGGCTAGCCGTTCCTGCGCAGTCTCCCTGCGACGCTCAGCTTTGAGACCGTCGGTATCGACGGTCAACGTCATCCAGAGCTCGTCCAGGGAGATGTTCAGGACGTTCGCAATAGTTGCAATAGTGGCGAACGATGGAGTGGCGATTCGTCCGGATTCGATTTTGCGCAGCGTCTCCGGAGAGATTCCCGCATCAAAGGCTACGTCAACCATGGTGCGTTCGGCACGCGCAGTTCGCAACAGGGCACCGAGTCGCTCGCCGCGCTGGAGCTCCATAAGAGTAAGGGGTAATCTGACCATAAACCCAATTATAGTACCGGTATAGTATGAACGGTATTATTATTGGTTTATCGAAGGGTTGCTCATGATTGAAATTCTAAATTCCAAAGACGCCGAACGCGCCCAGGTTACCGGCGCCCTGGTGGGAAAAATTCTGCAGACACTGCGCGAGCGTGCCACAGTAGGGACCAATTTGCTGGAAATTGATGCCTGGGCCAAGGAAATGATCCTCGGCGCCGGAGCGGTCTCCTGCTACGTGGATTACGCACCTTCCTTCGGACGCGGCCCATTTGGCCATTACATCTGCACGGCGGTCAACGACGCCGTATTGCACGGATTGCCTCACGATTACGCGCTAGCCGACGGAGACCTATTAACCCTTGATCTAGCGATTACCAAGGACGGGATATCCGCAGACGCCGCGATCAGCTTTGTCGTCGGAGCATCCAAAGATGAGGAAAATGAAAAGCTGATCGACGCCACCAAACGCGCTCTAGCCGCCGGGATCGAAGCAGCTAAGCCTGGAAATAAAACTGGCGATATTTCCTACGCCATCGGGGCAGTCTTACGCGATGCGGGCTACCCAATTAATACCGAATTTGGTGGACATGGCATCGGCTCCACCATGCATCAAGACCCGCACATCTCCAACACCGGACGCCCAAACCGTGGCTACAAGTTAGTTCCCGGACTGATGCTTGCGTTAGAACCATGGGTGATGACCGATACCGCGAAGCTCGTCACAGATCCAGATGGCTGGACCTTGCGCAGCGCCACGGGATGCCGCACCGCACATACCGAACACACCGTCTTGATCACCGAAGGTGATGCCCAAATCATGACCCTTCCGCCTGTCGACTAGGGATCTACTGACTTTCCTTCTTCGCGGTTTCGGCCCGCTCGGCAACGATTGCGTTCGCAACACTGGAGTTATCCGGCGCAAAGGCGTACAGCTTGCCGGCGTCTTGGTGCACCCACCAACGCCCGCACAGCGCGGTGGTTCGCTGCTCAGCGTCCTGCGGCCACCAGTCGGCTTCGAGGGTACGGAAGGTGACAAAATTGTCCGCCGTCAGTTTCTTGGTGCGCGGGTCTGCGGCATAACCCTTTTCCAATTCTTTGTCGCTGGGTACTCCCACCAGTTTGAGTGGTTTGCAGCTTTCAGAAGATAATTCTCCTGCGTAGTTCATGGTGAAGATACGCTCGTCGCCGGTACTGCGCTGTTCCAACTTCACGTCCGTACCGCCGGCGGGAACCCATTTCGGAAGCAAGCCGGAGGCCACACCTTCCTCAGAGGTTTTTGCGCTCTTGGACGCTGACTGCTCATATTTGTCTTGCGCTAAATCGGCAACGTTACAACCAGTCAGCAGTAACGCGCTAGGAATTATCACGGCGAGCATTGAAAGGTACTTTTTCTTCATCATGACTTTAAATTTAGTCAGCAATCCTTCGGTTGGCTTCAGCTCAGAGGGCGAACTCTGCGCACGCCAGGTACACCCACAGGATGAGCGCCAACTGCTACTAACAGCTCAGGCCGACCGGCTTCCCCACTCGCTGGGAAAACGGATCGGCCTGAGTTGGCTTTAGCTAAGTCTTAGACCTGGCCTCCGTGACGCGAGACCACGTCACGCGCCAGCGACTTGCCAAACTTGGTGTGTTCGGCCAGTGCAGCTAGCGCAGCTGCCACGTCCCGAGCGGCTAGAGCTTCGGTCAACTTGACCACATAGCTGTGATCCAGCTGGCGGGCCCACTCTTCGCCGGTGAACGCCTGACGCCACACGGTGCCGATACCCAAACGGCGGTACGAGTCGATCAGCTGAGAAGATCCTGCAACTCCGACCAACGCATCATGGTAAGCAACATTGAGCGCGAGGAAAGCGTCGAGATCTGCGGCCGAATCCTGGCGCAGGGTACCTAGCTTCTCGGTAATCTCACGCAGCTGCGCAACGGTCTCATCGGTGAGCTTGGAAAGGTGCACCGCGATCACCCCAGATTCAATAGTTGCCCGTGAATCGTAGGCGGAATCGGTGAGTTCTGCGGTAATTGGCTTGGGCTGGTACTTTCCACCCTCGGTACGGAAGACCAGGTGCTCGCTTTCCAACTTCACCAGGGCAATGGCGACGTGGTCTACGTCCGTACGGGAGGCGGCAGCAATTGCATCAAGGTCCAAGTCTTCGCCCAGTGGGCTGGTGCGCAGCAATACCCAGGTGCGGGTTGCCTGGTAGGCGGCAAGTTCCTTAGTTGGTTCCAGCCGCCCCATAGTTCCACGGTAATAGGCCAGTGGTTCGCGGTCGTGCGCCTCGGACTGGGTCACCAAACCGAGGAACACGGTGTGCGTTCCACCGGTAGGAGTTTCGGCGACCTTACATACGATGGTGGCCAGCGCCCCATCGATCAGCGGCACTCCTTCTGGGGATAAGGTGTGCGCAACGGTGGCAAACTTATCTTCACCTTTACGTCCAAAGTGGAAGGCCAGTGCGCCCTGATCTTCGGCAAGGATATTGATCCCGAAGACTCCTGCTTCAACCACGCGGTCGTGAGTGCTGCTGGAACGGTTCAGGCAGGCAAGCATCATCGGTGGATCCATGGACAGCGACGAGACTGCAGAAGCCGTGGTGCCGTAGAGCTGTCCATCAACCGCCGTGGTGATCACGGTGACGCCGGAGGCAAAATGTCCCACGACGTTGCGGAAGATGTTCTGGTCTACGGGCTGTACGTTCTCAATTTTTGCTGCGGTATTCATGAGTACTGCTCCTGAGGAATCAAGGTGAAATTTTTGCTGGGATCAAGAGTTTCAAAAAGTTTTTCGAGGTTTGCTGCCGCCCCGAGATTTTTTATCTGTTCACGTAATGCATCACTGCGTTCAGTAAGTTGCGGCGTGCCGAACGCAAGATTCTGGGCGAACTTTTCATCTATTGCTTCTTCGGTCAGTGCGGTGCGCAAGATGTTGCCATCCGGATGTTCTACCCGCACATGTTTGATGCTTCCGTCTTTCAAACGCGCGGTGACTTCGGCCGTCAAACGCTGGTTATTCGGAAGCGTGCCGGCTAGCTCGATACGGCCTAGCAGGTTAGTCAGCCGCGGATCAGCTAGCGCCTTGGATGTCAGATGTTCGGGACGTACCGTGCCGTGCATCAGAGCCACCGCGGCGGTGAGGTGGATGGAGAACAATGCGGCGGTGGTCCGGGTTTCCCCTTCTTTGAACCGGGCTCCGACAAATCCGTTCAGGGTTCGTTCGGTAACATGCACGCTCAGGCATTCAACGTCCTCGGCACGCACCGAATGCTTGGTGACCAGTTCGGCGCAGGCCTGGAGCGAAGGCTGAGCCGCGCGGCAAGAAGCAAATGGTTTGATGGTGCAGTCCCCGTGGAAACTTTCACCCAAACCCTGAAGCGCGAGCTGCGGATCAGGATCCGTGGTGAATACCTCGAAATATCCATGCTTTCCGGTCAACGGATCTTGTGGACCACGCATTCCGGCGCCAGCGAGCTGAGCTGCGTTGATTCCTGCCCTGGCTGCGAAGGCCATAGGGAGCTTGAAACTATTTTCTCCGTCAAAGATCGCCGCCACGGTTCCGGCCGCCTGGTTCACCGCGATGCCTACCGCATGACGGGTAGTCTCGTGGTCCAACCCCAGCAGCCGCGAAGCAATCAGGCTGGCACCGATTACATTTACCGTTCCGGTGTTGTCCTGGCCGGAATACACGTCGAAGCCGCCAGCCACCGCGAGGCGTGCGGTGAGATCATCGCCTACGGCGAGCGCGGTGATGACCTCGGCGCCGCTGGTACCGGTGGACTGCCCTAAAGCGAGAGCCACCGGGACCGTGGTGCCGGAAATGTGCGCAGCGACGGTTTTACCGCCTGGCCCCTCGGCCTCGACCGGCTCGTAGTCGAAGGAGCGGATCAGCGCCGCATTGAGGAAGGCCGCCGAGGATGCCGGCAACCGTTGCCCGGTTCCTAGCACCTGCGCTTGGGTACCTTCTCCCCAGGCGGCGACTACCCTGCGGAGCTTTGCCGCGCCGTCCGCTTGATGTCCGGCCAATCCTGCGCCGACACTATCGAGCAGGCGTTGGGATACTCGTTGCACGGTGTGCGGGGGCAGATCCGTGAATTGAGTTCCCAGCGCATGCCCAATGAGCGTGTCGAGCAGGTCCGGCGTCCGGGTTTGCACGTCAGCTCCTTAGGCGCGCGCCGTGGCGGCGTCGAGGTCGAGACTGTCATCGGCTACTGGGGTGGGAAAGATGCCAGCTTCAGCAAACATTGCCTCATAGGCTCCGGTCTCACCCTTCATCTGAGCCTTTTTGTGGTCCAGTGCGCGGGCACGTCCAATGGAGCCTAAGTAGAAGCGCTCGTAGAGTTCGTTGCGGCTGCCCAATGCGGAGCCGGCGAAGTCCCATGCGGTGCGGAAGATCTTTGCGCGCTCCTCCGGCAGGATGCCGTTGGCACCTGGCAGGTATTTCTTCAGTAGCGGACCAAGACGGGTTTCTTCGAAGGCCGCGGCGGTTGGTGTAGCCAGCAGGTTATGCGAGCCCATGGACTTGATGATGTCGTTGACCCGAGCCATCCACAAAGGCATCATGGTGCGCAGGCTGGAGATGTCATCGTGGCAGAAGAACGCACCGCCGCCCCATTCCGAGGCGTTGACCTCAGCCGAGTGAATTACCGCACGGGCTATGCGCAGGTAGGAGTAAATTTCTCCGAGCATTGACGCGGTTTCCGGCTTGGTATCTGTGGCAGTGACCTTGGCCATCTGCACGCAGAGGTCATAGGCGAATTCGAGCTTGACCGAGGCGCGAATGGCGGTCTGCTGCTGGGTATTGCCAGTGGCGGTTCCCGCGTTCAGGGAGTTGTAGACATCGAGCTGTCCATCGATGAATACGCGGTCCCACGGGATGAGCACATCATCAAAGATGATCACCGCGTCCTGCTCATCAAAACGGGAGGAGAAGGGCTTGTCCACGATTGGCTGGTCCACACCGTAGTGATCGCGGCAGACCGAGACGACGCCCTTAGTAGCCACCGGAATCGCGAAGGACAGCGCATATTCTTCGTAGCCCTTCTGGATGGGCACCGCTGGGTAGACGTAGAGTTCGTCGGCAATCGGGCCGAGAGTAGCGAGCATCTTGGCACCGCGGACGATAAGCCCTTCATCGGTGCGCTCAACGACGCGCAGGGTCAATTCCTCGTTGATTCCCTGAAGCTCACCAACTGACTTGTCAATGGCCGCGTGAACAATGGTGTGCGTCAAGGCCAGATCCTGCTCTTGCACTAGACGCCAGTAGTTCTGCAGACGCTCGTAGTAGACAGGGTCACCGGATTTGGCGAAGATGTCCGGGCGGGAGGCATGGCCGGCAAGTACTACGTTGACGTAGTCCGGGGTGCGGCCAAGCATGCCGTTGGAGTAGCGGGCCAGGCGGTCAAATGCGCGGTGGCGGCGTGCAATGTCTTCCGCGTTATGTGGACGCAGCAGTGAGACGTTGTGCTCTTCACCGGTTTCGGCATCCTGCATCAGGCAGTCCGCTGCGTACTTGTGCTGGTAGTCAAAGTAAGCGGCCATGCCGTTAATGGACCCTTGGAACGCGGGGTGCTCGGTGATATCGATCTGTTCGTTACCTAGCCAAACTTCACGGGAATCCTTCAGACCTGCCCGGTACTGCTCACCAGTGCGTGCACTCATGTGATTACTCCTAACGGATCGCCCCTCAAGCGGGACTCAAAATATATTCTGTGTCTAAGTTTATATAAAGAGTGTGACGCAAATCAATCCCTTGCTCAAACTTTTCACCAAAAACACTCAAAATCCGCGATATTTCAGCAACTGCGAATTCTCAGAAAAAATATTCTTTAACACACAATCGGTAAAAACTGGACAAAACTGCGTGATGTGCGCCATTATGGGCTGAGTCACAAACCCCCATTAGGAAGGAGTTCAACCGTGCCTGCACCACGAGCGAACACCGGATCCGAAAATTCTCAAGTAGCCTCCAAGAATGATTCCCTTAATACAAAGGACCTGCGTCGAATCCTCGGCTCCAGCTTCTTAGGCAGCGTCATTGAGTACTACGACTTCATCCTCTATGCCACCGCCGCCTCGATTATTTTTGACAAGGTCTTCTTCGGGAACCTCACCCCCGGTCTAGCGCTATTCGCTTCCTTTGGAACACTCGCGGTGGGCTACGTCGCCCGGCCGCTGGGCGGAATCATCTTCGGTCACTTCGGTGATCGCGTGGGCCGCAAGAAGATGCTGGTGCTGTCAATGATGATGATGGGTTTTGCCACCATCGCTATCGGCTTACTGCCAACCACCGCTAGCATCGGTGTCGCTGCTCCGATCATCCTGGTCCTGCTGCGCGTAGTTCAAGGCATCTCGGTAGGCGGCGAATGGGGCGGCGCAACACTTATGGCGCTGGAGCACGCACCTGCAAATAAGCGTGGCTTTGCGGCATCCTTCGCCAACGCCGGCGCGCCAGCCGGTGGCCTGCTGGCAACCTTCCTCATTTCATTTGTATCCTTCAGCACCGGGGACAACTTCCTCACCTGGGGGTGGCGTATTCCGTTCCTCTTCTCAGCGGTCCTCATCGTCATCGGAATGGTGATTCGGCTTAAAGTCGCAGAGTCCCCGGTCTTCCAGGAGATGGACGCCAAGGCAGCCTCAGCACAAAAAGAACGCAAGACCCCGATCTCGCTGGTGCTCAAACACCACTCCAAAACCGTGGTTATTACCTTGGTCGCCTCGCTTGGCTTTTACACCTGCCAAGGGATCTTGACCTCATGGGGTGTCTCCCAAGCGGTAGGTCTGGGGGTCGACCGGTCCTTCGTCTTGAACACCAAGGGTTACGCCGCGATCATCACGATTATCGTCTGCCTGCTGGCGGCAAGGCTTTCTGACAGGTACGGTCGCAAAACGATTCTCACCGTCGGCGCGGTAGCCGGTATCGTCTGGGCTTTCCCAGCCATCGCATTAATGAGCAACGGAACCGGATGGGGCTTCATGGTCGCGGTACTGGTTGGCAATGGAGTGATTCAGGGAATTCTCGCCGGGCCGATTGGCGCCTACATCTCCGAGCTATTCCCGGCCGATGTCCGGTACACCGGCGCCTCGCTGGCTTACCAAGGATCTTCAACACTCGGTGCGGGCTTCACTCCGATGATTGCCACCGCACTAGCGATGACCTTCGGCGTCATGTCGGTTGGCGTCTTCTGGGTAGCAATTCTTGTCATCGGCTTTATCGCGATCCGCATGAGCCCCGAGGGTGCAGCCTTGGAGCACAAGCAGTCAAAACTCACGACGAACAAAGACAGCATCGACGCCTGAGAACACAGGCACTAACGGTTTGCCGCGGCACCTTATGGTCCGTGGCAAACTTTTAGATCCAATCATCAATTTTATTGATGGTATACAGCTAAAACTTCTCTATTTACGACTTATCATCCGCTTGGCACGATAGAAGCAAGTGCCCTGGGTTACATCCGCGAAATTCGCATCACGGATTCCCATTTGGAAAGGAACAGCCACAATGACTCCCAAAAATCCGAAGCACATGGTGCTCACCACCTTCATGCTTCCCGCTGGTTACCACAAAGATTCCTGGCGCATGGACGGTTCCCGTTCCGGCGAACTGGCCAACCTCGAGTTCGTCTATGACCTCACCAAGATGGCCGAGGACGCCAAGCTTGACGCGATCTTCTTCGGCGATATCGTGCACGCTAACACCGTGATGCGCGGCGATATCAAGATGAACGGATTCTATGAGCCGATGACGGTACTCGCCGCACTGGCTGCACGTACCAAGAACATTGGCCTGATAGGCACCGTCTCCACCTCATTCTCCGAGCCATACAATGTGGCCCGGCAGATGGCAGGCCTGGACCACATGTCTGGCGGACGCGCCGGCTGGAACATCGTGACCAGCTCCGATGGCTTCCAGAACTACGGCATCAAAACCGCGCCAGACCCGGCAACCCGTTACCGCCGCGCTACCGAGTTTGTCGACGTGGTCCAACAGCTTTGGGATTCTTGGGAAGATGACGCGGTCATCAATGACAAGCAGTCCGGCTGGTACGTGGACACCGAGAAGATCCACCCGATCAATCACTCTGGCGAGTTCTTCCAGGTCCAAGGGCCTATTAACATGCCACGCAGCCCGCAGGGCCGTCCGATTCTAGTACAGGCCGGTTCTTCCGGTCCGGGTATGGAACTGGGCTCTTCGGTGGCCGACGGCATCTATACCGCACAGCCGCTGAAGGAACCTTCCGTTGAGTTCTACGCGAAGTTCAAGGCCATGGCTGCGGCTAAGGGTCGTAACCCGCAAGATATCAAGGTCATTCCGGGAATCCTCCCGATCCTCGGCGATACGCAGGCAGAAGCCGATGAGCTCGCCGAGCACTTGGCCAACCACCTGCATTTGGATAATGGCCGCGTGCAGGTCGGGGCGGATCTGAAGATGGACCTGTCCGAGCTGGAATTCAACGACAAGATCCCGGCTTCCTGGTTCTCCGATGATCCGGCGCTGGGTTCCCGCTACCAGATCTACCGCCGCAAATCGGTAGATCAGGGCATGACCCTGCGCGAACTCATCGTAGATCTTGCCCGCTCCACCGGACACCAGTGGATGGCCGGAACCCCCAGCACCGTGGCAGACCGGATGATCGACTGGTTCGATTCCAAGGCGTGCGACGGCTTTAACCTCAATGCTCCGTTCAACCCGGGCGGCTTCAAGCTCATCTGCGACAAGCTAGTCCCAGAACTGCAGGAACGCGGTTACTTCCGCACCGAGTATGAGGGCACCACTTTGCGTGACAACTTCGGGCTCTCCCGCCCGGCCTCGATTCGCGAACGCGTCTAATCCCCGGCGGCCTGGTCAAAGAGTTCGGCGGCCACTTCCACCCATGCTTGGGCGCGGGAGTTCAGCCGGGAACTGCGTGGCCAGGCCACCGAAACCGGAACCGCCGCGGTTTGGTTATCGGGCAAGGTCAATGGTTTCAGCACCACCTGAAGTTCGCCGTAAGGCGCTTCGAGAGCAGGCTGCTGAAACAGCACCGCTACCCCACGGCCGGTACCGACCAGCGAACGAACTGTCGCATAGGATCGCGAACGATGCCGGATCTGCGGCGAAATCCCGGATCCTTGGTAGAGCCCAAGGATCCGCTGCGTAATTGGATCAGATTCGTAGAGCACTAGCGGATCGGTGGCAATTTGCTCCAGAGATACCGACGCTTCGGAAGCCAATGCATGATCGGCTGGAAGCAATACGTAAGCCGGGGCCATCGCCACGGTGGCCGACCGCAGGGCTGGGGAAATGTCTGCACCGTAAAGGAAGGCGACATCGATGGAACCATCAAGCAAGGCTGCTTGCATGTCTTGGTGGAATCCTTCCATGAAGTCCACCTCTACCTTCGGACACTGCAAGGCGAAGGCGTTGAGCATTGGCGGAATGATGGTTGGCCCTAAGGGCATAAAACAGCCCACCGTCAGTGGTCCGGTCAGGCTGGCGCGGGTTCCATGGCCCATCGTTTCGACCTCGTGGGCTAGTTCCAGCATTTCTCTGGCCTGGCGCAGCACGGTGCGACCGGTAGCCGTGAGCGTCAGCCCTTTGGCCCGGCGCTTGATCGCCAGCTCAGCTCCGACAATGCGTTCAAGTTCGGCAATTGACATAGAAATTGCCGAAGGCGCTAGGTGCAGGCGGCGTGCGGCTTCGGCCATGGTCCCCGCCTCGGCTGCGACGACAAAGTGCCAGAGCTGACGCAAGGTCAGTTGTGGGTGCGTGGCAAGACTCATGTCATCAATCCTATTGATGACATCAAAGATATAAAGCAATATTTTCGATTAAGAAGATCAGGCCACCTTTGATACGGCGGCCAGAAAAGGGNGAATCATGGATCGTCGTGAAGACTTCCTGCGCGAAGCCACCGCCATTGTCGGCGAAGAAAATGTCGTACCGCTCGGAGACTCCGAAGGATACCTTGACCCCTACCCGCTAAATCCAGGCCGCACCCCATGGCCAGGTGTGCGCCCAGCAAATACCGAAGAAGTTCAGGCAATCGTCGCGCTGGCTACCAAACACGAAGTCCCCCTGTGGACTTTCTCCTGTGGCAAAAATCTGGGCTACGGCGGACCTGAACCGCGAGATGGCGGCATGGTTGCATTAGATCTGAGCCGGATGAATCGGATCATCAAGGTAGATGATCGTTTGTGCTACGCCGTGGTGGAACCCGGAGTGACCTTCTTTGATCTTTTTGAATACATCAAGGAGCACAAACTCAACGTTTGGATGTCCGTTCCGGCCCTCGGCTGGGGTTCGGTACTAGGAAATATGCTGGACCGTGGATATGGCATGACCCCGTACGGTGACCATGTGAAGTCACTTTGCGGCATGGAAGTGGTCTTGCCGGACGGTGACTTAGTGCGTACCGGCATGGGTGCCATGGACGGTACGGAACTTGGACCGATCTTCCAAGGAGGATTCGGCCCCACCCTGGACGGTTTATTCACTCAATCGAATCTTGGCGTGGTCACCCAAGTTGGCCTGTGGTTACAGCCAGCCCCAAACACCTACGTCAACGGTGACATTGCGGTCCAGAACGAAGAAGATCTGCCCCAGCTAATAGACATCCTCACCACCTTGCGCCGCGAAGAGATCATTCAGAATAATGCGTTGTGCGGCAACGTGGTCCGTGCGGCCACGATGCGCGGAAATCGGGCTCAATTCTGGGAAGGCGAAGGTTCCATTCCAGACTGGCGCTTGGAAGAGATGCGCCAAGAGTTCGGCATCGGCCAGTGGAATGGAAAGTTTGCATTCTACGGTGACCGCGCGCTGTGCGAACGACGTCTAGAAATCGTTGAAGAGCGTATCTCGCAGATTCCTGGCGCTACGGTCAAGGCACGCTTCTACTCGGGAGCCGAAGGACTTGCCCTGCAACATGATGACATTGCCCCCTTGGATAAAACTCAAATGGCCGGCGTGCCAACCCTGAAGCCACTGTCCACCGTGGGATGGGCTGCTGAAAACGGTGGTCACATCGATGCCGCACCAATCATTCCAGCCCGCGGCGAAGCCGTTTATGAGTTCTATCAAGAAGCCAAGAAGCTCTACACAAAATATGGGTTTGATCTGTACATCGGTTACCACCTGTATCCCCGGCACATGGTTCACGTGACGATGATTTTCTTTGAACGTGGCAATGACGAGATGCTTACCCGTGCTCGCGCACTTTATACAGAACTACTGGATTTTGCGCGGGAACGCGGTTACGCACCATACCGCAGCCATGTGGATTACATGGACCGCATCTCTGACGGTTTTGACTTCAATGATCACGCTGCACGTCGCCTGCAAGAGAAGATCAAGGATGCGCTAGATCCTGCAGGTATTCTTGCGCCCGGCAAGCAAGGCATTTGGCCAGAGCGCTTCCGTGAGCAGCGCTCCAGTGCACCTCAAGAACAGCTGCGTTAGCACTTGGGAGTCCAGCAGGCGCAAAATATTCGCTTCCCCTGCTGGACTCCTATTTAAGTTGGAGAGCCGGCCAGTACAGCAGCAGGACATTCGTTCCATGACAGCCGAGACGCTGGGCCTCACCTCAAAAAGGTGCGCGATTTAGCCCGCTGCAGTTTCGATACGCCACATTTACCAACGAGCCTTGTGCCAGTAATTTGATGCGGCAAAACGCCAAGGGCGTGACGCGCCTTTGGCGTACTTCGCTTTAGCTAGCTAAGACCGCATGGTCTGCACAGGCCAATCCAGCCTCACCACCATTACGCACAGCATTTAAGGTAATTTCGTAGTGCTTTCGCAACAGCGCGCCAGTTAGCCGTGCGTCACGGTCCAGTGCTGCGGCCAAGATATCCGCGTGTTCCTGCTCAATATCGCGCTTGACGTCTCGTGTTGCCGGCCCAGCCCAAACGTCCGTAGAGCTGAATCAGGTCCGAGAGGGTCTGCGTCAATTCCGACAGCATAGGCACTCCACAGGCCTCAACTAATTTGTTGTGGAACTCCTGATGAGCATGGTTCCACGCAGGGGTGTGGTTGTCCGGATCTTCTGCCGAACGACGAGGCGTGCGGTTCAGGGTATGGTGCGCAGCAATTAGTTCGCTCTCCCATTCCAAGGGCGCTCGTTCAAAACCTAGCGTCACCGCGAGCTGCTCATTGGCGCAACGCATTTCAACGATGTCACCTAATTCGGCAAGGGAAAGCTCTGGGACGAAGAAGCCGCGATTGGGGCGCAACGTCACGAGCCTGTCCCCGACTAATCGAGTCAAGGCCTCACGAATCACGGTACTTGAGGTGTCGTAATGTTCGGAAAGTTGCGTCAACTGCAGGCGAGCGCCAGGTTCCCAGCGCCCATCCAATATATCGGTGCGCAAGGTGTCTCTAATGTGCTTTGACATCGTTTCCGAGTCGGTCCGCTTAGCCATGACACAAATCATACCAAACGACTTACAGAATACATTTTTAGTTGACTTATGCATAACCAACGAGTGACACTGGTTACAAAGAGAGTTTGTGGGAATCCGAAAATTCCCGCAAAACCGATGACTTCAGGAGTGAAAATGAGTGAATCGCTGATCGAAACCCGCGCTGCGCATAAGCTTGACGATCTATATGCCCGCGATAGCTACACCGCGATTAACGATGATGACGCGAAGTTGCGTCAGGTTGTAGATTCCACGGATCTCCCGCCATTGATGATCGCTTTGGCTGCAGCCACCGGTGACTACTCAATATTGCGAGATGAGCTACGCCCCCCGCAGCCTCCCGTTGATACCGTCGGTCAGCCGCACGGCGGAATGGATGAGGCGCAGCGTACTGCCGCACGCGACCTGGCCTTTGACGCGTTACGGCGCGTTCGGGACGAAAAGATCACCAGCGCAAAGACGCTCTCCGACGAGCAGGCCACACAGATTCTGGACTGGCTCACTAATGGCGCTACCCGCGAGTACCATCCGATGCTCATGCACGATATGTCTCTCGTTCCACAGCACAGCGGGGCACCCCGCTTTACCAAGGACCAAGTAGACGCGCAGCGTAACTTCACAGTCGCAGTGATCGGCTCGGGGGTTGCAGGAATGGCCGCCGCTTACCGCCTCAAGCAGGCCGGTTTGGACTACACGGTCTTTGAAAAGGGCAACGAAGTCGGCGGCACGTGGTGGAAAAACACCTACCCTGGCGTACGTCTTGATACTCCTAACTATGCATACTCCTTCTCCTTTGCACAGCGTGATGACTGGCCGCAACAGTTCTCTGAAGGTGCAGAAATCCACAGGTACACCCGAGATGTTGCGCAGCGCGGCGGGATCACCGAAAACATTCAGATGGGCACCGAANTCCTCTCCGCCGAATGGGATGAAGCCACCGGNGAGTGGGTCTTGTCGATGATCGTAGACGGCGGCCAGGTGGAGGAGCGCCGCTTTAATGCAGTTCTTTCGGCTGTCGGCCAGCTTGATCGGCCCAAGTTCCCGGAGACTCCTGGCCGTGAAAAGTTCGCCGGCATCCAGGTGCACTCGGCCGAATGGGATCCGGCTATCGATCTAACCGGCAAAAAGGTCGCGGTCATCGGTTCCGGTGCGAGCGCCTACCAAATCGTTCCAGCCATCGTGGATCAGGTATCGGAGCTGAAAGTATTCCAGCGTTCGTCACCGTGGATGCTACCAACCCCGTTCTACTACGAGGACATGCCCGAGTCCGTCACCTACCTCGTAGAGCATCTTCCACAATTCGGCCAGTGGCTTCGCCTCTGGCAGCACTGGCTCGGTGTCGAGGGCCGCCAGCACTCTACCGCCGCGGACCCGAACTGGACCAAGGAAGGTTCCGTCTCGGAAATCAACGAACGAGTTCGTCAAGAACTAACCGAGATGCTCAAGGTGCAGTACGCAGACCGCCCTGATTTGCTGCCTAAAGTCACCCCAGACTACATTGTTGGCGGAAAGCGCATGCTGCGCGACAACGGTGTCTGGTCCGCAAGCCTGAAGAAACCGCAGACTACTCTGGTTACCGAAGGCATGGCCGAGATGACCGAAGCCGGCATCATCGATGGCGACGGAACGCTGCACGAGCTTGACGTCATCATTTACGCCACCGGCTTCCAAGCCTCCGAATTCCTAGAACCACTGCGCGTCACCGGCGCTAAGGGTGTTGACCTGCACGAATACTGGGCGGGTAACGCCACCGCCTATGCCGGAGTTACCGTTCCAGGATTCCCCAACCTATTTATTGTTTCCGGACCAAATACCGGCCATGTAGTCAACGGTTCATTGTTCTCCATGATTGAGTACGGCTTGACCTACATTTTGGATGCGATACACATTCTCTTGGAAAAGGATCTGAAGGCCTTAGACCTGAAGCAGGAGGTCTTGGACAAGTTCGTCACCGATTTAGATGCGGCTAACCGGCTTAAAGCTTGGGGCCACCCAGATGTTAAAACTTGGTACAAGAACAAGTTCGGCCGCGTCTCACAGATCTGGCCGTACCCAATCGTTGAATACTGGAACGTCACCCGGTCGGTGGATACTTCCCAGTACAACGAGGTTCACTAGGCATGGCCGTCTATTCCTATGCCACCGCTACCGGCGCACGCTTTGCGCCGCTACAGGCGGTGGAGGACTTAGTTCAGTCCAGTCCAGTGGTGTTCCCGCAGAGCCCCGGGTCCCTGGACTGGCTGCTCGGCCCTGCTTTGCAGGAACTGGAACAGTCTGAGGATGCATTCCAGCTGGCTGTGTTCGCACCGGCAGGCGCTCGTGATCTTCCGGTGATGGTCTTCCTACCCGGCGGAGGCTTTGTCTCCGGCGCCGGTACCGTGCGCTGGTATAACGCGCAGAACTTCGCCGATACCCAACGGGCTGTAGTCGTTGTGGTGAATTACCGAGTCGGATTGCTCGCCCATCGAGGTCGCGTTGGCGGAGGAAATACCGTACCCGAAGAGCTACTTTTGGCGCTTCGCTGGGTGCAGCGCCACATTGGCACGCTGGGTGGAAACGCTGAGAACGTCACGCTTGCGGGCCAGTCTGCCGGTGCGTTCTGGGCCTTTACCCTGGCCCAGCTCGAAGAAGCCCGCGGTCTCTTTCAGCGCGTCTACTTCGGCTCGCTGTCCTTCCAACCGCCAATGTCAGAACAAGAAGCAGCGCAGCGCCAGGCACTCGTTACCGAGCACCTGGGCGAACGGGGATTGGAAACCGTCACGACGGCTCAATTACTGTCCACTGCCAGCGGCATCGGCAAGCACTGGGCCGGGCGCGGCCTTGGGCTCTATCCGAGCGCCGACCAAGCGGTTCCCGCCGACTTGTTCGACGCCGGCGCCGCGGCTTCGCGTTTGCACGTAGATCAGGTGATGTTGAGCCATACTGCCGACGAAGCCACCGCCTTTATCGGCCAGGCGCCGGATCAAGCCTTCCCGGAACCAGCTGTGCATGGATTCATAGGTGCGCATTTCGCCGATCCGGATATCGTCGCGGAGGTCTTCGCCGAAGATCAGTCGCTGGTGACTGCGAAGGACCGGATGATTCGCGCGATGACCTTACATCAGATTGAGTTGTACGCGACCGAGCTGGCCGATGCCGTGGCAGCAGCAGGCAAGCAGAGCCACGTAGTTCGCTTCTCAGTAGTTTCCGAGTTGCCCAAGGCACGCTCCGCGCACTGCTTTGAGCTTCCCTTTGCTTTTGCCAATGCACAGCATTGGGAAGATGCGCCGATGCTACGCGGGCTGGATCCCGAGACCTATGATGAGGCCTCAACACAGTTCAGCTCGCTACTTGGTTCATTCTTGAAGGACGGCATACCTGCCGACACGCAAGGCAACCCCTTGCCGGCGCATCAAGTTGGCACCGTCGAGGCTCGCCAGGTTACCGGCTCCGGGGTTCAAGATCATCGACTCGAACGCCGTCTGACCACTAAGCGCTTGGCGCCTATACGGTGAAGTCCGCAATCGCTATGCAGCAGTAGCGTCTCAAGGAGATGCTCCCCCGGGGGAATTGAGTTACACACATTCCACTGGCCGCATCGATTCCAAGAGCTCATCGAATTTCTTGGCCTAGTTGTCACCCCGCGAGACATAACTTCGCGCATTTGCGCGCTGATTCTGATGCCCGTTCCGGACTTGATCGGGACGGGCATCAACTCATTTAAGAAACTTTTCAACATCTCTGGATAATCTGCTTAAACAAAGATAATCTAATTATTGAGACAGATTGCATTCGCGCTAACCGAGAGGATCACCATGGCTTGGGGACTAATTAGGGAAATGGGCCACGTTTCCATCCAAACCAACGACATCGAAGGCTCAATCTTCGATGCCACGGAGCTCTTGGGCTTGCGCGTCACCGAACGCACCGATAATGAGGTCTATCTGGCGGCAAATTCCGTGCACCACGAACTGACCTATGTGCAGTCCGAGGTCAACGGCATTCACTCGCTGGGCCTGATCGCTCAGAACGGCGACGCACTGCGCGAAATCCGCCGCCGCGTTGCCACGGAGAACTTCAAGATCGTCTCCGAGACCCCGGTCTCCGCCGGCGTGCAGGATGGATTCTCCTTCATCGGCCCCGAAGGCTGGGTCTTCGAGATCTACACCGGCATGCAGCATACCGACCGCGGCCTGCTCTCCTTCGGCCCGGACCGCTACGGCCACATCAACTTCCACCCGCGCGATGTGCGCGGCATGATGGAATTTTTGCGTCGCATCTTCGACTTCCGGCTCTCCGATATCATCGGCGATGACTACGCCTACTTCATGCGCTGCAACCCAGACCACCACGGCATCGCGCTGATCAAGGGCCAGGGCACTTTCCACCACCATGCGTGGCAGGTCCAGTCCGTGAACGACCTAGCCAAGCTCGGCGACCGCCTCGGCGCCGCCGGACGCGAACTGATCTGGGGCCCGGTCCGCCACGGCGCGGGACACAATATCGCCGCGTACTACGTAGAAACTTCAGGCGCCGTCGTCGAGCTGTACACCGATCTTGAACAGATCTATGACGATGAACGCGACCCGGTCATCTGGGGCGAGGACGAAAACTGGTGGAATATGTGGTCCAACCGGCGTACCGAGGACTTCCGCACCTTCGGCATCCCCACGGTCACCGAACTTAAAACTTTCATCTAACAACTGAGCGATTCACAAAATTTTCGAAAGGCAACAATCACATGAAGTACGTATCTTTCCTTGCAGCTGACGGCACCGAGACCTGGGGCGTAGCCATCGATGGCACCGTGCATGATCTGGGCCCAACCGGCAAAAACCTCGCAGCCAACGTGCGTGAATTAATTGAAAAGGGTGCCTTCGGCACCGAACTGGATCTGTCCGGTGCGCCAACTACCGACGAAGCTGAGATCACCCACCTGCCGTCACTGACCAACCCAGGCAAGATCATCTGCATCGGTGTGAACTACCTGGCTCACCAGGAAGAATCCGGCAAGACCGGGCAGACCGCACCAACGGTCTTCACCCGTTTCGCCGATACTCAGATGGGTCACTTGGCTCCTGCGGTGAAGCCGGCTTCCACCACCAAATTTGATTACGAAGGCGAGATGGCCTTGGTCATTGGCAAGGAAGCTTGGCGCGTCTCCGAAGAAGATTCCTGGGACCACATCGCCGGATATGCCTGCTACAACGACTTCTCGGTCCGCGACTGGCAGAAAGCTGCCAGTCAGTGGATCCCCGGCAAGAACTTCCCTGCAACCGGCGGTTTCGGCCCATACCTGGTCCCGGCCAAGGATCTGGGCGACGTTAACAAGCTGACCCTGGAAACCCGCGTGAACGGTGAGGTCCGCCAGAACGCTCCGGTCTCCAACCTCGTATTCAACATCCCACAGCTGATCAACTATGTCACCGGCTTCACCAAGCTGAACCCGGGAGACGTAGTTGTCACCGGAACTCCAGGCGGCGTAGGCCTGTTCTGGGGTGAAGGTGGACTGCTCAACGACGGTGATGTCGTTGAAGTGGAGATCACCGGACTGGGCGTTCTGCGTAATACCGTCAAGGACGAAGTCTAAGTATCCACGCAGTACCATTCAAAGCAAAGTAAGGAGCGGGCTGTGGCCGAACGTGCAGAAGTCGATGTACTGATTATTGGGGCAGGTCCTACGGGACTGACCACCGCCAATCTGTTGGCGGACGCCGGCTTGACGGTAGCCCTGATCGAGGCGAACCCGGGCAGCGGTGACGAACCGCGCGCCATCAGCGCCACCGACGAGACCCTGCGCGTGATGCAGCATCTAGGCATCATGGATCGGCTCGCTCCCGAAATGCTCATGGATACCGGGGCACGCTACTTTGGCCTTGGCGGCAAGGTGATTGCCGACGTCCGCCCCGGAAACCCGCGCCTTGGCCAACCCGGAAAATCACAGTTTGATCAGCCGGTCCTCGAAGGATTGCTTTACGAGGCAGCGGCTCAGCGCGAGAAGATCAGCCTGCATTTCAACACCTCCGCCACTTCGATTACCCAGGACGAACACGGTGTCCGAGTCGCGGCCACCCGCCTCGGCGAGCGCAGCCTTGGCTACAACGGTGCCCTAGCCGGAGATTCTGGTTCACAAAGTGCACCGCCGGAAAACTCACCGGTCACCGAGCTGGATTTTAAGGCCAGCTGGGTTATCGCGTGTGACGGGGGCCGTTCCTTCACGCGGCGTGAACTAGGCATCGGCTTGCAAGGATCCACACAGGTAGAACGTTGGATCGTGGTGGACTTGCTCGACGTTCCGGGAAACCCCGAACCTTTTGCCTCCTTCCATTGCAATGGAACCCGGCCGGCTGTCGTCGTGCCCGGCGTCAACGGTCGGCGCCGCTACGAATTCATGCTCTTTGATCATGAAGATGGCGAAGCGATGATCAGCACCGAGTCAATTACCAAACTAGTCACCCCCTACCAAGACATTTCCACCGTCACGGTACGCCGGGCCACCGTCTATACCGCTCATCAGCGTATTGCCGACAGCTACCGCAGTGGACGCGTGCTGCTTGCCGGTGACGCCGCGCATTTGATGCCACCGTTTGCTGGGCAGGGTTTGAACGCCGGAATCCGTGACGCCGTTGGCGCCTCATGGCGTGTAGCCGCCGTGGTGAAGGGCGAAGCTAACGAGTCAATCATTGACGATTACGCCTCCGAACGCCGGCCTCATGCGGCGGACATGGTGAAACTGTCCAAGCGCATTGGTTGGGTCGTGATGAACACGAATCCTGTGGTGACCCGCATTCGTGATGCGGTAGTCACCGGAACCCGAGTGTTTCCAGCATTAAACCGCTGGCTGACGCAGATGCGCTTTCTCAAACAGCCGCATTACACCACTGGTACCGTTTCCCCAGCCTTGCCCGGAGTGCCGCACTTGGCCGCCGAGTTCATTGGGCGCAGCCTGCCACAACCGGATATCAGCGTGGACGGCGAAAATACCAAGTTAGACGAACTATTAGGCGCCGGATGGAATTTGATGGAAGTCTCTGCGGGGCACCGTCTGATCTTCACCGACCAGCTCGGTAATACGCGCGCTGCGCTGGATACCGGGCGAGTTTTCGACGCAGCTACCGGAACGGTGCTATTGATCCGCCCAGATTTCTATGTAGCAGGCATTGCACCAGCGCGCGAGCGCCAGGCACTGCTGCAATCCTTACTCTCCAAGGTTCCAGCCCTTAGAGACTTCGATACTGCCCTGCGGCACTAATCATGGCTAAGGCATCGACGCACTCAGTAGCCGGTATCCGCAACGCAATTTTAGAAGGTCACTGGTCCCCGGGTGACAGGCTCCAGCCTTCGGCTATTGCGCAGCACTTCGAGACCAGCACCACCGTAATTCGCGAGTCGCTGACGAAGCTCGCCGGCGAAGGCCTAGTTACGAGCAAGCCCAATCGAGGGTTTTTCGTACCTGAACTAAGTCTTCGAGAATTAGCGGACATTACCGAGCTACGCTGCGTCACAGAAGAACTCGCCGCCAAGCTAGCGGTAGCTCGCGGTGATCTTGGATGGGAATCAGGGCTCTTCGCGGCTCATCACAAGTTAGCTCGAATCCCCAGACATCTCAGCCAGTCCCCGGTAGTACTAAACCCTGAGTGGGGTTCGGCCCACCGCGACTTCCATCGGGCGTTGCTCTCCCCGTGTGATTGCGCACCGATATTGGCACTGTCAGCTAACTTAGCTAATTCAACATTGTTGTACCGGCGCTGGGCGGCAACTTCTGACGCAGCCAGTGCCCGCAACGTGGAGCATGAACATGAGCAACTGCTTGAAGCCGCGCTGAGCCATGATGCTTCCAAGCTCGCCCGCTTACTCCGAGAACATTACGAAGGTTCGGTTCAGGTCATCTTAGAGGCGGGGCTTCTCGGCACCGCGTCGGTGAGCGTCTAATCAGTGCGCCAGTTCAGCGCAGGTAGGTGCGGGCCACGTTATATGCGGTACGCCGAATAAGCTGCAATGCGTTAGCGGAGAGCTCTGCCAGATCCGCTGGGCCTTGGGCAATCGAGTAGGCGGCGAGGATTCCAGAGTCGGCGAGCGCCGCTTCGTCCAAGGCAACCGAACCGGCGATGACAATGACGTCTGCTTGCGGTANTGGCCGCTTGCAATACCCCACTTACTACCTTGCCCTGTAAGGATTGAGAGTCCAGGCGCCCTTCGCCGGTGAAGACGAGCTGGGCGGCGGAAAGGATCTCATGCGCGTTGATTGCCTGTGCCACCAGTTCCCATCCGGGCACTAGCTCAACCTCGCAATAGGATCCAATGCAAAGAGCCAGGCCTCCGGCAGCTCCCATTCCTGCACGGTCACGCATTTTTCGCCCGGTTGCAGCTTCTAGAACATCTGCCAATTTCCGAAGACCCGCGTCCAGCCTCTCTACCTCCTGTGGTGAGGCGCCTTTCTGCGGACCGAATACCGCGGCCGCACCATTAGCACCCAGCAGTGGGTTGGTGACATCGCAGGCAATTTGCCAGGTGACCTGTTGCGCCCGCGGATCCAAAGTGGAAACGTCGATGCTGGCCAATTCATTGAGCCGGCCGCCGCCTGGAGCAATTTCTTGTTCCTGCACGTCAAGGAGCTTCGCCCCTAGGGCGGATAAAAGCCCAGCTCCTCCATCGGTGGTTGCTGAACCGCCCAGACAAAGAATGATTTTTTGGACACCAAGATCTAATGCCTGCGTGACAAGCGCGCCGAGCCCAAAGGTCGTCGCGGTCAGTGGCTGCCGAGGCACGTCACTGACTTGAGGTAATCCAGCGGCTTCAGCAGCTTCGATTACGGCTGTTCTCCCGTCTGCAGACAATCCGAACCGGGAACTGACTGTTCGACCCACCGCATCGGTAGTTTGGGCATTTTGTGGCTCGGTTCCCCATGCGTCGGTCAGCGCGTCCAGGGTTCCCTCGCCACCGTCGGCAAAAGGGACCGCCGTAATTGCTACTTCACGGCTAATTGAGTTTGCAGCCGCCTGCACACCGGCGGAAATCGCGGCAGCTACTTCGCTAGCCCGGGCGCTGCCCTTGAACGAATCTGGAACTATTGCCACATTCAGCGGGTGGGACGCATTGCTCTGTGTCATGAAATCAACTTTAGATTCAGATGGAGCTTTGAACCATAGTCGTTAACACATAATTCACACATATTCCCGCCCATAACCTGTGCATCAAACACTGCAACTGAGCAGAAATGGGCACAGCGCCCCTGCCAACTCTTATCGCACAGCAGCAAACGCCTGATCAAAGATTCGCCCGAGAGATCAGTCACGAGCAACGGGAGCGAAACTACATCATTTGCCGGAGGAGCTCTCGGCCGACTTCATCGGCCCCAGCAAACGGTGCCGGATATTTGGCGCAGCTCGGGCAAATCCGCGAGAAGCAGGGGCAGCTGAGCTCTCTTAGATTTTCGTGCCAGGACATACCGGGCCTTGCGAACATGCACTGCTCCATCTCTTGAGCCACCGCGTCCATGTGTAAGATGAATACAGTATGCATCTTACACATTCCCTCTGAAGGGTCCTCGTGTCCAAACCCACCTCGGCCGGAATCCCCGGCTCAGGTCTTGCCGTAGGCGTTCTCGCCTCTGCAGGCATCGCTTCCTCGCTCACCCAAACCATGGTGACCCCGCTGATCCCCCAGCTTCCGAGCATCTTTAATACTTCGGCGGATAATGCCGCTTGGATCATTACCGCGACACTTCTGGCGGCGGCCGTAGCGGTACCCATTTCCGGACGGCTCGGCGACCTTTTTGGCAAGCAGAAAATGATCCTCATTCTTGCGATCCCACTGTTTATCGGTGGGCTGCTGTGTGCGGTCGCACCAAATGTTGAACTGATGATTGCCGGACGTGCACTGCAAGGCTTCGGTTCGGGAATGGTCCCGCTGGGCATCGCCATGCTGCGCGACTTGGTCCCTAAAGAACGCCTCTCCGCCGCCATTGCCACGGTCAGTGCCACGCTAGGTGTCGGTGGAGCGGTGGGCATGCCGCTTTCCGCGGCAGTGATCGAATTTGCCGACTGGCGCGCGGTGTTTTATGGAAGTGCCGCACTTACGTTGCTGGTCGCATTAGCCATCTGGAAACTGATCCCGGCTCTGCCCGCGGGAGCTGCTGGACAGAAATTCGATTGGCTCGGCGCCATCGGGCTGACTATTGGTTTAGTGTCATTGATTCTTGCTGTTTCCAAGGGCTCGGCGTGGGGTTGGGCTTCTGCGATGACCTTGGGACTACTGGCCGTTGCCGCTATTTCGCTAACACTGTGGGGAATTTGGGAGACACGCACCAAGGATCCACTGGTGGACCTGCGCACCGCGGTCATTCCACGAGTTCTGCTGACAAATATCGCGTCGATTTTTGTGGGCTTTGGCATGTACGCGAGCATGCTGGTCATGCCTCAGATCCTTCAGCTGCCCACACAAACGGGCTACGGCTTGGGACAGTCCATCCTTGCAGCTGGCCTCTGGATGGCCCCGGCGGGCCTGATGATGCTTGTGCTTTCTCCCATCGGCGGAAAGCTCACCGACGCGCGGGGACCGAAGTTCACCCTTACCCTCGGCGTCTCGATTCTCGCAATCGGCTATGGNGTGGGCTTGCTGGGCATGGGCAGCACCTGGGGCCTGCTGGCCACCAGCCTTGTCGTCAANAGTGGTGTCGCTCTTGCCTACGGCGCGATGCCGGCAATCATTATGGGCGCTGTTCCGCGTAGCGAGACCGCTGCGGCCAATGGATTCAACACCCTGATGCGGTCGCTAGGCACCACCACCGGCGCCGCTGTTGTTGGCCTCGTCTTGGCCCAGATGACCACCGATTTCAGCGGTGTCACGGTCCCCTCGGAGACCGGCTTCCGGATGGCGCTAATCCTGGGCGCTGGCATCTCGGTTATCGCGGCAGTACTTGCCGCACTGATTCCTTCAGCGCGAGCGAAGCCCGTACTGGAACCGGTAGGCAATCATCAAGAAGTTCCAGCTAAATAACCGCTTGCGGCTGAGTCTGCGCTATTACGAAGCTTGCGCTCAGCACTGGCATAGGAAGCATCGCTAATGTAGAAACTACCTCCTTGAAGGTGCGAGTGATGATCGTAAGGACTCCCGTTGGATATTGCCCAACGGGAGTTTTTCTTTAAGTCCGCTTTGATTCGCTATATTCTTCGATCGACAGATTAAAGCGGTGCAAAAAATTTGCGAACGAGTCGATATCCGACGTAGACCAATCTCCCATGATGTGTTCCAGCGCGTTCGTCGAGACTTTTCGGGCTTCGTTCATTTGTTGCTCGCCGTCGGCGGTCAACGTGATCTTACGAGCCAGGTGTCCTTCCGGATCGGCAATCCGCTCTAGATAGCCATCCTTGATTGCACTAGTTACTTGCCGCTGCAGGGTCGAGGCATCCAGGCGTAATGCGTGGCTCAGTTCCGCGATGGTCATCGGGCCTTGCCCGTCGATACGGCTCATCAACAGATAGACGCTTCGATCCAGTCCACCGGCCTGTCGCTGGTGGGCAATGGTGTAGCGACTGAGCATCAGCTGCTCAAATTCGATATCGGCGATACGGCGCTTCATTTCTCCCCTTATACGGCTGACGCTCCATCCATCCTACCCTCAGCATGCATGATACATATTCGTGGATCATGACCCTGACCGCAGGCCGCTGTGCCGAACCCCGGAAGTCTCGCGTAGCTCGTTTCCGAGGCATTATTGACCCGCAGCCAAAGCTCAGACATGGCTCCAGGCTCCGGTGCAGTAAGTACCTCTTGAAGGTGCGGGTAATGTTCAAAAAGGTGGTCCCGTCCTGCGTCTGGCCCACCTTTTTCATTGCGCCAAACACAACTCCCATTTTTTGAGTTCCTTCCTCAACGTGTCTGACGTGGTACGTTAATTCAGACCACACGGGTGCCCCGGCAGGGGCTGAGACCGGACTATTGCCGTCCGCGACCGTTGAACCTGTCCGGGTAATGCCGGCGAAGGAAGTGAGTTTCCAACAGTGGAACAATTTGAACAGCACCCTGCCCACACCCTTGCCTACCGCGCATCCACGGGGATCTCAGTGCCCGTCACGCGGATCAAATTGGCAGATTCTCCCAATGGCCAACCAAACGAACCGCTGACCGTGTACCGTACCAGCGGCCCGGGTAGTGAACCCAACGCAGGCCTTAAACCATTTCGGGAATCGTGGATTCTGGCGCGCGGAGATGTCGAAAATTATGCAGGGCGTGAGCGTAATCTGCACGATGATGGAAAGTCTGCGGTCCGCCGCGGCACGGCAAGCGCCGAGTGGGCCGGCAGATCCGCGCCTCCACTGCGTTCGCACCCCGGCGCCCGGGTCACCCAAATGCATTACGCACGCCGGGGACTGATCACCGAAGAGATGCGCTACGTGGCATTGCGCGAGGGCTGCGATGTCGAATTAGTGCGCAGCGAGCTAGCCGCCGGCCGCGCCATCATTCCCTCAAATATCAACCACCCGGAAGCCGAACCGATGATCATCGGTAAAGCGTTTTTAGTCAAAATCAACGCGAACATCGGTAATTCGGCGGTTACCAGTTCAATTGCCGAGGAAGTCTCCAAACTCCAGTGGGCCACCAAGTGGGGTGCGGATACGGTGATGGATCTTTCCACCGGGGATGATATTCACACCACCCGCGAATGGATCATCCGCAATTCCCCGGTGCCCATAGGCACCGTGCCGATCTATCAGGCCCTGGAAAAGGTCAATGGCGAAGCCAATGAACTCACCTGGGAGATCTTCCGGGACACCGTCATTGAGCAATGCGAACAGGGCGTGGACTATATGACCATTCACGCCGGAGTCTTGCTGCGCTATATCCCGCTGACCGCCAACCGTGTCACCGGAATGGTTTCGCGCGGCGGGTCAATTATGGCTGGCTGGTGTCTGGCGCACCATCAAGAGAATTTCCTCTACACCCACTTTGATGAATTGTGTGAGATCTTTGCTCGTTACGATGTGGCCTTCTCCCTGGGTGATGGGCTGCGCCCGGGATCTATCGCAGATGCCAATGATGCGGCACAATTTGCCGAGTTGGACACCTTGGCCGAGCTGACCAAGCGGGCTTGGAAATACGATGTTCAGGTCATGGTTGAGGGGCCCGGGCATATCCCATTTCATTTGGTGCGCGAAAATGTGGAACGNCAACAACANCTGTGTGACGGTGCACCGTTTTATACCCTGGGCCCTCTGGTCACGGATATTGCACCGGGTTATGACCACATCACCAGCGCCATCGGTGCNACCGAAATCGCTCGTTACGGCACNGCAATGCTCTGCTATGTGACTCCCAAGGAGCATCTGGGGCTGCCCAACCGTGATGATGTGAAGACCGGAGTCATTACCTACAAGATCGCTGCTCATGCTGCGGATCTAGCCAAAGGCCACCCCGGCGCAATCGACAGAGACAACGCCCTGAGCAAAGCACGCTTCGAATTCCGTTGGAGTGATCAGTTTGCGTTGTCCTTAGACCCGGTCACCGCGCAGGAGTTCCACGACGAAACGCTCCCGGCAGAACCGGCAAAGACCGCTCATTTCTGTTCGATGTGTGGCCCGAAATTCTGTTCTATGCGCATCTCCCAAGACATCCGTGACGAGTACGGGTCCGCCGAGGCTCAAGCTGCCTTGGCCGGAATGGCGCAGAAAAGCAAGCAGTTCCTCGAAAGTGGGGGCAAAGTTTACGTCGGGGACAAGATTCCCGTCGGGCCCGGCACGGACTAGCACCGGCGAACGCGAAGCCGAACCAAAGTTCCTGCACAGCAAGCACGCCTAGAGTAGTAATTACCTCATTGAAGGTGCGAGTGATGATCGTGAAACTCCCCGCCGGTTTACCGGCGGGGAGTTTTCGTTAAGCCAAAGACTTCGAGGCTGCCGCACAAGGCCCGCTAAAATTCGAAATGGCCGGCCAAGGTCCTGGGATTCAAGAGCGATCATCCGTGACCCTCATCAAATGCCGGGCTCACCCAAAGTTACTGCACAGCATTCACGCTTAGAGTAGTAAATACCTCATTGAAGGTGCGAGTGATGATCGTGAGATTCCCCGCCGGTTTACCGGCGGGGAATTTTCGTTAACAGCACACGGGCTCCATCTGAATTTTGGCGCCGAGATTCCGAGCACCTTACTTAGCTTCCGGGCACCGGGTGCGATATTTTTAGATAGTCCCCGCACGCAGCTTTCTGGGGTCCTCAAATGAATGGAGCACCCGTGTCTACCGCGGTTAACGAACTGACGCCGCTAGAACGGCAGTCCGTCTGGCGTACTTTGAAATCGCCACGGTTGCTTAAAACCGAGCTGCTGGCCGGTCTAGTAGTTTCGCTGGCGTTGATCCCCGAGGTCATTGCCTTCTCGATTATTGCCGGAGTTGATCCGCGGATCGGGATCTTTGCTTCATTCACCATGTCGATAGTGATCGCATTTACCGGTGGCCGTCCAGCAATGATCTCTGCCGCGGCCGGCGCGGTCGCGTTGGTAGTTGCTCCGCTGGTGCGTAGCCATGGGGTGGACTACCTTTTTGCTGCGGTAATTTTAGCCGGTATTTTCCAGGTGATCTTGGCGCTACTCGGTGTTGCGAAACTGATGCGCTTCATCCCCCGGCAAGTGATGATCGGGTTCGTCAACGCACTCGCCATCCTGATTTTTCTCTCNCANATGCCTGAGCTTGGAGACGTTCCGTGGGCCGTCTACCCACTGGTTCTTTTAGGCCTAGCTATNGTCTACTTCTTCCCGAAAATCACCAAGGCGGTCCCTGCCCCACTGATCGCAATCGTCGTACTGACGCTGATCACCGTGNTTGCCAAGGTCACCGTNCCTACCGTGGGCGACAAGGGAGAGCTGCCTGAATCNCTGCCCTTCTTCTTGATCCCCAACGTTCCTTTCACCTTCGAAACGTTGCAGGTCATCGCGCCCTATGCANTAGCTGTCGCATTCGTGGGCCTGNTGGAGTCCTTGCTGACTGCCAAGCTCGTTGACGACATCACCGATACNCCCTCGAATAAAACCCGGGAATCTTGGGGTCAGGGGACCGCGAATATTGTGACCGGTTTCTTCGGCGGAATCTGTGGTTGCGCGATGATCGGCCAGACCATGATCGGGGTGAAAGCCTCCGGTGGCCGAACCCGCATCTCCACCATGTTCGCTGGCGTCTTCATGCTGCTTTTGGCGGTATTGCTCGGTGACATCGTGGCGCAAATCCCGATGGCTGCACTCGTCGCAATCATGGTCTTCGTGTCGATGACGACTTTCAACTGGCACAGTATCCGGCCGAGCACGCTGAAGATGATGCCTAAGAGCGAAACCGCGGTGATGGTGGTGACAGTTGTGTTCACCGTTGCCACCAACAACCTGGCCATCGGCGTTGGACTAGGCGTGCTGACCGCAATGGTTCTCTTCGCCAACCGGGTAGCGCACTTTGTGACCGTGAAGCGCGATCAGCCGACGGCAGCGTTGGCCGGAACCGACGCCGACACTGCGATTTACCACGTAAACGGCGAGCTGTTCTTCGCCTCGTCAAATGACCTCTACACCCAATTCGATTACGCTGGTGACCCGCAAAAAATCATCATCGACATGTCTGCTTCCCACCTGTGGGATGCCTCAACGGTGGCTGCTTTGGACTCCGTTAGGACCAAGTATGCCAGCTACGGGAAAGCGGTAGAGATTCGCGGACTCAACGAGGCCAGCCAGAAAATGCAGGACCGCATGGGTGGAAAGCTGGAGGGCTAAATACGTTCTGAGCGTCGCCGTTTGTTTTCAAACATGGCTCGATCGGCACGCAGAATCATGGTGCTTAGGTTGTCTCCGGTGATAGCTTGAGCCAGCCCATAAGACCACGAATACTCACTTGAACTCTGCGTCCTGCCCAGCAGCCTTTGGGCATCGTCCATCCCGGTATTAGGAAAGAGTAGAACGAACTCGTCTCCGCCTAAACGGCACACCAGATCCGATTTTCTTGTGGCCTGCTTCCAATTTGCCACGAGGTTGACTAACACTTGATCACCGGCTTCATGCCCTTGCGAATCATTGATCTGCTTAAACCCATCGAGGTCAATCAGGGCAACGGTCATGGGAAGAGATGAACGAAGTGCGCGGGCAAGAGCTGGCTCACCGCGTAGCGATAGTCCATTGCGGTTTAAAGCTCCGGTAAGCGCATCAATTTCGGTGCCTTGTTCGAATCTTCTGCGGACAAAAGTTCCCACGTTGATACTCAGGAAAGTGAAAAATGTCAGTCCGGCAATGTTGAGCAGCGTTTGGCTGTGTTCGGTACCAACCGCCGGACCAAAGAACACCGCGTAGACCGTTGTAAAGATCATCGTGGGGTAAATCGATAGTCGAGTGAGCCAGACGGGGAACAACCATGACAGGTATAGCGCAATGAGCGGGAACTCCTGAAGCCGCAATATCACTTGTTCATGGTTTGTAGTGAAGGCAACGTTATAGACAAACGAGGAAAGTTCCGTCAGCACTCCGACATAGGCCACCCAGAGCGGAAATTTATCACCTTTAAGGAGAACTAAAATGAGGACAGTCAGCGCACCAAGAAAGTGAACCACCGACGCCCAAAGATAGATGCCAGACCCCCCTGGTTGCACGATATTGATGAGGTACAGAATCATCAGAAACAGCGCCACGAGCCCGGTGATGCTCACACCGATATCTGTGATCCCACCCAGGCGTTGCGCGATACCCGCCGGATCCCACCAGTGTTTATCTGTTGATCTTCTTTGATCAGTACCTAGATCCACAAGATGCCCCCATGCTGTGTGTTTGATCCGCGCGTAGCTTTAGCTCATCGCGCACTGTAATGTTTACTTCCGGTTTCCCTTATCGGATGCTGTCTCTCGTCTAGTCTAAATTTCCCTCTGCAAGGGAGCTATATCGTGCATTTTGTTTTCCAACCTCTTATTGATGTCGATCAGTGGACAGTCTTTGGATTTGAGGCACTGACTCGGTTTGATGATGAGGTTTCTCCTGATGTGCACTTCCGCAACGCTTACACGGAGAACCGGCTTACCGAACTAGAACTACAGGTAATCGACGGAATCATTCAGGCTAGCGTGCATCTTCCCTCAGGCATGCTCCTCACGCTTAACGCGTCAGGTCCAACCATCGAAGCGCTGGGAGCGGCAACCGTGGAAATGGACGCTCGGCTAACCTGGGGTTTGGAACTAAACGAACTCAGTGAACCGTGTCTGTGCAACCAAGCCAGGAATATCGCGACAAGCCTCAATTGCTTGCTGCTGATCGATGATGCAGGAATCGGATATGCAAACCGCTCTCGGATCCTGGAGTTGGAACCAGATGTGGTGAAGCTAGACCGCAGCATGATCAGTTCCTATGCTGAATCAGCTGAGGTCCGTAAATTGGTAGACTCGCTGCTTTCAGCTGCCAGGGAGACCGGAGCCAAGACTCTCGCCGAAGGGTTAGAGACCGCGGAAGACCTCGAACTTATCCGGCACCTAGCCATCGATTACGCCCAAGGTTTCTACTTTGCAGCTGGGAACCGAACCGAACAGCTTCCGATGATCTTGGATGATTTACACCGACGCCTCGGGATCAATGTTCCGAGTTTCTGAACGTCGATCGCGTCCTTGCCCGGAAGAAATCCGAATGACGGGGATGATCTTGATAATTCCCAGTACCAAATAAATCACCGTATTAATGGCTACGAATGAAGCTAATACGCTAAACCATGAGCTCGCCAGCACGCTCTCTGGCAGCAGTATGCCGCGTGGCACCATCAGACCGGAAAACATCATCNCTTAGCCCCTTCTTCGATTGGTTCGTTATGTTCCACGTGCTTCCATGAGGCGCTGCGCCCAAAGGCNATATCTCCGACGCCTTTGAGAAAGGCCAGATTCAGGAAAACATCGTAGANCAATTCGGGGATGACAAGCACCGCCAAGATCCGNGCCTTCCAACCTCCATGCCATGTGGTGACAACGCGTTCAATCGCAAAAATTAGTCCCAGTAGCATCCAGAACGGGAACCAGACCCAGGTATCCATAGATACCAGCATCAAGACCATCAGCAAGAAATAGCTGAACAGGGCAATCACCCCATAGCCGATTCCGATCTGCTGAGCCCAATACCGCATCGTCTGAGGAGTGACTCCGTAAGCTCCGAGATTCTCCAAGGCACCACGCTGCCAGCGTAGGCGTTGGGCCCACAGCATCTTCCACGATGGCATCAGTTCGGTGATTACCGTACATTTTTCCGGCGACGTTGTCAGACCGCCCAGTGTTTTGATGGCAATGGTCAGCTCGTTGTCCTCGGTGAGTGCGGCGGTGTCGTAGACATCTCCGGGTGTACCAGGAAGTGTATGTCCGCGAGATGCCGCCACTTCGCGCAGTGCTGCTGAGCGAAATACCGATGCGGTGCCGGTGAGTACGAAGACTCGTCCGTCACGGCGGGAAATTTCGCGCTGGTAACGGGTGTATTCGTTGCGCTGGAACTGGCCGATAAGCCCATGCCCCTGTTCACCATGAAATAGTCCGCCCACAGACATCAACGCGCGATCCGCGGTAAAACGGTCTTTTGCGGTACTCAGATAATCGTTTCCGATTTGGCTATCTGCATCCATGACCATAACGCAGTCGTTGTCTCCCAACTGCGGCAGAAGGTTTTCCAACGCCTGATTCAAGGCGCCACCTTTTTTGTGGACATTGGCTACGGATTCGAACACCTCGACTCCATGCTCCAAGGCAACAGCTACCGTATTGTCGGTGCAGTTATCGGCAACCACTACTACCCGATGAGGTTTAAAAGTCTGTTCTTGCAACGCTTGCAGGGTATATGGAAGGGAAGCTTGCTCGTTGTGCGCTGGAATCAATACCGTGACTGTCACCGGTCCGGCATAGACCCCGCGGGTTCGGGCCATCACGGTTCGCGGGGCTAGCGGACGCGAAGTCTTTTCGACCGGTGTCCGGCGGAACCGACGGGTTACCAACCGTTCACTTAGCACCACGAAGGCGACCATGAAGAGGGCAATAGCCACGGCAAAATATAGGATCTCAGTATTTGGAAGTTCAGCGCTGTAGAACGTAGACCAGAGCCCTGCCAGTTGGACCTCCACCGGCTTCCAAAGGACCGGCGTTTCTGTTGCACTCAAAGCCCACCACATCAGCAGTGCTGCAATACTGACTATGGCAATGACAGCAAGACCCACGAGTCTTTGGAAGTACTTGGGCATGGTTCCTCTCCGGAGCTTTATTGAGAGAAATTCTCGTATTCAATAATAAGAATCTCAAACAATGACATTATCTACTGCCACGAATCGACAACCATACTAGCGCCCTGGGAGACGAAGCATGCTGCATAATCGCGTAAACATTCAATAGTCTAAGCGCTTAACTACACCGGCGTACTCGTATTCTTCGAATAGTGACCTAACCGTAATTATCCTTGGCTCATAAGAGCATCTGAACTTGTTTTGTTACAGAAATTTCTAGAATATCTACCGCGGCGTTCTCACTGGTCGTATCATGTCCTTTACGCAGAAGCATGTTAATCCCGATCATCGTGAACCTCAAAATGGCAGAGCACGTGCAAGGCAACGAAGCGCAGGATCGGCCCAGCACCGAGCCTAAAAACGGCCAACGTTCTTTCCTGCATATTCTGGTCAATACGGCGATAGCCAATCTAACGACTAGTTACCTCTGGTTCGCATTGACCTTCTGGGTGTATCTGGAGACTGAGAATGTCATGGCCACCGGCATTATCGGCGGTTCCTACATGCTGCTCATCGCCGCTTTCTCGATGATCTTCGGGACTCTCGTAGACAACCACAAGAAGAAGTCGATTTTTCTCTTTTCGGCGATATTCACCGCGGCTCTCTTCTCCCTTGCCGGGCTGATCTATCTCTGGTTGCCCACCCAATCGATACTTGATATCGGTGGTTGGCAGTTCTGGCTGTTCTGCTCAGTAATTCTCATTGGTGCCGTAGTAGAGCAAATGCGTGGGATCGCCCTGTCGACCACGGTGACACTGCTGATTCCACCAGAACGACATGCAAATGCCAACGGCCTGGTCGGAACCGTGCAAGGCATCGCGTTCATTGCCACCAGCGTATTCAGCGGTTTATCCGTTGGATTGCTCGGCATGGGGTGGACACTAATGCTGGCAATCTTGTTAGTCCTTGCCTCGCTGATCCACTTGCTAACTGTCTCCTTGCCCGAAGAAGCACCGGAAACCGAGCCAGAGCATTCACGAACAGCGGATCTGAAGATGGGATTCACTACCGTGCTTGCGATCCCGGGACTATTCGCACTGATCATCTTTTCGATGTTTAACAACTTCATCGGCGGCGTGTACATGGCTCTGATGGACCCCTACGGCCTGACCATCATGTCCGTGGAAGCGTGGGGAATTGTCTTCGGCTTAGCATCCACCGGTTTTGTCATCGGCGGTCTGCTGATTGCCAAATTTGGGTTAGGCAAAAATCCGATCCGCACACTGCTTCTGGCCGTGGTCGCCATGGGGATACTGGGTGCGATCTTCACCATCCGCGAGTGGGCTTGGCTCTACGTGGTGGGGATCTGGNTGTATATGGTGCTGATTCCCGCGGTCGAGGCCTCGGAACAGACGGTCATCCAGAAAGTNGTACCTTTTAGGAGGCAAGGNCGCGTCTTTGGTTTCGCGCAGATGCTGGAAGCCGCGGCCGCACCTCTCACCGCGTTCCTCATCGCTCCACTGGCCCAATACCTGATCATCCCGTTCATGAAGACCGGCAACGGCGATACGAGCTTTGGCTGGTTGGTTGGCCGAGGGTGACGCTCGCGGGATCGCCTTGATCTTCTTGGCGGCAGGACTGATCATGGTGCTAGCGGCACTGCTGGCCCTGACCAGCAAACAGTACCGCAGGCTTTCAGAAATATTCAGTGATCCAAAACCTGCACCCAAAATTAAGCCTGCTTAGGCTACCTGGAGAGAGAGCGTGAATTGAGCACCGCAAAAACGCAGCCCACCGACGCAAACGTCGCAGATTTCATCAACGCGTCCACTCCACTCAAACGCCGCGAGGATGCGCAGGTCTTGGCGCAGATCTTCGCCCAAGTTACCGGCGAGCAGCCCGTGCTGTGGGGTCCATCCATTGTGGGTTACGGGCAATACACCTTCGTTTCACCGTCGAATCCCAGGAACACCGGGATCTGGCCAAAGACCGGATTTTCCCCACGCAAGGCCCAGCAATCCATTTATGGGCTCAAAGATCTACCCGAAGGTGCACAGCTGCTCCCCCAGCTTGGTAAATACACCGAGGGAGCAGGTTGCGTTTATGTGAAAAAACTTGAGGACATCGACCTGACGGTTTTGCGGCGGCTCATCGCCATCGCTTACGCACGGGAAGATGAAACCAGCATGTAGCGCCTATTCGGTTTCTTCGATCAGGCTTTCGGCTTCGCTGACGCCGGCAGAGATCACCGGAAGCAGCCGCTCGTCCACTTCGTATTCCTCGCCGTTGGCTTTGAGCAGTCCGAAACCTTCCAAGGAGACAAGTGCCTGCCGAGCTTCCGGAAGGACCGCGTCGAAGTTCTTCGGCCCGCAGTTACGGCGCAGTGCCTCGAGATCTGCCGGGCGGCCGGTGACCGCGGTGACCAACAGGTTACGGAGCACCAAGAAGTACGCTTCGTCGCGCTCGGTGAAGGCTTGGTTTGGTACCAGATGGCTCTGCACGCAGCCAACACCCATCTCAAAGAGCAGTTGTGCGCTCTCGGATTCTTCGCCTTCAATCAGGTGAGCGAAGGCCAGGTCATCACGCACGATCCGCCCTTCGGATGGGTCAACCACCGAGAGAATCGCGGCGTTCCAGACGTGGGCAAAAACGTCCGGGGCCGGCGCATCCACCGGAACGGTTGCGGCATCTACGCCTACCGACGCCATGACTCGTACACGATCTTCGTTGGCCGCCTCGCTAAACGCGGTGATGTCCACGCCGTCACCCAATGCCTCGGAGAAGGCCTTGACCTTGGTGTAAAGATCGGTGCTCCGAAGCAACTCGCACAGTTGCGCGTCGTCTTCGGCGAAACCCTTCAGCGCGTCGTCCAGCAGTTCGCGCAGCTCGGTAAGATTTTCCTCGCCGCCTTCCCAGATGCCACGCTCGTGCTGGTAAGCGAAGAACTCAAGCCACGCGCTGAAGATCGGCTCGGCTTCCAGGCCTTCGGGCAGATTGACCAAGAACTCAGCGAACACTTCGCCGAAGAGCTCTGGCTCAATGTGGTGCAGGTTTGAACTGCGCGCGTGTTCGGCATATTCGGCACCGATGGAGCGCACAACACCCAGCTGAATTTCGGCAAGCTGCGCAGCTTCTTCCTGACCAACGGACGGCACCTTTTCGGTAACCCACTTCGCGTAGTCTTCACGCAATGAATCGACAAGAATTTCGGCCTGGATCCGAAATACACTGCGCCCGCGCTGTGCTGCCTTGGCAGGGTTGCCTGCACCGGAATTCTTCTTGCCCTGTTTCTTCTTGCTAGCCATGAAANGTCCTCGAGNTCTGTGCGGANTTGCTTACCTCAAGCCTACGGTGCACCGGCAATACACGTCTGCTTCGAAGGGCAAGGAAACATGTGATTTGCTCGACCAGTGGCAATTTTTGCGTCAGAAGCAAAATGAGGTGAACATGTGGTGCTTGCGTCCTACAGTTGAAGAAACAGGTCGTTAAAAATTTAGAACGGGGAACTCATGCATTCACATCATCACCAGACCGAGGCCGACCACGTAGCCTTCTGGGAAAACCACTACGGCCAGTCCGAGCGAGTCTGGTCTGGAAACGTTAATAAGGTACTGGCCGACACCGTCGCCGACCTTCCCGTTGGCAGAAGCCTGGACTTCGGCTGCGGCGAAGGTGCCGATGTCTTGTGGCTAGCCAGCAAGGGCTGGAAAGCAAGCGGCGTGGACATTTCCGCCACCGCGGTCAAACGCGCACAGGCAGATGCAGCCAAGCATGACTTGAGTGAGAGCCAGGCCCGTTTCATCACCGCAGACCTGACCACGTGGACTACCGATGAACAATTTGATCTGGTGACCTTGAGCTTCTTCCAGGCTCCCTTCGAATTTCCGCGCGCCGAGACTCTGCAGAGCGCCGCATCCTTAGTAGCTCCCGGTGGACACCTGCTGGCAGTATCGCACGCGGCCGCCCCATCATGGACCACTAATGAGCAGATGGCGCAGCATTCCTTCCCAAGCCCGGAATCCGAGCTAGCTGCACTTGATTTGGATCCGCAGCAGTGGAATATCCTCCGGGCAGAAATCGCCGAACGCCCCATCGCCGACCCAGAGGGTAACCCGGCGACGCTACAGGACACCGTGGTGTTTGTGCAGCGACGAGCCTAAGGCTGCCTTTTCGGAGAAGGGCTGACAGTACCTATTGATTTTCGATAGATAATGATCGATGATCAACTTATGAATACAGCGCTGACAACCCTTCTCCGGGCCTTTCTCGTCCTGATATTCCTAGGCTGCTTCCCTTGGCAAATATGGGTGATACCCACGTTGGCTCAAGAAAATGCAAGTCAGTTCCCTGAAGTCGCTTTCCTCGCGGCTCCCTATGCCGCGGTAGTGATCATGGGAATCGCGTGCATGCAGGTGGCACTGGTGGCCATTTGGAAACTACTGTCTTTGGTAGAGAACCACACTATCTTTAATCAACGCGCCTTCGTTTGGGTCAACACCATCATTGGGGCCATCGCACTTGCCACCGTTCTAGTGCTGGGGCTAGGTAGTCACTTACTGGGAATTATTAACGTTGGAGGCCCCGGCATCGTTTTGGCCGTTATGGCTGCCACGGCCTGCGGAATCGCACTTCTCTTGCTAATGCTCGTCATGAAAGGCTTACTGCGCGGAGCAACTAGCCTCGAAGCTGAATTAGCAGAGGTGGTTTGATGCCCATCATTATCGACATCGACGTGCAACTAGCGAAGCGGAAAATGTCGGTGGGAGAATTCTCCCGGGCCGTCGGAATCTCAGCAGCAAATATTGCTGTGTTGAAGAACGGCCGTGCCAAGGCGGTTCGTTTCACCACCCTGGATTCCATTTGCCGGGTCCTTGGCTGCCAACCCGGAGATATCCTGCGCTGGGTGCCAGAAGAATCTGAAGAGAAGCCCTCCTAGGACAGCCCCACCGCGTTCCCGTTGCCATCAACATCCATGTGCATGGCAGCGGGAACCTTGGGAAGACCTGGCATGGTTGTCAGCGTTCCGGTGATGGCCACGATAAAGCCAGCACCAGTCTTGGGAATCAACTCACGCACCTGCAGCGTAAAGCCTCCGGGGTCGCCTAGCAGAGTTGGGTCATCGGAGAAGGAGTACTGGGTTTTAGCTATGCATACCGGTAGCTGGTCCCATCCGTTGGCGTGGATCTGTTCAAGTACTCGTTTAGCTTTGGCCGAGTATTCCACCCCGGCGGCTCCATACATCTCGCGCACCACGGTAGAGATCTTCTCCTCGATGGGCAGCTGCAACTCATATAGTTCGGCGTAATTGCTTGGCGTCGCGATGGTGCGCAAGACCGCGGAGGCTAAGTCGACGGCACCTTGACCGCCTTGACCCCACACGTCTGCGACTGCGCATTCAACCCCGTGAGCCTGCGCCCACTGGGTGACCACCGCTAGTTCGTCCTCGGTGTCCAAGGTGAACCGGTTGATGCCGATAACCGGCTGGACGCCGAATTTTTTGATATTCGAGACATGCCGTGCGAGATTGGGCAGTCCGTCACGGACCGCCTCAACGTTTTCCTTGCCCAGCTCATCCTTGGTCACCGCGCCATGCATCTTCAGCGCACGGATTGTCGCGACGATGACCACCGCGTCAGGGGCACATCCGGCATAGCGGGCTTTAATGTCCATGAATTTCTCGGCCCCCAGGTCGGTACCGAAACCGGCCTCGGTCACCACAACATCGGCGAGTGTCCGGGCGGTATTGGTGGCGATGGCCGAGTTGCAACCGTGGGCAATGTTAGCGAATGGCCCGCCGTGGATGAACGCGGGCGTGCCACCGATGGTCTGCACCAGATTGGGCTTGATTGCATCCTTGAGCAGCAACGCCATGGCGCCGGCGGCACCCAAATCATCAACGGTGACCGGGGCCTTGGCATAGCTGTAACCAATAGTCATCCGGCCCAATCGGGCACGCAGATCCGCCAGCCCGGTGGCCAGGCAGAAGACCGCCATCACCTCGGAAGCCGCAGTGATCTCAAAACCGGTTTCCCTGGTCACTCCGTCTGTCACCGACCCAAGCCCGATCACCACGTGGCGCAATGCGCGGTCGTTCATGTCCATCACCCGCTTGAAGGTGATCCGCTGCGGATCAATGCCCAGCGAGTTTCCCTGCTGCAGGTGGTTGTCCACCAGTGCCATCAANAGATTGTTGGCACTGGTGATGGCATGGAAATCCCCGGTGAANTGCAAGTTGATTTCATCCATGGGCAGCACCTGCGAGTAGCCGCCACCGGTGGCCCCGCCCTTCATCCCGAAGCTTGGGCCCACAGATGGTTCACGCAAGGCGATCATGGTTTTGCTTCCGGCGGCGGTAAGAGCATCGCCTAAGCCCACCACCATGGTTGATTTACCTTCACCAGCTGGCGTCGGTGACATACCGCTGACCAGGATCACCTTTCCCGGACGGTCTCCGCGAGCCGCCAAAAGTGACGGGTCCACTTTGGCTTTGTACCTGCCATAGGATTCAACGGCTATATCCGGGATCCCCGCACGCTGTGCAATCTCGGATATTGGCTTGAGCACCGCCCGCGAGGCAATCCCGAGATCGCTCATATCGGTTTCCNGCGTCGCTTCCATCGTGTGTCCCCTTTGCCTGGCTTTCCGCATNTCGGCCAATGAGGAAGTCCAAGGTTTATGGTTTTCCTCGATTCATCTANAAGCTACCACTGTGCTGCTGATGGGGGTCGAACNCCGCGGGCACTTCGGCAATATCAAAACGTTGCTGATCAGTTAGCTGAGAGCTTTCTTAGAACGCTCGCAAACCTCGCAGTGCAGTGCTAGATTGGCCGGGTAAGGATCGCTCGACCCCTTAGTCCTTGGTCATTATTGGCAGGCAAGAGGTTGGCGGCGGAAGTTCGAGCATAGGGAGATGTATGAAAGAAAGCGTCCCAACGAATTCCACCGATACTTCGGATCAGACGCTGGAGGACCACATTTCGGATCCCGCGCTTTCCGATGAAGCGGGACATGACTGGACCGATGAAGGTGGGGCAACCCCCGCTGGTCCTGCAACAGATGTCAGTCCCGAAGAATCCCAGCGATAACCGACCCATAAGCGCATTCGTTCCCCATTGGGGGCATCAGAATTTGATGTCATCAATGGGGAACTTTATTTTTGCTCTGCTGGTTTTTAGAAGTTAGAACTCAAGTTCCAGGGCCTCGTTGATCTCCTCGATGCTAAAGGCCGCAGGATCAATCTCGTCCACACCCATCTCTTCAAACCATTCCGAGACTTCGCCATGTTCTTCATGAGCTGGCTCCCTCATAGCCTTGAGCATTTCTGCCCAACCCCAGGGCCCGCCGCTATCTTCAATGGGCGCCATACGCCGGCCTCCCGTGCAACGTGGAAGCTGGCCTTCGGCAGAGTCGAGGATCTTCTCTACATCAATACGCACTTCCCAGCCGTCGCCAAAGTCGTAGGCGTAATCCAGACGGTCTTTCTCTGCCTTGAGTAGCTCGGACACAAGGAAGCCGTCCTCGACTTCGTCGTATTCCATCTCCTCAATTTCGGGCCCATAGCTGGTGCCCTTATATCCGCCGGAGCGGAACTCGTGCAGATGTCCGTCGTACCAGTCGAAACTCGCCTGAATAATATCGTGCAGGTCACCTAAGTGCAGATCCATCGGCACTAGAACTCTGCGCCAGATCGGCGGCTTGGTTTCTTTTAATCCGAGCTTGAGCTGCAGCACCTTGCCGGTATAGGGCTCTTCGCGTTTCAAGCGTCGCGGTTCGTTCGGGAGCAATGCCAAAAGCTCCTCCCACTTCGAGTCCAGATTCTGTTCAGTCAAGTTTTCGTCCTCTGTCTCTTCATCAATGTCGGTCAAGAATGCTGCGACGAAGCCGGGAAGTGAATAATATTCTCCCTCTTCGACGAGCCCTAGTGCGCACAATACTGCCATGCGTTGATGCGCGGCGTCCCACACGGTGGCGGAAAATTGTTCGTCGCGAGGTTCGGCGACTTCATGCCCTCCACCTTCGATACCTTCAAGTATCCACAGGTTCGCCAGACCCCACGTCTCGACCACCATTGGATCGGTGTCTTCAGGCATTTCAAGGTAGGCGTCGAGGAAGCTCTGCAGGAACATGTAAATCGTCTCGAAGGTCAGCTCACCAGCTGATTTCTGGAACTCAGAGAACCTGGCGCCTGCAGATAACTGATTTGGTGCTTCGAGCGCGACGACTTCGGCTCTCAACAACCCCATGAAGGTGATGGTCAGGACCTGCTCAGCCTGCTCTGTGTTCAGTGTCTTGAGCACCTCGTCATTGAGCGCTTTCGCCGCATGGGGGATGAAATCTTCGTCAAGAATTCTTCCTTGAACGGATCCTAATTCGTTGGCGCACCNCTGTGCGAAGTTTCGGGCCAAATCCACNAGTGGAGGCTTCGTCATATCGGTCAGCAGAAGAGCTTCAACCTCACCGTTTACTGCTGATGCTTCGAGGTCTTCTGTCGCAAAAAGATTAGACGCCTCAAGTTTGCTCCGCAACCACTGCAAATCCTGGGTGCTCTTTTCCCAGAGCCCCATCTCTTCGAGGTAATCAAGATAGTCCGCCCAAGCCATGTGGATCAGTCCGCGCATCTGATCGGCTTGCCCGGCTGGTTCAAAGCCAGATTGGAACTCGATTAAATCCTCTATGGCGGCGAAGAGAGGACGCACGTCGAATGCGGTCACCGAATCCAACGTGGCACTATCGGCATACCCATACAAAGTCTCTCGAACCGCGGCCAGCACCACTAATGAAGTCTCCGTGTCCACATCAAATTGGCTATACCAGCGCACGAACGAAGGCGTCATCGCATCAATCCCACGATCGATCTTGACCTGCCCCACCGAGACCATGCCATGTTGGCTACGACCCGGGTGCCCCTGCTTTGGTTGCTTCTTATTGCTCTTGGCCACAACGATTCCTTCATCCACGGTCGGCTTGACTTTAAGGCTAACGGTTCTTAGCGGTGTTGACCTTCGCCGTCGTACTGGGATTCAAGAAGGTTGTTGCCCATTCCTCCATGAAATCGCCTCCGATGTTTTCGGACAGCTGCTCTTGCATGGTGTATATGGTGAACAAATCGTAGCTTTCGGTCAATGCGGGTGCGCATAGTGGCACTGGAAAACATGTAAAGGTTTTTACACGTTTATCCACAGGCTCACCGCGTCCAGCTCGGCAACTATCTGGCGTAGTCGAACATTTCGTTGATTTGCTGCTTATCAAAAAGTGCGGCATCAAACTGCTCACCTTCACGGAGCAGTAGCCACTCGCGGTACTCCGCAAGGTCAGGATGGTTTGGATCTTTTAACGCTTCAATGACCATGGCCCAACCCAGCGGGCCGCCGGAGTCTTCGCGCGGGGCCATACGGCGCCCGCCGATGCAGCGTGGCAGATCACCGCCGTCGTCAAAGAGAACCTGTTCTAGTTCAATGCGCACTTCCCAGTAATCGCCAAAGTCATAAACGTAATCGAGGATGGCTCGTCGAGACCATGGAAGGTGCCCAAGGCACACAGTGGATTCTTCAAGGTCCGACAAATTCTCGGAATCCGTAGCGCCGTAGCTGACACCATCAAGTTCAAACTGGTGCGGGTGTGCGTCGTACCATCCGAAGCTGTATTGGATCACTTGGTGCAGCTGGTCTAATCGCATCGATGACGGAACCAATACCCTGCGCCAGATGGGCGGGCTGGTGTCCCTTACTTTTAGTTTCAACTGCATTACCGAAGGTTTTGAGCGCATCAGCTCTTACTCCTGAACATTAGATCGCTAATCTTCAATACTGGATTCTTGCGCGCCGCTCCCCGAATAGAACTTCCCGGGTTCGCGGCGATACTCGTTTGATATAGAAGGACTTTCCCGTGCTATTTCAAACCCCACATTGGTAGGGTGACACCATGATCAACACCGCCCGATTGCACTCAGACCTGTCCCGCCTGAACCGTGAAACCTCAATGATGATGGCCACGATTGACACGTTGTCTGCCGAGGAACTTGCAGCCGACTCCCTCTGTGAGGGTTGGAGCCGCGCCCACGTCATCGCCCACCTTGCCTCCAATGGCCGCACCCTGGTCAAGCTCATCGATTGGGCGATCAGTGGCGAACCGCAGCAGCTTTACGCGTCCACCGAAGCACGCAACGCGGAAATTGCCGAACTTGCAGCGTTGCCCGGCGACGAACTGCTTTCCCGCTTCCGCGACGCAGCCAGCTACTTCGCCGAACAGTCCGAACGCCTCACCGGTGAACTAGCCGTTGACGAGGTTGATCTGCACGGCAAGATCATCCCTGCAACGTCCATCGTGGCACTGCGCATCGCCGAGGTAGTCATCCACCACCATGACCTGCAAACCGCATGGACCATCGAAGAAGCCGATCCTGATTCACAGGAGAACGCCGTCGAGGCAGCAGTGCGCACCATGCGTGTGAAGAACGCCCCAGGCATGACGCTGCTCAGCGAAGAAGGCGACGAATGGGTTATCGGTGACGGTGCGCTGCAAGTTCGTTCAGACCGTGAAGGTTTCATCGAGTGGCTGGCCCGCGGCCAGGCCCGGCATATTGAAGCCGATGGCCCAATCCCGGTTCTGCCTGCCTGGTAGCACCGGCACAGACCTACTGTAGGCTGCGGAACTTTTCAGTTCCGCAGCCTACATTTTTTAGCAGCTTACAAAGCGACCTGGCGGTTCTGATCCTTGTACAACAGGTAGCGGAAGTTACTCGGTCCCCCGGCATAACAAGCCTGTGGGCAGAAGGCGCGCAGTGACATGTAGTCCCCCGCCTCCACCTCGACCCAGTCACCGTTCAACCGGTAGACGCCCTTGCCTTCGAGCACATACAGGCCATGTTCCATGACATGAGTTTCTGCGAAGGGAATCGAAGCTCCGGGCTCAAAGGTCACGATATTCACGCCAAAATCGAAGGCAATGTCATTCGGATCAAGCATCCGGGTGGTCCGCCATTTACCCTCAGTGCCAGGCATTTCACCTGGTTCCACGTCGCGTTCGTTGCCCACTACCGGACCCGGAGCGGAAATACAAGCCACCGGCTCATAACGCTTGCGGATCCAGTGGAAGCTTGCCACTTCGCCGCCGTCGTTGCGGGCAGACCAGGTAGCTCCGGCAGGAAGATAGGCGTAACCGCCATCAACCAACACATGCTCCTGTCCCTCGATAACTAGGGTCAGTTCCCCGCCGAGAACAAAGATAAATCCCGAAACTTCGGCCTGCGGCTCCGGCTTGGAAGCGGCTCCGCCGGGAGCAACTTCAAGGATTGACTGGGAGAAAGTGGTCGCGCCTCCGGCTATCGGACGGTTGAGAACCCAGGCACGGGTGTTGCTCCATTCGGGGAACACACTGGTGACAATGTCACGCAAAACGCCCTTGGGGATGACGGTGTAGGCCTCGGTCACGATGGCGCGATCGGTCAAGAGTTCGGTTTGTGGCGGGTGCCCACCGAAGTTCGTGTAATACGGGGCTTTGTGTGTGGCTGCTGCAGTCATGATTTTCCTCCTAGGCATGGGTTCGATTTAAGGCGATGGCTTCAAGCTCGGCGGCCGAGATCTGGGCAAGTTCTTGGACTTCCTCCACGGACACCGCGCCGCAGCTGAGTCCGCGGTGGATATAACGGGCCAAGGCCCTGGCGGTGGCGGGTTCGTCCATAATCGTCGAGTCGATCTGGTGTACGTAGTTACGCAATCGTGTGGCCGCGGCGCTCAACCCTTCGCGGAAGAATGCGAAGGTCGCTAGATAACGGGTAGGCAGGTGGTTGGCGTGCATATCCCAGCCCTGATAGATCCCGCGTTCCAGGTGACGACGCACCAACCGAGCGTGCAAGGCCCAAGCGGCGGCGATATTCTCCGGGTCTCCTGCCGGGATGATATTGGTGGATCCATCTGAGAGTTCCACCCCGGTGCCGGCCACAGCAACCTGCATGACGTCCTTGGCGAAGTCCGCGACCGGGTGTTCCATGGACTGATAGGCGGCGGCTACCGACAGCGACGCCGAGTAATCATAAGTACCGTAGTGCAGGGAGGAGACTCTGCCCTTACCCGCGTGGATCAATTGGGCTACCGGGTGGGTTCCATCCGCAGCAATAATTGCCTGCGGCGTTTCCACCTGCACCTCAAAGCGGATCCGCCCGGCATCCAGACCGTGGTTTGCTTCAAGTTTCTCTGCAAGGAATACCATCGCCTGGACTTGCGTGACCGTACTGACCTTGGGCAAGGTCAAGCGTAATCCTGCAGGTAACCCACCGTTGGCCACTAGCCGGGATATAAACAAGTCAAGGGTGCGGATACCACGGGCCCGGGTGGGGGCTTCGAAGCATTTAAAACGAATACCGATGCAGGCAGGAGCTTGCCCGGCGGCCACGGCGGCGGATACCGAGTCGGCGGCGGCAAGTGCGTGCGCGTCCTCCTCGGCATCCGGCCTGTTGCCGTAACCATCCTCAAAGTCGAGGCGTAAATCTTCGATGGGTTCACCCTCAAGCTTGGCTGCCACCAGGGCACCGAGCTTCTCTGGCTGCGCATAACCTAACCGAGTGGCTAGTTCACGCAACCCCGCAGCTCCCCCGGCGGCCGTGAGCGCGTTAGTTCCCCACTGCGCGGTTAATTCACCGGTGAAACGGTCCCCGGGCACATACACGGTGTGCACCGGCTGACGTGCTCCGCTATCGCCTGGATAGTTCTCACGCAAGAGTTTGTCGGTATCGGCCAGTTGCGCTTCTACGGCAGCGAGGGTTGACTCATCGAAGAGATTACTCATGGTTTGGTCACGAATTCCTTATCCAATAGTTCGTAGGCTGGAGTGGTCAAGAAGTCGGCGAAGTCCTCATCCTTACCACTGGTCAGCCGCGCAATCAGCTCAGCTGCCGGCTGGTAGTAGGCGGTGAACTGTTCCTCGTTATTAACTTCCGAACGCAGACGTTCAACTTCTTCCGCCAAAATGCCGGAGACCAGCTGCGCGGTGATGGTGTTACCGGTATCAGCGGCAACAACCTTGTTACGGATCTGCTGCCAGATCTGTGAGCGGGAAATTTCTGCGGTAGCGGCGTCTTCCATCAGGTTGTGGATGGCGACCGCACCATTGCCCGAAAGCCACACGGCCACGTAGTTCACCGCGACGTAGAGGTTGGCGCGCACGCCTGCCTCGGTAACATCTCCGGGTGCACTGGCGATGTCCAGAAGCTGAGCGGCAGTGACCTCAACTTCTGGGCGCTGGCGATCGATCTGGTTTGGCTTGGTCCCGAGCACCGAATCGAAGATTTCCTTGCAGATGTCCACCAGATCCGGGTGGGCCACCCAGGAACCATCAAATCCGTCATTGGCCTCGCGGGTCTTATCCTCACGGACCTTCGCAAAGGCTGCGGCGGTGACTTCTGGTTCACGGCGGTTGGGGATGAAGGCTGCCATGCCACCCATGGCGAAGGCACCACGCTTGTGGCAGGTCTTCACCAGCAGTTCGGTGTAGGCGCGCATCATTGGCGCTGTCATCGAGACCGCGGAGCGGTCAGGCATGATGAACGCTTCGCCGGCTTCACGGAAGGTCTTGATAATCGAGAATACGGTAGTCCCAGCGTCCGGCGTTTAGTCCCGAAACGTGGTCGCGTAGTTCGTAGAGGAATTCTTCCATCTGGAATGCTGCCGGGATGGTTTCAATGAGCATCGTGGCACGCACGGTGCCGTAATCAATGCCGAGCTGTTCCTGCGCGAAGGTGAAGACCTCATTCCACAGGCGTACCTCCAGGTAGTGCTCCATCTTTGGCAGGTAGTAGAACGGGCCTTGGCCGGACTCGGCGAGCACCTTCGCGTTGTGGAAGAAGTGCAGACCGAAGTCCACCAGCGCGCCGATGGCAGGTTTGCCATTGATCAGCACATTATTTTCTGGCAGGTGCCACCCACGTGGGCGTACCACTACTACCGCGAGTGGGGCGTCGTTGCGCAGTGCGTAGGACTTGCCGCTCTTCTCATCGGTGAAGGCCAGGGTGCCACGGGCGGCGGCTGACAGGTTAGCGATTGCATCAATGACATTTGACCAGTTAGGGGTGGAAGCATCTTCCAAGTCAGCCAACCAGACCTTCGCGCCTGAGTTCAGCGCGTTGATGGCCATCTTGGCCGGGGAGGCCGGACCGGTGATTTCCACACGGCGGTCGCGCAACGCTTCCGGCGCTTCGGCGACCTTCCAGTCTCCGGTGCGTACGTGCTCGGTTTCCGGATCAAAGTCGATGGCGCGGGCGTCGGAGAATTCTTGGCGGCGTACGCTGCGTGCGTCCAACAGGTTATTACGGGTGTCCGCGAACTTTTCATGCAGCTTCTCGATGAAGGCTAGCGCCTCGATGCTGAGAATTTCTTCCGCTCCGTTTACCTCTGGGATGCGTGAGATTGAGATGGTCATGGTGCTCCTTAACCTATTGGTGTCGTGTTCCGGCGACATTTTCTACTGGTGGATTCTTTCGTCTTTTAGAGACTGCTGAACCCGAAATTTTGCTCTTGCGGTGCAACCCGCGAGGTAATGCGTATGGAGTTGGGTTTGGCGGATTCAGCGACGAACGTCCGGATGGTGGAAGTCAATAGCTTCATTGCCAAATTCGAGGCTGAAGTCTGCACTCGAATCATCAACGACTGCTCTACGCTCAAGACCACCATTCCGCCCCTCCTCCAAAAAGTTTCCGTATAGTGGATACTATTATCTATAAAATGAAATTGCAAGAGCTTTTTGTCCGCCACTTCACATAAATTCGGACAGTTTTTTCGGATCGTGGAATGTTTTGCGGTTTTAGCGGTAATCTAAAGGGAAAGATTCCGCATTGCAGAAGTTCGCGGTTCGCAACATCAAGTTACTAGGAGCAAGACATGACACAGACCCCAACAAAGGCAACCAGTGGTGTCCAGTCGGTCGAACGCGCCTTTGAGCTACTAGAGGTTATTGCCCGCGCCGGAGGAGAAGCGGCATTGAGCGAGCTAGCGCTCGAGTCTCCGCTGCCGCTACCCACGATTCACCGCTTATTGCGGACTCTCGTCGGGGTCGGCTACGTTCGCCAGCTTCCCAACCGCCGCTACTCACTAGGCCCACGCTTGATCCGTCTGGGCGAAGTCGCTAATCGGCAGCTCGGAGCACTGGCTTCGCCAGTATTAAAGGAACTTGTAGGAAAACTGGGCGAATCTGCAAATATCGCAGTACTCGATGGCGACATGGTCACCTATATTGCCCAGGCGCAGTCCCCTCACTCGATGCGCATGATCACTGAAGTTGGCCGCCGCGCAATGTTGCACAACTCGGGTGTCGGTAAAGCGGTACTCTCCGTACTTGATGATGAACGCGTACAGCGCCTGGTCTCGCAATCGGGCATGCCGCCAAAAACCCCGAAGACCATCACCACGCTCGGCAAGCTTTTCACCGATGTGGAGGCGACCCGCGAACGCGGCTACGCAATGGATGATGAAGAACAGGAATTAGGGGTTCGCTGCATTTCTGTTCCGGTCCCCGGAGCACCAACACCGATGGCGATCTCTGTCTCCGGGCCAGTAACCCGCGTCAATCAGGAATTCATCGTGCAGGCAGTTCCGGAATTGCACCAGGCAGCTGCGGAGCTCGGGCGTCAGCTCATCGCTGTCTCTGATTAATTGATCTGGCGGCACTCGGCTATGCAGGGATGATAGATCTCGACTGATCAGAGAATCTCGCAGCTGCTGGGATCCGTTGTCCTCCTTTATAGGGCGATCGCGCAGTCTTCACCTGCCGACATATTGCGCATTACTTCTTGCCGGGCACCACCCCTCCGCCGGTAGTCTCGGCACAGAGAACTGACGGCAACCAGAGGAACACCATGGCGCAGGATCAACGAACGCTTTCCAGCATCAATCTCGGTCAAGGACTGCAGGTATCCGAACAAGGACTCGGGTGCATGTCGGTCAGCGGCGTCTACGGTTCAGCTGACGACGTCGAGTCTGTGAGCATGGTCAATCATGCATTGGATATCGGCGTCACTTTCCTGGACACCGCAAATATCTACGGGGCAGGGCACAGCGAAGCACTGCTTTCTCAGGTGCTCAAAACACGCCGCGACGAGGTCACCCTTGCAACCAAGGCAGGTATCGTTCGGCCCAAGAACCCCGGAGATCCACGCGCAAACGGCGATCCTGCATTTATCAAAAATTGCCTGGACGAGAGCCTGCAGCGCCTGGGAGTCGACGAAGTTGATCTGTACTACTACCACCGGGTGGACAGCCGCGTTCCTATCGAAGAAACCGTAGGCGCCTACGCCGAGCTAGTACAGGCTGGGAAGATCAAGCACATTGGCCTGTCCGAGGTCACGACCCACGAACTCCAACGTGCGCATCAGGTTCACCCAATCACCGCGATACAGATGGAATACTCGCTATTTAGCCGTGACATCGAAAAGTGGCTACTGCCCGCAGCAAGCGAACTAGGGGTCGGCGTAGTTCCCTACGCCTCTCTCGGACGCGGATTCTTTAACGGTGCCGCCGAATCGCTGGAGCAGCTACCCAAAGAGGATATTCGACATAATTTCCCCCGCTTCGCCGCGGAAAACATCGACTCTAACCTCACGCTTCGCGACGAAATCTTCTCCATTGCACACGATGAAAAGATCACCCCCGGGCAGCTATCGCTGGCCTGGGTCTATGAGCAAGGCCGCAAGTTCAATGTAGCCATGGCACCGATTCCGGGAACACGTTTCATCTCGCACCTGGAGGAGAATGTCTCCGCGATTTCTCTGAAACTCAGCGCGCAAGCTCTGACGGATTTAGACGCATTAGCAAGCCGAGTTGCCGGCGAACGTCAGAAAGACATTTACTCGGTGTCTAAAGGACGCGAAGAACAGCAGATGAGTACACGATAAACGCTAGTTTCAGCTCAATCTCCACTACCGCGGAGTATCAAGCATGGCCGCATAGTCGAAAGCTTCATCAAGCGCATCTCTCAAGGAAATGTCGTCGCTTTCCAGCCAGCGCATCAAGGCATGTTCATGCAATGTCAGTGCGATCACCGTTGCCGTTTGGGCTAACCGTAGATTTCCACAGTGTTCGTTCAGTGCCTCAGCCAAAGACTTTTCCGTCTCACGGCGTTGCATTGACCATGCTGCGCGCAAGGAAGGCGAAGAGAGCACCAGCTGCGTGCGGCTACGAACCGTCGATGGATCCGACTCGGCGGCGATGACCGAAGCTTCAAAACAACGCCGAAGCATTTCTAGAGTGCTTTCTCCGCTTCGTGGTTCCAGCTGCTCCATCACGGACGTTAAATCTGTGCCCACAGCATGCAAGGCAGTGACAACTGCTTCTTCTTTAGATGAGAAATATCGGAAAAACGTTGCCCGTGAAATACCGGCTTCTTTGGCTGCCTGTTCTGCGGTGACAGTCTCAATTCCCTGCTCTGCAAACAGTGGATACATCTGCAGCGCGAGCTCGGAGCGCATTTTGGCTCGGACCCTGGTACGCATGCTTACGCTCATGACAATAACTCTACTCTGAGATGATCAACCACCAATGAGACTGCGTCTCACACTTTTTGTGTCGTTTTATCCCGAAATCTGGGGATTCGCCGGTGCAACAGCTCCGGTCAGCAGCAAATTCCACAATGACGTGGTTGAGCCGGGATTGCCAGTGCTCAGGGTCCTTCCGTAGAGTCAGAAGCAGCACGTACGCGTTGCCAGAACACCTCAGGGAAGGGAAACTGCCTAAGATGAAAATCGCCATGGCACAGGTGCTTAGCACCGCCAATCCGATGCACAATCTCGCCATCATCCGTGACTACGCCAAACAGGCAGCAGCGCAAGATGCGAAATTGGTGATCTTCCCCGAGGCCATGCAGATNTGCTTTGGCCATTCCCTGACGAACATCGCCGAGCCGCTAGGCGGTCCCTGGGCCACGCTCGTCAAGCAGCTCGCCCGGGATATCGGCATCAACATTGTCGTGGGAATGTTCACCCCGGGCACCGCAGGACACGTACGCAATACGCTCTTGGTTACCGGACCCGACGCCGACACCCACTACGACAAAATTCATCTCTACGACGCATTCGGCTTCTCCGAATCGGACACGGTGACCCCCGGCGAGCGCCCAGTGCAGTTTGTAATCGATGAGGTCACCTTCGGCTTGGCGACCTGTTACGACATCCGCTTCCCGCAGTTGTTCACGCATCATGCCAGGCAGGGAGCGCAGGTCAGCCTCGTCTCGGCTTCCTGGGGCGCCGGAGCACGCAAAGTTGAGCAATGGACCGCATTGGCCCAAGCACGCGCCTTGGACTCGACCACCTTTGTGCTCGCGGTGGATCAAGCGGACCCGTTGAGCATGGGACAAGAACCAAAGAGCAGCGCTCCGCTTGGGGTCGGCCACTCCATCGCAGTGGGGCCGCTGGGCGAGGTTCTTGCCCAGGCCGGCGCGGCTCCAGAACTCCTGGTAGTGGAGCTGGATTTGACCGAAGTGGTGACCGCACGCAAGCAGCTACCGGTTTTGGACAACGCCGTCGATCTTTAGGCTTCCTTGGCAGGAGTCAACGCGTGTGAGGCTCGGTACGCGCTATCAACCATCTGGTCCAAGCTGTGGCGCATAGCCCAGCCTAGATCGCGGGCAGCTAACTGGCCGTCAGCAACAATCCGAACAGGGTCTCCAGAGCGCCGTGGTTCCAGCAGCGGCTGGAACTGGTTCCCGGTCACCCGCGCTACGGCATCCATGATTTCTCGCACGGACACTCCATCACCCGAACCGAGGTTGTACACCGGCTCCAAGCCCTGGTCCGCTTCGAACTTTTTAGCGGCTTCCACATGGGCTAGCGCCAGGTCTGCCACGTGCACGTAGTCGCGCACGCAGGTGCCGTCGGGGGTGTCGTAGTCGGTACCGAAGATTTTTGGTGTGGCATCGGAGTTGAGCGCTGCGAATACCAGTGGGAACAGGTTGTGCGGGCTCGCGTCATAGAGCTCTTCGGAGCCAGAACCCACCACATTAAAGTAGCGCAGACTGGTGTGCTTCAGTCCGGTGGCAATCCCCTGATCACGAATCAGCCATTCTCCGATGAGTTTGCTTTGCCCGTAAGGTGACTCCGGTTCGGTGGCGGTCTGCTCGGTAACCAGTGCAACGCTCGGCGTTCCATAAACTGCCGCGGAGGAGGAGAAGACCATGTTCTTTACTCCCGCCTCGTGCATTGCTTCGAGGAGGCGGGAGGTCCCGGTGACATTCTGCTCAAAGGTGAGCAACGGGAATTTCACTGATTCTCCCGCATACTTGTAACCAGCCAAGTGGATGACACCGGTAATTGAATGCGCCTCCATAATTCGTACCAGTTCCGCACGGTCCAGCACGCTCGCCTCGTAGAACGGCACATGCGCAGGCGCAAAGGAGCGGATTCCACTGCTCATTGAATCCACGATGACCGGTTTAAGCCCTGCCTCATCGAGGCAACGCACCACATGGGATCCGATATATCCGGCACCGCCGGTGACTAACCAACTCATAGACTTCCTGCACCTTCATCTGCAATGACCGTGAATATTGTGGGACTGCGGTATCCAGCCCCAGCAAAAGCATCCGTGATTGCTTCGCTCACCAAGTCGATCTTATCTTCGGAAATTAACGCGATGGCACTGCCACCGAACCCGCCACCGGTCATTCGGGCTCCGAGCGCCCCGGCGCCCTGCGCAACACTGACCGCAAGATCCAGTTCGGGGCAGGAAATTTCATAATCATCACGCATCGAAACATGAGAGGCGTTGAGTAATTGGCCTACGGCGTTCATATCGGCGGCACGTAGTGCTTTAACGGTGTGCAGTACCCGCTGATTTTCGGTGACGATATGTGTGGCTCGGCGCCGGACCAACGGTTCAAGATTTTCTAGCCGTCCAATATCTTGGACATCTCGCAGAGATTCAACTCCTAACTCACTGGCTGCTTGTTCGCAGCTGGCCCGGCGCGCACCGTAGCCACCGTCAGAATTCGAGTGTTCCACCCGCGTATCGATCACCAGCACCACCAAGTGATGTTCATCCAACGGCAACGGAACGAGCTGTGAATCAAGAGTTCGGCAATCCAAGAACAGCGCATGTTCCGCCCCGGACATCAGTGACGCACTTTGATCCATAATGCCCGTCGGTGCACCCACAAATTCGTTCTCAGCACGTTGGGTCAACCGCGCCATTTCTTTCAGATTAAGTCCCAGCTCAAAGAGGTCGTTGAGCGCCACAATGGTTCCGACCTCAATGGCGTGCGAAGAGGAGAGTCCCGAACCGACCGGAACGTTGGAATCAACCAGCAGCTCAAATCCGCCCAGCTGAACCTGCGGCAGCTGATCCAAAACATAGGCAACCGCAGCCGGGTAGGCAGCCCAACCGGGCACCGCGCCTGGTACTAGATTTTCGTGGAGAATCTCGGTGATTTCCACCGTATTTTGCGCACCATAAGTGGAGGCGAATTGGTAGCTTTGAGTTTCGTTTGCAGCTTTGCGTCGCACCGCCACCAGCGCGTTCTTGTCAATGGCGAAGGGCAGCACAAAACCAAGGTTGTAATCGGTGTGCTCACCGATGAGATTCACACGTCCCGGCGCTCGCCAGATTCCGTCAGGCGTCTGCCCAAAGGTGTCCACAAATTTTTGCTGCAGCGTTTGGGCGCGCTGCACGGTAAAGGCGGTGTTCACAGTTTCACCTCGCGCAGGCGTGCTGCGGTCTGCTCGGCAGGCACGTCATTGATGAAGGCACCCATGGCGGCTTCGGAACCGGCAAGGAACTTAAGTTTATCTGCCGCCCGGCGCGGACTGGTCAGCTGCAGATGCAGTCGGGAAGCCGCACGGTCCGCAGCGTTGAGCGGCGCCTGATGCCACGCAGCAATATAAGGGGTAGGGGTCTCATAAAGCGCGTCAAAACGGCGCATTAAATCGCGATACATGATGGCCAACTCGGCTTTTTCTGCCTCATTCAAGGCAGCAAGGTCAGGTACATGGCGGTGCGGGACCAGATGCGCTTCTAACGGCCAGCGCGATGCGTAGGGGACGAACACCGTGAAGTGTTCACCCTGGCTCACGATTCGCGAACCGTCAGCCAGTTCATCTTCCAGGATTTGGCCCAGCAGGTTTTTACCGGTGGAAGCTAGGTGTTTGCGTGCTTGCTCGGCCATCTTCTGCGCGGTCGGTGTGACATAGGGGTAGGCGTAGATCTGCCCGTGCGGGTGATGCAAGGTCACCCCGATATCCTGTCCCCGATTTTCAAAAACAAAAACCTGTTTGATCCCGGTTTTCGCCGAGAGATCCTCGGTGCGTTGCACCCAGGCGTCGATGACCGTGCGAGCCCTGCCGTCAGCCAAGGAAGCGAAGGATCCGGCATGGTCAGAGGTGAAGACCACTACCTCGCAGCGGCCTGCCGCAGCCACGGCCCCGGCCGGAAGTTCGGCCGCTTCTGCGGGATCCGGGACTTCTCCCAGAACAGGGCCCAGGGAGGGGAAACGATTCTCGAAGACGACCACATCAAATTCGCTGGCCGGAATTTCACTATGCCGGGTTTCGGTACTTGGGCACAGCGGGCAGTCTTCCTTAGGTGGAAGGTAGGTGCGCGCCTGACGGTGTGCCGCTACCGCTACCCAATCCCCCGTCAACTGGTCAAAACGTAGTTCGCCAGGCTCCCCGCGAGGATCCAGCGAACGCTGGTCGCTGACCTGCTCGGGAACGGTATGCCCGTGGTCGGCGAAGAAGATTGCTTCGCGGCCATCGGCCAGATGGTGGGTACGGTGTGCGGTGAGTGACCGATTGTGCTGTGTGCCCTGTGGCATTTGCTGCTCCAGTAAGTGGATGGTTCCAGGCGGTAAAAAGACTGCCGGTGCGGGCTTTTAGTGTGGTTGGATGGCGCCGATGACCCACGCGGCATGATGGCTAGCTCCGGGAGCCAAACTAATGACGTCGGTGCCATCATTAAACGCTGCTGGTGGACAGCTCATGGGTTCTATGGCTAAGCCGGTACGGTTCAACGCCGGGTCTTGCTGATCCGCAGTATGCACCTGCACCCATGGGCAGCTTTCATCAAAGCTGATGTAACTACCCACACCGTGCTGATCCCTGAGCTCAACGCGGTAGTGCCGTCCCCCTGTGCCCCGCAAGTCGGTAAACGCGTGGTCGATAAAGGTGTCCCCAATGATGCGCGGGGAACTAAAATCAAGGTTCGTTCCTGCCACCGCGATGACATCTTCCGGTAACAGGCGCTCGCCGCTGACCTGCTGAACTTGCTGCGCCGGAACATGCAGGGTCCAGTCATCCACGCGGTCCCCGGGAGCCACCAGATAACAGTGGGAGCCAAAGCCATAGGGAGCCTGAAGATCGCCTAGGTTTGTGGCGTTGATGGTACTGCGCAGCCCGGAGGGCTCAAGCTGATAATTCACGCGCAGCAGCAAGGCGAAGGGGTAACCTTCCTGCTTCGGGATCAGTACCTCTAATTCCACCCGCTCGGCGCTTTGGCTGAGGATCGAGAAATCCGAGAGGTACACCAACCCGTGCAGTGCGTGTCCGCGAGTCACCTCGGTGAGAGGTAGCTGATACTCTGTGCCCTGCCAGCTGTACCGGCCGTCGATAACCCGGTTTGGCCATGGGGCAAGCGTTGCGCCGGAGTACACCGGGCGTTGTGACTGCGGGTCAAAACTGCGCACTAACGGACGCTGGCGGTATTCCAGGTTCACCACGGTGGCTCCGATGGTGGCGATCTGCGCACTGTAGCCATGGGCTGCAAGGTTGATCAGCTGCCCATTTGCGGTGAGGTCCTTCAATTCCGCCTGCATATCTTTTCTTTCCTAGTTTTCGCTGTGCTCAGGACATAGCTGAACCCTCCCGCAGGTCCTTTGTCAGGCGTGAGCCAAGGTGAACCGGCAGGAGGGTTCAAGGCGCTTAGCTGGCTTCGCCTGCGCGGCGCTTGTTGTAGATGTCAAAGGCAACGGCGAGCAAGAGCACCAGGCCCTTGACGATTTGCTGGGCCGAAGCACCCACACCCATCAGCTGCATACCGTTGGACAGTACCGCCATCACCAAACCACCAACGATTGCACCAGTTACCCGGCCCACACCGCCGGTTGTCGAGGCGCCACCGATGAAACAGGCAGCGATGGCGTCCAGCTCAAACATGTTACCTGCGCCGGGCTGTGCACCATTGGAACGCGAGGAGAAGACCGCTCCGGCCACACCGGCGAGCATGCCCATGTTAATGAAGATCCAGAAGTTGACCTTCTTGACGTTGACTCCCGAAAGCCGAGCAGCCGAGAGGTTGCCGCCAATGGCGTAAATGTGGCGGCCGAAGACGGTCCGTGTGGTCAACACGTGGTAGGCGATCACCAGTACGCCAAGAATAATCAGCACGATTGGCATGCCGCGGCTGATGGCGATCTGCCAGAAGAACCACAGAATCACGATCGCCGACAATGCGTTTTTGGCGATGAACATGGTCATCGACTCGACGTCCTGGCCAAACTTCACCCGTCCACGACGAGTGCTGTACTGCGACCACACTAGACCTGCCACGGCCACCACGCCGATCAGCACGGTGAACATGTCAAAGCCGTAACCGCCGAGCAGACCGTTCAGGAAGCCGCCGGCCACCTGCTGGTATTCACCAGGGAATGGGGACAGTGAGACGTTGTTGAGCACTTCATAGGTCAAGCCACGGAACAGCAGCATGCCGGCCAACGTGACGATGAACGCCGGGATGCCCACATAGGCTACCCAGAATCCCTGCCACACACCGCATAAAGCACCCACGGCTACCGCCGCCAGGATACCAACCCACCACGGGGCCCCGGTCTTGATCACCAGTACCGCGGAGACCGCACCGGTTAAGGCGACCAGCGAACCCACCGACAGGTCAATATGTCCGGCGACAATGACCATAATCATGCCCAGGGCCAAGATCAGTACGTAAGAGTACTGCAACACAATGTTTGTCAGGTTGATCGGGCTGAGCAGCAGCCCGTCGGTCATGATGGTAAAGAGCACCACGATGAGCACGAAGGCAATATAGATGCCACTGGTGCGCAAATTCTTGGTGAAAATGTCTTTCAGCTCGGTTTTCAGTGTCATCGGACGTTTTCCTTCTCGATGGTCATAAGCTCCATGAGGCGTTCCTGGGTGGCTTCGCTTTTCGGGAGTTGGCCGGTCATTCGGCCATAAGCAAGGGTGTAGATACGGTCGCAGATACCCAGCAGTTCGGGCAGCTCCGAGGAGATCACCAGCACCGCCTTACCGGAGGCAGCAAGCTCATTGATGATCGTGTAGATCTCGTACTTTGCACCGACGTCGATACCGCGGGTTGGTTCATCCAAGATCAACAGTTCCGGTGCGGTGTGCAGCCATTTGCCCAGTACTACCTTCTGCTGGTTGCCGCCGGAGAGGTTGCCGGTTTTAGCCAGCACGCTCGGCGCCTTAATACGCATGGATTTTCGGTAATGCTCGGCAATCTGGATTTCCTTGTTGCCGTTGACAAACCCGCGCGAAGAGATCTTTCCGAGCCCGGCGGCGGTGGTGTTCACGCGAATGTCTTCGAGTAAGTTCAGTCCGAATTTTTTGCGGTCCTCGGAAACGTAGGCAATACCAGCCTTGATGGCTTTGCCTACGGTGGAGGTGTCTACCGGCCGTCCGTCCATCAGCACGGTGCCGGAAATGCCGCGTCCGTAGCTGTGGCCAAAGATGCTCATGGCCAGTTCGGTGCGTCCTGCACCCATAAGTCCGGCAATGCCAACAATTTCTCCGGCGCGTACGTCCAGTGAGGCCTTGTCGACTACTACGCGTTCATGCTGTGTGGGATGGTGCACCGACCAGTCGCGTACCTCGAAGACCACTTGTCCGATATCCGGTTCCCGGTCTGGGTAACGCGCCGAGAGGGCGCGTCCCACCATGCCCTGGATGATCCGACTCTGCGTGGATCCGGGGTCTGCCATGTCGAGGGACTCCACGGTCTGGCCGTCACGGATAATCGTGGTGTTATTGGCGATATCTTCAATTTCGCCCAACTTATGCGAAATGATGATGCAGGTAATTCCCTGCTCCCGTAGTTCGCGCAGCAGGTGAAGCAGGTGTTCGGAGTCGTCATCGTTCAAGGCGGCGGTTGGCTCGTCAAGGATGAGCAGCTTCACGTCCTTGTTCAGCGCCTTGGCGATTTCCACCAGCTGCTGCTTGCCAACTCCGAGCTGTCCGACCGGAGTAACCGGTGACTCTGCCAAGCCCACGCGGGCCAGCAACTTGGCGGCACGCTGGTTTGCTTCTTGCCAGTCAATCAGTCCGCGGCGCTTGGTCTCGTTGCCAAGGAAGAGGTTCTCGGCAACCGACAGGTAGGGCACCAGAGCCAATTCTTGGTGAATGATCACGATGCCTTCGGCTTCGGAATCCTTGATGCTCGAAGCCTTGAGCTCATGACCGTTGAAGAGAATTTTTCCGTCGTAGCTGCCGTGTGGATAGACGCCGGAGAGCACCTTCATAAGGGTTGATTTGCCGGCCCCGTTTTCGCCGCAGATGGCGTGGATTTCACCTTGCCTGACGGAAAGGTTTACTCCGTCTAAGGCTTTGACCCCGGGGAATGTCTTGGTGATGTCCTGCATCTGCAGGATGGTGCTGTCCATACTGGCGCCGTCCTTGTCGTGATCTTTGTACTGCAAGTTGCGTGGTGACTACGTTGGCGGGTACTAAGTTTCAGCACCCGCCAACGCGTCGTACACCGAGTACTACTTGGTCTGTCCTGCCTTGACCTCAGCGGCGGTGTAGTAACCGGAGTCAACCAGCAACGAGCTGATGTTGTCGGCGGTCACGACGTCCGAATCAAGCAGGAAGGAAGGAACAACCTTCTTGCCGTTGTCATAGGATTCGGTGTCATTAGCTTCCGGCTCGGTACCCTCCGCGTAGGACTTCACAGCCGTGACTGCTTGGGAAGCCAGCTTGCGGGTGTCCTTGAAGATGGTCGAGTACTGCACGCCGTCATCGATCAGCTTCACCGAAGCGATCTCGGCGTCCTGACCGGTGATGATTGGCAGACCGTCCTTGATGGACTTGCCGTAGCCAGCGTTGGTCAATGCGGTCTGGATGCCACGGGAGATTCCGTCGAATGGCGAAAGCACACCGTCAATCTTGGTCTTGCCACCGGCGTAGTGCGCGGTGATCAAGTCCTCCATGCGGCTCTGGGCTTCTTCCTGGCTCCAGCGCAGGGTAGCTGCCTGTTCGATCTTGGTCTGCTTGGACTTGACTACCAAGGTGCCGTCATCCATAAATGGCTTCAGGGTATCCATGGCACCCTTCCAGAAGAAGTGAGCGTTGTTGTCATCGATGGAGCCGGCGAAGAGCTCGATATTCAGCGGGCCCTTCTTCCCGGTCTTCTCGCCCTTATCATCGACAAGGCCTAGGCCGGTCAGCAGCGAGGTAGCCTGCTGCACACCTACCTTGTAGTTGTCGAAGGTGACGTAGAAGTCAACGTTTTCGGTGCCGTTGATCAGGCGGTCATAGGAAATGATCGGAATGTCCTGGTCAGCTGCAGCCTGCAACTGGCTGGACAGTGCGGTGCCATCGATGGAGGCGACCACAAGGATGTCGGCACCCTTGGTGATCATCTGGTCGATCTGCTGCTGCTGAGTCGGGATGTCATCGTTGGCGAACTGCATGAAGACCTCGTAGCCGGCTTCTTCAAGCTGGGACTTCACGGCTTCGCCGTCGGCAATCCAACGCTCGGAGGTTTCGGTTGGCATGGCGACACCGACCTGGATATCTTCAGGTGCCTTGCTGTCGCCACCGGCTGCGTCGCCACTTCCTGCTCCGCCACCGCCACATGCGGCCAAAGAGCCGACCAGTGCTAGGGATCCGAACGTTACTACCGCTCGGCGAGCCCAGTTATTCCGTGCCATCTTTTCCTCCTGCGTGTTCCGATTCGCTCCGGCGGTGCGACCGGGCTCACACTATGTTAGCGCTAACAACGTGCTTTGAGCCACTTTTTTGGAGAAGAATTTTTATTTCTCAAACTTAGGCCGCCAACTTCAGCGCGAGAGGACAGAAAATTTAGCCGTCGGCAGGGAAAATTACGCCTACTCAAGGGTAACAAGTGCCCCGGACGACAAAAGCTGCCCATCGTTGCCATTGATTATTTGCCTGCAGCTAACAAGCTAAATAACTTCGATACTAAAACGGCAGTGGCCATCCCCGGATAAACTCCGGTGACGGCCACTGAATATAATTATTTCTCCGCTGAGGCAACCAAGCACTGCGCTTCTGGGCAATAATCGCGCAGCTAGCTCAACTACTTCGTCAGAATCGACGCTCAACCTACCTAGTTAAGCGTTACCTTGGAATCAGATTCAGACTTCTTAAACCCAAAATCCAGTTTGACGTGCTTCTGCGTAAAACTTCGACCCAGGGCGGCCTCCATGTCCGGGATTAGGCGGGAGCGGACCAAATTCATGCTTTCGATCGGGGAAGCGTCAACACGTAGGGTGAACCATGCGTAGAGGACCGGGCTTTCCGTACTGCCACCGATGCGGATAGAAGCATCAAGGAGTTCCGGATGGACCTTCGCGGCATCCTGCGCTGCACGCGAAATAACACCCGTGTCGATTCGGCTGATCCCCGATTGCTCTTTCGAGCGATAGATGAACTTCTGATTTGACGGTTTACGGGGGAACGTCGACAAAATGACAATCAGAGATGCTACCGCAAGCAATCCGAGGAACAGTGAAGTATAAATGACTATCGACGGCATTGCCTCCGACCAGGCCCCGTGATCCAGACCGCTCAAAACCGGCTGATCAGTATTGGGCGCGTTCCACCTGCCCCAATACAGAGCCGCTCCGGCGGCCACGAGGATCAGCCCTACTACTGCGAGAATTACGCGTTGACGTGCACCGTTAGTCTTCCACAAGGTTACCGTTCCCCTTTCATCAGGACTCTGGCGCTGACCTTGACCTCACGAGACAAAGGAATCGCTGCCAGGGCGGCTTTCACATGCTCCTGAACCGAATTTTTAACCTCAGCAACCTCATGAACCGGCGTCGAAACGTGAATTTTCAGTTCTTGAGCCCGGAACGACACTGATGCCTTGTGGACACCATCGGTCCGCTCGGCTTCATACCGCGCAAGGTTGGACAGACCACGCGGATCCATCGTCCACTCTTCGCTAAGCTCCTGCGAGTCCCAGTCCAGCAACGCTGTCTTGCGCTTTCCCGGGATCACCGCCGCGCCAAGAAGCAAAAGGCCAACGATTACAGATCCAATGGCGGCACCAAGCAACCCCGCATCCGACCACGTCATGCCTTTTACTGCGCCCAGGAACCCGGTAATCCACTCGGGCCAGGCCCCACTGCTCAACCGGACCTGACAAAGTACCAGTGCAGCAATGCTTACCGAGAGCACGAGCAGCGCTATGAGCAGCAATGCCACGGTGCGGGCGCTGCGAATATACCAAAACCTACTCACAATAGGAGCCTCTCCTTCGCTGAAGTTCCCGACGCGTGTAGCCACGAAATGTCGATGTCTACCTGGACAGATGAGACCCCCAAGTACTCTCTTAGCTCATCTGCCACTCGGCGCCGCACGGCCTCGCAGGTCTGCTCGATGTTCAGCGGGTATCGCAAGCCAGCCTTAATGGAAACAGCTACGGTTCCACACAGAACCTCCGCATCGACTTGCGGGCGTCCGGTGATTTCCGTGGGCCTGCCCAAGCTCAGCAGTCCACCACTGCTGGAACCCACACCAGCAATATCAGAGGCTGCCTTGGCAGCAATCTTCGCGTATATCTGCGTGGCAATGGTGGTTGTGCCACGGGAATTGAACTCACTTACCAATCCACTCACCGCCGACGATTAATAAACAAGCGCTCCCAGTCGACGCGAGACTGCAGGAACCAGCCAACCGCTCCACCGATGAGAACAAAAAACGCTACGACAATAAATTGGGTGAAAGAGCCGAAGGCAATCAGCAATCCCGCGACTAGCCCCACGGCTAGTCCCCACCTAATTTGATTCATGGTTGTTCCCTTCGCTGCTCATCGATGGTGCCGTGGTTACTTCAGGTCTTCGCGTGGCTCATTGTCGTCTTCATCATCTTCTGGCAGGTGGACATCGGTAACGTCGATGTTCACTTCAATGACCTCAAGGCCAGTCGCGCGTTCGACCTGCGAAATGATGTTTGAACGGATGTCACTGGAAACGTCGACGATTGAGAAGCCGTAGGAAATTACAATCGATACATCGATGGCGGTCTGCTGCTCGCCCTTTTCTACGCTGACGCCGCCGGCGGTGTTGGCCGAAGCCCCTGGGATGCGATCTGCCAAGGAATTGAAAGTTCGGCGTGCTGCGTTGCCCATGGCATATACCCCTGGGACTTCGCGAGCGGCAATGCTTGCGATTTTCTGTACAACGCGGTCCTCAATAGTCGTCTTGCCAAGCTGGGTATGCAGCGGGCCAACAAGCTGTTCTTCCGGTTCCGCTTGCTGACGCTTCGACTGACGCTCAATCTCTTCTCCGGTGGGCTTGATGATCTTGTCGTTCATCTGTGACTGCGTCATGTTCTCACTCCTACTTTCGAGACGAAATTTTCGCCTACACTCATACAGACGAGGTGCATAACAATATCCTCACACATAATATGAGTGATCTAAGTCACATTTGGGGTGATGCGTGGAAGCACTCGAGTTACTTGCCTTAGTCGGCCGCTCGCGTGAAGGGGATCAACAAGCATTTGCTGCGTTAGTAGCGGAGCTGAGCCCTGGCTTACGCAGATATTGCCGCTCTTTTTTCAACAATTGGCAGGATGTGGACGACGCGCTTCAGGACACCTGGGTTAAGGTTTGGAAAAGCCTTCCGACGCTTAATCAGAATGGGGCATTTAAAACATGGCTCTACCGGGTTGCACGCAATATCTGTTTAGATCGTGTACGTTCGCCGAAAAACCAAGTCCCCACGATTGACGATGAAGAACTAGCGTTGGTGGCGGCGCCCGAACATCTTTCTCCGGAAAATGTTGCCGTGCAACGAAGCGAAACGGAACGAGCCTGGAGTGTTCTAGCCACCCTCCCCTCCGCTTTGCGCCAGGCATTCGTGCTCGTTTGTCTCGAAGAACTCAGCTATCAGGAAGCTGCCCGCATCACCAACACGTCCGAATCGACCATCCGCGGCCGGATTGCCCGGGCACGAAAACTTATCACTGAGGAGGTGTCATGAAAAATCTTCCCTGCGGACGCACGACGGATGACATACTTCAAAAACTTGACGAGGCGCCAAGCCTGCACGAGCTGGAATGCAGATGGTGCCATCAGGAGCGACGCCGGCTCAAGGATCAAGACGCCAAGATGCTGTCCCAATTGCGGGCTAGTTCGAGCGCGGAAAACACTCCAGATTTCATGCGCAATGTTTTAGATAAAATCTCAAACTTGCGGCCTTTGCAACGCAGCTGGGATGCGGCCTCTCCCGAAACGAGACAACCAGTACGAGTGTCTTCCACCGAAATCATTACCCGCATACGAGCCGAGTTCGCCGAATCTCGAAAGACCCAGTTGAACTACACGGAAGTCAGAGCCACCGATACCTCGATCCCACATACTATGTGGTTAATCAGATGCACGGTAAGTATGCTCACGAGGTCCACCGTGCACGAAATTGAGCAAGAAATCCTCACTCACGTAAATGCTGGACTCAATTCAATGGTGGCGAGCGACCACCTCACCGTAGAAATTACCGTCGAAGACGTTCACGGTGAAGTGTTAGTGCGCTCAGAAATCCAGGCTTGATCCGTGGCCAAGGATTCTCGCTACATTCTTCGTGACTTGTGCATCTTGGACGTGGTTCGACGAGTCTGACTAAGTTGAGACCGTCCACATCGAGAGCTAGGGCCGGCAACTTTTGTTGCCGGCCCTAGCTCTTCTTTTTCTTACAGGCCTTGAGCCAGACGGTAGTACGCCTGGTTCAGTCGCACCTGTTCGGCGAACCCGCGACGCGTCGTGTTCTCGTCAATGACTAACAATTCGGTGCCGGCGATTTCAGCAAAGACCTCAAAGGCCTCAATACCGGCGGCCGTAGACATCACCGTGTGGTGCGCTCCACCGGCGGTCAACCATGATTCGGCCGACGTGGAGAAGTCTGGCCGTGGCTGCCAAACGGCGCGTGCCACCGGCAAATTCGGCAGGTCCTGTGGCGGAGTGACCACGTCCACTACGTTGGCGGTCAACCGGAAACGCTCACGCATATCGGCCATGGAAACAACTACCGCCCCGGTGGTCGCGTCCGCGTTAAAGACCATGCGTACCGGATCTTCTCGGCCGCCAATACCCAGCGGATGAATTTCGATTCGTGGCTTGGTAGTGGTCAGCGACGGGCACACCTCAAGCATGTGCGCGCCGAGGATCAGTTCCTTGCCCGGGGTCAGATCATAGGTGTAATCCTCCATCAGCGAGGCACCACCGGGCAGCCCGGCTCCCATCACCTTGGCCGCACGCACCAGCACCGCAGTCTTCCAGTCGCCCTCGGCACCGAAGCCGTAGCCCTTGCCCATGAGACGCTGTACCGCGAGGCCCGGTAGCTGCTTGAGCCCACCAAGATCTTCAAAGTTGGTGGTGAAGGCCCATGCACCTAGCTCACGCAGGAAGGACTCGATGGCCAATTCCTGTCGAGCGGCATAACGCAGCGATTCATGACGCTCGGCGCCGGCACGCAATTCGGCGGAGACGTCGTATTGACGCTCGTATTCTGCAACGAGTTCATCTACGGCAGGCTCGGAAACTGCTTCCACGGCTTCCACCAGGTCGTTCACGGCCCAGGTGTTCACCGAGACGCCGAAGCGTAGTTCTGCTTCTGTTTTATCCCCTTCGGTCACCGCAACGTTGCGCATATTGTCGCCGAATCGAACCAATTTCATCGTCTGGGTGGCGTTCCAGCCTGCGGCGCCCCGCACCCAGTTGCCGATACGTCCGGCTACCGCCGGGTTGGAGACGTGACCAACCACCGTGGTACGGGTGGCACCGATACGAGTTGCTAGGTACGCGTATTCACGGTCACCGTGTGCGGCCTGGTTCAGGTTCATGAAATCGAAGTCAATGCTTTCCCAAGGCAGTTCAACATTGGACTGAGTATGCAGGTGCAACAGTGGCTTAGTCAGTGCTTTCAGACCCGAAATCCACATTTTGGCTGGGCTGAAAGTGTGCATCCAGGTAATCACGCCGAGCACATTGTCATCCGAATTTGCGTCCAGCATGGCCCGGCGGATGGAATCGGAATCCTTGAGCACCGGCTTCCAGATCACCTTTGCGGGCACCTGGTCGGAATCCCCCAGCGTGTGGGCAACTGCGCGCGACTGCTCGGCGACCTGACGCAGGGTTTCTTCCCCGTAGAGGTCTTGGCTTCCAGTGAAAAACCAGATTTCCTTGGAATCATATGCTTTGCTCATGACGTCCTTTCGAATTGAAGTAGGTGGGCGCGAAAGAAGCGCTTATTGTCCGTAAACGTTTTGGTAGCGTGCGTAGAGTGCGTCGATATCTTCGCTGCGCATTGGCACCGGGTCACCTAATTGGCGGGAGATGTGAACTGTACGGGCCACCTCTTCGCACATCACTGCCGCCTTGACGGCGGAGCGTGCGTCTTTGCCAATGGTGAAGGGACCATGGTTTTGCATGAGTACCGCCGGGCTACGCGACTCTTGCAGTGTCTGGACGATGCCTCGGCCGATGGAGTCATCACCAATGATGGCGAATGGCCCCACCGGAATGGGTCCGCCAAATTCATCTGCCATCATGGTCAGCACACAAGGAATTTCTTCTCCACGGGCAGCCCATGCGGTCGCATAGGTCGAGTGGGTGTGCACCACACCGCCAACATGCGCCAGATGCTGGTAGGTGTAGGCGTGCGCGGCAGTATCCGAGGATGGGGCGCGGGTCCCGTCAATGAGCTCCCCATCCAACGTGCAGACCACCATGGATTCGGCAGTCAATTCCTCGTAGGCAACGCCGGAAGGTTTGATGACAAATACATCCGCGCTGCCGTCGGCAACCTCGGGATTTCGTACGCGTTGCGAGACGTTTCCGGCGGTCCACACCACCAGCTCATAACGCGGCAACTGCGCGTGCAGTTGTGCGACGAGTTCGCGTGTTTGCGCAATTTCCTGGCGCATTGCTGCTGAGTATTTGGCTAATCCTTGAGCATCGCTCATCTGAGAACTCCTTGGTGCCGCGGTGGGAATGTTTTTAGATTGCATTAATCGCGGCGCGTTCAATGGCCAGCCCCGCCCGGTAAGTGAGCAGGTAGTCTGCGTAACCGGCTACGTCCTGTGGCAGAGGTGTTACCTCATCTAGCTGCGCGTTCGCGAATACCTGCAACTTCAGATATTCGGCGAGACTCACCGTTGGGTGCGTGCCGGCATAGTGGCGATATGCGGCCAGTACGGCGATCCCCCAGGGTCCACCGTGTTGTGCCGTACTTCCTACGGAAACTGGCACGTTAAGTGCCGCCGCGAGGAGCCTTTGGGCGGCCTGTGCGGTGCGGAAAATGCCACCGTGGGCGAACATTTTCTGAATTTTGACACCCTCTGCGCCAAGAATGTCCATTCCCACGCTCAAGGTCGCAAACATCGAATACACCTGAGTTCGCATGAAGTTTGCAAGATTCAGCGTTGAGTCGGGGGTACGCACTACCAGCGGCCTGCCCTCGGCTAACCCGGTGACCGGTTCTCCGGAAAGGTAGTTGTAGGCAACGAGTCCTCCCCCGTCCGCGGCACCGTCTAGCGCCGAGGTCAAAAGCGCCTGGTACACCTCATCCGCCGAGGCCTGTTGTCCCAGCGCCGACGCGAATTGCCCGAAGACAGATGCCCAGCTCGCTAGTTCGCTGGCTCCGTTATTGCAGTGCACCATGGCGACCGGATCCCCTGTAGGGGTGGTCACGATGTCAATTTCAGGGTGAACTTCGCGCAGCGCGGCGTCGAGGACCACCATTGAGAAGATTGACGTTCCGACCGAGACGTTTGCGGTGCGTGGGGCGACGGAGTTAGTTGCCACCATTCCGGTTCCGGCGTCTCCTTCCGGCGGACAGCACTGCGCTCCGGGTTGTAGTTGCCCGCTTGGGTCAAGCAGCAGTGCACCCTGAGCGGTCAGGCTCCCGGCGTCGGCTCCGGCAGGCAACACCTCAGGTAGCAGCTCAGCCAGTGTGCCAGTGGCACCTAAACGCTGGGCTAGCGAATCAAAGGCCGCTAAAAATTTGGGGTCGTAGCCAAGAACGGAGCTCTCCAGCGGGAACATACCCGAGGCGTCTCCGGCACCTAGTACCCGGCGCCCGGTGAGCTGCTGATGAACAAAACCAGCCAAGGTATTGAGGCTAGCCACCTCAGCAACATGTTCCTCGTTGTCCAATAGTGCCTGGTAGTAGTGGGCTACTGACCAGCGCTGAGGGATGTTGAACTCAAGAGCCTGGCTCAGTTCTTCGGCGGCCCGTTCGGTGGAAGTATTGCGCCAGGTACGGAATGGGACAAGGAGCTGACCCGCATCATCAAAGGCTAGATAGCCGTGCATCATGGCCGAAATGCCGATGGCGGCAAACTGGGTGGGGCGCACCGAGTATTGCTGTTCGCATTCGTTGACGAGATCGGCGAAGCACTCTTGCAAACCGGTCACGATGGCTTCGCGTGAATAGGTCCAGCGGCGGTCCACAAATTGGTTCTCCCACGCATGTTGGCCGCTGGCCAGCTGTTCGTGGTTGGGCCCGATGAGGCTCGCCTTGATATTCGTCGAGCCGAACTCGATGCCGAGCACCGCACGTCCCGAACCGATCACCTCGGGCGCGGACATACCTATGTGGTGACCAGTCATCGCTTCTCCGTCCTACACCCACAAACGGGTGACGCTCAATGTCTTCGCGTTCCGCTGCGCGTGAGGGCGTGAAGTCCTACGGCTAACCGGAACACTCACACAATGTTAGCGCTAACAAAATGCGATGCGCAACACATGGAGAAGTTTGAGTTACCTACTTCAGCGCGCAGATCAGCTCCGCGCAGGTGGCGCAGTGCTTGCTCGCACAATCATGGTTGGTGCGATCATCCGTGGACCAGAGCACGCCGGATCATCATTGAGCAACTCGGCGAGCGCTGCACGTCCCACGTCACCAAAGGGCTGGCGCACCGTGGTCAGCTTGGGAATATAGAACTCGGCAATCTGTAAATCATCAAATCCCACTACCGACACGTCTTCCGGAACCGATACCCCAGCTTCCCAAAAGGCGCGCAATAACCCGATGGCCAGATAATCATTGGATGCAAAAACCGCGGTAATTTCTCCGGCCTTTACCCGCGGCGCAAGACTAACCCCCGCGTCGTAACCACTTGGAGCCAGCCAGGACTCGGCGGGAAATTCCACCGCTTCATAACCCGCGGCCGTCATGGTCTCAGCCCATCCAACCTTGCGTTCGGTCGCGTCGAACCATCCAGTGGGGCCGGAAACGTGCACTATTTTTTGGTGTCCTAGCGAAATTAAATGCTCGGTGGCCTGCCGAGCTCCATCGCGCTGATCAACATATACGTAGTGCACCGGATCATTCTCCGGAACGTTTGTGCGGGCGGCCACTACGACCACCGGCACCTTCAGCTTCAGTTCATCGATAGCCTCGGTGACCTGATCATGGGGGGCAACTACCACCACGCCGTCCACGCTCTGGTCGGTGAGGTGATTCAACGCGGTAACCGCGGCGCCAATGTCATAGCTGTCCATGGAGGTCACCGTGACAAAATACCCCTGGGCCCGAGCCGCCGCTTCTACCGCAAGTACGGTGGACTGCGGCCCAAAAAACTCGCTCCCAATGGTCAAGATACCGATGGTGCGTGTTTGCGCCGTAGCCAGGGCACGTGCGGCGAGGTTCCGTCGGTATCCGAGCTCTTTAATTGCCTCCAAAACCCGAACCCGGGTGCCTTCACGGACGTTCGGATGATCATTCAAAACCCGGGACACAGTTTGATGGGAGACCCCGGCGACTGCTGCCACGTCCGCCATCGATGGCGGCCGGCTGGAAGAGCTCTCGGCGTCAGTCTGGTAAGTATTCACATTCGTCATTATTGCAAACCCCACGGGCCCCGCCGACTATAAATTCCCATATTGTTCACATAGTGGGGTTTTCTCGGTCTGAGAACAAGGCAAGGTGCCCGCAGATAAACATCTGCGGGCACCTTGCCAACATTGGTACTTTCAACCTTGTACATCGGGCTTGCCGATAGGATTTTCGCCGTTAGTGCTCCGGTGTTTTGGCGACTTTGGGTACAGGCATTTCAATGGCTCCAGTCTGAATCTGTTCAAATTCGTCGGGTGTCACCACGGGAATTTCATAGCCTTCCTTATCGATGAGCTTGCCACCTTCAAAGTGGTCACCCTCGATCAGTCCGCAGACCTCTTCGCGCTTCACCAAACGTGGCGGGGCGGCAGAGAAGACCGAAGAGTTCTTGGAATTTCCGAACTTGAATTCGTTGAACAGCAGGTTCAGCAACACGGCCATAATGGCCGCCGAGGAGATCCCCGAGTGGAAGATCGTTTCGAACCAGCTTGGGAAATTTGCATAGAAGTCAGGCTTGACGATGGGGATACAACCGAAGGAGATGGACGCAGCCACAATCACCAGGTTCATTCCGTCATATTTAATCTTCGACAGCGTGCGAATTCCTGAGGCCGCCACGGTTCCGAACAAGACGATTCCAGCACCGCCAAGAACCGGCGTGGGGATCGCCGCGACTACCCGACCCAGGATTGGGAGCAGTCCAAGTACCACCAGGATTCCGCCACCGGCAGCCACAACAAAGCGACTGGTGATCCCAGTAATTGCTACCAGACCAACATTCTGCGCGAAGGCAGACTGGGTGAAGGTATTAAAGATTGGGGCTACCGCGGAAGATGCCATATCTGCGCGTAGTCCGTCGGCGATACGTTTGGAATCCACGCGGGAACCAGCGATTTCACCGACCGCAAGAATATCGGCGGTCGTCTCCGTCAAGATAACCAGGACAACGATGGTCATCGAGATGATTCCACCGAGTTCAAAGACCGGCATTCCGAAGGCCAGCGGCTGCGGGAAGGCGAAGATCGCCCCGGATCCCACTTGAGAGAAGTCGGCCATGCCAAATAAGGCGGCACCGACGGTGCCTAAAACGATTGCGATCAAGATAGACATTCGCGAGATGGCTGCGTTACCGACCTTGGACAGCAGCAAAACAAGCAGCAAAGTACCGGCTGCTAAACCTATATTTGCCAGTGATCCGTAGTCGTCAGCTTTAGCATCTCCGCCCATTGCCCAGTTTGCGGCTACAGGGGTCAGCGAAATGCCAATCATGGTGATCACCACGCCGGTGACTACCGGCGGGAAATATCTAATGACTCGGGCGAAGAATGGGGCAATGAGAAAGCCAATGAGCGCCGCGACCAGAACCGCGCCGAAGACAGCCGGAAGCCCTCCACCACCGTTGACGATGGCGACCATGGTTGCCACGGAGGCGAAGGAGGTGCCCTGAACCAGTGGCAGTTGGGCGCCGAAGAAAGGAATGCCGATGGTCTGCAGGATGGTTGCAAGTCCACCAATGAATAGGCAGCTGGCGACCAGGAGCCCTACTTCTTCACTGCTGAGACCGGCCGCCCCACCGATGATGAGAGGTGGGGCGATAATGCCGCCATACATCGTCAATACATGCTGAAGCCCGTAGGCCAACGACTTTCCAAAAGGTAATTTAGCGTCTTCCGGGCGTGCTGCTTTGATAGATTCATTGTGTGTAGCGCTCAAGGCTGACCTCCTACGTCAGTCGCTGCCAAAAGGGTGTACCGGTGTACCAGCACTGGCACACCCTTTTCACGTCGAATTAGATAAATGCAGGGATATTAGCCCAGATGTGATGGTTAGCTTCGGTGCCCTCGCGGGTGACAGTTGCTTCGATCAGTCCATAAGGACGGTCAGCAGCAAAAAACACTTCATTCGGGTTGTCCTGGCCGAAAACCTCAAGATCCACCAGGAAGTGATGCTTGTTTGGCAAGGACATCTTAATTTCAGCGATTTCCGGATGGGCCTCCAATACCGCTTGGCCCATGTTGTACATGCTCTGCTGCAAGGCATAGGAATGCGTGAGCGCAAACTGGGTCAGCAACAAGGAACGCACCGACGCATATACTGCATCAAAATCGATGCCGGCCGATACACCTTCCGGGGTGTAGCGCCAACGGGCGGTGACATCGGTGGCGAGAATTCGATCGGTGGTGCCCTTGAGGGTGGTGTATCTATCCACTGGGAACCCATGGAATTCACTGCCGGTGGACTTCAAAACCGTCAGGTCTTCCAGTCCTGCAACAATACTTTTCTCACCGTTCTCGGCAATTTCCAAGACCGCGGTGCGAACCTCGGACTTGTTCTGCGAGAACGCGTGATCATGGTCGTTGATCCGATCCCAGAAGAATTGCTGCGCGGCCCAGCGTCCTCCGCTAACCCAAGCGAATTCGCTGGTGAAGTGTTCACCGAGTCGACTCAGGAACTCTTCTGGTGAAGCCACTCCATCACGGGCCAAACCGTATACGGTGTTCTTCTGGGTGTCGGTGGCGACCACATGGGCGTTATCACCATCGGTGTGGGCGGCGGCGAAGTCTCCGTGCAGTTGGCTGGTGACGTTTAGATCTTGGATCTGATGACGGTCGGTGTCTCGGGTGATCTTCACTAGGCGGACTTCAGCTTTACCGTACTGGTTGCTACCCAGGACGATTTTAGTTCCGGCGGGGGCGTTGATTTGTGCGGTCATGACTCTAACTTCCTCGGTACGTGGAATATGCAAACGGGCTGATAAGAAGGGGTACGTGGTAATGCTCGGCAACGTCAGAAACGTAAAATTCGATGCTTACCGCGGGGAAGAAAGTTTCCGTTCCCTGCTTCCCGAAATAGTCGCCGGTTTCAAAGGAAATCCGGTAGCGGCCTATTTCAACCTGAGTCGGTCCAAGATGCTTAATGCGTCCGTCCGCATCGGTGATCCGGGATCCGATTTCTTGCCAGCCGGATGCCAAATTGGCTTCCAGCGTGGCCTTAACACCAGAGGCAGGCCTCCCGGTCCCGGTGTCGAGAATATGGGTGGTGATGTGACTGCGCTCCGCGGTCTGTTCATCCATGGAGTACTCCTTAGTTCAAAGGGGTGGCTTTAGTTGCTGACAGCTTTTTCTAGCCGTAGCAGCGCAATGGCGCTCAGTTGCTCGGCGACTTCGCGCGCTTCAATGTCATCGTCATTGCCTAAACGGCGTTCGCATTCGCTTAGAATTTCGGCGCTGCTTCGACCGGCGGCACGGATAAGGAATACCCGGTTAAATCGGTTTTCGTAGGCGCGGTTAGCCGTTGAAAGCTGAGCGGTAATGTCCTCGTTCAGCTGCAGGTCTGCTTGTTCACCGCGTGAAAGGGTGGCTTCGGCCGAGTTACCATCGGCTCGTTCACCAATTCTTGGATGGTGCGCCAACGCGGCGGCGGTCTCTGCTTCGCTCAGGGATTGAGCACTTCGATAACCTGCTGCGAGTAATTCATCGGTACTTGCGTACGGACGAGATGCAACGATGTCGTTGATCCAACGCTCCACATCAAGGCACGGGCGCAGAATAGCTGCGGCCTGCCCCTGGGTGAGGTTGTTAAATTCTTCGAGGTTCATTGGGTGATCAGCTCTTTTCTTACACCACAATCCGGCGGCTGAACACCCTTACCACCGATGGTTTATCGGCTTCGACTCGATGTTTTTGGATCGTGGAATCTTCGTTCCACAACTGTAAGCCAACTCACACCACTTCCGTCAAGAGGTTCGGCGAGACTATTTTTTTGAAGTGTGATTTATTGTCCGGGATTTCGGTCGAAAGAAGTTTTTGGGCGTAAACCCTTGCCAAGACTCCAGCTACCCGGAGATAATGGTTCCGTAGAACAAAATTAAACTTCCATACTGTGGAATGAAGAGAATCAAGAAGGAGGGTCGCCATGACCGCCAACCAGCCGGCCAGCATCAACTACTCACCCAAGGAAGCGCGAGTCCTCAGCGCGACCGCAGCATTGCAAACGGGAATGTTCCAGCCAATTGAAAACCTGGATCCAGATATGTCCCCGCGGGCGCGCATCAACCCTTCCGCTCCAACCTTCTTTGATCGTTTGCTGCGCAGATAGACCTCCGCCCACCCCGTGGGCCACAAACAGCGCAAAGACCATGCTCCGGAGGCGCCGAGCATGGTCTTTGCGTGCTTAATATTCGTGGCACCGCGCATGATGCCACTGGAAAATTGATCCCGCCGGTAATCGGATACTTGAATTTCTTTCCCTGTGGTTCTCGCTAATTTGGGCCTGCAATGTGCACCCGCACACCACTTTGGACCGCGCTATCTTCGATTCCTGCCAGCACCTGCTGCACTGCAAGCCCATCAGCGAACGATGGACTGGCCGGCATGCCACTGCCAATGGCCGCCAGGAAATCCCGGATTTCATGGGTAAAGCTTTCCGCCCAGCCAAGTACGTGACCGGTAGGCCACCAGCCGTCTAAGTACGGATGCTCTGGCTCGGTGACCATAATCGATTTGTAACCCTGCTCCGCGGTATCGCCCGAAGCCTCGTACAACTTCAAAAAATTCATGGACTCCAAGTCGAATTCTAAGGATCCCTGGGATCCGTAAACCTCGATACGCAGGGAATTCTTCCTGCCTGTTGCCATCCGACTGGCTTCCACCGTGGCGATCGCACCATTATCCAGTTCCAGGGTCGCCCAGATCGCATCATCGACGCTGACCTGCTCTGTCCCTGAGTCCCCAGTCCGTTCGGTGACAAAGGTTCGGCTGGTCGCCGAAACCGAGCTGATCTGCGCCCCGGTGAGAAACCTGAGCTGGTCCACCGCGTGCGAACCCAAATCTCCCAGCGCGCCGGACCCGGCTTCATCCTTGCGCAACCGCCACGTCATAGGAGCTGCATCATCGACCAGCCAGTCCTGGTAGTAGCGAATGTTCAGCTGTCGCAATTTGCCCAGTCGCCCTTCGGCTAACAATCGCTGCGCCAGGGCCAGGGCAGGAATTCTCCGATAGTTGAACCCCACCATACTGATAACTCCACGCTCGGCTGCCGCCCGCGCAGCCGCATTCATCTCCTCGGCTTCGGCCAGCGTGTTAGCCAGCGGTTTTTCAACCACCACGTGTTTACCATGCGCTAAAGCAAAAAGTGCTATTTCAGCGTGCAGGGCTCCCGGGGTGCAGATATCGACAATGTCGATATCTGCACGGAGGACTGTCGCGCGCCAGTCGGTGCTAAATTCTTCCCACCCATATTTGGCAGCTGATTCTGCGGTGCTGGTGGGGTTAGAACCCACCAGCACCCGCATGCTCACCAGGGTCGAATCGTAGGTGGCGTTTATGTTTCGCCACGCTTGGGAATGGGCTTTGCCCATGAACGAATGGCCAATCACCGCAACCCCAAGGGCCGATCCTGTTCTGAGCATTTGCTTCTCCTTCTGATGGAACTAATTTCGCTGCGCTCTGTGGTCTAGGACTCAAAGGCTGTAGGCAAATACTTCTCCACGTTGTCCTTGGTCACCACTGCGGCGTACAGCACAACTTTGCGCGGAATTTCAATGTCCAGCAGGTCTTCCAATGAACGTTCCTGCGCAACGAGGCGCGCCATCCTCACGCCATCAGCAGCCTGATATGCCGGGTATACGGTGGTCGCCTTGACCACCGAATCTCCGGATTGAATCTCACGCATCATATTTGCCGAACCGCCATTGCCTACCATAAAGAATTCACTGCGGTCTGCGGCTTTAATGGCTGCCAGCACCCCGACGCCCTGATCATCATCGTGGTTCCAGATTGCATCCAGATGAGGTGCGGCTTGCAACAGGTTTGAGGCGGCGCGCTCACCGGATTCTACGGTGAACTCTGCTGGAACCCGGTTCGAAACTTCAAGACCGCATTTGGCCAGCGAATCCTTGAACCCCTCACTACGCTCCTGGGTGAGTGGCAAGGAATCAATTCCAGGTATTTCACCGATTTTGGCGTCTTTTTTGTCGCCCAGTTCGGCGCAGATGAAGTCGCCAGCGGAGACTCCCACACCATAGTTATCGCCGAGCACCGTGACTCGTGACGATTGCGCGGTACTGAACTCACGGTCAACGTTGATCACGGGGATGCCTGCATCCATGGCTTTTTGCGCCACCTTGGTCAACGCAGCCCCGTCGAAAGGCAAGAGCACGATCGCATCGACCTTGTCATTGATCATCGTCTCGACCTGGCTGATCTGTACGCTGACATCGTTGGTGCCTTCGGATACCTTCAGCTCTACGTCTGGGTAATCTTTCGCGGTCTCCACCGCGAGGTCAGTCATGGCAGCCATGAATCCGTGGTCCGCGGCGGGCACCGACAAACCAATCGTGACCTTCTTGCCTTCTTCGGCGTTGGCGCCGGCTGCTGCCGGGGCATTCTGGGCGTCGGAATTTTCATTGCTGGGTGCTGGTGAATTTGAGACGCATGCGGTGAGCATAAATGCTGAGGTTGCGAGCAACACGGCCGCACCTAACATCTTGCGTGGACCTTTAACCGAGGCAAACATTTCTTCTCCCTTGAATCATTGTTACTGCGAGTGGTGCACGGAAAGTCTTGAGGTAAATCAGGTTCTCGACTGCCTAATCGCCAGCTGCCGCTGGATCAGCACTGCGATCACGATAATGGCGCCCTTAGCTACCAGTTGCACCGACAGCGAGAGGTTGTTCAGTGCGAAAATGTTGGTCAGTGTGGAAAAGATCAGCACACCAAGCACCGTTCCAAAAATTGAGCCGCGGCCACCGGTGAGCAAAGTTCCGCCAATAACCACCGCGGCAATGACGTCCAGCTCCAAGCCGGTACCGTGTGTGGCACTGCCGGTGGTGGTACGAGCCATGAGCATAAAAGCACCGATTCCGGCGCATAGACCGGCGAGCGCATACACGATCATGGTGTGACGTTCGACCTTGATCCCTGCGAGCCTTGCGGCTTCTGCGTTTCCACCGATGGCGAAGGTTCTGCGTCCGAAAGTCGTGCGGTTAAGTAAGACCCAACCGCCTATCGCCACAAGGACAAAGATCAGCACGATAGTGGGAATTCCGAAAAGGTCTCCACCGATAGCCTGAAGAAATCCATCCACCGAAATCAGTTGTGTTTTCTTATCTGAAATAATCTCCGCCAAACCACGTGCGGCGGCCATCATAGCCAAGGTTGTAATAAACGAAACGACCTTGCCATAAGCGATCAAAATACCGTTGACCAGTCCGGCCGCGGCACCGATGGCCATCGCGGTGATGGGCAAAAAGATCCAAGAGGTACTCTCTGCGAACATCTGCCCGGACAAGGTAGTCGCCCAGACTGCTGCGAGTGCCAGGATCGCACCCACGGACAGATCGATGCCGGCGATGGTGATCACAAAGGTTGCCCCGATACTGACCACGCCGGTGACCGCGGCCAGGCGCAGAATGGTCATCATGTTGTTGACGTCAGCGAACCGCTCTCCGGCGGTGAGGCCGCCCACTACGCACAACAAGATCAGCGCAAAAATCAGCCCCATATTTCTGCGCAGCCCAGCATCGAGCAGCCATTTGAGGACGCTGCGTCGCGGCCGGTTATGCACCGCTGACCGCGCGTGGCTCGAAGTTGCGGAGCTCATAGGGTGGTCCCTTCCATCACAAGGTCAAGAATTTGATGTTCACTCAGTTCTGCTGCCGCGCCCCGGTGCACGATGCGGTTCTCGGAAACCACCAGAATTTGATGGCTTAATCCGAGTACTTCTTCTAGTTCACTGGACACCACGATGATCGCGATTCCTGCGCGGGAGAGTTCCGAGATCAGTTGATAGATCTCGCTTCGTGCACCGACATCTACGCCACGCGTTGGTTCATCAAGCAGGAGCACCTTGCACCCGTGGGAAAGCCAGCGACCCAAGACGATCTTTTGTTGGTTCCCGCCAGAGAGCGTGCGGGCCTCGCGGGTGGGGTCTGCGGGCCGCAATTCGAGCTTGTCGATCTGTTCCATGCTGACTTGGTATTCGCTTTTACCACTGGTAAACCCCGCGGTACCGTAGCGCCCGATACTCGCGAGCGTGAAGTTCGAGATGAGCGTGTCGTCGAGCAGCAGAGCCTGGCTTTTGCGTTCTTCCGGGCAAAGACCCATGCCTGCTTTGACGGCGGCTACCGCAGAACCCGGTCTCAATTGTTTGCCCTCGACGCGCACCGCTCCGGAGACGGGTTTAGTACTGCCGTATATGGCTGCCAAGATCTCCGAACGTCCGGAACCAACGAGCCCCGCCAACCCAAGCACCTCACCCGCACGAACGTTAAATGAGAGTGGTTCCTGTCCGGGAGCGATGATCAGCTCTTGGACCTGCAAAATGTTTGGTGCGTCGTCAGGAAGACTGACCACCGGCGGGAAGACATTGCTGATGGTCCGGCCCGTCATATGCGTAATCAGTTCACCATTGGAAGTCTGCGAGACCTCTAGGTTGGAGGCGACGGCGCGGCCGTCTTTCAAGACCGTGATGCGGTCGCCAATGACTCGGATTTCTTCAAGGCGATGCGAAATGTAAATGACCGCAACCCCACTGGCAGTTAATGCTCTGACGGTGTCAAAAAGGTTGCGGACCTCTTCGGAATCGAGGACCGCAGAGGGTTCATCCATGATAATAAGGCGCACCTCGCGAGACAGTGCGCGGGCCATGGAGACGATTTGCTGGCCGGCCGCCGAAAGCTCGCCGACTTCCATACTTGGCGATATTTCTTGGTGGCCTAGCCTGGCAAGAAGCTTTGCTGCCTCGACCTGTTCAGCTTGATGGGAACTGAATCCCCCTCGGGATTTTTCGTGTCCTAGGAAGATATTTTGTGCAACCGTCAGCGACTCGACTAAGTCGAGTTCCTGGTACATCGTTCCAATCCCAGCTTTGATCGCATCATCGGGAGAGGAAAAACGGACCTGTTGGCCGTCAAGCAGGATTTCTCCGTCATTAGGCTGGTGCACCCCTGCGAGGACTTTGATCAGTGTCGACTTTCCCGCGCCACTTTTGACCCAGCAGGCAGTGGACCTCTCCGGCTTGGACGCCGAAGCTGACTTGTTGCAAGGCTATGATGCCCGGGAATCGCTTTTCGATCCCCCGCATTTCGAGCAAAGTAACTTGCTCACCCGTCCCACCGTTGACTTCATCGTGGCTCATAGTGATGGACGTTACACTGACTTTTGATAAGTGTCGAGCAAAAGTCGATTAATTATTGTCATTAGTTGTGATCTGGACAACATCTTTTGCCGAGTATGTTTCACTAGAGTCATGGCCATGACGATCAAAGCCCCCAAGCCACCTACCGCTGCACCTGGTGCAGGGGAACTGTTTCAGTTTCTGCGTGATGGCAAACCGCGCACGCGCTCGGAGCTCGCCCAGATCACCGGGTTATCGCGATCCACCATCGCAGCACGTGTAGAAGCACTGCTTAACCTCGAACTCATCGGCACCGTCGGGGCCAGCGCGTCTTCCGGAGGCAGGCCACCGTCAAACTTTGCTTTCGCACCGACATCGCGCACGGTGCTCGCCGCCGATTTAGGAGCCGCGCACGCCATTTTGGCGCTGACCGATTTAGCCGGGAACATCATTGACCACTTGCGCGCAGATGTCGACATCGCTGCCGGCCCCGTTGCTACCTTGACATGGGTCGTGGAGAGCTTCACGGAACTACTTCAACGTAATGCACGCGGTGTAGATACACTTTCCGGCATCGCCATTGGTGTCCCTGGCCCGGTCGAACATTCAACGGGGCGCCCCACCAAACCTCCGATCATGCCCGGCTGGAACGACTTCGATATCCCGGGCACCATCCAAGAGCACTTTGATGTCCCGGTCCTGGTCGACAACGACGTGAACATCATGGCGCTGGGCGAGAAAACGCTGTCTTGGCCTACTACCGAAAACCTTATTTTTGTGAAAGTCGCGACCGGGGTCGGCGTGGGCATCATTAGCGGTGGCAAGCTGCAGCGTGGTGCTCAAGGCTCAGCTGGGGACCTAGGCCATGTGCAAGTTCCCGGCGGAGAAGATAAACCGTGCAGCTGCGGAAACACCGGTTGCTTAGAGGCTCTTGCGGGAGGGGCAGCGGTAGCTAAAAACCTGGCGGTTCTAGGTTATCCAGTACAGACCGCATCCGACGTCGGAAAACTCGCCGAGGAAAATAACACCGCCGCGATTCAAGTGCTCCGGCAAGCCGGACGCGATATCGGGGCAGTGCTTGCCATGTGCGTCAATCTTCTCAATCCCTCGGTAATCGTCCTGGGTGGACGCCTGGCCCGCGCTGGCGAGCACGTCATCGCCGGAGTACGTGAAGTCGTCTATTTCCGATCCACACCCTTGGCGACCCAACATCTGGTCATCGGCGGCTCGACGGCGAAAGACATGGCCGGTGTCCGTGGTGCAAGCATGCTGGTCATCTCGCACGTCCTTTCCGCCGAGGCAGTCGACGAACTAGCCAATTCCCGAGCCGCCGCCCGATCCTCACACGAAACCACCTAGGAGAGCCTGCGATGAATACCGACCCCGCAACCCACCCGGTAACGCTCTTTACCGGGCAATGGGCAGATCTTCCCTTCGAGCACGTAGCTAAGTTGGCCGCGGACTGGGGTTATGACGGGTTGGAGATCGCTGCCTCCGGCGATCATCTAGACCTTAAACGTGCCGACGAAGATCCAATTTATCTGAAATCACGTCTGGAGATCTTGGACCGGTATGGATTGCAGGTTTATGCAATCTCCAACCATCTCACTGGTCAGGCCGTCTGTGACGATCCCATTGATTTTCGCCATCAGGCTATGGTGCGCACATACACCTGGGCAGACGGAGACGCTGAGGGGGTACGCCAGCGTGCCGCGGAAGATATGAAACGCGCGGCCAGAGTGGCCCGCAAGCTCGATGTTAACGTGGTGGTGGGATTTACCGGCTCAAAAATTTGGCCCTACGTCGCCCAATTTCCACCGGTTCCCGCTTCGGTTATCGAAGCAGGTTATGAAGATTTCGCCACCCGTTGGAACCCAATTCTAGATGTTTTCGATGACCAAGGCGTGCGATTCGCACACGAGGTTCATCCTTCGGAGATTGCGTATGACTACTGGTCTTCGGTGCGAAGCCTCGAAGCAATCGAATACCGCTCGGCATTCGGTTTTAATTGGGACCCATCACATATGATGTGGCAGAACATTGATCCAGTGGGATTTATCTGGGACTTCAAAGATCGGATTTACCACGTGGATTGCAAGGACACCAGGATGCGCACCCCTAACGGGAGGGCTGGTGTTCTTGGTTCACACCTACCATGGGGTGATCCTCGCCGAGGTTGGGATTTCGTTTCTACCGGCCACGGAGACGTACCGTGGGAGGACGCGTTCCGGGCACTGAAATCTATTGGCTACACCGGCCCCATCTCAGTTGAGTGGGAAGACGCCGGAATGGATCGTTTGCTTGGTGCCAGACAGGCGCTAAGTTACGTCCGCTCGCTGCTGTGGAAACTGCCCGAAGCAGGGTTTGATGCTGCATTCAGCAACCAAGAATGACCCCCGGGTGCAGCAAGCTACTTGAGCACCAGCTGCGCGAGTACCGGGAGGACCACCACCGACAAGGCGCAGGTGATCACGATGGCTAGTGCGGTCGGCTCACCATCACCGGTGTCGTTTTGCGCCATGATGTACGCCGTGGCCGAGGTAGGCATAGCTGCCATCAGCACCGCCGTGTTGAACCACATCGCATCAAGTTCTGGAGCAAAAATCCAGAGCAATGAAACCGTGAGCATTGGCAGGGCTAGCATTTTGCCCACCACCATGATGCCCATGGTGCGTTTTGCCGCTCGCACCGGAACCGCAGTTGCCGAGGCACGCCGCTTTAATGTTCGTTGAACCGTACGCCGCAAGGACAACCCGATCACGAACAACGCTCCGGGAGCCGCTGCGGCGGCGATTAGATCTACCGTGTCATCTATCGGCTGCGGTACCGGGATCCCCCACATGACTACCGCCCCGCCAATAACCATCGCCCACGTCACGGGGCTGTAAATCAGCGCATTTCGAATAGTCAACGCGATGCGACGGCCACTTGGCTTGTGCCCGTTTCCCGGACCGATTGGCATCATGAGCTGCGCGAGAATCGGGAATCCGACCATGAAAATGACGTTGTGGATCAATTGCCCCATCCCGGCGGCAAGGCCGGCTTGGCTGCCGAGCACTCCGAGAATTACCGGAATCCCTAAATACGAGACATTACCGAAGCTGGTACTGAGCATCCCTGCCAGGGAACGGCCGCGGTCCACGCGAAGCACATACCGGAAAATCACCCAACAGCTGAGCGCGAAGAGCAACGTAGCTAGAACCGTAATCCAGAGAAAATCCAATGGAACGCCATGACTGATGTCGGAGCGGGCAACTACCTTGTACAACAGTGCCGGCAGCGCTACATAAAAAACGAAGACGTTCAGTGCTGGTTCAACGCTGGGCGGGAACTTCGGTGAATAGCTAACCGCATACCCAATGAGCATCACGAAAAATAGCGGCAAAACACCGAACAGCACGTCGAGGAACACACGAATCCTTCACAGGTCTTTTTGAGTCTTTCTAAGCCTAGTAGTTAAGGTGCTGGCGCTGCGCATCGGCGTAATATCCGTGGACCGAGTTCAGTCATTGGCCGACTAGTTCATATGCTCTGTAGTCAGGCACCACTGTGCTGAACTTTGGTGTCCTAAGGAGAGAAAATGGCTACTGTAAATACGTCTCGTTCAACCATCTTGATAACCGGCGCCGGATCCGGGATTGGAAAAGCGACCGCGCAAACGCTGCTCAGCCAAGGCTGGAATGTGGTGCTGGCCGGGCGCACCGAGGACACACTCCGCCAGGCTGCCCAGGACCACGAGCATGCGCTTGTACTCACCGCCGATGTAACCAGCGCCGCTCAAGTCCATGAGTTGTTCACCAAGGCCACCGCTCACTTCGGCAGACTCGACACCCTGTTTAATAATGCTGGTACCTTTGGCCCTGCGGTATCAATCGATGAATTGCACGAGGACGATTGGGACAGGGTCTGCCGGGTCAACCTCACCGGTGCGATAAATTGCGCCCGCGAGGCCTTTATCTATATGAAAGCTCACGACGGTGGCCGCGTCATCAATAATGGCTCTATCTCTGCGCAGGTTCCTAGGCCGCGGTCGGTGGCTTATGCAGTCACCAAACACGCTATTACGGGGCTCACAAAATCCATCGAGCTAGATGGCCGGCCGTTTAATATTTGCGCGTCCCAAATAGATATAGGCAATACCGCAAGCGACATCATGAATGAGCTAGGCACCGCTCAGGGTGCATTGCAGGCCGATGGCTCGCTCAAGGTCGAACCAACATTCGCTTTGCAACAGGCGGCGGATGCGGTGGCTTTCCTCGCCAATAGTCCACTGACCGTGTCGGTCAATCAACTAACCATTACCGCTGCCGGAATGCCATTTATCGGTCGCGGGTAAGGCTCTGCCGACTCACCGCAAAAGTGGTGACTATAGTGGGACAAACCATTTAAGTCCGAAGCCAGGTGAGTGAAAACATGTCAGCCGAACGTTCAAACTTACAGATCAGTTATCCGCAGAATTGCGGTAACGCCCCACGGCATCAAATCATTCAAGAAGTGATTGTCGCCTTGCACAGCAAGGACGTCGATCATCTGAAACGGTGGGTGAGCGACGATATTGAATGGGAAATCGTGGGCTTTGAGACGTTGCACGGAATTGATGCCCTATGCCAATGGGTGAGCACTTCCAGAGAAACGAAGTCTTTAGAATTCAAAAGCGTACTGACTCACGGACGCGAGGGCAGCACCGACGGAAACGTCACCAACGAGCAAGATATCTCCGCGGCCTTCAGCCATGTACTGCGCTTCACCGGGGCAACCAAAACAGCGCGTATTGCCTCCGTGCGCAGTTACCTAGTCTCCAGGCCCCACTTAGAAGTATTCGGACAATAACGATTCAAGTTTCGCGAAGGCCGAATTCCACGCCTTGGTGCTGGTGTCGATGACCTCGTAAGGCAGCGGCGTCTGCGTGAGAGTCACATAGGTTTGTCCTGCGAATTCTTTGAAGTCCACCTTGGTGTGAATCACCAGATCCAAGGTCATCTCATGAGGGCCGTCGGCACTCGCCAGACAAGTATGTTCATCAAAGATGGTGATTACAGCCTTAAGAGGCACCTGTGCTTCGGGGTTATCGCCCTGCTCCATGGTCAGTTCGTGACGTCCGCCGACTTTTGGTTCCAGGATGACCGAGCCATCTTGCACGTTCCACCCTTGCGGGCCCCACCATTGGGCGATAATTTCTGGCTCAACAAAAGCCGCCCACACCGCGCTACGCGGTGCGGTGAATTGCCGGGACACTACAAGTTCAGTCATTTCCTGCATATTCAGATTTTACCGTGGTCCTTCTCAGGAATCGACTGACTACTGTTTGGGGCGACGCGATTCCATGCGGTTTGTGGTGTAGATGGTCTGTTCATCAGGCTGTGTTCCGGCGGCTTGATGTGCGCGCAACACCATCATGGCCCGATCCCACTTGATTCGTTCACGCGGACTGGTGGCTACCGAGCGTTCAGCCGGGCCGAAGATGCTCAGGCCTAGAAACTTTAGACGCCAAAGGGCGCGGTACCGAAGGCTTAGTCCGGTGGTATCTCTGATGATGGGTAGTGGTGACTCGTCCATGGTGTAAACCTCATGCTTGTCGGTGCGCCTGGGCGGGCTACGTCAGTACTTCAAGTCTACGCTATTAGTTGGTGCACCAACTATATTTTAGGTCACTCCCTCGGCGCAGAAATTCCCGCGTTCACTACCGAGCCAAGAATCTCGCACAGCTCAACAACCTTTTCTTCGCTGAGGTTCAGGCGCTGCATCATCTCGCCAGGAACATCCAGAGCGTGTTCACGCAATGCGCTGCCCTGCGCCGTAATTTCAATCAGAATTGCACGTTCATCCCGAGGGTTCTTGCGACGTTCAAGCAAACCGGCTTTTTCAAGCCGTTTCACCAACGGAGTGAGGGTTCCCGGATCCAAATGCAGCTTCTCGCTGAGTTCACGAGCGCCCATCGGGCCGTGCTCCCATAAAGCCAGCATGACCAAGTACTGCGGGTGGGTCAGCCCCATCGGGTCAAGCACGGGTTTGTAGGCTGAAATCACCGCGCGTGAGGCGACCGCTAACCCGAAACATAATTGACGTTCAAGCTTAAGCAGATCATCACGACGAAGATTGGTAGTGTCCACGATGTTTAGTTCTCCTTGAGCTCATCCCGGTACCTTCCTTAAGATCGTACGCCAGCAACCTGAGACGCCGCTTGGATACCGAGCCCCGCTCGCGCTACCCTCAAATTTGAGACCGAAGAATACGAGGAACTACAGGTGAACCAAAAACTCGATGGCATACGCCGGCGCTTCTCCCATTGGGTTACCGCTCTTGCCCCCTCGGTATTTTCGTCCGTCATGGCCACCGGCATCATTGGCTTGGGCTTGGTTCTGTCTGGTTTTATCGCATTGGGACAAGTATTTTCTCTGCTCGCCTTCGTCATGTTCCTTGGATTGCTGGGCGTACTGACGCTACGCGCGGTTCGGCACCCAGCCGCGATGCTGTTAGATATCTTGAACCCTGCTGTTGGTTTTGGGTTCTTCACAGTCGTCGCGGCAGCCAACGTCCTGGCCTTAGGTTTGGCAGTTTTGAATATGCCAGGCGCCGCACTAACAGCCATGATTTTTGGTGCGCTTCTCTGGGTCGCGGGCACCTATGCCATTCCTGCCGGATTGGTATTGCATGAGCGCCCCGAGCCTGCGCTGACACTTGCCAACGGCTCGTGGTTCCTCTGGGTTGTTGCGACACAGTCGGTGGCAGGCGGCCTAGCGCACCACACTTACCTCGGATCCTGGACACCGATGCTGTCCTTAGGTATCTGGTTGCTGGGCTGCGCGCTTTACCTGCTGACCGCAACACTGGTGACGGTACGGATGATTCGCTACCCAAATCGTGCTGAAACACTCTCCCCCACCTATTGGATCTTCATGGGTGCCACGGCGATCAGCGTCCTGACTGGCTCGCAGCTTCTAGGCTTAGCAAATAGTGGTGAAATTCCTCAATGGCTGCAGGCAAACATCGCTTTCACCACGTTGGCGTTGTTGTCTATCGGGCTGTGGTTCATCCCGCTGCTGATAATTTTTGGGATCTGGCGACATGTGATGCATCAGCATCCGGTCAGCTACGAGACCGGGTTATGGGCCATTGTGTTCCCGCTGGGCATGCTCTCCACAGCTTGCCTTTCACTGGGGTCTATTCCGGACTTCACCGCGCTCTTTGCCTTGGGGCAAATACTTATCTGGGTTGCGGTCGCAGCCTGGGCGGGAACCATCGCGTTATGGGTGGCACGAATGAAACAACCTGCCTAGTCTTATCTTATGAGCAACCTCGAACCAGCCCCTGCGGAAATTGACTGCAGTAATCTCGACGCGCATCTAGAGGTACAGACCCTGGAACCACGCCCAGTTCCCTTGGGTGGTCCACGAGCTATGACCGTATTCCGCACGCTTCCCCAGCGTCAGCGGAGCTTGATTGGCGCTTGGTGTTTCCTTGATCATTACGGTCCGGATGACGTTTCGCTCACCGGCGGCATGAATGTGCCGCGCCACCCGCACACCGGGCTGCAGACAGTTTCGTGGTTATTCACTGGAGAAATTGAGCACATCGATTCTGCGGGAAATCAGGCGATAGTACGTCCCGGTGAAGTGAACTTGATGACCGCCGGTTATGGCATCACGCATTCGGAGTTCTTGTGTGAAGACTCCACCGTCTTACACGGAGCACAGCTGTGGACTGCGCTGCCGGACCGGGTTCGCAATATGGAACCGACCTTTGAGAACTTCCGTCCAGAGCCAATGAACGGCGCTGGCTGGATGCTCAACGTATTCCTAGGCTCCCTGTCCATCGGCGATCAGATTTCTACCTCACCGGTGAAAACACATAGCGAACTCAGTGGCGCCGAACTGCATCTAGAAGCCGGAGCCGAAGTCGACATCGTCGTGCCCGCCCATCACGAACACGGACTGCTCATCGACCAGGGCCAAGCCACGCTTAATGGGAATCAGTTGGAACACCGTGAACTCGGATTTGTCCGGGCCGGCTGCACCATTCTGCGAATTAAGGCAGGTGACGAGCCATTGCGCGCATTGCTTATTGGTGGCGAGCCACTAGGCGAAGACATCCTCATGTGGTGGAACTTCGTGGGCCGCACGCATGAAGAGGTCCTCGCTTTCCGTGCTCAATATCAGGCTGAAATTGGTGCCGAACCGGGAGATGCCTCAGAAGATCGGTTTGGACCTTTCCCAGCGAACACTCCGGCGGCATTACCTGCCCCGGCCTTACCCACCGTCCGGCTACGTCCCCGCGTGAACCCTTCGTAGAAAGTTGAATCAGCATGAGTGAGATTACCCCCGCATATCTTCCGGATCGCAATCGTTATGCCTTGGACGACAACGGAAAGTTGATTGGAGCCGCACACTACCGTGATTTTCAGGGCTCGCAAGGCGTCGAACGGATCTTCTTCCACACGGTAGTAGACGAGGAATACAGCGGCCAAGGACTAGCCAGCGTGATGGTGAAATTCGCGTTGGATAACACGATCTCCGGCGGAGCAAAAATCGTCGCGGTCTGCCCTTATGTCAAGGCCTATATTGCCAAACATCCTGAATTCCAAGAGCATCTAACCGCAGCCACGGACGAGCATTTAAAGGCTCTGCCAAGCGCTTAGCCCTTCATGGTGAGTCCGCGCTCGGCGAGCGCTTCGCTAAGAATCTTCAGGGCTTTCGGCCCCACCCCGTGGAGTGCTGCGAGTGCTTTAAAGCCGGTGTCCCCTGCCTGTTCCAGGTTGGTGATGCCGGCTTTTTCTAATGCCCTGGTTGCAGGTGCCCCGATCGCCGGTAATTTGGTAGCCATTAGACCAGCATAACTAGACACTTACTACGGCACTGGCTTTGGTGCGCGGGGCGATGATCAGCAGCACTAGGATCAGGAACAGCGAGAACGTGAACACTGCGACAAAGCCAAAGCCGATAGCGGCCATGGCGAAGATGACACCACCTAGCGCGGTCACCGATGCATTGCCTAACGAGTCTGCCATGGTCATAGCCGAGGAGTTAAAGCCTTGTTCCGACTTCGTAGACAGGGCAAACATGTTCACGTTTTGTCGAGGGAAGATCATCCCCATGCCAAATCCGCCAACCGCCCATCCGGCGACAAGTACCACCACGGGAGGACGGAACAATGCCGCGCACAACGCTGTGGAGATTGCGATAACACCGGCTGCGCCGCCAATCGAAATGCAGGCAGCGTTGCTGAGCCGATCGCCGGCTCTGCCTTGCAACCAGGATCCTAACGACCACATCAATGCGGATGCCGTCAGGACTAGCCCGGCGCGGTCTGGGGCTAAGAAGTAGTCTTCACGGAGCATATAGGGGAGATAAATCTCAGCCCCGAAAAATGCGCCAGCTACCAGCGTGCGGGTCATTATTGTGGCCGGTAGTCCGCGACGTACTGTAAAAGTTCCACGCGGAAGCAAGGGTTTGATGGCTACCAGCGCGAGTACCAAAGCGGCCAGCAACCCGGCAAAGGACCACCCGGTACCGGCATTGCCAAGTAAATTCATCACGATGACCAGTGCACCGGTGAGCGCCGCCAATAGTAGGCGTTTAGTTGAGACCGGCCCAAAGCTCGGATCACGTTCTGCGGACATTCGGTGCAAGGTGGGGACGATAGCGATAAAGGCCAGAGCAATAAATACTAGAACGCCAAGGAATACCGCGCGCCAATGGATATAGGTGGCAATGAGCCCTGCAATCCACGGACCAGCCAGAGCCGGGATCACCCACGCGGTGGCGAAGAGTGCAAAAATTTTTGTATGGAGAATTGTTGGGTAGGCTCTGGCGATCAACACATAAATGGCCACAGTAATAGCGCCCCCGCCAATCCCCTGCAAGATCCTTCCAAGAATCAACACCTGCATGGTGTTCGCCGTCCCGCAGATCAAGAGGCCGATAACAAAGACACCCACCGAGGCATAGAGCGGGATTTTAGGACCACGCCGATCCGATATTTCACCTGCGGCAACCATGCCGAGCATGGCACTAGCCATGGGAGCGGCAAAGGCCAGCGCAAAGTATCGTTGCCCGTCTAATAATTCGCTGACCAACGGCATTACGGTGGTCACCGCCATCGACTCAAAGGCCACCAAGAACACTAAAACAAACATTCCCACGGTAGTGGCTAAATATTTGGCGTCGTAGATTGACTCGGTACCCGAAGTTTTTGCGGGTGGGGTGGGTGACGAAGGCATACCGTCATTCTTTCATCGAATGTCACGCCCACAGATTCGGCACCTCTGGTTAGCATTTATTCAGCTTTGCTTTGTAAGCTGAAAGCATGCTTAAAGAAGATACACGTCGCCGCATGGTCAAAATCACCGCGGTTTCTCTAGCCGTGATGGTTGGTGCCACGGGAATTCTTTCCAGCGGGGTGCTCAGCCTTTTCTAGCCTGGCCAAATTGCGCGAGGGCTAGCTACTAACTTAAAAATGTTGGGCTCAAGAAATCTCCATGATTTCTTGAGCCCAACATTTTTGTTTTGGTTTAACGCAGGCTCTTAGCCGTCGTTTTGCATGTTGCTGAAGCGCGAGTAGTGACCTTGGAAGGCCACGGTGATGGTCTTGGTGGGACCGGCACGGTGCTTAGCGATGATCACGTCGGCTTCGCCTGGACGATTTTCCTTGTCATACACGTCATCACGGTGCAGCAAGATGACCATATCGGCGTCCTGCTCGATCGAACCCGATTCACGAAGGTCCGAAATCATTGGCTTCTTGTCGGTGCGTTGCTCAGAACCACGGTTCAGCTGCGACAGGGCAACCAGCGGAACGTCTAGCTCCTTGGCCAGCAGCTTGAGGTTACGTGAGAACTCAGAGACTTCCTGCTGACGCGATTCCACACGCTTACCGGAGCTCATCAGCTGGAGGTAGTCCAAGATGATCATGCGCAGCTCATTGCGTTGCTTGAGCCGGCGGCATTTCGCGCGAATTTCCATCATGGACATATTCGGCGAATCGTCGATGAATAGCGGCGCTTCGTTCAGCCGTCCCATCGTGGTGGCAATCTTGGTCCACTGCGCGTCCTCTACCGAGCCCTTACGCAGGTCCTGGAGCTGAATGGATGCTTCGGCTGAGAGCAGTCGCATGGCAATTTCATTGCGGCCCATTTCCAGGGAGAAGAAGACGGTGGCCATATTGTTCTTGATGGCCGCGGAACGGGCGAAGTCCAGCGCAAAGGTTGATTTACCCACTGCCGGACGGGCCGCGATGATAATCATCTGTCCGCCCTTCAAACCCTGGGTCAGCTCGTCAAATTCGTAGAATCCAGTAGGCACACCGGTGATGCCGTCGCCGGCATTCGCTGCGTTCTCGATTTCATCAACGGTTCCTTCGATGATGTCCGAGAGGCGTACGTAGTCTTCACTATTTCGGTTTTCGGCAACCTTGTAGACCTCGGCCTGAGCTTCGTTCACGATGGCGTCAACTTCACCATCGGGCGAATAACCCATCTGCACGATGCGTGTTCCAGCATCCACCAGACGGCGGAGCACCGCACGCTCACGGACAATCTCAGCGTAGTAGCCGGCGTTAGCGGCCGTTGGTACCTGTTGGATGAGATTGTGCAGATAGGCGGCTCCACCGACACGGGCGATCTCGCTGCGTTTGGTGAGCAGATCTGAGACGGTCACGGCATCGGCAGGCTCACCACGGCCGTAGAGGTCGATAATTGCATCGAAGATTGACTCGTGGGCTGGACGATAAAAATCTGTACCACGCAATACCTCAACCACGTCGGCGATGGCATCTTTAGACAGCATCATGCCGCCGAGAACCGACATTTCGGCAGGAATATCCTGCGGCGGAGTACGACCCGCCTCAGAACCCTGACTCTCGTAGACCGGTTCCGCACTCATAACAGACACTTCCATCCCCTATTGAACCTCTGGGAAATACCCTTGTGCCCCGATGGCAACGCTCAAGCATGTCACTGCCGACCGACGCTATAGCGTCAGCGGTACCTGTGGATATATCAGTCCCAAAGCCAACAGTAGGTCTCTTATCCATAGCCGTAAACTCGGTTATCCACAAGATCTGTGGATAAGCAGGCTCTCACTGTGGATGAACCTGTGCGTGACTTGGGGAGAAGCTTGTGGATTACCCCACTTAAACTCATTAAAATATGCGCTGACTTGTATCAACGTATTTTCATCCCTGTGGATAGAAAGTTTATTTCTTTGTAGAGACAACCTTCTCAAATTACGTTGTCCACAGGATAAAGTCCGGAATTACGGTGTTTTTTGACGCATGAGCTAACTTATCAACGCCCCATCCACAGACATGTGGATAGTTTTGTGGATAATCAAGGGTCTTAGAAATCGGTAGTCACAGCGACTATAAGCTACTGAGACGTAACTTTGGGTAAAGTAATCCACAATTAAACCCAACGGGGCCCGCGTCAACGTGTGACGTATAAAGTCACCGGAATCAAATCGAACCCGCTGTTTAAACAGCATCGCGCCGCCATCCTCTTGACCAAGAGGATGGCGGCGCGAAAAAGCTATTTAGACGAATTCCGGGACTGGTAAGGAGTGAAATCGTGAATCATGGAAAATCGATGGAAGATGCTCGGCAAGCTTATGACCGTGAACTTCAAGGAGAACTACCCAGTGATCCCCCGCTTCAACCTCACTATAAATTGAGGTGTCGAGCCATAGCGTGGAGTCCTCAATGAACAATGAACCATCAGCGCTACTGTGTGTATCAAGACCGTGGAACCGATCGCCCTTCTTCGATGCGATCTGCCCGCAGACTCCTTCATTACGCTCACTGAGCACTGAGACACCGATACGGTTAGCATCGCGCAGCTTAGGCCAGGTATTTGAGGTCTTCTGCACCGCAAACATCACCAGCGCGGGTTCCAATGAGACACCGACCGTAAACGAGGAGGCAACAATTCCCGTTTTCTCGCCGTCGATATCGGCGCAAAGCGCGGCAACTCCCGATGGGTGCTGGGCGAAAACTTTGCGTAACGTCAGCGCGTCAAGCTCTTGATTCAAAGACATGCTTTGCTTCCTTCACTTCGATACACACCGGTACGGCGACGGTCGGCGGCAGGACAAAAGCATCTACTGCATGCTCTGGCCCGCCGTCGAAGGTTTTACGCCTCGATGTGCGGTACTTGTATCGTGCGGTGTTGCACGACACCGAATCCTCACCTGGAGCACCCCGCTACCGTATAGAGGGTTGCCGGCCAGCTAGCCAGGGCTTGTTACTGACGCTCATGATTCTGATTAAACGATATTGGGCAACGTACGTAAGCGTCAAACAAATCGCTTCGCAAATCGAAATATTCGACCTGAAATTCGATGAGCACCCAATTTCTGCTGGCAAATCAGAAAATTGTTCATTTTCGATGTTGCTCAAACTTGTCCCAAAACTCCCTTGCGCATTGAACCAATGTTGCTAGCCTGATCCCATGCGTCCCGGACCAGTTGCCATCGGTAAAACCAGTGCTTGCCTCGGAATTGCTCTGGCCTGCGCTGTTTCCATAACGGCCTGCACGGCGCAGCCATCAACAACACCAGACGCCCTGTCCAGCAGTGCGACTGCACCACAAGCAACTGAACCTCGTGTCGTTGCTAACGAGTTGAATGCTCCGTGGTCGATGGTTTTCGCGGAAACTACGCTCTTGGTTTCAGAACGTGATTCTGGACGAATATTGGAAATAGATGTCCAAGGAAACCAACGGGAGGTGGGCAAACTCGACGACGTGGTTCACGGTGGTGAGGGTGGATTGCTCGGTCTGGCTTATCAACGGCCATATCTGTTCGTCTATTCGACCGCCGCCGAAGGGAACCGAATCCAACGCTTCAGGGTCACCGGCGAGGCTGGAAATCTGAGTCTCACAAATCCACAAACTCTTATCTCAGGGCTGCCATCGGCAACAATCCACAATGGCGGACGGTTGGCCATCGGACCAGATTTGATGCTCTACGCAACCGTTGGTGATGCGGGAAACGAATCTTCGGCTCAAGATTTAGACAGCCTCGGTGGCAAGATCCTGCGGCTCACCATCGACGGTGAAGTTCCCGAAGATAACCCATTTCCCGATTCACCGGTTTTTAGTTTCGGTCATCGTAATCCGCAGGGGCTCGCCTGGGCGAGCGATGGAACCATGTATGCCAGCGAGTTCGGGCAAAACCGCTGGGACGAGCTGAACCTGATCAAGGCGGGTGCCAACTACGGTTGGCCGGTCACCGAAGGGATCGCTAATAATGCTGGCTACGTAGACCCCCTCCAACAATGGAGCACGCGGTCTGCGAGTCCTAGTGGCATGAGCATTCACCAAGACGTACTTTATGTGGCTAACTTACGGGGTGAACGGCTGCGAATTATCGATTTGAGCTCACCGAGTGTTTCCACAGAAGCTCTCGCCGGCCGCTACGGAAGGTTTCGGGATGTAGCGGTTACTGCTGCCGGGGAACTTTTGGTATTGACCAATAACACCGACGGTCGTGGCACCGCGCAGGAATCTGATGACAGGATTCTCGGTATTTTTCCCGCAAAGTTTAATCAGTGACTCAGTCACTGACCGCTGAATTCCACCCACTCGACGCAATGAGACCGCGCTTCTTTGTTTGAGTCTGAGGTTCATGCCACGATACTAGGTGGAAGTGCTTCAGCTCACATGAGAATGTTGAAGTGAGCCACACGATGGATCAAAGGAAGTCGCGCACATGGTTATGACTCAGGCAAACCATTCGGAACTCACCCCTCTGCGCTTCTTACAGCGCTCGGCCGAGGTTTATCCAACCAAGACCGCGATCATTCACGGTTCGCGAAATTACAGCTACGCGGAATTTGAGTCCCGCGTGCAACGCTTTGCGCAGGTCATCAAGGCGCGCATCAACCCAGGTGACCGAGTCGCCGTGTTGGCCCCCAATTCTCCAGAAATGCTGATGGCGCACTACGCGGTACCACTGGCAGGAGGCGTGCTGATCGCTTTAAATACGCGACTCACCGCCCACGAGCTGCGCTACATCATGGATCACTCTGAGGCGAAACTGCTTTTTGCCGACACTGAGCTGCTGACTAATACTTCGACCTTGCGTGCCGAGATTTTGAGCCTCGAAGCGCTGATCGAGATCACCGATGATCAGTACACCGGCCAACGCCCCGAGATTGCCGTGGACGGGACACTAGATCAACTGCTCAACGCCGCTTCGACCGCGGAACCACTGGCCTATGAGGTGGCAGATGAGCGCGCGCCCACTCGCCTTGAACTACACCTCGGGCACCACTGGGAAGCCCAAAGGGGTGCTCTACTCGCACCGCGGCAGCTACCTCAACTCGCTCTCCGAGGCGCACCACCAGGGTTTCAGTACCAAAACCCGCTACCTCTGGACACTGCCAATGTTCCACTGCAACGGGTGGTGCACACCGTGGGCGGTCACCGCAGCCGGTGGCACTCATCTTTGCCTGCGTGGCGTCCGCGAAGAGGCAGTCTGGGATGGCATTGAAGAACTGAGTGCAACGCACCTCTGCGGAGCTCCCACGGTTTGCTCAATCATTGCCGATGCGCCGCGCGCTCACCAGCTCCAAAAACCACTGCGCATCACCACCGCGGGCGCTCCACCTTCGCCAGCGATTATCGCCAAGCTTCAAAAGTTGGGTATTGAGGTAGTCCACGTTTACGGCCTGACAGAGGTTTATGGTCCTTACACGATCTGCGAATATCAAGACGAGTGGGATCAGCTGGGCGAGGATGAGCGTACCTCCCTGCTCTCCCGGCAGGGCGTGGGCATGCTGACCGCAGAAAGTGCTCGGATAGTTGACGAGAATATGGTGGACGTTCCGCCCGATGGACAGACCNTGGGTGAGATTGTTTTGCGCGGAAATAACGTCATGATTGGCTACTACCGTGACGACGCGGCCACGGAGCAGGCATTTGCCGGCGGCTGGTTCCACACCGGAGATCTTGGGGTCATGCATCCCGACGGCTACATCCAGGTGCGTGACCGGGCGAAGGACATCATCATTTCTGGTGGCGAGAATATCTCCACCATCGAGGTGGAACAGGCGTTGGCTTCCCATCCTGAAGTGTTGGACTTAGCGGTCGTGGGGTTGCCTGATGAGAAGTGGGGAGAGCGCCCGGTCGCCTATGTCATCCGAGCCAGCGGATCCATCCTGGATGAGCAGACCTTGATCGGTTTTGCGCGTGAAAAACTCGCCGGATATAAGGTCCCACGAACCATCGTCTTCCCACAGGATCTGCCACGCACCTCCACCGGCAAGGTGCAAAAGAATGTCCTGCGTGCTCAAGGGATGAGCGAAACTAAATAAGCGCGACCCGGACTTATCTTCAGGGCGCCTTGCCTCATGTCAATATGCTCGCGAAAATTAACCCCATGCCTCAACTAAATTGCTCGCCAAACTCAGTATTAGTTCCATTGTTACGGAACTTAGAGCGGGCAATCAGCTGTCCCTGAATCTCCGCG